>Ga0213878_10000007_pt1 | contig 573965 bp, 420 predicted proteins | sample VelepicoBEBS_R02_FD_161053 | JGI IMG/M metagenome (GOLD analysis project Ga0213878, IMG submission 161053) | Vellozia epidendroides bulk soil microbial communities from rupestrian grasslands, the National Park of Serra do Cipo, Brazil - BS_R02 | ecosystem: Environmental > Terrestrial > Soil >... | reverse complement strand
CCGCTATCGGTAGATGGACAGTGGTAACTGGTAACCCTACCTTCCTCACCTCTATCAACGATCCTAAGGCGCAGGTAACTGTACCGGTTGGAGACAGTGTAGTACTACGTTGGACTATCGTAAATGGCGTTTGTGCCGATACTTACGATGAAATGAGTATTGTGAACTTTGCTACTGCAGTTACTGCTAAAGCTGGTGCTGACCAGAAAGCTTGTGCACAGGTAGTTCCGTTCACAATGGCTGCCAATACCGCCTCTCCTGCTACTGCTATCGGCAGATGGACGGTAGTATATGGTAACGCTACCTTCAACACTTCTATCAATGATCCTAAAGTGCAGGTAACTGTAGCTGTAGGTGATAGCGTAGTACTTCGTTGGACAATGACTAACGGCGTATGTGCGGATTCTTATGACGACGTGAGCATCGTAAACTTCGCTGAAGCGGTGAAAGCTAACGCTGGCGCCGACCAGAAAGCTTGCGCTCAAACAGCTCCGTTCAATATGGCTGCAGATATCGCTTCCCCTGCTACTGCGATCGGCAGATGGTCAGTGGTATTCGGTACCGCTTCTATCTCTAATATCAATGATCCTAAAGCACAGGTAACTGTAGCAATAGGTGACAGCGTGGTAATGAGATGGACGATCGTAAATGGCGTATGTGCGGATACTTACGATGATGTAATCCTCGTAAACTACAAAACTGCTCCTGTAGCTTCTGCAGGCGGTCTCCAGGAAAAATGTAACAGTAATGATGACTTCATCATGGCTGCAAATGATCCAGGACCTAATCCAGCAATGGGTACATGGACTGTGGTTTCTGGTAATGCTACCATCCACAATGCCCATCAGTACAATACTACGGTAACTGTATTACCAGGTAACAACGCAGTACTGCAATGGACTATCACAAATGGTAACTGTACTCCTACCAGCAGTCAGGTAACATTGATCAACTATGCAATGGCGGATAAAGCTAATGCTGGTCAAGATCAAGCTGCATGTAACCAAACTAATGACTTCATCCTCGCTGCCGCTCAGCCAAGCGTAAGCACGGCTTCCGGTATCTGGACGATCATAAAAGGTAATGCTACTATCAGAGACAAATCCAAATACAACTCCAGTGTTTATGTAGCTCCTGGCGACACCGTTATCCTGCGCTGGACTATCAGCAATGGTTACTGTCCTTCAACTGATGATGAAATGACTATCATCAACTACAAAAAACCAGTTGACGCGAAAGCCGGTCCTAACCAGGAACATTGTAACGACGCTACCTTCCAGATGACCGCAAGCGATCCTGGTGTAGTAGGTGCCATCGGAACCTGGATTGTAACTGGTGGCGACAAAACCAAAGTTGCTATCAGCAATGAAAATGATAAAAATGCAACCATCACTGTACAGGCAGGTGAAACTGTACAATTGACATGGGTGGTGAGCAACGGTGTCTGCGATGCTACCAGCTCCAGCCTGACACTCATCAACCGTAAACCAATCCTGGGTAATACTATCTCCGCAGATCAAACGCTCTGTAAATCACAAGCCGCTGCTGGTCTGACCGGCGCTTCCCTCTCCGGTGGAAATGGTAACTACTCTTATCAGTGGCAGTCCAGCACAACAGGTGCTACCGGACCGTTCACAAATATCAATGGTGCTACTAACGATAGCTACCAACCTGGTGTACTCGCTCAGAATACCTGGTATAGAAGACTGGTATCTTCCGGTGCTTGTATCGACGATATCAGCAATGTGGTAAGCATTGTGGTAATGACACAACCTCCGTTCGTTGTCACTACTCCTCCTTCTTTCACCACTGAGTGCGTACTCAATAAAGATTACACCCAGATGTTCGGAACACCGCAGTTCAGCCACGCTCCTTATACTAATGAGCAACTGTCTGTAACTTCCTCCGATGTGACTACCGTGATCAATGCCTGCACCAAAACTATTACCCGTACATGGGTGGCAGTTGACAGATGCGGTACTAGCGTGAAAACATCTCAGACCATCACAATCGTGGATACCAAAGCGCCAGTGTTCAAAACACCAGCTCCTGCGGATATCACTGTTGATTGTGATAAGGTGCCCGCTCTGGTGAACCTGGTGGCTAAAGACGATTGCGGTGGCGACATCACTATCGTACCTGTTGAAACTAGGAAAAACATCCCTGGCAATTGCGCTAACAATTATCAACTGATCCGTACCTGGACTGCGAAGGATGCCTGCAACACAGGTGCTACCCTCACCCAGATCATTACGGTACAGGATACCACAGCTCCGGTATTTACTATGCCAACTCCGGCTAATATCACTGTTGATTGTGATAAGATCCCTGCAGGTTTGAAGCTCACTGCTGCTGATAACTGCACTGCCGGTGTAATCACTGTAACACCGAAAGATTCGCTGGTACGCAAACCAGGTGATTGCGAAAGCAAATACACGATCTTCCGTAAATGGACAGCATTCGATGAATGTGGAAATGGCAGAACCGTTGTACAAATTATCAATGTACAGGATACCTCCAAACCAGTATTCTCCATGCCTGCACCAAAAGATACCGTAGTGGATTGTGATAAACTGCCAGGATGGCCTGTAATCAGCGCTTCCGACAATTGCACCGGTAGCGTACAGGTAAACACAGCTTCCAGAATCGTGAAACTGCCTGGTGCTTGCGCAGGTTCATTCATGGAAATCCGTACCTGGTCAGCAACCGACAATTGTGGTAATACCGCTACTATGCAGCAAGTCGTGACCGTACAGGATACTACCAGACCTGTATTCACTATCCTGCCTCCTGCTGATACGACCGTGAACTGTGATGCAATCCCTGCTCCAGCCCTGAACGTAACAGCAAGCGATAACTGCAGCAGCGGTTCTTCTCTGAAAGTGATCAGAACCATCACTACTGAAAATATCCCTGGTGCTTGTGGTAACTCTTACCGTATCATCAGAACATGGACAGCTATTGATGCCTGCACCAACCAAACTACTGTTCGTCAGGTGATCACCGTGGTAGACACCACTCGTCCGGTAATTTCACCAGCTCCGGCTGACGTACAGATCTATTGTCAAGATCCAATCCCTGCTTCACCGCAACTGATTGCATCCGACAACTGTGATCCTTCGTTCCCGAAAAAAGTAAACTATACCGAAGATCCTTATGTGAAAGATATCTGTAACGGATATACGATCGTAAGAAGATGGAAAGTGATCGACGCTTGTGGCAACAAAGCCAATGATGTGATCCAGCGCATTGTTATCAAACCTTGTGCGAAACCACAACTGGAAACGTCACTGCCAGTGAACTGCTCCACCAATCCGAAATTTGTGCTGAAAGCTGTAGGTAACGTATCTAAACCTACCTATACCCTGGTGGCCATTAATCCTGCTAACGCAGTAACTGGCCTGCCTATCACGCAAACTAGCAATACCTTCAACCTGAACGGTGCGACAAGCGCATCCTTCATCATCACCGACGGTACAACAGGTTGCTCTTCAGACACCGTTAAATACGACCTGAAATACCTGCAAACTCCTGTGGTGAAGCTGGGTAAAGACACAACCATCTGCGGTGGCAACAGCCTCGTACTGGATGCAGGTGCTGCGAACTTCGCTTACAGCATCCACTGGTCTACTGGTGAAACCTCCCAACGTATCAACATCACTAAAGCTGGTACTTACTGGGTGAATGTATCCAATGGCCAATGTGCTACTACCGATACCATTAAAGTAGGTCTGATCCCGACTCCGCTGGTAACTATCCCTGATACTACCATCTGTCGCGGTCAATCAGTGAAACTGGATGCCTACGTAAACGGCGCCACTTACCTCTGGAGCACAGGTGCTACCACCTCCTCTATCCTGGTAGGTACGCAGGAAGACTTCTGGGTGAAAGTATCCAAATCAGGTTGTATCACTATCGATACGGTGAAAGTTCGCGTGAACCCACCACCAGATATCAGCCTGAGCCGCGATACGACTATCTGCCCTGATCAGTCTATCATGCTCACCGTAAACTCTAACGGCGGACGCATTCAATGGCAGACCGGCGAAACCAGCAACTCTATCGTTGTAAGCAAACCTGGTGGATACTGGGTAGCTGTAAGCAGAGACAATTGCGTGGTGAGAGACACGGTTAACGTGAGACTGAAACCTACCATCAAGGTAAATCTGGGACCAGACAGAAATATTTGCCCTGGTTCTTCTATCACCCTGGACGGTACTACTGATAACGCTATCTCTTACCTCTGGAATGATGGTGATCCGAATCCGGTGAAACAAATCAACCAGGCCGGTAGATACAAACTGGCAGTAATGGATAAATTCTGTCAACGCGTATTCATGGACAGCGTGAAAGTAAACGTAACAGGTCTACCTAAAGTGAAACTCGGAAACGACACCGTAATGTGTAAAGGTGAAACCCTCACCCTCCGAGCACTGGGTACTGGTATCAGTGCGGTACGCTGGGATAATGGTTCTTCCGCTCCTACAATGAACGTAACAGAAAGCGGTACTTACACCGTGACTGTCTTCAACGACTGCGGAAGCGCTACCGATAAAATCCGCGTAGACTTCACACAATGTGAACCTAAACCGCAAGTACCAAACGCCTTCTCTCCAAATGGCGACGGTCGCAACGATGTATTCAAACCTGTGGTTCGCGGACCAATGTACGAATACGAACTGCGCATCTTCAACCGCTGGGGTGAACTGATCTTCATCTCCTCCGATCAACACAGAGGATGGGACGGTAAATACAAAGGCGTACCTGTAGAAATCGGAACCTACGTTTGGTGGCTGACTTACAAGAAATCCGCTAACGGAACACCGAATGTTCTCAAAGGTGAAGTCACAGTAGTGAGATAATCCTTTTAACCTAACATTTGCAAAAAGCTGGTCTTTCCCAAGACCAGCTTTTTTGCTTCTGGATATTTTCTGTAAATTGTAACCAGAAAGTTTGGACTATGAAAATTTACGATACCGTTACCGATGCCCTGCAGGATCTCCGTCAACGCGGCTTTACAAAAGATTTCAACCTGCAATTTGATACCATCCAGGATACTGAAAATGAATCCTCCGTTAAACCGGAAGATTTTGATATCCTCGAAACCCATCGATTTGAAGGAGACTCAAATCCCGAAGATGAAGATATCGTATACGCCATTGCCACCAAAGATGGTCGCAAAGGTGTGCTGATGCATGGTTATGGCACCTACTCAGAAGATATTTCTGAAGATCTAATCCGTAAACTAGGCTCCAGATAACTATTTTACCGCTTAACATATTAAAGTCCTACCGCATTGCCGGAGGACTTTTTTTATATTATTTTCGTCCGTGTATCAAAGAATAAGTGAGCATGATAAAACGTTTAGCCTGTTTCCTGACGCTGCTCGCAGGTTCCTCCCTGCAAATCCACGCGCAGCTCAAACCCAACCTGGACCTGATTCCTAAGCCAACACAAATCTCTCCAGGTGTAGGCACTTTCCACTGGACGAAATCCACTGCCATCGTTGCATCCGCAATGTTCGCGCCCGTCGCGCGACTCCTAGCAGATTCCGGGCAAACAATCGGGATCGTGTCTCCCTATAAAAAACCTACAGCACCTGTTACCATCCGGATCATGAGCGTTTCCGCAAACGCACTGCCAGATAGTAACAGTTATAAACTGCAAATACAGGAGAATGGCATTACCATAGCCGCCCGCACTACTGCCGCAGCCATCAATGGGGTGCAAACGCTCCTCCAATTACGACTCCTACAACCGGATATGAGCCAGATTCCCTGCGTGGAAATCCAAGACCATCCACGGTTTAAGTATAGAGGCGTGATGTTGGACGTGTCTCGCCACTTCTTTCCAGTTTCCTATATCAAACGTTACCTGGACCTGATGGCGCTTTATAAAATCAATACCTTCCACTGGCACCTGGTAGACGGCGCCGGATGGCGATTACAGATCAAACAGTTCCCCGAACTGACCAGCCATGCGGCCTGGAGATACGGTGAAGGTTGGAAAGAATGGGCTGCGAATGGTAAACGTTATGCGCATGCAGGTGATGCTAATGCCTATGGTGGATTTTATACGCAAGACGATGCCCGCGATATAGTCGCTTATGCCGCTCAACGTGGGATAACGGTCATCCCCGAAATTGAAATGCCCGGCCATTCGGAAGAAGTACTTGCTGTTTATCCGCAACTCTCCTGCTCAGGAACGCCTTACCAAAATTCGGAATTCTGCCTGGGCAACGATTCCACTTATAGCTTCCTGGAAAAAGTATTGACGGAAGTAATGGACATCTTCCCTTCTCAATACATCCATATTGGTGGCGATGAGGCCAACAAGAAAGCATGGAAGGCTTGCCCCAAATGCCAAGAACGCATCCGTACGGCACATCTGAAAGATGAACATGAGTTACAGAGCTATGCAGTGCGCAGAATGGAACAATTCCTGAAAGCACATCATCGTAAATTACTTGGCTGGGATGAAATCCTGGAAGGTGGCCTTGCTCCAGAAGCAACGGTGATGTCGTGGCGCGGTGAAAGTGGTGGTATTACCGCTGCCAAAGCGGGCCATGATGTGGTCATGACTCCCGGCGCTTACTGCTATTTCGATCATTACCAAGCGGATCCAGCTACGCAACCGGAGGCCCAAGGCGGCTACCTGCCAGTAGAAAAGGTCTACAGTTATAACCCTGATCCTTTTCAACCCGGGGCCCTTGAATCTAAACATATCCTCGGTGTGCAGGCTAATATCTGGACGGAGTTAATTCCTAATACTAGCCACCTGGAGTATATGACCTATCCGCGACTCCCAGCATTAGCAGAGGTAGCCTGGACCAATAAAGACCAGAAAGATTTTGCGGATTTCCAACGCAGATTACAATCGCATTATCTCTTACTGCAACGACTATACGTAAATTATTGTCGCCCTTCCTATACGGTTACAATTGTTCCGACTATCAACTACGATAAAAAGGAAACTACGATTAGTCTTCTGTCAGAGCAATACCAGCCTGTAATCCGCTATACGATGGATGGTACAGTGCCTAGTCAGCATTCCACCTTGTATACGGGTCCGTTTTCATTTACCGGTTCTTCCAAAATCACGGCAGCAGTGTTCCGTGATACACTCCTGCAAGGTACACCGGCCGTACTGATGGCCGATTATCACCTGGCCATCGGCAAACCGGTGATATACAAAGAGCCTTATAGCAAGAGTTATCCTGCCAAAAAAGAAGCAACATTAACAGATGGATACCTGGGAACAGTTTCCTATGGAGATGGCCAGTGGCAAGGGTTTGACTCTCATGATATGGATGTGGTGGTGGATATGGAATCGGTGCAGACATTACATACGGTAGCACTGAATTTTATGCAACTGACAGCAGTAGGCATTTATATTCCAGCGGATGTAACGGTGTCGCTTTCTAATGATGGTGTTACATTTGGCCAAGAAATGGTAGTAAAAAATGATATACATGAAAGTCAACACCAGCTTACGTTTAAGACATTCCAATTTGATTTGGGCGGCAAACAATCACGCTATATTCGTGTAAAAGCGAAGAATGCCCAACATGGTTTCCTCTTCTCGGATGAGATCATCGTACACTAAGTTTCTATAAATGAAGAAGGAGCAAAATCGTAAAGGACATTCCTTTATGATTTTGCTCCTTTTAATATTTTAGGGAGACACGATCTACTTCAGACCTGCTTGGATTTTCCGGCTCAGGCGATAGTCCACCATGCCATTAAATGCTGTGTGCAGCGTATTACCCTTAATAGGTGTGAAGAAGTTATTAGACAGCGATTCTACTCTCGCCAAACTATACCCCTTTCCATTCAGATAATTATTGATCATGATTAGGTTATCATCGTAAGTGGTGTTTCCCCATGGCACGTTCACTCTGTCTGCGGCATTGGCGCCAGGATCTGGTGCGATCCCTGTAAAGTAGCCCCCTGAGTGGTTTGCATTGGTAGTAGCAAAGTTGATCGCATACAAATCAGCCAGATATTTCTGGGTATGTGTACTATCAAACATGGAAATATTGAAATCAATGAAACCTACTGGTTTACCATAGGTAGTATCCCCTACCAGGTGTACGCCATTGGTAAAGTAAGGACGCAGGTTGTTCAACGTTAGCTCACTGGCAGAAGCGGTATTTCTACTGGTAATGAAGAATACATTAGTCAGGCTCAAACTACCGGTGCTAGTACCATAATTCACCTGCGATTCCAGTCCTATTGAAGCTGCCACCGCCTGTAATTTATCATTGTACGTGTAATAATACATCACCTTTCCGGCAGCACTGGCAGGAGCAATCAGGTTATCCAAATACTCCGCTGTTGATACCGCTCCACCACCATTATAACGAAGGTCTACAATCAGATTCTTAATCCCTGCGGTTTTGAATTTATTGAAAGATGCATCAATGGCTGTTTTCGTATAGGTATCCTGTCCGGATGAATTGACAACACTAGAATAGGTGTACATTACAAAGTACCCTACTGGCTGATTGTTCATCGTGAGCACCGTGTCGAATGCAACAGGATTGACATTATAACTTGCGGCTGTCAGCGTAGTATTATAGCTGCTTCCATCATTGCGGATAAAGCCCAATTGTACGGAGCTGGATTTCAGGATTGCATTAGCAGCACTGGAGAGGAAGGTGTAAGTCGTATCAAATTTGGTGATACCATTGAAAGACACGATCTCCCAGCCTCTAGTAACGCCTTTCTGGCCAGCAGGACTGTTCTTATCCGCATACAATACAAAGAAGCGTACGCGTTTATTGGTGGCATCCCATACCGGCGCATATTCCATCCCAATATCTCCTGTTGTAGCCATTACATTCAGCGTTGCAGCAACACCGTTCATCAGCTTGTTGGTGAGCACACCTGTGCGATCCAGGAAGCTGTAATGATCGTAAGGCTTTTGAGTAGTTGGGTTGATAGCATAAGCCGCCATTGTGTTCAGCAATATATCCGCACTACCATACTTGGAATCCAGTGGATTGATCGTAGGCACAGAGTTATACCAATAGTAAGTGGGCAGGCCTTTAGAAGGCGTTCGGCCACCATCCGCATAAGATACCTGCATAATGTTGTACATGAGGTATTTCAGGGAATCTTCATTGGACAGTGCGGTGGTACCGCCACTAGTGGAGCCACCGTTGCTGCCGTTGTTATCGGCTGTTAGCTTATCCTTTTTACAGGAAAACACCAAGGTGACGCAGCATGCTGCCACTAACAACTTTTTTGAGAGGCTAAGTAATTGCTGTTGCATAATAACGATTATGGCTATATGAAATATGTTATTTCAAGGGATTAACGGTGAGTAGCCATCGTTTGTCTAGTCCAGAAGTCTTTGGCATAGAAAAGATTTTCCATACCCGGACCATTCAAACCATGATACATGCCATGTTCGCCCTCTTTATGATGTTCGGCGGGAGGTGTTTTACCTTCTTTCTGTGCAGCAACAATGGCAGCCTGTTTGTCTTTTTGTTCTTTTTCTTTTGCTTTACGGTCGTCGCGACTAAGAGGATTGACTTTAAACCTGTAAGCTACGGGCTTATCGTTGCTGATTGTTAAACCAAGATATTGTAGGGGGATGGCCAGTTCACATACCATATTTCCCTGATCGTCGAGGGAAGCGGCGCAGCGAATGTTTTTGTCATTCTTCACCGGCAGGTTTCCATCTGGTACGCCAATGAGGCCTTCCACATTAATTTGTTTTGCATTTTGTAAAACGCTTCTCCTCCACTCCACTGATGTACGTTGATTCTGGGACTCAACCACTTCAGGGGCATCCTCACCCAGCAGCGGGAATGTAACGGACGACACTACCTTTTTCTTTCCTGTGGGATTAACAGAGAAGGTAACGCCAGCCCGCATAATTTTCATCTGGCTAACCGGATCTGGAACATTTATTACAACATAAAGATTGTTGGAATCGTTCGCGATAGTATAAAATAATTTCGTGTCGTTATTATAGAAATTCAAAGGCTTCGGCCACTCGTTGGCTTTCCCGTCTATTTGGATATTAACGGGCGCCCATTTATTAGGATCAGCATCCTGTCCTTTTACCGAAGAGACCATAAACAAACCGGCTAACAGTGCGGTGCCGGGCAAAATTAACTTACCAATTTTCATGCAGATGAGACATTAATTTCGCCAAGATAGTTATTTATAGACAAGGTACGCAAAAACATTTTTTCCCGCTGCTATCACTCGATGAACAGGCCGATTGAAGGGGTGAATCCCGCTTACCAAGCAATGGACTACTGCCAAAAAGAAAGGCCGCCCATTGGGCAGCCTTCCAACTATTTGATCCATAGCTATTAATATAATAACCTGGTTTTGATAGTATGTTTTACTTCTTTCAACAAGGCCACCGCCTCTGCAGAAAGTTGTTTGTCTACATCCAATACCACATAACCAATCAACTCATTGGTTTTCAAATATTGTCCCAAGATATTGATCTTATTCTCAGAAAGTGCGGTGTTGATGGCAGACAATACGCCTGGCACGTTCTGGTGGATATGGAGGATACGATGCGTATGTTCCACTGCCGGTACACTGATCGCAGGAACGGTATGAGAACCGAAGCTAGCTCCTTTTTCCAGGTAGTTCAACAGTTTGCTACTAACGTCTAAGCCTATATTATGTTGCGCTTCCTCTGTGCTACCACCAATATGCGGGGTCAGGATCACATTAGGCAACTTTTGCAATGGCGTAGAGAATGCAGCGCCGTTTTTTTCAGGTTCTACTGGGAATACATCAATGGCCGCACCAGAGAGCCTGCCGCTAACGAGCGCATCTTTCAGTGCATCCAGGTCTACCACCTCACCACGGGCATAGTTGATGAAAATTGCGCCAGGCTTGATATAAGACAGTGTTTCTGCATTGATCATATTCTCTGTAGTCTTGGAAGATGGGACGTGCAAGGAGATGATGTCTGCCTGCTCAAACAATCCTTTTAAAGTCCTGATCTGAGTAGCATTACCAAGCGGCAATTTGGTTTCCGCATCGTAATACATCACGTTCATCCCCAGGGCTTCTGCCAATACGCTCACTTGAGAACCAATATTCCCATAACCCACAATACCCAGTGTTTTACCACGCAGCTCATAGCTACCGGTGGCTTCTTTCATCCAGATACCCTGATGGGCGGCATTATTCTTATCAATAATACGACGAATCAACATGATCGACAGGCCGATTACCAATTCCGCTACCGAACGGGTATTGGAATAAGGTGCGTTGAACACGGCTACGCCCACTTCTGTGGCCGCTTTCAGATCTACTTGGTTGGTCCCGATACAAAAGCATCCAATCGCCTGCAGCTTCTTGGCAGCTTGCAGTACTTTACGGGTTACCTGTGTCTTGGAACGAATCCCCAACAGATGTACGTCTTTGATTTCCGCTATCAGGTCTTCTTCGCTCAGCGCGCCCGACAACTTACGTACCGAATAGCCTGCGTTGGTGAATTCCGCAACAGCCGCCTCGCTGATGTTCTCCAACAATAAAATGCTAATCTTCTCCTTCGGATAACTTGTCAATTTGTGCTGATCCATAGTATTATATAAAATTATATGTATATTCTTTTTGTGCAATTGGCTTAATAATTGCTGCCTTCGCGGGAATTAACAAGGCACAAACCTACTAGATGTTGACGAATATTCAAATACTTGACCCAGCAAATTTGATTTTATCAAAAAATCAATGAAACGGTTGCAAGTTTTTTAATCAACAATACGTTCATCCTCTTAAAAAAACATTAAAACTGACCCGCGGCGGTATTTTTATTTGGTAAGGGGTAACATTCATAACTAATTTAGTGTTTTGTAATTACAACATGTTCGGGAGATCAATAGGCAATAAAGCGTCACACATTTCTAAATGAAGCGATTGAAAGCAGCAGGCATACTACTCACTATTACAGGAGTTGTCATCATCACAAGCTGTCAGAGTACAGCAGCACGAAAAGCAGCACATGCGAAAAAAACCACGGCAGACAGTGCATTATACACTATAGGACTTACACCGTCAGAAAAGGAAGCAATCCTTACTTCACCACGTACGATTCAAATACAACAAGGATTAAATGATTTTTATAGCAAGTTTGTCCGCACAGGATTTAACGGCGCTATGATTGTTGCCAGAAAAGGCGTGGTGATATTCGAGAAATACCATGGCCTGGAGAATTTTCGTACCAGAACCCCCATCATCGATAGCTCCGCATTTCAACTGGCATCTGTTTCAAAAACATTTACCGGCGCAGCAGTGCTATGGTTGGCGGATCATGGCAAACTCTCCCTGGAAGATAATCTACAGCACTACTTCCCAGAGTTCCCTTATAAAGGAATTACTATCAAGATGCTGCTAAGCCATCGCAGTGGCTTGCCAAATTATCTGTACTTCTGTGATAGTCTTTGGAAAGACCAGGATCGTTTTATCACCAATGATGAAGTGATCAAACTGATGGAAGTACACAAGCCTCCTATCCAACACCAGCCTAATACGCACTTCCAATATTGTAATACAAACTACCTCCTGCTGGCTTCTATTATCGAGAAAGTCAGTGGTCAGAAATATGCGGATTTCATGCAGCAAACAGTCTTTAAACCATTGTTTATGATGAATACCTTCGTATATGACCCTGCTTCCCCTGTAAGAGCGCACCAGACCCAAAGCCATAAGTTCAACGGTCAAGCAGAACCAGATACTTATTTTGATGGCGTAATGGGCGATAAAGGCATTTACAGTACTGCAGAAGATATGCTGAAATGGGATCAAGCCCTGTATTCCGGCCACTTCTTGAAACCGGAAACATTGAAGGCCGCTTATACCCCTTACAGCCATGAAAAACCAGGTGTTAGAAATTATGGCCTCGGATGGCGCCTGATGGTGTACCCAGATAGTACCCGTAATATCGTTTACCACAACGGTTGGTGGCATGGTAACAATACTGTCTTCTATCGTTTTGTGCAAGACAGCACTACCCTAATCATATTAGGCAATAAATATAACCGGGGTATTTACCACGCTGTTAAACCTATTCGGGATATCCTGGGCCACGGCGATGGCGAGGAATCAGGGGAAGAATAAAGATTACCCGTGCTTTCGGTTCGGCAGTACATTGTCTCTGCTCCAGGTGATTTCACCAGTAAAGGCATGACTCCGAACCGGGCATTCCGATTTCAAACAGTAATGACAACAAGATGGAATGCAAGGGTCCATATGAATAAAGAACTCCACTTCACTATTCTCAAACTCAGTATTGACAAGCATTTCCACCCTTTTCACTTCGTCATGGGCTTCACTCAGCTCCAAATAATAAGGTAAGGTGAGATGGCAATCGATATGATAATTATTGCCATATTGCTGTATACGCATGTTATGCACATCAATCCAGTTCTCTCTCCTATGCGCAGATAATATAGCTATCACACGATCCACCACCTGCATGTCGGTTTCATCCATCAATCCAGAAATCGAACGACGCATCAGTTTATATCCATTCACCAGAATCAACAGTCCCATCACTACAGAAACAGCCGGATCCAGCCAATTCCACTCGGTAAAATGAATGATTAATAATGCTACGATCAGACCAGCACTACTATACACATCTGTCATGATATGCTGACCATTGCCGGTAATGGTAATGGAATTCAGCATTTTTCCAGAGTGCTTCAAATATAGTCCCAGTAAGAGATTGGCCACGGTGGTAGCTCCCAGCAACCATATACCGCTCTCCATTTTATGCAGCTCTTTCGGATAGATAAAATATTGTGCTGCCTTGACAAGAATAAGTATGCCTGCAAAGAAGATCATGGCGCCCTCAAATCCTATCGAAAAGAATTCCACTTTACCATGGCCATAAGGATGGTTTTCATCTTTCGGCTTCCCCGCTAAGTAAATACTGTAACTGGCAAAAGCGCCAGCTACCACATTGATAATGGATTCCAGGGCATCAGATAAAATTGCAACGGAATGGGTCATTCCATAGGCCACGAATTTCACGGCAGTAAGGATAAAGCTCACCACCAAAGAAATCAGGATGACGCGAAGTTCTCTTTTCAGCAAAGGTTCAGATTTTTGCAAATGTAAACAGCGAAGGTAAACAAATTGTTATTTCACTCCTTCTTAATACTTCGATACGCTGTAATTAACGATCTTGATATATGCATATACGTTAGTCAATATAAAGATGCTGATTTATGGAAGACAGACACGCAGCTATCGCAGCGGAAATATTTTCACTTTATGAAACCCACGGCCACAGAGCCTATGGAGAGGATGTCACCATGCTGATGCATATGATGCAATCGGCATTGATAGCAGAAGAACAAGGATTTGATGATGAGATGATCCTGGCAGCATTCCTGCACGACATTGGCCATTTTTTTGAAGAGGAAGAACAGATGGAGGGTTATGGTACAATGGCGCATGATACGCTTGGGCGCAGGTTTCTACAGGAAAGAGGTTTTCCTGAGCGACTCATCCTCTTAGTAGCCAGCCATGTACAGGCCAAACGTTACTTGACGTATTCCGACAGTGCTTATTACGATACCCTCTCTGAAACCAGCAAAAAGACACTGGCCTTCCAAGGCGGCCCCATGACGGAAAAAGAAGCGGCTGTATTCCGTGCTGACCCACTGTTTGAACAGTATATCCAATTGCGTATCTGGGATGATATGGGCAAAGAAACGGGTATACCTGTCAAGGAAACAGATCTACAGCGTATGAAACAACGCATCCTCCATTACTTGGAACAGGCATAAATAACTAAAGCAGCCACGCTCCTGGCGTGGCTGCTTACATATTTTAACCCAAAGTCTTATTGAGCGCTATCTTCCTGCTTGCTTTCAGCAACGCGAGGTTCTTTTGGCTCTTTCGCTTCCTTAGGTTGTTTGTCTTTTTTCTTAGCGGTTTTTGGCGCGAAGATCGCAATCATACGCTTACCTTCCATGGTAGGCATTCCTTCCAGTCCACCTACTTCTGCGAGTCTTTCTGCGAATTTCAGAAGGATCAGCTCACCACGCTCTTTAAACATGATAGCACGGCCTTTGAACTGCACATAGGTTTTCACCTTGTTTCCGTCTTTCAGGAATTTCTCGGCATGTTTGGCTTTGAAGTCGAAGTCGTGATCATCGGTATTAGGCGTAAAGCGAATTTCTTTCACTTCGCTTTTGTGCGCATTTGCCTTCATCTCCTTTTCCTTCTTCTTCTTCTCGTAGAGGAATTTGTTGTAGTCGATGATACGGCATACGGGAGGTGCTGCGTTTGGAGAAATTTCTACCAGGTCCAGTCCCTGTTCTTCCGCCATTCGAAGCGCATCTTCAGTTTTATAAACGCCCACTTCGATATTCTCGCCTACGAGTCTTACTTCAGGAACACGGATCATCTTGTTTGTACGATGTTCCTGTTGTTGCTCTCTACGAAAATTTGGGTTTCTTCCCCTGTTGTTAAAACTTGGTTTGGGTCTGTTTTGCATTAAGAAAATAAAAGTTAATTAATAAATTGTCCAGTGTCCATGGTCCACATACCTCCATGGACCAAAAACAATTTCTGCAAAAGTAATGCGAAAATCTTTAGCAATAAACATACCTAAAAATAGTAATGTTCATTAGCTTATATTCTTTTTTTCCACATTTGTAAGAACTATTCAAATGGTTTCCTGTTCACCACTTCCTCATTTACCAGTGCTTTGAACTGATCCATGGTCATGGTACCCAGGTCTCCTTTGGACTGACGGCGAACGGCTACCAGATTATCGGCAGCTTCTTTTTCACCCAGTACCAACATGTAAGGGATTTTTGCGAGCTCGGCTTCACGAATCTTCTTACCAATTTTTTCACTTCTGTCATCGATCTCTGCACGAATGTCGGCTGCTTTCAGTTGTGCTGCCACTTTTTCAGCATATTCCTGACTCTTGTCAGAGATAGGCAGAATTTTCACCTGTGTAGGCGCCAACCACAGCGGGAATTTACCGCCACAGTGTTCGATCAATACGGCGATGAAACGCTCCAGGGAACCGAATGGTGCACGGTGAATCATTACCGGACGATGCTTCGCATTGTCAGCGCCAATGTATTCCAGCTCAAAACGCTCTGGCAGATTGTAATCTACCTGGATGGTACCCAACTGCCATTTACGGCCCAGTGCATCTTTCACCATGAAGTCCAGCTTAGGACCATAGAACGCAGCTTCACCGTATTCCACTACTGTAGGCAGACCTTTTTCAGCAGCAGATTCGATAATAGCTTTTTCCGCGAGTTCCCAGTTTTCATCTGTACCGATGTATTTACTGCGGTCTTCTTTAGAACGCAATGATACCTGTGCGGTATAGTTGGAGAAACCAAGACTGTTGAATACATACAACACCAGGTCGATCACTTTCATGAATTCTTCCTTCACTTGGTCAGGACGACAGAAAAGGTGCGCATCATCTTGAGTAAAGCCTCTTACGCGAGTCAAACCGTGCAGTTCACCATGTTGCTCGTAGCGGTAAACAGTACCGAATTCGGCAAAGCGTACTGGCAAATCTTTATATGATTTAGGAGATGCTTTATACAGCTCGCAGTGATGCGGACAGTTCATCGGTTTCAGCATGAACTCCTCACCTTCTTCTGGTGTGGTGATCGGGCGGAAACTATCCTGGCCGTATTTTTCATAGTGACCAGAAGTCACATACAGATTTTTGTTACCGATATGCGGTGTAACTACTGGCAGGTAACCGGTAGCCATCTGTGCCTCCTGGAGGAAACGTTGCAGGCGTTCACGCAGCAGCGCACCTTTTGGCAGCCACATAGGAAGCCCCAAGCCTACTTTCTCAGAGAAAGTAAACAGTTCCAGTTCTTTACCCAGCTTACGGTGATCACGTTTTTTCGCTTCCTCAATCAGTGTCAGGTACTCGTCCAGCTCTTTCTGATTAGGGAAAGTGATACCGTAGATACGGGTCAGCATTTTGTTTTTCTCATTACCGCGCCAGTAAGCACCAGCGATGTTGGTCAACTTGATCGCTTTGATAAAGCTGGTATTCGGAATATGAGGCCCACGGCACAAATCCGTGAATCCACCCTGTGTGTAGAAAGTGATGGTACCATCCTGCAGATCATTGATCAGTTCCAGTTTGTACTCATCTCCTTTTTCAGTGAAGTATTGCAGCGCATCTGCTTTACTCACTTCCTTACGGGAATATATGCTGTTATGCTTGGAAAGCTCCACCATCTTCGCTTCTACCTTTCTCAGGTCTTCTTCGGTGATGGTACGACCTCCCAGGTCAATATCATAATAGAAACCGTTTTCAATTGCCGGACCGATACCCAGTTTCACACCAGGATACAGCGCTTCCAGCGCTTCCGCCATGAGGTGAGCGGAAGAATGCCACATGGTAGACTTGCCATCCGTGTCCGTCCACGTAAGTAACTGCAACGTTGCATCCGTCGTAATAGGTCGGGTGGCATCCATTACCTCCCCGTTTACCTTTGCAGCCAAAACCTTACGCGCCAATCCTTCACTGATGGATTTGGCGATGTCCAATGCAGTAACGCCAGCATCATACTGCCGCACCGCGCCATCTGGTAGTGTGATATTTATCATACGTTGTTCTATAGTATCCATTTTTTTGAAAGGATACCGTTGTTCCTTAATAAAATGTTTGCGAAGTTAAGAAATAGCTGTCATCTTTTAAGCAACCGCTTTCAGAAAATGCAAATTATATATGTCAATTTTCGTAAAATAATATGAAAAACGGCAACGGGATTGCAGTATTCAAAATCTTACTTATATATCAGGGAATCGTTTGTAGACCCACAGTCCAGCATTTTCTCACCAAAATAAGGATTGGTGATCTTTCTTGTTTCGCTTAACCAGTAAGCGCCTTTGTCATCAAATGCCATTGGGCAGAATTGTCGGTAGACAGCATGGCCCTTGAATCCGGTGGCTTTCACTAAGTCAAACAGCATGTCGGAAACCATTTGAAAGGATTCCCGCTTTCCTTCTATACCCGTTTCTCCTTGTAATCCTACTAACTCGGCACTGATACTCCCCCCTATGCCGGAAATATTGCCCAAATGCGCACTGTCCATCTGTAACTGTGCATAAGGTAAACGATCTATATGCTGCTTCAGGGCCAATCCAACTACAGTGGCAGTGGCGGTATCGGCCTTCACCAATGCAGCAGAGAGATGATAGTAAGTATTCATTACTTGGTTCAGGGAGTCATACCATACCTGGCTATAAGGGGCCTGTAATGCAGATCCTGCTGTTTGTGTCGCCTCTTCTGTTTTAGGACCTTGTTGTTGGCAAGAATAAAGGGTTATACCTAATATCAATGCACTTATAGATGCATATATTTTTAATTTCATAATTACTAAATTGTTAAACAAAACTAAAGAATTGTATTCATAGAGATTATAATCTGTGATTTATGCTTATTATCAGTAACTTTGCACGTTTATTTTAACTATTTGCTTAGATTATGTTAATCGCTTTACAGGATATTACATTTGAGTTTGGCTCCAGGGTGATATTGGAAGATTCCTCCTGGCATATTGAACCCGGAGACCGTATTGGTCTGATCGGGCTGAATGGTACTGGTAAATCTACCCTACTTCGTATCATTAATGGTGAATATTCTGTCTCCAAAGGAAGCGTAAACAAAAGTAAAAACCTTACTATTGGTTTCTTCAACCAGGACCTCCTCAGCTTTGAAACGGATGAATCCATCCTCACCGTGGGCATGATGGCTTTCGGCAAAGCCCTGGAACTGGAAAAGGATATTGAAAGAATTACCCAGGAACTGGAACATAGCCAGACGGATGAACTCCTCCATGAATTTAGTGATAAATTACATGAATTCGAGTCGCTCGACGGTTACAACATGAAACATAAAACTGCCCAAGTATTGGAAGGTTTAGGTTTCAGCACCGCCGACCTGGATCGCCCATACAGCCAATTCTCCGGAGGCTGGCGTATGCGCGTACTCCTGGCCCGTCTCATCCTCCAACAGCCGGATGTACTCATGCTCGATGAGCCTACGAACCACTTGGACCTTCCTTCCATCGAATGGCTGGAACGCTACCTGACCGGTTATAACGGGGCTGTAATTATTGTTTCGCACGACCGCTTCTTCCTCGATCGAATGGTAAACGGTATCGTAGAGGTTTATCAGCAACAGTTGCACCACTACGCCGGTAACTATGCCGACTATCAGGTGGAAAAGGAACTGCGTCGCGAAATGCAGCAACGCGCCTACGAAAACCAACAGGATTACATCCGTCAGCAGGAACGCTTCATCGAACGCTTTAAGGCGAAAGCCTCCAAAGCCGCTCAGGCACAGAGTATTGCAAAAAGACTCGATAAACTGGACAGAATTGAACAGGTAGATAATGGTCCTTCTAAAATCAGGATCAACTTTACCGTGGAGAGAATGCCCGGTAAAATTCTGTCTACCTTAACCAATATCAGCAAAAGTTTCGGGAATAATGTGATCCTGAAAAATACCAGCGCTGAAATCAACCGCGGTGATAAGATCGCGCTGATCGGTGCCAACGGTAAAGGTAAATCCACGCTGCTCCGTATCATTGCTGGTGCAGAACCACATGAGGGAGAAAATACACCAGGTCATAACGTGATCACCAGCTTCTATGCACAGCACCAACTGGAATCCCTGGACCTGAACAGCGAAATCCTAGATGAACTGAAAAACTGCGGTAGCGGCAAAACCGAACTGGAACTGCGTCAATTGCTGGGTTGCTTCCTCTTCACGGGAGATGATGTGTTCAAGAAAATCCGTATTCTCTCCGGAGGTGAAAAAGCCCGTGTGGCACTGGCTAAAACCATCATCGGCCAAGCCAACTTCCTCATGCTGGATGAGCCTACGAACCACCTGGACATGAACTCTGTACAGATGCTCATCGACGCGCTGAACAAATATGAAGGTAGCCTCGTACTCGTATCGCACGACCGTTACTTTGTTAGCCAAACGGCCAACAAAATCTGGGAAATCGTGGATGGAGAAATCAAGGAATTCAAAGGTACTTACGCAGAATGGGAAGCTTGGAAAAAACGCATGGCTGCCAACAACGCACCGCAGCCTGCTGCTAAGCCAAGTCCAGGGCCTACTCCCACCATCGCTGAACAACCTAAAAAGGAAGTAAAACAGGAAACTGTCGCTCCTAAAGGCGCTATCAATAAGGAAGTGCAAAGGGAACTGCAAAAACAACAGAAACAGTTTTCCAACGTAGAAGGCCAGTTGGCCAACCTCAAAGCCCGCAAAGCGGATCTAGAGGCTAGTCTCGGTAAACCTGAGATCTACGGGGATAAAAATAAATTTGCCTCCGTGGAAAGCGAATACAATGATGTATTGAAATTCCTGGAGAAAGCTAATCAGCAATATGAAGAGTTGTTTGAGAAAATCATGCAACTGGAAGCATCGTTGATGAGTTAATATTACTGAAAGCCGGCAGCTACCCCTGCCGGCTTTTTCTGCACCCTTCAAAAAAAATTACATTTTCATGCAAAAAATCCTTGTTGTTGAAGATGAAGTGAAAGTGGCCAATGCGGTTAAGAAAGGACTAGAAGAAAATGGTTTTGATGTTGACCTGGCTTACGACGGCCGTATGGGCAAAAGCCTGGTGGTTAGCAATAATTATGATCTGGTAATCTTGGACCTGAACCTCCCTCACAGTAACGGTTATGAACTATGTGAGGTCATTCGTGCCAAGAATATCCGAATTCCTATCATCATGCTCACCGCCTTGGGTGGTATGGAAGATAAAATGCAGGCTTTTGAATTGGGCGCAGACGATTACCTGGTAAAACCCTTTGATTTCCGTGAACTGCTAGCCCGCATCCGCGTATTTCTCAAACGCGCCGGTGCTGAAACAGCCCAAGGCACTAATTATAAAATTACTATCTCCGACCTGGAAATTGACCGGGAGAAAAAAGAAGTATCCCGCGGAGGCCGTAAAATCGCGCTCACCGCGAAAGAATACCAACTCCTGGAATTCCTGGCGTTGCATAAAGGGAAAGTGATCTCCAAACTCACCATCGCGGAAAAAGTATGGGATATCGACTTCGATACAGGTACGAACGTGATTGAGGTATACATGAATTTCCTCCGCAAGAAGATTGATAAAGACTTCGACAATAAACTGCTACATACCAAAACAGGGATGGGCTATTATCTCTCCGAAGAACAGTAAGTCTTGAAGATTAAATATAAAATAGCACTCTACTACACCACATCGGCCACGCTGATGCTGATGATTTTTGCAGTGCTGGCCTATTATTTCTCCTCCAAGTCGCGCAAGGCGGAATACCTCGAAAGACTGGAATACCGCGCCCGGTCTATCGCCAATGTAATTATTGAAGATGGTCATGTAAAAGTAGACCTACTCCGAAAGCTGGACCGTACTACGTTCCAGGATCTCTACAAGGAAGCGATCCTGGTATATAATCCCAACTACGACCTGCTGTATAGTAATCTGAAAGATACTACCATCCGGACCCACCGGAGTTTACTCGATTATATTACGCTGAATAAATCCTACAGTTATGAGAAAGGTAACGGTGAGGTAGTCGGCATCTACTACACAGAGGGCAATGTGTCGGTAATTGTGATCGTGTCTTCCTTTGATAAATATGGTTATCAAAACCTAACCAATCTCAGTCAAATCCTGCTACTGGAGCTCGCCACCGCCATCATTGTATTGGTAGGTGTGGGTTATTTCTTTGCCCGCAAAATGGTGGAACCGATCGACAAACTAGTGAAGGAAGTAGATAGTATCAACGCCAATAACCTCCAGGACCGCCAGGTAGCGGTACAAGGGAAAGATGAAATTGCCAAGCTGGCGGCCAACTTTAACACGATGCTCCAACGTCTGAGTGATTCATTCGATCTCCAGAAAAGCTTTGTGAGCAATGCCTCCCACGAACTACGTACTCCCCTCGCCTCTATTATCAGCCAGTTACAGGTAACGCTGTCGAAAGAACGCAATGCCAGCGAATACCAGGATGTCCTTAATTCCGTATTGGAAGATGCAGAAAGCTTGACGGATCTTACTAATGGCCTGCTGCAATTGGCCCAGTCAGAGATGAAAGACCAACAATTCGTTTTCTCCAATGTACGTATAGACGAGTTGTTGATGGATATGGCCAACTTGATCCGCTTGAAGCAAAAAGAGAGTAAAATCGATATCCAATTCAATAAACTCCCCGACAATGACCTGTTGGTAACCTGTTTCGGGAACGACTCCCTTTTAAAAATTCTCTTCATTAATCTCGTGGATAATGCCTGCAAATTCTCCCGAGACAATACCGCACATATTAGTATTGATTTCTATACGCAGTACATCATGGTGCAGGTAAGGGATAACGGTATCGGGATACCTCCAGATGAACTGAATAAGATATTTGAACCCTTCTATAGAGGCCAGAATGTTGGGAAGACACGAGGTCACGGACTGGGATTATCCATTTGCAAAAAGATTATACAGATACATAAAGGACATATTACTGTTACCTCCACCCCCAACGAAGGCACTACATTTACGGTCATTTTACCACATATGTTGTAGACTGAATGCCGCGCAACTAATCTTATTTTAATCTGTTTTTAATACGGGTTAAAGCTCGTTTTAATCTCATTTTAAGATTTTTGTCCCTTCAAATTGGGCTATATGCGAACATTCAGGATGCTGATCGTATCAGCATGCACTATTGGCTTGGGCTTTAAACAACCTCTCAGAGCTCAAAGTCAGCCAACACCTATAACGCTGCAGGCAGTGGAAGACTCCTTCCTCGTCCGTAACTATGCTTTACTCGCACAACGATATCAAATTGATGCATCCAAAGCACTTATTAGACAAGCGAAAATCTGGGATAACCCCAGTTTCAATGCCACACTGGGTTTTGGAAGCACAGACCATGTGCAACCCTTTAGAGTAGGCTCCGATGGAGAAACCTCGTACAACATCGATCAGTTGATAAGACTGGCGGGCAAACGTAATAAGAGCATTCAACTGGCTGCTGCTGCCAGCAAAATGAATGAGGCCACCTTCGATGAACTGGTACGCGTTTTAAAGCTGCAACTGCGCCAGAATTACTACAATATTTATTACATCCAGCAATCAGGGAAAGTACTGAAAGAACAGATGGGCAATCTCCAGACGATCGTCAACGCATATGTGGATGCCGATAAAAAAGGAGCTGTTGCACATGCTGATTTAGTGAGACTCCAAGCCCTCCAAGTGGGACTAGAAAACGATTATGCGGACCTAAAGCAGGATGAACTCGAATCACAGAAAAACCTCCAACAGTTACTTCATAGCCAGGACTTCTACGTGGCCAGTTTGCAGCCTGCGGACCTGGCCCATTACAGTCTAGATCATATCCAATTGCCACAACTCATGGATAATGCTACCCAAAACCGCCCCGATGTGAAAGTAGCGGCTTTGGAGTACCAGACTGCCGAACTGAATTACCGATTACAGAAATCCCTGGCGGTGCCTGATTTACACGTGGGCGCTACTTATGACAAGCAAGGTAGTTATATCAACAACTTCATTGGATTGACTGTAGGCATCGACCTTCCTCTCTGGAACCGCAACCAGGGCAATATCCGCTCTGCCCAATATGCCATGAAAAGTGAAGCCGCTCAATTTCAGCAGCAACAGAACATTGCACAGACAGAAGTGTTAAATGCCTATCACCGTATCATTCAGTTGGAAAAGCGTTACAAAGACTTTGACCTGCACCAGTTTCAGGGCGAGTTCGATACGCTGATAACAGAGGTAGCGAAGAATTTCCGAAAAGGTAACCTCTCCCTGTTACAATTTATTGACTACTTCAACAGCTACAGCGATAACGCAAAAAATATCAACAAATTTTTATCAAACAGGGTTAATGCATACGAAGAACTCAACTATGCTACAGGACAAGAATTATTTAAAAACTAAGCACATGACGCGCCCTATCATATTCATCGGGTTTTCGCTGCTGGCAGCAGTTATATGGAGTGGATGCAAACACACCCAGGCTGAAGATACAGAGAAAAGTACTTTCGTTCTCAGCGACACCATGCTCAAAAATATCCGTATTGATACTGCCCGCATGCAACCGGTGCAGAACCTACTTCGCCTCTCCGGAAAGGTCGCTCCCAACGGCGGTAAAGTACTGAAAGTATTTCCCCTGGTGAGTGGTTATGTGCAAGATATCAAAGTACAATTAGGCGATTACGTACAGAAAGGACAAGTACTAGCAGTGATTCATAGTGCGGAAATCGCCGATTATGAAAAACAATTGGCACAAGCCCGCTCCGACCAAGGCGTGGCCGAGAAAAACCTGAAAGTAGCACAGGACCTGTACGACAGCCGCCTCTCCACTGAAAAAGATGTAGTAAATGCCAAAGGCGACCTGGCAAAATCCAACGCCGAAATCACACGCCTGAACGATCTTTTTAAAATATACCGTAAAGGGAAAGGCGCTACCTACCTCGTAACAGCGCCGATTTCCGGATATATTATTGAGAAGAACATCAATAATAACATGGAGATCCGTACCGATAACAGCACCAATATCTTCACTATCTCCGAATTGGATGACGTATGGGTAATGGCCAATGTGTTCGAAACAGATATCGCGAGAATCAAAGAAGGTTATGATGCGAAGGTCGTAACCGTGAGCTACCCTGATCAGCCCTTCCATGGCCGTATCGACAAGATCTATAACTTCCTGGATCCCGCTACCAAAACCATGCAGGTGCGTATCAGCATCGATAATAAAAAAATGGAGCTTAAACCCGAAATGTTTGCCACCGTCTATGTTTCCTATAAAGACAATGATGAGAAGATCGCAGTGCCATCTGCTTCCGTCATTTTTGATAATAGTAAAAACTATGTACTGGTGTTTAAAGATAAATTCAACATTTCAGTAAGGCAAGTAGAAGTAGCCAAAGCCGCTGGAGATGTCACTTACATTCAGTCAGGCCTTCAGCCCGATGAGAAAGTGATCTCCAAAAATCAATTACTTATTTACGACGCACTAAAAGACTAATCGTCCGTATGAAAAAATTTTTAACCGTCGGACTCCTGTCTCTCGGCGTCTTGCATGGATCAGCACAAGAAAAGAAAGATTCACTGATCCCCTACACATTTCACTTCCAGCAAACGCTGGTAACGCAGTGGCATCCTGATTTTCCGGCTAAATACACCGGATTGAACAGCTTTGAAACCCACGAGCCTGGAGCCACCTCCATTACCAGTACCATATATGCCGGTATTCGCCCGGTGAAAAACCTGGAACTGTTCATCAACCCGGAACTCGCCGGAGGAAAGGGTTTGAGCAAAGCCACTGGTATCGCCGGATTTCCTAATGGTGAAACCTTCCGGATTGGTGACCCTACCCCTAAGATTTACTTGGCCAGAGCTTTTGGCGTGTATACGTTGCCGTTTACCTCCCGTGTAGAAACCGATGAGGATGACCAGAACAACGTAGCGGGAACCACTCCAATGCATTACCTCCGGTTCATAGTGGGTAAATATAGTCTGGCCGACTATTTTGATTTGAACAGCTATAGCCATGATCCAAGAACGCAGTTTCTCAACTGGGGCTTGATGAATAATGCCGCCTGGGATTATCCTGCGGATGTACGAGGTTATACCATGGCCGTTACCCTGCAATACCGCAAGGATAACTGGATGGCGCAAATGGCCTCTTCATTGGAGCCAGTTGAAGCCAATGGCCCAAAACTGAACTATAACTATGGTAAGTCCAACGGCTGGATGGCGGAACTAACGCATACGCACCAACTCCATGGTAAACATGAAGGGAATATCCGTTTCATGACCTTTCTGAACCAAGCCCCTATGGGCAATTACCTGGAAGCCATCCGCGTAGCGGTAGATACGCCTAATGTGGATGCTGTTGGCCGCAATGGCCATACCAAGTATGGTTTCGGGATCAATATGGACCAGGAATTCACCGATGATGGTGGCGCTTTCCTCAAAGCTTCTTGGAACGATGGTCATAACCAGACATGGGCTTTCACAGAAATTGATCAAACCATCAGTGCGGGATGGGTGCAGGCAGGTAACCGCTGGCATCGTCCACAGGATAGAATGGGATTGGCAATTGTAGTGAATGGCATCTCCCGAGATCATCAAAAATACCTCGCCGCAGGCGGTTATGGTTTTATGATCGGCGACGGACAACTGAACTATGGCCATGAAGGCATCCTGGAGTTATACTATAGCTGGAACATTTCTAAACTGCATCTTGCCATTACTCCCGACTACCAATTTGTGCTCAATCCTGGCTACAATAAAGACCGCGGACCAGTTAATATCTTGGGAATCAGGACCAGAGTGGCTTTCTAAAGAAACAGGAACATGAATAAATTTATTCGAAATATTGTAGCATTCTCCCTTAAGAACAAACTCTTTGTTTTTATCGGGGTAATAACGCTCATTATCGCAGGCGTTTTCTCCTTTGTACATACACCTATCGAGGCGTTTCCCGATGTGACCAACACCCAGATCGTCATCGTTACCAAATGGAACGGTCGTAGTGCACAAGAGGTAGAACGCTTCGTAACACTGCCTATTGAAGTATCCATGAATGCCGTACAACGCAAAACCAGCGTGCGTTCGGTGACGATGTTCGGACTCTCTGTCGTAACAATTATTTTCGAAGACGATGTGGAAGATTTCTTCGCCCGTCAGCAAGTAAACAACATGCTGGCCACGGTGAGTTTGCCCGATGGCGCTGGTCCGGAAGTACAACCTCCGTATGGCCCTACCGGTGAGATTTTCCGCTATTACCTGAAAAGTCCAAAAAGGGATTCCAGGGATCTACTCACCTGGCAGAACTGGGTGATAGACCGTCAAATCCGCAGTGTGCCCGGCGTTGCAGACGTGGTAGCATTCGGCGGACAAGAAAAAATCTATGAGCTTTCCGCTGATCCAGTACGATTGGCAAAGTATGATATTACTCCCCTAGAGCTTTACCAGGCTGTCAGTAAAAGTAACGTGAATGTGGGGGGAGACGTGATTGAAAAGAACGGCCAAGCTTATGTGGTGCGCGGTATCGGGTTGCTCAACAGCATACAGGATATCCAAAATATCATCGTTCAAAATATCAATGGCGTTCCCCTACTCGTTAAAGATCTCGCCAACGTGCACCAAGCCTCTGCTCCTCGTGTAGGTCAAGTGGGATTGGACAAAGACGATGATATCGTGGAAGGGATTGTGGTGATGCGTAAAGGAGAAAACCCTTCCGAAGTACTCGCCCGACTGAAAGAAAAGCTGAAAGAGCTGAACGACACCGTATTGCCGGAAGACATCAAAATGGTGACCTTCTATGATCGAGATACCTTGATGGAATTCTGTACCCATACGGTGATGCATAACCTATTAGAAGGTATCATTTTCGTGACGGTGATTGTATTCATCTTCATGGCCGACTGGCGTACTACCGTGATTGTATCGATCATTATTCCATTGGCCTTGTTGTTTGCGTTTATGTGTCTGCGTATGAAAGGCATGAGCGCAAACCTGCTGTCGATGGGCGCTATCGACTTCGGTATCATCATCGATGGAGCTGTTGTGATGGTGGAAGGGATATTTGTAATGCTAGACCATAAGGCCCATAAATACGGGATGGAACGGTTTAACAAGATGGCCAAATTAGGCTGGATCAAACAGACCGGCGGCGATCTTGCAAAAGCAATCTTCTTTTCTAAACTCATCATCATCATTTCCCTGGTACCTATCTTCTCTTTCCAGAAAGTAGAAGGTAAAATGTTCTCGCCGCTGGCCTGGACACTGGGATTTGCATTGCTGGGCGCATTACTGTTCACCCTAACACTGGTGCCAGTATTATGTTCTATTCTCCTAAACAAAAATGTAAAAGAGAAGAACAATGTAGTCGTGCACTTCTTCGATCGCATAGTGACCAACGGGTTTAGCTGGACTTACCGTAACAAGCGATTGAGCCTCATTGCATCATTGGCCTTTATGGTACTCGTATTTCTATCTGCCAAATTCCTGGGAACAGAGTTCCTGCCGCAGTTGAATGAAGGTTCCCTCTGGGTAACCACCGAGTTACCAATGAGTATGTCGCTCACAGAAAGCACGAAGATGGCCCGTGATATTCGCCAGGATCTGGGTGGATTCCCAGAAGTAAAACGGGTGCTCTCACAAGTAGGTCGTTCTAACGATGGTACCGATCCTAATGGTTTTTACTTCGTACAATATCAAGTAGACCTGGTACCGAAAGCAGATTGGAAACGTAAGATTACACAGGATGAGTTGATCGCGCAAATGGAAGGCCGACTGAGAAAATATCCTGGTATTATCCTGAACTTCTCCCAGCCTATCAGCGATAACGTATCGGAAGCCGTAGCAGGTTTCAAAGCTGCCAATGGTGTGAAAATATTCGGTGATGATCTCGTGAAGCTGGAAGCCTTATCACAGCAAGTGGTAGCACAGTTGAAGAGTGTACAAGGTATCAAAGACTTGGGTGTTATCCGTAATATTGGTCAGCCGGAAATGAGCATCAACCTGGATGACAATAAAATGGCCCAGTACGGTGTATCTACCGGTGATGCACAGGCTGTGATTGAAATGGCCATTGGCGGTAAAACCGCCACTCAGTTGTATGAAGGAGAAAAGAAATTCGACATACGTATCCGTTACGATGAGAACTATCGTAAAACGGAAGATGATCTGGCCAACCTGATGGTGCCTACCATCAATGGTAATAAAGTGCCGCTGAAAGAGATCGCAGAGATCAAAACGATTACTGGTCCTGCCTTCATTTATCGCGATACCAATAAGCGTTTCATTGGGGTTAAATTCTCCGTTCGTGACCGCGACTTGGGAAGCACCATTGCAGAAGCACAGGAACGCGTCAGCAAAGCTATTAAGCTGCCAAAAGCCTATAGCATTGGCTGGACAGGTGAATTTGAAAACCAAGTACGTGCTACCCAACGACTGGGACAAGTAGTACCTATCAGTATCGTAGCCATCTTCCTTGTATTGTTTATCATGTTGGGTAATGTGAAAGACGCGGGTCTGGTATTGATGAACGTACCATTTGCGCTGATTGGAGGGATACTCGCATTGCATGTTACTGGTATGAACTTCGGTATCTCAGCAGGGGTAGGTTTCATTGCGCTCTTTGGTATTTGTATACAGAATGGCGTGATCCTGATTTCTGTATTTCATAAGAACTTGGAGCAACGCATGAATCTCAATGATGCTATCAAATCAGGTGTACAGAGTCGTATTCGTCCAGTGGTAATGACCGCCTTGATGGCGGCAATTGGTTTGGTACCAGCGGCATTGTCTCACGGTATTGGATCTGAGACCCAGAAGCCACTGGCCATTGTAGTGATCGGAGGATTGATAACAGCTACGGTATTGACGCTGTTGGTATTCCCGATCATCTTCTATACTGCATATAGAAAAGGAATTGAACAGAAGGCAGTGTAATGCCCGCTAAGCACAGAGAAGCAGATGCGCCGTCAATAAATCGTGTCTCTGCGTATCAACCCTCTCCTGCTTTGCGAGATAAAAATTTTTAGTTCGCATATAGGTTGATAGAATGGGCCCAGCAACAGAAAGGGCCGGATGATATCCAGCCCACTGTAAAAGACTCAATCGCTCCACCCCGCCGAGAAGAAACCACGCGGGGTGGATTTTTTTTGTAGATTATTTTATTCCTTTTTAAGAAGGCCTCCTAACTGCATAGTATCGATCGCAGAGCTAGGTACAATCACAACGGTAGCGTTTTGTTTAAGTCCTTCATAAAGCATGTTCATTGCTCTCAGATGCAGCGCCGTAGGGTTGTTGGCATATGTCTTGGCGGCCTCGTTGAATTTCTCTGCTACTTGTCGTTCTGAATCTCCGAGGATCACTCTCGCCTGACGTTCCCTTTCTGCCTGCGCCTGCATGGACATCGCGTTTTCAAGGGAGGGTGGTATCAATACGTCTTTAATCTCTACAGATCTTACCTGGATACCCCAGGGCTCAGTACGTTCATCGATAATTTTCTGTAACACCGCACTGATTTTCTCTCTGCCTTCCAGCATATCTGCCAGTAATGTTTTACCGATTACATCACGCAGGGCGGTCTGTGATGCCCAACTGATGGCGTTTATATAATCTGCTACTTCCAGTGCTGCCCGCTCTGGGTTCATCACTTTCCAGAACAGTACCGCATCTACATCTACCGGAACGGTATCTTTGGTCAGCGTTTTTTCCGCTTTAAATGATGTAGCGATCACCCTGGTATCAATCCAGTATGCAATGGTATCAATCACGGGTATGATAAAAAAAAGTCCCGGCCCTCTGAGACGCCAGAACTTGCCTAATCGTAGTACCACTGCCCGATCCCAGGGATCTGCAATTTTGATGGCCGATGATACCAGTGATGCGATCAATATCCCTACCGCCACAATAACCGCACTACTAGCTGATTTCATGCCAGTGCCAGAATACGCAATTCCTACGACCGCGGCAAAGATGATAAAGAATATAACGGTAGGAAAAATATTTTTGCTCCTCATTTTTTTTACCTCCTTCCAGGCTGTTTATGGGTAAGCCCATTAGATAAAACAATCGAGTAAACGGATAGTTTAACGCTTGCTGAGGTAGCTCTCCGATTTTTGAGGTACTTTTACTGTAGCGAAAAATACTAAACCGAGCGTATGAACGACATATATCTACATCAGTTTAAAAAAGGGTTACAGCAAATTCATTGGGAACATGCGGACCTGGTTACACCAGATGCGATTGCATTACATTGGAATAATTTTGTGCAAGAATGCCAGGGCGTTTATGCTGGTTCTGTCTTCGATTTTGATGAGGGAATCGTGTTCAGGAGTATGATGGAGAAAATATTAGAGGACAGGGAACTGCGGGTCTATCCATCATTCATGGATTTTGTAGATACGGTGCATAAAACAGATAATACCTTCAGCGCATTAACAGTGGATGCCAGGGCCGGTGAATTCTGGTGGGAACGCGCATTGTTGCGAGATACTGGGCCTCTTTATAAGGAACAGATACAGTTGTACTATGGGATCGTATTTCTGTGAAATAATTTACACACAATGGGCGTCTCAATGATATTTGAGACGCCCATTCTGAGACATTTGTTACCCCCTCTTCCGAGTGGATTTATTTATACTTTATTTCTTCTTCGTCTTGATTTGTTGAACATCAGTCCTTTCTCAACACCCTTGCGGAGTTCAGCCTGTTCTTCTGCTGGTAAAGCATGTACTGTTTTACAATCTTCACTGCAGCAGCCATCGTATTTAGCGGCGCATTCTTCACACTGAATAAAGAGCAGATGGCAGCCATCATTCAGGCAGTTCGTATGTGTATCGCAGGGTTTACCACACTGGTGGCATTCAGAGATAATATCCTCTGTAATACGTTCTCCAAGGCGGTCATCGAATACAAAGTTTTTACCTTTGAATTTAACGGGAAGGCCTTGTGTTTTGGCTTTGTTCGTGTATTCAATGATACCACCTTCCAGGTGATACACATTTTTGAAGCCATTGTGCAACATGTATGCAGATGCTTTTTCGCAGCGGATACCACCGGTGCAGTACATGATGATGTTTTTATCTTTCTGATCTTTCAGCATATCCACTGCCATTGGCAATTGTTCGCGGAAAGTATCAGATGGTACTTCGATAGCTCCTTCGAAGTGGCCTACCTCGTATTCGTAGTGGTTTCGCATGTCTACGATAATGGTTTCAGAAGTATCTACCATTTCGTTGAAAGCCGATGCATTGAGGTATTTACCTCTGTTATCCATATCGAAGCTCGGATCCTCAATTCCGTCCGCAACGATCTTCTCGCGTACTTTAATTTTCAGCACATAGAAGGATTTGCCATCGTCATCTACTGCGATGTTGAGGCGGATGCCGTTGAGGAAGCTCACATTGTAGAGGGCATCGCGAAAGGCCTCAAAGTTGTGTTCCGGCACGCTGATCTGTGCGTTGATCCCTTCGTGGGCGACATAGATTCTTCCGAAAACTCCCAGTTTAAATAGATCCGTGTAGAGCGCATCGCGAAAAGCTTGTGGGTCTTCTATTTTCGCATATTGATAGAAAGAAACGGTGATGCGTTTGAATGTTTCTTCTTGCAGCTTGATTTTCAGTTCCGCTGCGGAAACTCTGTTGTGTAATGGCATTACATTGAAATTTTAAGGACACGTGCCTAGTGAACAAAATTTCAGCATAAAGTACTGACCTGCAATCAATAAAAAATGGGGAAACACCCCCTTCATCTATTCCTTTGTCTAATTCAGCCTACTCTGCTGTAGCAGTCGCAAAATTAGGTCAATTCTGCGGAAGAAAAAGCTGATATATGTCATGAACACATATATGATGTATTTTATTACCGATGGATATAGATTTTTTTATCCAGATATGATAACATGTCAATATTTATCGTTAATTTACGGTTAAGGGGATCAATTTCATCTGGAGTCCTGTAATTATGCAGTAAATTGCTATATTGCAGCTCCAAGTTAAAAGATTGAAGCTGATTCTTTTAAACTCGTCTTCAGGAAACGTAGGAAATTTCAAAGAAGGAAACGAGGAGAAGGTAAAGCTCGTGCTACTAGCGCGGGCTCTTCTTTGCCACGTCCTTCTGCCATCCTACGGGCTCCTGAACGATCGGTGAATGTAAGAGTCCCGCGCTTATTTTTTTGCCGGGGCGTTCTGAAACCAAAATCATGTGTATGGACCCCGCACGTTACACCGGCAGATTTCAGGAAATCAGCAGCAAAAATGTTTTAGTTATTGATAGCGATGTTGTATTTGGTCAGTCACTTAAAAGTGCGCTTGAACGTGTACATTTTGGTGTAAACCTGCAACAGGATGCTGATCTAGCACTACAACAATTACAACACCACTCTTACGATCTCATTATCTTAGACAGTTTCTGGAATCATGCGACGGTAGACTCCCTGGTCACCACCATCCGAAATACATGTGAGGCTATTGTGATTGTTTGCGCTACCATAGGCTTTGCCGAAGTAGCCAATAGATGCCGGAAAGCCGGTGCAGCAGCATATCTTGTCAAAAATTCAAATGATATTTCTTCCTTACTGGTAAATATAATTGCGCATACTTCGACCCAGGTCGCACATCGCGTATAAAAACAATTTTTCATAAAGTATAAAAACGTAAATACTGAAAGACGGCTGGTTTCTACTAGCCGTCGATTTTTTTTGGCCCCATTTCCCTATTTTTTTCGAGTCACCCATTACAGATAACATTTATGTGTGAGGAGTAGATAGTGAATAAACTGGATTATCAGATACAAATTTGCCTTAATATCTACTGGAAAAATGTTCATAAAGTGTGAAAAAGTTATTTATTGAATTCTAACTATTTGATTATTATTGTATATAATTTTAGCTTAAAGTTAAGATACCCCGATTGGCATTTGATTTGAATATAGGTTCGAGAAGATTATTGTTTAACCCAAAAATGTTATGTCATGAGTCATTATGTTACTTATTTCTTGTACGCTATTGTCGGAATATGGGTTTATCGATTATTAGCGTATTACTTCGACAGTGGTGCCAGCCGTAAAGTCAGAAAAGGCAAGTAGCCCCTTTCCAACGGCACCTTTCACAAAAAAAGTCGGGAAAAATCCGCGCCAGTGGCACGTATCTTCCCGACTTTTTATTTTCTTTATTTCCTGTTAATTGGGTTTGAGCAAGTTACCCAGCACCCCACCAAATCCAACACGCACGCCTACACGCGTATTATCCTTGCTCTGATAACCCGCAATCACATCTACACGGGCAATTTTGAAGATATTTTCTAAGCCTGCAAATACCTCTAAATAGTTATTGTCCCCATTGACATAAAAGGCATTCGCGCCCGCTACCAGGTTCCACTTCAGCCGATTGAACAATGGTATTTTATTGGTCAACAAACCATTGAAATGATGTTCTACGTTGGCGGTGGTATAGAAAGAGGCCGTAGTACTGTACAAGTAATAAGGCGCCAATTGGAAACTGTTCAGGTACTTCAGCGTATAGAAGGTTTGGTTACCATTGAAATGCTGATAGTCCGGGATCTCTACGTCCTTACTATTGAGGAATCCGCCGAGATTAACATGATATCGGAATTCACCAAAGAGTTTTAAGTTGACCGCATCTTGTATCCCCACCTTCCATTTGTCGAAGTTCACCACACTCCCAGCAATACCCGGAATACCTTTGGCGTAGCTGATTTCAAAAATAGGCGCCTTTGAACCAAACGGCACTCTCCTATCCGGCAGCTCTATAAACCGCTGCCCTGGCTGAAAATGAAAGGAAGCTTCCATCACGACGGCACTGTGTCTCTCAAACGGCACATTGGCTAATTCATATGGATGGTTCGGCAGGAACTGTTTGTTCTTACTGCCGAAGATGCTGAAATCGGTCGTATTTTCTAGTGGGATACGATTCTCGTACGTACCACTGAGGGTAAGCCTATAGTTATTTTCGAACGTACGCGTGTAAACTCCTTTGGCAAACCAGTTTTCATACAACTTCATGTAATTCTCCCGCAGGATAAGCGTATAGAATTCGTTGGCGATATTGTCAATCGGGTTTTCATGATTAAATTGGGAGACACGTTTCCCTCCAGACAATTGGAAAGCATTGCGTCCCGTTTTGTGAAAGAGTCGGCTTTCATTGGTGTAACTCAATCCCAGCCCAGCGTTGAGATGCGTATTACTCAGCCCATACCTAAAGTATGGCGATACCATCAGGGCTTCACTTTTACCCGTATTGAAAACAATGGAAGGTTCCAGCGCCAATACCAATCCCTCTACTGTATTATATTTCAGCGCCTTTAGGAGCGACTTCATATAAAACGCGTTGTACACGATGGCACTATCCCGATGGAAGTAATAGTTATGCTTTACATTGTTCCACAACACATCCATCACTTTTACGTGCCCCTGCTTACGTTGTATAGAATCGATTCTATAGCGACTCGCAGCACTATCCCTGTTGGCTTTGGCCGCACTGTCCTTTGTATGAAAATCCTGCGCCTCATAGGTTTCCAATGGCACTGGCCGGATACTATCCCAGTAAGAAACAGGCTTTTTATCAAAAGAGGAATCCAGTTTCATTACCACTTTCTCAAAGTATCTATCAGGAAGATTAGGATGCAAGTTGTAATCAGAATAAACGCTTACAAAATTACCATCCGCTTTAAATCCGAATTTCTGAAATGCAATATGTACTACCTGGTCTTTAATACGCCATACGTCTTGGTTTACGGGTACATGCGTTTGCCGGATCAATAATGTGTCCATCAATTCCAGTTGGTATTCTGGCGTAAGCAACAAGTTAGTACTGTGAATGCGCCAGTCGCCATCCGTAATGAAAATAGAACCAGAAAACAGGGGTTCAAATTTTCGTTTAGGAATCACCGTTATCTTATAAACATTCTTTCCATCTTCTATGAAAGAGCCTTCCAATCGGTATTTATAGAAGTTGAGCGCATTTTCTGCAATGGGTGAAATATAGCCTCTGGGGCCCATTTGCGTGATTACCGCCTCTACGTTGTTGTCATAGAAACTAATGAATGCAGGAAAACTCAAACCAATTCCGCCCCCACTTTTACGAGAGCTGATTACTTCCAGCTTCATCTTGTCCGGCATGCGGTAGGACACCTTGCTGACTGTTTCCGTCAAGAAAATCACGCCTTTTCCTGCGCTATCCACGCCCATATCCGCCTTATCAATTTTCTTCCCGAATAACTTATCTGGTGCTTGTCTAGATTGCAGCGTACCCTTACTGTAAGCGATACAAGTGAGTTCTTTTACCTGTTGCTGGTAGAAGCGTCTTTTCTTGATGGCCTCGCGGATGATAGCATAGGCTGGGTCTTCCCCTCCTGCCTTCACCACTACCTCTTTTACCTGCATACTCACCGGCTGCAACTGGAAATCCAGCTCCTGCACGGTTTCTTTTATCGATACTTTATGTTCTGTTTTTTTAAACCCGATATACTGGCAGATAATGACATAATCTCCAGTTGGCAGTTCCAACTGGTAATGACCAGTGGCATTGGTGGTGGTACCGTTCGTAGTTCCTTTCACCAGTACCGTAGCATAGGGCAACGGCTGATGATGATCATCCGTTACAATTCCTTTCAGCGTATTCCCTGACGCAGAAAAGCTAACCACCATGGTTAGCAGTAATAGCAGGCATCTCATTATTCCAAGATTAGATCAGTAGAACATTCCCCATTATTAAGCAGCACTTGGCGTGCTTTTAGTACTGCGTATATACGCTGCCGTTAGTCCGGCAAAGCCAGCAGCAAGGCCACCCAGCAAAGCGCTCACCACACCCATCAACGGTGCACTTTTTACCTGGAGAATAGTAATACTCATACGGTTGGCCAACAAGTGATCATTACGGATGTCCTGGTAGAATGCCAGTACCAACCACAAGATAAAGACGGCGCTAAAAGAAGAGAAAAAAGACTTTCCGGGCCTCAACGGATATAACAGGGTAATCAGGAATGCCGCGAGCGGCGCGCTCCACCAAGGAAGCGTCATTCCTGCCACATAGGCCAGGATGAGGATGAGCAAAAAATGGGCGAAGGATTTCATGATCCGAATATAGGGAATTTTTTATCTCAAAACCACGTGTACTTTCCCTTGTAAAGTTCATAAAAGAACAAAGGCGCAAAGCAGGTAATACTTTGCGCCTTTGCGGGGAATTATTTGCTGCTTTCCAGTGCCTGGAGAATATCAGCGAGGATATCTTTTACGTTTTCAAGTCCTACGGAAATTCGTATAAGCCCTGGCGTTATACCCACTGTAGCTCGTTCCTGGTCGGTGAGTTTGGCGTGGGTAGTGCTGGCCGGATGAGAGGCTATACTACGGGAGTCGCCGAGGTTGGCTGTGAGCGACAGCAGTTTTAGCGCGTTCAGGAACTTCACGCCGCTGGCAATACCGCCTTTCAGTTCAAAGCATACAATACCGCCACCGCCAGACATCTGTTTCTGCGCAATGGCATACTGTGGATGGCTAGGCAGGTATGGATATTTCACGGAACTGAGATGAGGATTGCTTTCCAGCGCCTGGGCAATTGCCAGTGCGCTCTGGGAATGGCGCTCCATCCTTACATACAGTGTTTCCAGGCTTTTGCTGAGCACCCATGCATTGAAAGGCGACATCGCTGGGCCTGTACTGCGACAGAAAGTATGTATCTCCTTGATAAGTTCTTTTTTTCCTACTACTACCCCTCCGAGCACACGTCCTTGACCATCGATCCACTTGGTAGCCGAATGGGTTACCAGGTGAGCGCCGAGTGCAATCGGACGTTGGAGGACAGGTGTCGCGAAGCAATTATCTACATTGAGAATGATATTATGTTTGGCCGCTATCTTCCCTAACAATTCCAGATCTATTATCTCCAGACCAGGGTTGGAAGGGGTTTCCACGAAGATCATTTTAGTATTAGGCTTAATCATCGCCTCGATACTGCTAGGATCGTTCATGTCGAAGTAGCTGTATTCAATGCCCCATTTGGGCAGAAACTTGGTGACCACTGTATGTGTAGAACCAAAAATGGAACGGGCAGATAACAGGTGATCCCCTGCACGCAGCAGGGCCATGAAGCTAGCAAATACGGCACTCATGCCGGATGCGGTGGCATATCCAGCCTCCGCTCCTTCCAGCACTACCATTTTTTGCACGAATTCATCTACGTTAGGATTGCTGAAACGGCTGTAGATATTGAAATCGGTTTCATCGGCGAAAGTGGCTCTCATTTCTTCTGCATCATCAAAGCAAAAGCTGGAGGTAAGGAACATAGGGGTAGAATGCTCCATCTGGTCAGTTCTGGCCGTCTGAATCCTTACTGCATTGGTTTCCGGTTGGTATTGATTTTCTTGCATGCTCGATTTTTCTATAGTTAGGCGTTCAATTTCACTTCCCAGGTAAGCCGGGTGTTGCCTTTACGCAGTGTTTCCGCCACAGAGCAGTATTTGTTCATAGACAGCTCAACAGCGCGGGCAGCCTTATCTGCATCGATATTGCCATACAGATGGAATACTAGGTGCGCATTTTCCCAAAGAGAAGGCTCTTTACCCTTTTCTCTGTCGGCTTCAATTTCGATGCGAAAATCAGTGATCTCCTGGCGCTGTTTCTTCAAGATCATCACCACATCAATGGCAGAACAGCCACCAAGGCCCATGATAATCATTTGCATTGGTCTTACGCCATTATTTTTTCCACCATTTTCTACAGAAGAATCCATCAGCACTTTGTGGCCGTTTTCATCTACTGCTTCCATATTGAATCCGTCGTCTATTCTTTGTAATGCTATCTTCATAACTATAGTTTTCTACTTCAAAGATAACTATTCATGATCATCCAACAAAGACAGCGAAAACCCTTACCAGCAGGGCCTCCTGAATTTTCATTGCATTTTTAATGATTGAAACCTTAGTTTTGCGAAAATTTTAAATCGTTGTCGGCAAAGGTATTTCACAGCAAGGAAACATTCAGACTGGAATCCGGAGAAACATTACCGGAACTGCAAATAGCATATCATACCTACGGAACCATGCTGCCCGATGGCAGTAACGTGGTGTGGATATGCCATGCCCTCACAGCCAACAGCGATGTGGCCGACTGGTGGACCGGTCTGGTGGGTGAAGGCAAGGTCATCGATCCTGCCCGCCATTTTATTGTTTGTGCCAATATCCTTGGTTCTTGCTATGGTACCTCTGGCCCTTCTGTAGACAATCCGAAGACAGGCAAGCCTTGGTACCGCCACTTCCCTGCTGTAACGGTAAGGGATATGGTACAAGCACATATCCTTCTCCGCAAGCACTTAAATATTCCACATATTCAACTGCTGGTGGGCGGCTCTATGGGTGGCTATCAGGCCATGGAATGGGCTTTGACAGAACAAGATATTATCGGTAAATTATTCCTGCTCTGCACCGGCGCAGCGGAAAGCGCCTGGGGTATTGCCATTCATACTGCTCAGCGATTGGCGATTGAAGCAGATCATACCTGGGAACAGGAAACGTCCTATGCCGGTCATAAAGGACTGAAAGCGGCAAGAGCGATTGGTATGCTGACCTATCGGAATTACCAGACTTTCGTACGCACCCAATCCGACCCAGATAAGGAAAAGACGGACCATTTCCGCGCGTCTTCCTATATCACTTACCAGGGCGATAAACTCGTAAAACGCTTTAATGCACAGTCGTACTGGCTGCTCACAAAAGCGATGGACAGCCATAATATTGCCCGTGGCCGTCATGAGGATATCACTGTCTCCCTAACGCATATCCATATCCCAGTTTTGCTCATCGGTATTACCAGCGATATTTTATGTCCGCCGGAAGAGCAACAATTCCTGGCACATCATCTCCCAAATGCTACCTATCACGAAATTGACTCCCCTTACGGGCATGATGGCTTCCTAATTGAGTTCGAAAAGATCGGAAAGATCCTACAGGACTGGTTCTAGCGAATATTTACAGTGGGATGGGTTTGATTACAGTTTTTTACTTATATTTATTAGGTATCAACTGAAATCAAACTAAACCCTCCACTGTTTATGAAAATGAATCATCTCAGGTTCTTAAAGCGAATGCTGTACCTATTGCTATTTGTCCCCAGTTTGCTCTATGCCCAGAGTCAATCGACAATTTCCGGTACTGTAAAAGACAAAACCAGTGGAAATCCGCTCTCGGGTGTAAGTATTGCGGTGAAAGGCACTAGTCAAGGGGCTGTCAGCACTAATTCCGGCGGCTTCCAGGTAAAAACCACACATGCATTTCCGTTGACCCTTGTATTTTCCTATGTAGGTTACAAAACAGAAGAGCGCACTGTTACCAGTGCCGGCGCAGATATCAATGTGGAACTGGCTTCCACAGAGATTCTAGGTCTGGAAGTGGTAGTAGCTGCCAGTCGCGTGCAGGAAAGTATTTTGAAATCACCGGTATCTATCGAAAAGCTGGATTCCAGGGCCATTAAAAACAGCCCCGCTCCTACCTTCTACGACGCTTTGGCCAATCTGAAAGGTGTTGAAATGAGCACCCAAAGTTTGACCTTCAAATCTGTCAATACCCGCGGTTTCAATGCCAATGGTAATACCCGCGTATTGCAACTGACAGACGGTATGGACAACCAAGCTCCTGGCCTGAACTTCTCCGTAGGTAATATTGTAGGTATTTCCGAGCTGGATATGGACAATGTGGAGCTGATTCCTGGCGCCGCATCTGCCCTTTATGGTCCTAATGCGTTGAATGGTATCGTACTGCTGAACAGTAAGAACCCTTTCCAGTATCAGGGGCTGAGTGCAAATGTAAAATCTGGCATCATGAACGATGGAGGTCGTACTTCCGCTACCACCGGCTATTACGACGTGGCAGTACGTTATGCTAAAGCCTTCAACAATAAATTTGCGTTTAAACTCAACTTCGGATATATCAAAGCAGACGACTGGCAGGCCCATGATCGCCGCGATCAGAGCCTCGCCAATGGTCATACCCTCGCCGATGGTACTCGTGCCAATAACGAGGCTTATAATGGCGTAAACGTCTATGGCGATGAGCTGGCACAGAACATGACTGCCGCCATGGGCCAACAAGCTGCTAATCCAGGCAGCCAGTTGTCGCAAACACTGGCAGGAGTAGCTGCACAATTGGGCAATACTGTTACCCCAGGTCAGATACTTGCAGCAGCGATGCCTGGACTGGCAAATGGTTTCGTTACCCGCACCGGCTATGATGAAAAAGATGTAGCGGATTACAATACCAAAAACATGAAGTTCAATGCCGCTTTCCACTATAAAATTCACGATAACCTGGAAGCCTTGATCCAAGGTAGTTACGGTACTGGTACCACCGTGTATACTGGGGCCGACCGTTATGCGATCAAGAACTTCAAAATGGGTCAGTATAAGGCGGAATTAAAAGGTTCTAACTTCTACGTTCGTTTGTACACCACACAAGAAAGATCCGGCGATAGCTATGCCATTGGTACCTTAGCTTCCGGCATCAACGAAGCCTGGAAAACAAGCCAGGTATGGTATCAGCAGTATTTCGGTACTTATGCCACCCAATCTATAGGCGCTTTCGCGCAGGCATATGGTGCAGCCCTCGCAGGTGGCGCAACACCAGCACAAGCACTCGCCACCGCCCAGCAGGCAGTGAATTCCAATAGAGGCATGTTTGCTACCAGCGCCAGAACAGTGGCAGATAACGGTCGTTTCCTGCCAGGATCTGATCAGTTCAATGCCGCCGCTGATAAAGTGAAAAGCAAACCTATTCCAGGTGATGCTACCGGCGTTGGCGCTAGATTTATGGACAAAACGAACCTCTACCAGGCAGAGTTTATGTATAACTTCAAAGATCTCGTGAAGTTTGCTGAAATCCTTATTGGTGGTAACTATCGCGTATATGAACTGAACTCTGAAAAAACACTGTTTGCCGTAGATGATAACGGTAATGAGTTCCGTGTAAAAGAATATGGCGGTTATGTACAGGCCATGAAAAATATCCTGAATGAACATGTGAAACTGACTGGATCTTTGCGTTATGATAAGAACCAGAACTTCAAGGGGCAGTTCAGTCCACGTTTATCTGCGGTATATACCTTCCTGGAATCTCATAATATCAGGGCTTCCTACCAAACAGGTTTCCGTATTCCTACCAACCAGGATCAATACATCGACCTGTTGACGCCACAAGCAAGACTGATCGGTGGTTTACCATTCCTGCGTGAGCGTTATCACCTGAATACAGGACCGCTGTTCACCCTGGAATCCGTACAGGCAGGACATCCTACACAGTACACCTTCCGTGATTTTGAACCTGAAAAAATCCGCGCATGGGAACTGGGCTACAAAGGCTTGTTTGCACAGAAACTCCTCGTGGACGCTTATGTGTACATCAACAACTTCAAAAACTTCAATGGTCCGCAAATCCTTGTACAGCCTACAGCTACCGGACAAAATATCTTCTCCGTACCTGTTAGCTTGGATAAGGATATCAAATCTTGGGGCTGGGCGCTGGGTGTAGATTATTCCCTGCCACAGAACTTTGCCGTAGGCGGTAACATCTCTTACAATGAACTGGTAACGAAAGACCTGGGCAGCTTCTTGCCAATGTACAACACGCCGAAAGTACGTTACAACCTGTATGTAGGAAACCGCAACATTGCGAAATCCAATATCGGGTTTAATGTTACCTGGAGATGGCAAGATCAATTTGTATGGCAGTCTTCTTTTGTAAGCAATGCTGTGAATGTGTCCAGCCAGGGTGTTATTCCTGCATATGGTACACTGGATGCACAAGCCAGCAAATTCTTCCCTAAAGCCAAAACTACCGTTAAACTGGGTGGTGCTAATATCCTGAATAGATCTTATGTACAGTCATGGGGTAACCCTACGGTGGGTTCTCAATGGTATGTATCTTTGGGATATAACCTGTAAGGTTAATCGAAATTTATAAGCCATAAAATGGCTATATCAAAAACCGAAAATGACGTCTGCGTCATTTTCGGTTTTTGTTTTTTCATCGTCTCTAGCCAGTGGCAAGGACGACAGGTAGGAACTCTCCCCCCTGAAGTGACGTTTCATCACTTCAGGGGGGAGAGTTTTAGGAACCTTTTATTTAAATTACTTTCCACCAAGGTTTTTCCGGAGCGGAAGGCTTAGGCGGAGCAGGTGTTTCAGGTGGTGTTGGTGTTTCGGGAGACACGGAGCCCTCTTGCTGCGGTTGTTCCTCATTTTTCCAAATGGCCTGTGCTTCTGCTTTGATATCTGCACGACTAAACAATGCCGCCAGTTGGGCTTTTAGTTTATTGCCTTGTTCGGGTTTCACCATCGCTACGAAGTTGGCATAACCCTCCATGCTGGCGATGATGCTACCTTTGCCCCATTTTTTCCCAGAGAGGCCAGTCAGTTCTACCTGATGTAACAATGCGCGGAATTTACGCAAGGTGGTTCTGTCGATACTGAGTTTCTCATTTACGACGATACCTGTTACCTCGTGCCTATCCCCTTTACGCATTACTTTCAGCTTATCAGGATGGAGTACAAAGCCTTCTTCCGCCACCACTTTCTTTACAGCCCAGAGCAATTGGCCCACTTTAGTGGCCGCGTCTCCCTTGGCAGAAAAAGTCATATCATCCGCATATCGCGTATAGGCGTAACCGTATTTGGTAGAAAGTCCTTCAAACCTACGATCCATTTTAAAGCAGATCAGGTTTGTAATAGCAGGACTGGTAGGTGCTCCCTGCGGCAGCACCCTAGCCGTTTTAGCTACATAGTACTTTCTGCCGTCCAGGATGATTTCATCTACTTCTGGTTCCGTACAAATGAGGCCCAGGATAGTGGCTACCTGCTCGCTGTAACCCAACTTGCAGAATAACCCCTTTACTCTTTTATAAGCGATACCTGGGAAGAAATCTTTTAAATCAATATTGACAACAACATCTTTGCCTATATGCGGCTGTGCGTTGGTAACGATGGAACGCCCACGCACAAAGCCATTGGCTGCATTGCTATTGGAAATTTTATAGAGGATATTTTCCAGTATCCAATGCTGGGCAGCTTTCAACTGTGGCATTGGTGCGGAGATCGTGCGTACACCACCGGATTTCTTCGGAATCTGGAAACGCTGATAATGCGTGGTAGTACCCACACTGCGATTGAATGCGAGGAAGCGCAATTTACCGAGTGCCAGTTGCATCCCATCTGCCAGTTGTTGGGCATTGTGATAAACGGGCAAACCGAAATGCTGCAACTGCGCTTCGTTGGAGGTATTTTTATTCAGCCCAGCGGAAACGGTTTCACCTAGGTAGATGATATCTTGTTGTTTCTTTTCCGCCCATGCAGTTGCGCGTTCAATGCGTTTTTGTTCGTTGCGCTTTTTGGTTTCAGCGCGTTTCAACTTCGCCTTTGCCATGCGTTCTTTACGCATGTCTGTGAGAAGACGTTGCTTATTTTTATACTTGGCTTTTTCCTGTAACAGTTCATTGAGCTGACGTTGCAGCCCTCCTTCCTGTTGGATGAGCGTTTCAGGAACAGATGGTTTATTGACATCTCTGGCCCAGAAGCCTAGGCGTGTCATTTCTTCAAGTATGAATTCTTCTTTGGAAGACTGGCGAATTCTATCGTACAGTTGTTGACGGGTTAAACCTTCCGGCATAAGTAGTTCATTAAAGTACCTAAAAATTTGCTGGATATAACCGCCGGGGAGAGAGAGCTCGAAATTTATAAAGAGGAAAGGGCGCTTCGTGCAAACCATTGACTAAATCAATCAACTCCAGGGAGGGGCGTACTATATCGATATTTAAGCCCCAGGGGCTTGTACCGTAAATATTGATATAGTACGCCCCTCCCAAAGTAAAGATTGCATTTAGTGAAGCATGTATAGTCAGAATACCTGAATGACGAAACATCATTCATCTCCATGAAGGAGCGCAAGTGCAATCAATTCCTCTTTATAAAGATCTTGTGTTCAATGTGACGGCAAGTTATATAATAATTTCAAATAACAAAAATTATTTGCATGAAATTATTTTACAGCATATGCTTTTCTCAGTGCTAACATGTGTTTGCACGGTCCTTTGTAAAGTTTATTCTGACGATAAAAATCACAATCGCATTGTGCGTTGGTCATTCTTTCATCAGCATCGATGGTCATTATAGGATGGTATGCACGATTAGCCGTTACCGTTCCTTTCAGTTGTGTACCTGATCCTATAATTTCGTTCGCAGTGAACTTCACACGATTCTCTCTAACAAGGACTTCCGCCTGCTCTTCTTCTGGACTACTGAAACGCAGCAGGTCCATTGGCAGTGGTTCCCGACTCAATTCACGAAGTCGGTATAATCCGGTATGCAGATCGTAAATTACTTTACCTGCTTGTGTGAACAGTCCGAGCGCACCGAGTACAGTAGCGCTACTCAGGCCAGTGGCTTTTGCCAGGTCCTGACCTGAACTCATCCATTTTGATTTCAAAGCATTGTAAACCGTATGCTTCTCTCCTTCTGTTGCTTCCGCTCTTGGCGCCATCAGATCAAACTGACCAGCTCTAGACCAATCGTTAGCAGTCCAACCAGAAAGACCTAAAGTAAACTGCATATCGCCGAGGTCCGCTACGTAGAAGGAAGGCAAACCTGTGCCCATCAAGTGAATGGTGAACTTCTTCGCAATAGGGATTAGGCGCTCCAGTATGAGGAGTCGGCGTCTCCCCCATATACGAATTTCGCGTGCCTGATTTCCTGTGTATAACGATCTCGCACATACGATTTCTTTATTCCAAGGTTCAAAGACAGCTCTGACAGGTTTTCCAGGCTCCAGGATAAAACGAATGGAACGAGGCCCTTTCTTTTCTTTGAAGCGACGTAGCCAAGAACAGAAATTATATACATCCATTGGATGCAGATCGAAACTGCTGGCAGGCAATGTCATAGCGGAGCTAACCTGGAGGAAGCCTCTTACCCAGCTATCCGGCAGATCAATTTTCACTTCATGATACAGTTCTTCCTGGCTTGTTTGTACCTGAAATCCTCCTGGATCTATGCGGAAATCTGTTTCTTTATAGTCGCGTATTTTCTGGAACTCATCGTACAACGCAGATGAATAGTCGATATTCGTGGTACCGCATTCAAACTCATTGATTTCACGAAACACGTTATAATTGGCGCTCAGCTTACCGTAGGTAGATTCATCCTGACTGAAACATTCGAAGAATACTTCATCCGGATGTACGCTGATCACTGGGTCCAGCACAAACCAAGCATCTTTATCTTTCTCATAGAGATAATCAAAGTACTGGCGTTTGGCCTTATTGAAGGGACCCATCACTTTATCTTTCTCATCTCTTACTTGTCGTAGTGATGTTTCCAGCGCTTTAATGCGCTCGTTGGCAGCATCTACATCATAGCTGTTCATGTATTGCGCCAGCCATAACGATTCTTGTTGTGCTGCCCATTCTTTATAGGCTGTTTTATCTTTTGGTTTAAACCGCAGATCAGATACCACCACATCGTGGAGGGCGGAAATAGCCTCGCGGAAGGCGATTTTCTTATTCAGTTTGCCTACAAAAAAAGTAGGCGCCCGGTGTGTATCCGGCGCAAAAGAGATACCGGAGCTACTGGCATCACTGAACACCTGGGAGTTACCGCTATATCTATAGTTGAATAACATAAATGGATAAACGATTTTTAATGCAGGCGTACTGCGGGTTCAACAAATTGGATAGGCAGGGTGATCTCGTACTGCTGGCTGATATTGCGCATGATGCTGATACATCTGGCCTTATCCCCTATGGCTACCGTTGCGGAAATATCTGCGATGATCGTACCAATGAAACTTGCTGCTTCCGCAGATTTCAGTGATTCCGTTTCCAGGAAAGCGAAGATACGCTCTTTGGCTACCCTGGCTTTATTCACGCGGGTCAATACAGAACGGAAGTAGTGTTCCATTGATTTAATATAATCCAGGTTGCCCGCTGCATAATTTGTAAGATAGCTGGTGGCGAAGATCTGCATAGTCGTACTAGGATGCTGACTCAGTTTCAGGAGATACTGCGGTCCATCTTCTGCTTTGAAGAAACGCATTAGCAGTTCTCTTCCGAAACGCTGAATATCAGGTCGTACGCTGTCCGCGAGGGCAATCAAGCTTTCTGGACTCCAATCTTCTTCTTTAAAAACAGATCCGAAATATTCGATCGCAAATTTCCGGGTGTCGTCCCATTTGCTGTCCAGCAGGGCTACTGCCCCATCTTTTTCCGTACGAATGCGGGCTTCATTCTCCCGATAGTAGCGCCAGCACCACTCTCTTGCTTGTAACAGTTCATGTGCGCCAGTGGCAATGATCTGTTTCATTGTGAGGGTATTAGCAGGAATATATTTCTCCAGTACCACCAGGCCGAATTCTTGGGCTGGGCGGTAATTGGCATAGAGTAAACGTAATGCCGTAGCGGTGTCGATATCATGCAGGTAGCCCACTAATTCTGTGCTGAGCAAATTAGCGATATCAGCGTGCGCACCTTCGGATTTTTCCGTACGCATCAGCATTGGTACCAGTTCATTGACCAACCAGATAGCCAGCCGTTCATCCAGCGGGATAAGGCGTTTCAGCACCTGAGCGGATTGTCTTCTGACACCTTTAAAAGAGGCCGTACAGCAGAACAAGATAAACTGTGGTCTGCGTAGCAATTCTGCATCTGTCATCCTACGAATCAAAGCAAAACCAGCTTCTCTTAGCGGACCATATTCACTTTCGAGGAGCTTTTCCAGCATTTCGCCGGAGAGGACATCAAAGTTGAAAGTATCCGTTTTGAGCAGCAGTAAGCGCACCGCAAATGCTTGTACTGCAACAATATCTCTCGACATGAGGTCATTGATGACCTGCATATCTATCTCTTTTAATATGGTCGCACAATATTGTTCTACCATGCGACAAGCTTCCGTGATCACATGATTGGTTGCATCGTCTTTGGCTTCTACCACCATCAACCAAGAAGTAGCTTTACCAGCGAGGGCTTGCGCCTGTTCAGTAGACATCTGCTCTGGTGGATAGATTTCTACAAGGAATTTCCGCACCTCATCATATGGAGAGAAGATAAGATCCAGCAGGAACGCCGTATCGGCCAGCAGTCTATCCTTGCCTTCCTTGATCCATTGCAATGCCTGCTCTCTCACCTGTTGCTGCGGGCACAGCGACATGGCTTTCAGCAGTTTCAGGGATGGCGCAGCAGGATTGTATTTTTCTCTGGCCAGTTCCAATCCAAATAATGGCGGAATGGTCAGGCGATTAAAGAGGAACGCGATGATGATATCTTCGTCTATGCGTGCTTTAATTTCTTCATAGCGTTCATGTGCTTTCAACTGTTCCAGCGCGAAAGCGTGCACCTGCTCCATTTGTCCGCCGATGAGCAGTTGAATAAATGCCTCCGGCATCTGTTTCCAGAGCGATAGGAAAGGAATATCGGAATGTACTTCCGGTTGATTTTCCGGCTGATATTCCGATGGTTGCGCAGTCAGGTGTTTATCTGTATTCAGCCAACTGAAGAGCTTCTTCATGAGGCTTCCACTCGCTCTCTTTTCCAGATCTGGATTAGGTTGCGCTCTACGTGTATTCGTATCCGTGGTCTCTTTCGGTTTGAACATCCACTCCTCTTTACCAGAAAGGTATTGTAGTTCCGGAGCATTACCGCGGATAATATAGGTCAGGAAAACTGCTTTCGAGTTTTCCGGGAATTGTCTATCGATCGTAGTATATCGATTATTGACGTATTTGTATACACGGTCCTGGTAAGCATTAGACGCGTCTACCTCCTGGGAATGCTGGAGCAGTACCGCGGTAGCGAGGCGAACATAATGGTCTTCCCCATCCTGTCCCAGACGTTTCAGGCGGCGGAGTAAGCGTCTGGTAAAGTACCGGCGTGTTTTATGGGAGAAGGCAATGCGACTGCCTGGTTTCTTGATTTCGGAATGTGCCTTTACAAAATCCTGTAGTTCTGGAATATAGATTTCCGGCTGCCAGCCTTCTTCTGGCTTCGCTGGCATATGGAACATAGGTTTTGAGAGGTACAAACGTTTTGCCAGCAGGGCCACTATGATATGGTCATCTTTCATTTCCGCCTGCTTGTAAATATGGCGGATATGTTGGAACCAGGATGGACGCAGCGGCAATTGTGCGATCAATGGAATCAGCGCCTGACGCACGATCGGGTAAGCGGCAGACAGCAGGTACAGGTCCTCCAACACCGTGTATTGGGGCAGGATTTGCTGCATGATATGATTCGCCATGATGCTGTACAGATCACGGGCAATGCCTCTGTCGATCGAGAACCTGATTACATCCGGCAGTCCATTATAATATGGCTGGAGGAAGGCTGCTTGTTCTTCTTCTGGCAGCAGCATGGTAACGCCGTTGGCGGCCAGCATCCGGATATTCAGCGGGTAGGCGCTGTTTTCCGCGTAGGCTTTCAGGGCAGGGATAGCGGCTGGATCTCCGGCGCGACTCATCGCCCAAATGGCGGAATAGCGCTGGAGGGCATCTTTGCGATCGCCCTGACGGATAATATAAGGAGCAGCTTCACGGATTTTTTGTTCTCCGGCTCTCCAGATAATGCGGGAAGTTTTCCAGGCATGTTTGCCGCCTGGTTTGCCCTGTAAACGTTTTAGAATCGCTTTGTGACGGGGATTGAGCACATCTACCGAGGTATCCTCGCCCACAGACTCCAATTGTTCCTGGACGGCCGACTCCTGTTCTCCGATGTATCCTTTGCTACGTTTTTCTTTTTCCAATGCATCGAATATGGTTGTCGCGCTAGCCAGGGGTACGGGGCTGGCAGTTTTGGTTCCCTCTTTCAGGTTGGCTCCTCGTTTACCGTATCGAAAGTTGACAAGGTATTGATCCGGCCCTACTTCACACAAGTCGATTTCATAGGTCTTGTCTGAGTTCCCTTCCCTAAAGAAGAGCTTCACATTCCTGACGAATTTCATGAGTTAACTAATTAGGACGGCTAAGCTAATAAATTATCAGGTGATTAGAGATGAATTATGCATTTTTATTTTAATATATATAGTATTTTTTTATCATATGGCAGTGTTTAGGGAGACATCATCTAATCTGGGAGGCAGGCGTCCAACTTATCATGGGGGCATAAATAGCGAAGGGCCGGATTGCTCCGGCCCCTCTTTGTTGTAACCTTCATGAACAAACATGAAGTATTGTTATGTATAATTACACGTTAAAGCGGAAGTGCATTACATCGCCATCGGCAACGATGTATTCTTTACCTTCAATTCTGAGGCGGCCGTTATCGCGGGCACCAGATTCAGAACCGAATTTCACGAAATCCTCATAACCAATTACTTCAGCTTTGATGAAGCCTTTTTCGAAATCGGTATGGATAACGCTAGCAGCCTGAGGCGCTTTCCAACCGCGGTGGATAGTCCAAGCGCGAACTTCCTGCACACCAGCAGTGAAGTAAGTGATCAGTTGGAGCAGATCGTAAGCGGAGCGGATTAAGCGGTTGAGGCCTGGTTCAGTGAGACTGTATTCAGAGAGGAACAGTTCTTTATCCGCAGGATCTTCCATTTCGGAGATCTGTGCTTCTATAGAGTTGTTCATGATGATTACCTGGGCGCCTTCTTCTTTAGCCGCTGCAGAGAGGGCTTCGGAGAATTTGTTACCGGTATGGATAGAAGCCTCGTCTACGTTGGCAACATACAGTACTGGTTTGGCGGTCAGCAGGAAGAGGTCGGCAATGGCCACGCTGTCTTCCTTGCTAAGGTTCAGTTCGCGGATGTTGCGGCCCTGTTCCAGGTGTTCCTGACATTGTTTCAGGATTTCGAACTCTCTTTTCGCTTTTGGATCACCGCCGGTTTTAGCCATTTTCTCTGTACGTGCGACTTTTTTCTCCACACTTTCCAGATCTTTCAACTGTAATTCGGTATCGATGATGCCTTTATCGCCCACCGGGTGGATGGGACCTTCATCACGGAGGATATTATCGTCTTCAAAGCAGCGGATAACATGTACGATCGCATCCACTTCGCGGATATTGGCCAGGAACTTGTTTCCCAGACCTTCGCCTTTGCTGGCGCCTTTTACCAGACCGGCAATATCCACAAACTCAATGGTAGTAGGTACTACGCGGTTAGGTTTAACCAGCTCTTCCAGTTTCATGAGGCGGGTATCGGGGACATCCACGAGGCCCACATTGGGTTCAATAGTACAGAAACGGTAGTTGCTGGCTTGCGCTTTAGCGCTGTTACTCACCGCGTTAAACAAAGTTGATTTTCCGACATTCGGCAGTCCTACGATTCCTACTTGCAAAGCCATTTAAAAAAAATTTGCGCAAAGATAGTGTTTAATTTCTTACTCTCAAAGGGTTATAAAGCCTTATCAGCTTTGGTGGATAGAAACAAAAAACTATCTTCACGCATTAAACATTTGAAAACTCATGGCTTTAAACTATGTCTGGCTGGCATTCTTCCTCATTTCTTTTGTAGTTGCCTTGTTCAAGACCTTTATCCTGCAGGATACCGCGGTATTCGGGGCAGTAATGAACTCTATGTTAACCAACGCCAAGGCGGGAGCTGAAATTTCGCTGGGCCTGGCGGGTATCATGACCTTCTGGCTAGGTATCATGCGTGTGGGTGAAGCTGGCGGTATGATCCAGCGGTTTTCCAATTTCGTGAACCCTTTCTTTTCCAAGTTATTCCCGGAAGTGCCTAAAGGGCACCCTGCAATGGGTTCCATGTTGATGAATTTCTCCGCTAGTATGCTGGGAATGGACAATGCCGCTACCCCTATGGGCCTCAAAGCCATGAAAGAGCTGCAGGAACTCAATCCCAAGCCGGAGGAAGCCAGCAATCCCCAGATCATGTTCCTCGTGCTGAATACCGCCGGGGTGATCCTAATCCCTACTTCCGTCATTGCATTGCGCCTTTCCGCACATGCCGCCAATCCGGCAGATGTATTCATCCCTATCCTGATTTCCACGTTTATCGCATTTATTGCCGGGATGTTTACCGTATCTATCTATCAGAAAATCAACCTGTTTAAATTACCAGTACTGATTTTCCTCTTAGGCTTCGGCGCCTTATTATCAGGACTCTACTTTTGGGTTAAAACGATGCCACCAGATCAGATCGGGCCTCGTACGGCGAGCTTGGGTGGCGGTATCATATTCGCCATAGTGGTGTCTTTCTTAGCTGCTGGCATTATCAAAAAAATAAATGTGTATGATACTTTTATAGAAGGTGCTAAAGAGGGTTTCCAAATTTCTGTAAGGATCATTCCTTACCTCGTGGGTATCCTCGTGGCGATTGGGGCTTTCCGAGCCACTGGTTGCATGGATTACTTGGTGAATGGCATTGGTAGTCTCTTTGCCGCGATGGGATTGAATACAGATTTCGTACCTGCGTTGCCGGTAGCCTTCATGAAGCCATTGAGCGGCAGTGGCTCCAGGGCGCTAATGGTGGAAATCCTGGAACATAACGGCCCAGATTCATTTGCCGGTCGTATTGCTAGCATCATTCAGGGAACTACAGAAACTACTTTTTATATCTTGGCCGTGTACTTTGGCTCTGTGAATATTAAGAAAACAAGGTATGCACTTACGGCAGGATTGATAGCGGATTTCTGCGGGATCGTTTCAGCTATTTTGCTGGGGTATTTGTTCTTCCATCAGTAAGTAATGGTGCGATCGTTTCTATTAATGATATAAAAAACGGGAAGGGAAGTCTGCGACTTCCCTTCCCGTTTTTTTATTTTTCGTTGTCCCTGCCCTGCGGGCAGGGACAACAGGCAAGAACGTTTTGCCTTCATTTCCTTTGGGCATGTTTGATTATTAGCTGGGCAGGAACGACAGGCAAGAGCGTATAGCTGTAAGCGTTATACTTATTTTACTTCGTTGATGATTTTATTTACTTCTCGGATGAACTCCGCCGAGTTACTCGGACTAATCACCCATTTGGTAGTAGCGGATTCTATCAACACCATATGTTCGTTGTTAGTACACCAACGCTGATAATCACCCAGTTCCACTGATCTATAGGCGCCGAGGTAACCAAATACGCCCCCACTGGCAAATACCCTTGCACTTTGGCCTAAGTCTTCCTCTTCAATGCTTCTTAAACGCAGTACCTCTTCCAGCGGAATGGTAATTGTACGTAAATGGCCCTTGATAATGATACTAGTAGCGGTCAACAGGTAATACCGTGGACTGTAACACCATGCCAGCAACAAGGCCGGGATAAGTATAAACAGCATAATGGTGGTAGCCATAGATGAGTTGGAAACTGCTGTTGCCTGCCGAAATCCGATCAGCATTATCAGGATAATCAAAAGATGGGTCGTGATCTTTGAAGCTTTATCCTGTTCCGCAGCGTAACGCATAGTCTATCCTTTTAATTACAAGAAGAAAGATAGAAAAAAAAATTTATATACTATCATACTTGCCTGTTTTTTCTTCCATAGTGACATCGGCATCTTTTCTTATCTGCATTTTTATATACACCAGCAACTGCGATGCTCCTGCTTTAAAACATACTTCCTGGGCTTTACGCACTACTTCCATGAGTTCTTCGTAGGTGCCTTCCATGACCGTTTCAAAAGGGCATACCCTATATTTTACACCGGAGTCTTTGATCACCGCAATCGCTTCGTCTACTACTGCATATACCTGCTCTGAAGGCACGGAAGGGATGATTTGGAGGGCTAAATTGATGGTCTTGCTCATCTTTTAATCTTTTGCTTTTCTATTGATTATTAATTATTTACAAACGTTGATTAAAGCACAGGATGAAAACCTGTGCCTATAAAAGTAATACAACCACATTGAAAATGAGTACAAAAGATCCGGGCTTTATTAAAGTAATACTATCGGTAGTGACTTCCATCTACCTAAAAATCAAATAATTAAATCTTAAATAATCATTTCTTAACCTCTACGACTTTATACAAATCATTTCGTATATCCTTCATTGTTTGTACGCTTCCAAAAGCATGCAATTCCTTCAGCAATACTAGGTCCACATCTGCGATGACCACCATCTCGGTATTGGGAGTGGCATCCGCCACAATACCCGTTACAGGGAACTGGAAATCGCTGGGGGTAAGTACACAACTTTGTGCATATTGCAGGTCCATATTATTCACCTTGGGCAAGTTCCCGATACACCCGGCAATGGCGACGTAACACTCATTTTCAATAGCCCGGGCCTGCGCACAGAAGCGCACCCGGTTGAAAGCATGTTGCGTATCCGTCATGAAAGGCACAAAGAGAATCTGCATACCCTGCTCCGCCAATATGCGGGAAGGCTCTGGAAACTCCACATCGTAACAAACCTGAATACCTATTTTACCACAATCGGTATCAAAGACCTTTATCTCATTACCACCCTTGATACCCCATGCCGCCACCTCACTGGGGGTCGGATGAATTTTCGTATATTCTTCATGGGTACCATCTCTGCGGCAGAGGTAGGAAACATTGTACAAGGCCTCGTCGATAACTATGGGCATGCTACCGCAGATGACATTCACATTGTAGGAAACGGCAAACTGCTGCATGGCTTCCCGGATCTGTTCCGTATACTTGGCCACTCCCCTGATGGCCCCCGCTGGGTCCAGTTGATTGAATTCCGCCATGAGCGGCGCATTGAATAATTCAGGAAACACTACAAAATCGGACCCATAATCACTAACAGCATCGATGAAAAATTCGACCTGTTGGAGGAACCCTTCTAGTCGATAATCACGCATCTGCCACTGTACCAACCCAATACGCACCGTGGATTTCGTATTCCGGATATTATCTTTATCAGGTTCATAGTAAATGTTATACCATTTCAGCAAAGTGGCAAAGCCTTTACTGGCTTCATCCGTGGGTAGATAATTTCGTAGAATCTTCGTCACCTGGAAATCGTTCGAAAACTGAAAGGTGAGTGTAGGGTCGTAAATTTCTTTATCGCGGACTTTCTCGATATACTGCCGGGGCGTCATTTTATTCGCGTACTTTTCAAAATTGGGAATACGCCCACCAGCTACAATCCCTTCCAAGTTACGTTGTTCACAGAGGTTTTTACGGGCATCGTACAAACGGCGGGCTAGTCGCTGCCCCCGAAAATCAGGATGCACGAAAACTTCGATGCCATATAAAATATCCCCTTTGGGATTATGGGTATTGAAAGTAAAATAGCCAGTCACCTGTTCGTAGGTATGATCGTCTCCGAATTTATTGTAATCCACAATGATAGACAGTGCGCAACCGACCACTCGATCATTCACCGTCACGGCAATTTGTCCTTCAGGGAAAATATTGATCAAATGGCGGATGGTAGGTTCGGGCCAATAGCTGCCGTGCATATCGGCGTAGGCAGAGACCATAGATTCTTTCAGGTCAAAGTAATCTTCTGCAGTGAGATTTCTGATTTCTACGATATCGGACATAAAATTGATTGAACTATATATAAGTTAACACTTTTCTTACAAAGAGGTTTAGGTGGAATTTTCCGGGAGACAGCCAACTCTCGGGGAAATTTGTTTACTTTACATTCCGCTGATTTTATCCATCCATCCTGGGAACAAACCTGTATTTATCATTTAACTACAGCCCTTATGCCTGTTCAAAACCGGGATATTGTCATTATTGGCCTGCAGCCGTGGTACACCCCAATAGGAAGTAATTGCAAGAATATCGCCCTGGAATTCTCCAAACACAACCGGGTATTGTATATCAACGCACCGCTAGACCGCAAAACCATCCTGACAGAGCGCCAGGATCATAACATCCTGCACCATAAAGACTTGCTGAAAAAAGGGAACGATGCCCTCGTGCAAATCAATCCGAATATGTGGAACTATTTTCCACTCTCCGTGATGGAATCTGTCAACTGGATGCCCTCTACTCCACTATTTCGTGTATTCAACCATCTGAATAACAGACGTTTTGCAAAAGCCATTCGCAAGGCCATCCGGCAGCTTGGGTTCCGGAATATTATCCTTTTCAACGACAACGATATTTTTCGCGGCTTCCATTTGAAGGAACTCCTGCAACCAGAAGTATACATTTATTATAGTCGGGATTACCTCCTGGCAGTGGATTACTGGAAAAAGCACGGACAAACCATGGAACCTTTGCACATCGCCAAGGCAGACATCGGCGTAGCCAATTCCAAATATCTGACCGATCGCCTGAAATCGTATAACCCTAACAGTTATTATATTGGTCAGGGATGTGAGTTGTCCCTTTTTGATCCAATGCAAAATTATGTCCGGCCAGCGGACATGCCCAGTGGCAACCGCCCTATTATTGGCTATGTGGGCGCACTGACGATCCTACGGCTCGACATCTCCCTCATTACTGCCATGGCTACACGAAAAACGCAATGGGATTTCGTGTTGGTAGGTCCTGAAGATGAAGACTTCCGGCAGTCGGCCTTACATCGGTTGCCCAATGTCCATTTCTGTGGACGCAAGGCCATGCAGGAACTGCCAGCATATATCCAGTTTTTTGATATCTGTATGAATCCGCAGTTGGTGAATGATATGACTGTCGGGAATTATCCTTTAAAGGTGGATGAATACCTGGCCATGGGGAAACCAGTGTTGGCTACTGCTACGCCTACCATGGAATTGTTTCAGGATTTCGTATACCTGGGAACGGGTGTAGAGGAATATATCCAGGCAGCGGAAAAAGCGCTGGCGGATGATGATGCGGCTTTGGCCCTCAGCAGGCGGAATTTCGCATTATCCCATACTTGGGAAAATTCCGTGGCTGGCATTTATGCAGCTATTGAAAATTTCGAGCGACAAAAAACCCGCATGCAGTAAAAACGCGCGGGGGTTGCTACTAACAGATGGCTGTCAGAACTTCATCACTCTGCCGGTCCATCTGAAATTACTTTCGCCACGGATTTCCACCATATGGATTCCATTGGCCAGACTACTCAGGTCCAAATCGATGTAAGTATTGCCGTTCAGCGGATAAGTATACTTAGACTCCGCCAGGCCTCTTATATCGTAGATGGTTACACGTAGGTTATGAACATCTGCTTTTCGTACTTCCAGTCGTAGTTTACCTCGGGTTGGATTTGGGTAATATTTTACTGCGATACCATCGTCCGGGATATGATCGTTGGGGTCTACGACCACTACTTTTTTGGAAGCGGTGGCGGAGAGGCCGTCGTTATCTGTGATATTTAATTTAAAAATATAGACGCCGGAAGGCATATTGATGGCTGTCGCGACAGCCGTTCCTCCATTTTCCAGGAATACACCGGGGCCGGAAACTTGGGTCCAGTTCCACGAAACGATGGTACCATCGGGATCTGTACTGCCAGATGCATTCAGGTTTACTTTATTGACAGGCAGCACGATTGTATCTGGCGCGCTGATCACCGCAACCGGTGGTTTCTTAACGGGCGCCTCCTGCACCGTCACCTGTACATTGGCGGTGGCGGTGAGTCCCCCGTTATCCGTGACGGTTAACTGGAACGTATATACGCCTTTAACCAAGTTGGTCAACGCAGTTTTTGCAGTGTTGGGACTACTTATGCTGGCCGTATTGGGGCCGGATAGTTGGGTCCATTTATAGGAGCTGATCGTGCCGTCTGGATCAGTGGAGCCGGAGCCGTCTAGTTGGGCAGTGGCGGGGAGGGTAATCGTGATATTGTTACCTGCATTGGCTACTGGCGGTTGATTGGCCACTACGTCTTGTACGGTTACCTGTACATTGGCGGTGGCGGTGAGTCCTCCGTTATCCGTGACGGTTAACTGGAACGTATATACGCCTTTGACCAAGTTGGTCAACGCAGTTTTTGCAGTGTTAGGACTACTGATACCAGCAGTGTTGGGACCAGATAGTTGGGTCCATTTATAGGAGCTGATCGTGCCGTCTGGATCAGTGGAGGCGGAGCCGTCTAGTTGGGCAGTGGCGGGGAGGGTGATCGTGATATTGTTACCTGCATTGGCTACTGGCGGTTGATTGGTTACTGGGCCATTGCGTTTATCGGTGCTGTATTGCAACATCCATTCGTACACGTTCATGCCATTTTCCCGGTAATTAGGGTCATAAGCTTTACTCCAGGCATCGTGACCATACGCATTGAATATGGTCAGTTTCATCTGGGGATCGCATTTAGGGACGTAGGCATTGATTAAATCAAACCAGTTTTTGGAAGCCTGCACAGGAACGGTTGGATCACCGGAGTTATGGAGCGCCCAAACAGGTAGATTGTTGGATGCAATGGTAATAGGCGCATAGGGCATTGGCGTGCGCAATGGGCCAGGATCATAGGCCCCGCAAACCGGCACCAGCGCGGCTGCACGGTTAGCGCAATAATTCGCCGCACTGCAATAATCCCAAACTTCTCCTCCTCCTCTACTTAACCCAGTGAAGTACACGCGATTAGTATCTACTCGATAGTTTTGATAGCAGTAATTAATGAGCGAATCGAGCGCCCTGATATTGGGAGGCGGGCCTTTTAGTTGAGGACATATCACAATGAAGGAATAGGTATTGCCATTGACCGTGAAGGTAGCCGGAAAGATCCCTTGGTTAATGAGTTTAGGAGGCCCGTTGGCAATCACCCGCCAAATATCAGTTGTACCGTTGCCCTCCTCTCCAATGCCATGGAAGAATAGTAATAACGGATACTTCTTATTGGAGGTAGCATAATCCTGTGGTAAGGATTCCAATAGTCCAGCCGGATTCCAAAGGCCGGTCACCCTTGCAGTTAACTTGCCCTGCTGCGCCGATGCTGTAGGGGTTGCAAGCATCATCCAAAACCACATTCCAACGGCAATCACAATTTTCAATCTCTTATTGAAATAATTGAGGTCGTTCATGATAAAGATTGGTAAAGTTTTCCCAGATATGTTAATGGTTTTATTCGTCGGTATAACTAACAATTATACGCAGCAAAGAAAGTATAATTTCTCAAACAAATAGTGGTTTTTTTTCATATATATACCCAAAATTAATAAAGCATATTTTTTTAATATATCCAACTATTACACAACCAATATATTACATTAATATTTTATTAGTTTTAAAATTCATCTATTTTTTGAAAAAAATTGTATCTTGTGGGCAACTCCAACTATATCCTGTTCAAAAAAGCCACAGTTATATTGATTATCCCGGATCTGTGACATAGCCATAGGTATGTCTGTGCAGGTCTGTAACATAAAAATTAGTATGGGTTTCAGGCTGTTGACTGTTGTCAGGAATCATCATTTTCAATCCTTGTTGGGGAATGTCATTTCTGCCTTCTTTAATGTACTTTCATTTGCGCTGTTGGTAAGAACCTTGCCCGAGAGTGAATTCGGGGAATGGGTATTATTCATTGCCACCTTTAATATTTTGGAACAAATCAGGACTGGATTATTGCAGTCTGGTTTGATAAAATTCTATGCCGGTACCGAGGAGGAAACGGCGCAACGGGTATGTGGCGCGGCCTGGTATATTGCGCTATTACTTACAGCAGGATTCCTGATCATCAATTTTTTGGTATTGGTTACCATGTGGCGATATTTCAATCCCACCTGGCATTTCTTTGGTATGCACCTAGGCTTACTGTTGGTATTGAGTTTGCCTTTCAACTTCGCCAGTTGGTTATTACAGGCCAAGCATCAGTTTGACCGCATCGTGCAGTTACGCCTTTTACAAAACAGCAGCTTCTTGGCAGTGTTGGTGATACTGCATTTCGGCGGACAGATGTCTCTCAAAACAATTCTATACGCCTATGCCGCAGCACTACTGGTTACCAGTGTATATAGTATGATATTGGGTTGGACATCCATCCGAAGCCTGTTCTTTAGGAAGATGGCGGATGTAAAGGCGCTTTTCGTATATGGGAGACTGATAGTAGGCAGTATGGTGGCGTCTAGTTTCATTCCTTATTCTGATAATTTCTTCATACGCACCCTGATCAATCCGAATGCAGTGGCTATTTACAGCATCCCGCAAAAGTTCATGGAGGTCATAGAAATTATCTTGCGCAGCTTTGCTGCTACTGCCCAGCCTACTTTATCTGCGGCTGCAAATAGGAACGATATGCCGGCGGTAGCCCGTACTTTTTGCAGGTACACCGGTGCCATTACTTTTATGATATTGCCTTTTATTATCGGGTTGATCATCTTTGTACAACCGCTCATTATCATACTGGCAAAGAAGAATTACCTGGGCGCCACCCCTATCGTACTGATATTCCTCTTTTCTGCTATCCTCTACCCAATGGATCGTTTCATTGGCGTAACCTTGGATATGATTAATAAACCGCAGGTAAACTTTCAAAAGAACCTGCTGAAAGTGAGTATCAATATAGTTGGCGACCTCCTGTTTATATGGCTTTTTATGGATCTGAGGGCCGTAGCCGCAGCCTCTTTCCTTAACCTGGTTATCGGTATTATTTTCGGGTATATCCGCCTGAAAAAATACCTGGATATAACGGTAAAGGATATACTGAAACTTGGCTGGGCAGAGTGTAGTTTGATGTTGGAGAAATTACCTACAAAAATACAACTGGTTAAAAAATAAATAGTGTCATGCGACTTGCATTTATTATCCTCGCCCACAAAAACCCAGATCAATTATTACAGTTGCTACAGCGACTATCGCATCCCGCGGTGGATTGTTATGTACACCTGGACGCCAAAGCGGATATCCTGGATTATCAAGCCTGTACACAGCTTAGCCAGGTTTACTTTGTACCTGCTAGGGTAAAAGTAAATTGGGCTGGTTTCAGTATTGTTCGGGCTACGCTGAATGGTATGGAAGTGGCGCTTGGCAGCAGGCGTAAATATGTGAATATATGCTTGCTCAGCGGCATGGATTATCCCCTGCGACCTATCTCAGAAATCATTGAATTCTTCACGATCCATCAGGGAAAAGAGTTCCTGGATATCATGCCAGAACAAGAAGTACAGGATACCATTTCTAAACTGGATCAGTACCACTTTGAAGATTTTCACTTCAGGGGAAAATATTTTATGGCCCGATGGGTCAACCGACTGATGCCGGTGCGTAAGTTACCGTTGGGATATAAGCACTGGGGCGGTTCTGCATGGTGGAGCCTCAGCGAAGAGTGCGCTCGTTATTGCCTGGATTTCGTACAGGCACATCCTAATTTCCTGAACTATTATAAATACACCTGGGGTGGGGATGAATTTATTTTTCAGACCATAATCATGAATGCGGCAGAATGGAAGTCGAAAGTAGTACGGGATAACTTGCGGTATATCGACTGGTCGGCCAAGAAGCCTTCGCCTAAAACACTGACGCCTGCTGATGTTCCTAACATGATAGCGTCGGGAAAATTCTTCGCCAGGAAATTTGATATTACACAGTCGCCGGACATATTGCAACAGGTGGATCAACGGATTACCCTAGCAGGGCAATCGTAGTGGGTTATTTCACCATTTCCTGTTGCACAAAAATATTGTTGTAGATATCTTCAATTTTTGCTGTCATAGCAGTAATGCTATGTTCTATTCTCGCTTGTTGCAAAGCAGCGAATGATAGTTTATCTCTGAAACCTTTATCAGCAGCCACTCTACGGAGGGATTCGCACAAAGCAGTTTTATCTGCTGGAGGGATGAGGAGGCCGCTCACTTCATTTTCCAGCGCTTCGCGGGTGCCATCTACGTCTGTAGCGATCACCGTTTTTCCCATCGCCATAGCTTCCAAAACGCCAATAGGATAACCTTCCCAGAGAGAAGGCAGGCAATAAATATCAATGGCTTGGAGTACATCAGGAATATCACTGCGGAAGCTGTCTAGCACTACATTAGCTGTGATGCCTAGTTGCTGAACGAGTTTGATGGCCTCTGCTTTCAAGGAGCCATCGCCCACCATGAGGAGTTTCAGGCGGGGTTGTTGTTGCACTGCCATAGCGAAGGCGCGAATCAGGCCCAATGGGTCTTTTTGTTCCGTCATGCGGGCAATGAAACCTACCACGATATCATCGGCAGCAAAACCATATTGCGCACGCAGGTGATCGCTGGCAGCAGCGGGGTTAAAGCGTTCCAAGTTGACCCCATTACGGATGACTACCGAACGGAATTTCCCAAAAGAATCAATACCTGTTTGACGGTTAGACTCAGAGACAGCGATATTCAGTGCGGTCCTGCTGGTAATCCATTTTTCCGCCAGTTGTCTGGCTTTGTGAATAGGCAATGATAGTCCATGATGAAAGGACCAGCCATGTACTGTATAGATAACAGGGAGCTGCAGCTTCCATGAAATGGGCAGGATATTCGTATTGGCGCGGGTGCCATGTACATGGATAATATCCACCTGTTCTTCTTCTAGGAATCTCCTCACCTTACCCCATACACGAAAATCAAAAGCTTTTTCAGAATGGATCACCTCAACGGGTATACGCATTCTTTTCAGGGTATCCACCATGGGGCCTTCTGTAAAAGAGAGCACGGTAGGTTCGAAACGGCTACGGTCCAGGTGATTCACCAGGTCCAAGATATGCCTTTCCCCTCCTCCCACTTTACCTTGATGGATGGTCTGTAATACTTTTATTTTTTTGTTTGCGTACATACTGTACCTATTTATCATTAAATCAGTGTTTACTGCCATTTCAAGTGCCAGGAAACACCTTTCCAAAATGCTTTCAGATGCTCAGATTCCCTACGGAACAAGAAACTGAGGGTATTCTTCGGTATTGTGATACAAGTGAAGTAGCCTGCAAACAGCATCAACTGGTGCCATTTCACATTGCGTCTCATAAATAAAATCCGGTTACGGGTAAGGTAGTACGTCTTTAAAGGGCTATTGCGACCAGTAGACATAGATTCCTTATGGTAGATCAGGGCGGCAGGCTGAAAGTACATCTGGTAGCCTTTTTTACGGAATTGTTCGCACCAATCCAGTTCCTCGTAATAGAGAAAATACATATCCGGCATCAGTCCCACTTCTTCCAATACACTTCTTTTTATCATCATCGCGCCCCCATGTGCATACCAGGTATTTGATAGTTCGGTATACTGACCATCATCTCGTTGTCCTCTTCCAATCATGGAATTGCGGCCTGTTAGTACATCCACTTTATTATAGCCTGCATATTCAATCACCCCGGGTTCGTAGAAAAAATGAAATTTAGGGCTGACGATACCTGCATCCGGGCATGCCTGGAAAACCTCCAGCAGTGCGGGGATCAGGCCAGGCGTAAACTCTGTATCATTGTTTACCAGGAAGAGGTAGTCGCCGGTGGCGGCCTTCATACCCAGATTATTTCCACCAGCAAATCCCAGATTGGTTTCACTGCGGATCACTTTAACCCAGGGATAATCTTTCGCATACTGGGCAGTGGGATTTTCCGACGAAGCGTTGTCTACCACTATCATCTCTACTCGCTCATAATCATTACGGGCCACAGACGCCAATAACGCAGCCGTAACGGCCGCATTATTGTAGTTGACCGTTACTATAGAAACAAGCGGTATGTACTTATCTTTCTGCATCAACCAGTGGATTATTTACAGCGGTTTTATGATGACTAGTATGGATAAACGCAGTACCGGCGCCTTTCAATCGGAAGAGCAAACCCACCATGATACCGATAGCCCTTGGCAGGCTGATGATCGCCTGCACAAAGTAGCGGTGGAAGAATTGCCGCGGAATGGGCAACAACAGGCTGATGGCATTGAGCCCCCAAAGAATCAACCAGTACCAGTAAGGGATAAACAGGTAGGCGCCAAAAATGAGGTAGATAACTGGAACCAACGTCAGGTATGCCAATAACAGCATCCGGGGTGGCATTAGGTTATGACAAAGAAATAAATTCAGGTAATCGAAATTCCCTTTCTTCAAGGCCTCCCAGCCATTCTTACGATATTCCCACAGATAGCTGTATTGCGCTGCCAGCCAGCGTTTTCGCTGACGTGCGAAAGCGGCGGGGTTATCGATCTTTTCATCGAAAACCAGCGCATCTTCCATATAAAAAATTGACTGAACCGGTAATCCCAGTTCAGTAAAAATTTTATGCTCCGCAATCATCATCTGTAGTATCTTATCTTCTCCGGTTCCATCAATCCGGGAAAATATTTCCTTGATGAGCCGGTAATTGAAGACCATCCCCGATCCTATGACAGAGGAGGAAAGGCCCATGGCATTACTCCCCCTCCTATAGATATGATTGGAGATAATTTCATTGGCAGTATCCAGTATGGCAAATGGCGTATCAATATTCTTCGCTACCCTGCGGGCTTGGATCACTTCATGTCCCTCGCCGAAAGCCTGGTTCATTTTCAGGAGGAAGTCGGGGTCCAGGAGATTATCCGCATCACTGATTACAGCACCATCATATTGCTTTTCCAACTGATTCATGGCTGCATTCAGGGCTTTGGCCTTGGTGCTTTTCTCAAACTGCACTGTTACAATAATTGCGCTGGTTGCCTGTAAAGTCTGTATGGTAGCAGGTTGCAATGAATCTGCAATCACTACGATATCATACAGTTCTCTTGGGTAATGCAATGCCTCATGTGCCTGTACGGTAGACAGAATAATTCCATCTTCCTTGTAAGCAGGCACAAGAATCACAAACCGGCGAGACGCCTCCGGATAAGGCGTATTGCTTTTCTTCTTTCCAGCGATCGTTGCCGCTAGGCAGAACTTCAGGTTATACAATACCCAGAAAGCCGGCACAACAAACAACATCACTTCAATAACGGTCATTACTATACGTTTTCTTTTTGCACCAAGGCAAAAGGTGTATTCATCATAATCCACATATCATAGCCAAAAGAATGTTTGTTGGCATAATTGATATCCAGACCTATTCTTTCTTCGGCAGACATATCCTTATTTCCCCGTTTGCTAATTTGCCACAGACCTGTGATGCCGGCTGGCGCATTAAAACGCTGGGACCAGTCGTCCGTAGTAAGTGTAGCCGCCTCATACAAAGGCAGGGGGCGGTTTCCCACCAGCGACATATCGCCCAGGATTACGTTTACCAGTTGTGGTAGTTCGTCGATACTGGAGTTGCGCAGGAAGGCGCCCAATTTGGTGATGCGGGGATCATTTGATACTTTATAGAACACCGCACCGCCTTCATTTTTGCTGTACTGGTTCAGGTGTTGGAGCTGTTGCAGTTTTTTATCTGCATCAGCCACCATGGTTCTGAATTTGTAGAACTTGAAAATTTTATAGTTTTTACCTGCACGTTTGGCAGCGTAAAACACTGGGCCTTTAGATTCAAGTCGGATCATCAGTGCAATTACCAGCAGGAATGGCGACAATAGCAGCAGTGCGGAACTTGCCAGTAATATATCCACTCCTCTTTTCATAAGGTAGCCTATAGACAGGTTCGTTCTTTTTTCAGCAGGTTTATCCTGACGAGTAATAACACTGAGGTACTTGAACTTGCTAACGAAAGCAATTTTCTTATCGAGGGTATGTAGCAGACAATCTCTTGTAATCACCTCATCGATGAAAGTGTATTTCCTTGCGAAAGCTTTCAACTGTTCAGATACTTGCTCAGAATACATAAAGAAGGGTATAGAGCGAAGGATCTGGTTATCCTGGAAGTATTTTTCCCATTGTTCACATTCCTCTTCATAGCGGCTGTTAAATCGATAGATAATAACAGCAGGTATTTTTCTGAACACATTTAATACTTCAGAAATGGCTGCCTGCGCGGCGGACAGGTCCTGGACTACCAGGAATTTGAAATTACCGGGCGTATCTCTGATATCCAGGTAAGTGTTTCCGACGAAGATGATAATCTTTTCAGGGTTAAGTTGGCGAATCACAGCAGTTTCCGTTTTCTCATTCACAGGTTTCAGTGATGCAACAGGAGTTAATCCAGGTGTAAACGTTCCCATAATTACTATTTGGCGTTAAAACAATCGTTTGGGGGGGTTAGCTGGCTGCAACCAGTTGGCCATTCATAATATCAGCCACAGACGTCGACAACAGTACAGGATCAAAGGGTTTGCTGAAAAAGGCCTGAACATTTTGATGTTGGTTGACAGCAGCAATGGTGTCTGCATCGTTGCAGGCAGACAATACAACTACGGGGATTTCTCTATATAAATTACTAGCAGACAGGAACTGTACTAGTTCATGTCCATCTATATTTGGCATTTGTAAATCAGTAATAATTAAGTCTGGCATATTTCCATTCGATAACCACGACATAGCCACCAGTCCGTCCTGCGCGGACACCACATGGTAATTTTTGCTGAAGATTGCCTCCAGTAAAAATCTGATAGGTAAGCTATCATCAATTATTAATACTTTCTTTTTCATTCCACCTTCTGGTTTAAATGTTTAAAAAGTTGACATGGGTGCAGCCAATGCGGCAGCCAAACCATGAGAAGGCTTTTTATGGGATCTGGTCGAAAATATTAGATTTTTATCAGGTGGTTTCTCGGAGGATACTTACGGAGATACGGTGGCATCTCAGGGTCATAGGTTGTTATTTGTTTTTTAATACTTTAGCCACAACCGGGCGATTCAGATTGAGCGTAAAATTATATTTCTTTATAAATACACCATCATCTTTTTGGTAAACAGTTATTTTTTTCCGGTGAATGCATCAAATTTAAGCGTAAGTGCAAAAAACACATACACATAAATAATATTCTTCAGTGTATGATTTTGAAATACTGATATTGATTTATAATTTTACGTTCCCAAAAATACCTAATGCCTTCATGTCCCAATCCCAAATCCCCGTTACATATGGAAAAAAGACTATTACTCATACTTGGAATTGGCGGATATGCATTCCTGTTACTCATTACGCTACTGCACCGGCAACCTCCTCTCTTTGATGAGCCGCTGTTTATCCGTAATCTTTTCCTCATGGAAAAGGAAGGCCTCTCTGCCCGGTTTTTACTGGAGATGAATGATCAGGCGCCTGGTCCCTTGTATCAGATGATACACTATCCATTGTATTTTCTAACACAGTGGCAGATGCCAGGCTTGCGCCTAGTGAACATGACATTACTCGCAGGGATCACCTTCATGCTTGTACGAATTATCGTACAACACTACAAGATAAATGCAGGCACTGCATTCCTATATGCATTGAATATAATGGCCGTACCAATGATCTGGCAAGTATCTGGTATGGCGTTAACAGAGATACCTCCCCTCTTCTTTTCGCTGCTGGCGATTTACTGGCTGTTGCTAAGTATAAACAGCATGCAATCGGTTACAATAAGTGTATTATATAGTTTATTAGCCGGTGTAGCCATGGGATTGGCCGTATTGGGAAGGAGTCCGTTTATAGTGATGATTCCTGCATCAGGGATATTAATATTACATCATTGGAGGGATAGTCGCCGATGGATGGTCATCATTTTATTTGCGTTGACAGCGTTGGCCATTTGTGCGCCGGTTATATATATATGGAAAGGATTAATGCCTCCCAAACAGGCGCTGGTAGCGGCCGGAGGATTTAGTCTTTGGCATGGCATTCTTGCCTTTGCCTATGGCGCCATGATGACGATCATTATCGCCCCTTCCTGGTTTATATTTAACCGCAAGATACTGGGAGGATTGCTGATTACTTACCTAGTGTTTTCTCTACTGAATATATTTGTTTTGCATTACAGCTATGCCCCACTGAGCGAAGCCCTGGAGAAGGTACTGCCAACGGCTATGGTGCGTATCTATCCATTTGTGATCTCTCCAGTATTGGCTACCGTAGCCTTATATTATCTAGTATGTAGTATGTACCAAGCGTGGATCAGGAGAAGTGAAGAGACATATCTCTTTCTTTTGGCCAGTTGCTTATTAATATTGGCTACCAGTTGTGGTGTCACACATTTGTTCAGCAGCCGCTATGTGGCGCAGGCTGCGGCATTGGCAGTACTGTTGCTCGTACCTTATGATCGCCTCAATTACTGGAAGCTAGCACGTTTTGCCGTGGGTATGCTAATTGGCTTTTTATCTCTTGAAACTTATTTCCTATTTCGCTAGTATGGTATCTATGAATATTTGGAAATTCCTATGTTTGTTTAGTTTGATTACTATTTTCTACAGTTACCTCGGATATGGTATTGTTTTGTACTTGGTACTGCGGATCAAACGCATTTTTTGGCCAGCAGTGCCAAATAACGATGATGACTACACGCCAGATGTTACATTTTTGGTAGCTGCATACAATGAGAGTGCATTTATTCATCTGAAAATTGCGAATACTTTGGAGCTGGACTATCCTCGTGACAAATGCAGAATACTGTTTGTAACAGATGGTAGTACAGACGCTACGAATGATATTATCAGCAAGTATGAAGGGGTGGAATTGTTATATGAACCACAACGGAATGGAAAAACAGCAGCCGTCAACCGTGCGATGAAACTGGTGACCACTGAGATCGTCATTTTCTCTGATGCCAATACCCTCTTGAATCCAGAGGCAGTGCGTGAGTTGGTGAAACATTTTCGGAACGAAAAAACAGGTGCAGTGGCCGGAGAAAAGAAAGTAATTGCTCGGAACGACAGTGGTACAGAAGGTGCAGGAGAAGGTGCTTACTGGAAGTATGAATCGTTGCTCAAACGCTGGGATGCGGAGTTGTATAGTGTGATGGGCGCCGCAGGAGAATTGTTGGCCGTTAGAACAAAGTTATATAGACCTGTTTCGGAAGACACGATCTTGGATGATTTCATGATCTCCTTTAATATTAATAAGATGGGCTATACCGTGCAGTATGAATCACATGCCTATGCGATGGAATCGCCGTCAGCGTCACTGGCAGAAGAATTCAAACGTAAGGTAAGGATTGCTGCTGGGGGCTTTCAGGCAATAGGTCGCTTGTCTGACCTGTTAAATATTTTCCGTTATCCTGCCATTACCTGGCAGTACGTTTCTCACAGAGTATTGCGATGGACCTTGGCCCCCTTATGTTTGGCGCTACTGCTCCTCAGTAATCTTATCTTGGTTTTTAACGATGCCGGCTATACGTATCTTATCTTGTTCGCTTTGCAAATGTTGTTCTACGGTGCCGCCTATACGGGATTTTTGATGGCTCAGCACCATGTGAAGATCAAATACTTTTATATTCCATTTTATTTTGTATTCATGAATATCGCTGTATATAAAGGATTCATTCGCTTTATGCGTGGGCGTCAATCCGCGGTTTGGGAGCGATCGGAACGTGCTGCGGGCTTATAGCAGTGGGTTGCATTCAACCGGGTAAACGATACGTTCCCTAACAAAAAAATAACTTTTACCTAAAAATAATGACGAATTGAAAGTGTCGAAGTAAATTAGCGGCCGATACCGGATATACCTCGAGAAGAATATATAGAGTACAGTCGTGATTGCCTACATACTCGGGGACCCCAGTAATACAACCTTACCAATAATTCACCTTATCCTTCGTTAAAGCCAACTTTGGTTTGGAATAATTAATCCCAATCCTCCAACAATTTTTGCCATCTCCTTTGGAATTCATGCGTTTTCGTATGGGCGTTTTCGTATGCCATACGCGAGCATCAATAGTTACAGCGCAATTCACTGTCCTATTCATAAACATGAATGTTATGCAAAAATTTCTACAAATCCTGTTCTGCGTTCTTCTGCTATGTTTCAAGCAGGCCAGTTCACAGAGCGTTATTGACCCCAATGATCCCATCGTCAGGTACACTGGCGGCACATTGCCCGCTCAGCCTGCAGATGGCGTAATAGGAAAATGGATTAGCACCGACAGGAGTGGTAACATGCCATATGGCTGGAAATCCACTGCCCTGAAAGCATATATCTACAAGGGTATGGCTTTCCGTGTGCAGTTTCCAAAATCCTATAACCCCACCGCCAACGATGGAAAAAAATACCCCATCTTCGTATTCTTTCACGGTAGAGGTGAAGCCGGTCCTATCCAGGATAATGAATGGCAACTGTATCACGGCGGTTACATCTTCAGTAACGCAGTGTTGAACGGCCAGTTCGACGGTTACCTCTTGTATCCCCAAAGCACCGGCGGCTTCTGGACAGATTTTGAATTGAGTCGCACTAAAGAAATTCTCGATTACATGGCAGCCAACAATAAAGTAGACCTGCTACGTGTAATCGATAATGGTCTTTCCAGTGGAGGCGCCGGTACATGGACTTTCAAATTGACCTACCCTTCATATGTAGCTACTTGCTTACCTATGAGTAGTTCAGGTGTATCATTGAAAGATCCGGCAAACATAGACAAGTACAAATTCACGCCCGTATGGCTTTTCCAAGGAGCGCTGGATGGCTCTCCTGCACCATATACATCTACGGATGTAGTCAACACTGCTAAAGCAGCCGGTGCCAACATTCGATACACTATTTACGATGGCGTAGCACACGATACCTGGTATCATGCCTGGGCGGAGAGTGATTTTCTTCCAACCATGAACAGGGCGCATATACTGACCCCTTATCCATTGTTTGGGAGAGCCGAATTCTGTGTCGGAGATCCTATTGGCCTTACCGTGGGTATTTCTCCTGGTTTTTCTGCCTACAAATGGCAGAAAGATGGGCAGGACATTCCTAATTCAAATTCCAATTCCATCAGTGTTACCGCACTTGGTTCCTATGCAGTAAGTGTTTCGAACGATAATGGCCTCACCTGGTCTGTGTTCTCTCCTACTCCATTGGTAGTAAAGATCAAAGCACCTACACAAACGCCTCCGATTTCAACAGGCATGAAGAGCAATGTGATACCAGCCCCAGATGGCAGCACTAGTGTCACTATGCGCTTGCCTGCGGGATATACGGTATATAACTGGTTTAACTCCTCTAATCAACTGCTCAGTACAGATAGTACTTATACCACTAGCGTAGTAGGCAGTTACACCGCGACCGTGACAGAACAATACGGTTGCTCCAGCAATCCTTCTGCACCTTTCCTCGTGGTAAATGCAAAGGGCCCAAATGGTCCGGATCCTATACAGTCACTCACCGCAACGGCAGTATCAAAAACATCGCTGCGCCTCGACTGGACAGACAAAGCAAATCCACTCTATAATGAAACATTCTTTGAAGTATATCGCTCGCTGACCCCAGGAGGTCCATATACACTGGTAGCAAAGGTTCTACAGGATATTGTCACCTATACCGACAATGGATTGATCCCTAATACCAATTATTATTATGTCATTCGTCCTATCAATAATAACGCTGCTGGCCCTCTATCTGCAGAGGTTCGCGGTGCCACGATTGCAGACACGAATCCTCCTACCCCTCCGGCCAATCTACGTCTGAATGGCGCCAGCACCAGCACTTCCATTCCAATTGCATGGGATGCCTCTACAGATGATGTAGGCGTTGCCTCTTATGATGTGTACGTCAATGGCGTTAAAACCTATACGGTAGATGCCAGTCAGACGAATGTGGTATTATACGGATTGACCAGTCAACAATATTATAGCATATACGTAGTTGCGAAAGACTTGAGTGGCAACTATTCCGTTCCTAGTACACAGCTCTCCGTTAACGCGATCGGGCGTGGCTGGAAATGGACTTATTACGAAACCCCAAGTGGTACCACCTGGTCAAACTTACCGAACTTCGGTACGTTAACGGCGCTGGCAACCGGTTACAGCACCAGCACAGATATTTCTGTTCGTCAAAGGGATGTGAATTATGGTATGATGTGGACAGGATATCTTCGTATACCCGTTACCGGTACCTACCAATTCTCTACCTACTCTGATGATGGTAGTAAACTGTTCGTCAATAAAGCCTATACATATAGTGGTACCGCCACCGTTAACAATGACGGCGCCCATGCTGCACAAACTGCCACTGGCAGTATCTCCCTAACAGCAGGGCAAGTGGTACCTATTACCGCTGTATTCTTCCAGGCAGGAGGTGATCAGGTAATGCAAGTAAAATGGCAGATCCCTGGTACCAGTAGTTTTGTAGACATCGATCCTTCTTATCTACAGGAAAGCGCTACCAGCACAGGTACCGCGCCGGCCTCTCCCTCTGGCATCACCGCAGTAGCCAATGGCTATAAGAGTGTGACCATAAGTTGGACAGATAATGGCACCAATGAGGAAGCCTTCGAAATTTACAGAGCTAGCGCTCAGAAGGGCACGTTCACTATCGTCGGACGCGTGTCTCCCAATATCACCAGCTACACAGATATGCAGGTACAACCTAATACCCGCTATTACTACCGCGTACTGGCTGTAAATAAATATGGCTCCAGCGCACAGTTGAACTCTTATCCATATACTGCCATCTGGAAACTGAATGGTAATACTGCCGACTCCAGCTACGCAGGCAATAATGCCACAGCAGGATCTGCAGTGACCTATACTTCCACTGATGTGAAAGAAGGCTCCCAGGCAGCAGTTTTCGCTGGTAATACGAATGCTTACCTCGCTGTCAGCAATGGGACTTCCGGTAGCTTCCTCCAGGATAACTTCAGCAAGCGCACCATTTCCATGTGGGTCAAACCTACCAATGTGACGAATGCCAATCAGTATATCTTTGAACAGGGAACCCGTGGCAACGGGCTAGCGATTCGCCTGAATAATAAAGTGCTGGAAGCGGCCTATGGTGGCGGTGGTGGTACCACTGTCATAAAAGCCACTGTTACTCCTCAGTTGAGCAATAACACCTGGTATCATGTGGCAGTAGTGTTTGATACCAATGGTAAACTGACAATATATCTGAACGGCCTGGGATATACCAGCACCAGCAATACCAGCACCGCTATTACCAATAGTACCGATATCGCCTATATTGGTAAAGCCAGCAGTACTAATGCTGCCAACAATGCATTTAATGACGGTTCTCCAGGTACCTTCTCTGGTGTGATTGATAATATTATTGTTATCGACAGTGCATTGAATGCTGCCGCCATTGGGGCGCTGCAAGCAGGTACGCTACCTTTGAACATGACGAATACTGGTGGCCTTCCAACAGTACCGGCAGACCCAAGTACATTGACAGCAGCCGTTCAAGGTAAAAACATTAAAATTACCTGGACAGACAATGCCAGCAATGAGAGTCAATATGAAATCCAACGCTCCGTGGGCAGCAGCACTGATTTCCGCGCCCTCGCTACAATAGGACCGGTAACAGGAACTGGCGCTCAGGGAACCTATACAGATAGCAGCGTTTTCGCCAATGAAACATATAACTATCGTGTTCGTGCAACCAACGATGGCGGTCAATCTAATTTCTCCAATGTAGCTTCTGCTACTGCTCCGAATAACCCGCCGGTGGTAGCCGCTATTCCAAGCAGAACTATCAGGTACGATAATCCAATTCAGATTCCATTGGTAGCTACAGATCCGGATGGGGATCCGATTACGTTCAGCTTCATGAACCTGCCTACCTTTATTACATTGATGAATGGTCCTACTGGCCCGTATCTCAATGTGGCCACAGATGTTACCAAACAAGGTACTTACCTGAATATGGTAGTCATTGCCAATGATAACCACGGCGGCAGCGATACGACTAGCTTCAACCTCCTCATCAATGATGACTATCCTCCCGTACTCAATCCGATTGCGAATGTGAGTATGAATGAAGGAGAGACACAAGTAATCAATCTGACTGCTACCGACCAGGATACCACTAATACCTTCACCTGGACCGGTGTAAATTTACCATCCTTCATTACCTTGAATGGCAACGGTCTGAATTGTACCGCTACCATCAATCCTGGTTATGTGGATGCAGGTACTTATCCTGTAACCGTACGGGTAACGGATAACAAAGGCGGTACTGATATGAAGACATTTACACTGATTATCAGTAAAGGCCATCCAAATGGTCGGGTGTTGATGAATTTCAACAGGAGAACAGTTTCCTCATGGGATGGATGGAATATTAGCTCCACAAATACCATGACTAACCTCAGAACTGAGCCGGGTGATACTACTAGAATAGGTATCCAGTTGAAGAACTTAGGTATGCTCTGGGATCCGAGTCCACCTGTTGTTCCTAGCGGTGCAACCACTGCTTATCCAGCCAAAGTTTTCAATGAATACACTTATTTCGGAGCCTTAACTTACAATCAACCGGACTCTATACCGGTAATAATTTCCGGACTGGATATTTCAAAAGTGTACTATTTGAAATTCTTCTCTGGAAGCAGTTCCTGGATGGACAATGCGAACGGCGCCACCACTTACCGTGTGGGTGACAGCACTGTAGTACTTTATACCAGGAATAACTATAGTAACACAGCCAATTTCTACAATATTAAACCCAATGCAGACGGTACTATCCTCGCCGCGGGTTTAAGAAAAGATCCAAGTTATCTGGGTGAGTTCAGTGTGATTGAACTTGGCTGGAATTACGATGATGGCCTCGCTCCTGCCATGCCGAAGAATTTTGCAGTCAATTTAGAAAATCAAAAAGCAAAATTAACTTGGATAGATGTTGCCTATAATGAATTGAGCTACCAGATATTCAGAAGTCAGGATAGCATTAACAACTACACATTGCTGGCTAGCACTCCTCCGGATGCGACCAGTTATATAGACACTTCTGCTATTGGGAATCAGACTTATTATTACAAAATCAGAGCCTACAACAGTGCAGGTGGTTCTACCTTTACCAACTATGCCGGTATCACTTTACCAAACAGGGATCCAGTATTGGATAGTATCCCAGATGTTAAAGTGCGCGCAGGTAGTGGGGTAACTATCAATCTCCATGCAACAGATGATGCAGTAGATCAACCTGGCCTGCAACTCTTGGCTGCCGGATTGCCATCTTTCGTAACATTTACAGATGCTGGCAGCGGTAATGGTCAACTGGTGTTCAATCCAACTACAGATAACGTTGGTACTTATAATATCACAGTCACAGTGCAAGATACCCATGGTGGTACTGGCTCTAGAAGTTTCAGACTGTTTGTATCTGATAAAAATACTACACTGACTTACTTCAGCCTTGGCGGTACTCAGCCAGCAGCGGCGCCTTGGAACAATCTGTTAGGTGCTCCACTGATCGGCTCTAACTCAGGAAACAATGTAGTGGATGAAAATAACACGCCAAACGGCATGACATTTAAACTGCTGACCACCTTTGGAGACGGATGGAATACCGATAATGGTATGAACACAGGTCAGAACGTAGGTATCTACCAAGATTCCGTGATGATGACATCCTGGTATCTGAAGAGCGGTACTGCTAAGATGGTGGTGCATGGCCTCGATCCAAACAAACGATACAACTTCGTTTTCTTTGGTAGCCAGAACTATGGTTATGACGCTTCTACATCTTATACAGTCAATAGTCAGACCGTTACGCTCAACGGTGCTTACAACATCGGTAAAACAGTGCAGGTCAACGGAGTAACCCCTAGTGGTGATTCCGCACTCATAACGCTCACCAAACCTGCTACACAAGATGCGAAGTCATGGGCTTACATCAATACCCTGGTGGTAGAATCCTACGATCCAACAGTAGCAGTGGTTAGTCCTGGTAGCCTCCGTGCAACAGTGCTCGACAGCAAACGGATTTCCCTCGTATGGGCAGATCGTAGCAACAACGAAACCGGATTCCAGATTTATAGGAAAACTGGCATTACCGGTACGGAATCGCTCTTAACTACTACAGCGGCTGGCGTAACCTCCTATATGGACACCAACCTGACTCCTAACACACCTTATATCTATCGTATAAGAGCGGTGAAATCAGGCGTCTATTCCGACTACAGCGGCAGCGCCGGTGGTACCACTTATGCCCTGAATGTATATGTCAACTTCTGTGATACCAGCCTCGCGCCAACACCTTGGAATAATACCGCCAGACGCCCTGCTCCGGGTGTATTGATCTCCAATTTATTGGATGATAGTGGTATGCCTACCAATATCGGTATGACGATAATGGACAACTTCGCAGGGATTTATGGTGGCCAGGGTATGAATACAGGTAATAACTCCGGTGTATATCCGGATGCAGTGATGAGACAAAACTTTGTATTGTTCGCAGGCGCGCACGCCAGCATGAAGATCACAGGACTCAACCAGTCACTGGCCTACAACCTGACCGTCTTCTCTAGTGCACTTGACCTGATGGATTACAATACCAAGTTTACAGCCAATGGCAAACAAGTAACCTGGTTGAATGCTTATTACAACACCCAAGGTACTGCCACCATTTACAATGTGGTACCAAACCAGAATGGTGAAATTAGACTGGATGTAGACGCGGGTCCAACTTCTAGCTATGGCTTACTGGGCGCAATGGTGATTCAAGGTTTCACTCCTTCTAACCCAGGAGCGATTCCAGGTACTTTACAAACATTGAATCAGAATGTAAAGGTAGCCGCAGACCAGCCAGCTATGAATGCAACTAACGGCAACACATCAACGGTATTTGCAGATGTCAGCGCATTCCCGAATCCATTTGTCAATCAACTGAACATTGACATGAGTATGCAACGTAGTTCAAGCGTGCTGCTGGAAGTGTTCAACCTCAATGGACAACTGGTATACGGCGAAATGCTGTCGCAGGTACCAAAAGGAAGGTCTACACTGAGAATCAATACAGGAGGAAGTATCACTATACCAGGATACTATCTCATTAGGTTAACCGATGATCAGCATAAGACGAAAGTCATTCGTGCGATCAAACAATAAAAAATAATCATTCAATCTTGTTGGAAAGAGATGCTGCACCCGCGGCATCTCTTTTCCAGCAACTGGATGAAAGCGAAAAGTTGAATTTTATATGGATGTAATCTATTTTCTGAAGGCACTACTGAAACGAAAATGGCTGATTCTTATCAGCTCAATGCTGGCTGTAGTGGCAGCCTTCTTCTTCACCATGAACAAACCCAGGCTGTATGTGTCGACCGCACAAATGGCCACCGGACTCACTTACACCGACCAGATCAGGCTACGCGATGATCACGTCAACATGTTTGAGGTAGACCAGAAGTTTGACGGTATTATCACGACCGTTACCTCTCCTATTGTGATCTCCTTACTTTCTTACGACCTCCTGTTGCATGATATGGGCGGAAAAGGGCAACCTTTCCGCACCTTGAAAGAAGCGCAACTGAAGAACCCCGTGATGAAAAAGGCGGACAAACAAAAGATGTTGATGCTCTGTCAGCAGAAACACGATTCCATGCAGATGTTGAGTGCCTACCGCCCAGATGAAAAAGAACTAGAAGAGGTGTTAAAGATTTATGGGTATGATTATGAGTCGGTGCGCAATGTTTTGTTTGTATCACGCCTAAATCGCACGGACTATATCAATCTCGTTGCCAGTTCAGAACATCCGGAGCTTTCCGCATATATAGTCAACAGACTGTATGCAGAATTCATCCGCTACTATCGCAGTCAGCGCTCAGAACAGACGGTAGAAAACGTGGAAACCTTCGAAAGCCTCGTTGTACAGAAGAAAAAAGAACTGGACCAAAAAGTAGAAGCGCTTCGCGCCTATAAAGCTTCTGAACGTGTGTTAAACGTGGAATCCGCCAGTGGTAGTGAGATGGACCAGATAAAAGGTTTTGAGAAAAAGTTGTTCGATGAAAAAGCTAATATGAATACGCTCCAGGCATCCCTGGAAAATGTCAATAACCAGTTGTCCCTTGCCAGCAGTGGAAAAACAGTATATAATACTGGTACCAATGCAGATATTATCTCACTACGTCGTCAGATCAACGACCTCAATGAAGAGTATCAAAAAGGCGGTGGCTCAGATGATGCATTAGAGGCGAAGATCAAATCCTTACGCGGACAGTTACAAGGTAAACTGGATCAGATGACCACCACATCTGGTAAGAATGTGACCAATATAGATGAACTGCAACAAAAGAAAGGTAGCTTGCAAGCGCAGATCAAAGCTACCGGGATGAACATTTCTACCCTTGAATCTAGGATCGCTTCCCTCCGCGGTACGCTTGGCTCCTACGCCAGCAAAGAGGCCACAGTAGGCTCTCTGCAGCAGGAAGTAACCGTGGCCCAAGAGGATTACAATAAATTGAAAGAAAAACTTAATGCCGCAATTGATAATCGCGCTGCTCCCCAGGATGGGTTCAAACAAAGCCTGGTAGGACAACCTGCTATCAAACCTGAATCATCTAAAAGGCTCATCATGATGAGTCTTTCGGGCATATCCGTTTTCTTCTTATCCACCTTGGCCATTATCTTCATGGAGTTCCTAGATAACTCGTTGAAGTCGCCCTCCATCTTTGAACGCTCTGTGGACCTCAAACTGATCAGTACTATCAATCGTACAGATCTTCACAGATACAGCATCCTGGAAATCTTACAGAAAAGAGTGAAAGTAGCGCCGGATGATAAGAAGCAACGACAGAATACTTTCCGAGAGCTCCTACGAAAGTTGCGCTATGAGGTGGAACATAGTGGCAAACAGATATTCCTGTTTACCAGTACAGAATCACAGCAAGGTAAAACCACGCTGACGCAAGCCCTCGCCTATAGTCTGAGCCTGAGCAATAAAAAAGTACTCATCATTGATACCAATTTCTGTAACAATGACCTGACCGTACAATTGGAAGCCAAGCCCACCTTGGAAAGTTTGTCTATCCCTCCTGGGAAATTCAGCATGGAAAAAATCAAAGATATCGTAACGAGGTATCCTTCTGAAGGTGTAGAAGTAATTGGCTGTAAAGGTGGCGACTATACGCCCTCTGAAATTCTGCCGGAAAATCACTTGCTCAATTACTTGCCGGAGCTGGCGAAGCACTACGATTTTATTCTGCTGGAAGGTGCGCCACTCAATGATTACACCGATAGTAAAGAACTGGTGAACTATGTGGAAGGCGTTATTGCCGTATTTTCTTCAAGCGCTTCTCTAACACAGACCGATAAAGAGTCCATCCAGTTTTTGCATAACCTGGGCGACAAATGCATTGGCGCCGTATTAAATAAAGTAAAAGAAGATTACCTGACCTTATAAGATGAGCACCGCTACCATTGATATTGCACCAGCTCCAAAAGCAGCAGCATCACGCTTTGAGTGGGTCGACTATGCCAAGGGCATTGCCATCATCTTGGTGGTGTACCGTCATATGCTGTATGGATTACAGCATAGCGGTCTGCCAGTGGCACAGTGGATTATCGACGGCAATAACATGTTGTTCAGCTTCCGTATGCCATTGTTCTTCTTGCTTTCTGGCCTTTTCTTCCAGTCAGGACTGCGTAAACGTGGCCCTGGTGGCTTATTTACAGAAAGAGTAAATAACCTGTTGTATCCATATGTACTGTGGGCGGTTATCCAGATCACTTTGCAAATCGTCTTTGCAAAATATGCCAACGCCAATAGAACAGTATGGAATTACTTGGATATTATCGTACAGCCGAGGGGGTTAGATCAACTTTGGTACCTGTTTGCCTTGTTTAATGTAACAGCACTATATCTATTCAATCATATCGTGCTAGGCTTGAACGACCGGCTACAATTATTGCTGGGATTGATTTTCCTGGCACTCGCCCCGCTGGTCATGCAATGGAGCACTTTTTATGATGTCATGCTGCATTACATTTTCTTTAGTATTGGAGTACTCTCAGCGCCACTATTACTGGAAAAATCGATGCAAGACAGACTCGCGTCTGGCTATAATCTACTACTATTTCTGCCGGTATTCGTGTTATCCCAATGGTATTTTCTCTATCACCAACAGATGAATCTTTATCTGTATGCCGTGATAGCATTGATTGGTAGCGTATTCATGATGATGCTTTCCGCCTGGTTATCGGGTCATCAAAAGTTATTATTTATGAAGACGATTGGTCATTATAGCCTCTACATTTACCTGATGCATGTGATGCTGGCCGCGGTGGTAAGGAGTCTGTTGCTGAAAAGCGGACTCATAACGAATGTGCCGTTGTTATTATTGATCCTGATAGTAACCGCCATTCCATTATCTATACTGGCATATAAAACATTAATGGCGTTGAGAATGGGCTGGTTATTCAAAGGTCCTTTTACTGTTAAAAAACAACCACTATGAAGAAAGCTGGCAAACAGATGAGCACGGGCTTTCACCAGCGGCTGATCAATATTTTCATTGCGATCGTACTGTTGTCTTTGTTAATAAAAGTTATGTTTCTCTAATTTATGGAAGCGGTAAAGCTACAGCGATCAAATATTATTTTGCTGGCACTGCTCACCATAGCAGTACCACTGATATCCTACATCACCTCCAGCGACTTTAAAATGGGGGTGCTGATCTTGTTTGCCATATTCGGTATTACGCTGGCTGTAGTATGCTTCAACAGTGCTAAGATGGGATTTTATATCACCATTACAACGGTGATGACTATCCGCTTTTTTGAACGAATTTACGGCCAGGAGGTGCAGGTGGGTTTAGCGCTGGATACTATGCTATTCAGTGCAGTACTGGGAACACTACTCAAGAAAAATCGCAAGAGTGAAAACCCAGTAAACTATTATAAAGAACCTTTATTGTTGCTGCTCTACTTGCAGTTTATATATTATTTCTTGGAAGGGTTTAACCCTATGGCTCCTGGTAAGGATACACTGGTGGTATTTATGCGTATCCTACTTCGTTACTTACTGTTTGCCATTTTAACCACCATGGTACTCAAGACGAAGAAAGACATTTATACCTTTTTCAAGTTCTGGCTGGGCCTATCCACGGTGACCGCGGTCTATGGCTGTATCCAGGAGTGGTTCGGACTTCCTTCCTGGGAAGTGGCCTACATGATGGCCACCCCCGAGAAATTGGCCACCACTATGATCGACGGACATCTGCGTGTATCCTCCACGATGAGTGATCCGGCCGTTTATGGGATTATGATGGCCGCTACTTCCGTTATGCTGTTGATACTGCTCAGTGCCAGTACAAGTGTCATCAGTTGGGGAAAGAAACTGGTCATATTGGTAGCCCTATTATTTCACTTGATGGCACTAGGATATTCCGGCACCAGAACCGGATATGTGATGATCCCAGCAGGACTATTTCTTTTCCTCTTGGTAAACATTCACAAGCGGAATACCATTATTGCCGCGATGTTGTTCACCATCATCGGCGGTGGAATTTTATTTGGTCCCTTCTATGGTAATGCCACGCTTAACCGCGTAAGAACGGCCTTCATCGGTACAGAAGATGCATCGTTAAATGTGCGGGAAGTAAACAGGCATAGTGTGCAACCATTTATGTATTCGCATCCTTTTGGCGGCGGCCTTTTCACTATTGGTGGAGAAGGTAAGGCCTATAATCCCGGGCATCCGCTGGCAGGCTTTCCGCCAGATAGTGGACTGGTAAGGATTGTACTGGAAATGGGTTGGATAATGCTCATCATTGTATTGATATTTCATTATATACAAATGAGTACTTGCATTGGCAATTACTTCCGGTTCACAGATGAATTGGACAAGCTGCTGGCTATTTCCGCCGTATCCATGGTGTTTGCTGTGGTCATCTCTATGTATGCCCAGGAAACAGGTGGATTGATGGAAACGGCCATTTTTATGAATGCCATGACTGGCGTGATTGTGAAATCAAAATATTTGTAACTGAAAATAAGCATGTATGAAAAAACTGCTGTTGTTCGCTTTATCCCTTTGTTTTGTGCTGCATGTGCAGGCCCAAAAAGATTCCCTGGGGCTTAATAACATCCTGAAAAGCCCCGTATTGGAAGCACGTTTCAAGCAATTGCTCATTGACCTTGCTAGCAAGACGCCTATACAGGATGCTGTAGAGACCAAGGAAAAAATCAGCGATTATCAAATTGCCAATGCCAGGTCACAATGGCTCACCCATGTTACTTTTTTCACCAACCTAAATGAAAATAGTTTCAATAGGAACAATACTTATTACAATAATCCTAATGATCCTAAAAACGATAATAATAAAAATAATTATTATCCTACCTATAACCTAGGACTGGCTTTCACTCTGGGTGATTTCTTTACTACGCCGAGAAATGTAAAAATTGCCCAGGCGCAGAAGAAACTATACGAAGCAGAGCGACAGGCAGATTTGCGCGGTAGCAGGAATAAAGTGTTGACAGATTACGAAATTTTTGTTGCTACTAAAAAATTGTTTGAACTACATCTCCCCTTGTTGGAAGAAGCACTGAATAATTTTCAGTCGGTTGAAAAGAAATTTGCTGCAGGAGAGGTTACCCTGGAGGTTTACAGTGCTGCTTACAAATCCTACAATGTAGAAATGGTACAGAATGTAAAACTGACCAGAGACATGAATCAGGCAAAGATAGACCTGGAAAGCTCCATCAATATGCCATTGGAAGCTGCGATTCAATTAATGAGTAAATAATCAATCTGCAACGGATGAAACAAAACAAACCGCTTTACTTCGCCTGGATTTTTCTGACAGTATTGCTAATATATTCCTGGATTAGGATTTCTCAATTGACTGGCGGCCACTTCTGTTATTCGCTGGATGACGCTTTTATTCATATGGCGGTAGCCAAAAACTTCGGGCTACATGGCGTTTGGGGAATTACCCCTGATGCCTATGGCTCTGCCTCTTCCTCTCCATTATTTACAGTTATCCTGGCCATCATTTTTCGTACAGGCGTTAACGGTTATATGGTGGGATTCTGGATTAATGTGGTAACCGCCTACCTTTTGCTATATAGTGTACATCGTATACTGTTGAAATATGCTATGCCGGCTACAGGCCGACTATTAGTCCTACTTTCATTGATTATACTACTGCCATTTACCGTCATCATACTTACAGGTATGGAACACCTGTTGCACTTGTGGTTCTCCCTGTTATTTTTACAGGCTGTTGTAGAGATGATCACCGCAGAGAAGATAAGTACAAAGCAAATACTGATCAGTGGCGCGTATGGCGCCTTGATGGTTGGCGCCCGCTTTGAATCATTATTCTTATTAGGGTCCGCAGGTTTGTTGTTATTATATTTTAGGGAGATAAAAGTCGCCCTGATAATGGGTATCCTAGCAATACTCCCCGTAGTCTTGTTCGCGGTTATCTCCGTAGCTCATGGTGGTTATATACTGCCTAACTCCGTATTATTGAAAAGTAGTGGCGGTGCGGCCAGTTCAGGCGGTATGGCACAAGTACTCCAAGAAATATTGATCTATCGACTAATGTATGGCAATAGTACAGTACAGGGTTTATTTCATACAGATCCTTCCAGAGCTTATAGTACCTCTATTTCCGGTACCTCTCTGATTAGAATTTTGATAATAGTACCTATACTTGTTTTATTGGTGAAAGCCAAAGCAGCAGGCACACGCGCCCAACAGGCCATGTATTTTGGTATCGTATTGACTATTGCCTGTGCCTTGCACATGGCATTGGCAGCAGTAGGCTGGATGTTCCGTTATGAAGCCTACTTGGTAGGACTGGCCATTATCAGCATCTCCTTATTGTTATGGAGTATCTGGCCAGCAGTAGTCAATTGGTATCAAGGAATTGGATTACCACAGAAGGTAATATTATTATTGTTGTTCTTCTTTGCTGGCAGTCCCTTCTTTGCAAGAGCCGTGGCTGGATATCGCGTACAACATAGAGCTTGTCGGAATATCTATGAGCAGCAGGTACAGATGGGAAAATTTCTGAAGCAATATTATCCAGGAACCGCCGTAGCGGCCAATGATATTGGCGCGGTGAGTTTCTTATCCGATAGTCGCATCATAGATATATGGGGCTTAGGGAATAATGAAGTAGCTAGAAGCAAACTAACCGGCACTTACAGTAACGACTATCTGAAAACATTCCTGCAAAAAGAAGGCGTAAAGGTGGCAGTGATATATCGAGATTGGTATGGTCCTACCCTCTATAGCAAGTGGACGGAAACTGGTAATTGGAGTATACAGGACAATGTAGTGTGTGCAGATAGGATTGTATATTTCTTCGCGTTAGACAGTGCCGATGCACCTGCATTACGGAGGAATCTGGAGGCCTTTAAAGCGAGTTTACCATCAACAGTTGAATCCAAGATATACTAATAAAAGAAAGCGGCTGTTTCATGATGAAACAGCCGCTTATTATTTTTAAGATGGGCAAGCTTACAGATTAAAAGCTGCTTTCACTTTATCAACGTAGTCCAGTTTTTCCCAGGTGAAGAGTTCTACTTCCACTGATTTTTCGTTTTTCTTTCCTTTGTTGAATACTTTAGTAACCACTTTAGGTTCGCGGCCCATGTGACCATAAGCAGCAGTTTCGCTATAGATTGGGTTACGCAGTTTCAGACGTTGTTCGATAGCGTACGGACGCAGGTCGAAGATTTCTTCCACTTTCTTCGCGATTTCGCCATCAGTCAGGTTTACTTTGGAAGTATTGTAAGTATTCACGTAAATACCGCAAGGTTTAGCTACACCGATAGCGTAAGAAACCTGTACCAGTACCTCATCGCAAACACCGGCAGCAACCAGGTTTTTAGCGATGTGACGGGTAGCGTAAGCAGCAGAACGGTCTACTTTGGAAGGATCTTTACCAGAGAAAGCACCACCACCGTGAGCACCTTTACCACCGTAAGTATCAACGATGATTTTACGGCCAGTCAGGCCGGTATCACCGTGAGGACCGCCGATAACAAATTTACCGGTTGGGTTGATGTGGTGTTGGATATCATAACCATCGAACAGATGTTGCAGTTCTGGTTTCAGTTTTGCTTTCACGCGAGGAATCAGGATATTGATCATATCCGCTTTGATTTTCGCCAGCATAGCCTCGTCTTGGTCGAAATCATCGTGCTGTGTAGAGATCACGATAGTATCGATACGAACTGGTTTATTATCATCAGAGTATTCGATAGTCACCTGGGATTTTGCATCCGGGCGCAGATACTTGATTTCTTTATTTTCACGGCGCAGTTCAGCCAGTTCCAGCAGCAGTTTGTGTGCCAGATCCAGTGCCAGTGGCATGTAGTTTTCAGTTTCGCGAGAAGCGTAACCGAACATCATACCTTGGTCGCCTGCACCTTGTTCTTCAGGAGATTTACGGTCAACACCCTGGTTGATATCAGGAGATTGTTCATGGATAGCGGAGAGGATACCACATGAATTAGCTTCGAACATGTATTCGCTCTTAGTGTAACCAATTTTACGGATTACTTCACGGGCAATGTCCTGTACATCGAGATAAGCTTCGGATTTCACTTCACCCGCCAGCACAACCTGACCTGTAGTTACCAGTGTTTCACAAGCAACTTTAGATTTGGCATCGTATGCGAGGAAGTTATCAATCAACGCATCAGAAATCTGATCTGCAACTTTGTCTGGGTGGCCTTCTGAAACGGATTCAGATGTAAATAAATAAGGCATAAAAAACTTGGATTAGCAGTTTTATGGTTTGGTATAAATAACTCGCAGTTTCAGACTGTACTGAGAATGATTGCCACCGCCAGCTTTCACGCGGGGAACATCCATCATCAATGAGGAGAAGCCCTCCAGTTTGAATCCGTTGTTAGTTTCATTCTTTTTGATCAACTGAGCCATGTAGTGGTTCAGGCTAAATTTGTATTGTGCAACCATTACACCTCCAAAGTTGGTGACAATCTGCTTAGGTGCGGTATAAAAAGTTGTACTTCCTGCATCAATCGGGACCTTGGTGGAATCGCCGTTTGTATACTGGCGCAAAGTTAAGCTAGATGGCTCAATAAAAATATTATTTTTATCACTTTCTCCCACAGTTATCTGCGTGATAATCAGTTCAGCAGAGTTGATAATTACATTCGGGAAATTCTCCAGATTAGGGATGGTCACTTTCGTGAACAAGCCAGGAGCCGCCTGCAAGAACAGGATACTGTCGCCTTTAGGATTATTCGTGTTAATATAATTGCCTGCTTCAGAGCCGTTATAATTACGAAGGAAAGTAGTCGCATGGCCGCTGGTAGAGCCGCTAAAGCCAAATGCGGTACGCATGGTAGAGTCTTTTCCATTGGCTTTATAGAACACGGTCAGTTTGGTATTTACACTGTTCATGTTCACATACAGCATATTCTTGTGGTTCGCTGCCATGGTATCCGGAATGATGGCAAACCCTTTCAGGAAATCGCGGAAAGAGGAATCTGTAGCAAAAGCGCCGTCCGACTTCTGTTGCAGCAATAAGTTACCAAAAGCGCTGCTCAGTTTAATACGGATCTGTGCCGCTTCCATCGTTCCCAACACGTTCACAGAGTCGCGTGCAGAAAGCGGTGTAACGGTAGCAGTACCCAACAATTCTCCTGGATTATACCCCAACACTTTATTGTAGGCATAATTGGAATCAATTTTGAAACCTGGTTCATTCATCCGGTAAACATTGAATGTTTGCGGAGTGGTAGAATCCCCGGTATAGCCAGAATAGCTCAGGGAGAGCACTACGGAGTCCAGTGTTTGGTTAGTACCTTGGAAAGTAAAAGCACTTTGAGGCAACCCTACCTGCATGAATAAGAAGGCATGGGTTTTCCCAAATACCGGATCTGCAGTGATGGAGCCGAGAATATGCGTATAGCTATTAAAGTTGTTGATTATAGTTGAATCGTATTTTGATACGTTCCTGGTAATAATATTGGAAACTATTGAATCCTGGCTGTTTACCAGATCCCCTGGAGGGATCAGGTTTGTACCGAGGAGGGTCGCCTGATTACAACCGGAGGATGCGTATAATACAGAGACAATGGCAGCTACGTAGCTTAGGTTCCTGAGTTTAATCTTCACGCGTTATGGTGTTTATGAGTAGTTGAGTTGCCGAACATTCGTTTCATCAAAGCTATTTACCCAGTAACTGGTTATATAGCTGCAGGTAATCACCCAGATCTTCATTTTCTTTCTTGAAAGGCAGTATGATCTTGCCTTTTTCAGCCTTCACCTCATCCACCACTTTTTTCTCCAGTTTGTCGGCTGCAAGTACCACGGCATCTGCATATTTGGCAGCGCCTCTGTTCAATGCGGAATTGGTTCCTTCCTTGAACAGTTCCATATCTTTCTCTTTGATCTGGTTACTGATGGTAGCTTTCTTTACAAAAGTTGTTCCCAGTTTTTCTTTGAAGGTATTAGGAAGCATGGAGTAAACGATTTTGCTGTTGGCAAAAACCGGTTCTTTCTTATAGGCAGTTTTCAGATACATTGGTATCAGGGAGGTCATCCAACCACTACAGTGAATGATGTCCGGAGGCCATCCGAATTTCTTCACCGTTTCTAAAGCTCCCTTACAGAAGAATACAGCACGGGCAGCATTATCATCAAAGAATTGTTCATTCTCGTCAGCAAATACTGTCTTACGCTTGAAATAGTCCTCGTTATCCAGGAAGTAGACCTGCAGTCGGGCATTAGGAAGCGATGCTACCTTAATGATCAACGGATAATCATCCCCGTCAATCACGATGTTAATACCAGACAACCTTACCACTTCGTGCAAACGGTGTCTTCTCTCATTAATAATTCCAAATCTCGGCATGATCACTCTCACTTCCAGTCCGGCCTCATTGGACTTAATTGCCATTTTATTGACCATCGCCGCGTAATCACTCAATTCCAGGTAAGGCGACATCTCTTGGGCAATAAAAAGAATTCTTTTCTTTGTGGACATTTAACGCTGATTATTAATGCAGTAATTTTTAATTTGGCTTGCAAAATTACGGATTTTTTACGGAATATTGGCCAATCTGTCAGTTTTAACATCCTTTTTAACAATGTTTTATGTATCAATTTAAGCGTGGTATTGACCTGAAGAAGCACCTGGACCTGGTAAGAAAAAGTGGCAAAACAATTGGTTTTGTGCCTACTATGGGCGCCCTGCATAGCGGGCACCTGTCACTTATTCAGGCCGCAAAAAAAAATACCGATGTGGTAGTTTGTAGCATCTTCGTCAACCCAACTCAATTCAATGACCCGAAAGATTTTGAAAAATATCCCATAACAATTGAAGCCGATATTAAAAAATTAAATGATGTATCAACGGATATTGTTTTCCTTCCATCCGTAGATGAAATGTATCCTGAAGGGCTTTCTGACGGTATCCACTATGATTTTGGCGACCTGGAATCCATTCTGGAGGGGAAATTCCGCCCAGGACACTTCCAGGGCGTCGGCCGCATTGTACATAAATTGCTGGATATCGTTCAACCCAATAAACTCTTTATGGGCCAGAAAGACCTCCAACAGTGTCTTATCGTCAGTAAGTTACTCAAAATCATTGGATCTTCCACAGAATTAGTTGTATGTCCAACGGAAAGAGAGCCCGACGGCCTCGCTATGAGTAGCCGAAATGTCCGCCTCTCTCCCGCTGCCCGCAAGACAGCAGTAGCCATCTATCAGGCATTGACAACACTGAAAAATAACTTCGGTAAAGATCTCTTGTTCATGGAATCAGCCCATGAAGCCATAGATCAACTCAAAGAACTTGGATTCGAACCGGAATACGTGGACATCCTCGCCCTCAAAGACGATATGCTCCACTCACTCGATCAACCTGCCGATGACCATACCGTTGTTGTGGCTGCCATCGCTGCTTGGCTAGACGGCGTGCGCCTCATCGATAATATGATCCTTAAAGGCAAACTGTAAACCTCTCACACAAAGACGCAAAGGAAACGTAAAGACGCAATAGTTTTATACTATATATGTCCAAAGAATTGTTAAATTATTTTCGTAAATAATATCTTAACATTCCTTCAAACATAATCCATTGCCCCTTTGCTGCTTATGCGTCTTTGTTTGAATCACTTCGGCTTTGGGTCGAAACATTATTTTACATAGCTTTGCAGACACTCCTCCTCACAGGGAGTCGATTGAATTATGCAAATAGAAATATTAAAGTGTAAGATCCACCGCGCGGTCGTGACAGAAGCCAACCTCCAGTACGTAGGTAGCATTACCATCGATGAAGATCTGATGGATGCAGCGGGTCTCATTGAATACGAAAAAGTACAAGTCCTCAATGTAAATAACGGCGAAAGACTGGAAACTTATGTTATTAAAGGCAAACGCGGCTCTGGCGTTATCTGTATGAACGGCCCTGCTGCCCGCCTCGTTGCCCCTGGTGATATAGTAATCATTATTTCCTATGCTACCATGGACTTCGAAGAAGCTAAAAAATATACGCCAATAGCCGTCTTCCCTAAAGAAGGCAACAAATTATAATCGCCCTGACCGGTCTCTAACCAATTGTAACACCCTAAACTATCGCCAATATGCCTAAAGCACTTAAGAACCTCATTAAGTTTATCTGTTTTTTCGGCATAGGTGTACTCCTCATCTGGTTAGTTACCAAAGACCTGACACCCGAAGAATGGGATCAGATGAATCAGGCATTCCATCGCGCAAACTACTGGCTGGTAATCCCCGCAGTCATACTCGGTATTGCCAGCCACTGGTTCCGCGCTACCAGATGGAAATTACTCATGAAACCACTGGGTCACCAACCCACTACCCTCAATACCCTTTTTGCGGTGATGGTAGGCTATCTCGCTAATCTTGCCGTTCCTCGACTCGGCGAAGTTACCCGCTGTGGTATCCTAGCCCAATACGAAAAAATCCCTGCTGATAAACTCGTTGGTACGATGATCGCCGAAAGAGCAGTAGATATGCTCTGCCTCATCTTACTCATGGCCCTGACCGTACTCACGCAAGTAGAAGTACTCGGTAGCTATGTAAACCGCGATATTCTCACCCCTATCGGCAACAAAATAGCGAACGCCAATTTTGTACAATTACTCGTATTACTGCTGATACTTGCCGCTGCAATAGGTATCACTATCTGGCTGCTGAAAAAATTCGCCCGATCTAAAGCTGCTGTTACCATTAAAAGCCTGGCCCGTGGGGTGATGGAAGGCATTCTCTCCATCGGCAAAATGGAAAACAAATGGGCGTTCATCTTCCAATCAATCCTCATCTGGTGTTGCTACCTCTCTCAGGTGTATATCGGATTCTACTGCCTGTCTGAAACCACGCACCTCGGTATCCCCGCTGCATTGGCAGTACTGGTGATCGGTAGTATAGGCATGATCGTTACCCCCGGCGGTATCGGCGCCTACCAAACACTGGTACAGAAAACACTGGAACTCTACGGTATCAATAAAGTCATCGGATTCGCCTTTGGCTGGATCATCTGGGTAGTGCAAACGATCCTGGTAATAGTACTGGGCTTTGTGAGCCTTATCGCTCTTCCGATCTACAATAAAAACCGCCATCAAAAACCTGGCATCATTCCTACCAGCAAATAATTTATCTTATTATCGACTGTCACCAGGTTGCTCCTTTTGCTTCTTGGATAAGTTTCCATGGTATTTCACTATTCCATTTCTTGCTGATCATCTACTGCTATAACTTAGCGAATCAATCCTAAACAACAATAGGAATATTGATTTTATCTCAACGGTTTTCATTAACTTTAATTTAATGCCTACATTAGATCTAAAACCGTAACATCGCACATCTATTTGTGAATTTTTGAATGTAAAAAAGTCCGTATGCGTTTGCAGAAGAGTGAGAACCTGGATATTATGACAATGCCCACAGCAGTTATACCAAAAAAAGTTACCCGCAAAAAGGCTCCTGCGGAGAAAAAGAAAATGATTGCAAGGGATGTCAGTTGGCTGGCATTCAATGCAAGAGTACTACAGGAAGCTGGAGATAAAACGGTCCCCATCTATGAAAGGATCCGTTTTCTTGGAATATTCTCCAACAACCTGGATGAATTTTTCCGCGTACGTGTTGCTACCCTGAAACGCATGCTCTCCTTCGGAAAATCCGCTGTCAAAATGCACCTTGAAGAAAACCCCGGAAAAATTATTGACTCCATTCAGACTATCGTAATGGAACAACAAAGGGAGTTTGACAGAATTTGGAAGGAGATCGCAGTTGAAATGGAAGAACAAAATATCTTCCTGCGCACAGAAAAACAACTGAATAAAGAACAACAGAAATTTGTACTGAACTACTTCAACGAACAGGTAAGAACGAATATCATTCCCCTGATGATTGAAAGTATTCAACAGTTTCCTATTCTGCGTGATAAATCCATTTACCTGGCCGTAGTACTTGCCCGACAGGATAATAGCATCGGGCAGAAATTTGCCCTGATCGAAATTCCTTCTGTCCTACCAAGGTTTATCATCCTGCCGGCAAAACCAGGCGAACATGATATCATTTTGCTGGAAGATGTCGTGAGATTCTGTCTCCCTAATATCTTCTCTTACTTCGGCTTCGACAAATTCAGTTCCCATATCATCAAGGTAACCCGCGATGCAGAACTGGATATCGATAATGATATTGCCGACAGTATCATTCATCAGATTGAGAAAGGATTGAAAGACCGCCGTAAAGGTAAGCCAGTACGCTTCGTCTACGATAAGGACATCGATCCCCTCTTGTTGGAATACCTGATCCGCCGCCTCGGTCTCTCCGGAAAAGATAACCTGATCCCCGGCGCTCGTATCCACAACTTTAAGGATTTCATGGACTTCCCGGAAACCATCTTTCCACCACATTCTCATCGCAAATCTTTTACACATCCCCTCTTCCTGAATGCTAGCAGTGTAATGCACGTCGTGCAAAGACAGGATGTAATGCTGCATTTCCCTTATCATTCATTTGATATCATCATAGATCTCTTGCGGGAAGCCGCTATCGATCCGAATGTTTCCAGCATCAAGATGACTGCTTATCGCCTAGCTAGGAATTCTAAAATTGTCAATGCCCTCATCAATGCCGCACGCAATGGGAAGCATGTAACCGTCATCTTGGAACTCCGCGCTCGATTTGATGAAGCGGCCAACCTCGACTGGAAAGCACGTCTGGAAGACGAAGGGGTTAAAGTACTGCTGGGCATTCCCAATATGAAAATACACGCCAAGTTATGCGTGATTAAAAAACGTATTGGCAATAAAACAATTCAATGCGGATTTGTCAGCACCGGTAACCTCAATGAAAGAACCGCTCGCGTATACGGCGATCACTGCTTACTCACCGCCAACCGCGCTATCATGGCAGATATTAATAAGATCTTTGCCTACCTGGAAAATGGTCGACACGATATCAAATTATTGGAAGGCTGTAAAACGCTGCCGGTTAGTCCGCTGAACATGCGCAACACGTTCCTCCGACTGATAGACCGCGAAATCAAAAATGCCCGCAATAAAAAGAAAGCGAGTATCATCATTAAGATGAACTCCTTATCTGACGCCGTGTTGATCGCTAAGCTCTACGATGCCGCCAAAGCCGGTGTGGATATTAAAATGGTGATCAGAGGTATCTGTTGCGCCTATACGGAGAATAAAAAGTGGAAGAAGAATATACATGCTGTCAGCATCGTGGACGAATACCTGGAACATGCCAGGGTGTTTATTTTCCACCATGGCGGACAGGAGAAAGTATACATTGCTTCTTGCGACTGGATGATCCGCAACCTCGATCATCGGGTAGAAGCTGCTGTGCCAATTACGGACCCGGCTATACGAAAAGAGCTGTATGAAATCATGAAAATCCAGCTCAGCGGAAATGTAAAAGCACGTATACTGGATAATGAACAGAAAAACGAATACTACCGAGAAGGCGATAAAAAAATCCGATCCCAGGTAGAAATCCTAAAATATCTACAAGAAAAACAATACCAGTAAGCAATTGCTGGTATTGTTTTTTAGAGGAAGAGAAAAATAATTATTTTTGCGTCTTAATTAACGCGTTCAGATGAAGTTAGCTGCGATAGATATTGGATCAAATGCTGCGAGGCTCCTTATTTCAGAGGCCTCTCCCAACCGTACAGGGGCAATGGATTTTACCAAGGTAAACCTGGTAAGAGTACCGCTGCGTCTGGGTTTTGATGTATTTGATACCGGAAAAATATCTGAAAAAAGAGCAGTCTGCTTACTGGACACCATCCGCGCCTACAAACTGCTGCTGGATGTTTATGAGGTAAAATACCTGAAAGCATGTGCTACCTCTGCCATGCGCGATGCCATCAATGGCCCAGAGCTATTGCAGGAAGTACGTAACCAAACAGGCATCGATATCAAGATCATCAGCGGCCAGGAAGAAGCTTCCTATATTTACGAAAACCATGTAGCGGAACAGTTGGATAATACCAAATCTTACCTCTACATCGATGTAGGTGGTGGTAGTACCGAGCTCACCCTGTTTAGCAATAAACAACTCATATTCAAAGAATCTTTCAATATCGGTACCATTCGGTTACTCCATAGCCAAGTACCAGACAGTACCTGGCAACAGTTGAAAGATTTTCTTAAATCTAACCTTCGCGGCATTGGTCCTATGGTAGCCATTGGATCCGGTGGTAATATCAACAAGGTTTTTTCCCTCTCCAAACGCAAAGAAGGCAAACCGCTCTCCCTCGAAACACTGAAGGATTATTACAAGGAATTCGCCAGCTTCAGCGTAGAAGAACGCATACATATCTATAATCTTCGGGAAGATCGTGCAGATGTGATTGTACCCGCATTACAGATCTATATCAATGTGATGCGCTGGGCCGATACTGCCGAAATTTTTGTTCCTAAAATTGGTCTGGCCGATGGCTTGATCCATGCACTTCACGCGGAAATTGCTGCCACTACCAGCCTTATATAAAAAACATTTCCGTTTTATTTTTTATATCCCCACCTTTGCGGAAAGCAAATGCTTACTGCTTATGTCTGTCAATAAAGAAATCAAGCGTGTCACCACGCATGTATTACAGAAGATGAAGGTAGACGGGGAGCGTATTTCCATGCTTACCTGCTACGACTACTCCATGGCGCGTATTCTGGATGATGCCGGAACGGACATTCTACTGGTGGGCGACTCTGCATCCAATGTGATGGCTGGTCATGAAACTACCCTGCCTATTACGCTAGACCAAATGATCTATCATGCACAGTCGGTTGTAAGAGCTATCAAACGCTCCTTTGTAGTAGTGGATCTGCCTTTCGGATCCTATCAAGGTAATTCCAAAGAAGCCTTGAATTCTACCATCCGTATCATGAAAGAAACCGGTGCACATGGTATCAAGATTGAAGGTGGCGAAGAAATCATTGAATCTGTAAAACGTATCATCAGTGCAGGCGTTCCCGTTATGGGGCACCTCGGCCTGACGCCTCAGTCTATTTATAAATTCGGCACCTATGCTGTTCGCGCTACAGAAGACGCGGAAGCTGCCAAATTAATCAATGATGCTAAGCTGTTACAGGATGCAGGTTGCTTCGCCATTGTACTGGAAAAAATCCCCGCACAATTAGCGAAAAAAGTAGCCGAAGAACTGTACATCCCTATCATTGGTATCGGCGCCGGAAAATATGTAGACGGTCAAGTGCTGGTAATGCACGATATGCTGGGTATCAACAAGGATTTTAAACCTCGCTTCTTACGTCGCTACTTGGATCTGTACACAGAAATTTATGATGCCACACAGGCATATATTAAAGATGTGAAGTCCAAAGACTTCCCCAACGATAACGAACAATATTAGTATCATTCAATTGATAAAAAAGCGTGCTGCAGAAATACAGCACGCTTTTTTTGTTGCACAATTTTACTTATATTCGCCAGATAGAATGAACTATCTGTTAAACATACAGCTTTCTCTTCTCTCCTATCTACGGAGCACTTGCTCCCACGTGCCTTAATGGCTAACGGGGTTACCCTCTTTTTATTTCCAGAATCTTAGTGGCAGTCTGCATGGTGCAGATTGATTACTTACGTACATGCGTACACGATGGTGCATGCAGGCTTCCTGCTTTTATGCATTCATTTTCGTATAGCCATGTACGTTAGAAGCCTTTTTATATATAAACCAATTCCATCGACACATGAAAAAGATCACCATCATCGGCGCCGGAAAAATCGGCGAAACAGCCGCATTCCTATTACAACAGTCCGGCGATTACCAAGTAACAATGGCCGATAGTAACCCGCACATGCTGGAAAAGCATGTATCTGCCGGTGTAAAGCCACTGCTGCTGGATGTAAATGATGCCAATGCTCTCCAAAATGCCTTGCAGGAACAAGATATCGTTCTTAGCGCCGCGCCTTTCTTCCTGAATGTTAAAATTGCCACTGCGGCAGCCCAAACCAACACCCATTATTTTGACTTGACGGAAGATGTGGCCACTACCAATGCCATCCGTGAAATTGCCAGCAAAGCCGGCGTGAGCTTCATGCCACAATGTGGCCTCGCTCCCGGATTCATCAGCATTGCAGCATTTGATATCGCCAAACAATTCGATTCCCTGGATAGCGTTCGCCTCCGCGTAGGCGCCCTGCCACAATTCCCTACCAACAGCCTCATGTATAACCTTACCTGGAGCACGGATGGCCTGATCAATGAATACTGCAATCCCTGCGATGCCATTCATGAAGGTGTAAGAAAAGAGGTCATGCCGATGGAAGGATATGAGAAATTTGCCCTGGATGGCGTGGAATATGAGGCTTTTAATACCTCTGGCGGGCTCTCTGCACTAGCAGAAATATTGGACGGGAAAGTCTATAACCTGGACTATAAAACGGTTCGCTATCCTGGCCATTGCAATCTTATGAAGATTTTATTGAATGAGTTAAAATTGAATAAAAAAAGAGCAATGCTGAAGGAAATAATGGAGGATAGCATACCTTTCACCCCGCAAGATGTGGTACTGGTATTCGTTTCTGTTTCCGGTATGGTCAATGGCCGCTCCGTACAGCGTTCCTACTCCCGTAAGATCTATAACCAACAGATTAGTGGAAAGGATTTTACCGCTATACAGTTGACTACCGCCGGTGCCGCTTGTGCTGTGATTGATTTACATACGAAAGGAGCTTTACCTAAACAGGGATTCGTTCGTCAGGAAGACGTACTTTTCAGCGATCTGATTGCCAACAGGTTTGCATCCTACTATAACAACTAATAATACCACCATGCTGAGTGAGATTTTGAATGGCCTGATGAGCCGTTACCAGGAACGTGTTCCGGATGTAGCGGCAGTTATCCAGACGATGATAGCTGAAGGAATAATTCATCAGGCGGCCGACATTGAAAACGATCATATTGCGTTTCGTACGATGGGCGTGCCCCACCTGGGCGTACAATCCCTAGAGAAGATATTTCTCCATTACGGCTATACGAAAAAAGATCATTATTACTTTGCCGGTAAGAAACTGGATGCTTGGTGGTATGCGCCACCAGCGCCACAATACCCGCGTATCTTCATTTCTGAGCTGCGTGTGAAGGATCTGAGTGCCCGTGCACAGGAAATCATCCACAGCTATACCGATGAAGTGACTACGGATCCGGTAAATGCCCTGAACCTGGATGATAGTAAAGCAGTGGATACTTTCTTGCATAGCGGTTTATGGAGAACGCCTACCCTCGCGGATTTCAAGACACTTGCTGCCGAAAGTGAGTATGCTGCATGGGTTATCTATAATCGTTATTACCTGAACCATTTTACAGTTAGTGTTCACAATCTTCCTACAGGATATAATACCATCGCGGATTTCAACCAGTTTCTGGAAAAACATGGATTTGTATTGAATGATGCTGGTGGAAAGATTAAAGCCAGTCCGGATGGGAATTTACTGCAAAGTGCAACGGTGGCGCAAATGCTGACGGCCACTTTCGCGGGCGGCGACGAGTACAAGATCGCTGGTTCCTATGTGGAATTTGCCGAGCGTAGGGTATTGCCGCAATTCGCTAATTTGACCGCCGATGCGGTGAAGCGGGAACATCGCAGAGAGGGTTTCGAAGCCGGCAATGCGGATAAAATCTTCGAAAGTACCTACACTACCCAAACGGAAAAAATGTCGTAATTTCTTATTCGCTATAGGCGTATAACAAAAAATATTATGGAAGAGACTCTGAAATCTTTTGGTATCACCGCTCAGCAAAGTGGCGTCAGTACAGGAAAGCACTGGCTGCCAGGTGGTGGCGCCGTTATTACTTCCTCCTCCCCTGTGGATGGGAAAGTGATTGCTGCTGTAACATCCGCTAGTAAAGAAGACTACGATGCGGTAGTGGCAACTGCACACGAAGCATTTAAAACATGGCGCCAGTGGCCTGCTCCCCGTCGAGGTGAGGTGGTCCGCCAGATAGGGGAAGCACTTCGTAAACATAAACATGATTTAGGGAGACTCGTGTCTTACGAGATGGGAAAGAGCCTCCAGGAAGGGTTAGGGGAAGTACAAGAAATGATTGATATCTGCGATTTCGCAGTGGGTCTTTCTCGTCAACTGCACGGACTCACCATGCATTCTGAACGTCCTGGCCATCGGATGTACGAGCAATGGCACCCACTGGGTATTACAGGTATTATTTCCGCCTTCAACTTCCCGGTAGCAGTTTGGAGCTGGAACGCTATGCTTGCATGGGTTTGCGGAAATGTCTGCATCTGGAAGCCTTCTGAAAAAACACCGGTAACTGCTCTTGCTTGTCAACGTATAGTCGAGGCCGTATTTGCTGCCAATGACGTACCAGAAGGCGTTTGCTGCCTACTCACCGGCGGCCGCGATGCGGGCGAATGGTTGGCTTCTGATCATCGTGTACCACTCTTGTCCGCTACTGGTTCTACTCGCATGGGTAAGGCCGTAAGCGCTGCGGTGGGCGCACGCCTTGGCCGCGCAATACTGGAACTGGGCGGCAACAATGCCATTATTATCTCAGAACACGCAGACCTGGATATGTCGCTCATTGGGGCCGTATTCGGCGCGGTAGGCACTGCGGGCCAGCGTTGTACCTCCACCCGCAGATTGATCATTCATGAGAAAGTATATGATCAGTTTGTAGCGCGACTCATCAAAGCATACGGACAACTACGTATTGGTAATCCGCTGGATGAAAACAACCATGTGGGTCCACTGATTGATCGGGATGCTGTAAACGCTTATTTGCAGAGTATCGAGGAGGTACACAAACAAGGTGGTAAATTCCTCGTGAAAGGCGGCGTACTGGATGGTCCAGAATATTCCTCCGGCTGCTATGTAAAGCCTTGCATCGCGGAAGTAAAAAATATCTACGATATCGTGCAGCATGAAACATTTGCGCCGATCCTCTACGTGATGAAATATGAGACCCTCACAGAGGCGATTCATATGCAGAATGATGTACCACAGGGATTATCCTCTGCCATCATGACCCTCAACCTCCGAGAGGCAGAACAATTCCTCTCTTCAGCGGGGTCCGACTGCGGTATTGCCAATGTAAACATCGGTACTTCCGGTGCTGAAATCGGTGGTGCATTTGGTGGGGAGAAAGAAACCGGTGGTGGCCGCGAAAGTGGCTCTGATGCGTGGAAAGCGTATATGAGAAGACAAACAAACACTATAAATTACTCTACCAAACTGCCGCTGGCACAAGGTATTAAGTTCGACTTATAGTTATAGAAAAACCTTTTTGGATCGCAGCTCCGACGCCAGGCGTCGGAGCTTTTAATTTCATTTCAGGTGTTACTGCCCGATCAGATTTTTAAAAGCGGTTGACAAAATCTTTGCGCTACTGCGCTTCTACATACATCGACGTTCCATGATTTCAAAAATAGTAGCGAGGCTAGAGAACCCCGCTTTTCGTTAAACGGAAACCATGCTTATGAGAAAAATACCTGATAGCAAGGATGCTATCAAATACTCTTCAGACCATAAATATGAAACTAATTTTTGAATATTCATATTCAACGTTTGTGCTACGGCTGTAATCGTTACTTCCTGCTAAATCGATTATAGGGTAGATTTCGTCTTACTTTATACAATTAATTAATATATATTCTATTAGAAATATCATATTCCAGCTATTTATAACCAGTCAACTACCCCATTACGCACTTATCATTTATATTTAATGTTATCCCGCTTTTTTCCCTACCTTTAACCTTATCTAGATTATTTTATACTTATTACGGGAAAATGTTGATCATGAAATTGTTTAGTCGAGAGGCAGCAGTCGTGGCCGGTTGTGTAGCTCTGATGACTGCGTTTAGTACCAAAACCATTGCACAATCCAAAACCCCAGTGCCCAAAAACTGGCATCTGTTGAGTTACGAAACAGACAGTGTTTACGGCACCGCTACTGAAAAAGCCTACAAAGAATTGCTGAAAGGCAAAAAAAGCACCCCAGTTATTGTGGCAGTGATTGATTCTGGAATTGATACCACGCATGAGGATCTGAAGCCTGTGCTATGGACCAATCGCCGGGAAATACCCAACAATGGCAAAGATGATGACGGTAATGGCTACATCGATGATATTCATGGATGGAACTTCCTCGGAGCCAAGAATGGCGCCAGCCTGAAAGAAGACTCTGACGAAGCAACCCGCGAATACTATCGTTTCAAACAGCAATATATCAATCCGGATTCCGCACTCGCAAAAGATTCCAAAGAATATGCTATTTGGCTGAAACTACAAGCTAAAGTAGAGAAGCCTGCTACCCAGTACAAGGTTTCTTATAAAACCATGTCCAAGCTGTCCGACAACCTCTCCAAGTGCGAAACTATCCTGAAGAATTACCTTCACCAGGATAACTTCACACTCGGTCAGATAGATAGTATCCAAACAACTAACCAGGATGTATTGCTGGCGCGCAATTTCGTATCTCGACTGCTGAAAAGCGCTGGCGATGAGCTTCCAGACTCCTTCAACGAATTCAAATCCGAATTTGACGAATACCTGAATGAACTGAAACGTAAGGCGGAAAGCACTGAAATAATGCCTAACGCCAACAGAGAAAAGATTGTAGGCGATAACTTCAATGATATCAACGACCGTAAATACGGTAACAACGATGTGATGGGTACTTTCGCCTTCCATGGTACTCACGTTTCTGGCATCATCGGCGCGGTGCGCGACAATAAAACTGGTATTGAAGGGATTGCAGATAATGTGCGCATCATGGCGGTGAAAGCCGTTCCAGATGGAGATGAGCGCGATAAAGACGTTGCCCTCGCCATTCGTTATGCAGTAGACAACGGCGCACAGATCATCAATATGAGCTTCGGTAAGCCTTATTCCCCACATAAAGACTGGGTGGATGAAGCCGTGAAATACGCAGAACAGAAAGGCGTACTGCTGGTGCATGCCGCAGGTAATGACGGTCAAAACAATGACTCCATCCCGAATTACCCTAATCCTAATTTCCTCTCCGGCGGAAAGGCTACGAACTTTATCACCGTAGGCGCAATCGGCAATGGCAGAGGAAAAGATAAAGTAGCTAACTTCTCCAATTATGGTAAACAAGAAGTAGATCTCTTTGCTCCTGGTGTACAGATCTATTCTACCATCCCTGGAGGTAATAAATACGGTGCTGCCAGCGGTACAAGTATGGCAGCTCCTGTGGTAGTAGGCGTTGCAGCCTTGGTTTTGTCTTACTACCCAGACCTCAGTGCTAAACAACTGAAATTTGTACTGGAGAAAAGCGCTACTCCCCTGCCTGACGGTACTACCCTGGTCAACAAACCAGGTACAGAGGATACAGAAATTAACTTCGCTGATCTCTCTGCTACCGGCGGTATTATAAACGCATATGAGGCACTAAAATTGGCTGCTACCATTAAAGGCGACCGTGTAGAGCCGAAAAAACACAAGGCTAAAATGAAGCCTGTTAAGAAGAATTAAAACGTGTCTGACTAAAATATAAAAAGAAGTTGTATCAAAAAAGAGGGAGTGACGTCGTAAACGTCACTCCCTCTTTTTTGCTTTTCGTTGTCCCTGTCCGCTGGCCAGGGACAATGGAAAAGAGCGTTTTTATCTAACTAATCTGATAGCGAAAGGATAACGGTAATTCTCTCCTTTACTCGCACTCACGGCAGCTATAATGGAGAACACGATGTTGCAAATACCCAGTATACCATAGAGCCCCATCCATCCGATAACGTTGAATCCTGCGCCGGAAAATCCAATCATGGAAGCGCCCAACATGAGGATACCTGTGGTAATGAAACCGATTATTATCAGCACAACTGATACCAGACTAATGGTAATTTGAAAATTAAGGGCTTCTTTACCCTGTTGTTCTATGTAAGCAGAATCGTTGCGCTTCAGCAGCCATAATACCAGCACCAGTATGATATTACCTGCCCAGCCCCATTTAAATAACATAAAAGCGGCTATACCTGCTAAATGCAAAATGGTGGCCCAAGTTCGTTCGTCTCTTTGGTCCATAGGAGAAAGTTTTAGGAGAAATTGAAGTTAAGAGGATATCCTGAAATTAGCAATACAGTGAAAGAAAAGAAAACTACAAACCTATAAGCCGGATTCTGTGAACCCCGGCAAGCCGGGGAGCTGCTACCATTTATCTACGACGATGTTCACACACCGCCTGTATCTGCCTACCCTCGGTCATCGGACGAGCAGCCCTCAATCGACCGTATACATGGCATTTCAGCACGCAAGGTTTACCCGCATAAACAGTTACCTGTCTACACCGTGGGCGCTTACCCCACATTTTCACCCTTACCTGTGCCGAAGCACAGGCGGTTATTTTCTGTGGCACTGGCTGTCCTATTTCAAGGAAATAGTCCCACCCGTTAGGTGGTGCGTTGCTCTACGCTGTCCAGACTTTCCTTCTTCCTGCTCAATGTCAGAAAGACGATAGCACGGTTTGTAGTTAGAATACAAAGGTAGGAAAATTTCTTCGGAAACCATTAACAGAAAAGGGATTGCAGACTTTGATTGTCGCAATCCCTTTGCTGTATTGGAATTCCTAATATATCTTTTAATACTATTTGAAGTTAATCTCTGTAGCACCATAGCCATAACGGGCGTGGTATTGATTCACGAAGTTCGCTACTTCTGGCGTTTGACGCAGAATATTATGGATCTCGTCTTTCAGTTTGCCTTTTCCTACGCCATGAATTACGATCAGATGATGTTGTTTATGGGAGATAGCCAGATCTAGGTATCGCTGAAATGCATTCAACTGGATAGCCAAGATCGCAATATTGCTTAGCCCTTTCCAATTTTTCTCCAGCTTCTCTATGTGCAGATCTACTTCATGTTTCGGCTCCAGTGTGGTTTCTGGCTGCAACTGAATTTTACTCAGCAAACTAGCCATAGTACCAGATCCGATTTTCGCAATGTCTGGCTTCTTTCCTTTCGCGGCCGCGGCAGCAGGCGTTTCCTGTACAGGAGGCAGCTCTGGCTTTTCTTCCGCTTTAGTAGGATACTTTTCAAACAGCGGAATAGTCAGCGTGGCTTCTGCTTTGGTCCTTAATTCTTCCAGTTGCACAAACATCTGTTTGGCTTTGATCTTCCATGTTTTTTTAACAGAAGAAGCCAGTTCTGGCTGTGCATCTTTCAAGACAAAAGTGAATTCAAATCTTGGGTTATCATTCAAAGATTCGAACAACAAATCTGTCAAATAAAAATGGTTATAAGGATGGATCTCATTCTTGATTTCCAAGTCCAACTGATTGTTCAGCCATACCTGAAAATAGAAACGCATCGCATGCGGGGTGTCATTAAACAGATGGAATTTCATCAACTTGATCGTTTCATCGAAACCATCATGATGATACACCGGCAGTACCGAAAGGAACATGCCTTTATCTGTTTTCAGGTCCTCATATTTGCTGCGATTCACTTTGATTTCATCGCCAGGAGTCAATTTAGGTTTGGGTTTCACCAACTTCTCCTTTGTAAAACGATGGAAGTAAGGAAAGTCGATCTGATCCAGGTACACTGGAAAAGAGGTTCCTTTTACTTCAATCATTACCATATTATCATTCACAATTTCTACTACAGTTCCTTCTTCTTTGGAACTCAACAGCAGAACTTTATCTCCGATTTCGTATTTCATAATTGCATTCTTGCTGCAAAGCTAAATTTTTTCCGGCAAAGAAAAGAGTGGAGAATGAAAGGTTTATACGGGCAGACGCCAGCAAAAAAGAGGAACAGATACAGTAACAGAAAGAAATTGCAGGAGAGGTTCCTGTAAGAACAGGGTTAACAAACCCGCCTAACGTGTATGCCTGTATGAAAATCAGGCTGATTCATCGTCCTTAATACCGGCAGTATAGTGCCGACTGTGCTTCTTTTCCGGATGACGGCGCATGTAGTCATCTACTGAAATGGGGCCGCTTCCTTCTACCAGGAACAAGGCAAGCAGTAACAGGACAAGGAGTGAAAGGCCTAACACCGGGTATACCTGGAACAAACCAGTACGCGAGTGCACAAAAAAGAGCGCACCCAAAAGAATTGGTAAGTTCAATGCTGAGGCAAAACGAGTGTAAAGTCCCGAAGCGATAAATAATCCACCTACGATGTGCACAAAAACAATATAATGCGCAATGTAGAATGCGACAGCTGTCAACGCCGGGTGATCAGTAATCATGGCGGTAAGCGCATCCCTGTTCATGACGAACAAAACGCCTACATACATCAGAAATCCACCCAGTGCCATTCTGACAAAACTGAGCCATTTGGGGTAATGAGCATCTCCCCATTTTTCGATTTTTTGTAGCGTGTTCATAAAATCAGATTTTATGGATCAAAGAGCTACAATTAAGTTACGAAAAATTTATTGTTTTTTGAGTTTACTGTGACTGTAACTGTACAGGAAATAGATAGCGAGGCCAGCCAGCAGCCAGATGGTGAATACGATCCAGTTTTTAAGACCGATTTCTGTCATCAAGTAAAAGCAGCTTAAAAGTCCCAGAACGGGTATAGCAGAGAGCCTGCGTACACAGGCCAAAATAATCGTTATAATGGCTACTACTGCAAACAGCATGAATGGAATATTATGCTTCCATACCTCCCATCCCGTGCTGAAAGTCAGGCGATCCAGGATATCCCCGCCGAAGAAATATAACAGCGCAGCTACCACTGGTGGCACCACATAAAGGCTGTTGATATATGGCAGGCGGAATCGCTTTTCAGCGGTTTTCTCTTGTGGAGGTAGCATCAATACCCCGCCACAAACCAGGATAAAGGCGAAGAGGGTACCAATACTAGTCAGATCTGTAACAATCGTGAGGTTCAGGAACAATGCCGGAACACCTACGATAATACCGGTGATGATAGTGGCGAAAGAAGGGGTTTTGAACCGTTTGTGGATGGTGCTGAATTTCTTTGGCAGCAGGCCATCTCTACTCATACTCATCCAGATACGTGGCTGCCCGATCTGGAATACCAACAATACGCTGGTAGTAGCTACCACCGCACTCACAGAAATAAGATAACTAATCCATGGCATGTTTACTTTATCAAACACAAAAGCCAGCGGATCGGCTACTTTCAGCTCCGTGAAAGGCACCATACCAGTGAGGATAAAAGAGATAAGGATATATAAAACGGTACAAATAATCAGGGAATAGATCATGCCTTTAGGCAAATCTCGCTGTGGGTTGGCACATTCTTCTGCAGTAGTACTTACGGCATCAAAACCGATATAGGCGAAGAACACGGCAGAAACGCCCTGCAAAACGCCAGAGAAGCCATTAGGCATAAATGGATGCCAGTTCTCTGTTTTTACAAAGAAAGCACCTACAGCTATTACAAAGAGAATCACGGCTATTTTCAGGCCTACCATCAGATTGGCGGTACGCTTACTTTCCTGGATACCTACATAGGCCAGGTAAGTCACCAGTACTACAATCATAAATGCGGGCAGATTGAGAATAACCGGCACACCAAAGATATGAGGGGCTGCAGCCATTAATGCTGGAGATGCACTGTCGTAGTTATTGGTCAGCCAATCCGGGAGTCCTATCCCCAAGCCATTCAGGAGGTTATTAAAATAGCCGCCCCAGGAAATGGCCACGGCGATATTCCCAATAGCATATTCCAGGATCAACGCCCACCCGATTACCCAGGCAGCCAGTTCTCCGAATGTAACGTAAGAATAAGTATAAGCAGAGCCGGAAACAGGTACCCTGGATGCAAATTCTGCATAACAGAGGGCAGAGAAGCCACAAGTAACGGCTGTGATAACAAAGAGAATTGATACGGCGGGGCCACCATGAAAAGCGGCTTCTCCAATGGTGGAGAAGATACCGGCGCCGATAACGGCTGCAATACCCATCGCGGTGAGATCCTTCACTTTCAGGACCTTATGCATTCCACCTGTCTCATGTCCGTCTGATAAACCGGCGTTGGCGTCTTTTAAAATGGTTGCGAGCGACTTTTTACGAAACAGCGAATTGGACATCGGCGTGGATTATTACAGTTTTGGGCGCGAATATATGGGAAAAAGTTATAAAAAATATTTTACAGTAAATTAAAAAATCCGGGCCTAGGCCCGGATTTTTACTTCAAATTATGTTTCAACAGATTATTGCTGACGGTTCAACAGGAAATCTGCCAGTTCTCGCAATGGTTGCTTACGACTGCTCAATACAGCGATGTCTTCCAGATTTTTGAAAGCCATCTGGGTAAATCGCTCCTTCTCCTTTTCTGCCCATTCATCCACTTTGCAATCGCGGAAAAGTTGCAGAACCCTAGCTACTTTATCATCTGGATTGGATGCCAGCAGCGACTTCAGCTCGGCTTTCTGCGCAGGATTACACAGCTCAAAGGCTTTCAGGAGCAAGAAGGTCTTTTTATTGGCCAAAATATCTCCCCCCTGCTGTTTACCAAACTTCTCTGGATCGCCAAAGGCGTCCAGGAAATCGTCCTGAATTTGAAAGGCAATCCCTACGTTTTTACCGAAGGAATATAGATGTCCTTGATTGCCTTCACTACCACCGCCGATGATCGCTCCCATTTGGAGACTAGCAGCCAGTAGTACAGAGGTCTTCAGGCCAATCATATTCACGTAAGCATCGTAGTCCACTTCTTCTGGGTCCAGGAGTTCAAAATCCATGTCCAGTTGCTGGCCTTCACATACTTCGATGGCTGCTTTATTGAATACAGATACCAGTTTTTTCTGGTATTTGGTATGTACTCTATTTAATCGTTCATATACATTGATCAGCATCACATCTCCTGAGAGGATGGCGGCTGTTTCGCCGTAGACCATATGAACAGTCGGATTTCCCCTGCGGATAGGGGCTTTGTCCATAATATCGTCGTGTATCAGGGTGAAATTATGGAAGAGTTCTACCGCACTGCCGGCGTGAAATGCATCCTGGTGCAGCTCATCGAACAGTTCATTACCCATCAGGCATAATACAGGTCGGATACGTTTACCTCCTATTTCCAGGATATGTCTGGCGGCGTCATAAAGCCGGTTAGGTTGCTCCGGGAAATGCAACTGATCGAAATGTTTACTGAACTGTCCTGTTAACTCTTTAAATGATTGCATTGCTGATATACGATTAAAATTATTTCTTCTTCTTTACGGTATTGCCTTTCTTTCCAGTTGCTTTTTTAGGTGCAGCTTTTTTCGCTGGCGCCTTAGTAGCTACCTTTTTAGGCGTCGCTTTTGTAGCCGCTTTTTTAGGTGCTGGTTTGGCGACCGCCTTTTTAGCAGTGGTTTTTACAGCAGCAGCTTTTTTAGGCGTCGCTTTGGTAGTTGCGGCTTTTTTTACTGTAGTTGCTGCTTTCTTTTTAGCAGTTGCTGCTTGTTTTTTTGCTGGCGCGACAACAGTCTTTCCAGTGGAAGCAGCCTTCTTCGTTGCGGGTTTCGAAACTACCGCTTTTTTAGCAACTGCTTTCTTTGGAGCTGCTGGCTTTTTAGCAACGGCTTTTGTCGCTTTAGGAGCGGCTTTACCTTTCTTCGCAGGAGCTTCAGCTTTTGTGGCTTTGGCTTTGGGAGCGGCGGCTGTCTTCTTAACCACTGGTTTTGTGGCAACTGCTTGCTGCTTACCTTTCGCTACTTGCTTAGTGGCAGCGGCTTTCGGAGCAACTGGTGTCTCTTTAGCTACTGGTTTCTCAGCAACAGCTTTCTTCCCTTTCGCTACTTGCTTAGTAGCGGCGGCTTTCGGAGCAACTGGTGTCTCTTTAGCTACTGATTTTTCAGCAACAACTTTCTTGCCTTTTCCTACTTGCTTAGTGGCAGCGGCTTTCGGAGCAACTGGTGTCTCCTTAACTGCTGCTGCTTCGGCAATGGCTTGTTTGCCTTTTGCTACCTGCTTAGTGGCAGCGGCTTTCGGAGCAACTGGCGTCTCCTTAGCTACTGGTTCTTCAGCAACGGTTTGTTTGTTGTCTTTTGCTACTTCTTTAGTGGCAGTGGCTTTCGGAGCGACTGGTGTCTCCCCAGCAACTGACATGGCTTCTACTCCTTTCTTCTTAGCTTTCGCTGTTTTCTTGGTAGCAGCAGGTTTCACGACTGCTTCCTTCGGCTTCACCACACCTGTTAATTCTGTGATAACAGGTGATTCTTGAGGCGCAACTATCGCTGAAAATACGTCTGGCTGTAAGCTCACAGGCACTTCCGGCGGAGTAAGGATACTCTCAGAAATAGATGCATGATCTATTGGTGGCATATCTATACCGTTTCCGATCTCAGTTTTAACTACCGGTTTAGGTATGAAATTACGTTGCTTGTCTTTTTTCTTTTTCTTCTTACCTGGATGTTGCTGTTGTTGCTGCACGGCCTGTCTAGGCTGCTGCACTCGTGGCTGCATTGTTTGCAGTTCTTCTTCCAGCTCATAATCCAACTGTCTTTTAGCCAGGTTGGCGGCAACCACACGGATTTCCACCTCCTGTCCTATACGGAACTTGCGACCGCTACGGGTACCTACCAGCGCATATTCCGCTTCACTGAAAATGAATTCTTCTTTCTTATTCAGGTTATGCACGCTTACCAGTCCTTCGCATTTGGTATCCTCGGTTTCCACCCAGAAGCCGAAATGCGCTACACCGCTGATTACACCCATGAAACTTTCACCGATGAATTGCTGCATGTATTCCACCTGTTTGTATTTATTGGCCGCACGTTCTGCTTCCATGGCCTTACGTTCCATTTCAGAGCAGTGCTTACATTCTTTTTCCATCTGTTTATTTGGATGGATATCATTGGCCAGCGCTTCAGCCAGTACCCGATGTACCAATACATCCGGATATCGGCGGATAGGCGAAGTAAAGTGACAGTAGTCGTCAAACCCAAGTCCATAGTGGCCTACGTTATCTATCGTATAGGCCGCTTTGGCCATGGTACGGATGCCGAGGGTTTCCAATACGTGCTGTTCTGGTTTTCCTTTCACCAGTTCCAGCATACGATTGAAAGATCGTGCGATGGTGTCTGGCGTACTCAGATCAAAACGATAGCCGAATTTATGCGCGAAAGATGCAAACACCTTCAGCTTTTCTGGGTCTGGTGTATCGTGCACGCGGTAAGGGAAAGGAACCGGCTGTTTGTTGACCTTAATTTTGGCCACATAAGCAGCCACCGTTCTATTGGCCAGCAGCATCATTTCTTCAATCAACTGATGGGCCTCTTTACTTTCCTTGATAATGATACCGATTGGTTTGCCTGTTTCATCCAGCTTGAAGCGCACCTCTTGGGAGCTGAAATTAATAGCTCCTTTAGAGAAACGGTCCTTGCGGAGGGTTTGGGCAATCTTATTCAGCAACAGGATTTCCTGTTTATAAGGTCCTTCGTTGGTTTCGATAATTTCTTGTACATCTTCGTACGTAAAGCGATGTGCAGAATGGATAACGGTTCTACCTATCCAGTGCTGCTTCACCTCTCCTTGTTCGTTCATTTGGAAGATGGCAGAGAAAGTATATTTATCCTCATGTGGGCGGAGTGAACAGAGTTCGTTGGAAATCTTCTCCGGCAGCATAGGTAGTACGCGGTCTGGCAGGTATACGGAGTTCGCGCGTTTCTCTGCTTCTTTGTCCAGTTCTGTACCTGGCAGTACGTAGTGACTTACGTCAGCGATATGTACCCCAATTTCATACAGTCCGTTTTTCAACAGGCGAATAGAAATCGCATCATCAAAATCTTTTGCATCCACCGGGTCAATGGTGAAGGTGAGGATTTCGCGGCAATCTCTTCTTTTTCGTACTTCCGCATCCGTTATAGCGTCAGGAATGTGCTGTAGCTCTTCCAGGGCTTCCTTAGGGAAGTTCAGCGGGAATCCAGCTTCAATCAGGATTTCCTTCATGGCCAGGTCGTTGGTATTGCTGGCATCAAGGATTTCCACGATTTCCCCTACGGGTTTCCGAGATTTTTCGCCCCAGGCAACGATTTTCACTACGGCTTTATCGCCGGTTTGGGCTTCTCCTAAGGAGTTGGCCGGGATATAGATGTCCGGCATAAACATCCCTTTTTCAGGGATCAGGAAACCGAAGTTTTTGCTGACCTGCAGGGTACCGGTGAATTCTGTTTTGCTTCGTTTAAGGATATCCGTTATAACGCCTTCCATGCGGCTTCCGCTGCGGGCAGGCTTAATAATATCTACCAGCACTTCATCTTTGTCGAGTGCTGTGTTCAGGTTCTTCTGTTTTACCAGAATATCGCGGGGAAGGCCTTGTACGATCACAAAGGCCATACCAGAGCGGGTCACTTCTACCACGCCTTTGTAGGTCTTATTTTGGCTCCCGCCTCTTTTATCTTTCTTCTTTTTACTCATGTTTCAGGGTAGTTCTTCATTGATTGGTTGCAGGGTAATAGCTGCCTACGTAATCAAAAATAAAATTATTAAATGTTTCCTGCGCTCCGAAAAGGAACGCAATTTCCACAGGCATAACAGCCATGTGCAGGTTTTGTTCTATAAGTGTTTTCTTCAGTAAATGCAGCCTCACGGCATCTTTCTCGGTGGTCACTACTATCTTGTTTTTACCTGGAAGATCGTCCAGTTCCTTCTTGATCTTAGCAATATCTTTTTCAGAATAGTAGTAATGATCCGGGAATGGTAACAGGAATACCTGATCAAACGAAGATCTGAGCTTTTCCAGCAGTGGCTCAGGTCTTGCGATGCCGCAGGCCAGCAAAACGGTGGTATCTGCTGCCAGTTGCACCGGCTCATGCGTAATCAGGTCGTACATGGCTCCGTACTGCAAGGTAGTAAAAAACACCTGCTGATGCGGTAAAGGATTTATTTCTTTTTCAATTGCCTGCTTTTCCGCCAGGGAAAGGTTCGGCGGACATTTAGACACAATGATACAATTAGCTCTGGTATATCCTTGTCTTCCTTCTCGTAATCTGCCAAAAGGCACCACATGATCTTTCGTAAACCGACGGTTGTACTCTGTGATCATAATATTCATGCCAGGTTTAATGCTACGGTGTTGGAAAGCATCATCCAACAGTACCACCTGGGTACCTGGTTCGTCCATCAGGAGTTGGGGAATGGCCAACATGCGTTCCTCCCCTACAGACACATGGACATCCGGGAACTTTTCGTGAAACTGCATCGGTTCATCTCCGATTTCAGCAGCAGTGGTATGTTCATCGGCGAGGATATATCCGCTCGTGCGGCGGTTATAGCCTCTGCTGAGCGTTGCTACCTGGAAATGTGCTTTCAGTAGGCGGATGAGATATTCCACATGCGGGGTTTTGCCTGTTCCGCCAACGGAGAGGTTACCTGCGGCGATTGTAGGAATGTCAAATTCCACGGCCGTCAGCAGGCGGCTGTCATACAGTTTGTTTCTGATCCACATCACCAGTCCATATAGCAGTGAGAAAGGATATAGGAGTACTGACAAGTATTTGAGCACGTTCTGTTCTTTTTAGAATTGATAAATATTTTCCGGTGTCACGACCGTCTGCAGGGCGATATCCCTGTCATCGGTATCTGGAATTGTCGGAATTGGTTCAAACAGGGAAAGGCCGACGGTTTGTACATCCGCGCGGCATTGCTGCAGGAATCGGTCGTACATACCTTTGCCATAACCTACCCGGTGGCCGGAAATGTCGAAAGCCAGCAGCGGAACGAACACCAGGTCTATCTGCTGAGGGGCTACGGATTGGCCGGCAGCCGGTTCTGTGATACCATAACTGTTTTTTACAAGGAGAGTATCCTGTTCCCAGAGGAAATGTGTCATCGTGGCGGTTTGCATGTCTGACCGGGAGAGCACCCAGTGCAGTTCTGGGTACTGGTGGCGCAGTGCCTCAATGATAGGCCAGGTATCGGCCTCCTTCTTTTCCAGGATGGGAAGGAATACATGGATATACTGTAATCCGGAGAAATTCAGCTTCAGTACATTGGCCAGCAGAGCGGAGTTCAGCCGAACTGCTGAGGACTCATCCAGGTTGAGCCTTTGTTCTAGGAATTGTTTTCGTATATCCTTTTTAGTTGTCATTGTAACAGTTGGTACAGCGAGTCTGACAACAATTGTGCCTGCTCACTGATAAATGCCTTTCCGACAGCTTCTGCTTGGGGAATGCGTCCTATCCGGGGGATGCCGGACCAGCGGATAATATCTTCTTCATTGGAGTGCCAGTCGCCCCCAAAGATCCACCCTATAACGGGAACGCCTGTATGTTGCAGCATTCTTGCGGTCAGCATTGCATGGTTAATACTGCCAAGATAGTTACGGGCGGCAATTATGACACCTGCATTCATCTCTTTAATCAGGTCCAAGGTGAACATCTCTTCATTGATGGGTACCATTAGTCCTCCTGCCCCTTCTATGACCAGCGGCCGATCAGTTGGGAAGCTGTTCAACTGTTGTAAGATTTTCCCGGGATCGATAATGGTATGCTCCAGCCGGGCTGCCAGGTGTGGAGAGGCTGGTTCTTCCAGGGCATAGACCTCTGGATGACAGACAGTTATATGATTGGAAAGTAAGGTCTTAATGGTGTTGGTGTCGGTTCCTTCGGCCAGTCCTGTCTGCACGGGCTTCCAGTAATCGGCCTGCAGCGCCTCTGTCACACAGGCGGCGGTAACGGTTTTACCAACGCCAGTGCCTGTTCCTGTAATAAAAATTCGGTTCATCATCCTGGCAAAGATAGGGATTCCGGCATTGTTTGGGCTGCTGGTGGCATTGAGAAAAAAGCTATCTTAGTAAATGTACAACCTCATAGCATTATGAAATATTGTGAAAACATCCTCGAAACGATTGGCCATACTCCCTTAGTCAAATTACACCGTGTATCTGCCACCTTGCCATGCCCAGTGTTTGCCAAAGTAGAGTTTTTTAACCCAGGCAACTCCATCAAGGACCGAATGGCCCTGAAAATGGTGGAAGAAGCTGAGAAAAAAGGTCTGCTCAAACCCGGCGGCACCATTATCGAAGGCACTTCCGGCAATACCGGTATGGGATTGGCCTTGGCCGCAGTCATCAAAGGTTACAAATGTATCTTTACTACTACAGACAAGCAGTCCAAAGAAAAAGTCGACATCCTCAAAGCGGTGGGCGCAGAAGTGATTGTTTGTCCTACCAATGTGGAGCCGGAAGATCCCCGCTCCTATTACTCCGTTTCCAAACGCTTAGCCCAGGAGATACCCAATTCCTTCTATGTGAACCAGTACGATAACCTGGCCAACAGGGATGCGCACTACGAACAGACAGGGCCGGAAATCTGGGATCAAACAGACGGAAAAATCACCCACCTGGTAGTAGCCACGGGCACCGGCGGTACTATCACCGGTATAGGTAAGTTCCTGAAGGAAAAGAACCCAAATATCCAGGTATGGGCTATAGATAGCTATGGTTCCCTATTGAAAAAATATTTTGAGACCGGGGAAATTGATATGAACGAAGTGTATCCCTATATCACAGAAGGTATTGGGGAAGACTTTATTCCGCAGAACTATGATATGAGCGTTATTGACCGCTTTGAAAAGGTGACAGACAAGGACGGCGCCGTGATGGCCCGTCGGATCACCAAAGAAGAAGGCATCTTTGTGGGTTATTCTGCCGGTTCCGCTATGGCGGGGCTTATCCAACTGAAAGAGCACCTGAAACCGACGGACTTGGTAGTGGTAATTTTCCACGATCATGGTAGTCGGTATGTAGGTAAAGTGTATAACGACCAATGGATGATGGAACGTGGATTCTTGGACGTAAAAACTGTGAAAGATGTGGTAAGTTCCCGTCGTAATCAGCCACTGGTAAGCATTACCGCGGATATAAAAGTGAGCGATGTCATCTCAAAAATGAGAAAATATGACATCGAACATTTGCCGGTATTTGCAGATGGAGAGATGATAGGCTCTGTTTCTGAAAGCAATTTGTTCAACAAACTGATCGACGATGTTCACCTGAAAGATGCCACTGTTAAGCAGGTGATGCAGGCACCATTCCCGATTGTGAGTGAAAGCACCCCGATTGAGAAACTGTCGTTTTACATCAACAAAGAAAACGGCGCTGTGCTCACCAAAGACGAAAGCGGCGATTATCATATTGTTACCAAATACGATGTAATTCAGGCGCTCGGAAGATAATGATGCATTTTACAGATCAATTGCAACGAAATATCGTACTGGAAAAGGCGCCAGAGAGGATTATCTCCCTGGTGCCTTCCCAAACGGAATTGTTATATTCCCTGGGCCTGGAAGAGCAGGTAGTGGGGATTACGAAGTTTTGTGTACATCCCAACGCTTGGTTTAGGTCCAAAACCCGCGTGGGTGGTACGAAGCAAGTAAATATGGAAACGGTTCGATCCCTGAAACCGGATTTGATCATTGCCAATAAAGAAGAAAATACCAAGGCGGATATAGAACTGCTAATGGAGGAATATCCCGTATGGGTCAGTGACATTCATACCTTGGAAGATGCCTATGGGATGATGGCTGGGATAGGTGCCATTACGCATACCAGTCACCGGGCGGCGGCCATGATAGCAGAGATTTCGCAGGATTTTGCTGCGCTACAGCCATTGCCGAGGCCCTTATCCGCCGCATATTTTATCTGGCGGCAACCTTGGATGGTAGCAGGTGGAGATACATTTATACAGCAAATGTTACAAGCTTGTGGCATTCGCAATGTTTTTGGGGAGTTGACGAGATATCCTGAGATAACGGTAGCACAATTGAAAGCCAGTCAGTGCGACCTAGTATTGCTTTCATCAGAACCTTATCCCTTCAAGGAAAAGCATATAGCCGAATTACAGGAAATGGTACCGGAAGCCACCATTTTGTTGGTAGACGGAGAATATTTTTCTTGGTATGGAAGCAGGCTCAAAGGTGCACCCGCCTACTTTTCCGGGCTAATTGCCTCATTGGAACAAAAATAATTCTCCCATTTTTTTAGATCAGGCAACCTGACAATTTTTAGCAGCGTAATCAGAGTATAATACACTGTTTTCACTGTTAAAAATTCTCATATGGAAAGACGTGAATTTGTCACCAGTCTGGGGATTTCCCTTGCGCTGGCTTGTGCGGGTTGCCTGGCAGCCTGTAGTGGAGGAGGTTATGGCGGTGGTGGTAGTGCCACTCCTGGTGGTGGTACGGCCAGGTTATCCGTCGATCTGAATTCGGGATTGCTTGCCATTGGCGATTTTATGATATCCAATGGCATCATAGTCATCCGTGTTGCTGCCGGGAATAACTCCAACAGCTTCGTCGCATTATCGTCTACCTGTACCCATCAGAATTGCTCCGTGTCTACCTACAACAAAGCTACCGGGTTAATTGAATGTAATGCTCCTTGTGGCCATGGCAGTAGGTTTACCACCAGCGGCGCTGTGAATACGGGTCCAGCTACCGTGTCGCTTCCTACTTTTACCGTCTATGTGTATGGGAATACGTTGACCGTTTCCTAGGATTTGCAATAGGGCTAAGGCTTTTTGCTCTAACCCTACCGCCTGTACGTTCTTTTCCAATCGTACAGCGGATATTTAGACCAGGCATTTCCGTTTTGCATAAAGCCGTGCAACAGCATAATAGGCTCCCCTTTTCCCTCAACTGTAAAGTGAATCCGGGTATTATCGAAGGATTGAAAGAAACCAGTAGAATCGGCAGGCATTGTAGCGAAAGTAGTGGTCGTGAGACACGTGATCAGCCAGGCTAGCAAGTATTTCATGAAACGTGGTTGCATACTATTGGGTTTACGGGCGTAAAATAGACCATTATCGACAAACTGTTTAAAGGTATAGTGTAAAATCTGAAATCGTTATAAATCTTCTCATTAACTCCTTATATTTGCTTTCCTAAAAATCAAATATCTTTTAGAGTATGGGAAAATACAGAGCTGGCGTATTATTCGGCGAAGAGCTGGATGCGCTGTATAACGATGCCAAAGACAACGGATTTGCTATGCCTGCTGTGAACGTGGTAGGAACTAACTCCGTAAACGCAGTACTGGAAACAGCAGCAAAGGTGAATTCACCGGTAATTATACAGTTTTCTAACGGCGGCGCGCAATTCTTCGCTGGTAAAGGAATGCCAAACGACAAACTGCAGGCGAACATTGCAGGTGGTATTTCCGGTGCGAAGCATGTGCATGAAGTGGCCAAATATTACGGTGTGCCAGTAGTACTGCATACAGACCATGCTGCTAAAAAATGGCTGCCATGGATCGACGGTCTGTTGACTGCAGGTGAAGAATATTTCAAACTGCACGGTCATCCACTGTACAGCTCTCACATGCTGGATCTGTCTGAAGAGCCGCTGCATGAAAATATCGAGATCTCTCACAAATACTTTGAGAGAATGAACAAACTGGGTATGTCTATCGAAATCGAGCTGGGTGTAACCGGTGGTGAGGAAGACGGTGTTGACAACTCTGGTGTAGATAATTCCAAACTCTATACACAACCTGAAGATGTAGCGCATGCATACGAAGTACTGTCAAAAGTAGGTAACCGTTTCACTGTGGCTGCTGCTTTCGGTAACGTACACGGTGTATACAGCCCAGGTAACGTAGAACTGCGTCCGGTGATCCTGCACAACAGCCAGGAGTTTATCCAGCAGAAATTCGGTACCAAAGCGAAACCAGTTTACTATGTATTCCATGGTGGTAGCGGTTCTCCAAAACACCAGATTGCGGAAGCACTGGGTTATGGCGTGATCAAAATGAACATCGATACCGATATGCAGTGGGCATTCTGGGAAGGTGTACATGATTTCTACGAAGCGAAGAAAGAGTACCTGCAAGGCCAACTGGGTAACCCAGAAGGTGCAGATAAGCCTAACAAAAAATACTACGATCCACGCGTTTGGCTGCGCAAAGGGGAAGAAACCTTTGTTAAGCGTCTGGAAGAAGCCTTCCATGACCTGAACTGTATCAACAGAAACGCATAAGATACTAAGGTATAAATGAAAAGACCTGCCGAATGGCGGGTCTTTTTTATTTATATGTAACTTATTATACTATAATTATTTGATTTTTTACTTAAATAATTCATTAATTCGTATCTTGCACCACTATTTTCTAATCTAACAGAAGAATATGTCAAGCTGGTTTAAGCGAATTAAACAAGGCATTTCCACCTCCACCAGTGAGAAGAAAGAAGCTCCTGATGGTTTATGGCACAAATGCCCTAACTGTAAAAAAACCACCACTGTTAAGGATCTGAAGGAGCATTTTTATGTTTGTGATAAGTGTAATTATCATAACCGTATCAACTCCGCTGAGTACTTTGAGATCATTTTCGACAACAATCAGTTCGAAGAACTGTTCCCCAATATTTACCCAACTGATTTTCTGGGCTTTAAAGATTTGAAGCCCTATGGTGACAGGCTGAAAGATGCGCAGAAGAAATCAGGACTGAAGGATGCCATGACAGTTGGCGCTGGTCAGGTATTGGGTAATGACCTTGTGGTAGCTTGTATGGACTTCAACTTCATCGGCGGTTCCATGGGTTCTGTTGTAGGGGAAAAGATTGCTAGGTCTATTGATTATTGCATTATGCATAAAATGCCGCTGATGATTATATCCAAATCTGGCGGTGCGCGTATGATGGAGAGTGCATTTTCACTGATGCAGATGGCGAAAACATCCGCCAAACTGACTCAATTGGCTGATGCAAGATTACCATTCATCTCCCTGATGACCGATCCTACCACTGGTGGTGTAACGGCTTCTTACGCGATGCTGGGTGATTTCAACATTGCAGAACCGGGCGCATTGATCGGCTTTGCAGGACCAAGGATCATCAAGGAAACTATTAAAAAAGATCTTCCTGAAGGTTTCCAGAGTGCTGAGTTCCTGCTGGATCACGGTTTCCTGGACTTCATCATGGACAGAAAAGAATTGAAGACCAAACTGGCAACAGTACTGGCACTGTTCAAAAAATAAACATTACATTGTATGCTTTATGGATTTGCAGTCGTCAGACTTTCAAATCCATAAAGCATTTTTGTAATCACACACTATGGCAGAATTAAGAAACAGATCGGCATATTTTGAGTACGCAATAGAAGACAAGTATATTGCTGGCATAGTATTAACTGGAACGGAGATTAAATCTATCCGTGCCGGCAGAGTGAGCTTTAATGATGCATTCTGCTACTTCTCCAAAGGAGAATTGTTTGTTAAGAGCCTGCATATTGCAGAGTACTCCCACGGCACCGCAGCCAATCATGATCCCCTGCGGGAACGCAAATTATTACTGACAAAGAAGGAACTCCGTAAGCTGGAGAACAAGATGAAGGAAAAAGGATATACCATTATTCCTTTACGTATGTTCATTACAGAAAAGAGTTTGGCAAAGATGGAAATAGGCCTGGGTAAGGGTAAGAAACTCCATGATAAGAGAGATTCCATCAAACAACGTGAGTCGGAAAGAGAGTTGAGACGTCAATATAAATAGTCATCAGCATTATCCCATAAACCCGCATTCCAGTGAAACTTCCGAACCTATCATTCCTAACGCTGCGCACACTGATCTGTTGTGCAGTGGTGGCATTGCTATTTTCATGCCGCTCCGGAGAAAAATTATATAACAAAGGTCGTTATGATGAGGCCGTGGAAACCTTCGTAAAGAAGCTACAGCGTCGTCCGTCCGATAGCAAGGCCCGACAACTCCTTCCTGCTGCATATGAGCACTCCATGAAGCTGCATGAAGATCGTGTCAGCCAAATGCTAGTTTCCAATAATCAACTCAAATGGGAAAACATCAGAGGTGAATACCGTGCGATGCAGCGCCTCTATAATGTTATTAATGGGAGCCCTGCTGCGCTAGAGGTGGTGAAGCCAAAAGACTACTCCTCCGCCATTACAGGCGCCCAGGAGAACGCCGCAGAAGCCCGCTATGAGCGCGGAAATATTTTACTGGACAGAGGTGATAAAGTTAGCGCCAGACAAGCATATGATGAATTTGGTGCCGCCCTCAAGCTGGTCAACAACTACAAAAACTCCAAAGCCCTCATGGAAGAGGCTTTTCAAATGGGTGTGGTAAGAGTAGTGATTAGTCAACTCGAAGTGCGTTCCCCCTATTTCCAGTTCTCCGCCGATCAATTCCGCGATTACCTCGTACGCAATATCCAGCAACAGCAGATCAATCGGTTCGTACAGTTTTTTGATGAGCGCTACGCCGCAGAAAACAAAGTGCCAGCAGATCAATACCTGGAACTGCGCTTCTATGATTTCATAGTAGGTCAGACTTACGTAGACCGCACCCAGCGCGATGTTAGCAGAGAAATTGTAGACGGTGTTACAAAAGACTCCACTGGTAAAGAAATTAAGAAGTATATAACGGTAAAGGCTACACTCTTTTTGACCAAACAAACAGTGGTATCAAAAGGATTGCTGGACTACCGTATCATCAATACCGCCAATGGCCAAGCTATCCGGCAGAACCGCATTCCAGGTAGTTATACTTGGGTAAATGAGTTTGGTACGTATAGAGGTGATTCCCGTGCGCTTTCTGATGATGACAAGCGCTTGATGGGTGGGCGGGAGATGGCGCCGCCTCCGCCGGATCAGTTATTTTTGGAGTTTACCAAGCCGATTTATTCGGATTTGGATAGGGAGCTACGCAGTTTTTATAGTAATATCTAACGAAGGTTGATTTTTTTATAAGCAAAGAGAAGGGACGTCTGCGACGTCCCTTCTCTTTGCTTATTTTTTTCGTTTCCCCTGCCCTGCGGGCAGGGGAAACAGATGGAAGATTTTACGCCTCCGTTATTTTACATATTGTTGTAGCAATGGTATCAATTGATGGGCAGGCACAACTCCGCTTTGCCGCCAAAGCAGTTGGCCTTCTTTGAATAATAGCAGAGTAGGAATACTACTGATCTGCCATTGGTTGGAGAGCTGTGGGTTTCGGTCTACGTCTATCTTTACAATACGAATCTTATCCCCTAGTTTTTCTTTCACTTCTTGCAAAATGGGCGGTACCATCTTACAAGGGCCGCACCAGGTGGCAAAACAATCTATCAGCAATGGAGTGGATGACTGTATGAGTTCCTGCAGATTTTCCATAGTTCCGTATTTTATCGTAATGTAAGATTTGATACCCAAAGTTACAAAGTACCAATTGATTATGTAACATGGTAAAATTTGCGTATATTATTGCACCCTAAAAACAATTGTTATGCATCTCCTTTCCTTTATCATCTTTGTATTGTGGCTGACTTCTGAAATTCTACTCAATGTTCTTTTGCGCCCGAGTCAGCAGGATAAACAGCAACAAGATAAAAACAGTTTGAATGTCATCTGGTTGGTGATCATCATTTCCGTGGTAGCAGCCTCCCAGTTGGGTTATCGAACCAAAGCCCCGATAGCAGCTAACTTTTGGCCCGTGCATTATACAGGACTCGTGTTAGTAGTATTGGGAGTGATATTACGATTTGCAGCAATTCGCTCTCTTGGTAAATTCTTCACCGTGACGGTTACCATTCGGGAAGGTCATCAACTGAAGACAGACGGGTTTTACAAGTACCTTCGCCATCCCTCTTATTCCGCATCTCTCCTCTCCTTTCTCGGCTATGGCTTATCCTACAATAACTGGTACAGTGTAGCCGTAGTGGTTATTCCGGTATTCATTGCTTTTTCCTATCGGATTAGTATTGAAGAGAAAGTATTGCAGGGGCAATTTGGGGATCGTTATAGGGCGTATATGGAGCATACGAAGCGGTTGATACCGTTTATTTATTAAGCATAAAATAGCGGCTTTATTTGAACAAAAAAATGGGATTGACGTCTGCGACGTCAATCCCATTTTTTGTTTTTTTTGTTGCCCCTGCCCGCTGGGCAGGGGCAACAGGCAAGAGATGTTTGCCTTTGTTCCCTTTTGCAAATGGACCGCGAAAGGCAAGAGATGTTTGCTTTTATTGCCTTTTGCAAATGGAGGCGAAAGGCAAGAGATTTATGCTTTCATTACTAGTTATTCAGGTTCGGATTATTCTGAACTTCTGATAACGGAATAGCGAAGAGATAGAATTTACTTTGTGGTACAAACGAAGTTCCATCAGGGAAGCGCACTGTTCTGTGACCTTTTGCCTTCACCGCCTTGAAAGAACCGTCTGCACGAGGGACTTGTATGATGGAATCCGCGCCAGTGTAGGAAGTGAATGGTTTTCTCACCACGGTACCATTGGTACGAATGATATCAGACAATGAAAATCCTTCTCCCCAGAGTTCCTTCCTTCTTTCAATCAGAATGGAATCGATCAGATTGCCAGTACCCGGTACATATTGGTATGCATTACGAGCGGAACGCAATTCGTTCAGTTTCAGAGCAGCATTTGTTGCATCTCCACCACGGGCGTAGGCTTCCGCCTGGATCAACACCATTTCAGCAGAACGCATCAACACCAGATCTCCGATTAAAGCCGTCTGATCACGGAAACGGAATTTTTTATAGCGCAGGTATCCTTCCTGTGATGGTAATGTATCCCAATCGAATAATTGCGTACGTACGTCACCGTTATCAAAGTAATTCTTGAAGAACGGATCCGCCATAAAGCTGTAGTAGTAAGAACCAGGAGAGCTTACATCCAGGAAATGGAAGTTGTAGCTAGCATTGCTCTGGTTGGGCGTTTGGGGATGTCCCCAGATCCATTCCACGTTGCTAACATCACTGAAACCTTTGCCGTATTCAGTTCCCGCCATCAGTGGGTAACCATTGCGAGCAGCAGCAGCTTTTTGTTGCGCCAGGTTCCACTGTTGTGTTTGCAGGTAGGCTCTTGCCAGCAATCCTTCTACCACATTAAGATCGATCTTATATTTTTTGCTCACGTCTCCCCTACTATATCCTGTTACCAGTGGCTCTGCTGCCTGTAAATCTGCAATAGCCTGATCGTACACCTGTTTAATGGTAGCACGTGGATTGCCTTTGGTAGTAGGCGTGGTAGGCGTTAGGTAGATAGGTACTGCCTTGGCGTTAGGATCTACTATCGGATTAAATTGGTAGAAAGATGCCAATGTCAAGTAGCACCAACCACGGAGCGCATAAGCTTGTCCTTTCAGACGGGCTTTCTGGGTAGCGTCGCCGGTTACCTTGTCTACATTGGCGATAATGCCATTGGCATTGTCAATCACTTTATAGAGAATGCTCCAGTAAGCGCTGACACGGTTTTTGGTATTGTCTACCATTTCTACAAATGTGTAGGAATCACGTAAACCATATTTTGTAGTCACCGCTACATCATCTCCCATGGCATCGCTGGCACGGAGGATAGAAGTATATCCTGGTACGGAATAGGTGAAGAATGATTCCATGGCATAAGCCCAGGTTCCATTGATAACCGTTTCCACATTATCTGCGGTGGTGAATACCTGATCTTCCGGTACCTGGTTGGTAGGCTGTTGGTCGAGGAAGCTTTTACTGCACGACGACAACAATCCCACACTCAATATCGCTGTAAGTATATAACTGTTCTTTTTCATGGCGCTGTTTTTTAGAAATTCAGATTAATACCGGCAGATACGGATTTGATAGCCGGAAAGCGGAAATAAGTAACACCTGCTACTGCCTGCTCAGGGTCCATCCCCTTATGACCGTAGATGGTAATCAGGTTTTCGCCTGTTACATACACGGTTACCGTATTCAGGTGCGCCTTCTCTAATAAAGATTTAGGCAATGTATAGCTGAGGTTCACATTCTTCAGACGCGCATAAGATGCATCGTAGAGGAAACGAGTGGAGGTAGAAGTCCAGTTCGTATTGTTGGTCGTCAGCTTTGGTACATCTGTATTGGTGTTTTGTGGTGTCCAACGGTTGAGTATTTCCTCGGACCATGCACGACCAGGATTGTTACCTGTATGCATCAACTGAGGATAGTCTTGGTCCAGTACCTTTCCACCCAGACTGTAAGCCCAGAGGAGAGAAAGGGAAATACCACGGTAAGAGAAGGTATTAGTCAGACCACCATATACATCTGGTAATGCAGAACCGGAGTAATACAAGGAACCGCTGCTATAGTTGGAAGTAGTGGTTTGCTTGCCGGTAGTAGGATCTGTTACATACCACAGCGGCGCACCTGTTTTAGCATCAACACCCGCCCATTGACGGATATAGAAATCATAGATAGAGTGGCCTACCATCAACTTTTTAGTACCACTGATAATTTCTTTCTGCGGCAGTGCAGTCACCGTATTTTTGTAATGGGTGAGATTGAAGTCAACAGACCATTGGAAGTCTTTGGTTCTCACTGGTACACCTCTTAATGTTACGTCTATACCATTGTTACGCATTGCGCCAATGTTCTGCGAAATAGAAGGATAACCTGTAGAAGGCGCCAGTGGCAACTGATACAGCAGATCTTTTGATTTACGCTGGAAGAATTCTACCGTACCACCAAAACGGTTATTAAACATAGACCAGTCTACCCCTGCGTTGAGGTTTAGATTTGTTTCCCATTTCAGGTTGGTATTGGCTAGTGCGTCGCGGTAAGTACCACCTTCTCCCAGGTTGGGGTTCGACACATATAATTTCTGGTAACCATAGAAAGTACCCAGGTTGTCATTTCCCTGCGCACCATAGCTAGCGCGGAGCGTCAGGAGATCCAGCCACTTAGCCTCTTTCAGCCAATTCTCTTCCGTCATTTTCCAAGAACCGCCTAAAGACCAGAAGGTACCCCAACGTTTTTCTGGAGAGAAACGGGAAGAACCATCGCGACGCAGTGATCCAGAGAAGAAATATTTTCCTTTGTAGTCATATTCTGCACGTGACAGGTAACTGGATAAAGTAAATACATCGGTATAACCAGTGTAGCCCAGCAGTACAGAGGCGTCAGCAGGTTCGTTCACACCTGGCAGCGCAAAGCCGGAGCGGTTTCCGTCGATGAAGGTATACTTGTATTTATAAGCTTCCTGACCAGCGAGTAAGCTAATATGATGTTTCTGCTGGAAGGTTTTATCGTAGGTAAGAATATTGTTGAATGTCCAACTGAATGTACGGAAGCTACCACGATCTACGGTACCACCAATAGGTGCATCAAAACCTAAAGTTGGATTCGTGTAATCATGGGTCATGCGCTGCGTATAGTCGGCGCTGTAAGTAGTCTTAAATTTCAACTGATCCCAGATAGTGGCTTCTGCAAAAGTGCGGGCAGACACGTTGTCCAGGAGTACATTGTGCAGATCGATATTGGCAGTTTGTGCCAGGTTAGACCTAGGATTGCTGGCACTTGGACGATAAGCGCCATAATCAAAGATCTTATTGCCGTTCGCATCCAGGATATAAGCGCCTGTTGCAAGATCGCGTTGGTATACAGGATAGAAAGATGGCATTAATCTGCCATAGTTCACATAGTTATCAGAGCGGCTATCTTCAGAAGGAGGCGCTTGTTGGTCAGAATGTGCAGCAGCGAGGTTCATACCCACTTTCAACCATTTCTTAGCATCCAAATCCAGGTTGGTACGTACATTATAACGTTTGAAGCCAGAGCCCAGGTAAATACCTTGATCATCCAGGTATCCGCCGGAAACATAATATCTTGCTTTATCGGAACTACCGCTGATAGATACATCCGCCTGTGTGCGGTGCCCAGTACGTTGTAATGCATCATTCCAGTTATCGTTCCAGAGCGGGTGAGCGCCTGCTACGATTTTTCCATCCAGTCCTACTGGTGTAGGATACGCCGTTCCAAAAGGGTTGATGCCTAGGTCTCCGACTACATTGCCGCTGGCATATGCAGCGGCCGCGTCTGCCGATAGGCCATTGGTAAGACCTGTATTACGTAAGGCTTCCCAATATAATTGGAAATACTGCTCTGTACTCATCTGCGCATAATCCTTCACCGCGCGTTTAGAATAACCTTGGCTTACACGCGCATTGATATTGGTACCATTGCCTTTCCCTTTCTTAGTGGTAATGATAATCACGCCGTTTGCACCGCGAGAACCATACAGGGCGCTGGAAGCAGCATCTTTCAGTACAGAAATAGATTCAATATCAGATGGATTGATCGCATTAATACTACCTGTATATGGTGCGCCATCCACCACATATAATGGATCAGAAGAAGCATTGATAGAGCCAATACCACGGATGCGGATCGTAGCATCAGAACCAGGCTGTCCACTCTGGGCGGTACTTTGCACACCCGCTACTTGTCCTTGCAGACCGCGGGAAACACTGGAGATCTGGCGATCTTCCAATTCTGCCCCTTTAATCTGTGACACAGAACCCGTGAGTGAATTCTTCTTACCAGTACCATAGGCAATCACCACCACCTCATCTATATCCTTACTGGAAGATTCCAGGGAGATACGTATAGGCGCTGCTGTTATAGCCACTTCCTGTGGTGTCATACCTATAAAGCTCACCACCAGCGTGGTGGCCGCGGGATCATTGATGTCTAATTTAAAAGCACCGTCTACATTGGTGGCAGTACCTTTGGAAGTACCTTTCACCACTACGGTTGCTCCAGGTAAAGGCGCCTTGTCGCGTGCCGACAATACCGTACCTGTTACCGTGCGCGTTTGTGCGTAACCCAATACAGGGCCCAGCAACACGAGAAAAACTAATAGTAATCGTTGTGACATAATATTTTAATTATGGAGGTTTTGTTGTTTTAAAAAAGCATGAAATGGTCATCCCAGCTCCTATACGGCGCCAGGTATCCAAGCTCTGTTTCCCTTGTTATTTAGTTGGTGTTAGTTGATGGTGCGGCTATATCAACAATACATTCGGGTATCGCAACAACACGGTGAGTAAGCAGTACATTGCAGTTGGTTTCTTCGTATGTGGTTCCCTGTCATGAGTTTCATTTTATTACCCTATTAATTCTATAGACTTATAGGAGCGCAAAGCTAGGGGTTATTCTGTTATCTACAAAAAGAAATGTTAAAAAAGTGGCGAAATTTATTTTCAATGGCTCATTAGGAGTACAATAATGACCCCTGAAGTGGTGAGGGTGATATTGGCGACGGCATAGGCTACTGTATAGCCTAGTGCGGGCACCTTACTATTCAGCGCATCCTGTATAGCCAGTAGTGGGGCCGACTCGTCATGCGCGCCAGCACAGGCTCCCAGCCCTACCGCCGGATGAAATTTGAAGACGTATTTGGAAAGAAAAAGCGCCAGTACCATAGGAGAAAGGCTTAATACGATACCAGCTAGGAAGAGGGTGATACCCTCCTGTTTCAATCCAGTCAGGAATCCTTCGCTGGAAGTGAGTCCGACTATCGCAATAAAGACATGCAGACCCAATTTTGCCAATACCCATTGCGAAGATGGCGGGATATAGCCAAAAGTAGGTCTGGCACTGCGTAACCAGCCAAAAAAGAGCCCAGCTATGAGCGAACCGCCGCTGGTACTGAGTTCCAGGGGTACTTTTCCCACCTTTACAGATAGGGCTCCTACCAAAGCACCGATTACGATACCACCGGCCATGTAAATGATATCTGTTTCCACCCCGGTTTTCTCCTTGAAGCCTAGTAATTTGATGGCCCTGTCTAGGTCTTGTTGGATACCTACTAATTCTAATACATCTCCTTTGGCGAGCACCGTTAGTGGAGATAAAGGGATTTCAATCCCTGCCCTCGTGAGTTTACGGACGCTGATACCTCTAAAACAAGGATCAGCAGCGAGTCTGCGTATATGGTGGCCGATAATACTTCTATTGGTGACATATACCATGGCATCTTGCACCGGGAAGGTCAGGAGTTCAACATCTGCTACTTCTTTACCTAAGAGGCTATCTGCGCCGATGGCTGAAACCCGCTGCCCTCCTACTGCTACGATATCTCCTGCATGTAAAATGAGATCCGGCGTAAGGGATATCAGCCTCCCTTCCCGCCGTACGCGCAGCATCCAGAGCATACGACCTTTGGCCTTGAGGGAATCTTCCAGTTCCGTTACTGTTTGGCCATCACCGATAATATCTCTACTGAGTAGATAGGCTCGGAAAGCCACTTTATCGTATGCATTGGTAGGAGCGCCTTCTTCTTCCGTGGCCGATTCGGCCAGTTGCGATTCCAGTTGCTTGGTTTCTTCAATCAGTTTTGCCCTGCTGCCAGACATAAACCAGGGGCCAATCACAGAGAGGAACCAGCTAGTGCCAGCAGTACCAAAAATATAGGTAACGGCATATGCTACGGGTATCTGGTCCAAGTATTTTGATTTCTCGAAATCCGGGATATTAAGATCCTTAATACTATTAGAGGCCACCCCGATAATAGCGGAGCAAGTATTGGCGCCAGACATGAAGCCCGCGGCCGTTCCTATTTCAAAACGTAATATGGACGAGATGATCCAGCAGAGTAGCAAACTACTGACACATACCATAAATGAAAATACGGCAATGGGCATCCCGTCTTTTCTCAACGCTTGAAAAAACTGTGGCCCGATACCATAACCCGTACAAAACAGAAAGAAGAGGAAGAAAATGGCTTTGGCGCCATCGGGGATATGTATATGATAAGTGCCTATGAAAATACCTACGAGTAGTACACCAGTTACGGTGCCAAGGGTAAAGCCTTTGATACGTACTTTTCCGATTAGGTACCCCAGCATGAGGGTTAACATCACTGCAATTTCAGGGTATTTCTGCAGGGTGTGGATGAGCCATTCGAACATAAGCAATAGTTGAATTGTCGGAATAATTACAACTCAACTATTGAATTGGTTCTGTTTGGTGTGACAGCAGTTTATCCGTTACCGCTTTCAAAGCCGGTGTCGATCAGCCAGTTGCCGCTATCGGCGGCCTGCGTGGCCAGTTCATCACAGCGGTTGTTGAAAGGGTTCGAGGCATGGCCTTTCACCCAGTTCATTTTTACTTTATGCTTGCGATAGAGCGGGATAAACCGCATCCAGAGGTCTTTATTTTTTTTGTCTTTGAAACCAGTTTTCACCCAACCCCATATCCATCCTTTTTCGATACTGTCTACCACATATTTACTATCGGTATAAACAGTGATGTCCAAACCCTCGCGGGTAAGGACTTCCAGGCCGGTGATCACCGCTAGTAATTCCATGCGGTTATTGGTGGTTTTACGGTATCCCTGGGACAATTCCTTTCTAACGTTTCCCCACATGAGTATCACGCCGTAACCGCCGGGACCGGGGTTACCGCGTGATGCTCCGTCTGTATATATGATGAGTTCAGCCATTCGGCGAAGATAGTGGATTCACACATTATTCCTATACCTGGAATACGCCTACGTTGAAGGATTGCTCAATAGGTGCGTTTTCGGCAGCCTTGATTCCTTCGGATATACGTGACCGTGTGTCCACTGGATCGATGATATCATCTACCCATAATCTAGCAGCGGCATAGTATGGAGTAGTTTGTGCAGTATACTTTTCAGTGATAGCTGCCAATAATTTGCTTTCTTCTTCAGGCGAGATTTCTTCTCCTTTAGCCTTTAGCGATGCAACCTGTATTTGTAGTAATGTTTTGGCGGCCTGTTCTCCTCCCATCACTGCGATTTTAGCAGTGGGCCAGGCATAAATGAAACGTGGATCATAAGCTTTTCCGCACATGGCATAGTTACCAGCGCCGTAGGAATTACCAATGATAATGGTGATTTTAGGGACTACGGAATTGGCTACCGCATTCACGAGTTTAGCGCCATCCTTAATGATGCCTGCATGTTCGCTTCTGCTGCCCACCATAAAGCCAGTAACGTCCTGTAGGAATACCAGTGGAATTTTTTTCTGGTTACAATTCATGATGAAGCGGGATGCTTTGTCGGCGCTGTCGTTGTAAATAACGCCACCCATCTGCATTTCCCCTTTGCGACTTTTTACAATCTTGCGTTGGTTCGCAACGATACCTACTGCCCAGCCATCGATACGGGCGTAGCCACAGAGGATGCTTTTCCCGTAATCTTCCTTATACTGATCAAACTCGGAACCATCCACCAGGCGATGAATGATGTCCAGCATATCATAAGGTTTCGTACTTTCTGCTGGCATCAGTTTGTACAGTTCTTCCGCAGGGAATAACGGTGCTACTGGCTTGATGCGATCGTAGCCTGCGCCAGTGTTATGGCCGATTTTGCCAACGATATGCTTGATACGGTCCAGGCACTCTTCGTCCGATTTGAATTTGTAGTCGGCAATCCCAGAGATTTCCGTATGGGTAACGGCGCCACCTAACGTTTCCGCATCTACGTCTTCGCCGATAGCGGCTTTTACCAGGTAAGGGCCTGCCAGGAAGATAGAACCGTTTCCTTCCACCATGAGTACTTCGTCAGACATGATCGGGAGATACGCGCCGCCTGCCACACAACTGCCCATCACAGCAGCGATCTGGGTGATGCCCATAGCGCTCATGCGTGCGTTATTGCGGAAGATACGACCGAAATGTTCCTTGTCTGGAAAGATTTCGTCTTGCATAGGGAGGAAAACCCCGGCACTGTCTACCAGGTAGATTACAGGCAACCTGTTTTCCATGGCGATTTCTTGCAGGCGTAAGTTTTTCTTGCCTGTTAAGGGGAACCAGGCTCCCGCTTTAACGGTCATGTCGTTGGCCACGATCATGCATTGGCGGCCGCTGACATAGCCTATACCCGCAACGGTTCCGGCAGCGGGACAGCCGCCGTGTTCGGAGTACATGTCGTACGCAGCGAAGGCGCCGATTTCTGTAAATTTGGATTCTTTGTCGATCAGGTAGGCAATGCGTTCGCGGGCAGTTAACTTACCGCGTTGCCGTACTTTCTCCAGGCTTTTTTTACCACCGCCCTGTTCAATGACACCAAGGCGCTGTTTCATTGTACTTACAGCCAGACGAATGGAATCTTCGTTTTTGTTGCTTTCCAGTTCCAGTTGATTCATAACCAGGTTTTTTTGTAAATTACGAATAACGAGTATCAATTCCTTAATCTTTCAGGTATGTCATTTACAAAACATGTAGCCAATTCACTGGAAAGTCTTTACAATGGCGAACCCTGGATAGGGGTTACTTTTAAGGAACATCTTATCCGCATTGATGCAGATAAGGCAGTAAAGCGTTTCCAGGATTCCAACTGCATCTGGCAAATCGTCAATCACCTCATTTATTGGCATCAGCGGGTAGAGCGCTATATGCATAATGAAGCGCCTGAGCAGGACGGGGACCTGCCCGACTTCTACCTACCGGATAATCATGGTCCAGATAATTGGCATGGCACCATACAGCGATTGGAGCATTCCTTTGGCAGTATCGTGAAGGCTATCCGTCAGTTTCCAGAAGGGGAATTATTTGATGTATTTCCTGGCACGGATAACACGGCTATCTATTATCTCCAGGGCCTGACAGATCATGATTCCTACCATTTAGGACAGATCGTGCTTTTGCACCGTTATGCCTGATGCTATAACGGAGGCGGCTATCTGAAAAAATCACATCAGGTCCATATCATAACGTTGCTCATATAATTGCTGGCCCCAAAGCTGGAGCAGCTTCTCCCCTGTTTTCCTGAATCCCATCTGCTTATACAGTGCGATGGCGGAAGTTTGCATACTGGTGGTCATGAGGTATACCGTCTGGAAACGCTTTTCCCGACAGAATTCCAGTGCATCCGTGATTAGTTTCCTACCTAGTCCGCGGCCCCGGTAATCGGGATGCACGAGGAACCATCGTAGTTGTGCGAGCCTTCCTGCACCAAGAATAGCCACTGCCCCCACTATGCGGCCGCCTTCAGTGGCCAAGAACAGGCGATCCTTTGCCGGTGAATAGCTCGCCACAAATTCATAGAAGGTTTTACAGACATAGGCCTCAAATTCCAGGTTGTAGCCTTTTTCTTTTGCATAGAGGTCGCCGTGAAGATGAATTAAGTAGCCGATATCGCCGGGGAGGATAATATTTCGGAAGATGATACCTTCTCCGGTGCTGCTTTCGTCTTTCCCCAAGAGGCGGTGGATCGTTTTCATGGCAGATCCTAATTGTTCCTGTTGTTGCTGGGTGAGCGGGGCGATGAGGCGCAAGATATCTTCGCGACTTTCCTGGTGGAGGGTGGTCAATAAGGATTCTCCATCCGGGGTAAGGCCCAGGGAAAAGCTGCGGGCATCTGTAGGCGCTGGGATGCGGAGTATCAAGCCTTGTTGCTGGAGGGATCGGACGATGCGGGTTAGGTATCCAGGATCGGTACCTGTAGCAAGGGCCAGTTGCCCTGCATTTGGATGATTTCCACGGGCTACTTCGTATAAAATGCGGAGTTCCGCCCCCGACAGTGGCTGACGGGTGCGATGGTTATTTAGGAGAGCGGCTATCTCTTCATAAAATCCGTTAAAGCTCGAAATCGTGTCGGCAAGGTTATTTATATCAGGCATAGCGAGTTGTTTATCAATAAAAATTACAATATAATTTGACAAAATCAAATTTTTTATTTGACAAAATCAAACATTAGAAGTAGTAAAAACTAAAGCTGATTCCATATATTTGACATCTTACTAAAACGGATACATGTCGCCAGCGTTATTATTTTCATTCGTCGTTGCATATTTTGTCATTCTGCTGATTGTAGCCTGGTATACCGGGCGTAATTCAAACAATGAATCTTTTTTCATCGGTAACCGAAACAGCAACTGGATGCTGGTTGCTTTCGGGATGATTGGTACTTCTCTGAGTGGGGTCACCTTCGTGAGTGTTCCGGGAGCGGTAGGTAAGGATGCCTTTACCTATTTTCAGATCACCCTGGGTTACCTGATTGGATATCTGACAATCGCCTATGTATTGATTCCACTTTACTACCGGTTGCAGTTGACATCTATTTACAATTACCTAAATAATCGATTTGGGGTGGCCTCGTATAAAACCGGCGCCTCCTTCTTTATCCTGTCTAGAACCCTGGGCGCTACTGCGAGGCTGTTTCTCGTAGTGCGTATTCTACAAGAAACCATCTTGCAGAATTTCGGGGTACCTTTTGCCGTAACAACCCTGATCATCCTCGCGATGATACTGTTGTATACCTATGAAGGCGGGGTAAAAACCATTGTCTATACAGATACCTTACAGACCACCTGTATGCTGGCCGGCCTGATTATTTGCGTGTTTTATATTCTGCATTCAATGAACCTGGGCTTTGGAGAAAGTATTGCTGCCATGAAAGAAAAAGGGTTAACGAACATCTTTGTGACGGACCCCAACAGCAAGTTGTTTTTCGTCAAGCAGATTATAGCCGGGGCCTTTATAACCATTACCATGACAGGTTTGGATCAGGAAATGATGCAGAAAAATATATCTGTAACTACTGTTAAAGATTCTCAGAAGAACGTAGTGGTATTAGGTTTCATCATGCTCATAGTAATTGGTCTGTTCCTGTTCTTGGGAGGCTTATTATACCTGTATGGCGCTTCACAGGGTGTTACCGCTACGGGAGATAAAATTTTCCCAGAACTGGCCCTGCATCATATGCCGCCGGTGATTTCCGTGATCTTCATCATCGCTTTGATCTCTGCCCTCTTCCCGAGTGCGGATGGCGCTATGACGGCCCTCACGTCTTCCTTCTGTATAGATATCCTGGGTATTCAACGTAGGCCAGACTGGTCGGCGGAAAAGCAGAAAAAAATACGTCAACGGGTACACTTGATGATGGCCTTTACCTTCCTGCTGTTTGTAATGGTGTTTGAGTGGATCAATAACCAGAGCATGATTGGGGTTATCCTGAAGATCGCTGCTTATACCTATGGTCCGTTGCTGGGCTTATTTACCTTCGGTATATTCACCAAGCGCGTAGTAAACGATAAGCTGGTACCATTGGTATGTATAGTGGCGCCGTTACTCTGCTTGGTGGTAGATAATAATCAACAAAGATTTTTCGGTGAATTCCAGATTGGATTGGAGTTGCTCGTGATCAACGGCTTCTTCACCTTTATGGGAATATTCCTAATATCCCGCAAAGCGGAATCCGTGGCCTAATGGGCCTCGGATTCCGCCGAGATGGTGGCATTCAATTTATTCAGTTCCAGGATGGTCGTGCGTCCATTGTTGCTCACACGGTACATCGGAACGAATTTGCGGTTTAGCTTTATTTCTTCGAAAGTATAGGAAGTTCGCTGTTGTACTACATTAGAATAGACATCGTTGAACCCTCTTACCAACACGTAGACTTCCACATCCGCCGTTTTCATATCCTCCTCATTAAATCCCAGTAAAGGGCTGTTATCATCAATGGGATGCACCACTGTCCAGTTCATAGAGAGACTGTCGACACGCTTCCTTTCCAGTGCCAATTCATAATATTTATAGATCAGGTGGCCGTTTTCTTCCACCAGGAGTGCCAGGTTTACCTGGATGATCACATCTGTTAGGGTATGATATTCCTTATGCGACGCCATTCGGAACATCAGTGCAGTTTTATCTTTATAAGGAGCGATCACCGCATCATCGCTGAAGAGCAGATGTGCACGTGGGCGGGAAAAGCGGCCGTAGAGCAAGCCCGTTACGATAGCGAAAGAGAGGAAGCCCGTCATCGCTTCAATAGAGGCTACAAAGTTTGCCCCATCCCCTACAGGGTTTACCCTGCCATAACCGACCGTGGTAAAGGTTTCTGTACTAAAGAAATAAAGTTCCTTGAATTTTTCCCAGGCGGTTACACCTCTGACACCTTGCAGTTGCTCCGGCCCTACCATCCAGTAAATACTGGTATAAAATAGGTTGACTGCAAAATAAAATAGGAACAGGAAAATGATAAATTGCCAGGCCGAGACATTCAATAGCGCATAAAAGATACTAAACCGATGCCAGAAGGGATAGCCTTCCCGACGGAGGTTGAAGGAACCATCCCTATTGATAAAGCGGCCGCCATAGCCGGCGGCATTGATTCCAAAACCTGTATCATCATTCGTTTTGGAGAAAGGGTTAATTCGTTTCAGAAGCGCCATATTGAAATAGATTGTAACATAAAGCTAGTAAGAATTTCAGATGTAATCATCAGGCTATTCTGGAGGATGCCGGACTGCAACGTTAAAATATTTACCTTTGTCGTTCATTTTATAGCAGCGTCATGACTTTTCGTGAATTAAATCTGAATTCATCTTTATTGAATGCCCTGGATGACCTGGGTATTCAGCAACCTACCACTATACAGGAGCGGGCCTTTTCCGTGATTATGTCCGGACAGGATGTATGCGGCATTGCACAAACTGGAACCGGTAAAACTTTTGCCTATTTATTGCCCACCCTGCGCTTGTTCAAGTTCAGCAAGGAGAAGCATCCCCAGATGCTCATCTTGGTGCCAACGAGGGAACTAGTAGTACAGGTAGTGGAGTCTATTAAAAAACTGACCACCTATATGAGTGTAGAAGTACTCGGCCTCTATGGTGGTGTGAATATGAATCCGCAAGCAGCAGCGGCCAAGGAGAAAGTAGATATTATAGTAGCCACCCCTGGTCGCCTATACGATATTATTCTCAGTGGCGCCTTGAAAATGAAGTCTATCAAAAGACTGGTGATTGATGAGATGGACGAGATGTTGAACCTTGGCTTCCGTACGCAGATTCAGAATATCGTGAGCCTGTTGCCAGAGAAAAGACAAAATCTCCTCTTCTCCGCTACCATCACAGAAGATGTAGAACTTTTGATTGAAAGTAGTTTCAACAATCCTGCACGTATAGAAGCCGCGCCTGTAGGCACGCCGCTGGAAAACATCGATCAGCGCCTTTTCCGTGTTCCTAACTTCAATACTAAAGTAAATCTGCTCAAACTATTGATCAGCACAGATGAGAGCATGACCAAGACCCTGATCTTTACAGGCACCAAGGCCCTGGCCGATGACCTGTATGAGCAGTTGAATCAGGCTTTCCCGGAGAAAGTAGGTGTCATCCATAGTAATAAAGAGCAGAACCATCGTTTCAATACCGTCAATTCCTTTCAGGCAGGCACTTTCCGTTTTCTGATTGCAACGGATATTATCGCTAGAGGATTGGATATTGCGGAAGTAACGCATGTCATCAACTTTGATACACCAGTGCAACCAGAGAATTATATTCACCGGATTGGTCGTACGGGTAGAGCGGATAAAAAAGGGATTGCGATATTGCTGAGCAAAGATTCAGAAGAAGCGCAATTGGCGGCTGTAGAAGAATTGATGAACTATCGCATACCGTTGATGGATTTACCAGAAGCCCTAGAAATATCAGATGTACTGACAGAAGATGAGAAGCCGAAAGTATTTATGCGCAATACGCTTGTGAAAGCACCCAAACTCGAAGACTTTGGCCCTGCCTTCCACGAGAAGAAAGCGAAAAATATGAAGACCAACCAAAAGATCAGTCATAAAGATAAGATGATGCTGAAGTATGGTAAGCCTAAGAAGAGAGGCGCCAAACCTAAGCGCAAGCGTTAATACGACAGTAAGCACAAGCATATTAAGTCCGGCTTACACCTCAGCGGGTGTAAGCCGGACTTTTTTGTTAACGATTTGTAAAAATGTAGTACTAAAATACTAGTCTACTAGTTACTCCTGATGTAAACTTGATGTAACCATCATTCATTATTGACCAAAAAAACCATAAGTAATGCGTAGGAAGTTTTTATCCATTGGCTTTTTATTGGCTGGAATCTCAAGCGCTGCCTGTGCGCAGACGATCTTTCCTAACAGTAAAAATGACGTACTAAAAACAAGTATGGTGATTAGGACGCTTAATAATGAAAAGAGTCCGACAGGGCAATTGAGTGTAAGAGTGGGCTTCCACAATTACGACGACGACAAAGACTATGTTACTGCCAAGAATGACACCATGACAAACTGGAGCAAAGGCTGGCAACGCAATGCGGAGCTGGTTCCATCTGAAGAGAAGTATAAGCTGGAAGACATCCAGGATACTTTTATTCGTTTGTACATGAATCCTCCTACCAAAGAGCCTTGCGAGCTGGAATGTACGCTCAGTATTACCTTTACTGATGGCGAAAAAGTAAAGACTTTCAAGAAAGTTTTTGCGCCCATCACTATCACTACGGATACGGCTATACGCTATGTGGAAGTAGTAGATAAATCCAAAGTGAAAAAGTAGTGCATCCTCACTGTACTTTATCTTTCTGCTTTTATCTAAGTATATTATCTTTTACAAATCGGGCGCTTTTCGCCACACATTGCAGTGCACTGGGAACATAATTGTTCCCTTGCTCTATGAAGAGATGTTTCAATCCTGCGCGCTTTGCATACGGTAAGATTTTATTAAAATCGATGGAGCCATCTCCAACTACCGTATGCAAATCAGGGTTGGTTTTATCCATATCTTTTATGTGCCAGATGACAAACCTTCCTGGCTGCAAGGAGAACAGGTGTTGTGGATCTTGACCGGACCAGATGGCCCAGTATAAGTCCAGCTCCAGTTTTACCAAATCCGGATCTGTTTGTGAGAGGATAATATCATACCCTGTTTTTCCATTATGTGCTTCGAATTCGAAATTATGATTGTGGTATAGCAACTGTAGGCCAGCCTGCTTTACCTGCTCCCCCATTTCATTGAGGGTTTGTGCCAGCAGGCGAAAACTTTCGGGATTTCGCAATTGAGGGTCCAGCCAGGGCCATACGATGTATTGCTGTCCTAATACCTTTGCCCCCTTGATACAGTCGTCCAAGTATTTTTTTCTTTCATCAACGGTTACACCTGGCAGCAGGAATTTATCGATATCATAATGCCCACTGGAAGTGGTAAGGTTGAATTCCTGCAATAGGTCGTGGAAAGCGGCGGGTTCCATATTCCAATAAAATTTGTTGCCTCCATGATTAAAGCCATACGTTTCCACTTCCTGGTAACCGAATGATGCCACTTGTTTTAGGGTATCCCTAGGGTTCTGTTTCATTTCCGTATTGAGCGAATACAATTGTAATCCCATTTTATATTTGGGAGCGATGGCCGCGCTTGCCCATGAGGGCACGAGGCCTGCTGCGGCGAATGTGCCGGCAAGACCGATAAAATTTCGTCTGTTCATAACCGTGGTATTAATCTACTTTCAAAAGTATCAGAAAGATCCTGGATAGAATTGTAAAAATGCGAAACGGGGATTTTTTTTATTATCTTGGAATATGTTCCGCTATCATGAATATCCTGTATCCCTCCTGGCTTCTGGCTATATAAAAAAGTGCTGGGTACTGGATAATTCCCGCTCCGACACTGCACTTGGCGGTAAACAGGTATTACCTAACGGCTGTTTCAATATCGCATTTATACAAGGCACAGGCATTGATATCAGCGGTGCTAAAGGCCATCATTTCCTGCGTGCTGGCGTCTATCTATGTGGCCAACTAACCACCAGTATTCAAATTCACCTACACGGGTATACGAAAATATTTCTCGTACAATTTTATCCCTGGGCGCCTGCCTATTTTTTGGAGGATAGTTTAAATGGAACAGCAGATCTGTTTGTTCCGTTGGAGCTACTGGCGCACCGACTGGAACTAACTTTTGACATCACAGTCGATCAATTGGTGCTCGCTTACTTCAATCAATATTTTAGTCAAGTGCTATTGCCTGTAACGCCTGCGTTGCAAGCCTGTCAGTTAATCCGGGAGTATAGAGGAAATATAACGATGCAAGCGGTAGCAGGTGAATTTGGACGTTCGGGGAGATATCTGGAAACGATGTTCAAAGATTCCCTTGGCATTAGTCCGAAAACCTATGCAGGTATTATTCGCATCCGAAGCTTGATAGATCAGTTGCAGACGGGAGCGTACAAATCGCGCCTCACCGCGATGGCGCTGGAACAGGGCTTTTATGACCAGGCACATTTCATTAAGTATTTTAAATCAATAGTTAGTATTTCTCCTGGAAAATTTCAGGCGGAGAATTACTTGCTATCACTCCATGGTGGCGGTTATTAGTATGGAGGGGACGTGTCTCCCTAAAATAAAATCTTTAACTTCGATGTATGGAAACATATGTAGCCCTACTGAGAGGCATTAATGTCAGTGGAAAGAATATTATCAAAATGGAAGACCTGCGCCAAATATTTGAGCGGATGCAGTTCAGCAATGTGCAAACCTATATCCAAAGTGGGAATGTGATTTTCTCTGCTAAGTCCACCGCAGAGAGCGCCCTATTGCAAAAGATTGAAAAGGGACTGGAAAAAGAACTAGGATATAGTGTTCCGGTGATGCTGCGTACCCCTAGTTCTTTGGCGACAGTCGTCTCCCAACATCCTTTCGGGAATGTATCTCCAGAAGAAACCCGGAAACTCTATGTAACTTTTCTACATGACACTCCCTCCGAAGCCATGCAACAAAGTATGCTTCAATTACAATCGGATCAAGAAAAATTCCACTTTATAGGCAGAGAGCTCTACATAGCCGTCGAAAAAAGCATGCTTAAACCTTTATTTACCAATGTATTGTTAGAGAAAAAATTAAAAATGGCCGCTACAACCCGGAATTGGGCCACGGTTAATAAATTATTGACGCTTTCCGCCCGATGAAACTTTTTTGTTAATCATTTATAAATTTCTAGTACCAATATTCTTCGTCATTGTTATTCTGATAATGTACCTGATAATGTACAGTGCAAATTGAAAACCCTATTGCGCAATCGCAATACATTAAAGGAATAACACAACTGATATGACTCGAAGAATTTACTTACACACGCCCATTGCAGATTTCAAACGAGAATCTTCAATTCCTTCGGATTTAAAAGACTATTGTTGGCGGCCTGCCAGGATTTACCTGGATCGGGACGAGTCTGGCTGGGTGATGGAACAAAAGGTAGAAATTTTTGGTATCGGCATTTGCAGGGATCTACATCACCTGCCGGCGGGTACAAACCTGGAAGTAGTCAGTGAATATCATTTGCTGGCGTTAAACCAATCCTCCTCTTACCTGGTGCAGACACATACCGGCAACTTTGTGGATGTTGGCGACAGGTATGCCTCCGAACATACACTGTTCAAAGTAGCGCCTGGCGTGAATAGCACAGTGGTAGATAGTGGATTGGGAGAGATCTTTTATGTCACCGTTAGGCCGGACTGGATTAAGTCGCTGGTACGCGCTTATCCTGAACTGCGCCGGATCAAACGTTGGGAGCAAGTGATTACCACTACTCGTGTACATGAAAATAATCTGAATACAAATTATATCCGCGAAACCATGAAGAAGCGGATGTTATCCTGTCAGGATTTGCTGAACCACCGCAAACGGTATATGGCTCGCTGCGCTGTCAACTATCTCGTGAATTTCATTAATGAGCTGGTAGAGAGCACGCCACAGCAAATGACTTCCGCTGAAATTGAGCTGGCGCATGAAATTGCCGCCACCATTCGTGAAAATTTCTACCTGATATATATAGAGAACCTGTTGACAGAGAAATTCGGTCGGACGTTCCAACAGTTGGATGATTATTTCAAAGCTGTTATGCATAACAGTATCCATGAATACCTGCATATGGAAAGAATGGACTGGGCTTATCATCAACTGACAAATACCACCGATGACTTTGAATCTATTGCTTGCCTCTGCGGCTATTTGCCATGGGGTAGTCCGGATGAAGAATTAAACAATGACCAGCATAGTTTCAAGCGCTTTGTCAGAGATTTTAGAAGTTATTTTAACCTTACTTTATTAGAGATCAGAGTAGAAATGAACTAGCTGACCATCATTCATTATTGACCACGTTTTGTTATGGTTGATCATTTATCAGCAGCGGTCTGTTTCAGGAGTTCCTCCATGAAACGGGCCGCTGATTTTTTTGGCTGTGTTCCTTTCTGCGTAATGATATAAGACCTTCTCTCCCACTCCTGCCCTTTTACTGGTATCGCCGCAATATTCTTCCAGCCAGTAACGGCACGTTCATTCAAAAGCGTGGCCCAGTGGCCTTTTTCCACCAACGACAAGATAGAGTGTACATCATTCATTTCAATGCGTACCGTTAGGTTGATATTATGTTTATACAGGATTTCATCCAGGAAATCCCTAGAGCTGTAGCCCCTTGTCGCCAAAATCATATCCACTCCTTTCAACGATTCAATCGGTAACGTTTTCTTGGTGGCCAATGGGTGGTGCTTTCCAACGGCCAGGACTATACGAGAATTCACCAATGGCTCCATATTTAGGTGTTCGTCTTGGCCCGATGTATGGAAAGACAATACCATGTCTAGATCTGCCGACAGTAATTTCTGTACCAGTTCATCCGGGGAGCCATAGACAATCCGCAGGCGTACACCTGGATACTTCTTAGGAAAGCTGATTAGTATAGGTTGCAATAGCATCGTAAAGGCGTAAGTCACGCCGATACGCAGTTCCCCGGTGAGGAGGCCCTGTAAATCTTCAATGGCCTGCTTGGTTTTATCTACTTCCGTCAATACAAAACGAGCATGGTCCAGTAACACTTGTCCGCTCTCCGTCAGGCGTACCCTTCTTCCGATGCGGTCAAATAGGTGCGTGTTCAATTCCGATTCCAATTGCATGATTTGCTGGGAAAGGGTGGATTGGGTAATGTACAGCTCCTCAGCGGCCGCTGTGAAATTGCCTTTCTCCGCAGCATGTACAAAATATTTTAACTGACGCAATTCCATACTAATCGGTTTTACTAATGGAAATGATTAAAACAATCTATTTAACTAATTAGTGTAAATGTAGGACTTTTGTGATCGATTTAGCACTAACCATCAGATGGATGCTTTGAGAACCAAGAAAAACCTTTAGCATGGAAGTATTTCGCTCATTAAAATCCCGCAATTTCAGACTGTTCTTTTATGGTCAATCCGTTTCCTTGATTGGAACGTGGATGCAGAAGACAGCCGTTTGCTGGCTGATTTACCGGCTCACCGGCTCTGCATGGCTGCTGGGTGTTGTCAGTTTTGCAGGACTCATCCCCTCCTTAATATTAGCGCCCTATGCAGGCAGTTATATAGATCGGCATAACCGATACAAATTACTCGTACAAACGCAGGTAATCAATATGGTACAGGCACTTGCACTCGCCATACTGATCATATTCCAGTATTATAATACCAACTGGATTATCCTGCTGACCTTATTACAAGGGATCGTGAATGTTTTTGAAGTGACTTGTAGGCAATCCCTCATGGTGGATATGGTTACCAATAAGGAGGATTTACCCAATGCCATTGTCCTAAACTCCACTATGTGGAATTTTGCCCGTATAGCCGGGCCCGCGCTGGCAGGGATTCTCCTCAGTACCCTTGGGGAAAATGTTTGTTTTGTATTGAACTTCGTGAGTTATATCCCCATATTGATTTGCCTGTTTATGATGAAAATGGAGGTCCCGGTAGTGCATAACACCAACACTAGTATCTGGGTAGAGCTGCGGGCAGGATTTCAGTATATCTCCCATGACAAGGACCTTACTTCTCTCCTGTTACTGCTAACTGTTAGCAGTATGTTGGTCATGCCTTTTAATACCTTGATGCCCATATTTGCCAAAGATGTATTTCATGGAGATGCCCGTACTTTCAGTTGGTTTGAGAGCGCAGCAGGCTTGGGTTCTATTATATCTGCCCTATATTTGGCTAGATTGAAGCCTGGTAGGGATCTTATCAAAGTGCTCATTACTGCCAGTTTGATTTTCTCATTAAGTTTATTGTTGCTCGCCTATGCGGGATGGTTGCCTATGGCATTGCTGTTCATGTTAGTATCCGGCGTAGGGATGATGGCACAGACATCTGCTATTAACACCTATATACAAACGCATGCCCTTCCTGCCATGCGTGCGCGCGCCATCAGTTATTACATCATGGCTTACCAAGGAATGATACCTATCGGGAGTTTGCTTGCAGGTGCTGCGGCCAATATAGCCGGACCACGGTTTACCGTATTTTTCGAAGGCATATTAGGCGCAGTAGCGGTAGCCTTATTTGTAGCTTATCGCCGGCGCCATGCGGATGATATGCAGCGGCCAAATGCCACTGGTCAGCCAGCATTGGTAAAATAGAAGGCTTTTGCCAGGACAGAAAGAATGCTTAAATTCCTGACAGCATTTTTCATTTCTTTAAAGCAGCCAGATATGACATACCAACAACGTACGGTTTTTATTACGGGAGCGAGCAGAGGAATTGGTAAGGCGATTGCCCTGAAGCTTGCCGCAGGAGGCGCCAACATTGTGATAGCCGCGAAAAGTGTAGAGGAAGATCCCAGGCTTGGAGGAACTATTCACAGTGCAGCCGCAGAAGTGGAAGCTCACGGCGGAAAAGCACTGGCAGTACAGGTAGACATCCGGGATGAAGCCCAAATTGCGGAAGCTGTTGCCAAAGCGGTGGAACGGTTTGGTGGCATTGATGTAGTCATCAACAATGCCTCCGCCATTCAATTGACCAATACCCAACAGACCAGCGCCAAAAAATTTGACCTAATGCACGACATCAATGTGCGCGGTACTTTCCTCGTCACCCAACACTGTCTCCCTTATCTTAAACTAGGTAAGAATCCGCATATCCTGACCTTATCGCCCCCTATCAATTTAGCGGCCCATTGGCTAGGACCACATGTAGCATATACCATCAGCAAATACAATATGAGCATGCTCGCTTTAGGATGGGCTGCAGAACTGGAGCAGGATGGCATCGCCTCGAATGCCCTCTGGCCGGCCACTACTATTGCTACTGCCGCAGTGAAAAACCTCCTCGGCGGAGATGCCCTGGTGAATATGAGTCGCACTCCCGATATCATCGCCGATGCCGTTTATTATATTCTCAATCAGCCGTCTATTTCCTATACCGGTCATACATTGATTGATGAAGAGGTGCTACAATCCGCTGGGGTAACGGATTTCAGTAAGTATGCCGTAAAACCGGGATCTAGACTGCAGAAAGATTTATTCCTGTAAAATTATTACTAGCAAAAAGCGCAAAGGGAATAATGGAGAGACACCATTCCCTTTGCGCCTATTTATGTCTACTGCGTATTAACGCTTATAAATTATACCAGCCGTCTACCACGGTTACTGCCTGCCCAGAGATATCTACTCTATTGCCACGTAATCCTACTTTCAAGATACCTCCTCTTGGAGAAACCTGGCGTGCATCGAAGTCTGTTTTATTAAGCACCTGAGCGTAATATGGGACTAGACTGCAATGTGCAGATCCGGTTACAGGATCTTCTGGAGAGCCGCCATGATTCATGAAGAACCTGGACACGAAGTCGTACGGCTTCCCTGTGTCTGCAAGCGCTGTGATGGTAATTCTATAAGGTTTCAGCGTTTCCGCATTCGGCGAATATTCTCGCACCTCCGCTTCTGTAGGCAATACCACGAGGTAGCCGCCTGAATTCGTAGCCAAGACCTCCTTTGCACGAGGGAACAATGCCGCCATAGGGCCATGGTGCTGCATAGGCGTATTTTCAATTGCTGGGAAATTCAACGTGATCCAACCATCTTCTCCTTTGGTAGCGGTAAGTAGGCCACCAGCGGTATGAAAGCGGATCGTTTCATCTGCCAGCTTCATCGCTGATTCCCATAGTACGTGTGCACTGGCCAGCGTGGCGTGCCCACAGAGCTTGGACTCTTCGCCATTAGGAAGGAACCAGCGCAAGATGTAATCGCCATGCTGTGCCAATAAAAAAGCAGTCATAGGCAAGTTGTTTTCCTTTCCTATGCTGCTTAATATTTCGTCGGAGGGCATGGTATCCAGCAGGCATACTGCAGCCGGATTTCCTTTGAAAGCTTCGCCGGTAAAGGCATCTACATGGAAGAATCTGAATTGCATGTCGAGGTTTTTTCTACTGCAAAGATTTAAAAAATCAGCTAAGTAAAACAGATCCAGATTCAGTTTAATCGACCATATCAGTTTGCCGTACTACTGCTGTTTTAATGTCAGATCAGTTACGCCAGTCACTTCCGTAGATACTTCTCCCAACCAGCCTGCTTCTGCACGCATACCAGTGTACACCTTAATGAATTTGATATTTTTCAGGTTTACTTTTTTACCGGATTTATCTACAGCCCAACTGATTTTAATTTTAGCATTGTCGTTATCATTTGCCCAGTTGTCGGCATAACCGAAGGACAGTGCCGGACTCACCCAGTTTACGCCAGTACCAGAGAGATCTTTCACGTTTTCTGCAGAGAGCAGGGAGCCGGTGAAAGTGATGCTATCCCCTTTCCACTGCGGATAATAGCTTTGGCTGTGGTAGATATTTTTAGAGAGGTAACCGGATCTACCTATGTTATCTTTCCAACGGATGTAAGTCGTATCGCTGAGATTATTATCTGTTTTGGAGGGTGTAGCTATTTTCTTTTCATCCGGTTTGAAATAGGTAATTTGGTAATTCCGGATCGTCTTGCTGCTGTTATATTCAGAGCCAGCAATCTCATACCATTCATCATCTGGTTTACCGTTGTTATTCGTATCTGCGGACACCAGGATGATACCAGGTTCCGCCCAGTTAGTGAATGCATTGCCTTTCACCAAGAAGCTGTATTGATCGTCCACATTGGGGATGGCATATTGCATACCCAACACGATATAACCGCCGTAGCCACCCAGGCACACGAAATTGTTATTGTCTAGGGAGGTTTGTGCTTTCGCGATTAAGTCTTGATCGGAATTACCGGCTACCCATTCTGGCGCCTGGTTGATAAACTGACCGGGAGCAGGCTGATAATCCAGCACCATAGCCCTGTTGGTGGTATGTGGCGGATCTACTGGCGTCACATTGGTTACCGATTCTTTTTTAGAGCAGGCAGCCAATAATGCCAATCCGGCCACCATCCATAATTTCGAGTTCTTCATGATGCGTTCTTTTATTTTTTAACAGGGATAAATGCAATATGTCCGGGGATATCTCCAGTGATCACCGACCATTTCAATTGGCCGGTACTGGTATAGCAAAATAGTTTTCCGGGAGAGATATAATCTTTAGCATCGCCTACCAAGATCTCTTTCGTAACGGGGTTTACCGCCACTGCATAAGGCATTTTGATTTGCGCGTCGGAGCCGTCTGTGATGAAATTTTTATTCAACACTGTTTCCGTACGGACATTCAGCATGTTATAAGAAATCTTGAAACTGTTCGTATTATAGCTAAACTCAGAGCCATAGAGATAGGCCGTGTCTCCCGATATCCAGATATCGCTGGTAGGTAAATCAAAATGTTGAACTACCTCATCTGTTTTAGTGTCGATGCGATACAAGGAAGACGGCACTTTGCGATAATCGCCACGGGAAGAAACATAGATATCACCGTAGGCATCTGCTTTCAAACGATGCAGATTTATGCCTGTATTGATTTTCTTCACCTCGGTGAATGTGTTCAGGTCGATGACAGAAACGGTGCTATCATAGTTGGGCACCCGATAGCCGCCAGAATTGGCCACATATAGTTTACCATTTACTACCGCCATTTCTTCCGGTTGAAAGCCTACCGTCACTTTACGGGTTACTTCCAATGTAGCCGTATCCACTTCCGCCACAAAGCCAATAGGCGCGTTTACATCCAATTGCACAGGGCCCGCATATGAACTCACATAGGCCTTACCGTTAGCAAACACTACATAGCGGCAATTCAGGATATCAATCTGTTTAATACGTTTGGTGGTAGCGGCATCCATCACTTCCACTTTATTGGAAACATTGATCACCGCATACAACTTACCGCCATAGATCTGTACATCATTGCCTACATCGCCGAGTTCCTTTACCACATTGGGATTGATGGTAGCGTAGATATTTTTATGATAGATACCAGTGGTATAATCGAAATAATCCAAGGTGGCTTTATTACTACCCATATTGCCTTCATTCAGCAGATAAAAACCAGCTACTGCTGCATTCGGAACGGGCGTTGTAACGGGTGTTTCCACGGGAGGAACAATTTGATCCCCTTTACGGCAGGCATACAGCAGTAGTGTAGCCAACAGCGTTAGAGATAGCAATGTCCGGGAATATTGGATCATACTTTAAATATTGATGGTTAGAATTACTTTATAGTTTCGACCTGGCATTGGAAAACTCTGCACCACATCATAGTATTGGTTCAGTACATTGTTGACCATGCAAGTGGCTTTCAGCATCCATTTATGCCAGGTAATGATGCGCGATAATCCGATATCACTGGTATACCAAGGCTGTACATAGTTTTCCGGTATGTTGGTTTTAGCGTTATATCTTTCCCCGGTATAGATCTGGCTGAAATTCAGTTGCCAGGCTTTATAGTCGGCCTGTAGGATAAAGGAGCCGCTGTGTTTTGGTATATAAACGATCTGATCTTCGTAATAGATATCGCCTGGATTGGTAAAGTCTTGCGCGCGTTGAAAGGTGTACACCAGTTTTGTAGAGAGACGCGTGTCTTCCGAAACCTCCCAGTCTGCTCTGGCTTTGAGATCTATGCCTTTGATTTTTACCAGGCCGATATTACTCATCTGCCAGCGTTGAGGGTCTGTGGTAGGCACGGCTACTATTTTATCTTTCACTTGGCTGAACCAAAAATCCAAGTCCAATCCAAAATGCTTTATGATGGAGGAGATCGGGGTCATATACCAACTGTAACCAGCGTCGTATTGGGTGGCAAATTCCGGCTTTAAGGTGGCGATGCCGATTTCCTGGTAGTATAAATCATTCAGGGTAGGCATGCGGAAGATCCGCTTGTAAAAGCCTCTCAGCTTGAACTCAGGGTTAGTCCCAGGTTGCCAGGAAAGATATATGGCCGGAGTGAACTCCTGTTTGGAAGGAGCCGGCATATTGATTTTATTATCTTCATTCACGATAGTACCCAGCATACTAAGTTGTGTGCTAAACTTGTTAAAGTTCAAGCTGGTAGCGGCTGCCACCAAAGTCGTATAGCGGATAGGATGCGCTAATTCATTGCCAGATCTATCAAAAGAACGTAGCGCATTCCATTGGAAATCGCCAGAGAGCGCGACGGTCCACCATTTATTGATCGTATACTGGTTTGCGGAAGAAAAGTAATATTCTTGTTGACGGTAAGTATTATCCACCATCAGCAAAGCCGTATCTGGCTGGGAAAAGCGGTTGTAATTGCTGGTGTATTTGGTATTGAGTTGCAAGCTATATTTATCCGTCACATCTTTACGGAAGGTACCTTGGAAAAAATAATCTCTATCCCACTGGCGATCCACGTGGCCAAAAACATTGTTGACTACAAACCCTGGAATACCGCGCTCCGACTGATAAAAATAACCTTTGGCAGACCATTCGCCGTGTTGTAGTTGGCCGTTAAAACCACCTTCTATCCTATAAGCGTTGATGTCTCCATTTTTTCGTATAGCCGTGGTATCATAACCTTTAGCTTTGGCATATCGGAATTTGTATTGACCGTTAGCGTTCACCCATTCTGCGCTGAGATTAGCGGTAACATGGTTACTGATTTTCTGTTGCCAGAGAATAGAAGGATTAAATAATCCAAAAGAACCTGTTTTAATGGTAGTACGGAAATGTGTTTTTTCTCCTTCGGCAAATGTAGGTTTGATGGTAGTGAGATAGATGGCGGTTGCAGCAGCGAAGTCTTTCGCAGTTTGGAAGATATTACTTCTTTGGCCGTTGTACATGGAAATCTCTTCCATGTTATCCAGGGAGAACTTGCCCAAGTCTACCGTTCCGTTCTGGGCATTGCCTAGTTGGATACCGTCGTAGAAAACGCCGGTTTGGGTGGTACCCATACTGCGGATATCCACGGTTTTGAGTCCGCCGATACCGCCATAGTCCTTCAGTTGCACGCCGGCGAAAAAACGGAGAGCATCTGCCACGGAGTTGCCGCCTAATCGTTTCAGCTCTTCGCCTTGTAGTTTTTGACCGGGCACAACTTCTTTGCCCACTTTCAGTGCGGACACGGCCACTTCTTTCAAATCTTTTGACGCCACACTGTCTTTCTGCTGTGCGGAGGCGGCTATAGCCGTTGCTACGAACATCACATGCAGAAATCCTTTCGTCAGAGAACTAAGTAGTTCTTTGAAGTACATAAACCAATCTGTTAATTGACCACTTAACAGCTTTCTTAGAGAAATGGAAATAGTATGAATACAGTACGTCTGTACCGGATCATCATTCCGAGCCTCATTCCACGAAAGCTCAAAAATCAACACGTATGGCAGGTATTCTGACTTATCTCTGCGCTGGCGGCCTTCCCATTTCTTTCGAAACAGTGACCTGTGATGGATTGCCAGTGCATCATTGATGAGATTTACAGCAGCGGGACTGTCCGGGATTTGCACCCGAGTTCCCTTTTAATCAATGCTTAGCAGATTTGTAAGCATTGAACCATAACATTTTTTTGTATAAATCAAGAAGGAATAGACTTTAACCCTCTCCCATCCCAATTTTAACGGGGCAAATATAGATCAAAAGTTCCATGGTTGCTAAAATATATTTAGCTGGTAAGTGGAGGGGGGCTAATTCAAGGAGGCTATGGGGGCTTAATGAAACAATTTGTGATAGAGTCCGATTCTTGTATCGCTGTAAAATTTATTCATCCCTTTCATCAAGGCAACAGCAATGATCAGGTACAAACCACCAATCAGGTAAAATATCGGCGAGTATGTGGCAAGATACATAGCGGTGCAAATAATTATGGTACAGAAAGCGGCCACTGTGGAGGTGTTCACACTCATACTAAATCCTTTACTGACATAGAACGGAAAGAGTAAGGACCAATAATATGCTAATACGCAAAGGAGTATCACGGAAAAAAAGTAAGAGATAATAATCACCGGGCCTAGCTTGTCATTTGCCAAGTAGAAAATACTTGTAATGAAACAATCTATCGCTAAAGGCACGGCTATTAGTCGCAATTGAAACCTCCAAATTAAAAACCCACTGGGATTTGCACGGTCTAATGTAAACCAGTAATTCCTTAACATGCCCCAGGAATTATTGAAACAATAGGTAAACAGGTATGCCGGTGAGGACAGCAGCATAATGATAAACAGCATATCTCCTGGTCCTTTCTTTTGGATCTTGATGGTAAACAAGATCATAAATACTGATTTCAATATCAGCGCTGCAAGGACCGACACGCGCACTGCTGGTGCGTTTAAAAGGACATTAATGCCCAGATGCTCACTGGTAACACCTTGCTTACCTGTATCATCATATTCACTCACCACCTCTTCCATCATAAAGCTCACTAGTAAAATCACTACCAGCACCGCCAAAGCTGTTTGTGGAAGTTCATAGTTAAATTGCCATAGCAGCATAATAATCGTGGTGGCTATAGGTACCAAACAGCCTAATAGAAACCTAGTATAATGCAGTATTCTCTGTTCAAAAAAACATTGCACTACTCTCCTGCTAATGATAGCAACACATAGCCAGGTAATCCAAATGCATGCATCCTTCCAATGATAGAAAGGAAAAATCAACAATAAACAAATGAATAAAATAGCGTTCAGGAAATTGAAACATAATATTTCATCCAAGATATTAAAGGCATGCCTGAAGATAGCAGACTTAGGATGATATTGTAATAGGCGTTTACGAAAGGGTATATACTGCGGTATAAATTTTCGGATAATGGTCAGTAAAATGAGTGTGCCAAAAATGATGTGCTTTATACTTGCTGGAGATATCTGACTGTTCAATGGCCCCGTCAGGAGATGCACTATGAATAAGGAATAGCTGGTGGTAGCGAGATAAAGCAAAGAAAATATGATGCCCGACTTATTATACTTCCAGTTGAAGAAGGCATTGATCTTAAAACGCAGATGCAGTAATACTAGTCCCATTGCATTACAGTTGAGCTATCATTTATTTTCAGTTTCTCCATGAGCGACTGACTAATACTTTGACTATGATTCTTCGTGAAATCAGCCAGTGATGCATTGTATTGGATGCCTGATTCATCCAAAATAATAATCACCGGGTTGAGGGCCTCCAAATATTCCAAATTGTGAGAAGAGAATACAATGGTGCGTTGCTCATTCAAATAACTGGATAAAAAATTGCATAACTTCTTTCCAGATATGGGATCTAGTGTTGAGAAGGGTTCGTCTAACAAGAGGAATTCGGGCGAATGTAAAATAGCACCTGCGAAGGCTACTTTCTTCTTCATGCCGCTGGACAAGGTCGCCATCCGCTTCCTTAATACTTCCTGGTAATCCTCAAAAAGAAAGTGCATGATTTTTTCCTTTCTCTCCTCCAGTATTTTGGGTACTACCTCATACAATTTGCCTATAAATTGGAGGTATTGCTCCGCAGAAAGTTCCTCCAACAAATGAAGAGGTTCACTTAAATATCCCATACGTTTTTTGTAGGCCGACGGTAATACAGGAAAATGATGACCATCATAAGTGATGGTGCCTGCATCGGCCATTATAAATTGCATGAGTAAATTAAAAAGCGTAGATTTTCCTGCGCCGTTAACGCCAAGTATACAATAGCAATTTCCTTGGTTAAAATCAATACTGACTTGGTCTAACACCGTTTTCTTACCGTATTTCTTGGTGGCATTATTTACCGACAACTGCATAGATGGCTATTTTCCAAAGGAAAAAAATAGTTGAAAGAAAGACCCTCTGTCAACTTGGGTTACATCTAGTAAATATATCACCATTCAGATATATTTCAATAGTAAAAATTCGACATTCTTACGCCAAGGTTATCTAACACGGGTACTGAGTAACCAGCGGAAAGCCTGTAGGATCAATCTATTCTGGTCAGGTGAACTGAAAGTAGAGGATAATCCGGTATCGGTTTGGTAATTCATGTCGTTGTGGCCCATATTGATGTACACCATACGGTATTTTTTGTTTGTCCAGACCACTGGATAATAGCCGCTATGCCAGACTTCAGCGGGTTTGGGGCCAGTCCCCAAGGGAAAACTGCTACTGTCAATGGCTAGTAGGATGTCTATATCCGGATTTTTACGCAGGTCGTTGCGCCAACGGTACCACTCGTTGGGCGCACTCCCGAAAATAGCCGGTAGGCCTTCTGTGACCGGATGTTGGGCGTCTACTACGCGCAGGTATGCACTGGTAGGCCTCCAGGTATTACTGACATAAGATCCGCTGCCGAGGAACTTTTCATGATACCAATCCCAATTGGCAGGGAATTCGGATGGTGTGAGTGCAAATGCAGAGAAGTGAAAACCTAGCCATGCGCCACCATGTTCCATATAATACTGGAAAGCGGCCCGCTGTGCCGGTTTCTCGGGTCTGGTATCCAGGAAGATGACAACATCATATTTCCGGAGGGTGTCCCGGTTTAGGCGATCCCAGTCTTGCGTACTAAAGTACTGATAGCCATAAAATTTCATGTGATTGGTAAAGAATTTATTCGCTTCTTTCACAAAATTGATATGTGCCTGGTCGTTTGTACCGGTATAGAAAGCGATAGCTTTAGGGAGACGCTGGCCGCTCAGGGCTTCTGCGAGCAATAGCAGCAACGGAAGGAGCAGTTTCTTCATAGGTGCTAAAAATAGCTATCTCCTTTTTAAATTCCTATGCTGACGTAGTAAAGAAGTAGGCATAAAAAAACCAGCGCCCTGGATACGGCTGTGTCATCCACGACGCTGGTTGTTTTGGTGTAATGATGAAAGCTATTGTTGGTAACCCGGAGCGGAGGCTAGTGTCCACCCTTACGTTTTGACTGGTGGCCTTTTTCGGACATACCATGTTCCAATTTATCTGGATTGTCCTGCATGTTCCGGGCGGTGTTCTTACGATGTTGTGTTTTGCCAGGTTCTCTACCCATGGCTCTTTCACGATGTTGTTCCGAATGTTTTCCGGAAGCATTCCCTTTATGCATCATGATCTTGAATTTTAAATGTGAACAAATGAGCTTTAAAATTCTTCATTAAATTTCCTCAAATTTCCAATACGTTAGTATTAAAGCGGTGTTAATTAATATCTTCATAGGATAATTTTAGCATTACGATGAATATCCGGCACTTTCCGCCTTCCAGCAGATTACAACCTTATATTTCCGGCTATATGATCATTAGCAGTGAATCTGGCCGGATCAATACGGTATTGCCTGATACTACCTTAACCCTTTCATTTCGGTTAGACGGACAAGTAGATCATGCGTCCACAGCCCTTTCGGATACCAATATTGCCGGCATTCGTAAAGGCCCACAGCAAATGGCGTATCATGACAAAACGCGTATCCTACTGGTAACGCTGAAACCCGGTGCAGCGGCTGTCTTCATACCAGCTCCCCTACATCTACTTAGTAGCCAAGTGGTTGCTATGGCGGATCTCTTTCCTCCTGGTACGCTTCATGCCATCTCTGATCGTTTACAATCAGCCACCACCGATATTCTACGGGTTCAATTACTGGACAAATGGTTATACAGTATCATTCAGCCTCAACAACAGGACCCACTGATCCTCGCTGCCATAGCGCATATCAGGGATGCTGCAGGACAATTGAAAATACGCGATCTGGCCACCCAACTGCATATCAGTAGAGATCCTTTAGAGAAAAGATTTCGTAGCATGGTGGGCACTAGTCCCAAGCATTTTGCTGCCATTGTACGCTTCCGAGCTGTCATCTCCCGATATCATCCTAATCGCTCCTTTACAGACCTTGCTTATGAAGCCGGTTATTTCGACCAGGCACATTTCATTCGGGATTTCCGTTTGTTTACCGGACAAACACCACAGGCATTCTTCAGCCATACACCCGAGTGGTGAGCGTTTTTATAAAAAATGATTTTTTACAATTCCAGGGATGGCATTGCTGCTAGCTTTGCTGACATAAATAATCATTGCTATGAAAGAGTATGTATTTTTTGTAAGAATTAATCCGGAAGCATTGTCTGAAGCGGACCTGGCTACTATTCACGCAGGTTGGGATGAAGTAGTGGAAACATGGAAAGCAGGTAATCATTACATCTATGGCATCCCAGTGGTACAGCCTGGGATGGTAGTAGGTGCTGAAAATAGCGCTGCGGGCGTAGTACGCGAAAATGGGAACCGGCTGGTAAGCTTTATTCATATGTCTGCCGAAAATGATGAACAAGCTATACAGTTGGCCGCTATGGCGCCGGTATTGCAATTTGGCGGATCAGTGGAGATACGCATACCACAGCGTACAGTAGCTGATGTAACTGTCAATTAACGTTTTTGGAAAAAAATGCGGGCAGGGCTTCCTCATCAGGGAAGCCTTTTTTGCTGCGAACAAATGTTGAATGCGGGTTGTTGAAAGAAGAAATAACCTTACATGAAAAGATTATTCCTGCCCTTGCTGGTGACACTGTTGCTGACCGGATATACTTCCAGATCTCAGGAAAAAAGGGACTATATCCGCATCATGACAGATTCCATGAAAGTAAATCTTTCACTCACCGATGAGCAATACACGAAAGTATACGACATCAATAAGAATTTCTCCGACCGCATGTCTACCCTACGAAAAGACAATCAGTTGCCGCGGATGGAGAAAGGGAAACAGATGCAGCATCTCAGCCATGAGCGGGATTCCTCGCTGAAAGTTGTACTGACGCCACAACAATACACCACCTATGAAACCAACAAAAAAGAGCGTCGGGAACAGGCAAAAGAAAAATACAAAGAGCGTAAAGAAGAAAAAGAAATGAAAAAACAAGAATAACCATCAACGATAAGTCCTATAGTGAATATATAAACGGATATGGCTTCTCTCAGTTGTATCCGTTTTTTTTGTTAAATTTTGGCATGTATTATGCATATTTGAGTTCCTCCAGATTCTTTTATAATCAGGAGAGAATTTATATCTTGCCCACACAACATTATCTCTACTATGGAATATCAGCCGGGATTACATTTGCTGACCACATTGTATACCGATAAATCTGAATTACTGCAGCACAGCGCCAACTGGAAGAATTTTATCCAGGAACAGATCAGCAAATACCAATTGACCGAGGTAGGCCAGGCTATTCATGACTTTCCCACGGGAGGGTTTACCGCAGTACATTGCCTGACGGAATCTCATATCTCCATCCATACCTGGCCGGAATATGGGCTATGTACCTGTGATGTTTTTCTGTCCAATTTCAAAAAGAACAACGACAATACCACGCAATCCATTATGGCGGCGATTCATGATTTCTTTGAAACGCATCGTCATGAATCCCACATGCTAAGAAGATAATATGCCACACTACAATTGTTCCGGCTGTCATCAACCCTTTGAGATGCAGTATACCGGTGACGGTTTTTATGGTTGCCCGAATTGCCATTCCTTGCTCCGTGTCAGAAATGGCGATGTTAGCAGCACTATTGCTATGCAAGGCGCTCATCGGAAGCAATGGATCCAAATAGGAACGGAAGGGACCCTACATGGTGAAAAATACCGCATCATCGGGTATATCGAGCGCCTGGAATCAGGTACCGTTTATTACTGGTCGGAGTACGTAATGCAGCGACTCCGCGATAATACCACCGTTTTCCTTGCGGAATATGGCGGCCATTGGAACTTGATGGAGCCCATACCAGACAAGCCTTTCACGAATGTAAAGGTGGCACAGTCGACCAAAACCTTGCTATACCAGGATAAGGAATTTCAGGCATTTAGCCGGTACTCCGCCAAATATACCTACATCGTGGGGGAAATACCCTGGGAGCTGCTTTATAAAAAAGCGACCAAGTGTGTAGAGTTCATTCGTCCGCCCTACATGTTGGCCATAGAAATGGCGGAGCAGGAAAATCATACCCACGAGTTTGATACCTTCCATGGCACCTACATCTATCCGGCTGAAATCAGAAAAGGCTTTTTGAATGGCAAATACCCCCCTCGCCGTGAGGGCGTGGGGCCTACGCAGCCTTTCTCCCGATTTCTCCGCCCTCGTCAATTCGTATATGGGACACTGTTATTCTGTTTGATTGCCATCCTGTTTTCGCTGTATAGCAATGGCAGCAGGAAAAATATAGAAGTATTCAATCAAAAATTAGTCATCGACAGCTCCGCTATTTCCAATAAACAGATAGTTAGTCCGAGTTATAGTCTGGATGCCGATTACAGCAACCTGGAAATTGAATTTTACTCGGATGTAAACAACAACTGGGCTGCCCTGGATTTAGCGCTGGTGAATGAAAATACCGGTAAGGAATATGCCTTTGGTATGGAGTCTTCATTATACAGAGGTGTAGAGGACGGTGAATCCTGGTCGGAAGGAAGTGCCTATCAGAAAGCATTTATATGCGGCGTAACACGCGGTACTTACCATTTTGTAATGTCTACCAGTGGAGAGCCGCGTAATGGCTATATCTCCGCCAATGTATCCGCTAAATATGATGTACCTACTTACTGGAATGAAGTCCTGTTATGTATTATACTCGGGGTTGCCGCCATCGGTTTGCTATGGTGGGAATCAAAATTTAATGAAGAACGCTGGTTTGCGTCCAACATAAACTTCAAGTTATATGAAGACCCTTCTGAATAAATTTCCTTTTTCGTGGAAACAAGATTGGCTCACCATTGTGGTGATCGGCGGTTTCCTTGGCCTGTTACTGGTGAGCAATGTATATGGCTACCGAATTTGTAACTGTACCAGTACTGAAAAATGGGAACCTGGGAAAGCCCATGGCTCCCGCAGTCATAGCGGCGTTCATTATTTCTATCACAAATAATCCCTGTAAATGGAAACATTACAACTGAAACTCATCTTGGCATCCATCGTGTATGCCCTCATTGGCGTAATCGTTCTCGTAGGCGGCTTCTGGCTGGTAGACAAGTTTATTACACCTGAAGACACCTGGAAGGAAGTAGTACAAAACAAAAATGTAGCCTTAGCGATTGTAGTGGCTGCCTATATCATTGCGATGGGACTGATTATCAGTTCTGCCATTCACAGCTAAATTACTTCGGGTGGAAATTCTGTTATTATTATCGGTGTTTGTAATTGCTACCTGCGGCCTCATTTACGAGCTGGTAGCAGGTACCCTGGCGAGCTATTTATTGGGTGATTCTGTAACACAGTTTTCTACCATTATTGGAGTGTATTTATTCTCCATGGGCATTGGTGCATGGCTCTCCCGGTTTTTCAAAAAAGACTTACTTAGTTGGTTTATTCAATTGGAAATACTCGTTGGATTAATCGGTGGTATCAGCTCTGCCCTGCTATTCCTTTTATTTGAACATGCAGCGAGCTTCCGCTTGGTGTTATACCTGTTGGTCGGACTCACAGGAACCTTGGTAGGACTGGAACTACCGTTGCTCATGAATATTCTGAAAGACAGGTATGAATTCAAAGACCTGGTATCCCGCGTATTTACTTTTGATTATATCGGGGCGCTGCTGGCCTCCCTTATTTTCCCATTGTTGCTGGTGCCTTACCTAGGACTTATTCGCACCTCCTGCTTTTTCGGGATCATGAATGTGGCAGTAGCCATCGTGGTTTGCGTACGATTTAAACAAGAAGTAAAGTGGGCCACTTATCTGAAAACCAAGGCTATTGCATGTATTGCAGCATTGGTAGCCATATTTTTCTGGGCAGATAAGATCATGAGTTATTCCGAAGGCGTTGCCTTCCGTGATCCGGTGATCTACAGCCATTCTTCTGCGTATCAGCGCATTGTGCTGACGCGGAGTCGGCTGGACTTACGGCTCTACCTCAATGGGAACCTACAGTTCAGCTCCGCTGATGAATACCGCTATCATGAAGCGTTGGTACATCCACCCATGATGTATAGCCCTAAACGTAGCCATATCCTCATTCTGGGCGGTGGAGACGGCATGGCGGCAAGAGAGCTCCTGAAATACCCGGAAGTACAGCAAATCACACTAGTAGATCTGGACCCTGCGATGACGAAACTGTTTCGCAGCAATAGTATGCTAGTGGGCCTGAACGACAGCTCCCTCCTATCTCCGCGCATTAAAGTCATCAATGCAGACGCTTTCCAGTGGCTGAAAGAAAACAAACAACAGTTTGATGTAGCCATTGTAGATTTTCCAGATCCTGGGAACTATGCGGTAGGCAAGCTTTACACAACTGCGTTTTACCGCAAGCTGCGCAATGCGTTGACAGATAGCAGTGTGATCGTGATACAGTCCACCTCTCCATTTGTGGCTCCCAAGGCTTTTTGGTGCGTAAATACCACCTTGCAGGAATGTAATTTTCAGACGATCCCTTATCATACCTACGTCCCTTCTTTCGGGGAATGGGGTTATGTGATGGCCTCGCCTGCGCCCTTATCACAGCACCACGACCAGCTACCGGCTGGTTTAAGATACTTTACAGCCGCCACTTTCCGCCAGATGGCTGATTTCACGCCTGATATGCAGAATAGAAAAGTGTTGGCCAATCACCTGAACAACCAGATACTGGTACAATATTTTGAAGATGAGTGGGGAAAATACCAGGAATAATATCAGCCGGAAAGATTTCCTGCGATATATGGCCATTATTGCGGGCAGTACGATCACTGCATCCCAGTATATCGCCTGTTCTGAAAAGCGGGATAAATATGGGCACATTACCAGTCGCATTAGCGGCGCTTCTGCGAAAGCTGGGCATATGATGCGGGACGGCGTTTTCCATACGCCTACCAATAGCACGGAATATGATGCAGTCATCATTGGTGGCGGCGTAGCAGGACTGGCAGCAGCCCGTATACTCCATCATCGAGGGATGAGCAACTATCGCTTACTGGAGCTGGAATCGCATACCGGTGGTAATGCCAGCTTCGGTGAAAATGCGTACAGTGCGTATCCTCGAGGCGCTCACTATCTCCCTATACCCAATACCGATAATCAGCCATTGCTGGATATGTTGGCAGAAGCGGGTATCCTCACGGGTTATAATTCCAACGGCCTCCCCGTCTACAGTGAAACCGATCTTTGTTTTGACCCCGAAGAACGACTTTACATCCATGGCCGCTGGCAGGAAGGACTGATCCCTCAGTTTGGTACCAGCAAAGCCACACAACAAGAGATGAAACGCTGGCTGGATGAGATGCTCCAACTACGTACTGTTCGAGGCAATGATGGCCGCTATGCATTTGATATACCTATCGCCAATAGCTCCGCAGATCCTGCATTCCGGGAATTGGACAACATCAACATGCGCCAATATCTGACACAGAAAGGTTATCAATCGGAAGAACTGTATTGGTATTTGGATTATTGCTGTCGCGATGACTATGGTGCAGGTATTGATATCATCAGTGCCTGGGCTGGGATACATTATTTTGCCAGCCGTAAAGGGAAAGCCGCCAATGCGGATAACTCCCAGATGCTGACATGGCCACAAGGGAATGGGCGCCTAGTACAGCACTTACAGCAGTTCAGCAAAGATAAAACCTTGGACCAGGCGATTGTTTATAAAGTGACGCAGCAGGACAATCGGGTAGCCATTGACTATTACGATATGAAAGAGCATACTACTCACCGCATTATTGCGAAAGCCTGTATCCTGGCCACTCCGCAGTTTGTCACGCAGCGATTGATCCCTGGAGGCCAGTACAATCATGATTTCGTATATTCACCGTGGTTAGTAGCCAATATTACGTTGGATGCCATTCCGGAATCATCTGGATATCAACTCTGCTGGGATAATGTGATTTACAAAGGAAAATCCCTTGGGTATGTTTATGCACAACAGCAGCAGCTTTTCCAGCAAATGCCAGCGCGGCAAGTCATCACTTATTATTTGCCATTGGATCACCTTGATCCCGTAGAATCCCGTAAATACGCCATCGCACTGGAACCGCAGCAATGGGTGAAACTCATTACCGATGATTTGGAAAAAGTGCATCCGGATATACATGCAGTCATTCGTGATGTAGATATTACCGTTTGGGGACATGGGATGATAAGGCCACATACCGGCTTTATCACGGGAGCAGCGAGGGCAGCGGCCCAGGTGTCTCCCTATAAAAATATCTTCTATGCCCACTCCGATCTGAGTGGCGTATCCATATTTGAAGAAGCATTTTATCATGGAAATAAAGCCGCCAATGCTCTTGTCGACTACTGTAGCTGAGCGTCAGCCATGGATATATAATAGTTGGGTAGACGGCCTGTTCGTGCTGTTTCCACCGTTTGCCGCATTAGTGGCCATATGGCTGTTTCCCGCGGCATTCCAGTTATCTGGCGGTGTAAACCTGGCCTGGTGGGTGATTTTGGTATTGTTTATTGATGTATCGCATGTCTACAGTACGATCTACCGCACTTATTTTGATCGCGATACTTTTCGTAAGCGCAGTGCATTGTTTATCAGTGTGCCCATCATTGCCTGGCTAGCCGGCGTGCTGGCTTATTTGGCGGGCCCCTTAGTATTCTGGCGGATATTAGCGTATATGGCGGTGTATCATTTTGTACGACAGCAGTATGGCTTTCTGCGTATTTATAGCAGGAAAGAAAAAGTAGCTGGGTTTAGTAAAACCATTGACAGTATTACGATTTACGCCGCAACCATTTACCCATTGTTATACTGGCATCTGCGTGGTCCGAGGGTATTCAACTGGTTTGTAGAGAATGATTTTTACTATATCTCCGGAGCCAGGGTGGCGGATTTCCTACAATATCCGTATATCGCTATTTTATTGTTGTATGTAATAAATACTGTTAGGGAGACGATAGTCGCTCGTACTTTCAATGTGCCCAAACATGTATTGGTATTGGGAACGGTGTTATCCTGGTATTTCGGGATCATCTATTTCAACGGTGATCTTACCTTCACTTTGCTGAATGTTATTTCCCATGGCATACCTTATATGGCGCTGATATGGGCCCATGGCCGCAAGCAATATTACCGGCCAGCACAGGGAAGTCGATTCCTGCAATTGCTCTTCAGCAATAAAGGAATTTTGCTGTTCATCGGGCTGACCATGTTATTTGCTTATGTGGAAGAAGGGCTATGGGACGGGTTTGTATGGAGAGAGCATCTGCAATTCTTCTCCTTATTTAGTCATTTGCCAGCTTATGATGATAATTATATCCTCGCTTTCATCATACCTTTTCTTGCTATTCCGCAAGTTACACACTACGTACTGGATGGATTTATCTGGAAGATAAAAAACGACCAGTATAATTGGAAAGAAAATACTATTGGCGCATAAACGAAATGTCTGAAAGCTAGTACCTTCAAACATTTCAGCTATTTATTACGGTAACGGGGGAACGTTATAAGGCATCCATCCCGGCAGCGATTTCAGTTCTTCTTTCACACTGCTGCTGATAGGAACACCCCAGTATTCAAAGAATGGCGCTAGGTTGCGGCCGGCAATTTTTGAAAATTCTCTTGCCCATAAGTCTCTTTTCTGCTCTTCTGTTTTAGCGTAGCTACCTGTAGGGTCTTGCTTTGCAAGGGTCTGGCAATTGCGGAAGAATGTTTTGAAGGCTTCCCAGCCAAAGCCTTCCTGTAATTGGCGGAAGAGGATCAAGGCCAGGAAAGGGTCCTGCTTCCATTTTTCGAAATCAGCTCCCTTGGCAAAATACTGTTGCATCATTTCCATCGTTCTTTTATTGGACACCTCTTCGTGTGCGCCATTGCGGCCGCCTGTGAGTCGGTCGAAGCAGTAGAGGGCAAAGAAATTACAACCTACTTCCCCAGTCCCTTCGAATGACCAATCGCTGCTTTGCATATTATGTCCTATTTCATGGAAGAATCCCCAGTTGGCACCGCCTTCACTAGGCACCAACAGTTTTTCAGGGTTTACAATGATATTCGCAGAGAGCATACCAGTGGATGGAGAATGGTGCACCATTATCGGGTAGCCCGAATGCATATATCCGCCTCCCATATGCTCGTCTATCACCATACGTTGTGGGCGGTATACGGGTTGCGGATATTGGGCCAATTCCATGATTCCACCGATGATACGATCCCATATTTTCATCACTTTTTCCGGATCAGTTACCTGTTGCATCACGGAATCTGGTAGGGTGAGGATAATACGGTCTGTGCCCATTTCGCCCCAGGGCGCTTTATTATTCTTCAACTGTTGTAGCCATTCTTCCTTAGTAGTTTTACCTAAAACGAATTGTGGAGCGGTAATCGCTCCTTTAATCGTCACATCCGCGGACCAATCATTCACCACTGGTAAAGTGGAAATATAAATTAATCCACCGAAGGGACTTGCTATTCGTGTAGTCGTTTCCTTTAGTGTTATGATCTTTACAACCTCGGGCATTCTGCGCCAGTCCTCTCCTCCTGCCACCCAGTAGCCTAGATCATCCGAGTGGGCGCCGATTTGAACGGTAACCATTCCATTCGTCATGTTGGCGGGGATCGTGAATTCCACCACTTCTCCCGGAGCTGCATAAAGGCCTGTAGTATACAGTGTAGCCTCCGAAGGCGCACCGGATTCCAGTTTCCGGATAACGGCCCAGTCACTTTTGTTTACCTGTTTATGATCGATATGTAGGGTACGGGTAATATGTTCTGCCCCCGGCTTCACTGCACCCGGAAACCAAGCTGCAGAGGGATGCGCTTTTACATGTTGGTAATCTTTACTGACCAGTTCCTTACGACTCCACTCCACCACTTGTTGCCGCAGCGTGGAATCCTTTCCTTTCAGACGATTCGTAGGGGTGATGATTACCTCTTCCGGAGTGGGTGTTGTAACGGGTTGTTGGGCTGAAACTGTGGAGGTACAGGCAGTCAACATGGTAAGGAGTAGATAGCTGTATTTCATGTTCCTGTTTTGTAACAGGAAATTAAGTTAAGACCGCCTTTCTTCCCGTATTATTTTGTTCAAGATAAACTGGCGGTAAATGATATTTTTGCAGGGCCATCCAACTAATTGATTATGCGCTTTATTCAGCTAACCGGGTTATCCGGCGCCGGGAAAACTACGATTGCCACTGCCGTCCAGCAGCAGCTAAGCCAACAAGGGTATACAGTGGAAGTAATCGACGGCGACGTATACCGCCAAACACTATGCAAGGATCTGGGGTTCTCCCGGGAAGACCGGTACGAAAATATCCGCCGTCTCTCTGCACTGGCAGCAGAAAAAACAAAGGATGGTATTATCACACTACTCTCTGTTATTCACCCATATGAGGCCATGAGAGCATGGGCGGCCAGTACATATGGTGCGCATACGGTGTGGATTCATTGTCCGCTGAATGTGCTGTTGCAAAGAGATACCAAAGGCTTATATCACCGTGCGATGCTGCCTGATGGCCATCCTGAAAAACTCCACAACCTCACGGGAGTGAATGATCCGTATGAAGAACCCGTGTCTCCCCAACTGATCATACATACCCATGAGGAAGCTATTGAAAATTCCGTACAGCGATTATCTTCGTATATCCTTGCTAGTTTGTAATAATTCATAACTGTTGCAGGCTTGCAGCAGATAATCTGGTATTTCCTTGATTTGTGGTTCCGGCTCAAATGCCTGATCAGGGTATTTCCCATGCCTGTCCGCACGTTGCAGCATCTGTTGTTTCAAGGGTAGCGCCGGCTGATATTGCGTATGTAACAGCAGTTTTTCCAGCATCGATTCATTACCATCCTTATAATCTACGAGAAAAGTATTTGTATCACGAGCATGGATATACGCCATTTTCTGTAGGTAGCGATCAATTAGAAAAGAGATGTACTCCGGGTTCTGCGCTGGAAGTTCCTCCCAGGAACATCCTAACCATTCCGCAGGAATCAAGCCCCGTGTAAAATGCATACCGTGTTGTTTCATTTGGGAGCGGACCACCTCTGCCGGATGGCGGTATAGCAGCATAAACGGCGTGTTGGGAAACCATTGCCGCAGTTCCTCATAGAAGAATAAATGCCAACTGTCTAGTTTGACGAAAACCCGTTGTGCTTCACTTGTACGGGGCCTGGACAGTATGGCGATCAATGACTTGAACAACTGTTCTCTTGGCGGGGCCGCTGTAATCTCCGGTATAAAAGGGAGGCGGAGTACATCATCCAGTACACCCACTTCAGAGAGGATAACATTGCGCTCATCTTCCGCCAGCATTTGAGAAATCGTAGTGGAGCCACAGCGGGACACATGAAAAATGATCGCAGCCGGAGCGGGTGTAGGTAGATCCGATGCCCAGTGGATAATATCTTCCGCAGTACTGATGCAACTGAAGTTGCGAAAACCAGGTGATTGCAGCTTTTTCAGCTCCTGGATAGTATTATGAAAGAAGGGTTGTGTAAACCGGTGTTGTGCTGCATCCAACCACTCAAATCGCATCGCGGGACCGCTGAGTATGGCTTGGTATGGAATAGAATTGTTGAGTAAGTACATCATTAAAGGGAAGCTTTCAGTTGTGCGATCAGGGCTTGATTGGCGGGGTTATTATTACGTTCTAGTTCTGCGATGACGAGCAGTGTAGTGCCGCGATCCAGTTTACCAGCCACTTTCTCCGTGTGAAAATCATATCCTGCTTGTAGGAACAGTTCATCCGTCCACTCATTGCGGCGCGCGTCAATCACCAGGTGCACCCTATCTATCGGACTGAGATTCTCCACACTGTGCCGCTTGCTGAAATTGGCATACCAGCATTGTCCTGGTTGCATGTTTACCCTTTCGCCGTCTACCATGAATACCACATCGGGATGTGTAATAACGGGGATGTGTATACGTACAAATCCATCTTCATAGGCGCCATCTAAGTCGCAGTGCGGTTTGATAACGCTGCCGCTTTCGAGTTTTAGCAGGCGAACACCATCCAAGGGGCATTTGAAAGTATTGATCACTTCCCGGAAATAAGGGCATGCATCCAGCAAATCGGTATCTTGGTATTCAGCAGAAGGATGCGCGTAGATGTCTGCATCATGGCCGGTTCCGGAGCGCAGGGCTACGGCCGTCCATTCGCCATCATAATCACGAGTATTGAAATGCAGTTGCCAAGTGGCTTGTTCACAATTGATGAGGTCCGCCTGTAGTTTTGAAACATCAAAGTGGAATGGCAGTTGGATGATATTATTTCCCTTCATAGGTGCAGATATATTTGGCCTGCATTTACGCCAGAAAAGGTTGCAAAAGGTATTTTGCTCGCAATGCAGTATAAGCAGCAAAGATGCGAAATTATGTCAATAACATATTATTTAACAATCAACATAACATATTATCTTAACAATCAACCAGACAGCATGCTGCGGGTCTTTGCTGCTTATACCACTTTGGGAATAATATGCCTTACAACACTAGCTCCATCTGAATATTAGCACGTTCATAGGGCGAATTGCGAGCCGCCACTTTTCGAAAGCCCAGCTTTTCATATAGGCTGATAGCGGGTTTCAAGATGGTATTGCTTTCCAGGTAGAGTTTCTTCGCGCCTAATACCTTTGCTTTTTCAGCGATAGCACTGCCTAGTAGCCAGCCGATGTTTTTGCCACGTGCAGCGGGTGATACTGCCATCTTCGCCAGTTCATAATCATAATCTGGATCATGCATTTTGATGAGGGCGCAAACCCCTACTGGCTCGCCATGAAGCAATGCCACTAGGATATGTCCACCTTTATCGAGGATATATCCTTGCGGGTTATCCAAGGCCTTATAATCTGCTTCTTCCATTTTGAACCAGTGGCTGATCCATTCCTCATTGAGGTCGCGGAAAGCCTTTTGATATGCAGGCGTGTATGCCACGATCTGGACCTCTTTGCTTTCCCTTAATTTCTTTTGTTCCTGCACTCTGCGCAGCAGGGAACGTTGTTCCAGCAAGTATTCCCATTCTCCGATGGCTTTCCAGAGGTCATGTTTTGTTTGGGCCATCAGTTCTTCTATCGCATTGTTCACGTCTATATATTGCTGTTGAATATTTTCTGCTGTGGCTTTGCCTTTTGCAGTAAGACTCACCAATGTCCGACGTCCGTCTTCCTTATCCTTCTTCTCCTTCACCAGCCCTTTCTTGATCATCTCCTTGACTATTTTACTGACAGACACGTGGCTATGTCCTATTTCGCGGGCAATCGCCGTAATGGTTTCTTCTTCTTTTTGGGAGAGCACGTAAAATACCGGGAACCATTTCGGTTGGAGGTCTACCCCAAAGAGCGCATATATCTGCGCCGCATCTGCAGTAATTTTATCCGTCAGGAATCGCAATCTACTGCCTATGGCCATTTTGCCAATATGATCGAAGAAATTTTCCATTATGTATACTATTTCGTAACTGGTTACGTAAATGTATAATAGAATGATTTTTCTTCCAAATATTTTTTAGGGAGACTCAAGACTCTTTGTAACAACCGTATGTATTTTCATAGAGGGACAAGTCGCACTCCAGTTGTCGGCGATCCCAATTGGCGGTATTGGCGGCTGCTTCGTAAGTAGTTCTGAGAAAGTCCAGTAGTGTAGCCGCAGGATCTTCACTTTGCTGGACATCCTCGTAGTTCAGCATAAACTCACCCATTTCCTGGCTAAAGAATGCAGCAGCGGGCTTAATGGGTTGTTGAGAAAAGTCATCTGGCGTTGGGTAACAATAGGAATAGAAAACGGCATGCGGATATTGGTCACTGCCCAGCCAGAAGCCACAGGAGCTGACTTCATGAGAGTAAGCCTCTTGCATCACTAGTTTAGGCATATTCGGCATTTGTCCGTTATGAGCGGGCGCTCTTCTACCTGAAAAGCGGGTAACTGCCATATCAAATGCGCCCCAGAAGAAATGCACTGGACTTGCCTTCCCGATAAAACCGGTACGGAAACGGGTAAACACCGAATGCACCTGGACCATGGCAGACCAGAAATCCCGCACCTGAGCAGCATCATAAGCATGATGGACCGTATCAGAACTAAAAGGAATGGCGCCTGGAATTTCACTAGGCATATCTGTGATGGAAACATCAATATCCATTTGATAGAGTAACTCAAACAATTTTTGGTAGAAATCGGCCACCGTCATTGGTTTCAGTGGCAGCTTCTCCTTACCGCCCGCACTAGTGACCACCACTAACGCATGTTCCACGAAATTAAAATCGATGCTGAAAATACCATGTTGATATGGCATACTGCCAGTACCCAATCCTTCGGGGTTCACATAAAGGGTAACATGCCAGGAATGATTTAGCCAGGGCATTTTACGTAACCTGATTTTGCCTACAATCTGCGTCCAGAGATGCAAAGTAGCGAGGGTATCTTTCCAGGCGGTATAATTCAATACGGGCCAAGGTTGGGTTTGTGCCATAACAATTTCTTTTAAAGCATTAACAAACGAGTCCGCTGATGGTTTATGCCTATCTTTACAGTGCATTCAATTAGCAGCCATGCAATTTCTACGGGACCATTTCGAAAAGTTAATTACACTAGAAGATAAGGAATTTGAATACATTTTACAATTCTTTCGCAGCAGGCGGATTATGAAGAAGCAGTTCCTGTTGCAGGAAGGAGATGCGGTTACTCAAGAGTATTTTGTAGTAAAGGGTTGTTTAAAATCGTATGTGCTAGACCGTGAGGATAAGCCCCATATCATGCAATTCGCCTTACCAGACTGGTGGATTAGCGATTACCAGGCACTGATTACGCAAAGTCCGTCTAGCATGTTTTTAGAAGCTGTAGTTCCAACGCAAGTGCTATGCATCACCCGGGAAGACAAAGAACGCCTCTGTACAGAGATGCATAAGATGGAGCATTTCTTTCGCATAAAGAACGCTTACGGCTATATTGGCTTACAACGACGCATCTTATCCATGCTTACAGGTAGTGCCAAAGACCGTTATGAGCAATTGCTCCGGCAGTATCCTGAATTATTCCAGGTAGTGCCTAAACAAGACCTGGCGGCATTCCTTGGCGTTAGTAGGGAAACGCTCAGTCGGCTCTACACCAAAAACAAAGAAATGTGATACAGGTCACATCCATATTGTGACATACCTCCTGTGCTGAAATCTATAACTGGCTGACCTTTGTAGTCTAAAAACAAAGATCAGCAATGAACATCCTATCCAAGTTAGTGTTTACTACCCTTATTATTCTTTCAACATTTAAAGGTTTCTCACAGATGAATACAAATAACACCCATCAAAGTAAGGGGAAGAAAATACTCTTCGTAGTTACTTCCCATTCCGATCTCGGCAATACCGGTGAAAAAACTGGTATCTGGATCGAAGAATTTGCAGCACCGTACTACTTCTTGCATGATAAGGGCGTGGATATTACCATCGCCTCCCCTGCTGGCGGCGCTGCTCCCATCGACCCTAAGAGTACAGATCCAAACGCACAAACGGAAGCTACCAAAAGGTATTATAGCGATCCTGCAACCCAAGAAAGATTAGCACATACCGTGGCACTTTCTACCGTAAAATCGGAAGATTATGACGCGGTGTTTTATCCTGGCGGCCACGGCCCCATGTGGGATTTGGCAGAAGATAAAACCTCTGCCGCGCTCATTGGTGCATTCCTGCACAGTAACAAACCAGCGGCATTGGTATGCCATGCACCTGTAGCACTACAACACGTAGTAGACGGCAATGGAGCACCCTTTGTTAAAGGTAAAAATGTAACGGGCTTCAGTAACAGTGAAGAAGCTGGTGTAAAACTGACTACCGTAGTGCCTTTCTTGCTGGAAGATATGCTGAAGTCTAAAGGAGCGCATTATCAGAGTGGCCCCGATTGGCAATCCTTTTCCTTACAGGACGGGCTCCTGATTACAGGCCAGAACCCAGCGTCTTCTATTGCAGTAGCAGAAAAATTATTACAACAAGTAACTAGTAAATAAAACGAATCCTCAAAAAAATCCGTGAGCCTCCAGCTCACGGATTTTTTTATTTATCATAGAAAGTTCGCATCATAAATCGCGTTGTATCCACGCCCACCGCAGCAAACTGCTTATTCAGCGCATATACGCTCTTTTGAAATAATGCAGCAGAAATGCCATCTTGTTGCCTACCGGCTAAGTATATACGAAAAGAAGGGCTATGGTTTACCTGTGCAAGCATAATATTCATGCCAGGATAGGCCCTTGATATGGCTTTACCCGGTTGCAGCGTGTCGTATAACGGAATGCCAGTGGTCATATCAAAGGGTTTGGCGGTGGAAGAATCAATGGTTTGGCCCCGTGTGCTGCCTGGAGGATTTATTAGGTGTTTGGGGTCATAACAACGAATAAATAGGTTTATCGCGGCGCTATCATCATAATTCATGATGCTTTTACTCATACTTCTCATGACACTATCTCCACCCCAAATGATCATCTTCAGTTGGAAGGAATCAGGATGTTCAATAAATTTATCCAGTTGCTCATTATTAGCGGTGAGTTCGAAAAGCTTGATACTAGTTGGTTCGCTCACTGATATGTTCGGCAACAGCTTTATAATAGCTCCTGTATCATTGCTATACAAATAAACCGCCCCCTGTGCCTTGGACATAGAATCCACCATTAATTTGGCCACCTGGATATTCTTATCAAATTTATCCGCCTGCATGGCAGTAAATTGACTGAAGTTCGGACCACGATCCTTTATCCAGTCTTTGCCGCAGGCTTTAACAAGACCAATCAGGGCAATAGCAAAGCTGAGAGGGACCGTCCAGATGGCAGCATTTTTGTTCTTTTCGCCTTCGCGTTTTAATTGTATGGCAGGATCTTCGTATGTAGATGGTATTTTGCTGTGCAGCTTTTTGGCATAACGTGTATCTAGCTTAGTTTGCAGGGCAGCGGTAAATTCGGCAAAGGTGACTGCATCCTCCCTACTGTTAAAAACATTGCTATTGTAAGTGAGCCACCAACTGATTTTCTGGCCGGATTTCAGGCGCAGACTCATAGATGGAGGATTACGCTGATACCATTTCAGGTGTATGATTTGGTCTATATCATCCAAATTAATACGCCCGTGATAAGTAGAAGTAAAGCCTGAACTATCCAAGGTAATGGTATCTTCTGCTTTTCCGTTTCGGAACATTAGGTAGACTCCAATCGCCAATGGCAACAAGGTTGCCAGCAAGAAAGCAGTGGTGGAGGTACTATCTAATACAATTAATATTGTCAGACCCACTATTGGACTGAGGATGGTCAACAACAGGTACAGCAATATTTTCCTGGCATTCTGAAATTTAAAAGCAAAAGTTTTCATCCTGCACAAAATAACAAATTATCCTATAGGAAGCGGTCTATGGCATCTATCGGATTCTTTGTAAATTACTTTATGAAAATAACGGAAGCACAGTCATTGATTGCACAAGCCGGGTTGCCGGGAGGAACCTGGGCGGATCTTGGCGCTGGGAGCGGTTTATTCAGTGCTGCGCTCGCACAGTTGTTACCTGCTGGCAGTACGATTTATGCTATTGATATCCACCCTCCTGAAAAAATCGTATATCCTATACCGTCAGACATTCAGATTATTCCAATGCAGCAGGATTTTGTGCAGCAGCCACTTTCCATGGGTGGATTATCAGGTATCCTAATGGCCAATTCCTTGCATTATGTAGCTGATAAAAAATCTCTGGTGCGACAGTTGAAAACGCATATGGAACCAACTGCTATTTTTATCATTGTGGAGTATGAAACCGATCAGGCCAATCCTTGGGTCCCCTATCCTATCCCCTTCCAAGCACTTACTCGTTTGATGCAGCAGGTAGGATTTGGACAATCCATCTATTTGGGCGATCGGCCTTCCGTGTTTAGATCTGGGAAGATGTACGCTGCCACATTCCGCCAATAGCCCCATTTTTACCTTCATTTTAATTCTATTTTAAGCTAGTTTTAATATTGCTTGATAATTTTCCCGATCGCGTAAGTCAATTTCCCGATTGGAGCAATCACACACTGGTAGCCAATCGACATTTGCATCACATCAGATATTTATGCGCAAATTATTGTCGGGACTTCCTTTTCTTTTATTGCCAGTGCTGGCTTCCGCACAACGGCATTCGGACTCAACCAGAATTTATTTCCTGAAAGATATCAGGGTGAAAGGTATTCGCACTGTTCGGGGAACGGGCCATCTACCGGAAGAGAGTGATGGTGTTATATATGCAGGCAAAAAGAATGAAGTGATAGCGGTAGACAGCCTGGATGCCAATAAGGCCATTAACAATACCCGTCAGATACTAGGACGTATACCCGGATTAAACATCACAGAAACCGAAACCGGTGGGTTTACTGCCAATGGTATCGCTACACGTGGACTTAACCCTACGCAGAGCATAGAGATGAATACCCGGCAAAATGGCTACAATATCTCCGCAGATATTTACGGTTATAACGAAGCCTATTACCTGCCGCCAATGGAGGCTGTAAGTCGGATAGAAATGGTAAGAGGCGCGGCTTCGCTTCAGTTTGGTTCACAGTTTGGAGGATTAGTTAATTATATTTTGCATACACCTCCTACTGATAAGCCTTTTGAATACTACACCTCACAAACAGCAGGTAGTTTTGGCCTTTTCAATTCCTTTCATTCATTTGCAGGTACCATTAAAAAGTGGAGTTACTATAGCTTTCTTCAATACCGCACCTTGGATGGATATCGCCCTAATAGCCACCAACAGCAGTTTACAGGCTACGGCAAAGTACAATATAATGCATCTGACAAACTACAGGTGGGGGTGGAATATTCCCTTTTACGAAACCGCATCAAAATGCCGGGAGGCCTAAACGACAGCATGTTTCATGCTGATCCACGTGCGTCCTTCCGTGCGCGTAACTGGCTGAAAAGTCCTTGGAATGTTGTCAGCGGCTATATGAACTACGATATATCTCCTGCCACTACATTGAATGTAAAAACCACTTATCTGTTTAGCAGCAGAGCCCTTGTATGGAGAAATGAAGATGGTGGCCCAGGCGTACTGGACACCATCAATCCTGCAACAGGACAATACATTCCACGAGAGGTACAGAACGAAGTAATGCATAACACCACTACAGAAGCGCGTTTACTGCATCACTACCAACTGGGCAATATGAATAACACCCTTGCAGGCGGTATACGTTATAGCTACGCATGGTTTAAAAGGCAAGGTGGCGGAGAAGGCAGCACTGGCAGCGACTTCGACCTTCATATAAACGGAGAATATGCATATGCTCTGGACTTTACCACTACCAATGTGGCGCCGTTCGTTGAGAACATTTTCAGGATCGGGAAAAAATTATCTATCACACCAGGTTTCCGATTGGAATATTTGAAAAATACAGCAAAAGGCTATATTACAGACAGTGCAAAGGTTTACACCAACGATAGTAAATCTCGCAGTTTCCCTTTGTTCGGGATCGGTGCCGAGTTTAAAACCAGCAGTTACACCAATGTGTATGCAAACATCAGCCAGGCTTACCGCCCCGTTGATTACTCGCAACTGACGCCTATTGGTATTACCTCGAAGATTGATCCGCATATGAAAGATGCCTCCGGATTCAATGCCGACTTAGGTTACAGGGGTACTGTGAAAAATTTCCTGAACTTTGATTTCGGTCTTTTTTATCTCGCGTATAATAATCGAATTGGTACGATACTCCTCAATGATGCCAATGGGAATCCTTATACACTCCGTACCAATGTGGCCAACAGCGTACATAAAGGTGTAGAAAGTTATGTAGAACTGAATATTCTGAAATGGCTGCAACCTACTTCCAGGAGGGGTATCAGTATCTTTGACGCATTTGGTTATACAGATGCAAAATATACCTCTGGGGAATTCAAAAACAATCGCGTGGAAGCGGCTGTGAAATATACTAATCGTGTAGGTCTCATTTACAGTGATCCTCATTTCTCTGCCACCTTCCAGTTGAATAATGTCGGCGATGCCTATGGCGACGCTACCAATGCGAAATTCAGTGAAGACCCTATCGCAGGATATATACCCGCATATACGGTGATGGATGTAAGCGCTACTTATAAGATCAGTCGATATACTTTAAAAGCCGGTGTCAATAACCTGGCCAACAAAGCCTATTTCACGCGTCGTACAGATGAATATCCTGGTCCTGGAATTATTCCTTCCGATGGCAGGAGCTTATACATAGGGGTAGCAGCAAGGTTTTAGTCCGAGGCTGTCCTGAAAAAGTAAAGGGTGTCCCCAAATATGGAGACACCCTTTACTCGCATACATGGTTTGCCGTTAACGTTTTATGAGTTTCAGGAAATCGGCCACTTGGAGAGAGGTTCTCAATCGCCCTGTTTCCTTGGCCGTACTGGGTACCTGCGTGAGTTCCCATATGTTCCTGGTAACCATGTGAAATGGCCGGCCACTATCAAAAGACACCGGCAATTTGATTCATGGGGTGAAATATCCAAGAAAAATCAGATATTTGCGTTCGTGATAATTCCGGCATACCCAAAATGTCATGTTTGTTAATCCATACTACAGCAGCATCTAGCGGCCGGATTCTCCCAAAATGAAAATGTAAAACCTATGAATCGAACGATTATCGTTGGGGACATCCATGGATGTTACGACGAACTAATGCTACTACTAGCTAAACTACACCTGCAACCGAATGACCTACTGATAGCGCTGGGCGATATAGTTGACAGAGGCAACAAATCCTTGGAAGTATACCAATACCTTCGTGAGCGCCCGAACACAGTTGTTTTAATGGGCAACCATGAACGAAAACACCTGCAAGGCATCCTTTCTTATTCGCAGGAAATTGTACAGTTGCAATTTGGAACGGCCTACCCTGCATTCCTGGAGTGGTTAAAAGGACTGCCATATTATTATACTACCCCAGAAGCCATTATCGTACATGCTTCCCTGTTAGATGGCATGCCATTGGAAGAGCAACGGGAAGAAGTACTCTGTGGCACTATCTCCGGCGAAAAGCAACTGGAAAAAGCCTATGGCAACAGCATGGAGTGGATGCAGCACTATAAAGGAGATAAGCCCGTTATCTTCGGTCATCGGGTGGTAAACGAGGTAGAAATCACTGGGAATTGCTGGGGAATAGACACTGGCTGTTGTCACGGTCGGCAGCTCACTGCCATCGAGTTACCTGGCATGCGCATTCACCAGGTAGATGGATTAGCAAATCACTGGCGGGCGGAACAAAAAAAGTGGCAGTTGCCTGTGCTTTATTCCAGAAACTGGAAACAGATGGAGTTCAAAGCGATTCGTCACCAGTTGAAAAAGCTGGATTACCTGCAGGAGCCGGAAGCCCGACAGATATTGGATCAGGTACACCACTGGGTGGTATCACTCCCGCAGACGTGGCAACTCCTAACGAGTGCCATTGAGCAATTTGCAGCCAGCATCCAGGCAGATGAAAATCGGAATTTTGTGCAGGAAGCCAACCAGTATTTTTTCAAAGTGTTCCTTTATAAAGCGAATGCCAACAATCTGAAAATATCCGACCTGGAACAGTCCCTACAAACACCGGAAAAAGTGCTGAAGTTGGCGGACGCATTACAGGCCAATATTTTATCATTCCCAGAATAATTTATCTTTAGCGAATGATTGAAATCCGGACATTCGAGCAGTTACAGGATGCAGCCACTCCGCGTAGGGTGATGCGTTATTTGTTAGTCTATTGCGCCAAGGAATCTATCCTTGCCCATATTGACGGGAATCGCTACCCACTTCATGCTGGAGAAGTGATTACTATTACTTCCGGGCAGTACCATCACCTGGAACCAGCGCCTGGCGCGGAGGGGTATGTACTGGAGTTTACGCTCGATTTCTTCTGTAAGGATGATCAAGATATTGAGTTGATCTTTCATAATGGGTTGTTCTGCCATTTCGATCAGAATGAAGTGATAGCTGTACATACTGCCCTCATGCAGGAACAGTTGGCACTGATACAATCGGAGCTAACAACCCAGCCTTATCAATATCTTACTAGTATTCACAGCAGGATCGTATTGCTGCTCGTGGGGATTAATCGGGCAAAGGTGGAACGAGGAGATGAAATCTGGAAGCCCTCTGCCCTCTTTTTGCGCTTTTTGGAGGCGGTGCGCCATCATTTTATCCATGATTACCCCGTAGCGGAGTTTGCACGCATGCTCAATACCACTGAGGCCAAATTGAATGAGCAGGCCCGGCTGCATGCCGGTAAAACCGCGCAGAATGTCATTTACGGCCTGGTAACCGCAGAAGCGAAACGATTATTACTCTATGGAGATCTGACCATTAAAGAGGTAGCCTATAAACTGGGCTTCAATGATCCCTATTACTTTTCCAATTTCTTCAAGAAACATACCCAGGTATCACCCAAACATTTCAGGGAAGTAAATGGACTTTCCTAAAAATTACATCTGTTTTCCATAATTGTCTATTCTTTAGCCCTCCCTTTTGCCCCAATTTTGTGCTGGTAAACACATAATACCAGCATATGATTTCTAATACAGCTATTACTTCACTTTTATTGCGACTGGCTCTGGCAGGAGGTTTTCTGTCGGCCGTGGCCAGCAGAACCGGCCTATGGGGCAAACAATCTTCTGGATGGGATGCCTTTCTGAAATACACCGCGCAGGTCAATTCGTTTATGCCATCCACGGCTATTCCCGCCATCGCCATTAGTTCCACCATCCTGGAAACTACACTGGCATGCTTGCTATTACTGGGATATAAAACCAGTTTAGTAGCAGTAGCCGCCGGTACACTGACCTTATTTTTTGCTTGCGCGATGGCCTGGTCCTTTGGCTGGAAGGAAGTACTCGATTATTCCGTGTTGGCTTTCAGTGCAGGATCCTTCTTATTGGCCTCTGTTCCTACTTCCCGCTGGAGCCTTGATTATTTATTACAACGTTAAAAAAACATATATTATGAAAACAGACATCCATCACTACATCACCAAAAGTAACCACACTACCTGGGAACCATTGATCGAAAAAGGCGTAAACTATAACGGCATTTATGTTAAATCATTACGCTATGATGAGGCGAGTGGCCGTTCCAAAACAATTCTCCTGAAATTCGACGCAGGTGCAAAATATCCTTATCATAACCATCCTGCCGGAGAAGAAATCTTTGTACTAGAAGGGGAAGCATTGGTAGAAGGTACCACCCTCCAACAAGGCGACTACCTGTATACACCGCCAGGGTTCAAGCATGCCGTGTATAGTCCTAATGGCGCTACCCTATTGTTTGTAGTGCCTGAAGAAGTAGAAATCTTATCTGAATAAACCCATTGTGCTCCAATTTGTTGTCCTTGCCCGTTGGGCATGGACAACAAAAAAGATAAAAGGCTGAAATTGACTTCTGCGACGTCAATTTCGGCCTTTTAATACAGTATCGTTTTTTCTGCTATTTCGTTGGGAAATAAATACAATCACCAGTGCAATGATACTCCAGACAAGCATTTGCCAGGTGGGCGCTTCACTTAAATGGAAAGTAAGGGTAGTCCAGAAAGAACAGAAAACACCGAATGTGAAGAAACTCAGGCATTGGCGGTATGCGCCGTAGTGGTGAGTAGTAAGGTGACTGCCAACAGTATACTCGTACTGATGATGAGATTTTTTCAGTTCATTTTATCCCCCAAGGGCACCAAGAATAACATGCCGAGGCCATATCCTAGTTGCGCCATCATCGACATTTTCCCAATACTGCTTTCAGACGCATGAATAGATTGTGCTATATTGTGTAAGATGGGCTGATTATAATAGAGATTGGCCACAATAATCCCTGCAGATGCCACCATCACAGGTATTCCCAGGGCTTCTTTCCTCCCAAGCGCTAATTCCATTGTCTTTTTTTATTTGCAAAACTAGTCCGCCCTGGTGGGTGGAATTTGTAATATTTGATTATAAATTTGTAAAAAACGATTATGGAGCGCTATGTGCAGTTTGACCCGATTTTCATCCGCCATTTCACCACCGGACAATGGCCCTTCCCTACGCATAATCACAACCATTACGAGTTGGTGTTTATACATGCTGGTAAAGGGATGCATGTACTGAACAATGCCCGCACGGAGTACAGTGATAAAGCCTTATTCCTCCTGGCGCCGCAGGATCAACATAAGTTTGTGGTGCATGAAGAGACAGAGTTCAGCGTGATAAAATTTCTTCCTATCTACCTTAGTGGGGATACGGAAAGCAAAGAGCGACGAGATTGGAACCTACTCATGGATGAACTGATTGTGAACAATGAAGAAGTGTCTGCCATTATTCTGATTAAAAAAGAACTGAAAAAAGTGGAGCAATTGTTCCGCATGATTATCCGAGAATGGGAGGAGTCCGATCAGCAAGCCAATGAATTAATGGTACACCTGCTGCGAGGGGTACTGGTGATCTTGAAACGGAATATCTTCGGAGATACTGGCGGAACGGGCCTCTCCACGGACAACCTCTCCATTGGCATTATGCATCATATACATGCACATATTCAATCGCCGGAGGCGTTAAGCAGTACGTATATTGCCGGGAAATTTCATTTATCTGCCAGCTACTTGGGCATGTTATTTCGGCGGGAAATGGGCATTTCATTGAAGGAATATATTTCACAGTACAAATTCAAACTGATCCAGGCCAGGTTAAAACATAGTCGCGACTTATTAAAGGAAATCAGCCACGACTTTGGGTTTACGGATGTCAGCCATTTCAATAAGTTTGTAAAAAAGTACAGTGGACAGAATCCGAAGGACATCCGCAGTGGCAGTGCGGTATTATAGCTTTGCTGATGCTAATAAAAAATCTTTGTTGCCAGATGCGCTATAATCCATCAGCAGTGTGATTAACTGTACTACCCTTCCTGGTTGGGAATCCATCTCCGGCGCTCGTTTCGTCACTAATCGTGTCACTCCATCCCAACAACTTCCTAAGTCATATTTGGTACCTTCCATTTTTCCTGTTCCTGGTATAGGCGCTATGGCGTTGTTGATAGCCATTGAAAACAAATGGCAACAACGATCTCCCAATGCATTGTCCAGTGTTACGGAAAATCGGTTTTCCATTAACCTACACCAGCCCGTTTGAAGCGTATAGCCGTTGGGGTTACCCAGTAAACTTCCCCAGGAAGCGGGGTCTTTTTCTGGTCGTATGAGCCAGTAGATTTGTCCTGGTAGTTCAGGGCGTATATGAAAATAGTTATGATAAAAGCGGATGCTTTCCTTTTGCAGATGTTGGGGAGACGCGGTTTGCCAGTGATCTGTCGCCCGTATCTCTTTGCTACGCTGTAATACATACTTGCTATAGCCTTCTTTCATTTCCGATTCATTGGCATAGAAATGACCATATTGCTGCTTAAATTCCTCTGCTGACACCATGTGCTTCCAATGTGTATTCATGCTGGCTTATGCGTGTATTATTTTTTAGTTCCAAGATAAGTTCGGCCAGCGGCCAGGTGATTAATGGCATCTGCCATGCGTTGTATGCGTGCCTCTGTGACACTGGTTTCCAAAACCCAGGCTACACACTGCTGCTGCTCTTCTTTTGGCATGGCTTGAAAAGCTTTCCATGCCTCTGGTTCATCCTTCAGACAATCTAGGAAGTCTTCCGGAATTACGTCCGCTGCTGCGGGCTCGCTATCATACAACACCAAGTGCACCTTATCCCCCGCTTCCTTTTTGATAGCCTTCCTGATCGTGGCATTCACTGCCATCATCATGAGGCCGGCTTTACTGGGCATTAGAGAGAAAGTATCCAATGTGTAGTTATCAATCGAACCGTGCACTTTACGTAAACCGAAGTAGGCCCTCGTATTCTTAGGAATCTCCGGTAGACGAATGAACGTCCAGCCGCCTTTCATCTGCATCTTTTCCAGGAGTACCTGTTTATCTATAAGGGGAGTTTTATCTTGTGTCATTATGATCTCGCGAAAAAATTCAACCAACAAATTACAATTATTCCAGGTATAAAATAAAAAACCGCCCGTTGCCGGGCGGCATATATAAATGTAGGTTTAGAAAAATAAGCGCGTATGATCAATCATCATCGCCATGATGCTTCCAGTGACCGTGGCCGCGTCCATGGCCGTGGTCATCATCATCATCGTCGTCGTGATGGCGGCGGTAGCGATCATCCTTGCAATCCCGGATGATGACTTGTTTACCATAACATCCTTTGTAGCGTCTGTATTGTGAGCGGTAATAATCATCGTTGAGATAAGGCCGGGGTTCATTGATGACTACTTTGTAACCACGGTATAAATCGTAGTGGTAATATCTAGGTAGGTTGCGGGAGAATACCCAATCATCTGCGTCCTCATCAAAGTAAATAAACTGGCGATCCGGGATATAGTAATAGGCGCCGATGTCTGGGAGGTAATAATATTCGGCATAGTCATATCCTACAGGGCCCCAGGTAGGTTGATTGCCGATGTTTACATTTACATTGAAACGTACCTGAGCGTAAGATGCCGGCGCACAGAAAAAACCTCCGGCTAAGAGGCAGGCCAAGATGGCAAGCTTTTTCATAAAAATATGGTTTGTAAAATACTTACAACCAAATTAATGCCAGTTCGCTTGCAGGTGCAAATTTTAATTTCTTTGTAATCTTATTTATGTTTTTCTTCAAAGTCCAGCAACCATTGCTTCCTCCAAATACCGCACCATAGCCCGTTAAAGCGCCATCCGATGCCACCAGGCGATGACAAGGAATGATAATGGCGATGCGATTGGAGTCTTAGTTAGATAGGCATATTGTTGTTGCAAAATTTCGCGTTCTGCAAATTCAAGCAGACATATACCCTCCGGAACCGCACAGGCAAACATAGTACCGATAGGGGTTTCCAGCTCTTTATAATCAATATTTTTCATGGATGATGTAGCATAAAGAATTTATACGCCGATGATAGCTACTTTACTTCTACCACTCTGCATCTTGCTTACTTTAATCTGTACAGGAATACGTTCTGTCATCTCCTGCACATGCGAAATCACACCCACCTTCCGGCCCTGATTATGGAGGCGTTCCAACGCATCCATAGCGATATTTAAGGTAGTTGGATCGAGGGAACCGAAGCCTTCATCGATGAAAAGGGATTCCACTTTCATCCTGCTGGAGGATAAAGAGGCTAGACCTAATGCCAAGGCCAATGATACCAAGAAGGATTCCCCACCAGAAAGCGAGTAGACCGTTCTGATTTCATTACCCATGTCTTTATCCAATACTTGTAATCCTAGGGAATTCGGGATACGTTCCAATACATAACGCTGATTCAAAAACTCCAGGTGTACGTTTGCATGACTGAGTAAAGCGTCCAGCGTGTATTCCTGGGCTATTTGCCGGAATTTCTTACCATCGGCGGAGCCAATGATTTCATTCAGTTTCTGCCAGTTCTCCAAGACTTGCGTCTGGGCAGTTATTTCTTCCTGCAAGGAACCTATGCGCCCTTTATTTTCTTCGTCTTGTTTCAGTTTGAATTCGATGTTATTAAACTCCTTACCGGTATGACGTAGTATATCTGTTTCTGCCTGTCTGCGCTCTTTCAGGTCTTCCAGCCCGTTCTCCGAGAAATTTTGCTGGCGGTGATTACTCCATGCCGTTGTTCTTTCCTCCAGTACTGATTTGGCTTGTGTTTGGGCATCTGCGATTTTACGCAGTTCCAGCCGTTCGGCTTCCATCCACTCTGGCGGGAAAGATAGTAATCGGTGGAGTTCAGGCTCAGAGAGGCTTACCTGTTGTTGCTGATGATATTGCTCCAGCCAGCCCGTGATTTTATGTTGGAGATCAAGTTCCTGTTTTTGTAGGTTTTCTTGATCTTTCTCTAATTGCTCTTTCTTTGTGGTGGCACGGGTTTCCGCGTCTAGTATTACATCCAAGGCTGCTTTTTGCTCCTCCTGTGTTTTACGTGCACGCTCTACGGCCGACTTCAAATCCGCCTCTATAGCGGTTACAGGCTTACCTTCGAAAATCCCTTTACGCTGCGATTGCAACGTTGCTGCTTCGGCTTGCAGATTGGTAAGCTGCTGTTGCTTTTGGCTCGTGTCTCCCGTATAATAAGCCGTTTGCTTTTTAATACCTGTAATAGTTTCCAGTAATATATCCTGCTTACGGATATTTTCATCCAACTGTTTTACCTGGCTTTTCCAACGGTCTGCGAAATCCTGTATCTGTTTAACAAAAGATGCCGGGTTTTTCTTCCATCCCTGGAACCATTGCGGAGATGCAAAATGGACAGACAACTGTTGCTGCACCTGGTCCAACTCCGCTTCTGCGGCGGATTTATCCTGCTGTAGGCGGGTCAACTTTTCTTCCTGGGAACTCAGTTGCCGCTCCTCATCCTTGATAGCATTGGTTTTATCTGAGAGTTCTTTTTCCTGGCGGTCCAATTGCTCTTTCCTTTTATCCAGGTTTGCTTTACTGGTTTGATATGCCTGTATTTTATCCTTTAACGCGCCTTGTTTTGCTTTCGCTTCTTCCAGGCGTGCACGCAGCCAAGCAGCTCTTTCCGACGCGGGTTCCTGCATGCAGGCGGGTTGTATCTTAAACGCTTCCCATGCCGGGAGATGTCCGCCTATAGCGGCTTCTTTACCCTGTAAATCTTTTTCCTTGTCCGTAATAGTGGCCCCCAGGAAATCTGTTGTTTTTTGGAGATTGCTATGCTTAGTAAGACTAGCAGTATACGCTGCTTCCGCGCTATTATAATCGGACTGCAACGCTGATAGCAAGTTATCCAAACGTGGATCATGGGTGGCATAAGGGTGACTGGTACTTCCACATACAGGGCAAGGCTCATCAGGCGTCAGTTGCTGCCGTAGCTTTTCCACGTCGGCGGCGGCGGCCAGGCTAGCTTTCTCCATCGCAGTAAGAGCCATATCCCGTTTGGCTTTTGCAACCGCCAGCTCCGTGGCAGTTGTAGCCAATTGCTCCTGCTTATTGCTCAGCTCCAATCGATGAGCGAATAATTGAGCGCGCAGGGTAGTTGCTTCCTCCATGAAATTGTACAACAATTTCCAATGCACTTCCGCAGCCAACATATCTTCTACCAGCAGGTCGGCCTGATTTTTTTCCTCCTCCAAACTCGCTATAGTACTCGTTTGCAGTTGTTTTAAATCCTGCTGATATGCCTGCTGATCCTGTTGCCATGCAGCCTGTATAGTGGCTTGCTGAATTTTCAGATCTGCCAATTTCGTTTTGCTAGTCTCGACTAGATCCTTTATGGTGGCTATTTCTACGGCATAATTCTCCAGCGCTGCGAGTTTAATGCCTGCGTTATGGAGCACAGAGATAATCAGTTCTTGCTGTTCCGCAATGGGTTGGCGAGCGGCATTATCGGTTTTCCATTTGGTCAGCTCTGCTATAGCATCCGCCAGCGTTTCCGCTTCCGTGTTTTTTTGTAATAGTTCTTTTTCTTGCTCCTGGAGACGGTTTTGAGCTTCCGTTAATTGTTCCGTTGCTTGCCTAATCTGCTCTTGTCTTTCATTCAGTTGCACATCCAGGGCTCTGGCGCGATTCAGCATTGGCTGCGCGTTTTCCTGCTCCTGTTCTACTTTTCCTAATTTCTCTTGGAGTTGCAGCAAATTGGTTTGCTGCTTGACTTTCTGCTGCAACAGCGTATCCAACTGCGTAATCAGCGTTTTTGCCTCGAGGGTTTTATCTTTTAATTGTGATTGTATGGTTTGCAAGGCATCCACCGTAGAGCGGAGTGGTTGTACTTTTGCCACCTGCTCCAGTTGCTGTTCCCTTGGTACTGCGCGTTCTACAGCAACCGTAGTAGCATCGTAGGCCTGCTGCGCTGCTTCTTGGCTTTCTATTAATTCAGCTAAGCGTTCATGCCAAGTAATTTCCTTATCCAGTGAGTCTATACGCTTTCCAGTGGCTTTGATGGCAGCATCGAGCGTTTCCTTCTCTTGCTGCAGTGCCGCCAATTCCTCAGTGGTCAAGGTATGAATGCCTTCCTTCTTAGCATTCAGCTCTTTTACCACCTGTTGTTGGTCGGCCGACTTCCGATATATCCGTTGAGATATTTCCGAGTAAATAGTCGTTCCTGTCAGTTTCTCCAGCAGGGAAGCTTTTTCGTCTTTTCCTGCTTTGAGAAATGCTGTAAAATCGCCCTGCGCCAAGAGTACGGAGCGGGTAAACTGTTCAAAGTTCAGACCTACCAATCGGGCTATTTCCTCTTGCAGCTCTGTCTTTTTACCAGGAACGGTTGTATTCGTATTGATATTTTTTAGGGAGACATCATACGCTTGCAATGCTCCATCTGCCTTATTGCGCGCTCTCCTAACACTCCAAGTAGCGCGATAAGGTTGGGTATCCACGCCTACGAAATCCACTTCTGCGTAGCCATCGGCAGTACCGTCGCGGAGAATGCCACGGATATCACTTTGACTGATGGTGGCTCCTTGTACATCTTGTACTTCTACCCCACTCTCCGCTTGTTTATAGCGGGGCGTTTTGGCGTACAATGCGAGGCAAAGCGCATCCAGGATGGTGGATTTGCCGGCGCCTGTAGGCCCGGTAATAGCGAAAATACCGGCATTCTGCAAAGGCCCCTGCGTAAAATCTATTTCCACAGTACCTTCCAGCGAAGCCAGGTTTTTTATGCGTATGGCGCGAATCTTCATGCTAGTTGTCAGTATGGTTAACTTCCTGTGCTACTTCATGGAACAGTTGCAACAGTTCCGCAGGAACGGGGTTATTGTATTTCACCTGGTAAGCTTTTGCGAAAATATCCTGTGGTTGCAACTCTTGTAAGTTGCTACCAGCAATGGTTTCCGGTGCATCCACTGAGGAATGGCCATTTGTATATTTCACATCAATTTTTGCCAGCCGGATATGTTTACCTTGAAGGGTAGATTCGATTTTATGTCGCAGTGCAGGTTCAGGCCCTTCCAATAATACCCGAACTTCCAGGTAGGGAGCGGGAATGTCCGTTTCCGCTCCATTTGCGGGTAATTTCTCCAATGCCATTAGGACTTCAGACAAATTACTATGCACACTTGGGATACGCTGTAACCCAACAGACACCGGCACTTCCAAGGTAGTGGGCGCCGAAATGCCCTCTCCTTCCAGGTTAAATAGAATTACCTGGTGACGATAGTTAAACTCCGAAAACGACATCGGTAGTGGACTTCCGCTATAACGGATATGTTCCTTGCCGCCAATGCGCTGTGATTTATGAATATGCCCAAGGGCTACATATTTGATATCTTCATGAAATGCATCTGTGGAAACGCATTCCACGCCACCCATGATGAGTCTTTCTGTTTTATCTAGTTCTGTAATTTCGGCCTGTTGTGTATGCATATGGCCCATAGCGATAATAGGTTGACCTGCTTTTCTGTATTGCAGCACATGTTGATATACCTGCTCATACATCGCGGCAACACCCGCTGTATAAGGATTATCGCTGCTGGCTACTTCCGGATAATCACCCATGCGCAGGAAAGGTACCGCCAAACACCAGGCTACTGGGTTTCCAGTTGTATCCTTGATGGGGATCGTCAGTTTATCATAATCGATATTGCCGAAAGCATCTCTTTCTACCACCCCGATGATATGGATATTGGAAGATTCCAGTAATGGTTTTGGCGATTCGAGTCGCGCAGCAGAGTCGTGGTTGCCGGCCGTCATGATGATTTGCAGCGCAGGATTATTCCTGGCAGCATTGGCCAGGAAGGTATATAGCATTCTGACCGCACTAGCAGCAGGATTCGACACATCGAATACATCGCCACTGATCAGCAATACATCAATTTTTTCGTTTATAAGTGTTTGCAACAGCCAGTCTAGGAACTGCTGATGCTCATAAGTACGATCGTATTCGTGGAATAACTGACCGATATGCCAGTCGGCAGTGTGCAGCACTTTCATCACCCGAAACATTTGGCCGAAAGTACGTTAATTTTTTGGGACGGACGCAGCGGTAGTGTGTAATACGTAGATCGCATATCAGCGTATATTTTAGTTATCGGGAGACACGTGTCTTCCGACCTACAATCCTACCCTATTCTTCAACTTAACATATGTACCAATCTACCGAGGCGTTTCATCTGTTGGCGTACCTCTTCCGACCAAAACAATCCAATGGAAATGCGCATACAATTTTCAAACTGATGCTGGAGCGTAAACATTCTACCGGGTGCAATACTGATTTTATGTTTCATCGCGATGTCAAATAGTTCGGTGGTATTCATGGCTTCATTCAATTGCACCCAAAGGGCTAGTCCTCCTTGTGGCCTGCTTACCCTGGTATCTTCCGGGAAATATTCCGCCACCGCCGACGTATAGTGCTCACAGTTAGCCTGCAAGGTGCTACGTAGTTTCCGAAGATGGCTTTCATATTTACCACTTCGCAGGAAATTAGCGACCGCTTCCTGAGTGATAGTAGTAGCAGAGATAGCGTGTACTAATTTCAATTTCAGGATATCATCTTTGTATTTCCCTGGGGCCACCCACCCTACTCTATAGCCAGGGGCCAGGGTTTTAGACACCGCGCTGCACCACAGTACATTACCTGTTGTATCAAAAGATTTGCAACAGGCAGGTCGTTGACCTTGGAAATACAAATCGCCGTAGATATCATCTTCAATAAGTGGGATATTGTGCTTGGCCAATAGCTTCACGATAGCCTTCTTGTTTTCAGTGGGCATACAACTGCCCAATGGTGTATTGAAATTGGGTACCAGGAGACATAAGTCAATTTTATGTATCACCTTCTTCAATGCATCGATTTCAACGCCCGTTACTGGATGCGTGGGCAATTCCAAGACTTTTAAACCTAGGCTCCTGGCCAGTTGCAGGCTACCCGGATAACATGGGCTTTCCATTGCAATGGTATCGCCGGGCTTACTGATGGCCATCATGCAAAAGGATAAGGCATTCATTCCGCCAGCAGTGGTCACTAGGTCATCTGCGTGGAGCTGTCCGCCCCAGGTCAATGCGCGGGCTGCAATCATGCGACGTAGGTTTTCATTGCCCTGGAATGGTTCATAGGCCGTACCGGCTGATTTCAGGTGACGGGTAGCGTTGACGATTTCTTTGTTGAGTTTCGCCAATGGGAGCATTTCTCCGGAAGGGACACCCATGGACAACAGCGTAAGGTCCGTGCGCCCCATGGTGCTGAAGACTTTTCGAATCAATCCTTCTGGTTCTTTATTATGCGTGCTAGCAGCAGGTTTACTCACTTCGGGAAGCGCCAACCTTTGATACGACAACTGGTTTACAAAGTAACCGGATTGCGGCTTCGATAGGATGAGCGATTGGGCTTCCAGTTCCAGGAATACCCGTTTGGCCGTATTCATACCGATGCCGTATTCCTGGCAAAGCATTCTTACAGAAGGGAGTTTGTCTCCCGCCTTAAGGGTCCCTTTTCTAATCAGGGCGGCTATTTTGCCAGATATCTCCAAATAGCGGAATTCGCGTTTCATGTTATAAAATAACTGTGTCCATAAAAATACACAAAACTGAGACTGTATCCATTTATGCTACAAAGGTAGTTTTGTAGGATAATATTAGTAACATGTTGGACGTAATTATTAAAACGGGCAAAGAAAATATGGACATTGCAATGGTCCATCAATATTTAAGCGGGGAGTCTTATTGGGCCAAGGGAATATCCTATGCATTAGTAGATCAATCGTTGACCCATTCCTATTGTGTAGGAGCATTTGTAAATGGTCAGCAAGTTGGGTTTGGGCGTGTTATTACGGATTATAGCACTTTTGGATGGCTTGCAGATTTCTTGGTATTACCGGCGTTTCAGGGAAATGGGGTGGCAAAGAAAATATTGTCGCATATACTGGAACAGCCATGGTCAAAAGGATTGAGAAGAAAGATGCTGACTACGCGTGATGCGCATGAGTTGTATCGTCAATTTCAGTTTACGGAACCTGCTGTGCCGGGGAGTATTATGGAAATATTCAGACCTGGTATGTATTTACAGCAGTAGGCTGGAGCGCGCGTGTCTCTCTAAAATACCAATAAAAACTCCTGCAAGGCAATTGCTTTGCAGGAGTAGTAGTTAAACGTGAGAAGACTTATTTCTGAATATCCAGATGGATAGTGTGTGTATTTACCAGCAGGGTGTCTTTATCCACTACCAGCACTTTCAGCGGCAGTTTACCGGCTTTGACAGTATCAAATACCAATACGCTGTCTTCTTCAGAGATGAGTTGCAGACCATGTTGACCTTCCTCATCAAATTCCAGCATGGCATTTTCACCAGTAGAGAGCGACAGGTAGAAGCGATCTCCTAATTTAGGTTGCAGGCTAGAATGGTGTACATGTGCGGCTGGCAAATGCGTATGAAGATCTTTTACTTCATGCTTTTGCGCTGCCTGGTGGAACCATTTAGCCAGACCGATAAGATCAGTGGTTGGATCACTGCAGGAGAATTGCATTACCACATTATCCAGGATGAAAACAACTATAGGATAATGTTTACTAGTGCTCACTGCACAATATTCACCCAGATCTTCCGGACCTGCTTCAAATGAAGGTTCTGCACGTTCAGTGAATGAAGTAATGGTCAGGAATCGGTTATGCGCCAGATCCTTAGTAGCAGAAACTACATGCAGTTTGATATTCATGGTATGCTCACCATTGTTCAGCATGAATATTTTCACTACTTCTTCCGCACCAGGTACGATTTCTTCATAGTCTGTTTTCCATTTGCCATGGAGTACAGGGCAATCGGCTGGTTCAGGCCATTTGAATGCGATACCGCTTTTATCTTCCTTCAGTGTTTTCACTTCTTTATACTTCAGGATTTTTTTGATGGCCTCTAAATGAGGTAAGCTGGTAGTATCTTTCACGGCATTGATGGTATTTACATGTGTAACACCAATGTAAGGGGTGATGTTGTTTACAGTGCCCTGTGGTACACGTGGAGGGTTAGGATATTGTGTGTCTACTGCAGCAGCAACATATTGTGCAGCAGTTTCATTCCCTCTGTGTGGTCCGGCGCAGGCGTCTGCTACTGTATTAGAGCTCACTACTTTTACAAATGCGTGATTACCAAAAGCAGTACGGTTTTTATCGAAAACATTCACCTGAGGCTGACCGCCAGTGTAAGAGGCATAGAATGGATTATTACACATTCCACGACCAATTAGTGGGGTTAGTTTCAGATAACCAAAGGGGTTCATATATAACCATTGGGTAGAATAGCCAGCATTGTTCAGATAGTATTGCAAAACAGAGGCAGTATCATAACAATTCAGGATTGAATTCTGGTTATTATGTGCAGCAACGTAAGAATTGTAGTACAGTGTAATATTATTCGGATTACCACCTGATCCCAGATTGGTGAAAAAAGTAGCTCCATGCCATACATCATATCTTGGTGGAATGTAATTAAACACGGTATCCACATAGTAGGAAACGGGTTGTGCGTTTGCTCTTAACAGCTTCGTATTTTCATCATATGGAAATACGTTGATTGCTTTAGTGGCAGTGGCAATCGCTTCCAATGCTTCCAGGTTTATCCCTTTACGATAAAGGGAAGGCGCCATTTCCTTTGTGTTGGTCCAGTAAATAGGAATCCAGGTAGTACCCACTGGAATAATTTCCTTCTTAGCTTCTACCAGTTGCCAATGCAGGATGTGATTACGTAAGGTGGCGAATTCTTCTGGTGTTTGCGTGGCTTTGCAAATAACAGTTTCGCTGGTTACCTTACCAGAGAATAATACTTCGTGCGTGTCTGACAGCGCTTCCAGTGTGTAATTGCCAGACGTTGCTTTACTGAAGGAGATCTTCACTTCCAGTGCATTTTCCTCCTTTTTGTTGATGTCAAAAACAACTGGAGTAGCCTTCCCATGCGCAGACTTCCTGTTTGTCCATAACAGGTGATGCGGATTTACAATTTTGTTTTTGTGGGATACCGGCAGATTGTGTAACGCATGGATGGAATGGAGCGTTACGACTTCTACCGCCTCGAGGGTAGCTGATTCGGTTTTCATGTGTAGTTTTTGTTTTTGAGGTAAATAAATGCGTATCTAAAAATATATAGTTTGCATTCCTTACTTAAAACGGACGGAGGATTTAAATTAATCCATTTTAATCATTCCGACAAAAACATTTTCTTATTATCATAGCAAACACAATCATAGTTCCCATTAACCTCAAAACCCTTTCAACGCTTTATTTGTTTTGTAAAAAGATAGATGTAACTCCTACCAGCCAACGCTCACATACATTCCAACGAACAACTAAACTTAATTCAGATGAATAAACAATCATTTCTTTTTAGGAAGACCCAATCCCTCAGGTCGGTAAGCTACCACCTATTTTCAGGAAGAACTTTACTGCTACTCTTTTCCTTATTTGCTCTTTCTTGCACCACCACAAGGGGACAAGATGATACGTATTATACAGGTGATCAGGCTGTCGTTACTATCCAGACGCAGACAGCGCCTCCACCTATTCCGGACTATGTGCAACCTCCTTGTCCAGGCGACGGCTATTACTGGATTCCAGGATATTGGGCCTGGTCCTCTAACGGTTATTACTGGGTACCTGGCGTATGGGTATTGCCACCCTCTCCTGGTTTGTTATGGACTCCTGGTTACTGGGCTTTCTATGGTGGTTACTATGGTTGGCATCCAGGGTATTGGGGAACAACTGTTGGCTATTATGGCGGCATTAACTATGGGTTTGGTTACTTCGGTACCGGCTTTTATGGCGGTAGATGGGAAGGACGACACTTCCATTACAACACCGCTGTATGGCGTGTAGGCGGAGGAATTCATAATACTTATGTCAACCGTGTTAACATCACTAACACCAATCACGTTAGCTATAACGGTCGCGGCGGTGTAAACTATCGCCCAACAGATGGAGAACGGCAAGTGATACACCAAGACCGGACACCACCCCATCAGTTACAAATGCAGCATGAACAAAATTTCATGAATGAAAGAGGTCAGTTTCATGCGCCTAATCGCGCGCCCGCAGTACATAGTATGAACATGCCAGGCGGAGAACGTTTCGACCAGAGAGGTCGCTCTATGGGCATGGGCGGACATGGCGGTGGACGAGGTCGTAGAGATTAACTTTTCTATCGTATAAAAGAATCGGGATGTGGTATCCCGATTTTTTTATGTCTATCATTTTCCAACCTTCGCTCCTACCCCAACTACTCTAAAATCCGAAGGAGAAGTGCCAGTATTCTTTTTAAAGAAGTTTGAGAAGTAAGCTACATCTTCAAATCCAAGCTCATAGGTAATCTGCTTAATGGATTTATCTGTGTAACATAAAAGTCGTTTAGCCTCCACCGTTATACGCTCCTGGATCACCTGGGAAGGGCTCTTCTGGTTATAGATAGCGAACATATTGGATAAAGTCTTGGGGGATTTATGCAATTGTTCCGCATAAAAACTAACGGAATGTTCGGATTTAAAATTCGCTTCTACCAGTAGATTGAATTTCCGAATGACATGAAACCTTTCATCCTGAAGCTTCTTCATGGGTACATATCCCACTTTTGCAAGACAGGTAACATAAATGATCAGCCGTTTGAGCAATACCAATAGCATTTCGTTTTGGATATGATCGGAAGTTCTGAATTCCTCTACAAATACGGCTGCCAGCAATTGTAATTTCTGTTGGGCAGTTTCATCCAGGTGTACGAACATATGATCCGTACTGCTGAAGAGGAATCCCACACAGCTTACCTCACTGTCATGATCAATAATGCAATAAAATTCCCGGTTGAATTGCCAGGCAACGATGCTTTCAGCATTTTCGAAGTGGAAAGACTGGTTGAATAAAAGTGTCAAGAGAGAATTGGCAGGAAAGGTGTGCTCACTACCATCAATAGTAACGATCTGGCTGTCACCTGGATTCCAGGCGATGGTAAAATACTTATTGAATCGGTCCTTTGAGAAAACCAATCTGTCGAAACCCGCTTCCTCTTTGAAAAGGAGTAATTCCCCACCGGTATTATTTTCCGTTAATTTGAGCCTCATGAGTGTAAAAAAATGCAATCATTTAAAATACGAAAGTTCATTGGAAGCCCAAAATTTAAGTTAGTACCTGCTATTAGCCACAGGCCCTGTTTTCAGCAATTACAAACAGGGCCCGGTGGGAAATCGAAAAACAGGTGCTTACATGGCGGAAATTTCGTTTGCCGCAGTTGCAATAACAGCAGCCACCTTTTCTGGTTGGGAGATATAGACCGCATGACTGCCTTTTATTTCAGTGACTTTCGTATCGGAGCGTTTATACATGGTACGTTGGATGTCGGGGTTAATGCTTTTATCTTCTGTAGCTACCACGCCATAAGTAGGTTTATTTCTCCAGGCGGCAGCAGTGATAGGCGTTACGAAACATTCTCCATAGAATGCGCCCTGGGAAGCATACATAAAGCCCGCTTCCTCTGCTGTTAGATCTCCACAGAAGCCTGCATGGTATTTTGCTTTATCGTAATACACAATTCCTTTTTCATCTGCAGGCAGCACACCGTTTTCTGCTGCAGGAGGAGCTGTCAGGAACCATTGGAGAGCCGTTTCATTATTATCAGGTTGGAAAGCTGCGATATATACCAGTCCTGCTACATTGGGGTGATTGCCGGCTTGTGTGATCACAGCGCCGCCCCAAGAGTGACCAGCGAGGATAGTGGGGCCGTCCTGGGCATCCAGTACCAGGTGGGTAGCGGCTACATCATCTTTCAAAGAAGTCAGTGGATTCTGCACTACGGATACATTATAACCTAGACGGATCAAATTTTCATAAACACCTTTGTAGCCGGAACCATCAGCGAATGCACCATGAACCAATACAATGTTTTTTACTGGGGAGTTTGCCTGATTTTTCATTTTCGTAGATTTTAATGTTTTGGATTGTTTTAACAATACAAAGATGAGATGAAAACCAGGGGTGGATGGTTGGTACATTACCCGAATAGTTGTAAATATTTCCCTTTTTTAAAAGGGGTGGTCTTGTGATGGCGATACGTGTCTCCCTATACAATAAAAAATAAATAAGCGGAATTGACGTCTGCGACGTCAATTCCGCTTATTTATTTTTTTCGTCGTCCCTGCCCGCTGGGCAGGGACGACATACAGGAACGATTACCTTCATTCTTTCGCCCTCTTCATTTGCTGGGTAGGGACGACATACAGGAACGTTTTAACTTAATACATATCAAACCAAACTTTCGTAGTCAGCAGATCCGCGCCTTGACGCGCTACTGCTGCTTTGTAGTTGGTACCATTCAATGCTTGTTCACTGGAAGGATACGTCATGCGCACAGGCATATTGCCTAAGAGTATGCCTGTATACGCCGGTTTCAGTTGTGGATAATCCAGTCTTCTCCATTCTGCAAAGGCTTCCAAACTTTCACTGAAAAGGGCCAGCCATTTCTGATCGCCGATAGATTTTTTAAAGTTAGTAGCATCGTATTGCACTGCTGGCTGCGCCAGGTATGCATCTACAGGGGCACCGGTAATACCATATTGCTTGAAAGAAGCCCTGATGGCCTGTTGGTACAGATCCGCAGCATTGCCGTTATAGAGGCCTCTTTGCGCCGCTTCTGCCAGGATAAACAACTGTTCCGCATAAGTGAAGAGGAAGGCCGGCGCCTGAGAAGCCGTGAAAGCCGCTCCCACATCCGATGTTTTGGAAAAGCCGAGTCGGGAGGCCGAGTCTGCCGGCAGGCCATTGGTCACTCCCAGATAAGGCCCGCCATCAGCGGGTTTGGCAGCATATACTGGTAATCTCGGATCATTCAGTGCTTGCAAACGATCAATCACTGTTTTGCTTATACGATAATCATTGCGGGTTTCCCTGTTTCTGCCCACAGGATTCTGGCTCGGAGATGCGAGATAATTCAGCTTCGCTTCTCTATCGCCATCTGCAAAGAATACGTTCCCTTCGGTGGCTAGATCTGTAAATACTTTGCGGGCGCCTTCCGGATCACGGTCTGCTATACGCAGCGCAATGCGGGAACGTAAGCCGTTGGCAAACTTCTTCCAGTTTTGTAGCTTACCCAATAGCAGAGAGTCTCCTGCCAGGGCCGCATTGGGATTAGCGTCGATGATGGTTACGGCCTGTTTTAACTCAGCGAGCAAGCCATTATAAACATCCTGCTGCCGATCGTATTTCGGAGTAAGGAATTTATCAATTTGCCCTGCTTGTGTGTATGGCACATCTCCGTAAAGATCTGTGAGTACTTGGAAAATCCAGGATCGCATGATAATGCTGGAAGCCTTATATCCAGGGAGTTTCAGACTATCTCCTAATTGAATCAAAGTTGTAAAATCTGTAATTCCTTGCGCATAAAAGTTATTCCAAACCGCTTGAATACTCGTACTGGCAGGAATATATCTATCCGGGTCTGGATATTGGATTTTAGCCCAGTATTGCACATACAGGAGGGTTGTTTCCATGGTTGCATCGGTGCCCCAATAGGTATCCACATTGGATTTGATACCATTGGCGAACAAGTACTCTGGATCTGGCACCGTAGGTTCGTTCGGGTTAATATTAATGCGATCCAGTTCTTTACGGCAACCGCTGAAGATCAGTGCAACCGCTAATATATAGATGGGTATCAGCCACTTTTTCATGTTGATGGAGAATTAAAATGAAACATTCAGGTTAAAACCAAAGCTGCGGGTAGTAGGGATTTGCAGTGTTTCCAATCCCTGCCCGTTTCCTGTATTGAAGGCCGTTTCCGGATCAATATTTGGCGCTTTCTTACTGAGGTAGCCAAGATTCCTTCCTACCAGCGCGATATTCACCGCCTGCATGCCCCATCTTTTTACGATGGTTTGTGGTAAGGTATAACCAATGCGCACCTCTCTGAGCTTGATAAAGGAAGCATCGAAGATAGAAGGTTCGCTAAGACTGCTACTGTATGCAGACTTGTAGTAATCCATGGCCGAAAGTATCGCTGTATTCTTTTTACCATCTGCAGTGTAACCATCGAAAATGATACCGTCATGCTTTACCACTTCTCCATTTGGCGCGGTGGCATCATGACTAGGTAGTTGTACATTTTTCGTACCGTCGTTATAGTAAGGAAGGCCGCCGTGTTCCTGATCTCTGCCTGGCATTGTTGCCGCCAATACGCCTGTGCGCATACCAGTGCCATTGGTACCGGACCAGATAGAACCACCTTGTTTCGTATCAATGAGGAAACTGAGATTAAATCCTTTGAATGAAAACGCATTGTTAATGCTTCCTGTCCATTTCGGTGTGAAATAGCCGAGTACTTTTTGCGTCGGATCTGTCTGCGGGCGACCGTCAGCATTCACCAGGATATGCCCTTGTGCATCACGTGCAAAGCCTGAACCGAACAAGGCGCCATAGCGTTGTCCTTTTGTGGCGATCACCTGGATATTGCCAGAACTGCCTAGTACGAAGCTATTGAGGAAGCCGTCGCTATCGAGGGAAACTACCTCGCTCACATTGCGTGCATAGTTAACGTTGACGTCCCAACGAAAACCAGAACGGGTAATGATTGGCGAACCGCCTAACTGCACTTCTACCCCATGATTCTTAAGCTCCCCGCTATTCAGCAATTTTTTCAGGTAGCCGGTGGAGCCACTCACGTCTGCCAACAAAATCTGATTACGACTGGTTGTATTATAGTAAGTCACATCTACTTTTGCCCTGTTCTTAAAGAAACCTGCTTCTACCCCTAATTCTGTAGAAGTGGTGATCTCTGGCTTGATATTTCTGCTCAAGTATTTATCTGAAACCGTTAACAGTGGCTGAGATCCGAAAGGCGTATTGAAAGGATAAGTATTTACTTGCAAATATGGATCGGTATCTTTACCTACCTGCGCCCAACCGCCGCGCAGTTTCAACAGCGACAGTACATCACTTTGAATATGGAAAGCTTCCGACAACACCAAGCTAGCGTTTATTGATGGATAGAAGTAAGCCACTGGCAGTGTAGAAGACCAATCATTTCTAGCGGTAAGGTTTACGAAAGCATAGTTATGATAGCCTACTTGTGCAGAAGCGAAAGCACTGTAGACTTTTTGACGACTCAGATAATTGGTAGACACAAGCGGATCGCGAGAGTTATTTAGCGTATATACACCTTTCACTGCGAGTCGTGGTGCCTGCTGATAGTTTTGTTCATATTGATTGGTACGAAGGTTTCCACCTGCCAGTACATCGATATCGAAATTGCTGCCGAGTTTCTTCTTCGCATTCAACGTAAATTCTCCATTGGTTTCGCTCACTGCATAAGCATCTTCTGTATAAGACCCGAAAGGCGTACCATTGGTATAATAAGCCACCCGATATTTCCGACGATCTTGGTAATAATCCGTACCGATGCGGAAAGCGGCTGTCAGCCAGGGTTGTATCTCATAGGAAAGACGGGCATTTCCTAAGAAGCGGTTTCTTTGCATACCCACTGTGTTTTCATTTTGAATCCAGTAAGGGTTGCTATAGTAACTATGATTCCAGTTGAAATCAGTGCCATCTGGATTTTTGTAGTTCTTCAGCTTTTCGATATCTACTTGTCGGCCGAACCAAATGAACTGCAAGGTTACACTGTTGCCGCGGCGACCGTCTACACCTGGCAGGTTATCCGCAGCACTGCGAATGTAATTCGCATAGGTACTGAGGGTCAGTTTAGGGGTGAGTCGGAAAGTATTGCTGGCCACAAAAGTATTCCTGGAGATGCCTGTATTGGGGAGGATCCCTGTTTGTTTTGTATTATTATAGGAAAAGCGATAATCAATTTTTTCGGAGCTACCACCTACAGACAAGCCATTATTTAACGTATAGCCGGTCACGTAGAAATCCTTCACATTATTGGGGTGCGCCACAAAAGGGACAGGCGTACCGTTAGAGAAAAACTGTGGGATGAGTCGGCCATCCATTTTTGGGCCCCAGCTCTCGTCCACTCCATCGTTTAATCCGCCGCCTTTACCATCCTTATAGGAGAACTGGCCGCCAGTACCCTGGCCGTAGGAGTTTTGGAAATCCGGGAGGATCAATACTTTTTCAAAGGTGGCACCGGAGTTAACGGTAACGCCTAAACCGCCTTGGGTATCTTTGCCTGTTTTAGTTTTGATGACGATTACCCCACCAGAAGCGCGGGAGCCGTAGAGTGCAGCCGCGTTAGGGCCTTTCAACACACTGATCGCCGCGATATCATCCGGGTTGATATCGGAGATAGCGTTGGCAAAATCGCGGCCAGTGCCGACGCCCAGTTGGCTATTGTCTACCGGTACCCCATCGAGTACAAATAGTGGTTGGTTATTTCCTGCGATAGAAGTTTCGCCACGGATCACGATACGGGAAGAGCCCATATTTCCTTGGCTATTGGTCACTTGAACGCCCGCGATTTTACCGGAGAGCGCATTGACCAGGTTGGTTTCTTTAGCCTCAGAAATGTCTTTGGATTTGAGTTCTTGGACCGCATATCCCAATGATTTCTTTTCTCGCGAAATGCCCAAGGCTGTTACGACCACCTCATCGAGTTTCCTGTTGGAGCTTTCCAGGGAAATGTTGATAACGCGATTGCTGCCTACCATTACGGAGACTGGTTCAAAACCCATGAAGTAGACCTGCAGTGTATCTTTCTCGTGTACATTGATAGCAAATCTGCCATCGGCATCGGTTTGAGCGCCGGTAGCGGCGCCTTTCACGCGAATAACGGCGCCGGGTATACGCTGTGCATCTGTACGGGAGGTCACTACCCCACTTACCCGGATTTCCTGGGCAATACTTTGCTGCAACCAGAGTAGCCCTGGCAGTAGGCATAGCAGCCTTTTAAGATATTTCATGCTAAGTGTTTGTTTTGTGCGGGCCTAAATCCTCGATGGCTGTGGCATGGCTTTTCAGATTTGTCCCCTGTTGATTTTGGTAATTAATTATAGCTACGATTGTTTTTCAATATCGAGGACAAATGTAATATGGATTTTTTTAATCTACAAGTCTTATAGACTATATGGGCAAATAATTTATTTTTAGGGAGACACGAAGTAGTCGGGATAATTGGGGTAAACGCAGTTCCGTATTGAATTTTGGCCCAAACATTTAGCAGATAGATGGCTAGGCTTTTTTCAAAATGAGGAAGGGTAAAGGTTAATACCTCTACCCTTTTTGTCTCATTTTCCAGTTGAGTGCGAACCTATTTTAAAAAAACTCCGTATAGAGTAAATAGACATTGAGCAAAATGATGATAGCTGCAATACCGATAGCAGTAAATCTTAATAATTTTCCGTTTCTGAATGCGCCCATTTTTTCTTTGCTATTGGTAAACTGCACCAATGGTACAATAGCGAACCCTAATTGCATAGAGAGAATAACTTGGCTTAATACCAATAATTGGGCAGTACCTTTTTCACCATAGATCAGTGTTACTACAAATGCCGGAACAATGGCAAGTAACCGGGTAATGAGTCTGCGGAGCCAGGGTTTCATCCGAATATGTAAGAACCCTTCCATTACTATTTGTCCGGCAAGTGTTCCTGTGAGTGTAGAGTTTTGTCCGGAAGCGAGCAATGCCACTGCGAATAAAGTACTAGCTATGGTAGAACCCAATACTGGGGAAAGTAAGCTAAAGGCGTCTGTGATATCTGCTACATCCTGGTGACCGGTGGTGTGAAAAGTAGCAGCAGACATGATCAGAATTGCCGCATTGATAAAGAAGGCAAAAAAAAGTGCAACACTACTATCAATGGTTCCAAATTTTATAGCTTTCTTTTTACCTTCCGGAGTTCTTGGATAATCTCGTGTTTGTACGATACTTGAATGTAGATAAAGATTATGCGGCATAACGGTAGCCCCCAGGATACCTATGGCGATATATAGCTTAGACGGATTGGTAACTATTTCCAAACGAGGGATTAATCCATCCAACATTGGAAAGACTTCCGGTTTTGATGCGATAATTTCAAAAAGAAAGCAACCGAAAATTACTAAGATTAAAGCCGCAACGATACTTTCAATTAGGCGAAATCCTTTATATTGAAAAAAAAGTATCAACAAAACATCTACCACTGTCACTACAACACCCCATGTTAATGGGAGTCCAAAGAGCAGGTTGAGGGCAAGTGCGGAACCTATCACTTCGGCCAGATCGCAGGCAGCAATAGCAATTTCGCATAAAATCCAAAGTCCGTAGTTTACAGCAGGATGGTAGTGGTCCCGGCAAGCCTGCGCCAGGTCTCGTTCCGCCACAATCCCTAATTTAAGTGCTAGGTATTGTAATACCATCGCAAAGATATTCGAGATAAAAATGACGGATAAGAGGGTATAACCAAACTGGGCTCCACCGGCAAGATCAGTTGCCCAGTTACCTGGATCCATATAGCCAACTGCCACCATTAGTCCTGGACCTGCAAAGGCAAGCATGTTTTTCCAAAAACCAGCATTTGCAGGGACTTTCACCGAAGCAAAAGCCTCTGGCAATGAATCTGTTGTTTTATTTCTGCGCCATCCTAATGAATGGCCCTGCTTGTTCACTATATTCTTCATTAACCGTATAAATTTTTCTGATAAAGCTGGCAGTTAATAAGTATTATCGGGAATTTTTTCTCCATACAGGTCAAAAACTGGGTAGTTCAGGTATTCGAATAATCGGTCCATCAGTTTATCACAAACAATGGCTTGTAGTCTTTCTAATGATCCTCTTACTTCCTCCCTACCCATGTGCAATTCCTTTACAAGAAATAATTCCCATAGTTGGCATCTTCTCAGGATAGATAATGCTTCTTTTTTACCCATTTCCGTCAACGAAAAGCCCTTTCCTTTTGTATAGGACACCATTTGTTTCAGTGCTAGCTTTCGAATCATTTCTGTAACAGTGGCAGGACGCTTATCCAAACGCTTGGAAATATCTAGGTTATGCCGTAAAGTGTGGCATTGAGGATCCCCCGCCAACAATATCTGTTTAAGGTACTCCTGTTCGGACACACTTAATCCATTCTTTTTCTTTTTTCTTGAATAGATACTGAAGCTATTTTTCACTCACTGATATGAATTAGATGATTTTCGGCCAACTGATCTTTTAGGTTTTGCAGCAGTTCTTCCTGTCCTTTCCTCCCGCCTTTTTTGCCTACAAAATCCAGGAGGGAAATACTTGCTCTTCTAAACTCCTGTTGCAATTCATTCAAATCAAAATGCCCATGCCTAGAGAGATGTAAGAGGTAGTATACTACACGTGTCCGCATTTTTTCTTCCATCTCACATTGTCCCAATTCCGAGTATGTATTTGCGAGATTATTGCACGAAATGATGTAGACCTGCATAAACGGTATAGTTAACCTCGTGCAATCTTCCTGGTAATTGTTTAGTAGTTCTGCCCGGAATAACGCATCTTGATAACCTGTTAGCGCTTTATCATAATCTCCGTTATGGAAGCTATCATTGGCAGTCATCGTCAACGTTTTCCAATAGTTTTCTATGTGGCTTATGCAGGTATCGCTCATTTTATTTCAAATTTCTGTTTGCAAAATCCCAGTTTACTATTTCCCAGAAGCCTTCCACAAATTTTAGTCTGGCATTTCGGTAATCAATGTAGTAAGCATGTTCCCAGACATCTAATGTGAGAATAGGTGTTTTCCCTTCTGTCAGTGGTGTGTGTGCATCCTTCATTGGCAAGATTTCCAGGTTACCGGAATCAGTCTGTGCTAGCCAGGCCCATCCACTTCCAAACAATTTTACTGCTGTTGTAGAAAACTGTTCTTTAAATTTTTCGAAACTGCCAAAATCGCGATGAATGAGTTCCGCAATTTTTCCATTAGGCATTTTACCGCCATTGGGTGACAGGCAGTTCCAGAAGAAGCTATGATTCCAGTGTTGGGCAGCATTGTTGAAAAGCGCTGCATTGTTTTCCTTAAATCCTACCTGGATGATATCCTCCACGCTTGCAGTAGCCAAAGGAGAGTCCTTTACCAATGCTGCCAGGTTATTAACATATGCTGCATGGTGTTTCCCATAGTGGTAGTCAAATGTTTCTTCTGTAATAATGGGAGTTAAGGCACTTTTTATGTAAGGCAATGCTGGTAAAGCTAGATCGATCTTCATCATTTAAAGTTTAATGAGTTGTTTAGGTATTTACATTCAAAATTTATTGTAGACGGTACTCCTATGATTTACTATTTCAATCTGTTTTAATTTTAATCCCGACGAAGAAAGTTCGAGGAATACCAGGTCCATAGATGTAATTACTATCTCTGTTTTTTCCTTGGTCGAAGTCACTTTGATAAGCGTTGAAAATATTTTTCACCCCAGTGTAGATTTCCAGGTCATGTTTAAATTTCGGTAGGTGAAAAGTATGGGAAACTTTACTGTTGACTTCAGAAAACGCAGGGGTTGTCACCATCTGGTCATCAGGAAAATTATCCGCCCCACCCCAATGTGTCATATGCATTTTACCGGTATAGACATAATTCAGGTTAATAGCCCATTTTTGATTTGGGGTAATGCTCAGGTTAGCAAAGCCATAATCGTTGGGTGTTTTTAAGAAAGCCTTCGTAGGTTCAATTCCCTTTATGTATGCTATTGGGTTCCCATACTCACTATTCTGCAGCGTAAAGCCTGTTTCTAATTGCATCTTTTTATTATAATTGGCTCTCAGTTCCAAGGTGAATCCTTTTACTGTTGCGCTACGACCATTTCGTTTTTCAAACACCGCTCCAAAATCGTCCTGACCTACACGTTCTAGTACAAATGCATTTTTCAAATGCGTATAGAAGCCCTCCAGCGTAAAACCTGCTATCCATTTTTCGGCGGCTTTATCATAATTAAAGGAAGTGCTAACGCTTTGAGATCTTTCTTCTTTTAGGTCTGGTGAAAGTTGTACCCTGGAAACGCCACCGCCAGCAAATGCAATGTGTAGGTCGGTATCAAAAGCTTGTGGTGCTCTGAAACCAGTCCCATAACTTACTCTGAATTGAGCATTGGAATTATACTTATAGAGCAATGCCACTCTTGGGCTGAGGATTACTTTATCCAGTAGGTTATGCTTATCCATCCTGAGACCAGACAGTAAATTGAACTTGTCTGCAAAATCCCAATCGCTCTGGAAGAAAGTTCCCCAGTCCTTAGTATGCTGATCTACCAGGTAATTATAGCTTGGGATATTATCAAATACTTTGTCAGATACATACTCCGAACCGATGGTGAGTACATTTCTGTGGTTCAAGAAATTACTAATCTCATGGTTGAGTTGAAGGCCTCCTTGCAGGGTGGTTGTTTTGGAAGTGCCATAGGGTGGATTTTCCAAGTGCTGCTGAATATCTTCAGGATCGTCTGGAAACACGCCCGTATAGTGTTTTCGGTTTGTATTCTGGAAAGCCGAGTAAATTATAAATGAAGATTTGTTTTGGTTAAAGTTGATCTGGTAATCAGCGCTTCCCATCCATATTTTATGTGTCCTTTCTTCTGATTGCTGGGTAAGGTAGGCTGGTTTGTTTACCATTTCACCACCAAAACGGTACTCGTTCAGGTTACTCAGTGACACTTCCAATTTCTGGTTATCCGTGAATTTATAGAATGAATTAACCCCCATCGATGTATTTTCTATCTTGGGTATTTCAGAAAAATTATCTCCACTGGCGTCATAATAACCACGGTCTCTTTTATTGATAAAAAAAGATGTACCCGCATTTCCTTCTTCATTTACCAGTGTTGCATTTCCTCCAAAATTGAAATCGTTGGTCTTACCGCCAATGTTTTGATAAAATGAATTGATTTCATAGCCACTTTTCTTCGGCAGTTTGGTGATCACATTTACGGTACCTCCAATGGCGCTAGAACCATAAAGGGAAGAACCGCCTCCACGTACTACTTCAATCTTTTCAATCATATTTACCGGCAACTGCTCCATGCCGTAAAGTCCCATCAATGGACTAAATATCGGCCGACCGTTAATTAGAATCTGGGAATAGCCACCCTGCAATCCATTCATTCTTAACTGCGTGTAATTACAGGTTTGGCAATCTGTTTCAACACGTAGACCAGGCTGGAACTTCAGTCCCTCCGAAAGGTTACATACCTGTAAGTTGCCCAGCGTTTTACTGTCGAGAATATTTACTATGACTGGGCTCTCTGTTTTACGCTTAAAAGTTTTGGTACCTGTTACCACCACCTCGTTCAAAGCGGAGGAGAGTGACGTTAAACTGAAATCCATCACCATCTTCTCATTTTCTTTAATGACGATTGACTCTCCGCGTTTATCATATCCAATGGCATAAACAATTACTTTATGGGTGCCTACTGGGATATTATTGATTTGATATTGTCCGCTGCTGTCTGTGGTGATACCAATATTCAGTTTAGGAATGGAAATCGTTGCTGATTTGACAGCCCCTCCATCAGTATCCCGCACAATACCGGAAAGTTGTCCTTTTTGCGCCAGGACGATCAGGCTGGAAAGGGCTAAACATATTGTTAGAATGGTTTTCTTCAATTGGGTCGTTCTTTTCATTTTCTACAGTACGAATTTTTTTGTTTCACATCGCAAAAGTATAAAGTTAGAACATTCTAACAAAATATTTTACAGATTAATTATTCATGTAAGGAGAAACTAAGTCAATGTTGTAATATTGTAGTATGAATACGCATACTGAAGAAAATTACCTGAAAGCTATTTATAACCTGTCCCGCGTAAAGGGCGAGGCTAATGTGAACGAATTAAGCAAGCAACTGGATATAAAAATGCCGACTGTAAACAGTATGATGAAAAAACTGGCGGAGAAGGGGTTTATTATTCATGAAAGCTACAAGCCTGTACGACTAACCAGTAAAGGGGAAAAGGAAGCAGCATTAATCATCCGCAAACATCGTCTGACAGAAATGTTTCTGGTAGAGAAAATGGGCTTTGGCTGGGATGAAGTTCACAACATAGCAGAGCAAATTGAGCATGTGCAGTCTCCCGATTTCTTCGCTAAAATGGATCAATTGTTAGGCTATCCGAAAATAGACCCGCATGGGTCCCCTATTCCAGACAAAAATGGTAAAATGGAATGGGTTGAGTATCACAAGCTGAATGAATGCAAAGCGGGTGATATTGTTAATTTTAAAGCGGTTACGCACTCTTCAGATGACTTCCTTAAATTTCTCAATAGTAGGGAACTTTTGTTGGGAACAACTATAAAAATACTATCCATAGAAGCCTTTGATGGGACTATGACCATTGAATACAACAAACGGAAACATGAAATATTAAGTCAACTGGTTTGCGAAAGGATCCTCGTAGCGCCCATCAAGAAATAGGGAAGTGAGTAAATAATATATTTTAGGGAGACACGAAGTTATCTGGATAATTGGGGTAAACGTAGGTCCGTATTGGCTTATGGCCTTTCGAGAAAGTATGGTAAAATTATATTAGCGCAGCGAGGATATAAATTATCAAGTTCAGGATCGCAAAGTGATGGCATTTAAATATTAATTATATTGGAACTAACACTTCCAATATTTACAATATGCCTAAGAAACTAACCCTTCTTTTGATCAGTGTCTTTGCTTCTTATACGACCTATGCGCAGGACTTCTTGCCAACATCTATGGATAGCCTGGTATCTTCTCAGATAAAGTTGACGGAACCTGGCTGTGCGATCCTGGTTGCCAAAGGTAAGAAAATCATCTATAAGAAAGCTTTTGGCAGTGCTAATATGGAACTAGGTGTGCCGCTAGATCCGGATATGGTTTTCAGGATTGGTTCCGTCACTAAGCAGTTTACGGCCATCGCTATATTGCAATTGGTGGAACAGGGGAAAATAGGTTTAAAAGACAGCATACAGCGATATCTGAAGGATTTCCCGTCAAAGGGATATACGATTACCATAGAAAATCTGTTGACCCATACATCCGGCATTATTGACTATTCCTCCATGAACCACCCCGATCCCTATGTGGAACGGCGGGACTTCACGCCGAAGTATATATTCGATTTCTTCAAGAATGAGCCCCTGCAGTTTCAGCCAGGTACTAAGTTTGCATATTCTAATTCCAATTATTTTCTGTTGGGATACTTGATAGAACAATTGACAGGAAAGGGGTACCACGAGTATATGAAGCAAAATATCCTGGAACCGGCAGGGTTACACAGCACTTATTACACGCATGAAAGGGATATTATTCCTAAGCGAGTGACAGGTTATACGAGGGACAAGGGCTATTATGAGAACAGCCCCTATCAGTCTATTTCTATGGGTTATGCCTGCGGAGATTTGATGTCAACGCTGGAGGATCTCTATAAATGGAACAATGCACTGCTGGCGAATCAACTAATTAAGAAGGAAACCTTGCAGCAGGCGTTCACTCCTTACCCACTGAAACAGGGTGTTTCTAGCTATGGATATGGCTGGTTTATTGATAGTTTGGAGGGTAGCAGATGTATTCATCATGAGGGACAGGTAAGTGGTTTTATTGCAGAAGAGAAATACTTCCCAGCAGAAGACATCTATGCAGTGTTACTTACCAATCTCAAATCTGGAGAAGATATGACAGGCTTCAGTGATACCCGGTTCAGATTATTCGATGATATATTCCGCATGGCGTTGGGAAAAACGGTGCAAGCCAATATCGCCCTCAGTGAAACATTGATGGATAAGTATATCGGGACCTACCTGGTAGATAGTCTGTATGAGAAAGATGGTATTAGGAAGACGAAAGTCAATACAGGGGAAAGGATTATCATTAGTAAGAAAAACAATCACCTATATGCAACGTTGTCGAATAAGTCGGGCGTAAATATGCTCCTGCAACCGCAGACCGACACATTTTTCGTGTTACCTGATGTTACCCGTATTCATACCACTATAGCATTTGAAATGACTAATGGCACACCGACATCGCTGTATTGGAGCCAGGAACGGAAGAGCCAGTGGAAGAAGATAGAGTAACGTGTCTCCCTAAATGATACATCTGGTATCAGTGGTGAAAGGTTTCATTGTTTGTTGTCGGCTGTTTAAAACGGTGCATAGCCTTGGCTAGTCTGATCCGGAAGGCGTCATAAAACAATGCAATAAGTAGCAGTGCAACCGGTAGGTAAAAAGTATCGTAATGGTAATGGATGAACATGTAACCGCCAGCGATGGCCCCTCCCAGGAAGAAAGAGATGATAACGAGTCGGAGTGCGATTCTTCGTCTCACCCCTACCCTGTTAATAGCCTCCTTATCTGTTAAAGTATATAGGTCGATTCCTAGGTCTGTAAACATCCCGGTGAGGTGTGTGGTTCTTACTACATTTCCGGAAATATTAGAGACTAATGCATTTTGCATGCCCATGGCGAAGAGGAGGCTTCCTGCAAATAGTTCCGTTCTGACAACAGAATGATCGTATAATGGTCCCAAATAAGCCACTGCCGTCAGTATCATCATTTCTAGGACAATGGGTATGGTATAGGAGAATCTTCGGGTTCTACCTATTTTCCCTGTGCAGAAGCTGGAGAAAAAGGCCCCGGCCAGGAACAGCAACAACCAGAGGCTCACCATTCTTACCGCCCGTAGGTCTCCAACGGCCAGCTTCTGCGCCAACAGTGCCGCATGGCCTGTTACGTTGGTGGTCAGTACCGCGAATCCAAAAAAGCCGGCCGCATTTACAATACCCGCCACAAAGCACAAGAGGGCTGCCAAGCGTACATTATGTTTGTAGTTCCTTTTCCTTCCTATATGGCGTAACATCTCACGATAAATTTATGAAACAACAAGGGCGAATTGTCTGCGCAAATTTAACACTTTTCTTTAGGAAGGATTCACTATGGCCAAACGGCTACTTTCTATATTGATAAAATATACCCGTGTCAAATATCGTCCAGCGGCAAGCTTTTTGTCCGCAGCTCTTCAACCCATTGTTTGCCCAGGTATTGCAGGTATGGAAGACATTATAGCTTCCTTTGGCTTCATAGAAAGCGTCGTTGCTATCATAATTGGCGTTTGTCTTGATCCAGATAGGCAAGCCATCCGGGCCTGTTTTGAAGCTATCATTGATATATTTTATGAGTCGCGCATACTGCGATTTGCTTATCATGATACGCTTGCAACTTTCATTTTCCTGTAATCCTCGGTAATAGGTAGCATGAATAGCCGCAGTACTTAAGTTGAAAGCTGCTTTAAAAGCAGTACTAGCCTTGAGATCAGCCCAGGTAGGCGTTTCCAGGTAGAAGCCTTTATCCCCCCAGCCGAAAGCCAGCAACTGTGCACTCGTATCATTGCCGATGGTATTACGATAAGGAATGCGGGTGCTCCAGTCGATCTCTGGTGTATGCACAGGTACCACTATATCTGTATGTACACCATTGGTGAGGATGTAAATAGCGATATCCGCATCAGCCACCTGTTCTTTTGGAGTGCTCATACGGGAAAGGATAAACGCTGCGAGGAGGTAACTCCCTATTAGTAGGAATAGTGTTAATAGGGTATAACCAATGATTTTTAGGAATCGCTTCAAGGGTATTTTTTTATTGAGAGGACAAAATAGGAAATTATATGGTGCTGCAGAAAAAATCACGGGTGAATCCGGTAGCCAGAGGCTTGGATTTTACGGAATAAAAGTTGGACCAATGAGACTATGCTCGTTTAATCTTTTAATTAGATAAAGTGAGTGTCATTTTAGCAATAAAATCGAATGCCCCTTCAAAATCGTGCATCTGGTTCTTTAATACCATCACCTGATATTTCAAGGGCAAATACTTAGCCCACTTCGAAAAATCAAGACTTCCCGGGTTCGAATCAATATACGCCTCCAAACTTGTATCTACCGAATTTTTCGTCTGTGATAATCTACCCCATGCTTCGTAGAACGCATCGATAGCGGCCTCTATCTGAATTGCACCATTTTTACCATCTATCCGAACATCGAGACCTACCATTTGCAGTAGAAAGGCCAGACTGTTAGTAATGCGACTACCAGTAAATGCATACAGCAAAATGTATTTGTCGGAGATTAAAAGAGGTCTTTCGGTATGGCAATCCTGGATTTTAAAAATACTAAACTCTCTTCTTAGATTAGCAACTTCGACCTTGCATTCCGCATTCAAATAAGTATATTCAGTATGGGTACAAATTATTTCGAACATCTTCTGTCTTATCATGTGATGGACATTGGGCGATTTTCCGATAAAAATTGGCTTTCGTCCATCATTGGCCATGACTACTTCAATCCTTTTTGCCGCCAGATCTACATACTTTATTTTCCAAACCTTTGCAGCTAGCAATATGTTCTCATCAACTGTCACTTGCGGCAATAAGGGAATTTCCCCAATTCTTTTACCTTCATACACCACTTTAAAAGAGATATCTGTAATGAAAGTGCTGTAAAATTCTCTATTGTTGACAAGCTTTTCACCATCAACTCCAATTATTAGTTCACCACCAATGCTTTCAATAATATTTTGGCTGAGGAGGTGATGTACAATGGTATTCAGCTCATCCTCCGTTACATTTCTAAATGCAGGATTATTTTTAAATTCCGATACTAAGTCATTCAAAGGCTTCCCTGATGAAGATTTCAGCACAGAAAGGATTTGGTGAACAAAGGTATCATATGCATATTCAATAGCCACAGGAGGCTCAATAAACCCTTCATTATAGAGCTCCCAACATGCAATGGACTGGATTAAACTCCATTCATTGGTAGCATAAAGGTACAAGCTCCCTGATCGACCTTCTCCTCGCCCACTTCTACCTACTCTTTGTATTAAGGAGGCTATACTATGCGCTGCGTCTATCTGAATTACCTGATCAATACTGCCAATATCGATGCCCAATTCAAGTGTAGATGTGCAAATAATGGAATAATTTTGTCCTCTACTATTATTGGCAAATTCCTCCACATATTCTCTCACCTCCTTATCCACTGATGAATGGTGGGAGAAATAATTATTATGGCCTCCAACTATTTTGGCAATTTTCAACAACTTCACCGCCACCTCCTCTACTCTACCTCGACTATTCGGAAAGATTAATGATTTCGTATTACAACATTCCTGATAGAGATCCTTTAATAGATCAACGGTAAGGTCTTCTCCTGGAGTATAAAAGTATTTAAAATGGATTTCGGTTTCCTTCTTTGCACGATCTATTAAAACAACCGTATTCTCCTCTTCTCCAGTAATCTTTTTTGCCTCCACAAAATCGCCAATGGTGGCTGAAAGTCCTACTATTCTGAAATGATTACCAGTAACCAATTTCAATCTATACAAAAGCGACTTTAATTGTACCCCTCTAGCGCTACCAACAAATGCATGGACTTCATCAATGACTAAATACTTTAAGTTTTGGAAAAGGTGCTTTAGATTAGACGGTCTATTGACAAACATGGCTTCTAGCGACTCTGGAGTAATCAGCACTATGCCATTGGGGTTCTTCAAAATGTTATTTTTAGCACTTACGTTTGCCTCTCCATGCCATTTAACAACCGTAACATCCAAGTATTTACATAACTCTTCCACCCTTAAAAACTGATCATTTATTAACGCGATCAGTGGCGACACATAAAGCACTTGGACCCCATTTTCACTAAAATTCACCTTCGATAAAATGGGTAAAAAAGCGGCTTCCGTTTTTCCAGATGCTGTTCTGGAAGCTAAAATATAATTCGCATCTGTTGATAAAATTTTCTCAATGGCAGCTTTCTGAATGGGGCGAAATTTATCCCATCGTTTATCCCGAACAAATCGCTTAATTGGCTCAGATAGTAAATCAAATGGACTCACAATTCTTCAATTTGATCAAGTGTTAGAATATCTGGTCTTTCATCCACTACTTCTATATCAATAAATAGTTGCTGTTTATTTAGTGTAGGGTTCTGTCTTAAAATATTCAGAATATTCAAAAAGTCTCTAATAATCTCACGAGGGGTAAGGAACTCACTGGCTCCAGGTTTATTAAACATTGCTTCCATGAAAGTCTGGATTTCCTCATCACTAAAATCGACGGTGATGCCATAATTCTGATCAAAAATTTCTTTAAGCTTTTTTAGCAGGACAAAAACCTCGTTATGATTTAATGGCAATAATCTAATAACTGGCTGGGAGAAATCTCGGATTTCATTCGTCTCAAATTTATTAGATTCAAGGCGGCTCTTCAAAGCGCTGTAGCTAAAAAGTCCACGTCTTTCATTCTCTAATGTCTCCTTCGTTCCAGCAAAATTAAAAAAGAGGTTCGTCACCTTACCTTGAAAACAATCATTATAGATAGTCAGGATCTTCTCATAGTTCTTTTCTCGCATGACACTGGTGGAAATTTTATACAGGTTAATCACCTCGTCTAAATTAACCACAAATCCACTATACCCCATACTCACAAAGAACTTACAGAAGTTTTTGAGCATATCATAATAATTCAGATCATTTATAATTTCTCTGACTCCTAGATCCTGCCTAGCTTCTGTTTTAGTTTTGTATTCCCCTTTAAGCCACTTTAAGGCATTCTTCATTTGGAGATCATCACTCTTCACATAGCCTTCATAATACTTCATTACAACAGTACCGAAATCATAACCGCCAACATCAGAAAGTTCACTAATTATTTTCAGTATATTAGATTGTATTAACGGCAAATACTGATCTTGTCTGATATCTGTCAAGGGAATATTGTTGGATTCCGCCGTCCTAGTAATGGTTTGTTCAATCCATTTTTCCATCAAAGTAGGTAAGGCCCCTCCTTCTGGTTTTGTCTGGATCGATATATTATTAATAAGTGCTGTATACAGGGCTACCGCCTTTCCATCATTTGCATATAAACGATTATCTGGTGTAAAGTCTGCTGTTGCCACTACAAACTTCTGGCGCAAGGCGACCGTATTCATCAGGTGCAGCATGAAAGATTTACCAGATCCAAAATCTCCAATCCAGAATTTCACCATACTATGGCCATTCTTGACATCCTCCAGCGCCTGCACAAAAGCATTGGTTTCATCGGATCTACCAACATTTATATGTTGAACACCTATTTTAGGAACTACACCTGCAAGTAATGAATTAATGATGGCTGTAGCCTCCTTAGGTTTAATTATCATGCTCATCAGTCAGAATTTTTTTATAGTAGTTTTCGTTTATAATATATACATCCTCCTCTTCTTCTATCAGCACATCATCTAAATATTCAAAATGCAATTCATTTATACTTTCGATTAAAGATCCGATGAATAAACCATTGGACTTTGCAAATTGTTGTGCATCGATAATAGGTAATACAAAATTATTTTTTGCAAATAATTGGAGCAAGGATGCTTGTGTTGGTGTCAAACCGAAGCGATATCGACTAGCGCTCGAAGTATTAACAACATCTGCAACACTATTTATATTCAATACAATTTGACTCTCTTTTTCCTGTCCCTTCTCTGTAAGAGCCATATTACCATTCTCTTCAGACTCTTCATCTAATAAATTATTCAATAGTTCAACAGTATCCTGGTATTTAGATGCTGCCGCATCAATTAATTCCTGGTCCAATTGGATTTTCCTTCGTTTCGTTTCATAGAACTTACGTACGTTTACAATGGCATTATCCAGGTCTTTTGTCTCAATTAAATTTTGAATGATTATTTCAAAATCATGTACTTGTTCAAGATTATTAAAGAGACTTTTTTGAATTGTTTTAGCTATCGGTTTGTTATCAAATTCTTTGGACTTGAGGTCATGATCAATATAGTGTAGATATAGAATTAGTGCAGTTACTTTATCCTTTTTTGCTATCATCTTACTAGCTTCATAAAAGATACTTTCAACTGAAGGATTCTTTTTATTCCTCGCACCCAACAATAGTACTTCTTGTAAGAACCAATCCACTGGCTTAACTGGGATCATCTGCTCTAGCTTCTCTAGGGCTAATTTCCAGCGTGTAGTATTCTGGACATTTAGTTCCAATTCGGTTTCTTGGTCAGGCTCCTCTATTATTCCTATGTTAGCAGCAATGATACCTTCTACTTTCTGCAATACCCCTACCTCTATTTCGGTCTTTGCGACGGAGTAACTATCTACTGATAGTTTTCTTTTATGTCCATATTGGTCTCGAACTTTATTCTCACAATATTTAAGAATTAATATATAAAGCTCTTTACGAAGCTCTTGCAAAGAATAGATATAGTTATTACTATTTAGTCTATATTTAAAATGCTTCCTTGCCACCATATCCCCAATGATATCGAACTGCTGCTCAATAGATGTTCCCTCTCGAGTAAAATCCGATTTCAGGTTTGTGATAACGCAGACAAATAGTTTAAGTATTTGTTCTTGGCAAAATGGTATTCCATAGAAATTGTTCCCTTGGTACCAAATTTTATTAAGTAATAACTCCGAGTCCTTATCCAGTTTGAGCTTGTCTTTAAACACTTTACCTAGGGCCCATTCATATTCATATGAGTTATGTGGATTACCTTCCGCCATCTGCATCTTCACACGCCGTATGCCATTAATATCATTGATGCTACCCATTTTAGCTAGCAACAAGGTTCTTGTATATGAATAAGTCCTTGGATAATGGAGACCTAAATTATCTACCTGTTTTTCCAGCCATTCTATATCTTTTGTCTGATCAAATTGAGCTAACAAATCATAGAGTAGAATTAATGCGTAATTGAAATAACCCTGAAGATCTAAGTATACTCCTTCGAGGAAATTCTTTTTAAAAGTGTGATAGTAGTCTTGCTGGGCTTTTGTCGCTTTATTCAGATCATCAATGCTACTGATATATAAATGATTCCAGGGAACAACTGCTGTCCCTTTTCCAGTAGAGGGTTCGTAAGCAGGAATAATTGATTCTTCGCCTGTAACATCTAAAATAAAGTTATCATGAGCCATTTGATCAAATGTATGGGAGGGTAAGGAAATGGGTGCATCCTGTACCTTATCTTGTCCTGGCTTTGTTGCCACAGCGTTCATTTTAGATTGCTTCTTAGAGGGAAAAATTAGTTTCGCAATAGGCGGAATTAATATAAGTCCTAGTAAAAGGACAAAAAAGGCACTTCCTCCTTCCCCTGATAGGAATCCACCAATCGAAGCAAAACAAAGGAAACAGCCCAATACCCAGCGTATAAGGATGAATAACGTTCTCATGACAAGTCAATATTTGAATACATACTTATTATTTGAGGCTTGAGGGGCGCTTTACATATAGGTTATTTTCGTATCCTATAAAGCTAAACTAATATATTTATATAGGCAAGAAAAAATACCCTCCGCTAAAAAGCTAGGTACCAGCTATTCCATTCTTTCAGCAATGCACTCTATGACAAATGTAAATAATATTACATATTTATGCATACCCTTAGCGTATACCCACAGGAGTTAGTTTAATAATAAATTAATCCGTTTATGCGTTGACGTAACCACAATAAAATCTATTTTCCACTTAGAAAAATCCACAAACAGGAAATACTACTAAGGTGTTATATCCAACCACCTGAAAAGCATTTACTTCGTTTGTATAACTTGTTACAACAAAATAACCCGAGCACCTGTGCCGCTGAGCTTTAATGCAAACCCTCAATTAATCCGGTGATTAACCCGAGTCTATCTGTCTAATCCCCTGGGATATTTTTTCTTTATTATAACCATAAGGTATGTTAACAAATGTTTTCCCGCTACATCCTACACAGAAGGATATTTATGTAGACCAATTGATGAATCCTGAAAGCCCTCATTACACCTTAACAGGATATCTTACATTAAAAGGACACCTAAACAAAACGAAATTCGCAAAAGCTGTCAAGGTAGTGATCTCTGGGAATGATATCTTTCGTATGAGCTTTGATCTTGAAAGTCCGCAACCCATCGGATATGTAAGCGATGCCACCCCTGAAATCCCTTTACAGGAAATCGATTACAGTCAACAAGATGATCCGGAAGCATATACGCTGGAATGGATACAGCAACAATGCAACACTCCCCTCCGATTGCAAAAAGGTATTCCCCTATTCGAACATTATCTTATAAAAATTGCGGAAGAGGAATACTGGTACGTGTTTAGATGCCATCACCTCATATTTGATGGCGCCGCATATCAGCTTTTCCTGCAGGCCATTGCACGGGAATACAAGCACGGACAAGGAACAACCACCTATCCCTCCTATGCGAAAGAAATAGCAGACTACGCTCCTTTTTATCAGAGTCAATCCTACCAGCAGCAGCTAAATTACTGGCAAGGAAAACTCGAAAATAAACCGCCCAAACTTTTCAATTATAAATATCCGTACAATGATGAGCAAGGTAAAACCAGTGCACTCTTTACCTTACAGCTTACCGATATGCAAAGAGCAGTACTCGAACAAACGGCGCGTACCTGCGGATATAGTTTGCAAAAACTCACGGTAGCTGCTACCATCATCTACTTTGCACGCATAACAGGACATACCGAACTACTGTTGGGTATAGTACGCCACAGACGTATGACGCAACTGCAACGTAGTATCATAGGCGTCTATTCCGGAATTGTACCATTTATTGGCCAATACAATGCTGATGATCAATTGATAGATCTACTGCATAAAATAGATACCGCACAAAAAGAAGATTTTCCTCATCAACAAGCATCCCTCAACGAATTGAGTAGCATGCTGAAAGACAATCATGCAGATAGCTCCCTATTTGAAGTGCTGGTCAATTACGTGCTGCTAGATCTCCAACTTGATTTTGATGAAAACATTTCCACCTCCTTCCACCAAACATGGACAGAATATGAAAAGCGACCACTCCGTATATACTGGCAGGATTATGGAAAACATCAGCCATTACAATTGAATATCATCCACCAGTTGGCGCATATCAAAAAAGAGGAAGCGGTATTATTATCCAAGCGTATCCTGCATATCATTTCTCAGTTTGCAGAAAAACTACATCATCCTATCAGCGATATTGACATCATACCTCCTGCTGAGAAAGCAATACTCTTGGAATCTGCCCATCCACTCGATACTTCCCATACCAACAAAACGATCTATTCCATCTTTGAGCAGCAGGCTATCCGCACACCTGATAATATAGCCATCACCTGCGATGATCGTACACTTTCCTACAAAACGCTTTACACACGTGCCCAACAACTGGGGCAGTATTTGCGTAGTAAAGGCGTAGGAAAAGATACTTTAGTACCCGTTTGTATCGAACGATCTCCTGAGATGATCGTGGCACTCCTGGGCATTCTAAGCGCAGGTGGAGCTTATGTACCGATTGATCCGGAATATCCGGAGGAGCGTATTCGTTTCATTTTGGAAGATACCGCTGCCAATATCGTAGTGACCTCTTCAGGATGCCTGCCCATATTAGCCGCGATATACAACAATGAAACGGTCGTATTAAGCGATACGGCTGATTTTTCAGCTACCGCAGACACGTCCCCTCTCCCTGCAGCGCACCCCCATGATGCGGCCTATGTAATTTATACATCTGGCTCCACAGGAAAACCTAAAGGCGTGATCATAGAACATCGTAATGTGGTCAGTCTGTTTGAAGCCGTGGTAGGGTATTACGACTTCAATGAAAATGACGTATGGACGATGTTCCATTCCTATTGCTTTGATTTCTCTGTATGGGAAATGTATGGCGCCCTGTTCTATGGCGGCCGACTGGTAATTGTACCAAAGCATTTCGCCAGGGATACCGCTGCTTTTGCAGGGTTACTGCAACAGGAACAAGTGACCGTGTTGAATCAAACCCCTGCTGCATTTTATGTATTGCAGGAGGCAGTAACAGCAAATGATGCCTATCACTCGCTTGCCATACGCTACGTCACTTTCGGCGGAGAAGCACTGAATCCTGCCAAGCTGAAATCTTGGAAGACGACATTTCCTGATTGTAAGCTAATTAACATGTATGGGATTACTGAAACCACCGTCCATGTTACCTTTCAGGAAATAACCGATGAACACCTGAGCAGCACCGGCAGTATTATAGGCCGGCCTATTCCTTCGCTGGGGGCTTATATACTTGATGCGAACCAACAACTGCAGCCGGTAGGCGTACCAGGAGAATTGTATATATCCGGTGCGGGCCTAGCAAGGGGATACCTGAATCGTGCTGAACTGACGGCAGAACGATTTATTGCCAATCCTTTCCATTCCGCTGTGAGTCCACGTTTATACAGAACCGGTGACCTCGCCCGATGGCTCCCTGACGGCACCATGGAATATCTTGGTCGTATAGACAATCAGGTAAAAATACGTGGATTTCGTATAGAATTAGGGGAGATTGAAAACGTGCTACACCGCTGCCCTATTGTAAAGCAGGCGGTAGTAGTGGTGAAATCAGATCACATCAATACATCGGAAGAAAAACAATTAGCAGCGTACATCGTATCCAATGGCGAATTTAACAGGGAGGCTATCATCAACCATATGCGCGAATGGCTCCCTGATTACATGATTCCCTTGCTGCTCACTCCGATCGATGAAATGCCGTTGACAAAAAACGGAAAAATTGATAAACCTGCCTTAACGGAATTACATACTGTTATCCAGCACAATAAGTTAAGAGAAGCGCCGCAAAACGATCAGGAACGGCAACTGGCCGCGATATGGGAGGAAGTCCTAGGCATAAATGACATCAGCAGAAATGATAATTTCTTCGAATTGGGAGGCGATTCCATCCGACTAATCAAAGTAGTCAGTCGCGTCAAAAAGATCTTCGCTAAAGAACTCCAGGCTGCCGATGTATACAGAGCCGCAACCATCGCTGATTTATCACAACTAATCGGGGAACTGCATATAGATGCTGATGATACTGCCAGAAAAGATATCCTGGCAGCGATAACGCAACAAAAAAATGCCTTGCTCTCTACGCTGCCGAATGCGGATGCTATTGAAGATATCTTCCCGATGAGCGACATACAATCTGGGATGATTTATGCTTCCCTTCGCCATCCTGAAGATGCTATTTATCACGATCAGTTTTCCAGCCGCATGTCGTTGGATACAGATATCAGCAGACTCGAAAAAGTACTTTCGTTGATTAGTGCCAGACACGGTATACTCAGAACAGCCTTCCTCCTCGATGGCAACGCAGAGAACATGCAGGTGGTATACAAATCCGTACAAACGCCATTAGCCGTTGTGGATATGAGTGACCAGGAAGAAAGTATGGAACTGGTGAATGATTACCTACGAAAAGAACGGAGCACCCCATTCGATTACGCGCAAGCTCCACTCTGGCGTGCGGCTGTCATAAAATTGAAAACGCACTATGTGTTCATTCTTCAGATGCATCATGCGATCCTTGACGGATGGAGTGTTGCGAGTCTCAATACAGAAATAAACAATCTCTACACCTCCGCTTCGTTGGATGTACCGCCAATATTGAAAGCTAGTTATAAAGATTATGTTATTGAAAATATTATCCAAAAAAGCAATGTCCAATCAAAGGATTTTTGGACACGGGAGATGAATGGTTATCGACGTCTCGATATTTTCACCACGGAAAAAGATCAACAACGCTTCCTCAAAAAATATGAACCCGGTCTGTTAGATGCGATAAAGCAAAAGGCAAAAAAAGAAGGCATCGCTGTCAGTACCCTCTTCCTCGGCGCATTTTATTATGCAATCAGTATGCTAACTTATGAAGATGAACTGACATTGGGGCTGGTTACCAACAACAGGCCTATGATTGAAGATGGCGACCAGATGCTGGGCTGTTTCCTCAACTCCCTTCCAATAAGATACAGCGCTGCCAGCAAGTCGACCTGGCGCGATCTGATGGTCGGCTTGGAGCAAAAACAATTATCCATCAAAGCTTACGATCGCCTGCCTCTTGCAGAAATAGCAAAGTTACACAGGCATCATAGTGTGGATGAAAATCCGTTTTTTGATGTCCTCTTTAACTACATCAATTTCCATGTGTACGATCAACTGAACGAACGTCTCTTGCAGGGCACCGTCAATGACCCAACCACCATGACCTTCGGTAGTTTTGCGGTAGCTAATACGCATTTCGACTGCACCATTAGCACTACCGGCGATGTGCTCACCATTCTCCTTTGCCAATCCTACAAACTGAAGTCTGGCAAGACGTTGGAAATATTCTCAGGTTACCTGGAACAAATTCTGCAACAGATACTACATCATTATGATGAACAGATAGATAGAACGGCTATACTCTCCCAGCAAGAATTGGATATTTGTTTCACCCCGATGAATAAAGTGACAGTTGAACAGCCTACATTCCAGACCATTCCTGCCACCTTTGAAAAACAGGTAGCACTAACACCCAGCGCCAAGGCGCTTATCGGCAGTACCACGATGACATATGCCGAACTAAATGCACAGGCCAATCAACTGGCGTATTACTTAAGGGAACTGGGCGTAGCAAAGGATACACCTGTACCTGTTTGCATAAATAGATCCACAGACCTAATAGTCGCAATTTTAGGTATCCTGAAGGCTGGTGGTGCCTATCTTCCACTAGACCCCGCCTATCCAAAAGAGCGCATTGCAAGTATGCTGGAAGGCGTAACCTATGAAGTAGCTATCACTACAAGCGGTAATACCTCCCTATTCGATAGCCCGGCAAAAGTGATATGTCTGGATACACTTAAGGACAAGCTGTCTCTGCTTCCTTCAGACAATCTGGCGCATGCAATTCATCCGGAAAATCTGGCATATGTGATGTTTACATCTGGCTCTACCGGCCGTCCCAAAGGCGTGATGGTCACGCATAGCAATGTGGTGAGTATTGCTTTAAAATGCGAGTTTGCATCCCTCACAGCGGATGATATTTTACTGACCACTAGCTCCCTCTCCTTCGATGGTACTACAGTGGATTTCTGGGGCATGCTGCTCAATGGCGGACAATTACTGCTTTGCAGCGATGAACAACTCTTGGATAATGATCTCCTGAAAAAAGAAATCGAGCAACATCATGTAAATAAAATATGGTTTACTGCTGGGTGGTTAAATCAATTGGTAGATACAGATATCAGCATATTCAAACAGTTGCGTACCGTCATTACCGGCGGTGAGAAGCTATCTCCCACACATATTAAGAAATTACGTGCAGCCTATCCAGACCTAGAAATCATTAACGGTTACGGCCCTACGGAGAATACCACCGGATCCTTGAGTTATCGTATAGGACAAACGATTACAGGCGATATTCCTATCGGAGTTCCATTAATATACCGAACTGCATATGTACTGGATATACACCAACAGTTGTTGCCAGTTGGTGTAATTGGGGAGTTATATGTAGGCGGAGCTGGGCTCGCACGTGGATATTACAATAACCCCCAGCTCACTAGTGAGCGCTTTATTGCGCATCCTTTTGTAGCAGGAGAAAGATTATACAAAACCGGCGACCTGGCACGTTTCGGTGAAGATGGTTTGGTTGAGTTTTGGGGAAGAGTAGATGACCAAGTAAAAGTGCGTGGCTACCGCATAGAACCAGGAGAAATTGAAAATATGATCCTGAAAAGTGGGTTGGTGGAAAGAGCTATCATTGTTGTAAAAAAAGATACGACGGGCAACAAGCAACTGATGGCATATGTAGTCCCCATGGGTACTTTCGATAAAAAAGCATTACAGCAATTCCTCGTGGAGCAGCTACCGGATTATATGGTGCCTGCGGTCATACATCCAATGGATGTCTTACCGCTTACACCCAACGGCAAAGTAGACAAACAGTCCTTACCTGCTCCTGATCTCGATACTATTTCAGATACAACATTTACCGCACCAGATACAGCCACCGAAAAGGTGGTAGCAACCATCTGGCAGGAACTATTGCATGTAAAAGCTGTTGGTAAATATGACGATTTCTTTCAGTTGGGAGGGCATTCACTACTGGTTATCAGAGTAAGGGCACATATTAAGATGGCCTTACATGTCAATATTCCCGTTGGTAGCCTTTTTCAGTACAGAACATTGGCCAAGCTCTCAGCGTATATTGAGGGAATGCAGCATAGTTCCGACGATGATGTTATAATACCGTTCGATCGTAGCCACTCAGACCGTATCCCCTTATCTTTTGGTCAGGAAGAATTGTGGATGATGGATAAGCGGAGAGGAACAGCCAATTATCACATGCCTTTTGTTTTTAATTTAAAGGGAGACATTAACCGCTCAGCCCTGACAGCGGCTTTCAGGGCACTGGTGGATAGGCATGAGTCGCTGCGAACGGTCATTCGCTGGCACCCAGTAGATGCAAAAGCCTATCAGTATTTTCTTTCTGCGGACAACTGGCAATTGAATTTTACCGATTGCTCACTCCAAGAAACGGAATTAAATGTTTCGGCTTATATACATTCATTGTTGGTTACCACATTTGATTTATCGGCAGACTATATGCTGAAAGCCCATTTGATAAAGATAGGGACCGATGAACACCTATTGGTAATGCTGCTACACCATATAGCTGCTGACGGCTGGTCACTGGCAATTTTCATGAAGGAATTTACACAGCTTTACAATGCATATTGCAGCGGTGAAGCTTTAGCCTTGTCTCCACTCCCCTACCAGTTTGCAGACTATGCATGTTGGCAGCGTAGACAGGTAGCATCCGGAATCCTGGATGCAAAGCTGCGGTACTGGACCACCAAGCTGGAAGGATATACACCTTGGCTACTCCCTTCAGATTACGAGCGTACTTTACACGAAAGTAATAAAGGACGGATGTTGCACTTCCATGCCGATCATAACCTGGCAGCAGCCCTGCGCGCGTTATCGCAGCGCAATGAGAGTACCCTCTTCATGACATTACTTACTGCCTTTAAAATCCTACTGCACGATTTCAGTGGAAAAGATGATATCTGTGTGGCTACCGCCGTTGCTGGTCGTACTAAGCAGGAAATGGAATGTCTCATGGGCTTCTTCTCCAACAACCTGTTACCATTACGCAGTAACCTCGGTGGTCATCCATCCTTTATTGAATTACTGCAACAGGTAAGACAAACCTCCATTGAGGCTTATGAGGCGCAGGAAGTGCCATTGGAAAAAATTATGGAAGCGCTGGAAGAAGAATCGGGTATTTCCGATAAATATCTCTATCAGGCAATTCTCATATTGCAGAATACACCTGAATTACCTCCATTGCGGCTGGATAATATATCACTAAAAGAAGTGAAAAAAGTACATGAAACCAGTCAGTACGAGCTGAATGTATCTGTAAGAGAAAAGCCAGATGGGTTACTATTTTCAGTGGAGTACAACACTGAAATTTTCAGACAGGAAACGATCGAACAATTATTCAGGAAGTATTTTGTTTTATTGAACAATATCATCATATCTCCTGACGCATCCATTCAACAGTTGATACCTGCCGATGCATTAAATACTGTTGGTTAATACTAACAACACAACGAGGTGGCCTCAATACTATTAAGGCCACCTCCAATAATATATCGGAAGATAGAAAAGTAATACCTAATATAGCCGCGAGTACAGCTACTTTAGATATAACTCAAAATATCAGTTATAAAACTATTGTTCTGTCTTTTGCTGTCTGGTAAACTTCTGTATACTCACATTCTCGCAAATGGCATACACTGCGTAGAAGAACATCAGCGTGAATATGGTATATCTGCTAGTATTACCTCTGTTAACTACAGCATAGATGGTAATACCTGCCAGACAAAAGAACATTCTGCTGATCATAGCGCCATATACCCGCAGCATAAATACGCTATTGCTTTCGGCTTGCACGCCTTTGCGACTCATATTGTAAGTAAACGCTGAAAGTGAAGCTAATGCTAAGTTTCCGAAAAGCAGGACATTATGGTGAAAACCATTGTCTAACAACCAGTCCTTAAATAAAAATAATGCGCCATTCAATAAAATGAAAAGGCCGATGACTCTAAGATAAAATCTATCCCACATTTCTGTTCTAAAGTTGGTAATGAGGGCGCAAAGGTACGGCCAAAACAGTTACTGTCCAAATGATTATGAATATTTAAGAAGTTCTTAGTCTCTTTTTTTAACATATATAAAATCCTCAATAGTCCCTACAGCCCCACTCCTAGCAGTTTAGAGGTATGTTCCTATTTTTCGACAAGGCTTCCATATATACTTTTATTATCTTTAATATAGATAGATCGCCCTCATAAAAAAAAGTCGATCATGTTACATTATCAGTTTGCAAAACCGCATCACTCGCTATTATCACCATATATTGCGTACTTCGTTCAACTAGATGGTACCTCAGCGGCATTCCCCAGTACGCAACTACAGTTGATTGCACTGGAAGATATCGGCAAACTGGCTGCAATGGCTTTCAAACAACCCGAATCATTTAATCATAACATCATTGAACTGGCTGGCGATACTTTAACCCCGTTGCAAATGGTAGTCGCCATGAACAAGGCCACAGGGCTGAATATAAAGTATGAGCAACTACCAATGGAAATGCTCCGACAGTTAAATCCAAGATTTGCCAAAGGCTATGAGATGCTCAACTCAGGCTTCACCACTAAAGCAGATCAGGAAAGCTTGCGGAGAATTCTTCCTGACCTGATGACGTTTGGGATGTGGCTGAAGAAAACGGGGGCGAAAAGGATGATAAAATGATGATAAAACCCGCTATGCAGGCGGGTTTTATCATCATTTTTTATATATCCGCGGACTGATTCAAAGAGAATCAATAATCATCAGGTCTTTCTCTTTTTTCTTAAGATCGGGCATTAGTCTGCCAAAAACTCTATTTCAGGAGCTTCTATATGAGGATCTTCCCTATGATTTAAGAATTCCGACCAGGATTCTTTCCAAGCCTTCTCTAGTTCTTCATAAGGCTGACCACCTAAATCATTCACGACTGAAGGACCATCATATTGTGGGTCGTCGCAAATACATTCTACCCCATTTCTACAGTTCTTTCCGGCTTGCACCCCAGAAAAGTAGGCAGAAAGATATTCCTCATTTAGTGGAGCAGGAGCCTCCGGTACAAGCTGTGGATTATTCCATCCAGCCATAAAACCATCGCAAAACCAATCGCTGGGCGTTTCGGGGGTGCTATTTGCTCTCCCCACGATAGTGATCTCGGGCAATGTTATGCTCATAATTTTGAATTTTATATGGTGAAAAAAATTTCAATGCAATAGGCTTCCATAAAGTGGCGTCGTGGCGGTTAACATACTATCTCTAAATCGTGGTGATGGTGGGCCATCATAGTAAATAGTTAGTTTTGCGCCTGGTTCCACCTTCTGGCCGGGGGCGGGATCTGTGTTAGTTACCATAGTTTGTTTAGCGTCTGGAGAATCATGTTGAACATAGGAAACATTGAGTGGCAGTTTCTCACGAGCAATTTCTTTAATTGCGTCATCAAGCGTTAAGGTTTTCAGATTTGGAATGATTATTTCCTGTTGAGTGCTTGAAACAGCAATACGTTTCGGCAGTTTCATTTCACTTAAATTAACAGGATTCCCATTTATCACTTCTAAAAAATCATCATTAAAATTCACGTCGTCAGCAATCTTTACTGCATGCGATCTGATTAAATTATCTAACTGGGTTAACTGACTTTTCCAATTGGTCAATTGATCATCCGAAATAACAGGATCAGGCTCAAAAAAGGTTGGGTTTACATCGTAGAAATCAATGTCATTTAATAATGTTTTATACTTTAATCTTTTCCTTGCACAATCATTCAAAGCATCTTCTTTTGCCTGTATTAGCATATAGTTACTTTCTGGGAGATCATCCAACGTTTTATAGCTTTTTAGTTGTGCTCTGCAGTTAACACCATGATTGCCTGCAAGAGCAAGCGAAAAATTCTTGGCGCTTTCTATTAGCTTATCAATCTCATCGTGAAAAATCATGTCTACACCTGTTCCACCAACTTGCTTAATGTATATATTTATTTCCTTTCTACTAATCTTACTTAATTTCTCATTATTTACATCTACTTTCAAGTCAACACCCGCAATTGGCGTTCCGTAGGATGCTTCTAAAGCACCAGCTATCGTTTTTTCATCTTCCTTACACGTGCTAATTATTTCCACAATGGCACTAAATTCTCCTCCCTCCGTTACCGACTGCACATAAAAGTCGCCATATAACTCTTTAAATCGCTTTTCATTACCAGATCGGACTAAATCCTTTGCAATATCTTTGACTTTAGCATCATAGAATTGCGATTCACTTTTTTGAATTTGCACTTTTGCAACAAGAAAAGTTGATTGAGAATTGAAACTGGATTTATCCATAAAATCCATTTGCGCATCCCCGCCAAACAGCCCATATCGGCCACTTACTTCAACGGAGATGTTTAATAATGACATTAATGATTCAACATCATCTACTCTTGTCATGAAAAACATTCCATTTTGTCCAATACCCCCTAAACCAGGAGTAGGTACAATAGAGGAACGATCAAATAAACACCCGCGGGTTTCACCCGTTAGGTAATCAAATCCAACTCCCAAGTCCATATTTTTCTGGAAGGGGACATCTTTTGAAAGTGTCATAAGATAGCATTTAAAAGGTTAAACAATGAGCATTAGCTAAGTACTATAAGCAGCCTATTATGCCGCGCTAAAGGAAGTTTTCAATACCTACGCTTGTGAGTATTTTGGATACCTCCGTTATGATTATTGGTCGCGATTTTTTGATGAAGGGAAACACACGATCTAAAATTGGGGTTTTACTATCCGTTTTGGTTTCCTCAATAATTTTTGACACTCACACAAAATTTAACAGCCTGTAAGTTTTGCTTACAAGCTTTTTATTGTACCCGGAACCATATTCTTTATTTTGTAGATATCAGTACTAGGTGGGCAATAACTAAACATTAGCCAGTATTCTTCTGTTAAGGATATGTACAAGGTATTTGGTGTCAGCAGACAGACCAGTAATATTTTCCAAGTACATATTAATCTCCTAAAAACAATTACAATGCGTACATTATTAAAAGCAACCTTCCAGGTAGAAGCATCCAACAAAGCCGTTGCGGATGGAACACTTCCAAAAGTCATTCAATCAACAATGGATAAATTGAGTCCGGAAGCAAGTTATTTCCTTTCGGTGGATGGCTGTAGAACGGCGATGTTCGTCTTTGATCTAAAGGACCCATCTGAAATACCAAGTATAGCTGAGCCTTTCTTTCAGTCCGTCAATGCCAAAGTAGATTTTTGTCCTGTTATGAATGCTGAAGACCTGCAAAAGGGGCTTAAAAAATTATGAGTCCCCAAATAAACAGTGAGCGTTTTTCTTAATGCCACCATGATTTTAGGAAAATAAAAAGCCTGGAAGCTAAGCTTCCAGGCTTTTTTAAGTACCCAGATATTACTGTCAACATCTGTTATTTCTTCAAGAAAATGATTCTTAACATGGAAGGTAATACTATCAATAGAAGGGGTAATGCCACCACAAAACCACTTATTACTGCAATGGCAAGCGGTTGATGCATTTGCGCTCCCGTACCAATACCTAAAGCCAGTGGAGATAAGGCTATAATGGCGCCTAAAGCCGTCATTAATTTGGGTCTTAAACGAGTGGAGATAGCATATACGATAGCATTATCCACCCCCATGTGGTGGGCCGATTCCCGGAACTGGAGAAAAGTGAAGATGGCATTCTCTCCTATAATACCAACGATCATGATCAATCCAGTATAGCTACCTACATTCAAAGGTGTATGTGTGAGATACAGTCCGATATAACTTCCTCCAATACCCAGTACAGCCAGGAATATAATTAGAAGGGCCACACGGAAATTATTGAACAAGAACAAAATTGTACCAAAGACCAATAAACTGGAAGCGATAAGTATGGTAAGCAATTCGTGAAAGGATTGTTGTTGTTCGGCATATGCGCCACCATATTCAATATGATAACCTTGTGGCAATACAATCCTGGCGGATACGCTATCCTGTATATCTTTCATTACGCTGCCAAGATCACGGTTATCCAGTCGGGAGGTGATCACTCCCATAGCCTGAAGATTCTCTCGTTTAATTTCTGCGTCGCCAGTATTCACCGAAACGGTAGCCAATGCGTCGAGTGGTTTTAACTGGCCGGAAGGCAGGAAGATAGGTAATTGTGATATTTCGGCTACGCTGCGTTGTCTGTTGCCTGGCAGGACCATACGTACATTTGATAGTTGTTCTTTTTCCAGGATAGTGCTGATCACATTCCCTTCTAATGCATTTTGCAACTGAAATTGCAGACTAGCAGGCGTTATGCCGAACAAGGCCATGCGATTATTATTGGGCTGTATGCTCACTGATGGTCCGGCAATTACAACACCATTAAACACGTCGGCTGTGCCTTTCACCTCTTTTATCACCGTTGCTATTTGGGAGGATAATTGATTTAAAGTGGCTGGGGTATTTCCAAAAACTTTTATTTCTACTGGCTGTACCGAAGTCATCAGATCACCGAGCATATCCCCTATTACTTGGCCGAAATCTACACGTAGTGCGGGTTGAGAAGCTTCAATCTGTTGGCGTATCCCTGCTATTACCTCATCTGTAGTTTTTTTGCGGGATTTTTTTAGTTGGATGAGATAATCGCCTGTATTGGGTTCTGTGATAAAAAATCCCATTTGTGTGCCTGTCCGTCTGGAGTAGGCTGTTACTTCCGGCGTTTTTACAATTATCTTTTCTATCTCTTGCAGCATGCGGTCTGTTTCCTGGAGAGAGGTGCCAGGCGGAGACGTATAATCCAGGACGATACTTCCTTCGTCCATTTCTGGAAGGAAGCCGGTTTCGAGCCGGGAAGGTATGATAATGATAGCCATCAACAGTATCACTATAATGGCTATACTAATATAAGGTTTATGGATCAACACGCCTACCCACCGCTGTTTTTTCACATCATGACCGGCTTTATTTTCCACTTTTTTACGGGGCCGTTTGCTTGTGAGGAACAGGTAAATAACAGGTAGGGCAATCCAGGTAACAAAAAAGGAACAAACCAGGGTGATAATCATAGTATTGGTCAATACTTTGAAGTAGGAACCGGCTACGCCAGTCATCAGTTCAAACGGAATAAATATCACGATCGTACTGATGGATGATCCAATCATGGCAGGTAACAGATAATGAATAGCCCTTCCTACTAGTTTATCGGAGCTTTCTATGGGATCTTCTTCATGCGTGCGGTGGATCTGCTCCATCACCACAATTGCATCATCTATGATCAAACCGATAGAGGCGGCAATAGCGCCTAATGTCATAATATTGAATGTATAGCCGATACCATAAATGATAATAAGGGTAAATAATATGGTAACTGGAATGGTAATCAGTATAGTGGCGCTGGCTTTAAATGAACGTAGAAATAGGATGGCCACTATAATGGCTAGTAGCAAACCTATCCATAAACTGTCTGTCACGCTTTTTACCGCATCGTTTACAAAATCGGCCTGTATATAGTATGGTTTCAGGGAAATATTGTGCGGTAGCAGTTTTTGAAGTTCGCTTACTTTTTTCTCCATTGCCACGGAAAGGTCTATCAGATTGGCATTGGGTTGTTTAATGATGGCAACTAGAATGCCTTCCTGGCCGTTGGCATTTATCTTCGTATATTCTATTCCTTCGCTGATATTGACTGTTGCAATATCCTTCACCTGAACAACTCGTTTGCCTGTATTTTTGATAATAATATCATTTATTTCATCAATGGTGTGGACGGTTGCATCCGTAACAGTCAGGTATAGCTTGTGGTAATCAGACAGGTAGCCATTGGATCGTATGAAATTTGTATTGGCAAATGCGGTTGCTAGCATATCCGGGGTTACGGAGAGGGTGCTCATTTTCTGAGGGTCCAGCGTAAGCCAATATTCTTTTTGTTTGCCGCCAATAATGCGCACTTCAGATACGCCTGGTACCTGCGAGAGGAAGGGCTTTATCGTGTACGTTGCCAAGTATTTCATATCAATAGCGGTAGCAGGGCCACTGCTGGCTGTTAGCGTGTATCCCATCACTGGTAAGATGGAGGGATTCATTTTCTCTACCGTAATATTGGTTTCGGGAGGCAGCGTATTGCGAATCTGCGCAATCTTTGATTCAATACGTTGTTGGGCTAAATCTATGTTGGTGTTCCAATCCATGAAGGCAGCTATTTCACAACTGCCCCTGCTGGTAGTGTTGCGAATAGTGATTAGATCAGGTACCTGTTTTACGGCATTTTCCAACGGTTTGGTAACAGTGATCATCATCTTATCCACCGGCTGTAAGCCAGCGTCAGCGATGATCTTAATTTTTGGGAAAGTGATCTCCGGAAACAGGGATGTTTGCAATTTTGAATAGGCATAAGTACCTCCCAGGATAATGATGGCGATCATTACCGCCAGCGGATTCTTATGTGAAACAAAAAATTCTTTCATGTTATTGCACTTTCATGATAGTCACTTTAGCCGTATCGGGTAGGCCGTAGTTTCCTGTAAGTAGAAATCTATCTATATTGGTAAACCGGGGGGCTAGTATCTCTATATGACCTTTTATCTCTGCTCCTTTTTTAATATCCACTCTTACGGCAGTTGTGCTGTCTATTAGTTTCATTACCCAGAAAGATGTTTGTGATTCATCAGATAGCACTGCTGCTTTGGGAAGTGTAACTGCATTACTGATATTGGTTCGGGTAATATGTACTTTAGCGACCAGGTTCTGTGGGATAGGGGTAGGTGAATTTACTTTAATTATAATATTCTGAGTTTGCGAAAGAGAATCCACGGTTGGCATTACCTGGCTGATGGTACCATTTAGGGTGGTATTATCAGGCAGGTATAATTTTACGGTTTTCTGGTTAAGTACATAGGGGCGTAACTCATACGGCAAATTGAGTATAAACACAAAACTATTCATATCACTGATCACTGCCAGCAGTTCGCCATCCTGGACGTAGTCGCCAGGTTGGTGGTTCAGTTGAGTAACGTAACCATGACCACTCGCAACAATACGATTGATACCTGTAAACCTAAACGAGGAGTCCAATGCACTTACAGTATTGCCTATTACCCTTGATTCTTTGGTTTGTAAGGTAAACATAAGCTGGCCCTGTTTTATATATTGACCTGGAAGTACGTGTATGTCCTTAACATAGCCGGTAGTGTTTGCCTTTATATAGTTATTTTGCAAAAAGGAAGAAGTTGCATTCAGTTCTATATAGTCTGTCAACGGAACAGTATCTATTGTGGTAACGGTAACGGGTGTATGTACTTCAGTTGTTGCAGTTTCAGTGGGTTCCTGTTTATTATGGCATGCCGAGGTCATAATGACTGCGATGAATAATATGTTATTGAGTCGCTTCATACCTTCATGGTTTGTATTATCTGTTCCAGTAATTAAGTTGATTAGTAATCTGCTGTCTGTTGATATAATTCTGTGTAAACAGATGTTTGGCGTTCAGATAAGTATTAATTGCCAGGATATAATCAGTGATTCTGATATCGCCGGTGCCGAGGAGTTTCTCATTTACAGCAATTAGGGTATATGCATATTTCACCTGGTTTTCTATCTGAGGAATTAAGGTCTGGGTAGCATGTAGCTGTTGTAATAATTGCATGACCTGTTGGTTATATTGCAGTAGGAAGAAATCCCTGTACCCTTGTCTTACTTTTTCGCTGATAGCAATTTTCTGTGTCTTTAACTTTCTTTGATGGCCATCATAAATAGGTACTGTAATACCAATACCAATGCTGGTACCGAAGTTTTTATAAGGGTCTATTGCTAATGTGGATTGGTATCCAGCATCTGCATAAGCAATTAACTTTGGTTTATAATTATAATTGAGCACCATGCGCTGGTTCAGGTATTTCAAACTATCTATGGCATATTGTTGGTAAAATGGTGATTGAAAGATGTCTGGCAACGTACTTATTTGTAATGCAGGATCAGGAATATTATATGCAGACGTATCTGTTATACCTGCCAGATAATTGAGTGTGGCGAAATCACTCTTATATTGCACCTCTGCTTGTTTGCAAATCAACTGTTGTTGTTGAAGTGATACATAAAACAGGAGGTAATCCGCTTGTTTGTATATATTAGCTTCGGTTAATTTTTTAAGTATCTTTTCTTCGTTTTGGTAGAGATGAAGTATCTCATTATTAAAATCCAGTGTAACAAAATCGCCATAAGTGAGGATATATTGTGTGGTGATCGTCCGTTTTAGATCCTGTTCGGCAATGGCGGCAGTGGTGCTTATGCCGGCATTTTGCAACTGGATGGTACTTAGTTGGCTTGCCAGGTTCTTTTTACCAACAAAGGTTTTATTGGCTTGTACAATGGCTGAAATTTGGCCGCCATTTGAAATGGCATTATCGTAACCATATCCTTTTATAAGGGGCGCATAGCTATTACTGCTTATCCCATTTACTTGGGGGTTATAAGTGGCACGGAGTAAAGCGCTATCTATTTTTCCAGCTTGTAGTTGTTGTTGATAATCCTTTAGCAGCGGACTATTTTGCCCGGCTTGCCTGATGTAATACTCCAGGTTACGATCCTGGGCATCAGTCACCGTCGGAAGCAGTAGAAGCAGGTAAAATACAAGGTACTTCATCTGGAAGGCTATTTCTTATGCTATAGTACGGCATAAATATGAAGCTATTCTGTAGTAGAACAATTAATTTTTGGCAATGTTCGGTATCTTCTGCGCTGGCAAAATATATAAGGCTACTGCTATGGTTCATAGGCTGACCTGTAATTATTTAGCAGGATAAATTGAATTACCATGGAACCGAACCCTATACTGGAGCTGATAGCCTTACCAGTAAAAGATTTGGAAGTACTTAAAATAGGAAAGGTCGGAGAATTCTCCGACCTTTCCTATTTTAGTGCCCTTAGTGGATCATTATCGAACCAATTGGTATTGATTTTAAATACGTTATATAAAGGTAATCCAAATTAGACAACATTCGGGTTAGAGGGAATGCTGTTTAGCTAATTACCGCAGAAATGGCTACGATTTAGTGCAAGATTTTGATTTCAGTTCTTCTATTGGCCTGATGCTCTTCTTCCGAACATTCCACACCATCCTCACAGCGGTTTACCAGCTTCGACTTTCCATAACCCTTCGCCACCATTCGTTCCGGAGAGATCCCTTTTTTCACAAGATAATTTACAATCGCAGCAGCTCTGTTGTTCGAGAGTTCCAGATTGTAAGCTGCAGTAGCACGACTATCAGTATGTGCTCCTACTTCTACTTTTAAAGCAGGAAAACGCTTCATAAAGGCTACCAGTGAATCCAGCACAGGGTAAGCTTCAGGGCGGATCGTGTATTTATCAAGGTCGTAGTAAATATTTTGTAATGTGATGATATCGTTATGTGCCGGTGTTGCTTTTGTGAGATAAAGCGTCATCCTGAGTGTATCTGTTGACAAAGTATCTGAAGAGAAAATATGCATCTCTGAAGGGGCATACTGGTCTTTGGCCGCAAATACTAAATAGGGGACTGCATCTTCCAGTACATTATAATTTTTCCCTCCAGGGCCCAGCAACTGCGTCCAGCTCACTTCTTTTCGTTTATTATACAATGTTACTACCGCATCTCCAATTGGTTGTCTGGTTTGCAAATCAATCACCTGTGTCTGTAATATTTTTACCGGCTTCCCAGACGACTGCTGCGAATTTGGACTTGTCATCTGCTTAAAAGAATAAATATCATCCTCTCCTTTCCCTCCTTGCCGGTTAGAAGCAAAGAATCCTTGTGCACCCTGTTGTACCAGCAGGAAATCATCACCGGCAGAATTAACAGGAGGACGCATGTTGACAGGAACAGTCCAGTTGCTGGCATTACCTTTTGCATAAAAGATATCAAAGCCTCCCAGGCCCGGATGACCTTTACTTGAGAAATGTAATTCGTGATCCCCATTTACTACTGGAAACGCTTCTTCGTCCGGTGTATTGATTAGGGGACCACAATTGACCGGAGTTCCCCAGGAACCGTCCTGTTGTTTTTCAGAGTACCAAATATCTGTTTTACCTATGCCTCCAGGCATATCGCTGGCATAATACAGATAGCGGCCATCATGGCTCAGTGCAGCGTGCCCCAACGAATATTCCTCAGGGTTGTTGTATGTAAATGGTTCAAGGACCTCCCACTTGCCATCTTTTTTTATGCAGATGAGCAACTGAAGTCTGCGGGTACCATACAACACTTTGGATTTTTCCTTCTTATGGGTAATATGATTCGGGTTGGTGATTGTCAGGTAAGCAGTATCCAGACCTGTAGAGAAGGTAACAGGTCCGATATGAAACCGATATTGATTAATTGAATTTTCGATACCACGGATCAGTGTCACAGGTGGCTGATTTTGGATGGTATCCACAAAATATAATTTCTGATACGAACGATCTGTTGCCGGAGCCTTTTTATGCCCAGGTTTGGTAGCCGGATCGAGCATGGTATAACGCAGGCTGTCGGAGATGAATACCAACTTATTGCCATACCAAACAGCTCCCCAATCCGAAGAGGCGGTATTGAGTTCGGACCTGTTCTCTATTGTATAATTCGTGTAAAGGTTTTTCCATAGCAGCGCGGAGTCACATCCTGCCATTTGAGGGTTGACATTTTGTCGTGTTAATTTAGCGTAATGGAAATATTGTTCTTTGGCTTCTTCATATTTTTCCAGACTTTTCAGTGCATCTGCGTAGTGTAGAAAATCTTCCGCTTTTGCTGTCGGGAGATTTATGATCCTTTGGTAGATGTTGGCTGCATCCTGATAAGCATTAAGTTTAGAATAACACAATGCCAGCTTTTTCAGTACTTCCGGATGAACATTTTTTTTGGTTGCCACCCTGCTGTACAAAATAGCCGCAGCCTTGTATTCATAGCGAGTATAATATTCATCGGCCATCGTTTGCACCGACTTTTGTTCCTGTGCTTTTATACCTGTTGTCATCAACAACAGGAAGCTTCCTGCAACGAAAATATTTTTTGTCATGGTGCTTATTTTTAGAAATACCTCGGACTGATGATTCTTTCTTTCATCTTCCTGTTCGGAATCAGGAAGCCAATCGAAATTTCATGTGATCCGCCCTGATAGCCACTCAGCCTGTTAGTCATCACGTCATAAGCATATCCAATCCTCAGCCTGTCGGTAGCAAAATACTCTATCATTGCACTGACCGCATTTGTTTTGGTAAGACCAGCTTTCAGATTGTTGTGTTCCCAGATATTCACTGCAGTACGGTAAGAACCACCTATCCATAGTTTTTCTGACAATAAGGCAAAGATGTTAAAATCCAGGCTGGTAGGCCCATTGAAATCATCCTTTATCATAATGGATGGTTTCAGTTTAACATCGCCAGAGAGATTAAGCAAGCCACCTGCCGTAAAATACATGTGTTTGGCTTTGCGGATGGTTAGAAACTCTTTGTCTACTCCTGCAATAATGATTCTATTATTCAGTTCCTGGGTAAACAATTGAATTACAGAAACGCCGGCATAAAAATGAGGATTATAATAATAAACACCAAAGCTGGCATCAGGTTGAAACGCACTCACTTTACCGACAGGAACATTTTGATCATTTTCATCCAATACATATATCATATCTCCCTTTACCGCATATTGAGACAAGCTGGCCCCTATACCCAGGCAAAGTCGGCTTACTCCTTCTTTGTCGAGACGTATACGGTAGGCATAGGAACCAGTGAAGGAAAGATATTCCTGTGGTCCCTGTTGGTCCCAAAGGACCTGTGCACCTAACCCCACAGATTCATTGTTGGCCCAGGAAGGGGCTCCATCAATAGAGACAGCCCCTGTTTGCGGTGCACCGGGCAGGCTGGCCCATTGCTTACGATAGCTTGCACCTAGATAAGTATCGCCCCGATATCCGGCGTATGCCGGGTTAACCGCCAATCCGTTAAACACATACTGGCTAAACTGTACCTCCTGCTGTGCCAGAGCTATCTGCCCCAGACAGCACAACAGGAGGGAGAAAAACAATATTTTCGAATACATGTTGCTAATTGTTTTGCGCATGATTGTACAGAGCTTGATTAACGTAACAATTGAATCCATCCTTTATAAACTTTGGTGTCCTGTCCGGTATTGAGTTTAAGAATGTAGTAATATGTTCCGCCACTCAGGCCATTACCATCCCAGCGGTTATCATAATTGGGAGAATAGTAAACTTCGTTACCCCAGCGATTGAAGATAGTGAGCGTGCTACCCGGATATTTTGAAATACCAGGGATGACAAACCGGTCATTCTTCCCATCATTGTTAGGTGTGATCGCATTCGGGATATACAATTCCTCTGCATCCACATCTATATTGACATTACCTTCATTGGATATCTTCCCATTAATGTCTTTAAACTGATAGCGGAAATTATCCTTCCCAGCATATTTACGTGCGGGCGTATACGTGATAGTTCCATCTGTAATCACTGTAACACTTCCATGAATGGGTGGCATTGTTACAGTAACCGTTTGAGGGTTTATTTTACCGCGGTCATTTGCCAGTACGGGGATGGTTACCGGTTTATCAGAACTGGTGGTGGCCTCATCATCTACAGCTACAGGTTCTTCAAAAATGGTAATCTGTACAATAGCCTGATTAGATTCCAGTCCGGCTGTATTTTTTACGGTATACACAAAGTTATCTGAGCCATTGTATCCAATAGCTGGTGTGTAGACCACTCGTCCATCCGGGGACACTGTTACACTTCCATGAGTTGGCTGGCGTACAATGTGTACGGAAGCCGGATCGATGGTGCCATTTTGTTGGGAATCATTATTCAGTACATTAATGGTAATTGGTGTATCTACATATGTTTCAGCGGCATCGTCGTGTGCAACCGGTGCTGTAGTGTTGTTACAATCTGAGACAATCATTGTAATACTGGCACTGTTTAAACAGCCAGTCGCGTTCATTTGATAAGTGATGGTAATAGTACCGGCAACGAGGCCGGTTACTATTCCACCTTGTTCTATGCTTGCCAAATTGGGGTTATTACTGATCCAGGTCCCACCTGGGGTATTATTACTTAAAGTTGTTGCTCCGCCAACACATACAGTTTTTGCACCAGTAATTGGTGATACTACTGGCAGTGCATTCACGGTGACAGTGGCTGTTTGTTGTGCTTTACAGCCATTAGCATTCGTTACTTCATATGTAATGGTGGCTGTACCAGCGGAAACACCCGTTACCAGACCGTTTACGTCTATGGTAGCTACAGAGGTCTTACTGCTGCTCCATACACCGCCAGGAGTTGTATTGCTTAAGGTAGTGGCAGCACCCATGCACAAATTGGTTGTACCTGTAATTGGTGATACTACCGGCAGCGCATTTACAGTTACAGTTACTATTTGCTGTGCTTTACAACCATTAGCATTTGTTACTTCATATGTGATTGTGGTAGTTCCAGCGGAAACACCTGTTACCAGGCCGTTTACGTCAATGGTGGCAACAGCGGTGTTACTGCTGCTCCATACACCGCCAGGAGTTGTATTGCTTAAGGTAGTGGCAGCACCTACGCACATATTGGTTGTACCTGTAATTGGTGATACTACCGGCAGCGCATTTACGGTAATAGTGGCTGTTTGCTGTGCTTTACAGCCGTTAGCATTCGTTACTTCATATGTAATGGTGGCTGTACCAGCGGAAACACCTGTTACCAGGCCGTTTACGTCTATGGTGGCTACAGCGGTGTTGCTACTGCTCCATACCCCACCTGTTGTTGTATTGCTTAAGGTAGTGGCAGCACCCATGCATATACTGGTTGTACCTGTAATTGGAGATACGACCGGCAGCGCATTTACGGTGATAGTTGTTGTTTGCTGTGCTTTACAGCCATTAGCATTCGTTACTTCATATGTAATTGTAGTAGTTCCAGCGGAAACACCTGTTACCAGGCCGTTTACGTCTATGGTGGCTACAGTAGTATTGATGCTTCTCCATACACCGCCAGGAGTTGTACTGCTTAAGGTTGTAGCAGTACCTATACACATACTGGTTGTACCTGTAATTGGAGAGACTACCGGCAGTGCATTCACGGTAACAGTGGCTATTTGCTGTGCTTTACAGCCATTAGCATTCGTTACTTCATATGTAATGGTGGTTGTACCAGCGGAAACACCTGTTACCAGACCGTTTACGTCTATCGTAGCGACAGCGGTGTTGCTGCTGCTCCATACACCGCCAGGAGTTGTACTGCTTAAGGTTGTAGCAGCACCTATACACATACTGGTTGTACCTGTAATTGGAGAGACTACCGGCAGTGCATTCACAGTGACAGTGGCTGTTTGCTGTGTTTTACAGCCATTAGCATTCGTTACTTCATATGTAATGGTGGTTGTACCAGCGGAAACACCTGTTACCAGACCGTTTACGTCTATGGTGGCAACAGCGGTGTTGCTGTTGCTCCATACACCGCCAGGAGTTGTATTGGTTAAGGTAGTGGCACCACCCATGCACATGCTGGTTGTACCTGTAATTGGTGATATTACCGGCAGCGCATTCACGGTTACAGTGGCTATTTGCTGTGCTTTACAGCCATTAGCATTCGTTACTTCATATGTAATAGTGGTTGAACCAGCGGAAACACCTGTTACCAGACCGTTTACGTCTATCGTAGCGACAGCGGTGTTGCTGCTGCTCCATACACCGCCAGGAGTTGTACTGCTTAAGGTTGTAGCAGTACCTATACACATACTGGTTGTACCTGTAATTGGTGATACTACCGGCAGCGCATTTACAGTGATAGTGGCTGTTTGTTGGGTTTTACAGCCGTTAGCATTCGTTACTTCATATGTAATGGTGGTTGTACCAGCGGTAACACCTGTTACCAGACCGTTTACGTCTATGGTGGCAACAGCGGTGTTGCTGCTGCTCCATACACCGCCAGTTGTTGTACTGCTTAAGGTAGTGGCAGCACCCATGCACATATTGGTTGTACCTGTAATTGGTGATACTACCGGCAGCGCATTCACGGTAACGGTGGCTGTTTGCTCTGCTTTACAGCCATTAGCATTCGTTACTTCATATGTAATTGTGGTTGTGCCAGCGGAAACACCTGTTACCAGGCCAGTGTTAGCATCTATTGTTGCTACACCGGTATTGCTGCTGCTCCATACACCACCAGTTGTTGTACTGCTTAAGGTAGTAGCAGCACCTATACACATATTGGTTGTACCTGTAATTGGAGATACTACCGGCAGTGCATTCACAGTTACAGTTACTGTTTGCTCTGCTTTACAGCCATTAGCATTCGTTACTTCATATGTAATGGTGGCCGTACCAGCGGAAACACCTGTTACCAGGCCAGTGTTAGCATCTATTGTTGCTACACCGGTATTGCTGCTGCTCCATACACCGCCAGTTGTTGTACTGCTTAAGGTAGTAGTAGCACCCATACACATACTGGTTGTACCTGTGATTGGTGATACTACCGGCTGTGCCTTTACAGTTATAGTTGTTGTTTGCTGTGCTTTACAGCCACCATTCGTTACTTCATATGTGATTGTAGCTGTACCAGCGGAAACACCTGTTACCAGGCCGCTGTTAGCATCTACTGTTGCTATAGCGGTATTGCTACTGCTCCATACACCACCTGTTGTTGTATTGCTTAAGGTAGTTGCAGCACCCATGCACATACTGGTTGTACCTGTAATTGGAGATACTACCGGCAGCGCATTCACGGTAACGGTGGCTATTTGCTTTGCTTTACAGCCATTAGCATTCGTTACTTCATAAGTAATTGTAGTAGTACCAGCGGAAACACCTGTTACCAGGCCGTTTACGTCTATGGTAGCGACAGCGTTGTTGCTGCTGCTCCATACACCGCCAGTTGTTGTACTGCTTAAGGTAGTAGCAGCACCCAGACACATACTGGTTGTACCAGTAATTGGAGATACTACTGGCAGCGCATTCACGGCAACGGTGGCTGTTTGCTTTGCTTTACAGCCGTTAGCACTCGTTACTTCATATGTAATGGTGGTTGTACCAGCGGCAACACCTGTTACCAGGCCGTTTACGTCTATGGTGGCTACAGTAGTATTGCTGCTGCTCCATACACCGCCAGTTGTTGTACTGCTTAAGGTCGTAACAGTACCCATACACATACTGGTTGTACCAGTAATTGGAGATACTACTGGCAGTGTATTCACTGTTACAGTAGCTGTTTGACTGGCTTTACAACCATTCGCATTTGTTACTTCATATGTAATGGTGACAGTACCTGCAGAAACACCAGTTACCAGGCCGCTGTTAGCATCTATTGTTGCTACACCGGAATTGCTGCTGCTCCATATACCATTGGCAGTAGTGCTACTCAAAGTAGTAGTGGAACCGATACACATACTGGTTGTACCTGTAATTGGAGATACTACCGGCAGTGCATTCACGGTTACAGGGGCTGTTTGCTGTGCTTTACAGCCGTTAGCATTTGTTACTTCATATGTAATGGTGGCCGTACCAGCGGTAACACCTGTTACCAGGCCACTGTTAGCATCTACAGTTGCTACTGCAGTGTTGCTACTGCTCCATACACCGCCAGAAGTTGTATTGCTTAAGGTAGTAGCAGTACCCGTACAAATATTGGTTGTACCTGTAATTGGTGATACTACCGGCAGTGCATTCACGGTTACAGGGGCTGTTTGCTGTGCTTTACAGCCGTTAGCATTTGTTACTTCATATGTAATGGTGGCCGTACCAGCGGTAACACCTGTTACCAGGCCACTGTTAGCATCTACAGTTGCTACAGCAGTATTGCCGCTGCTCCATACTCCCCCAGGAGTTGTATTGCTTAAGGTGGTAGCAACACCCATACAGATACTGGTTGTACCTGTGATTGGTGATACTACCGGCAGCGCGTTCACGGTAACGGTAGCTGTTTGCTGTGCTTTACAGCCATTAGCATTCGTTACTTCATAAGTAATGGTGGCCGTACCGGTAGAAACTCCGGTAACTATTCCATTGGCATCAATCGTTGCAATAGTAGCATCGCTGCTACTCCAGGTACCACCAGCGGTAGTATTACCTAACGTGGTTGTAGAACCAACGCAAATATTAGTCGTACCTGTGATAGGTGCTACTGCCAGCTTGATTTCTGTAATAACAATCTGGCCTGATACAGTACATCCGTCCGAAAAACTTACCTGCACGCTATAGGTTCCTCCTTTGGTAGCCGTAAGCGTACTATTTGCACTGCCATCATTCCATTTATACTGAGAAGTAGGTGAGGCAAAAAATCCATCTGTTTTCAATATATAGGGGAACTGTTCTGTACATAGTGTAATGTCTGGCCCTAAACCTGAGATGGGTGCACTGCCATTATAAGGCTTAAAATCCCATTTCACGTTTCCTCCCTGATCTGTGCTATGTTCTCCTGCCGCAAAGGGCGTAGTACCTGCAGCGGTGATACCCTTTACACGGACATAATCAAAACTGATATTACTACCAGTTTTGGTTATAGTGGCATTAACTGTAGAGCTAGCGCTAATGAACTCCGTCAGGTTACATGGAGTGCCACTTCCAAACCAGTCGTTGGTGATGGTCGTATTGCTGCCTGCCGCGAATGTATATACCTTTCCAGGGGTAAAAATGAGTGTCCCTATGGTGTTACTGGGACCACCAATTGTACCCCTCGATTTAAATTCCAGCCGATTGATCTGATTGTTCCCTCCAATGAACGCACCTGTTGTAGCATTGGTATTACTGAATACCAAATCTTCAATAGTCGTCTTACTGATATTCATTTGCCCACCGACATAAGTTGTAACGTCCACTCGGTTGTAAGCCCCTCCATTCACGATAAAATAAGGTACGGTCAAAGTGGACCCACTTGCCTGAAGGTTTTTATTGGCACCAAAATAAGTCCAATTCGTAGCAATCCTGGCATTGGTGATATTCATACTAGTCGCGAGAGCAGTGGTATCATCAGTTATAATATTTACCTGCACGTTGATACCACTCAGATCGAGCCCTCCACTTTTCAAGGTGATACGAGTATTTGGATTAGAGAAGTCGTCCATTATCCGTAATACATTGCTGATACCAGGTTTAACTACATATATACTGAATTTTCCAGTATTACTGCCATTAGTAGTAATCGTATTATTGGAGGCTCCTTCGAAGGTCAGTACCGTGTTCATCGTCACAGAAGGATTCATCTGTAGGTTGCCCCATACTTCCAATGTGAGAGTAGCATCGTGGTCAAATACGGGATTAAACGAAGCGCCAGTCCAGTCCATATTACGACAATAGGCCTGACCGCTGGCAATCTTAACGTTGCTGCTGCCACTGGTAAAACTGTTAGCATCAAAATATACATCGTCCTTAATAGTAGGTACACAGGCACCACCCGCCCCACCGCTGGTAGCAGACCAATGGGATGGATCATTCCACTCTCCTGATCCACCTACCCAATATCGGCTATTGCCTCCTGTTGTTGTAATATTGAATCCAGAATTCCCACCGGCATCTACTCCTGTCACAGACAATGGAACTCCGCTGCCGGTAGCGGTCATGTTCTGTATATAAACATTGGCCAGATTAAATGTAACTCCAGGTGAGAATTGTAAAATGGCAGGATTAGCATCTTTGCTCCTTATCTCACCCATTACTCCGCAATCAGGGCTGTTCAGGCGAAGATGTTCCTGTATGGTATTGCTTCCGCTGAAATTGTATCTGCGAGAGGGAGCCAGTAACAACCTCATAATGCTGTTCCCTGCATTACGGATATTACCTGCTCCTTTAAATTCAAGTGTACCGATGTTGTTGTTCTTATCGATGCCTGCCAGGGAACTTGGGCTGGTATTCGTAAACTGCAGTTCGCCGATATTTGCTCTCGAAATCCTGAAATAGTCCTTGTCACTGGTACAGTATACTTTGGGATATGTAAGACCGGCTGCTATTAAATAACCTTGAGACGTAATAAAAGAACCGGCGCCATTATTGACCCATGTACATGCAGTATCAGTTGTAATCCAGATATAGTGTGTAGTAATAGTTGTATTGGTAATGTCAACTGCCCTGATAGCGGTACCGATGCTTGCAAATTCATTAATATCCAGTGTCTGGTTTGCCATTATCAGTTTACCAGTGATAGCTTTTACGGTAGCCTGGATATTGGTAAAGTTATCTATCAGGGTAACACCACCATTAGGGCCTGTTTTCAGGATATTAAGTTTAAGTAATCCCAGTGTACTTCCATTGGTAGTGAGGGTAGAAGCTTCCTGACCTTTCATGAGCAGATCAGCGTTCATAGTCACTGAAGGGTGCATGACCAGGGAGCCCCAAACTTCCATGCTGTAACTAATGCTTTTATTGAAAGTAACCGGTGCGGTAATATTTCTCCATGTCATATTATGACACCAGGCATTGGTAGTGGTAGTAACTATACTACCCGGCGCAAACCCGCTGTTGCTATCAAAAACCACATCATCTGCCGTCAGTGGTAAACATGCGCCTCCCGGGCCTCCACTGGTAGTACTCCAGTGATTTATATCATTCCAGTCTCCAGCACCACCTACCCAATAGAGGGTAATGCCACTGCCTGGAGGCTGAATATTAAAACCAGTATTACCACCTCCATCGATACCCTGGAAAGTAAGCGGTGTAATACTTCCTGTCGCAATCATGCTACCCACATAAACGTTATATAGATCCACAGCAGCACCGGTACTAAAATTTAGTTTGGCGAAGATGTCCTTTCCCTGTATCTGGTTCAGCCCACTACAATCTGGCGTTTTCATCTGTAAAAACTTATTGATTGTTTGGGCGCCATAAACCTGAAGCACTTTCCCCGGCGCCATGATGAGTGTATCAATCGTGTTATTGGCATTCCCAAGGGTACCTGCTCCTTTAAATTCCAGCCGCCTGATCGTATTTCCCTGAAGAACAACTGATGCTCCCGACTGTGCAGCAGCACTGGTAAAAGTCAATGCACCGAACCCAGTGTTATAAATCTTCATGGCCCCACTGTTTGCTGCAGTAACATCCACTTTGGGATAATATCCACTGGCTGAATGGAACAACTGTGCGCTGATATAGGAATTATCTCCTATTACTGTAACATTAGGCCCTTGTAAATCCCAGGCACCAGCCATCGTAATCGTGGCGCCTGTGATATTCACCCCCCTGACTAAACCACCGGTATTACCGTAAAGATGTGTGAAGACATGATTACCGCCTGATAAATCCACCATGCCAGACGTCAATGTAATATTATCAACTCCGAAATTAAGAGGAATATTATCCAGTAATTTTACAGTACCATTTGGTTTGTTGACAGCAAACGAGTTATACCACCCGGCTGCAACTTTGTTTGCTCCATTGATTTTATAGGTAGCCACACCCCCTCCGGCAAATTCGATCGTAATACCATAAGTCACTAATGCAGCTAACTCCACATTTCCATATACATACAGTCTGGAGCTCCCATTGTTTCTGAAAGAAGCCGTAGTTGTTACTCCTAACCAGGATATATTATGGCAATAAGCAGCGCCTGAAGCCGGCAATGTGACGATGTTGCCGTTTGCAAGGCCACTGTTTACATCAAAAAATACGTCATCACCAGAACTTGGCACAACTGATCTCTTGCTGGTACCACCAGATGTAGTGGCCCAATGGTTCAGATCATCCCAGGCGCCAGCGCCACCTACCCAATAATAATCGGCTGCCCGAAGGGAAAGGGAAACAATCATAAAAAGACACGACAGTACAAATTTTCTCATGATATGTGATTGGTCTGGGGGGAGGGCTTTACTACCAGGACCCCATATTTTTAAGGAAATGTTCACCAACAGGTATAAACAGTATGCAATGCAGTTACAGTAAAAATGGTTTTCATTGACACGTTAGGAATATACTCTCTAACAGGATTGGTTTACCAATAAGTATAGCCCCAAATATATAGGGCGCAGGCAAGTAGTGTTGTAGTGTTTTTTGCATTTTAGTGTGGCGATAATACTACACACGTGAGTAAGGCGCACCAAAGCCGCCATGCAGATGGCCCGCAGCAGAGAAACCGTAAATCAGAGCATCACCGAAGCCCAAGCCCTGCTGGTATAGTATGAAGGAAAGAGGAACGATGGCCAGATGGCAGGCCCGGATACGAATTTGATCGTATTAATACAACTGCAACCATAATATCTCCTTGATGTAGGAACGTATAAAATCACAAATCCGTTCTTACTATCCCTGCTCAACTCCTTCCCCTACCCAATGATATAGAACAGACAAGAAGGATGATAAAAGCGCAGGAAGGTTCTGTATTGCTGGTAGTCCATTCCAATAACGAAGCTGTTATAACAGGAGCTAGCTAGCTTCCCAAAGTGGCGGGGCTGATATATATAGCGGCATTTAGATCAACACCATACAGAACTCCATTATAGCAATGCATAAGCACAGCGGCGAATAAATACGGGTATCCTGTGTTGCGAAGAGAGTACCTTTCATTTTCTTAAAGAAGCCTACATATCGGAAATCTCCAATTGCACGAATAAGAAATATAGCGCCAATGATGATACTTCCTATATGAATAAGCTTCATTGAAACCATTTGATTAAAGTAACCACTGTTGCCCCATGTAACGAGGGCAAATAACAGCAGCCCGAAGGCTACGATAAGCGTAGCTAATTTCCCGGCATCTATAGTACTTTCGCCATCGGGAGTAGTAGGCATTGCAGCAGCAAAACCCCAAGTACCGCCGAATGCCCAATAAACGTGGAGACCAGAAAGGAAGAGGAAAATGATGGTGTTAATGGCGATGAGAATAAGCATGGTATAGTATTTTATGAATTATCGAACCATGGAACCGAACCCTATACTGGAGCTGATAGCCTTACCAGTAAAAGATTTGGAAGTACTTAAAATAGGAAAGGTCGGAGAAATCTCCGACCTTTCCTATTTTAGTGCCCAGAACTGGATTCGAACCAGCACACCCTTGCAGGCGCTGCGACCTGAACACAGTGCGTCTACCAATTTCGCCATCTGGGCAACTGATTTTGTGTTTCAGGACGGCAAAGATAGGAATAGATTTTAATCTGCCAAATCTTTTTTAAAATAAAATTTCAGTCACCCGGTTACGAGTGACTGAAACTGAAGGAGTAACGATTAACGTTCGTAGAACTTAGGAGGTTCGATACCTAAAGCTCTCAGGTATACATAACCCTGTCCACGATGATGAATTTCATTGTCGATGAAGTACAGCAGTATGTCGATTACTGGCCCTTCAAAGAAACCCCAAGAATTCTCAGTTACTCTGAAACGCTCTGGTGTCATAGCAGGCCACTCGGCATTGATTTTTTCAGTCACTTCATCCCAATAAGCCAGCAACTGCTCTTTTGTTTTAATAGTGTGGCCTTTTGCTTCCAGTTCTTCAAATGGGGTCCATTTACCATAGGCCATACCATCGATACCAGTCGCAATACCTACTGCTTCCAATGCCAGTTGCGAAAATGGACGCATACCACCAATGGAAAATTCAAATAATTCTTTCTCAGGAAAAGCTTCAATCACACGACGCGTTAATCCGCGATGGCCCTGCCAATGTTTTAATATTTCTTCAGGAGTGAGAATTGCAAGTGCATTCAATGTTGCTGTAGACATAATAATAAGGTTTTTGCTAGTGAATGTGGATTACAATACAAAAATCAGCAAGTGATGTGACAACAGTATGTCAGCAGCAAAAAATAACTTAAAAAAAATTTTGAATTACCCAGCAGATCAATAATTCCAGATAAATGAGAAAGAGGTAATACTAAACGCAGATGCCCCTCGGGCTACAAGAAACAAATCATGCACCCCTTGTGCATGACGCAGATTCCCCACCATCTTCAACGCATAGGTGGTATCTCCTGTGTATGGTATATCTAATGTGCCAATGATTTTCCCCTTGGGCTCGTCTATCCTAAATTCTAACCTGGAGCCCTTATCCTTCGTCGTCTTGGTTACCTCTACCTTAAATCCAATCTCCCCTAAACTCAGATTCACTTGCGCAAACCCCAAGTAACTCCCCTCCTTCATCTGAAACTCCGTTTCAGGTTTTTTCGCGGATGCAGTCGACGGGGCCACCTGGCCACAAACAGTTAACGTCTGCAAAGCAAAAATCAGAAACAGGATACACCTCATAGGGATATGGATATTCAACACTTTACCACTCCAGTCATAACAGCAATACCTGTTACAAGTGGAAATAATAAGTAATCGGCATAAAATTAATGAATTATGAGTAAATATATCAAATTAATACCATACAAACAATGTTATTAAAAAATAGTACATTTGCCCTAATCTATAAATAGACATGAGTACATCGGAGAAACTGACTACCAAAGAGAGAATTCTGGCTGCTGCCTTGCACCTATATAATGAACAAGGCACAGATGTGGTAACCATCCGCCATATTGCCAAAGAAATAAATATCAGTCACGGCAACCTCCAATATCATTATAAAAACACGGAAGAAATTATCCTTGCATTATTTAATCAACTTGCCGAGGCAATGGATAAAGGCATGGCACAAGCAGAAAATCCTGCTATTCCTACTTTCGCCCAATTCCTTGCTGATACGGAACACCTCTTCTCTATACTCTATCAATACCGCTTCTTCTTCCTTCACTTTGTAGCCACCACCCAACGCGTACCTGAAATTAAAAAACGCTATAACGCTATTGAAAGTAACAGAGAACACCAGTTTATCCGACTCTTCAATAATTACCAGGAAACAGGTATCCTCCGAACAGATATCCCCGAGGAAGTATGGAAAGATCTCGTTACGCAAATCTTTATCGTGGGTAACTTCTGGATGCCACACAATGAGATCCAACTCCATCTCAAAGGACAAAAAGCCATCAAACATTATGTCAAACTAGTTGGCAATATGTTCTACCCATATCTTACTACAAAAGGCATAGCAACGATACAGTCAGCATGACATGATATTTGTCAGTTTCATCCCTGACGATGCTCATTTTTGGTGAACCATAAAGCTTTTAGCTTTGTTAAACCACCAAAAGCGAATAGCTATGCAAGAACAAGATGTTATTCAAGTGAGTCAGCTTCGCGGTGAACCAGCTGTTACTGTTCTCATCTCTACCCATCGGACTTTCCCGGACAACAAACGAGACAGTATCAACCTCAAAAACCTGGTAACTGCCGCTGAAAAACAACTGTACGAGCTGTATGATAAACGCGCTGTATGGCCCATCCTGGAGAAAATAAAAGAACTGGAAACAGGTATTGATCACAGGTATAACCTGGACAGCCTTGTCCTCTATGCTTCTGAGAACTTCGGAAGAGTCTACAATCTCCCCGTTAGTACCACAGATCGTATCATCATAGGAAAACGTTTTGAAATCAGACCATTGCTCAAAGCGCTCCAAGAGGTAACGCACTATTACGCTATTTCTGTCAGCCGACAAAAGATCCGTCTGCTGGAAGCAGATAATGAAACGCTTATCCAGGAAATTCAAAACAACGATTTTCCATTTGAAAATACAATCTACTATACTACGGATCCCATGAAACTCAAACATGACGCAGTAGTAGATGACCTTATCAAGGAATTTTTCAACGTCGCCGACAAAAGATTTAAGAAATATTATAACGAGAATCCATTACCTGTTGTACTCATGGGTGATACAAAAATGTTGTCCTTCTACCAGGAACAAATGGATATCAAAGGGATTGTAATTGGTACGGTGAATGGTAGTTTCGACGACACGCCAGACCATGAAATCCCCAGACAGATTAGTCCTGTGCTTAAACAAATGAAGGAGAAGAAGGCGGAGGAAGTGCAACAAACCATTGCCGATGCCCAATCCCAACAACGTTTGCTGGTTGACCTCAGCGATATTTATCGTTCATCCGTTGACGGTAGTGCGGATACACTTTTTGTGGAAAGCACCTACTTTCAGCCAGGCACTATCCATGATGGTACTATCTCCTTACATCCGGATGATACAGGCAATAAAGACCTCTCCTATGATGTACTGCTGCCTATCATTGAAAACATCCTCTCCAAAAGTGGGAAAGTTGTTTTCGTGGATGAAGGCGCGCTGAATGAATTCAAAGGCATCGCGCTTGTAACAAGATTTTAGAACTGCAACACATCTGTTGTAACCTCCGGCGCCTGCACCAGGCAGCAGGCGCTATATTATCTGACAACCAACTTTATCGATAATGAAAGTACTCGTCCCTACCGATTTTTCTGAAAATGCGTTTAATGCAGCAAAATACGCTGTAGCCATGTCTGCCCGATTCCCAAAAGCTGATATTACATTGTACCATTCCTACAGTGTATTGCATATGTCCGGTATTCCAATGCCCGTCATGCCAGAAGATACTCCTGCTTTCAAAGAACGTGTGATGGAAGAATTAAAAAGAATAAAAGAAGAGCTGGCCGACATCACTCCACGAACCACCACCATCAATTGTGAAACGGATATACTTCCCCTCCTGGAAGGTATGCAGCAAATCATTGATATCAGAGGTATCAATATGGTGATAATGGGAATCACTGGGAGAAGTGGCCTGCAAAAGGCGATCGTAGGCAGTAATACGCTTTCGGTAACACAGCATATTACTATTCCTGTAATTATTATTCCGCATGTTGCCACCTGGAAGCCACAAAACAAAATCCTCTTTGCTTATAATAAGAAACAACCATTATTAAGCAGACAAAGCAACGCCATCGAGCAACTCGTTACTAAACTCGGCGCCCACCTGGATGTGCTCTATGTTGGAGAAGATGTCGATTCTCCTGCTGTTAAACAGGAAATTGAAAAGCTCCTCCATTTACATGATATCTCCTATCATACCGCCCGACATCATAAAACGGCGTCTGATATCCTGCACTTCGCGGAGAAAGAATCCACCGACATGCTGCTGGCATTACCCGGCAAATACAGTTTCCTGGAAGATATCTTTCACAAAAGCGTTACTAAAGAACTGGCCTATAAAACCAATGTTCCACTGATTGTTATCGGCTGATTCCCGATCTTATTTAATTTGTTTTGGCGCCCCGTCAGGCGGCGGTAATATCTTTTTGTCTACCGGATCCGGTGGCGTACTATAATCACAGCCTTCGGTTCTATTATCATTATTACATTCACTTGCTACCTGGCTTTCATCGCCAGTAGGTGCAGGAGGCTTGCCAAACAGGTTCTTACTTTCCGCATCCAAACCTGATTCCTTGCATTTATCGGCAGCCACTTTTTCTTTGGTGGCAGCATGATGTTCTGGCTTACCTGCCGGCGGTGTTGGTTTCTGCAATCGCACCAGTGCAATACGATACATCTGGAAGAATGCCTCCCAGGGCCTCTCTCCTTGCCCTTCAGACGCTACAAAGGCATCAATGGCTGTCAATACACGCTGCCCCAATTTGGTACCGGTACTGAGCCCGAAAATACGTAACCGATCCTCCGGCTTTGTGACGGTCTTGAATAACTGTAGGAACTCGCGAGTAAGATCCTTATTCGTACCAAATTCTTTTCCTTGTAAATGGGTACTCAGATCTTGGGCCGACTGTACCCCATATTCTTTTATTACATCTACCAAATGACTGTCAGGATTGTTATTCAGAGCAAATCCCAGCAATTCTCCTGTTCCTTTTGACAATGGCACCGGCGTATCGAGGGATAATGCCTTCGTGACCATACCCTGGAATTTCTTACCTCTGTCTTCCCCTAGCTTCTCATTTATTTCTTTCTCCTTCCCTTCTGGAGACGCATATCCACGCACATACTGAACGGAATATCCGTCCTTCACTTTATTCTGTACAGCGTCCAGATTCGTTTTATTCTGCGCTTGCAGTTCTGCATCATCCGGTTCATCGGTGGTGAAATACTTAAAATAGTGCAGAAAATCCTCTGGCGGAGCAGGGTCCGGTGTCTTAGGCTGCGTATCATCTTCCTGCTTGGTATCCTCGCAGATATATTCTACAATCGGTGGCGGGCAAATACAATAACCATTTACACAATCCGGCTTTTGGGGTGTTTTTATTTTCCCAAATCTAAGTTCATACATCAGATTATAACTCCTTGGCAAATCCCCCGTCTGATTGATATTACCGAAAATAGAATTATCTCCTACTTGTGCCCCTAATTTGAAATCCCACAAATTTGGATTTTTCACGTTAGGAATATTCCAAAAGTGCGTATAATCCAACTGCGTATCTAAGCGAAAAGGCTGCTTACCTATTCTCCCCAATCCCAGATTCACATCCAGGTGGAAGCCCGCTCCTGGGACTCCACTTGGAATGGCCCCCGGACCTGTGCCGGCACCAACGTTCGTTCCCTTAGCTTCCGCTGTGACTTGTGCCGTTTCCTTTCCTATAGGGAAAGTCACCGTAGCTCCTACAGCACCCGTTGTCTGGACCTTCTTTCCACTTACTATTACTTCCGGAATATTATCCTTCAATTTCGTATAGGCATCGACGCGAGTGCTGCCTTTACAATAACTGAATACCAATGCCAGATTACGCAAATCAGGATTATAGAACCATCCTGTCAATGGATTACTGGTTCCGGCGCATTGACAACGTTTCGACTTACGGGTAATATTCCTGGTAATGGTGGCATTGCCCTCTCGCCAGCTATTATACTTTACAGGACCGTCTGTAGTACCGGACGACTTGTCTGGCGCACGACGGATAACGGGGCTGGATATAGGGAGACTGCCAGGCTTCCGTCTGGCATCCGGTCCGCTAGCGCCTTGTTGTAGTGTATGCGTCAGCTCATGTGCCAGTAATCTGCGACCACCATCCGTTTCTGGACTATATTTTCCATTGTTAAAGTAAATATCATTTCCTACCGTAAATGCTTGTGCATTCAGATCTCTCGACAAATTGGCGGCATAGTCGCCGGTATGTATTCTAACATCGGAAAAGTCTGCTCCAAAGCGACTCTCCATAAAATGCTTTGTATTGTCCGACATGCCACTGCCCTGCCCTCTCGTAGCCCCGATGCCAGCACTCACTTCGCTACTCACCGTGGACGTTGCCTCGCCGGCACCACTACGCCTGATGACAGCAGCTAGTGGCTTCATCTGCAACTTCCCTTTCTTCTCCTCATCTTCACAATGAGCGCATTTACGTTGCACTATACTTGGCTCAGGGGATCTATGCAGTTTTTCTTCTTCACACTGCGCGCACTTGCGCAGGATCAATGCAGAACCTACCTGTGCAGGTTGCTCACAGGCAGCGCATTTACGCTGCACAGGAGCTGTAACAGGAGACGCGCTTATGGGTGCCGCTGCGGGCACCTGCATATTCATCACCTTATCAGCCATGGCATCCGCTTCAGCTTCCTGCGGATCATCCACTGCACCCAAACTCAGCTTGAACTGAATAGGCATCCGAACAGCCGAAAAGGAAGCCTCCTGCTTGAGCTGCATGGCAGACTGACTAGCGGCTACGGCTTCTGCTGCAGGAACACTTTCGTGCGACGATTTAGTGGCATTTGCATGTTCAGACATAACGGCATTTTAAAGTGTTTTACCTTCTTTTCTAAACTCTTTCCTGATCCCTTCCACCAGGTCTTCCGTGGAGATCTCACTCCTACTGCGGTTCAAAGCCATCAAGGATGCATATTGCACCACATTGATGATAGACCCTCCAGACAATTCATACTGCTGCGCAATTTTTTCCATTGCCGAAACAGGCGGCGGCACAGACGATTTGCTGAAAGCACCATTCCATAAGCGCAAACGTTCTCTCGGCTGCGGTTTCGGAAAATGAATTATCGCCTGTAATCTTCTTACAAAAGCTTCATCCATATTGTTTCGCATATTGGAAGCGAGGATCACTAGCCCCGGATAATCTTCCAGTCGCTGTAACAAATAAGAAATTTCCTGGTTGGCATAACGGTCATGCGCATCTGAAACATTCGTACGTTTGCCAAACAAGGCGTCCGCTTCATCAAAGAAAAGTATCCAATTTTTATTCTCTGCTCTCGTAAAAACCTTTTCCAGGTTTTTCTCCGTTTCTCCTATATACTTCGACACTACCATAGACAAGTCTATCCGGTAAACGTCCAATCCATACATCTTGCCCAAAAGTGCCGCTGTCAAGGTTTTACCGGTTCCAGGAGGACCAAAGAACAAGGCCTTATACCCTGGTTTCAGGGTACGACTCATCCCCCAATCCTGGTACAATGCCTGACCATGCTGCAACCATATACGAAGTTCATCCAACTGCTTCGCGGTAAACTCATCTACTACCAAATCTATCCATTCAAGACTGGTAGTGAGTCTCCGCGCAGGGAAATCCGTACTGAACTGTGGTTTCGTAAGCTTGCCTTGGGTGAAGAAATCAACATATTCATGGGAAAGACTGATAACACTGCTAGGAAAAGGTTCTCCGGCAGTGGTGTCAATGCTCAGGATGTTATGCGCATAAAAAACATGTTCTGGTTCAAAGAACGCAGACAACATAAAACGCAAGGCCAGATCAGTTCCACCCATGATAAACAAGGCAGTTTCAATAGTTGGAATAAAGCCACTGTGGCGCGTTCCCTTAATGCCGCCAAACTCCGTAAATCCTCTCCCGATATTTTTATTCGTGGAGAAGAATACATCCAATAACTGTGGCTGTATATGCGGAATGATGGTCAGTACCAGCAGCAGACGCTCTTCTCTTGTAAACTTGTAATGGTTCACAAACTGTGCATACACCGACCCATCATTACTTAGATCCGGTGCAGGAATGGTATCAGGATTGATTCCATTCGTAGAAGTCAGTGTATTTCCATTCCCATTTTCTTCGGGAAGGGCTTCAAAATAATGTTGCAGCCGGGCATTTACTACCTCCATAAACCAGTCCATCTCCAGGTTCAGGCAGTAGGCATTTTCTGCCACCTTTACTATTTCTTGTTGTATATCCATAGCGGGAAATTGTTGTTATGTTACCATTCAATCACCATCAGGTCCTGACTCCATGGAAAGCTGAGCGTACTGAAGCCCCAGGGGATCATGTCTACCAAAACATCTATTGTTTTTCTTTGTACCTGTAATTTCCATCCCTGTTCCGTGCGGGATAATAATCCCTCCCGCATTAAGAAACTATTACGCAGCCCCTCTATTGATGTATTCTTTATCGCTGTCCAGTAATTTATTACTGCTGTCAATAAGGAGTCTGCTTCTTTCAGGTCAGCTTCCGTAAGCGTGGGTGCAGGAGGGAATGGCGCCTCCAAACGCAAGCCACATAGTGCTTTTTCCAATACTAGTTGTGGTTCCGGAGCGGTCGTTTCTCCTGTTGAAAGGTAATGTACCAGGCAAACGGCTTTGAATACTGCATCTGCCGAGGTCCAATTTTTATTTTTTTCATCCCATAGTGTCAGGACGGTAAAAAATCGTTGTAGGAATGGGGCTATCAATACCACTCCTGCGTTATCAATTGGGATTTTCTCCGTGTTATTTTCTTCATTTGATAGGTAGGGGTTCATTATATCCGTTGTTTGGTTTTGTCCTGAAAATACAAAACTAAACTTATCATCCGCCACTAAATCTGTTAATACTGTGGATGCTGTAATGGCAGGATCTGTAAGTACAGGCAAAGTACCTGATTGCTGTAATTCCTGCACCATCGTTGCCATCAAACCCCGATCATTATTGCCAGCGATGATGGCCATAGCATGCGCTAGCACTGGTTTCAACATCGGTATGGAGGGACTATTTAGCCAATCGTACAGTTCTTGCCAGGCGCTGATCGGATATTTATTACCCAACTGAATGAATTTATTATGAAGATGCGCAGTTACCCTGCCAGTCATTGCCTGTAATGGAGGAAGTTGTTGCACAAACAATTGCTGTACCTCCTCGCTGAACTGCCATTCAATTCTTTGCCAAACAGCGGCAGGAATGTTGGCAGACAACAACCAATTTGCAAAAGCAGTGGCCTCCGTTTTCCATACCTGTTGCGCCAGTTGATTCAGATCCTGTACCGACTGCCCAGCGTACCAAGGCAACCGTCCTTTTAAAAGAAAGAAACGCAGCATACTCAATGGCGTACCATGCTGCATAAAGGTTTCCTCATTTCCGGTCCCTCCTACGGGTTGCAGTTTCCCTCGAAGCGCCTCTTCCAGTTTATATTCCAGTACTTGTTGTAAGCTAGTCTGGAAACCCATGGTACTCATGGTTCCTAAATCCAGTTCCAGCTTATCCAAATAAAAGATGGTATCCTCCCCAGCATATTTTGAAAATACCCGTTCCAACGCCTCCTCCAGTAGTTCCTGGATGGTTGCAGCGAAGTTATGACGTAGGTTGAGTGCCTGTATCTCGTCGTTACAACTAATTTCAAATTCCAGTCTGTTGACAATATGCGTGTTCATGGCATACCTTTTTAATCATGACTACATTCATCCTCACAGGAACCACAAGGAATGATATGATTCAGTTCATCCACAAGTGGGTCTGTTTTCTCATAACCAGGCATTTCTGTTTGCGCGATTTCCAGGAGCCAATCTTTATACACTTTTTCAAAACGCTGCATTTGACCAATGCCCACCCATTCAATGCGTGGCATTACATGCGCTGGAAACTCTGTCTGGATAGTCTTTTCCACGAAATTCCGGTACGTTTGGTCACGGAATCTTTTCGGCCAACAAGGTAGGATTACCGTTGTTCTGAAGGAATACGGATCTTCATCATTATCACAAGGGTTCGCCTGACAATACCAATCCATCAGGTAACTGAAATAGGTCATCAGTCCCTGGATTTCATCTTCAATATCATCGTCTATGGTGGTTCCCTGTTGCTGTTGCAATTGTGTTTTCTTATTATACATAAAAGCACTCCGAGCCAGGATTTGCTTCTTATTATTGTATATCGTGAAACGGTACTTTACACCAGTAGACCCATCTTTCCCGTTATCATCAATGATATAGTTCATCCTTTCGGAACCAAATTCCTGTAACTGCTGGATGCGTTGGGTTATCAACTGATAGGATCTAAACTTCAGCATCTGCGGAAGTTTACCATCAGGATAGGTTTCCTGGAAGAGCACAGATAGTGGCTCTTCTACATTGGTCACCTTGTTGAGTCGATAGCGGAAATACTCCAGTATCCAAGGCATGTTATCGTAACATTTCTCTGCTGGTATACGGGTAATTTTCTTCCAATATTTGGGTTCTTGGGTATTTTCGTTATTACCGATTCCCAGATCGCAAGGAGTCAGACAGATATCCAGCAAACCAACGGCATCCTGTACTGGTGGCGTACTGTCCGACATTTGAATGTCGAGCCTAGGGCGGAGAAGGACGTGTTCCACCAGGTGCATACCTTCATTATCATTTATTTGCTGCATGAGTTCTTGGATACGATTGTACACCTTATCTCTTTCATCCGTAGTATCGTATCTGTCGCTGGTAGCGAGGAGTACTGCATTGTTAAAGTTGGGGCCGTCATACAGCTCAAACCAGAAAGATCCCAACTGGCCGGCTGTTTTGCGACTGCGCAACTTCAGATCATCGTGAAAATCATAGTGAAGGCGTATATCCGCATTGGAAATGATGTCTTGCAATAACGCATCTGTACAACAACCATCTACTACTCTCACACTGGTCAGGAGCACTTTATTGTTCTGATCTGGGTCCACCAGTTTTATGATATTAAGATGGTGGTTACTTTTATTCACCTCCCATACCATTTGCTTCGTTTTGTCATCCTGCACCATACTCGGTTCCACCGTGAGCATATTTGGTGTCAGCGAACGGCGGGTGATATCCGTGAAACCAAGCAGTCGGCCTACTCTCCTTTCTGCTCCCGATACATTTCGTGTATCCCATATCGTAGTTTTCGTATAGTTGTAACCTTTACCACGATTACTGCTGATTTTGATATACTCTTTATTCTTCAGCATATTACTTTTATCGCGGATCATCTTTTGCTGCACGTTATTAGGCGTCAGCCATTGGCTGAGGGATTCATACTCGCTCATATCTTCTGCAAATCTTGCCAGCAGGTGGTTGAAGAAGATATTGCGGCGTGTGAGAAATGTTTCAGGAGACTCGGTTATCTGTTGCAGCATTTTCCCAAAGTCAGCCACGATGGCGTCCGTCTGATCTGCTGGTATATTATTCGGATTGAGCAGCAAGTCGGACAACTGTTGTAATTCCGTAATCACACCGGTAAAATACGTATGCGGAATACTGTCATCGAAGGAAAAGAGATCTCGCAGGTGATTCAACTGTATGAGATGCTCTTTCATCAGTTGTTCAAAAAACAGCATATATCCTCTTAGTTGTAAGGCTTGTATATGTCGTTTTGTATCTGCCGATGAGGGCAATCCAGCCTTATCGCTTACACCATAGCATTGCGGCAACTCATAGGTTACTGGGTAGTAATCTTCCAGGTTCATGTATTCTCCGCTGGGAATTTTAAAATCTACCTGTAAACCTTCCAGTTTATATTTTCTTTCCAGCTTCTTCACATCTTCAAACAATTTATTCATGCGATCGGGGTTACGATCCGATGATTTGCCGGTGTTATAGGTGATCATATCCCTTTCCTTACAAGCAATCACTGTAGATAAAGCCGTTTTCACCCGGGCAATTTTACGGGCAGCGCCTAGTTGGTCCACCCATTCATTGAAATACTGAAGGTAATCCACGCCAGATTTATTATCCGCTGGTAAATGCAGATAAGTGATGGCTTTGATCCCTGGGATTTCAGACACCTCATTCACAATATCCGATAGCCGGATATCCCTATACAACGCGGTTTTCTCCAGGTCGGCATCATCGATAAAGCCATGTTGCAAGGCAGGTCCTTCAAAGATTTCATCAATCAGGAAGCCTTTCGCTTGCATTTGCTGAATGGTATAAAAAGGAATAGAAGGTGTAAAATATTTATAGACTGTAAAAAATAATTGGGCTACCACCTGGTCGGGGTCTGCATTTTCTTCCAGCTCTATGGCGGCAATCAAACCGACCTCCTCATACTCTACTGCATCTATGGAAAGGAAGTCTTCACACAAATTGCGATGTTTCAGCAACTTGTCTTCCACTTGTTGCCTTACCTCTTCCCGTTGATCATCTGCCAAAATATCTTCTTCGTATTCGATCATTACCTTATACAATCCTTCCAGTTCCACTATTTTAGGAGGGATTATAGGATTATTCGGGGAGAGAAATTTCATGGCAGTATCCAGGAATCCTTCTATCACATTGATTTCAGCGATACGTTGATTATCTTGCTGAATGGTATTTTCCATGGTAGTTTTGGTCAGCGGATCAATATCGGGGTTATTGTTCAACTGATCGGTCATCTCTTTAACTGTTTGTTGCAGTTGTGTTTTTTCTTTATCTAGGGCAGCGTATTGGGTTTTGAAGTCAGCGGTTGCCGCTACCCGATTCTCTTTCACCTGTGCTTCCGTTACCTGCACAGTTCCCAACTTACCATAACACAGACGATAACCTACGTCATCGCAGCCACAGTTATGCTTTTCCAGGGAAACAGTATTATAATCAATCCAAATCGGCACTTCATATTCTTTGGCAGGGGTGATCCATGCATTTCTAACGCCCGTTACATCGATGATAAATTTGCGGTAGTCATTGATCGTAAGTGGTGAATTATGCAGGATTTCCTGAGCAGTGTAGAATATTTCCTTCCAGGTATCATCCGTCAACTGTTCTGGCGCCAGCAGATCCACCATATCAAATCCCGTACGATACGACAGGTCAGTGATGGCATAACATACTGCTTCCAGGATGGTAATGCCCGGATCGGAAAAGTTATAATCGGTCCAGATATCGCTGGACAGCTCTTCTATATACTTGATGCCCTGACTGCGAAGCGCGTTATAGTCTTCAGCAGGAAGCAACGGATTGGACTTTAATATTGAAACTGGAGCATCCATGAGTTAAAATTTAAATGATACGTTGCCTAATTATCAGACTTGGGTTTTGCTTTACCCTTTGTAGCTGTACTACCAGCGGAAGCATCATTAGCTGCCGCATTAGGATCTGGATTGCTGGTATTACCTGTCGGATCTGGCGCATTGGTCATATTCGCGGTTTCCGCAGGATTTGCTGTGTTTGATGTACCAGCAGGATTAACTGTACTGGTAGTCCCTCCAGGATTTGTAGTTGCCGCACCGGTAGGATTCACTGTAGTATAAACTCCTCCAGGATTTGTGGTTGCTGCACCCGTAGGATTTACCGTAGTAGCCTCTCCTGGATTTGCTGTTACCGCACCTGTAGGATTCACTGTAGTAGCAGCAGTTGACGTCATATGAACAACTGTTGGATTATTGGCAGCCATCATGTGTGTAACATTAGTGGCTATCGGATGAGCGGCTGTCAAAGTGGTGGCATTATCCGGTATGGCTGCTCTGGGTGTATCCATATTTGCCACATTGACCATCGTTTCCGGCTGTGCCAGGGTTACATTCATTTTGCGTTGTGTACATGGATCCACCTGTGGTGGCGCCTTATAAGGCACAATGATATGCTTAGGCACTGATACTAATATGGACCTCGGCGTAGAAGGAATAGCCACTACCACACCAGGGTAATCCGGTTGACGCAAGGTGGCTGCTTCCACGTCATTGCAATTGGAGGCATTCATCAGATCTGTTAGTAGATCTGAGGTCACTTGCGGTACTGATGGACCCGTGTCTGCACAGCAATCTTTTCTGCAAACAAACATCGCAAAATCAGTAATGAAGTCTACATAAGGCCTTTCCTCAATAAAATTGATAATGGCGGATGCATACACCTTCTGGCCGAAAACCGGCGCTGCACTATCATCAAACGCCCATGGTGTCAGGAAGCGAACGATTTCATCGTTGAGCTTTTTCAGATAAAATCCTTTATCCGTTCCCGTTATAAACTGCACCCTGAAAGCCACCAGTATTTGTTCATACAGGGGATTTCTTGCTCGTACATTTACGAAGGGAGAGGTTCTTTGTTGTAGATATGCCTCTATTTCCAACAAAGTACGGCGACTCGTTTTAGGTTGCAGGGGGTTGGTGGCTGTTCTATTTTTCATATTCGCCAGCGGCACCAGCAAAACATGCCCAGGTGCCACCTGTTGCCCGCAGCAGAGCGGCTTACCATTGGCATCCGTTTGTGAAGGCGCCGTCCAGCAAATACAATCAGGATCTGTATGTGGGATACATTTCACTTTATAAATAGTAGGGTATCTATCCAGCACCAAGTGTTCGTAGTCCCAACTGGTGATAGCTCTCGCTTTGTGCCGCAGGCGTTCACTTACGCGGGTATAAAACTCCTTCCCTATTTCCTTGTGTTTACCATCAAAGGAAGCAAATGGTTGTTGTACCTTGCTCACCTCCGCCACCTTTACAGATAGTTTAGTGATACTACCAGCAGGAAGTGCCTCATCAAAATGGCGTTGATCATTATTATTATCGACAAAACTAACTTCCGCTGCCTGTGCAATTACATCAACGAGATGAGGGAACCTATTGGAATCCGCGGTCACACTTGCGCATAGCCAACTTAGGCCAGAAGTGATAATGGTGCTTTCAGTAGTGATATCTTCCGGTATATCAATCCTAATAATCCCTGTAGTCTGGAATCCGAAAGTGCCATCACTGACCAGTGCTTCGCCGGGTAATGGCCGCCACTCATTATTGATGAGATAAGACCAGTTGATGGGTGGTGGGTCATCCTCATCATCTTCGGCAGTTCCATCTGCAAATTCAAACAATAGCGATAATGATTGAAGTGGTTGGAGATTTTCCAAGCCGATGAAAAGCATTCCTTCTTCCTGGTATTGCCCGGAATATTGATTCAGTCTACTCCCCGCATCTAGTCCACTGGCATGCAATAATAACTCTGCCATCATACGATCACTCCTCGTTCCGAGGGATGCCGGGTTGATGGTATAACCACCATCATTATGGGTATTAATACTGGTGTTGTCCACCGTCAACATACGACTAAAAGGATCCACGAATGTAAACTGTGGTAACAGCGTATCATTGGCATTAATAGCAGCAGCATTCTTTTTACTTCCATATAAATAATTCAAACCGGTTACCAGATTGGATTGCAGACTCACCATACCGGTTGTTGCATTATAGGATTCTTCATCCAGTGATATTTCCGCTACGCCGAATGGATATACATGAAAGAACTGATCTATTCCACTTACCAGACCATTTAGTTGACTGGCATAGCTGATAGACAACTGGTTAATCTCCAGCGTCAGCGCCTGTTCCTGCAGGCTGGGTGGCGGCGGTGGAAATTCGCCACCTCCTGCTGATGGGTTATATAGATTGGATACTTTCAGAAATCCCTTTACTGATTGCGGCGTCCAGTTGCTCACTGGTAAAACCGGTTCTCTGTAATAAGATAAGTGCTTGGGAGCAGTAGTGCCGTTTAAGGCATACAGTATATCCCTGGATAGATTTGTGCTGCTGAAACTACCGTAGCTATTTCCATTGTATAAGTCCCCAAGGCGCGTCCACTGCCGGTCTTGCAGCAGCTCTACCGCATAGGCGACGCTATTATCTGCTCCATAGTCATCAATTTCCACGGTACGCTTGATGTTGACCCCCAAGCGATCCAGGGATTTATTGAATACCTCATCACTGCCGATATAAAAGGATTTCCCTCTTGACGGCAGGAAGGTAAAAGGATCAAAAGGTTTGTTGGTAGCTTGTACACCAAGATCATTTTGAATGACGAGGGTACGGAGGCCATCCAGGAAAGGACCCGTGGCAATGGTTGCCCCTGCAGTAAGTCCAGTTGGTGATTGTGTGCCTTTAAACATGGAGCCTACCGTCACCTGAATAGAAAAACTAGATGCCTGGAGATTCCTGTAATCATGTGCAGAGAGGCCCAATTGAGGATTCAACATGATACGCATCACAGGCAAGGTGGTATTAAAAGCGTAGCCTGTATGTAGTTTGGGATTAAATCCTATAATCGGAGGGGCGGAAATAGGCAGGTTAATCATTAGGTAAGTGCCACCGGTTGGCAACTGTATCATAGAGTACACCGCTGTTTGTGGCGTATTCTGTGGGAATATACCTGTACTATCCAGTTGCTTGTAGACATCGTTCAAGTCAGCCTGCATATTTACCTGGAGCCATTCCTTTTCTCCTGTAAAGTATATGGAAAATGGAGAGGAGCCATCTTTGAGATTAGCTGCTTGTTTCATCAACTGGGCCATTCCATCAAAGCCTACCAAGAGAAATCTACGACCGCCTTGCAACAACAACTGTGGCGAAGCTACGGCAAATCCAATGGTAGCTTTATCCATTCTTATCGTTTCTGGAACTGGATGTTCCAATAAACGACATATACGATCTGTGAAAGTTTGGTCCAGGGCTGGGCCTTGACCGAAAGTTGGCCAGTGTGGGTATTTATCGATAAACTTGGCTCCTAGCCCATCCTGGGAATTAGCCACTGGCCTGGCGTAGATGGTCTGGATACTTTTGACGCCCTCCATACCATCGGCAGGTGTTTTATTGATAAAGATTGTTTTCAGTTCCTTGACTTTTGCTTGGTTAATCACCAGCGCATTTTCCGTAATATAAGTTTGTTCTTTACCGGATGCATCTTTTCCCGCACTGAGGGCAGTGCCTTGATCGAGGGGATATTCTGTTACATCTTTCGCCAATTCAAAGATGACATGCGTTCTGTCAGGCACAGATGGTTTCTCCGATAAATGCAACACATCCCGGTAGTAGAAATCCAACATCCTGCCGGTGATGCCGTTCATCTGCTCCTGGGCCAACTGAAAGAGCTGGAGGAAAGACAGGAAAAGGCCCATATGAGGTTGATGAGCAGGATATTCCTTTAGGGCAAACTGCATATAGCCATCCCCGTTATTGGACAGTTGCACAAGGGCGTTATAGAAGGCCAGAAAGATGTCGTCTATATATAAAGCAGCATACTTAATCTGGTCTTCGGGCGTATCTCCCTGGAATATGGTATTATCGGGATCCACTTCATCATTCACTTTCCAGATACCGTCGTTTACTATATCGGTGAAGTCTAGTGTAATATTTCTTTTAACATCCACGGTGCGATAGCCTTCTGCATAGGCTTTCATTTTCTGTACCTGTCCGGCTAGAACAGATTGTATGGACAACTGGAGGTCTTCCTGGATAGGGTTTCCAGGTATCGCCACACTATACCAACCATCCATTAACACCATGATCTGGATGATAGGTTTGAACAATGCTTCAAAACCATTGGTATCAGGCGCTTGATCCAGTGCTGCTCTGAGGCTGTCATATTGCATGCGGAAAGCATCTGGTGTAGCCGTAGTTACAGCGGCGGCTAATACTCCCATATCTCTTCTGAAGAATTCCACCCAAGATATTTTGGTGCCTGGGATATCATCTTTCAGTTCATTACCGGGGATATCGTAAAAGCGGAGTTGTTCCGCATATTTCTGTGCGAAGACCAGTAGATCCTGGATGCTGCGACCATCCACCTTAGCATATGCCGGGTCCAGTGCAGCCAGGTATCTGGTCAACTGGCCTGATCCATCGCGGGCTATTTCAGTATGACAATGACAATTACTCATCTGGAATAATTTTTTTCTGCTTCAGCAATGACAGCATGCAGCAGCATGCTGGGGGTTAATGGGCAATATTGGTTGCTTCTTGCATATAGAATGGAAAAACATAGTTATACCGGGTATTGGTAGTGATGATGGTATAGTCTACGTTGATATCCAATCTGCCAACTGCTTCATTCGGTGTGGCTACTACACTGTTTACAATAATTCTTGGCTCATTGTATACTAGTGCATCATTGACCACTTTTTCGATCATGGCCACGGTAGGAACGTTCATCTGATCGAACAGATGTGGTTGTAGGTTACAACCATAATTGGGCAGCATGATTCTTTCCCCTGTGATAGTAGCAACAATAATCTCCAGGCTATTGCGTACCACGTCATCTCCAGTGGCCATTTCCACGCCGTACCATTCTCTTCTGAATGTAGGCGGGAAGTTCCAGCCTGTACCGAGGAAAGATTTATCTATGTTATTCATGTGAAAATTTTCTGGGGTTAAAGCCTAATTTCATCCTCCAATCTGTACAGTAGTGGCTCCAGCAGCAACACTACCTCCGTGGGCGGTTTGATCGCCTACTCTGGCAGCCGGCATTCCTCCTATCATGACAGAAGAAGAACCTTTCTTAATAACATCTGGCGGGCCGCTGCAAGTGCAAGGGCTCCCAGCAGTTGCTGCCGGTTTTCCTTCTATCAGCACATTCGGTACGCCAGGTCCTGTAATGGGGCCACCTGTATGTGGCGTATTGGACGGAGGCGGATTTGTAAGGGGACAGGTATGATTGTCTCCTATTCTTGCTGCTGCAGGCATAATGGTCTATTTAGTTGATGAGTACTTTACCTCCTTTGATCACTACATTACCAGCGCCGGCGGAGATAGTAATACCGCTACTATCCATGGTAATTTTATTCTGATGATCATCTGTAATGGCAATGGCGCTGCCATCATCATTCAATACCATGGACTTATCTCCAGAAGCGCCTTTCACAGAAAGTGTCAATCTTTTATTGGTATCATCAAATACCACTTTGACACCTTCTTTCGTAACGAAACCATATTGTTCTGCGCCATCCTGTTCAGGCAGTGGAGATTTGTGACTGTCTTTACTGTGCAGGTACCCCAAAATGATAGCCTCTCGTGGGTCATCGTTCAGAAAGCCTAGAATCACTTCATCCTGAGGCTGCGGGCGGAAATAAGCTCCTCTGTTGGCGCCTGCGTCTAGGGTAGCCACTCTGGCCAGTATACCTTCATTACCGGTGGTGATCAGCGGTACATGTACCTTTACGCGATATTGCCCCCCTTCATCGGTATCATCTGTATCCAGCACTACTCCAATTTGCAGTCCATGTACACCAGGAAGTAAGCCTGCGGCAGGATAATCCATAACATCTTCCTTTTTGAAGAACCAGTCATCTCTCCAACCGAATTGCACATCCGTATGCCAGTTACCATCAAATTGGTGCAATACGCCTGTCACAAAAACATTTCCATTAAAGCGATCTCCCATTCCTTTCAGCGTAACGAAGGTACCGGGTTTGATGGCTGCATTGCCCTCCATGCGCAGTCTGCCTGTAATTTTAGAAATTTGATTACGGAGCGCATATGCATCAGACCAATCATCCAGTTGTTGTTGGGTGAGATGGCCAGTATGCCGGAGGGTTAGATCTGCAGAGAGAATGGTAGCCAATTCATCTGATGAAATATTTCCTGGCTCGGTGAAATTTGCAGATCCATTATTGGACACTTCATTCTGTTGCTTGGTATAGTCCCACGACTGGCTGGTAACAGATTGCCATTGCCGGCGTGCGTCCATTTCCGCTTCGAACTCATAGATATTATCCCCATAAGTGGCAGTTGCCACAGGCGTTGCGGAAGTATCTGGTTTCTTTACTTTTAGCGTACCATCATCTGTGAGTACCAGCATGCCATTGGCTTCGGCGCGGGTGAGGATAAAATCCCAGTCGGTAGCATCAAATTGCACCAGTTGTTTATGGGATACCTGTGTAGGGTCCACGTCTGGTTGCAGGCTGGAAGCCAGTTCTTCGATAGCATCTTTATCCGTCTTGTTGATAAAGTAACGGCTATTCCTGGCCATAGCCAGTTGCATTGCTTTATCCTTTGCCTCCACGATTAAGACAGAACTACCATGTCTTAGGGCTTTGATAGCATGTTTCACAATCAGACCTTCAAACACGGTATCTGTATCTCCTTGGTATCCCAGTTCAATTGTGATCGTATTTCCTGGCTTGAACTGATCATCATCGCTCAGGGAGAAATCGCGATCAGAGACAGATCCGTCTACCAAAATAATTTTGGCAGAAGCGATCTTATTGTAGGATTTATTGACAATGATTTGGGATAGCAGGATTGTACCGCTGATCACCGTACCATTGATGGATACTTTATGGGATACCACATTTGTATCCTGTTGTGTGCCGGGAGGAAGACTATCCAACATGATTGAAAGTATTTCCGGGGTTATGCTTTTTTGTTACTGACAGGTGGGAATACCAGTGTAGCGCCAGGCTGGAGTTTTCTGAAATTCTTCAGCCTATTGATTTTCGCCACTTGCAAATAGTAGTTCTGATTGTTATAGATTTGGTAGGTTAGCAGCGGTAGTAGGTCTCCTTCTTGCACCATTCTTTGATGGGTCAGGTCTGGGGAGGAGAGCATACTCATGATACTGCCCATCGACTGTGGTGTACGTTCCGTAAAGGAAGCGTTGATTTTCGCGCGGATGGGCAGCCCTGTCAGATCGAACATCGTGTAGGATACCGTGCTGGTAGTCATTACACAGTTGCAGATAAAGAGGCCATACTGCACCAGCAGCGAAGCTGGTTTATGCAGCATACCTCTCATAACAGTGGTGGCTGCACGAAATAATAATACCTGTGCTGTCACGGGTATTTTTACACCGTTAGTATTCACTCCTGTACCATCGATCGTTAATTCCAGCGAGAAAGTTCTTGGCTTTGTGCTTTGGTATTTCTGATCGGAGGTAGCATTTCCTGGTGCAATGGAAGTGATCCATTCCAGGTCTTCCTTAATGACGAGCGTATCCGGGTTGAACATTGCCAGGAATGGCGGTCCTATGGGAATCAGCGAATCATTGACAGGAATGATTTTTAGATTGAAAGGCAATTTTAGTGCGCTTGTTGCATCCATTATCTTTCATTTTTTTCCCGGATAATTTCCAGGACTTTATCTACCAGTTCTGTTTCAGGGCCACTTGGTGGCGGGGTGTTCACGACAGCGCCTGTACCACCGCTTCCTGAGGGGGTATCTATGACTGTTCGGATCACCACTTCATTGATTTGTACCGGCATAACGATTACATTTTTCTTTCAAAATACTGGTAAGCCATTTCCAGGGTTTCGATTACGATGCTATTGTCTTGCGCCCTGAAATCGGAGGTTTTCCAGGAAACCGGGTATGCCTGTACTACATTCCAGATGGCAGCAGGTTTGTCTGCTTCATCGAGTAATGTAACGATGATATCTGCTGGTTTGAAGTCGTATATGACTACTGTGAACCATGTATTCATGGCCGACTTACACCAATCCAGCAGTGCAGTTCCCTGGAGGAGTCCACGTTTGAGCACGAGGTTGGGATACTTCGCTCTTTTGGGAAGTTTGTAGGTAAAGCGGTTTTCTCCGCCTTCTTTTAGTTCTTCCGTTTCGATTTCGAAGTTAAGTCCGCTCACCTCCTGGAATCGTTGTTCCGTATCGGAGTCTGCTCCATCTACCCCAACGAATTCCACTTTAAAGTGAAACCCTCCTGGCGGATAATAGGTAGGCATTATCAGGCAGGTTTAAGGGTAATACCTTCATGTACCAGGTCTACGGATTCGATAGCGATATCGTTGCCGGAGGCTTTCAATCCGGGGCCTTCCAATTTTACAGGCCATGCCTGAGAGATGGTCCAGACGAATACGGGATTTCCTTCATCGTTGAGCAGGGAAATGATAAGATCCCGGCGTTCCACATTAGGTTGTCCGTGGTTGTTCAGCCAGTTGTACAAGTCGCTATTGGTAGGTGCGATCCCGCGTTTCAGTGTAATATTTCCCGCCTTTTTCAGCCCTGGTCTTTTCAGTGGCAATGTAGTACCGCTCATGAGTCCATCGCGGTATTCAATGGCCTGTAATTCCTGTGAAAGACCGCTTACTTCTGAGAAGCCGATATTATCACCTCCCCAGGAAACTGTAAAATGGAAAACCGGTAATGGATAATTTGCCATTGTATTAAGCATTTAATGATGAACAAAAGAGTGAAAGCAGTTACCTGTTATCAAGAGGTTTGTGTTTGTTGTTCGAAGCGTAGGATGATGAATTCGGCTGGGCGAGCAACGGCCAGGCCTATTTCAACGATCATGCGACCTTCTAAGATATCATTTGAAGTCATGGTTTTACCCAGGCCGATATTGACAACATAAGCCTGTTCTGGTTTTGCGCCAGCCAGTGCGCCGTCTCTCCATTTCAGGAACAGGTAGTTTTCTATCATGGATTGTACTTTTACCCAAGTAGCGGCTGTATTAGGTTCGAAGATGACCCATCGGGTGGATTTCTGGATGGATTCTTCCACTACGCTACAGAAGCGGCGTACGTTTACATATTTCCAATCATCATCATTGCCATCGAGGGTACGCGCCCCCATGATCACCGTACCAGAGCCGGGAATGCTGAGGATACAATCAATGGATTTACCACTAGTAGTATTAATATTCAGCAGGTCTTGTTCAGGGCGGGCGATGGATACCAATGGTTTTACCACATTCATCAATCCTACATTTGCTGGGGCTTTCCATACACCGCGGGTTTCATCTACGCGGGCATAAGCGCCAGCTACGGCAGCAGATGGAGGCAGTACTACGTGATAATTGCCATATTCTTTCACGATGGCATTATACATAGCGGAAGCAATGCTTTGAAGCTCATTCATTTTCCTACCGGTTTTATCTTCCCCACCAGCAGGGTTTCCTCCAATAGTGTGGTGAGTCAGGGTAAGATTAGGAAAGTCAAAGCCCAGTTGGTAGGTACTTTCCAGGAATGGATAATAGGCTGCTCCATATTTGAGTATATCCCCATCTGAAGGAGTAGCATCCATTACAGTTTGTACATCTGTGGCAATGGAAGTAGTTGTTTTCGGGGTGGTGGTTTGTAATGTATCGAGGATGGCAAACCTGTCTTTCAGGCTAGAAGCCTGCAACATCATCGCATTCACGACGTTGTCATAGCCGCCAGGCGTCAGTCGAATGGCTTCCGGAACTACTAACAGGGTTGGTTCATCTTCGAGGCCGATGAGGTCCAGTCCTCCTTTCAGGTCGCTATCCGCAATGGGAGCGCCATATTTCCCAACAGATACGATATAGCATCTACCGCCGCCATTGGCAAAATACTGCTGTACTGCATAGTAAAGCAAATATGGGCTCATGGCCGCATAGTTGGGCGTGATGGTTACTTTGTAGCCAGTAGTAACCGCAGCGGGTCTGATTTCATTCACTGCAATGGTGATATTCACAGCATGTTCTTGATCAGCGTTGCCATACAGTTGTTGATAATCGCTCCAACTGTTAATGGGAGTAGCTACGTGCAGAAGGTCATCGTCTACCAACTGTTTGGCTATTTGGGTGTAGCCAATGAAAGCAGGAACGGCGGACTCCACCTCTGCGATGGAAGCTGAGAGCTGTGATATTTCTTCTACATAAACACCTGGGGAACGATAAGTTGCCATTTTCAAATAGTTAAAGTGTTAGAAATATGTCTGAGTAAATATTTGGGGGCTGTAATTGATTAACGGTATCCAATGAAGGATAAGGCAGATCCGCTTTCACAGTGGCTTCTTGGGCATTGCCGATATACTTCTTTAGTTGCAGACCTAGTTTATCATGGCTGCTGCTGGAACTGGAGGTATATACTTCTTGCAATGCAATGGGACTGTTGGATACAAAATCAATCGTCGTATCTGCCACATTAGCTTTTGTAAAAGTGATAGCCGTATCATTGCTGACGATGTTCAAGCGGTTCAAGAAGTCCGTTTTTGCGGGGGCGCTGAGGGCAGCCATCTCCCTGTATAGCGGGCTATTGGGGGTAAGTGATAGCCTATACCGCCAGGTTGTTTTCCGTTTGGGAAATTGAATGGTGTACATGGGTGCCGGCGCTTGCAACGATCTGTCTGACTCTATTACCCGGTAGTTCCCATCCAGGTTGGGGGACAGGTTAATTTCCATGACACCAAACAGGTTACCTGCTGCGGGCATCGGTAGGTAGTAAAAACTATCTACCTGTACTGCATTTACAAACAATTCGCAGATACCAGAAGGTAGTGACGTTAGATCGAATAATAGCCGAGCAGAAGACAGATCATTGATGATGGCTCGAGGCTGAATAATTGTCCCGGTTAATTGATGAATAAGCCAAGCATTTCCTGGGGTCACCGGCGTACTATTCACAAACGTATACGCGTTACTGTTATACTTCATGCTATCATTCGTTCCTTTCACGCCGTTTACATCTTTGCTGAGATGCAGGTTGGATCGAGGGGCAGTCGTATCGCCTACCATGTTGCAGAAATAATACAATGATCCATCTCCGGACATCAAGGGAAGATCATTGAAATTATAGAGGTCTGGATTACGACACAGCATCAGGAAACTCAGTTTAGCCCCTTTAGGCGCCTGATACCGCAGCAAATAATTACCACTCCCGGTTTTATCTCCTACCCTTGCCAGCACCCAGAAACCTCCGGCAGTAGGTACTGGTTTGAACACCAGGTCCAATTTCTGCAACAATTGTATTGTTTCCGTTGTAGGCACGAAGTCGAAATCTGGTTCCGGAATAGTTTGATACCGCTGACAGATATTATTGTCGTAAAAAAGTTGCTTTACGGAAACAGCAAAAAGGGGATTATATTTTGTTTGTATGATACCCATAACCTTTTAGTTTTCCTTATAATTGACTTCCGTAATATTGGGGCTTTTATCACCTTTGGTTTCGAAGACACTCAGCAGGGTCATTTTATAGACAATATTGGGGAGATACTTCGCACCCAACATGCCCCAAAGATTATTCTGCTGCTCAAAGGAAAGGCTTTGCAGACGGAAACTCAGGCGGTCTATCAACTGCCAGGGCTTCGTATCCGGGGCTTTTGCAGCTTCATTCAAGCCAGGATAATGTTGCTCATCAAATACCGGATTGGCTTGAAAAAATGCAGCGACATCCGTCAGATCTCTCAGAGAGGTTTCGTAGTGTTTATTATTGGCCACAAACAACAAGGTCAATTCCAATTCCACGGGAGGCTGCAGCCGGTAAACAGACTGGCTATCCGCTGGAACAAAATAGGGTCGCTTACCTTCTCTTCGTAATTCTTCCACCCCCACCAGCATCATGGTGATGTGCATATTATCATCCAGATTGATATTACCATTAGGCAACGCCAGTGGCTTCAATTCCACCACAGTACCCGCACTATATGAGGGGTCCTGTTCGCGCTCCACTATGTAGTTCTCCAGTTCCTTCCGGAGAAACTCTAATGCAGTACGTATCATGAAAAAAGAATTAATAAGATACCGCTACCAGGACATGCATCATTCCATGCATGACATGATAATCAAATAAATAATTTGAATGCCGATAACAATAGGAGGAAATGTGACATTTGGGGTTTTACATTTCCAACAAACAAAGCCGCGCTTAACTTATCCGACGATAGAATTGACTTTTACAGGCGTATTATTTTGAGGTTACAATTGAATTCAAATTTAGGAAAAAAGACCGCACTTGAACAAATATTTTTTAGGCTTTTCAGATTAAATTTCACTCATCTTCTAGAACATAATATAGCAAAGGATTACACAGACATGTATTCGTATACCCCTTCCAGTTAGTACTCTAAAATCTGTAAATCTGGGAATTGATGCAACAGTATTTTTACTTGCCAAAAGGGTATTTGATGCGTATTTATACGTAGCACTCCTAACTTATGCAACGATAACAAAGGCAAAAAACTAACCACCTTTGTATTATACATCCTCAACTCCTTCACTGCCTCCGCCTGTGCAATACCATACAGCAAATCCACCGCAGTACCGCTTAAATCCAACAGTTCAGCATGTTGAAAGCATTTCATGTGACTAAGGACTGCTAAGGAACTCAACCGTGTTTCATGAAATGTAAAATGCGATAGCGCCGGCAAGGATAACAAAGGGGTGACATCCGAAATCTGACTGCCCTCTGCCAGCAGGGTATGCAAGGACGTGGTTTCGGACAATACGGAAAGATCCTTCACGAATGTATAAGCGATATCCAGCTTTTTCAAATGAGATAAGGTATGCAATGGTCGTATATCCGCTACCGTTGTATCCCTGAGCACCAACTCTTCGAGTCCTGTAAAAGTGGATAATACAGCGGTATTGCGGATATGTGTCTCCCGTAAATCCAGCCTTTTCAACGATGTCATTCCTTGTAATGGGCTGATATCAGTAATTGGTTGTTCTTGTAATACCAATACTTCCAGATGTTGTAACGCAGCCAGTGGCGAGAGATCCGTGTCTCCCCCTGCATATGCTCGTTCATGCGGGTCTGATTGAATAATATGCAACTCCCGCAAATCTTTCATTTCCGCCAATGGCGAATAATCCGACGGAACTACATTGGCTACTCGTACAACGGTGTCGGATATATCAAAAGTACGATCGCCAAAAAAAATTGAACGTCCCATTAAATACTTGGTATGTTTTTATAGTTTTTCACCATCCAGTCTGTCAGTGTTTTATCCCTTGCAGGATTGCGCATCAGCAAATTCAATTTTGCTTCTGCCTGGGCTACCATCTGATCGCGTATCTGATCATCTGTCAGCACACCAGGCTTGGATGGAAATGAAATATGCTCTATTTCACTCATCATGGCCTGATAACCATGCGCAATACTTTCTGCTACCGTTAAATCCAAAGTCGTAACGATTTCATTACCGGCAGTTTGTTCGTGAATGGTCAGATCCTCATGCTTGGAGATATCCTTCAGCACTGCTTCATTATCTTTAAAAGGCTTTCTGTCGCCAGCCAAATAGTGCTGACGCACATCGCGCAGCAATAGAAACACGTCCACGGCGGCATCCCATGCCATCCGCATTTGTTCGCCGGCATTATTCTTTACGGTATCGGCACGGGTAACTTTGGCGCCGCTTTTCAATACGCCTGGCTGAAAAGGGCCAGGGAAGCTACTTGTACCCAGTTTACGCCGTGGTATCTCTTCATAGTGCGCTGCATTCGCAATCTTGATGGCTTCGGGTTTCGCTTCGAATCCATCGGACCCATAATAGCCCTGATCTATCACGTTGGGATCGGCCAGATGCGCCCCCTCATGTATCAATGTTACCTTCGTTTTGGCTTCATCTTTTACCTGGGCTATCCGCAGCAATAAATGCACCTCCTGCGAATCATGCAGGGCATAACCGCCCAGTCCTACTTCATCTGTATCGAGGTTATAATCTGAAGTAATTTTCGTGTTCATATTTTTTGCAAGAGTTCCCAAGGCTGTGGCGATACCATTATAGTTTTTCTTAGCAACCGCATCCATCGAGCCGAATACGTCTTTCAGGCCCGCACTTTCTGCTTCACACTGTTTTGCCAATTTAATGGTATCTGCGATGACTGCCTGCAATTTCGGCTTATCCGGATCTTTAACTCTTGTTTTGGATTCAGCGATGGATTTATATACTTCACTGCTGTCCTTCGGGTCTACGGCTTTATTGAACTCATTTTCATCCATCACGCCTGGAGACGGAAATATTTTATTTACGATTACCGGAACAGGATCTTTACTCTTCAAACGCTTTTCCTCCGCCATTCTTTCCAGTAGTGCGGTCACTCTGCTTTTAATCACATTTTCAGGAATATTTAATGTCTTGTCGGTGAAGGCGGATTTCAAATTTGTGGCGGCAGGAAGCCTATATTTCACATTACGAGAAGTGAGTACTGCTGGCAAATGCTGCTGCAGCCTGGATGCAGGAATAGCCACGGTGGCATTGGAGGTCCGTTCTTCTCTTTGTTCCTGTTCCGCCGCAGGTAATGGTGCAGGCCCAGATGCCTTCGGCGTACAAAACCGGCTGCAATGAAAATTATTCATAACTGGGTAATTTGGGGTAAAACAACAACCCGAAGGTACGATTATTTTTTTCACGCAAAGCTGCAAAAGAGCAGCGGCGCAAAGGAAAAATATGGTGAGACACCTTTCCCTCTGCGCCGCTGTATTTATTCTTAGCGTCTTTGCGTGCTATCTATTCTACATCAGTCCTGAAGGGAGATGCAGGCAGTCCTTCTTTGTTATAGAAGTTATCATGAGGAATATCATTCCAGCCAAAACGCACTGCAGCAGGAGATTTCACCCCATCGGCAGATACCACCACCTGGTTCCCTTTAATGTCGGCTCTGGCTGGTACAAACACACCATCTTTTCCTGCGATGGTAAAGCCAGTCAGCGGGCCGTTTTTAGCCATGAGGCCGCTACCTGTATGGGTAAACGAAAGTATGGCCTGGTTCTCTTTAAAACTAACGCTTTGATATACCGGTCCGGAATACTCGATTTTCTCTTTATACACCATCGCTCTGGCGGCGAGGGCAAGTCGCGCACCTACCAATTGCTTATTTCCAGGATGTAGATTAAATGAGGAATCCACACCATCTGTAATCACGGCCATAAACGTATTCGGCACTTTTTTCCAAGTAAGGAATTGCGCTTCCCGTATCTCTGGGCCTTTGGTTTTATACGGTGCGATCTGGACGAAAAGGAATGGCAGGTTCGATTTCCACGTGTCTCTCCAATTCTTAATCAGCGCAGGAAATAACGTTTGATATTGTTTGGCTCTATCGCTGTTGGATTCTCCCTGGTACCAGATTACGCCGGTAAGTGGGAAATTACGCAACGGATAGATCATGGCGTTGTAGAGTCCACCGCAATTACGTTTGATCAAATTCAGTTGGGTTAATGCTTTCATACTCACCGTATCACGCTGACCTTTATCTGCGGCGGATTGTATGGCCTGTTGTAATTTTGCAGCCTGGGTGGGATATGCTTTCATGGCTGCTTCATACTCCGTTACCAGAGACTGTAACTCCGGATTGGTGGCCATTACATTTTTATCCAACCAGCATTCTGCAGGTGTTCCGCCCCAGCAGCTATGAATGAGTCCTACCGGCACTTTGATGTCTGGTTGCAGGTCTCGGCCAAAGAAATATCCTGCGGCCGAAAAGCTACGCACATTGGCACTATCGCATAATGTCCAGTGGGTATTGACTGCTTCCTGCGGAGATAATGCACCTTCTTTCGCGGGCACTTTGAACAGGCGGATTTGCGGATGGTTGGCGTTGGCCAGTTCTTCGAGGTAGTTGTCTACATTCGGTTGATTGCGGTGCGGACCTACTTCTTTGTCCATATTGGATTGTCCGCTACAGAGCCAGACGTCTCCAATTAGTATGTCCGTCAACGTTATAGTACTATCGCCGGAGATGGTCATGGTATAAGGCCCCCCTGCTTTGAGTGGTTTTAGTTTCACCATCCATTGGCCATTGGCGACTTTAGTACTGACCTGTTGGTCGGCGATTTTGACAGTAATGGTTTTACCTTCCGCAGCCGTTCCCCATACTGGCAGTGTGGTATTTCGCTGTAGTACAGCGTGACTTGTAAATAGGTTGGCGGGTTTTACCACCGCCATCGCGCTATTGCCTGGCATCAGGGCAGGCAGGGCCAACATCATGGAGATGCTGGCGAATCGTTTCAAGATCATATCGTGGAGCATTCTGATTTGAAAAGATAACCGATAAACCTGGCAATTCCTACCCTACCCTATGCTTAGGCGATTATTGTGGAAGTAATGGGTAAAATGAGCTTATTGCTTTCCGTCTGGTAGCAAAGCTGGCTTTCCTGTTGCCTTGATGACCGGCATCGGAGATTTCCATTGGCGTAACTGATTGCTCAGCAATGCCGCCAGCTCCTTCACTTTCGTAGGATTTTTAGCGGCCAGGTTATGCTGTTCGCCGATATCTGTAGAGAGATCATATAGCTCTTTACTACCATCTCTCATACTATACACCAGTTTCCATTTCCCTTGGCGTAGGGCGCTTCTGTAGTTAATCCCTGGGCCATCGCTGGGAATCCATTTATCTGGATAATGCCATACGAATATGCGCTGATCATCCATGGTAGCCGGTTGACGTAGCAAGGGTACGAAAGACCGGCCATCAATTTGTTGAATAGTATGATAGTTTTTCAGCCCTGCCATCTCCAGGATGGAAGGGAAAAAGTCTTCAATAATCACCGGTTGCGCGCAGACACTTCCCGGTATGCTTACCAGTGGCCCGCTCACAATCATAGGCTCTCGAATACCTCCTTCGTATACAGATCCTTTACCTGCTTTCAGCGGGAAATTTTGCGTATGCGCCTCGCCACCACGGGGAGGATGCAAGCTGAGGCCCCCGTTATCGCTCATAAAGATGATGATCGTATTTTGAGCGATATGCTGTTGTTCTAGGTAGTCCATAATATCACCCAGACTCTTATCCATGCCTTCAATCATGGAAGCGTATTTCGCCTCTTGTGGATCCAGGCCCGCATCCTGGTATTTTTTGAGGAAGCGTACATCTCCCATCAATGGCACATGTACGGCATAATGCGCCAAATTCAGGTAGAATGGCTGTTTACGGGATATCGGATAAGCGATGGCTTTTATTGCTTCACGTGTAAGCGCTTCCGTTAGGAAGGTCCCTGTGTTGTAATATTCTTCTAGGTCTGGCACGGATTGCACCGTATTTTTTCCAGGGAGATTGCCATACGCTTCCTCACTCAGGTAACTCTGAGGGTGGCCAGCAGCATGGCCGGCAATATTTACCAGGAACCCGAAATTCACCGGATTGGAACCGGGTGTACCCATTGGGCCCCAGTGGCCTTTTCCCACGTGAATGGTATAATATCCCGCCTCTTTTAGGAGTTGCGGATAGGGAGTGGCGTACACCGCTGCGCTGTCGCCAGCACGGGTAGTAAGCCCATTAATATTCCAAGGCGCTGGCAAATAAGTGGTGTCCGGATTATCCGTATTGTTATTACGATTGGGAGACGTCCAGTTGGTGACACCATGGTGCGCTGCATTCATCCCCGTCATCAGGCTCACCCGAGAAGGCGTACACACAGGGGTGTCGTAGGCGTTGGAAAACAGGACACCTCTTGCGGCCAGGCGTTCCATATTAGGCGTATGGTACCTATGATTCAACGGTTGCATGCTACCGCTGAATGGCACAGAGTTATCCATCCAGCCCATATCATCCACCAGGAAAACGATGATATTGGGAGATTGCTGTCCATAGCCAGTGGCAAGACTACAGCTCAGCAGCAATGTTGTAAACAGTTGCTTCATGGTGCTCTTTTTCATTGTTTTGATCGACTTGCATTGTTATTATTGAACGGCTATCGCGGCAGCGTCATTGTCTTCATACTTCTTAATTTCCTGCATCAACTGTTGTTTCAGTTGCGTTACTGTCGACTGATAGCGCTTATCCTCATACAAGTTATGGAGTTCTTGCGGATCGTTTTTAAGGTCGTACAATTCCCAGGCTTCCACTCTTTTATAGAAGCGAATCAGTTTATACCTGGTGGTTCTGATGCCGAAATGTGGCGACACAGCATGTTCTCCATTTTCGTAGTAATGGTAATACAACACCTCTCTGCCTTTTTCGGTTGACTTCCTAAACAGCGGCAGCATGGATGCTCCTTGCATATCTTTCGGAATGCGAACGCCGGCCGCTTCCAATAAAGTAGGCGCAATATCCATATTGAGCACCATTGCATTGGAAACAGTGCCTGGCTTGATAATGCCTGGATAGCGCATTACCATGGGGGTACGAAAAGATTCTTCGTACATAAACCGTTTGTCGAACCAGCCATGTTCGCCCATATAAAAGCCTTGGTCCGACAGGTAGATCACAATAGTATTTTTCGAGAGACGATGTTCGTCCAGGTATGCCAGGGTTCTGTTGATATTACGATCCAGGGAAGCTGCTGTGGCCAAGTAATCGCGCATATAGCGTTGATATTTCCATTCTGCCAATGGGTTTCCAGTCAGATTTTTCGCCTTAAAATCGGCCGTGATGGGGTTGTATACCGCATCATATTTAGCCCGTTGAGCGGGGTTCATGCGTGCTATTGCCGCTTCCGGTTTATCATTCACTGCTAGTTTCAGGTCATAACTGAGACGCATATCTTTTGCAATGCTCATTTCCTGTACCTGCGCTGCTTTGCGGCCATCATAGGTATCGAAGTAAGTGGCGGGGATCGGATAGGTACAGTTTTCCAGTGTACCCATATCCGTAGTATCTGGAATCCAGGTACGGTGAGTGGCTTTATGGCCAATCACGAGGCAGAAAGGTTGCGTGGTATCGCGTTTATCCAGCCAGTTCTCCGCTTCATCCTCGATCACATTGGTCACGTAGCCTTCCTTTCTTTCTGTTTTACCGTCCATGTTGATGAAATCTGGATTAAAGTATTGGCCTTGTCCGGGGAGGATACGATAGAAGCTGAAGCCTTCCGGTTTGCTTTCCAGGTGCCATTTACCGATCCAAGCAGTTTGGTAACCGGCATGTTGCAGTTCCTTTACAAAGGTATTCTGGCTGCCATCGAAGACAGAATGCTCATTATCCTTAAAGCCGTTCTTATGGCTGTATTTACCCGTGATAATGACTGCCCGACTGGGCCCGCAGATGGAATTGGTCACGTAGGCCTTATCGAAGCGAACGCCTTCCGCTGCTATACGGTCGATGGCCGGTGTGCGTGTTAGTTTGCTGCCATAAGCGCTGATGGTTTGAAAAGCGTGGTCATCCGAGATAATGATTAGGATGTTTGGTCTTTGCTGGGCCAGCAATTGGCTAAAGCAGGCCGCCAGCAATAGGCATATGCCGATAAACTTTTTCATTGTTCTCCTTCGGTTTCGCTTAAAAGTAATTCTCCGAACCGATATTTAATAACCTATTCCACCAGTGGTAAATCGTGTCTCCCTAAAATTAAAAACACCTTCCCGGAAAATCCCGGGAAGGTGCGAGTATACTATAATCAGGAAGAACAGATCAGCGGAAAAGATCGGCAGTGAGGCCAATCTCATAGCCTCCGTCTGAATAGGTTTTCAGGCCGGAGGTCTGTTTGGTATACAGGGCCACCAGTTTCACCGTATTCATGATGCGTACCCCAGCTCCTACCGTAAAATTGCCGGAGGAATGATACAGGGCGGTCACATTGGCGACGTTGTTGAGCAAGCCTACATTCAAGCCCACATCTAGGATACCATCGTAGCCTTTGATGCTGCGGTAGCAGAGTTTCGGCTCTATAGAAGTCACTGCATGCTCCAACTGCCATTTATAGCTGATGCCAGAGAAGAAGACAGTACCACCGTCTACAGCCGGAAAATCTTTATTGGAGAAGGTAGCGCGGATATTAGGCAAAGCCGCCTGGATCGTCCAATGCTGGTCCGTATAGGCCATACCGTAGTCGGCCTCAAAATAATCATCCCTGCGGTTAAAAGCACCGATAGAAGGATCATTATTATCCGCGTTGATTTTGGAATAATTCAGGCGTTGGAAATTCACTCCCAGCGAGATGCCGAAATGCAATTTACTACCTTTCTCATTCAGCGGCAGATGGTAAGCATAGGTACCCGCAATGCGCGTACGGGAGAGCAATCCGGCTTGGTCATTGAAGACGTTGAGTCCGGCTCCTACCCTATTACCGATATACCCATCGGCGGAGAAGAATTTAGTAGTGGGGGCTCCATCTATGCCATTCATCTGAGCGCGATAGGCCGCATTCAGGTGCATACCGCTGTCAAGGCCCGCCATGGCGGCATTGGCGAGGTATTGGTTTTGAAAATACTGGGTTCCGGAAGGGTCCAGCAGTGCCGCTGTTTTACTGAGCGTTTGTGCGTTGCCGTTGGTGAACAGGAACATCGTTCCTGCCACCAAGGCTATTGCTTTACATTTTACAGTTGCGGAAATTGCATTTCGCATGATAATATTTTTTATAGCAATCATCGCTGTTCTCTAACTATTGTGATAAATCCTTTTGCAGTCTTCGCCCCGCCGTCGATGGTGAGGATGTAATAGTAAGTACCTTCAGACAGTGCGTGACCGTTGAGTGTAGCATCCCATTCGTTATTGTAGTTTCTGCGTTGGTATACCAGTCGGCCAGAGCGATCAAAGATTTTCACTTCGTTGTTGGTATACAGATCAATGTTCTTGATAACCCATTTATCGTTGATACCATCGCCGTTTGGCGTGAGCAGGTTGGTAGCATCCACTTTGAAATCGTTGTTGGCCGTAACAGCGTAGGTACCGCTATTCGTACATCCGGTAACGTTAGATACTGTTACTTTATAAGTAGCATCTGCTTTTACGCGAGCTACGAGGATATTGGATTGTTGGCCACTAACGATACCATCTACAGGATCCCAACTGAACAGATCGCCACCGGTAGCAGTCAGGTGAATGATATCACCTTTAGACACTGGATTTGATTTATCAGCCGTGATATTAACCACTGGCATAGCATTCACGCGGAGGTGGAATGTACGTTTGAAGGTATCTACCCCATTGTTGGCTGTACCGCCGTTATCTTGGATGGTAACGGTGATGTTGGCATCGCCGGAAGTCAGCGTGGATTTGAATTTATAGGTAACTACACCTGCCTGGCTAACATTCAGTTGGTCGAAGATAGCCGCATCAGCAGCGAGGCGCAGGGTGTAAGTTTGATCTGTTTCCACCGCTGAGAGGCCCGTCAATTGGATGCTATGTGTATTGTAATCAGCGCAGATAGTCTGGTCTGCAATTGGGTCCATGGTTGGTGCTTTGTTCACGAACAGCGGGCCTACATGGATATTTACTACAATTGGTGCAGTCGTATTTACCCCATCGCTCACCGTAATAGTGATGCTGGTATTGGAATTCGCCAGTAGCTTCAGTGCTGGGATATTCTTCACCGTTACATTGCCGTTAGCATCCAGGGCGAAGGCGCCATTGGAAGCATCTGCCACAATGGTCCAGTTTTGAATAGTTCCCAGGGCATCGGTAGCGGTTAGTTTACCTACCAGTGCGCCGAGCGGAACATCGCCGGAAACATCCATGGTTGGGATGGTGACAACAGGCGGTGTAGCATCATATACAAAGCTGAAGGTATTAGAGGCCGTATTGCTGTTGTTACCGATGTTCATTACTGCGTTTGCAGGCAGTGATACGGATACCTGGCCGTCTGCCGCAGGCGTAATAACAAATGTATAAGTGATATTGTCTGTTGTAGCGAGACTGCCAACACTGCCGTTGGTTACGGTAAAGTTAGCAGCGGTCAGGCCGGTTACCGCTTCACTGAATACAGCAGTAACATTTACTGGCGTGTTTACGCGGGCGGTATTGCCACTCAATGTAACGCTTGGGTGAGCAGTGTTTACGCGCACCTGTGTGGTACTTGGTACACCAGCGAGGCTCAGTACTGCGTTGTTACTGAAATCGTCTGCGATGGTGCCACCATTCAAGTTGAGAGCAGTAGACAGGTCTATTCCATCCATATCCATATCGCCAGCTTGTACAGCATAGCTGAAGGTCAGGGTGTTGGTACCAGATCCGCTCACATAAGAGGCGCTTACAGTTTTGGTACCGATGGTCAGCGGCAGCACTGGGCTACCGGTAACGGTTACTGGTTTACTGAATACCACATTAAAGGTCAGTGTCTGGGAGGCGTTGTAGTAGCCGTTTGCTGGTACCGTTACTGAATTAATAACAGGAGCAGTGCCGTCATAAGCTGTAGTCAGTACGTTGGAGGCAGTATTGCCAATATTAGCGATATTCTTTACAATTCCTGCTGGCAATTGCACCGTTACATTACCAGTAGCCATTGGCGTTACCAGGGCTGTATAGGTATTGTTAGCGCCAGCTTGCAGGTTGCTAGGTGTAGCGTTAGTTACCGCGAAACTGCTGGTTGTCAGACCAGTCACCGCTTCGTTGAAGGCCACTGTAATGGTAAACGGCTGGTTAGTTTTAGCAGGGCCAGTAATAGTAGCTGAAGGAACGGTCGTATATACGAGCACGTTATTCGTAGCTGGAATGTTATTCAGTGTGAGATCTGCGTCTACACCAAATCCATCCTTCATGGTAGCTCCATTCAGTTGGATCATACTGCCCAGTTGAATACCGCTAAGTGCCTGGTCTCCCGTCACTACCATATATTGGAAGATGACATTATTTCCAGCAGTTTTTAAATAAGTAGCATTTACTGTTTTTGTACCGATGATTACTTGCAGGGATGGCGTACCGTTGGTGGTATTTACAATAACTGGTTTCTGGTACGTCACCATGAAGCCCATAGGTTGTCCGGTGGTATAGAACCCGTTACCTGGTACATTTGTCTGTTGAACAACAGGGATTGCGGAATAACGCACCTGAGCAGATCCCGCCTGGTTACCATTGAGGCCGAGTGATTGTACTGCATTGGCTGCAATAGCAACGGTCATTAGGCCTTCCGTGGTAGGGGTCATCGTAGCCGTGTAAGTGATATTGTCTGTTGTCTGCACATTGCTAACAGTAGCCATACCACCAGTATTGATGGTAGCCGCAGTAAATCCGGTTACTTTTTCTGAGAAAGTAAAGGAAGTCGTGAACGGACCGGTTACCAGCGCTGGCGCTGTAATGGTCACTGTTGGATTAGCGGTGCTGACAAATACATTAGCCGTACTAGCCACATTATGGAGTGTCAGGTTAGCAGGGTTTCCTGCGATATCGTTTATGGAACCGCCAGTTATGGACAGGCCGTTGATACTGATACCATGAAGGTCCTGATCACCATTTACCACTTGATAGCTGAAGGTGATATTATTATTACTTGAATGACTTACAAATAAATGGCGAGTAACACCACCGATAGTAATATCCAGTATAGGACTACCGACAAAGCTGATGTCTTCCGAGAAGTTCACTGTAAAATTCAGTGTTTTGTTGGTGGTACTGTTGTAGTATCCATCTGCTGGAACATCTACTGAAGTGACCACAGGAATGGTGCCATCTACTTTTACGCCGTTATTTGCTGGAATCGGAGGGAGATTGAGGTCTGCATTCCGGGTACTGAGACCGATGATACTACCACCATTCAGGTTAATAGCAGTGCCCATAGCAATATTATTGCGCTCCAGGTCGCCGTTGGCTACCGTGTAAGCAAAGTTCAATTGACGACCCACCATACCCTGGTATTGTGCTTTAACAGTGCCAGAGCTGAGGATGATATCCAGTGTAGGCGTACCTGTTACAGTAACCAGTTTATCATAAGTTACAGAGAAGTTGAGCACCGCTCCTAATTTATAGTAATTAAGTGCTGGCAAGGTTACTCCAGTAACCACAGGTGGCATTTTATCGTAATAAACCGTCAGCGGAGCAGAGGCTGTATTGCCATAACCGCCAGTGTTCTGGGCTGCATTGGCAGGAACGGTCAATGTAGCATTACCTTCATTCTGCGGTGAAACTGTGCAGGTATAGGTAATGTTATCGCTCGTTTGCAGATTGGATACAGTGGCGTTGGTTGCGGTAATCGCGGCCGCTGTCAAGCCAGTAACTGGTTCACTAAACGTAATCGTTAAGGTGAAGTTGCCATATACAGTTGGAGCGGCAGTAGAAAGGGTGCAGGTTGGAATATTGGTATTCACCATTACGCCAGTTGTATTAGGCGCCGTGAATGTCAGCACTGCATTGTTGGTGGCTACATCCTGGATAGTACCTCCATTCAGTGAAATTACACCAGTTGAAATACCATCTGCATCATTATCTCCTGTTTGAATATTATAGGTGAATGTCAATGCGGAAGTACCGGATCCAGCAGTATAGCTCGCTTTGCGAACAGTTGTGCCGATGGTAACATCCAGTGTAGGCGTACCAGTTACCGTAACCGGTTCTGAGAAATTCACCGTATAAGTCAGTACTTTATTGGTAGTTGTGTTATAGTAGCCATTTGCAGGAGCAACTACAGTGGACACCGTAGGCGGAACACCATCTACTTTCACCCCATTATTTGGTGCTACAGCAGGGAGATTGAGGACCGCATTCTGTGTATTGGCGCCGATGATGGTAGCACCATTGAGATGAATGGCGGCACCTATACCTATATTATTAGGTGCTAGGTCACCGTTGGCTACTGTATAAGTGAAACTCAACGTATTGCCGGAAATACTCTGATACTGGGCAGACACGGTTCCTGAGCTCAGCACTACATCTAGTGTAGGCGTTCCTGTTACTACGATAGGTTTATCATATTTAACAGAGAAGTTAAGCACATCCCCTAATTTATAGTATTTAGGTGTTGGCAGGGTCAGTGCAGTAACCGCAGGAGGTGTTTTATCGTAATAAAGCGTCAGGGTATTAGAGGCGGTGTTATTGTAACTACCTGTATTCTGGGCAGCACCAGCGGGAACGTTTAAGGTGACGTTACCATCATTTTGTGGTGAAACCGTGCAAGTATAGGTAATGTTATCGGTCGTTTGCAGGTTAGAGACAGTTGCGTTTGTTGCTGTAATGCTAGCTGCAGTCAATCCGGTAACGGCTTCACTGAAGGTGATGGTTGCAGTGAAATCACCATACACGGTAGTGCCAGGGGCAGTGATAATGCAGGTTGGCGTATTGGTATTCACAAAAACTCCGCTTGTGTTTGGAGCAGTGAATGAACGCATAGCAGTATTAGTAACTGCATCCTGGAGGGTACCGCCATTCAGGGTAATGGTGCTGGCAGTGGCAATACCACTGGCGTCATTATCCCCTGGTTGAACAGTATAGTTAAAGGTAAGTGTATTGGTACCTGAACCGGAGACATAGGTAGCGTTCTTACTAGCCGAACCAATGACGAATCCGATGAAAGGTGTTCCTGTTACAATGACATTTTTATTGTAGGTCACTGTGAATGTCAACTGATTTCTAGTGGTAGCATTATAGGTACCATTTGCTGGACCAGTTACCGTGGTGATAACCGGCACAACACCGTCTACTTTCACACCATTGTTAGCAGGGACTGCAGAGAGCGTGAGGCCTGCGTTCTGAGTGTTGGTACCGATGATAGTACCTCCATTCAGGTTGATAGTAGGTCCTACGCCTATATTATTAGGCTCCAGGTCGCCGTTGGCCACCACATAAGCGAAGTTCAGCGTATTGCCCGACATGCTTTGATACTGTGCAGACACGGTACCTGAGCTCAGCACTACATCTAGTGTAGGCGTTCCTGTTACTGCGATAGGTTTATCGTAAGTAACAGAGAAGTTAAGTACATCGCCTAATTTATAGGTGCCCGCTGCAGGTGGCGTCAGTCCTGTAACCGCAGGCGGGGTTTTATCATAATAGGTGATTACAACACCGGAAGAAAGGTTGTAATAACTTCCCGTATTTTGCACCTTATTAGCGAGAATAACCATTGGTACGTTACCATCTGCTTGCGGTGTTACCGTACAGGTATAAGTAACGTTATCAATCTTCTGTAAGTTGGATACAGTTCCGTTTCCTACCTGGATGGCGGCCGTAGACATCCCGGTTACTATTTCGCTGAATGTAATTGTTAATGTATACGGACCATAAACTGGATTAGGAGCAGATATAGTGCAGGTTGGTATTTTGGTATTCACAAAAACGCCTGGTGTAACAGGAGGCGTAAATGTAAGTACTGCATTATTACCTGCCATGTCCATGATAAAACCTCCATTCAGGGTAATAGCACCTGCTGTGGTAATACCGCTGGCGTCATTATCTCCGGAAACAACATTGTAGACAAATGTAAGCGTATTGGTACCGCCGCCAGTGGTATAAGTAGCCGTTTTATTAACACCACCTATTACAATTCCAATACTTGGTATTCCACCGGCAACAACCACATTGACATTTTCACTAAATGTTACTTTGTAAATGATTGTTTTCCTGGTGGTTGAATTATAGGTGGTATTTGGTGGCGGTGTTACCGTAGCCACTGTTGGTGGAGTAAGATCAACGACCCAGGTATAGGTTTTAGTAGTTTCAACGTTTCCTGCCTGGTCTACAGAGTAGTAAGAAATGGTATGGCTACTCTCAGATAAACCTGAGAGGGTGAATGGGTTACTTGGAATCACCGCATTAGCTCCTCCATCCAAACTGTAAAAAGTAGATCCAGGTTTATTTGCTTGCAAGTTAAATGTTGCACTAGTGCTATTTGTATAGGATGGTGGATTGGAAATCAGCGAGGTGACTGGCGCCACTCTGTCCAGCGTGATCTGCTGGGATTTTATAATGTAGTTACCAGCAGCATCTTTAAATCGAACATAGAGTGTTTTCAATCCATCCGGATTAGGCACTGTGAAAGTGCCAGTGGTGGCTGCAGTAATATCTGGTAAGAAGGTAGTGCCATCTGTAGAATAAGCCATCAGCACTGCATCATCTAGCGTCATACTGAGGTTTAGTACTGGATTGTTAGTAAATCCTGCACCACCGTTAATTAAAAAGCTCGCAGCAGGAGGTGTTTTATCGATGGTAAAAGGAGTATTCGCATTTTTAGGAGCGCCTACAAAACTCCTGGATATGTTCCCAACGTCTAACAGTTTCAGGTCAATAGTACCATTGCCGGTACCGGTATTGACAGTTACCATGATTGTTCGTGCGTCCGTCTGCGTTACACTGGCAATAGCAGCACCGGTGATACTTCCAGTAGTATAAACGCCGAAATCGCTTGCACTTGCCCCTGATACATCCTGGTCAACTACTACCTTAAACGTTACAGTACCAGCATTGGTTGGCTGGGAGTTATTTACACCTGTGACGGTGGCGTTAGTTGGTCCCAGGTAACTCACAATTCTTCCTACAGCGGCACCATTGGAAGGATCAACATAGCCATAATCAGCAGCATATATTGAATTACCTGCCAGTCCTACCACGCCCATCGGAAAAAAACCTAACATGCCTGTGAGGGGACTAAATACCTCTATGCCACTAGCACCAGCGGATACAGGCGTAGTGTATTTTACAATATGAGAAGTGTTGGGGGCAAGCCCTTCTGTAGACAGCAGATTGTTATTTGGATCAAGTGCGAGGTTAACGAAGCCGCGATTTTGTGCAATCACTGTAACACTACCAATACTGCCATCCATATAAGGAGGAGCTATTTTGACTAATTTATCATCATTATCCAGATAACCTGTCACATAAAAAGTATTCGTGATATCGATCACCAATCCAGAAGGTGCGTAGGATGATCCTACAGGAGGGAATTTGAGCACATTACCAGTATATATATACTGTGGGGCATTAGCGTACCCAGGGTACCTTGCAATAACCATCTTGCCACCTATAGCATCAGCTTGTACAGCATAGAGGTTGTTAAATTGGTCAAGCGCCAGCGCACTATAATAATTCCCACTTATCGTAGGTCCATTGATGTAGCTACCGCCTCCAGCGGGTACCAGGTGTCTGATTTCATACCCAACGGCAGCATTGGCATTGATGAAAAATATATCCCCTGTACTGGCTACTTGAATACTACCGGGCAGAATATTGACATCAGATACCAGGCCAGTAGCAAGTACTACTTTGGCCGCAGGATTTGCCAAGGGAAACTTCACGAGATCAAAGGTACTCGCGTCATGCGCGAGTATCGTATAAAGGAAACCCGCATTATCTGCAGCTACAGCAGTATTAAAGTCTCCCTTTGCAGGAGAGGCGACATTTCCCTTAGTAATGTTTGTTGTTCTAAACTGTGCTGATACGTACAGGAAACTGCATAGCATTCCCAGTACCAGCAGCAGTCGTTTGCAGCTTCTGGAGTAAAATTGTTTCATTGGCAATGTTTAGATACAGAGAAATGGATTTTGCCATCCGGAGACAGATTGCTCATGGATCTCCTGGAATTCTTTGGCATCATACCGGAGTCCTTTCCCCTGGTCGACAATTATTTTTCGTATATGCTTATTCGTGATTGATATTTTAATGATATTGGAGTCTGGCAATGCAAAACCTGATTGGGGATAATAATTTTTGTCGCCGCGTGGTCCTCTTACCACTTCTGATTGGAGCAGTTGGCGGACAGCCTGGAAATCTTTTTTCACTGCATATGGCAGGAGTTCTTTCCAGATAAGTCCAGCTTCATATCCCATGAGGGCGAAGATATTAGCAGGTTGCTTGGCGTAGTGTTCAAATGCTTTCACAAAAGCCAGGTTCTCTTTTCGTTCATCTTCTCTCATCCAGGATCTGGCGGTATAAAAGTTAACATCTCCCTCTTTGATATCTTCCAGCATATCATCGTATGCCATTGCCTCATGGAGGATTAATGGCACTTTATTAAGTAGTCCGGAGTTCATCCATTTTTGAAGGAAATTAATTCCGAGATTACCGCAGAAGATAGCATGTACATAGGCTGGATGCTCTTTCTCCCATTTTTGGAAGTATTCATCTAGCTCTAGTTTCATTGGCTGCCCTTGATCAAAAGGAATTACATTAATGCCTGGTTGGGCGCCGCCAGCATCTTTTACCCCCTGCACAAATGCAGGTGATAAGTGATACCCTGCTTCATAGAGAGGACTAATGATTTCCCCACCTTCACCAAATCGCTGCATGGCCCATTGGCCCAATGCATATTGTGATTGCCACAATTGGTTGGAAGCGTAATAGACATTTGGACTGAGATAAGGGAAATGCGGGATATACTCTCCCATATCAAAGAAAAATCCCGTTCCTTTTTCTTTTTCCAGCATGGGGATGATATCTGTGACGGATTTATATCCTATCAGTCCAGACACCACATCTACCCTATTGAAGTATATGAGTTTACGGGCAGCATCCGTAGTGGTGGCAGCTCCGCCCTGATAAGTAAATTCAGGTACAAACTGCACCGTTTTCTGATTTACAGGGTCCAGTCCCATACCTAATAGCCATCCTGTCATCAGGTGGGGTCCAAAGTAGGGATAGACACTAGAATAAGGTGTCAGAAATCCAATCGTGAGCGGAGCGCCGAAAAACATCTAGGGAAAAAATTAGTTTCTAGTTGGGAAGATTCCGAACAGGCAAATTTGATAATTCATCCCCAGGTAAGGGTTACGAATCGGAAATGATTGATTATTACCTGTTACCGCTGCTGTAATAGTGCCTGAAACAGCCGAAGGAGCCAGCGTGGTAGTGCCATCTGGAACACCATAGCCATTTATATTCACTGCTGCCGGCCCTCCTCCTAATTTGGGAAGCATTGCTGGAACTACTGTATTAGAAGGAATGTAAGTAGTAGCCAGTTGAGCGGTGGCGCCAGGCGTTACCTTCATAGTACTAGCATCAATAGTGTGGGTATGAGTAGGCAAATTGTTGATAGTAAGTGTACAGTTTTCAGCACCACTTAATTGTCCGAGTACAATGTTTGATAATCCTGGACCTTGACTAGTACCAATAGGCATACGACCTCTAAGATCCGGCAGCCCGAATGTGTTTGTTCCATTTCCTCCGTAGGTATTTCCTAGGATGGCAAATAATGCCGTGTTTTGTTGAATGCTCATGAGTTGGCCGAAGCACAATGCAAAGTTCCTGATAGCGAAATCGCCTGCGAATAGGAGGAGCGCACCGATGTAATAATCCATAAGTAATTGAGATTTTTGAATTTACAATAGGTATAGTGAACGAATTTTTGGATTGATGCTTCTTATCGGGAATGAGGCCGCCCCAATATAGCTTTCCCAGGACATGTTACTATCGTGCAGTCGTAGAGGAGTCTTATAGTGGGGTTTCTCAAACGTATATGGTATAGCGTCCAACCGGCCGAACACCGATCGATTGCGTAAAGGTAAAATATATTTTTTTAGAAAACCAAGAGTCACTACCTACTAAATGCGTTTAGCTCCCTGTATAAACTACGTATATCCGCCACAGTGAAATTATCCAGCGGAAAAAAAATTTTCTACTTTTTTCATTTACGGGCCATCCCTTCAAACCGATGAATATCGTTTACATTTGCATACTAGAAAAACTGATATATAGCAAACGCAGATATATAACAACATGCCTGGGGCTATAGATACCAACCACATTCTCTTCCATGAACTGAAGCATCATCATGCCGCAGTTCAGTTCTTCCTCTCCCATCCTCCGGATGGTCGGGAACAGCAACTACATGCTATTCGTACATTTGGTGGTTCTCAGTTTGACCTGTATTACGGAAGCTTATCTGTTCCAGCCATAAAAGCAGAGACGCTTCATCAATTACAGGAATTGAAAGTGGATAACAAAGCGGCTTATCATACCTGGATACAAGCCCATCATGGCCACCGGACGATTCAATTATCTGATGGTTCCAATTGGACCTTGCGCTATATCGATCATTTATCTTTTATCCATCTGCATCCATCTAGGTATAGTCCGCATACCATTCGCATAAAGGCCAATGCTATGAAAAGCATTGTCTGTTACCTGCTCTGGCATCCCGATCATAAAGGCCAATTAGACATACCCACATTGAACCATATACGGTTGCACGACCTGCATCTCTCCCCTATTGCTAATAATGGCAATACGGAAGAATTACAAAAGGTATTGCAGTTGTTGGGGAATGATTTCGGGAGATGACATTTGCCCGGACCTGCTTTTTTTCTTACCTTGATTGGTGCTTGTTCACCAGATCATTACGTTATGAAGCGAATCTTAACTCTTGCGCTATCGCTGGCTACCACAGTAGGTATACAGGCTCAGCAAACTCAAAAGCCACCACTGCATGGCAAAAACTGGATGGCAGTTACCGGAAAGCCGCTAGCAGCAACTGCTGGGGCCATGATTTTCCAGAAAAATGGTAACGCCGTTGACGCTGCATGTGCTATGCTAGCCGCCACTTGTACCATGTGGGATGTACTCAGTTGGGGAGGTGAAACCCAGGCACTCATCTACAATCCCAAAACTGGGAAAGTGATTGCCATCAACGCCTTGGGTGTAGCTCCCACCGGCGCCACTCCTGCATTCTATAAGGGTAAAGGATATGATTTTCCACCCGAATATGGGCCACTGGCAGCGGTCACTCCTGGCACCTTCGGGGGACTATGCTATATGCTGGCTAACTACGGTACTATGAGTCTGAAAGAAGTGTTGGCGCCAGCCATGGAAATGGCCGCTGGCTACCCTATAGAGGCACAGACAGCCAACTCCATCGAACGCGGTAAAAAATACATTGTACAATGGCCTTACAGTAAAGCGGTATTCCTCACGCATCCAGGTGCAGCAAGAGAAGCACCAGAGGCAGGAGAAATATTTGTCCAGAAAGACCTGCTCAATACTTTACAGAAAGCAGTAGCAGCAGAACAAGAAGCGCTGAAGAATCATAAGAGTCGCAAAGAGGCCATCATGGCGGCGTACGACAGGTTCTACAAAGGAGACATCGCCAAGGAGTTTGTACGTGGCTGCCAGGAACAAGGTGGATTGATCACCATGGAAGATCTGGCAAAATGGAAGCCTATTGAAGAGGAACCACTACATGTCAATTATAAAGGCATAGAAGTCTATAAACTCCAGGAATGGACACAAGGCCCTATGCTATTACAAAGTCTGAATATACTGGAGAATTTCGATCTCAAATCCATGGGGTATAATTCCACACAGTATATCCATACCTTGTATCAAACCATGAACCTCACATTTGCTGATCGTGATTTTTATTATGGCGATCCTGCCTTCAATCGTAACTCCGCTATCAAAGGGTTATTGAGCAAAGAATATGCAAAGGCCAGGGCCAAAGAGATCAATCCATCGCAGAATGATGCCAATGCTGGTCCTGGAGATCCTTATCCATACATGGGTAAAACCAATCCTTACCTGCATTTCCTAAAAGAACGCACCGCCCTGATGGACACCACCAGTGGCCGTAAACCGGGAGGCTTTGTACCTAAACATGATGCGGCATTCCTGCAACAAACGGATGTACAATCTATGTATGCAGCCAATGACGTAGACAGCGCTTATATGGATCGATTATGGCGAGGTACCACCAGTGTAGAAGCTGCGGATAAAGACGGATGGGTAGTGAGTATCACTCCTAGTGGAGGGTGGCTACCCGCTTGTATTGCTGGCAAGACCGGCATTGGGATGAGTCAGCGTGCACAAAGTTTTGTATTGGATTCTGCATTGGATCCGTTCAACGTTATTGCTCCTGGGAAACGGCCTCGAGTGACCCTCACTCCTTCCCTCGCATTAAAAGAAGGGAAGCCATATCTCTGCTTTGGTGTACAAGGTGGCGATACGCAGGATCAGAATTTGTTGCAGTTTTTCTTGAACATGGTGGAATTTGGCATGACAGTACAACAAGCCACAGAAGCCGCCAACATCAATACCAATCAGTTGTGGCTGTCGTTAGGAGGTAGCACTATAAAAGACCGTCAACCAAGGCCGGGTAGTATATTACTGCATAATAATACCCCTGAAAAAACCAGGCAGGAATTGCAGAAAATGGGATATCATCTCAGTTTCGGGGATCGAACTAGTGGCCCTATCAATGCCATTTTCCTAGATAGGAAACATGGTACCATATGGGGAGGCAGTAGTAATCATGGTGAAGATTACGGCATTGGATGGTAAGATAATTCACGCGAAGAAGGCTATATCAAAAAATGGAAGTGACTGACGTCACTTCCATTTTTTATTTTTTCGTCGTCCCTGCCCGACGGGCAAGGGCGACAGGCTGGAGAGTTTTGCCTTCATTCACCAGCTTATCATGTAGCATACAGCTTGGCAGAGAATTTGGTAAATGTTATGTTTGATGAAATGAATTGATGAAATGAGCACCTATACCTATAGTCGTACATACAAAATATTTGTGAGCCTTTTTTGCGGGTTCTTTTTAGCCATTGGTATTATTGCGGAGGTACTTTTATTCTTTCTCCCCGTGCGGATAGATGAGGTTATTTTCCTTTCCATGTTGTTCATCACCCTTATACTGGCCTGCATTTACGGGTTGAATAATGCATTTTCCAGCATAAGTTTAGATGAGGAAGGGATTAGGTTTAAGTCGCTGTTGTATAAACGTGTGTTTTTGTGGAAAGGGATAACGCAAGTAAACTTTACAGATAATGGATTAAAGCTGTGCAGTACGGCGAGTGCACTACCACTCCAGATTAGTGCCTTTCGGCAAGGGTATGCTGAAATGCTTGCCTTGGTAAAGAAACCAGGTGGCCCTAAAGAGAAAATTAAAAAGCTTTCTATTCAAATGCCAACATCCACGCCCAAAAAGCAAATGGTATTGGAAGCCAGTAAATCTGCCAAACTGTTGATGTATTTATATGTGCCGGGTATTTTCATTGCATTATTGATGCTTATTACAAGCTATCATTTTAAGGGGCTGGCTTATGCTCAGTTCTTGTTGGTATTGGTTTTAATTTACGCTTTCATACACTTTAGAAAAACGCTCAAAGACAATGATACCATTATTCAAGGTGGGTTACTGTTAATGCTCCTCCTGGGTGTAAGTTTAGGGTTATATAATGGTCCAGGACATTTATTTGATTGGCATCCAATTTTTATAATAAGCGCGATACTCTCCCTAGGATTATTTTTGCCATATGCGGTGGTCATCCTGATGGCCAATAAAACACATATTGTTTCCGCTTTAATATTTGGTGCATTATTGTTCTATGGTTGTTTTGGTATTGTTAGCTATACCAATACGGTCATGGATAGTGCCGTAGGTGTGCAGTATCGTACCAGTATTATGGCAAAAAGTATGGAGAAAGGAGGAAGAGGTAGTCTCAAATTTTATATTACTTGCAGCGCTTGGGAGGGACTCGTGTCTCCCATTAAATTCTCTGTTTCTGCATCTTATTATTACAGTGTTATGGAAGGACAACAGATCATGGTGGCAGTAAAACCAGGCGCATTAAGTTGTCCTTGGTATCAGGTGGTAGAAAAATAATAAATTTTCATTTTAAAAGATAATCGATGGACACCTCTATTGTTGAAGAAGGAAATCCAGATCAGTCAGAAGCGGCAACAATGCCGGAAGCAGAAGATCTCCGTAAAACACGACAAGCGCGTTGGTTTTCCATTTCGATGTTCATTGCGGCAGTAGTTATTTTCATTTTGCTGTTGGATGATTTTTATTTTTTTCAAGGGCTTTACTATGTAGAGTTGCTCCTGCTGCTAAGCATAATGTTTGGCTTGTATTATTTCAAAGGGGCATTGACATTGGAAAGCCTTAAAGGATCTCCTCTATCAAGCGGGATGTGGCCCATGATAGTGGCGTGTTTTACCACCTGGATTTTTGGCAATGCTGGAGCAATACTCGACTATCCAGCGCTTTGGATGGTAGTTATACCTGTATTTTTGGGACTGTTGCTATTATTTATTGCCAGTATCCGTGCTATTCCTTTGGAACAGACTAAGCGCGTTATTTACATTTTGTTATATAGTGTGATGTTGCTCGGCGCCAGCTATGGCATAGTTGCCTTTACGAATGTAAGGTTGGATCATTCCACACCTTCCAGTTATCAGAGTACTATTACAGAGAAGCATTCAAAAACCAAATCAACCACTTATAGTGTGAAGATCAGTGGTTGGGGCGAAAATGAGTTTACGCACAGAATTGAAGTGAGCCAGGCATTCTATGATGAGGTACAGGTTGGCCAGAAAGTACGTGTAGACGTATATCCTGGCAAACTTCATATCCCTTGGTTTCAACTGGTGCGGGAATAACAAGTCAGCAACTGTAGTAAAAAATCCGGCTGCTAACCAAGATTAGCAGCCGGTCGCAAACTATTCCAGCATTTTTTTCAATCCTGCTTCATAGTTGGCTATTTCAGCACTCAGTATATCAACCAGTTTTTTACGGGCACTCTTATCTCCTTCCATGATCATGCTCCATCTAATTACCGCTACATCATCGCTGTTGGGAGCTGATTCCACTAATGCTGTAACGATTGCTTTGGTAACGCCTTGTGGCAATGGTTCCTGGATGTGGAACACGAAGAATTTGTATTGTTCGTGTACTTGTTCGATTTCATCTGTACGTTTATGGCCATCCGCAAAAACCAGGTCGCGATAACGGGTATCGCCCACTGTGCGGATATTTACTTCTTTAATAGTACCATTGGAATATTCTTTTACTTGTGGCAGATCGCGGATAACTCTCCAGACCTTTACAGGTGTACTTTTAATCTGTGTGTCGTGGGTATACTCAGGTATAATACGCTGTGCGGCCTGCATTTGGGCCATCACTACTGAACTACAGCAGATTAACAACAAGGTAAGCAATTGCTTCATAATCGATTCTTTTACAGGTTTATTTTGATTTTTACTTTCCGAAAATCTCTTGCAGCTTTTGTGTAAGCTCATCTCCACGTAGGTTTACCCCAATAATCTTTCCTTCTTTATCGATTAGGAAATTGCTAGGTACTGCACGGATATTGTATTCTTTGGCCACTTGATTTTTCCAGCCTTTCAGGTCGCTGACATGCTCCCAGGTGAGGCCATCATCTTTGATTGCTTTCACCCATGCATCTTTGGAGTTGTCCAAGGATACGCCCAGTATTTCCAGGCCTTTGCTGTGGTATTTTTCGTAGTTGTCCAGCACATTCGGATTCTCTGCTCTGCATGGACCACACCAGCTTGCCCAGAAATCCAGCAGCACATATTTACCCCGATAATCTGAGAGCTGTACCGCCTTACCACCAACATTATTCTGTTTGAAGTTCATGGCCGTAGCACCAATGCCGGTTTTACGCGCAATCTCTTCTGCCAGCGCAATATCTGCTTTTTTCCTTTTTGCTTCTTCGAGATACGGATATTTTTTAATGAGGCGATCCAGCTCCGATGCAATCAGGGCTTTATCTTTTGTAGGATGCAGGAAGTCCAGGGCCATCAGGATTACCGGCGAATTTTGATGCATGCGGATCAGGAGTTTTACCCGTTCTCCCATGTCATCATTTAGCCAACCATACATATCATTGAAGGTACTGTCTAACGCTTTATTTTTGGCAAAGGACGCCAGATACTGGAGGCGGCCGTTCTGGATCATGGCCTGGTAGTTCCGATAGGAAATAAAGTTTAGTTCATTCACCAGGTTATTTTCCTCGCCACCATCGATGTAAACGTATGGAGGATTCTTGATTTTCATAGCTGCGGTATCTATGCCCCTGAAATCGATGCGCAAATTTTCCTTATTCGCCCAAATGGTCAGGCGATCTTCTTCGAACTCGTTCAGAATATAGAACTGTGGCCTGGTAGCATCCAGTTTATGGCTGTAAGAGCCGTCTGGGCGCAGATGGATCGTATCTATCGTAACACGCTCATCTCCTACCTGCTTCTGTATCAAGAAAGGGTATTTTTCCTGTTGTTCAGCTCCTGGCGGAAATTTAATCTTACCACTGATCGTGATAAACCGTTTTGTCTGCTGAGCAGCAGCCGGGAGGATAGTCCCGGCGGCCAGCAGGAAGGCTACCAAATTAATCCGGTATTGCTTCATGTGTGGGTTGATTTTTGATTTTTATTGCATGGTGGCCATTGGAATGGCTTTTATTGTTTTCTTTTCTGCGGATGGAGCAGGTGCTACTGGTTGCTGTTGTTTCACAGTACCACCAAAAAGCGCTGCCAGTTTCTTTTCGATTTGTCCGTTACCATTTTCATCAAAGCCGATCTCTTTCATGATGATTTTACCATCTGGCCCGATGAGGTATTGCGTAGGCACACCTGTGATCGCAAATCCGCTACCAGCGATGTTTTTATCATCGAGGGATTGTAACCAAGGGTTATTTTCCTGTGCTACTGCTTTCAGCCAGTCTGGTTTACTTTTATCGATGGAGATGCTGTAGAAAACGAGGTTTTTATCTTTATACTGCTGATATACTTCCCGCATATGTGGGAAAGATTTACGGCAAGGAGCACACCAACTCGCCGAGAAGTCCACCACTACATATTTCCCTTTCAGGTCGCTGAACTTCACTGGTTTACCTTCTGGATCCGGCAGGGTGAAATCTTTCACCTGTTTACCGATAGCAGAGTTGCGCAGTCCTTCCCCAAATTGATGAAACGCTGTTGCCTCTTTTGTAGCTTTCATTTGCTTGGACAATCCGGCGTACAGTTGATCTTGTTGCGCTATAGACGCCATTTGGCGGGCATCATTCAGGCTGTATACGCTGGCATAAGAATTCGGATGTTCTTTCACCAATTTTTGCAATAATGGCAACAGGTATTGTTGCTGTAAGGCAGCATTTCTTTTTTCGAAGGCATCATATTTAGGATCATTCTCCTGCAACCAGGAGGAGCCGAATTCACCTTGTAAAGCTTTGCTGATTTCTCGGTAGGCAGCAGATTTCTCTCGTCCGTATTTCAAGAGGAGTTCCGCCGCCTCAGAGCCTTTCACCACTGATTCGCTCATTCCTTTATTGATATCAGATTTCACGGTATAAGTTACCGGTTGATCAAACAGTACGCCGAATGGCACGTACATCTGGCGTTCCGCTTGCACATATTGTGGCAACAGCATCAGGAACATCGGTTCCTTGTAAGGGATTTTGAATGTATAGTGCCCATTGTTAATATCCGCAGAGTCCTTATAGGTACGGGAATACAAGTACATTTTATTATGTCCTTTCAGATCCCCGGCCAGGTCGCCTTCGATGGTGATGGTTTGCGCCATAGTGCTCATGCTGAGCAGCATACCCGTTACCATACCGATTGTTTTTTTCATATGCATGTTCGTTTAATCGTTAACGTTATTTTAGGTAGCCGGGGTTCTGTTTGATCAGTCCACCGGTAATATCAATTTCATGTTGAGGAATAGGCATAGCGTAGTTGGCCGGCTGTAGCAGCGGATTGGGTTGCTTGCCGTAACGGATGGCATCGTATCTCGCAAAACCTTCAAAAGCCATTTCCCGCTTGCGTTCCAGGAGAATTCTATCGATCAACTGTTGCTTGGTGGTGAAATCCGCCATGGTATAGACCTTTGGTACTGGATTTACCGAGAAAGCCCTGCTATAGATTTTATTGAGCAGATCAATAGATCCCTGGTTAATACCAGCTACTTGTGCCTGGGCTTCTGCCGCGGTGAGCATGACTTCCGCCAGGCGGATCATGATCACGTTGTCGCGTATACGCATATCCGTAAACTTGGGAATGAAAGTCCCTTTTTGGGTTGCTAGCAGTCTATCGTCTGTAGTATCGTAGATTGCGAGGTAGTCAGGCAATGGCATGTAATAGCCATAGGCATAGTAAATCCCGTTATTCTCCCCATAGTTGGAAGTGGCATTATAGCTTTCCGGGAAGGCGAAAATCGTTTCAGCATTGAGCGGATAATTGCCACTTCCGGCGCTATTGTTCGGCCACATCGCTGCAAACGTTTTCTGCAACGTATATTGGTTGCCGTTAAGCACCATATTGGCATAGGTAGCAGCCCGCTGGTAATCCTGCATGTATAAGCATACCCTGGAAGCCAATCCCGCAGCGGCCCCGCTGGTAGCCCTGGACGCTTGATCCAAGGGCGTACTCCTGGTAGCAGGCAACGCAGCAACAGCGTCGTCCAGGTCTTTTAATATTTGCGCATATACTTCTGCGTTAGTATTACGGGCTTTATTCTGGGAGCCGTCATATCCTTCGAAGGCGGTGAGCATTATAGGAATACCCATATTGCTACCCTGTCCTTGGAGGGCGCCATCACCGTACATCTGGAGTAGTACCAGGTGGCAGTAAGCACGGATAAATTTAGCTTCCGCGATGAACTGCTTTTGGATAGCGGGATCAAAAGTGGCGTATGTAGGGAGATTATTGATGATAACGTTTGCCTCATTGATGGCCGCATAAGGCTGTTGCCAATAGGATTCATAGTTTTTATCCCTGGGATCGATGGCTCCTTTTACCAGCGCCTGATTGAAAGAGCTCACGATATTACCGGTTACATCCCCGAGCATATAGGCGTTACTGCCGCATGCATTCATGGCTTGGAGATAAGCGTCGGCTAGGAAGCTTTCGGTCGATTGCCTGTCCTTCAACAGGTCTGCCTCTACCATGGTTCCTTCCGGTTTCAAATCCAGTTGTTTACTACATGCCGCATTCAAGAGCAACAGGCCGGCCAGATATATGCTGTAAGATAATTTCTTCATAGTAAAACGATTTTAGAGTGATGCTTTTACACCGAGTCTCCAAGTACGCGGAGCTGGCATTGTCAGTTCATCGAAGCCCATACCTAGGGCGGAAGACCCACTAGCGCTTACTTCAGGATCGATACCGGAATATTTGGTAATAATAAACAGGTTGTTGCCTTCTACGAACATGCGCAAGGAGCGGATCGTTTTCACATTTTTCAGCACTTTGCTAAAGTCGTATGTAAGCGACAGGCTACGCAGCTTGATAAACGAGGCATCTTCCAGGAAGCGATCATTCTGTCTGGACAACGTATAGTCGTAGGAGGTACCAAAGCCTGCACTCGCGAAATTGGATTTATTAATCATCATTGGGATATCTGTTTGCTGTCCGGGATACTGCCAGTAGCGCAGTAGGTCCGGCGACAAGTTCCAAGTATCGTTTGAACCGGCAGAGCTACCCAGGTAGTTGTACTGCGCCGCTTTAGCCCCATTGAAGATTTTATTGCCAGCAGAGAAGTTGAAGAAGCAGTTCAGCTCAAAGGATTTATAGGTAAACGTATTGCCGAAGCCACCGAAGACAACGGGCATCGCGTCTCCCTTATATGCTCTATTTTCATACGGACGATCCGGATATTGTTGCTGGATAGGCGTTTCGGAAGATTTCCCATTTTTATCTATCCAAAGCGGTTGCCCGTCTTGAGGGTTTACACCTCCCCACTGATACAGATAATAAGCAGTAGCGGAATGGCCTACTTTCCAGAAGCGTCCGCCATCCAGTTCATTCTGTATCGCTAAATCGTCTTCGTTGATTTTATGGAGACGCACGACCTTGTTTCTATTAGCAGATATTATAAGATTGGTAGTCCAGGTAAACGCCTTCCCGGTGATATTCTGACTGTTGATACTCAGTTCCACCCCATTATTGCTTAGGTCTGCCAGGTTTTGCTTCTGCACGCCGAAGCCCATAAAATAAGGCAGTGCAGAGCTAACGATTGCATTGGTCGTTTGTCTGCGATAGTAATCCAGTGTAGCCGTGATCCTGCTTTTGAGTATGCCGAGGTCCATCCCTACATTCCAGGTAGTAGTGCGTTCCCAGGCCAGGTTTGGATTGGCTGGCTGTTTCACCCCAATAGCAGTGATATTGCCATAAGAGGCCGCATATGGGTTTACCACATATTGGCCTTGGTTGCCATAGTAGCCATTTCCACCATCACTACCGGTGAAGCCTACACTCCCGCGTATTTTTAGCTGATCGATCCAGTTGCTACCTTTTAGGAAAGCCGCCTCGCTAGGCACCCAGCCCAGGGCGAAGGAAGGGAAACCTACATAGCGATGATTCTTTGAGAAACGGGAAGAACCATCCATGCGATAGGTAACACCCGCCAGGTATTGGTTTTTATATTGGTAATTCAATCGCCCTAAGAATGAGACCTGTGCCCATTCCTGTTGGAGAGAACTCACCACTCTTTTATTTTTAGCCGTAGCGATACTGAGCATTTCATCATTGATAAAATGGTCGCCCACTACCGTTGTAACATCCTCTGTGGATTGTTCATAGCTTTGACCCAGCATAGCGCTGATACCGTGTCCACCTTCCAACAATTTATTTATATCAATGCGGTTATTCACCACAAATTTGCGCAACTGTTGTTGGGTTTCGGTAGCCATGCCTCCTTCTGTTCTCGGCCTGTTGATCACGCGACTATAAGCGCGAGAGTTGATCCAATCCGTACCTGCATCCGAGTGGAAGGAAAGCCATGGTAGCAGTTTCAGGTCTGCAAATACATTTCCGAGTACGCGACTGTCCACGGAATAATTCTTGCCAGTGGTAGCCTGACCAACCGGGTTAGACACGGTAGAAGGCCCTGTAGGGTTATTACCAAATAGCCAGTTGAATTTACCAAGGCTATCGTATACACTGATATTAGGTGCTTTCAACACCGCATCTCGATATACTTGTTGGGCATTGAGACTGTTATTATTCGCCTGGTTCAAACCAACGCTCACGCCTACTTTCAGGGCTTTCGACATTTGGTTATCGAAATTTACACGGCCTTGATAACGGGTAAAATCGTTATTAATGATATAGGACTGTTGTTTATCGTAACCTAGGCTGACAAAGTAATTGCTCTTATCTGTACCCCCACTGAGCGCAATATTTGCATCTGTGCCTATTGCATTTCTAACTACCTGATCCAGCCAGTTGGTATTGACCCCTTTAGGGAATTTGTAGTTCAGTGGAATATACCAGCCGCCGGAAGCCTTACCGATAGAATCTTTCAAGGCAAACAGGCGATTGTAGAAATCCGCATATTGATCCCCTGTCATTACTTTCGGCAGTTTCCGGGGAGCGCTAACAGAAGTACCCAATTGTACATCCACGTGCGCAGATCCTTTCTTTCCTTTGCGGGTAGTGATGAGGATCACCCCTCCAGACCCTCTGGAACCGTAGATAGCAGTGGAATACGCGTCTTTCAATACTTCTACAGACTCGATATCATCAGGATTCAAAGTAGCCAGGGGATTCTTCTCAAAGGTGGTTGGCGGGCGATAATCATTTTGCACCAGGTTACCACCATAGCCTACCTGTGGGGAGCTTCCTTTACTGTAGTCAACCGTATTCAACTGTTGATCGATACCGTAGATAGGAACACCGTCTACCACAATCAGCGGCGTGTTGCCGTTAGGGTTAAGGGTGCTGATACCACGGATAGTGATATTACTTGCAGCACCTGGTACGCCACTACTTGGCGCGATGTACACGCCGGGGAGTTTTCCTACCATCGCCTGATCTACGGATAGCGGCATTTGTCCGGGTTGCTCATCTGCTCGGAAAGAGCTCACAGCGCCCAGCAAGTTACGTCTTTCCTGCACGCCATAACCGATGACTACGGCCTCAGAGAGGCGGGATGCCAGCACGCTCATGCTCACTGGTATGGTTACTACGGTAGCGCCTATACGAATGGGTAAAGTAATTTGTTGGTAGCCGATAAAAGAAAATTGCAACGTATAATTTCCTTGGGGAACCGTGAGTTCGTACATACCATCTACGTCTGTCATAGCGGTGTATTTTGTACCATTCACGCGAACGGTTACACCGGGAATGGGATTAGTGGTCCCTGCTTCTATACAGCGTCCGCGGACCTTTCCGGGGACTACCGTTGCGGCGGTCAATGGCAGGGCCGTAGGTGTGCGGGTGATAATGATGACCCCATTTTTTTCCTCAAATGAGAGGTCAGTATGCAGCAACAGCGCTGCCATTACTTTATTGAGCGGTTCATTTACAAAACGTAACCGGGAGATCTTGTAATCGGCCAGTTGTTTTTGGTCATAGCCGAATGCTAGTTGGTAATTCTTTTCTAGTTTCTTAATACATGATGCCAGCGATTCATTTTCGAAGGCGGCTGTTACCCGGACATCCTGCCGGTTTTGGCTATACGCCTTGTTGGTTGGTAACAGAGAAAAACTTGTCAGCGAGAACACTGTAAACACTACGCTCCATCTTATCATGCTGCGTATGGACGCTAGCTTAAACGATTTTTGCATATATTTGGTTGATTTTAGAATTAACTGACAGGGTGCAACTCATTGCACACTCTTGGCCGTACCTGCTCCAACAGGTACGGTTTTTTGATTTCAGAAGACAATAACTTCACCAGGGATGGCCGTACATTTTTCTCATCCCGGTAAAAAACAGTTGGTGCGATTAATATTTTTTGTGAATAGTTATTTCATTTTCGTGTATATCATATTGTATAGGATGTATGCTGCTGATAATATCTAATACTTGCGTCACCGTTAGTTTAGTGCTGCATCGAAGCGTATATTCGTCTTGTTTCATTTCAGCAGGATTATAGCGGATCTTAACCCCATATTGGTTCTCCAGCGTTGTTGCCAGTTCAGCGAAACCTACCTGCGACAAAGACAGCATACCCTGCATCCATTCATTTATCTGCTCATTGTTCACTGTTGACTTCATGTATTGCTGTGCGGACCTGCTGAAAGTCAGTTGATCGTTAGCGCTGAGTACATCCAGTCCTGTTTGGTGATGGAGCACTTTTACCATGCCTGTTTTCACCGTCACCTGTGTTTCATCCAGCAGTGGGTGCGCCTTCACATCAAAGGAAGTACCGAGTACCTGTACATTAATTTCGGTGGTATGGACTTCAAAAGGATGTCTGGCATCCTGATGAATATCAAAGAAGGCCTCCCCTTCCAGTGCTACTGATCTTACCTCTCCGAAAGAGCGAGGATATTTTAGGCTGGCGCCAGCGTTTAGCCATACCCGTGAGCTATCTGGCAATAGGAACTCCTTCATTTCTCCTGGCCCGGCAGTGGCCAGCAGCATATCGTGGCGGTCCTGGTATTTTTTAAACAATAATCCTGCGGTGATGAGCAAACCTGTTATAACCGCAGCGGCCATCCACCAGCGGCGATACAGCGGGATAGCTGTTTCTGCCACTGGCATGGTATCATTATCTATTTCCGAATGGATATGTTGCAGCATATCCTGCTGTATATATTGCCTGTGTGCATCGTCTCGGAACACCTGCGCTACCGGTTCCTGGGAATCATACCAGGATTGCAGCCATTCCAGCTCTTGCTGCGTACAGGTGCCGGTATCGAGGCGTGACAGGATTTGTTTTATTTTTTCCTGGTCGTTCACGTTGTAATAACCGTTTGCTTGTATATATGACACGGCTCAAAAGGTCCAGTACCATATCTCCTTAAAAAATTTCAGATTTTTTATTTGCAAGAGCGTAACTGCTCGCGGATGCGACTCAAAGCGAGTCCCAGTTGGTTTTTCACTGTTTGGCGACTGAGCGCCAGTTGGGTGGCAATATCATCAATAGAGCGGAAATCCCGGTGGTTGAGGAGGTAAATATCACGCATACGTGGTGGCATAGCGGCAACGGTGGCGGCTATAATGCGTTGCATTTCATTGAGCAGTAGTGGTCCGTCTGCTTTTAAGAGTGGGGACAGCGGAATATCTGCGAAGACATCCAGGTGCTTTTGGTAGGTGGTCGTATTTCGAAAGTGATTGAATACACGGTATTTCAGGGCTACATGGAGGTAGGCCGATAGTTGTTCACGGATGGCCAGGTCTTTTCTTTTCTGCCAGAGGGCAATGAAAACATCCTGCACACAGTCCTTCGCATCTGCGTCCTGCTGTAGTCTGGCATAGGCGGCCGTGTAAAGCTGCTCCCAATAGCGATGATACAATTCATCAAAAGCTGCCTTATCATCATACACCCGCATACGCTCCCATAAAGCGGTATCCGGCAATTGTTTCAATCACAAAAGGTTTAAGCGTAAATATAAATAATTCAGTTTCAAATTTGCAAATCTGGCTATTGGTGGAGGGATATAAAATAATCAACTTTTTGGAAATAAAAAAATATGCGTAACCAATCGGTTACATATATTTGTAACCGATTGGTTACATAATAAAATATTATGAGAAGAGACGTATTTCAAGCGATAGCAGATCCAACGCGACGAGAAATCATCCAGTTATTGGCTGGCAATAGTTTAAACCTTAACAGCATTGCCGAGAACTTCTCCGTTAGCCGTCCGGCGATTTCCAAGCACATTCGCATACTAACGGAATGTGGATTGGTAGGCATCCGAACGGCAGGACGAGAGCGGATATGTTATGCTAATCTACAGGGATTACGGGAGGTAGCAGATTGGACCGCTAAGTATCAGGAATTCTGGAATACCAAGCTGGATGCGTTGGGCGACTTTCTCGAACATCAAAAAAAGCATAAAAAGAAGAAATAAGCATTTTATCATTTTTTAAAACCAAATAATATGAGTGCCACACCCCTGATAACAGAACGAGTATATGACGCCCCTGCCAACACGGTATGGGATGCCCTCACCCAAATCGACCAATTGCGCAAATGGTATTTCCAGTTGGACGATTTCAAGGCTGAACCTGGGTTTAAGTTTACCTTCACAGGTAAGGATAACGGGAACGTGTATATACATCTTTGTGAGGTCAAAGAAGTAATACCTGGACGTAAAATCACTTACAGTTGGGTATATGAGGGATACCCCGGATATTCTGAAGTGAGCTGGGAATTATTTCCCGAAGGCAACAAGACCAAAGTGCTGTTGACCCATCGGGGTTTGGAATCATTCAATGCGATCGACAATCCGTCTTTCCAAATCAGCAGTTTCCAGCGTGGTTGGGGTTATTTCCTCAACGAGGCCTTGCTGAAGTACCTGGATGGCGTTACCGTAACGCAATAACCCTTACCAGGTTGGTTCGTCCCGCTTCATTTTTTCCAGCGTGGATTCATATGACTTTTTTTCCTGATCGGGCGCCAATGCGAGCGCCCGTTCTTGTATTGCGATGGCTTCATGTTTGCGACCCGCTTTATATAGCAGGTTCGCCTGGGTATTCATGAATAACGAGCGTTCTCCTTGTTCTAAGCAGATACCGCTCCATTTGGAAGCAGTCAATAAAACAGTGGAATCGTCCGAGCGATAGAAAACCGTTGTAGCAAACCGATTCAGTTCATCCAAAGATAAATTCTTCGCGTACTTAGCTACATACCGCGTGGCTGCGGGAAAAAACTGTTTCCATTGTTTATTATTCAAATGATAGAGTGTTTTTGCCCGCAAGTAAATTTCTTCTCCGGGACTGCCGTACCTCATGGCTTTCTGCTGCATCGCAAACCAATTTGGGTGCTCATTGGTGCTACTGATATTTGGATTGATCACGTCTGCATAAATAGTCGACATTAACTTCAACTCCGCCTGCCGGGCTCCCATCACTTTATTAGCAGCTTCTTTATTCGCCGAGATAATAGTGAATGCCGTATCTTTTATACTGGTGGCCATGTTAAAAATAAACAGCCATTGCGAGCGGGAATAGGGCGGCTTTATCTGCATCAAATAATCATTGGCGATTTTCCTCGCGTTGGGCATATCATTGAGTCGTACTGCCATTTGGGCCAACTCTTTCAGGAAGCTGGTATCTTTGCTGCCGGTTTTATACTTACGTAGCCATTCTGTATAACGATTGTCCGGATTGGTAGTATCCATATCCTTTATCTTGAGGTCGGCCGGCACCGGACCTGTAGGGGGAAGTATCATTCGATGAATTTCCCGGATACGTTCAATCGGTATTTTGATCATCTCCCGATCATACGTCATGAGGCCATTTTCCTCGATTTCCACATCAAAGGGTTCTGTATAGATGGAACCGCTCAACCCTTCTTCCTCATATATTTTGAGGTGTTTTACCATGTATTCATATTTCACCGGGAAATCTGCCGGTGGTACGGAGATATATCCCCAACCTTCTGCAGCATTCCATTGATGGTTCATGACTCTCACCTGCACCCCACCCCATTCGCCCAGCACACGAGCCTTGCCTGACAATGCGGGTGCAATACCTGGTCCGGGATATTCATGGACATCTGTGAGATCTGCGGATTTCCAACGTTCCAGCGGATTCGCGGGTGCTCTCCTGTCGTAATTTTCGCCCGTATGACCATTGATCAACCTATCTGGATCTTTTTTCTTCATCCATTCTGTTAATCTTTGTTGATCATATTTAGCCCAGCCTTCGTTGAACAATACCCAACAAACGATGCTAGGATGATTTTTCAGCAGTTCAATATTTTCGGCATTCTCCTTTTCAAATTCAATTTTGGCGGTAGGAGATTCATTGGCGCAAGTAACCATATCTTGCCATACGAGTATCCCTAGTTTATCGCAGTGGTAATACCAGCGGGCGGGTTCCAGTTTGATATGTTTACGGATGGTATTAAATCCCATGGATTTGATGGCCAGGATATCGAAGCGCAAGGCTTCATCCGTTGGAGCGGTATAGAGCCCATCCGGCCAGAAGCCTTGGTCCAGCACACCGAGGTTGTAGGTATATTTTCCATTGAGGTAGATACGCTCCTGTCCTTTCCCATCTTTCATGACCGCGATGGTACGAATTCCGGCATAAGAGGTAACAGAGTCCACCACTTTCCCTTGGCTAAAGAGTTTAATGCTCAAATCATAGAGGAAAGGATCTTCCGGGGACCAGCGGTGTACATCCGGGATAGTCATTTCCAGCGTATCACTGGCATTTCCGCTGACGCGAGCCACTGGCGCACCATTAGCGAAGGCGGTGATTTCTGTGGTATAATTCTTTTTATCGTTTGGTGAGACCTGTACTTTCAGGGAGCTTTCCTTCGGCATCAGGTTAATCCGAGAAATATAACTGTCTGGCACTGTTTCCAACCAGACTGTCTGCCAGATACCGCTGCTAGCTGTGTACATAATTCCTCTGGGCTGTAGCACTTGTTTCCCTCTGGGGTTGTTTCCCTGATCAGAAGGATCCCAAACGGACACCAATAGTTGATTACTGCCATCATGGAGGGCATTGGTGATGTCGATCGTAAAGGCTTGATAGCCTCCGGCGTGATCGCCTACTTGTTTTCCATTTATGTAAACGGTGGCCTGCCAATCGACCGCCCCAAAATGAAGCAGTACCCTATTTCCGGGCGCTTGTGGTTTTTCGATCATGCGCTTGTACCAGAGGCGCTCATCTGGCTGGAGTGACTTTCTCACGCCCGACAGTGCTGATTCCAGTGGATACGGCACGAGGATTTGTCCTTGGAATTGAGAGGGCACGGCCGCATCTTTTTTAGTGATGGCGTAATCCCATAAGCCATTCAGGTTGACCCATTGCGGTCGAACCATTTGGGGTCTGGGATATTCCGGCAATGCGTTTTCCGGGGAAACTTGTTTGGTCCATCTAGTAGTGATGGGGATGGGCTGGGGTTTCCATGAAGACTGCGCATTTGTAGTGATAGCAACAGCCAGGAATGCCAGCAGGAAGAGAAAGGATGATTGCTTCTGCATAACTGGAATGAATTAAATGAGGGGAAATGAATACTAACCAACACAAACGATAATGTAATCCCCGCTGTATGCGGGGATTACGGGCACTAGCGCCCAAAATAAGTTGAACGGAAAACGGCCGAAGATAAATGAGGAATGGCCGTCAGTCAGTGACAGGAATCAGTCAGGAGGGTATTAACACACAGTAATTCTAATACTAGCAACAGTAAAAATCGGCAACTATTGGATATAATGGGATTTCAGCTTACTTCTGATGATTTTGATACAGTTACTCATATGATTTTTGATCGTTTGATTAGAGAGCCCTCTGGACTCCATAATCTCTCTGGTGCTGAGTTCCTGGATAAAGCGCATTTCAAAAATCTTTCTTTGCTGAGGGGGCACAGATTTCATGGCTTTCAAAATCTGAAGGTAGATCTCTTTATCTTCTATTCTTCGTTGTGTGGTGGCTTCGATACGATCATTATCGTACGCCTGTTTATGGCGTTCCATTTTGGATACCTGTTTGATAGCATCAATAGCCCTGCGTCGTACACATACGATCAGGTATGCTTTCAGGTTAACGGGTACGGGCAACTCCAATCTTTTATTCCAAATGGTAATGAATACATTTTGAACCACATCTTCCGCGAGATCTTTATCACGCACTATATAATTCGCTTCCCTGAGCAGGTGCTTGTAATACGCCTGGTACAGTTCTTTAATAGCGATTTCTCTGTTGCTTTGCAGCAGGTCAGACAGATGATCATTTAATGTTTCCCGGGATAATTTGAATTGATTTACCATTACTGAATCTTTGATAAGGTTAATAAGACAACCTCATCCATCAGCAAGAAAAATCATGATTTTGGTGACCTTTTATTGTTGTTATGCGGCATCATCCGAGCGGATGTTCCCCAGTCGCATAACAACAATACAAGTATCGAGAATTTTTTCTATACCGGGAAGAAAAAAAATGTTAATCAACTGTGAATCCGGAAATTACCGAGTTCTAATTAAGGTGCTACAAACCCTCCGTTTGTCTGAAAGTTACTCTGCTGCCACTTCCCGTAGTTTCTTATCGGATACGCTCCCATTGAAAGCCTGTTTCAGGATTTGATCCTTATTATAGACTGCCAGGTAGGGCACTGCGTGGATACCGAAATATTTTATCATCACGAAGCCCGTATCTATTCCCATGGTAAAATTCTTCCGGTATTGGTCCAGCTTGAAATCTTTTTCATATTCCCGTATTTCCGCGAGTTTACTATTGGTGAGCAGATATACATGGGTATTCCCCAGGGAATCCGCATTTTTAAGTAAGCTCGACAGCTCCGCCTTACAATAAGGGCATTCTGTAGTAATATAGAACAGGATAGCCGGATGCGCGGAAGCTGTATCCACAGTGGCATAGGTACTGTCTGACTTCAAAAAATTAACAGGCAGTATTTTTTGGCCTTCCCTGCCGGAAACAAATGGCGGCGGTGGGGTGCTATCTCCACATCCCGCCATTAGTACCAGTAACATCATCATCTGCAAAATCAGTTTCATAATCCTTATTTAAATGGCTATAGATTGTTTTTTAATTTGTTTATTGAACCAAAGGCAAAGGCCGAGCAACAGGGTGACAAGGATATTAAACACCAGGTGTTGGGACCATGACATGGACTCTAATACACCACCGCAGCTACAAGGGAGCTTACTGGCCATGGTCAACAATACGGCGATATAAATGGTGAAAGCCACCATCATCGCAAAGGCGATATACAATCCTTTCACTCTGGTAGCAGGGATCACCAACATTAGCGCCACTACAACCTCCAGAATAGGTACTACTCTCGCCACTACCGGCGCCACTGAGTGCAACAAAGGCGATGAGCTAATAACCCATTTGAATACATCGTATTCGCGCAGCTTCATAATGCCTGTATACAGGAACATGGCTGCTACTAGGAAGGAAATGATTTCGATGATAACTTCTTTTTTCATGTAGATTCTTTTTGTGAGTTAATAAAGGCTGCTTCAGCGATATACCCTACCACCAAAATGGTAAAGGCTGCCGAAACCAGTATAGGAAACAGTTGGAATCTTAAGGCAATCGGCGATGCAAATACGCTGAAGCCCATATTAACAGCCCATAAGGCAAATGCTAGCAACATGGCTTTTCTTAGCACGGGATTCTTATGCGCCCCCAACACCAGCATGGAAATACATCCAAACAGGAACATGGCGGTCATCATCCCTACTATCACTGGATATGGGCTTAGAATAGGCACATCAAAGGATTTTAACCTTGTCTTCACCTTACGGTCTTTATAATTAAACCATATCTTCGCGACCTCCGTAACACTGTCTACTCCCATATTGTACTTCTCCAGGAACTCTACTGGCGGCACATAATACTTGACGAAATTGGGCCAGAGATAATTCACGGCGAATTCCTTCGGATACTGCTGTATGATAAATCGGCCGTATTCTGCATAGAGCGGGCCCATACTTGCCCATTTTTTATGCTGCGTGGCAGTGCTATCTTTCTTAAACTGGTTACGCATATACGTTTGGAGCGGCATATGAGGGGTCCACATATACACGGTACTAGCCTTCATGGCTTCTGATGGATAGCGGCGAACATCTCGCGTACTATCAAAATATTCTCGGATGGATTTATCCAATGCTTCAAATTTTTTCGGCACCGGTTTACGATGGGCACTATCTACATACCGATAAGCGTACATGGCGTTATTGGCCAGTTGCCATCCTGTGAATGGGGTGAACTGTTTTATATTAGTCAGTTTCTTATACTTGTTGCTCGTAAACTGTACAAATGCAAAGATGAGCAACACCGCAAAGCCCAACCCTGCCAGCTTTAACCAGAAACGCTTACTCGCCAGGATGAAACCTAACAAGGCAATTGCCGGATAAAACAAGGCATTGTAACGAATGGTGAAGGCCAAGAACAAAACAATGCCATGCCAGAATACCAGTTTAGGCGTAGGCCGGTACATGATCCAGAACAACAAGGTGAACCAAGTCAGACTCAAAGAGAGAAACATCGTATCACTGGAAACATAGTTGCTCAGGTAAAGCAGTACCGGATTGAACAACACGAAACATACCAGTACTATCTTGGTTCCCTTTGCAGGCTTCAGGAAATAACAGAGTGTAAACACCAATGCCAGCAGGCTCGATTCCAGGAATAAATATTGCAATGCCACGAGGGCGGTATCTGATTTACAGAAAACACTGAAGAGTCGCAGGAAACGGGAATAACCTATCGGATAAGTGGCTGTATCGAAATTGTGGTAAGCCGAATCCAAATAGGCATAGGAGTCGCCATTGATAAAGGAAGCATATGGATATAAATATTTGAAGACGCTAAACTGTAGGATGATGGCTGCTATAGCACCCAGTACATACCATCTGTTGGCCGGATTTTTAAATACATATGCTGCCAGAGAGGCTTTGCTATAATCTTTATCTTTCAGTTGTTCTTTGGCGAAATTGAAATGATCTGCCACAATGATTTCCTGGCGTTCAACCATTACATCCAGCACATTGGCGGCTGCCGCTAGCCCTGTGAGCTCCAGCTCAGAAACTGCCTGTTGCTGGAAAACCTCATCCGGCTGATGCCAGCCGTTTTCAGGAGGATTGCTGTAATAATGCATAGATACCCACACATTGCCGGTAGCCGGGTCATTACGTACTTCCAGATCCGCTGCTTTCACATCCATTTGTGCGATGGCGATATTACAATCCTGCAAATGAAGCGGCTTCCATTCTCCCGTACGTTTGTTCAACAGGGATAATTTCTTTAGCAATACGCTAACGGTAATCAGTTGGCGGTTTTCTGGTAAAGACGCCAGCGCGATTTCTCGTGCAGCTCTTCCACTCACCTTTCGGATGTAGTCTTTATAAAACTGATCAAATCCATATTTCCCCACCGTATAGCGCACTGCTTTCTCCAGTTGCTTGGGTTTACGATGTGGGAAAACCGCAGTGCGGAGCCAGGACAGTAGCCATATCAATGCACGCCACCATCCCAGCTTCTGCAGGTTGATGGAATTCATTTTTATCGGGTAACGATAGAACTGCTGCCTATAAAATAAATAATCTGGGGTAAGTCCGGAGGTTGCTGCTGTATCCGCACTTTCACCGGGATTTTCCGGTAAAAATGCCTCCGGATCCGTAACAGGGCCGGCATCGGACATAAATGGTTTTTTACTCATGGGGATAAAGATGGTAAGGCTTATAACGAATAAATATTACGCTCTTTATTGGCATTAACTGACTGTAACCAGGCGGGATCAGAAATACCGGCAGCAGTTAAGATTCAATTGTGGTATTCGTCGGTAATTTTGAGGACCGTCAGGTATATGCAATATAAAATCACTGTCTGCAACAGGAACGCAGCAACGATTTTCCTACACTGCAATAAATTTTAACATTATCCTGCACACCAAGCCCCTATTACACATGCATTTTTTTTATATTTTTACCGTTCAAGATTGGCCATACCATGAGAAAAGGCAGGAGAATATTAAGGGTGGCTGGTATAACTTTAGGTGGACTGTTACTGGTGATTATTATCGCCGCAGGCATCCTATATACCCAGCAACAACGACTCACACAACTAGCAGTAAAAGAATTAAACAAACAGTTTCGGGGAGAACTGGTATTGGGAAGCAGTAACATCAACCCATTCGCCAACTTCCCCTACATTTCCATCGTACTACACGATGTAAAATTTTATGCCAGTAAAAAAATGGACCACCCTCCTCTCTATGAGGTGAATAAGCTGTACGTGGGGTTTAGTCTCCCCGATATCTTCCGACAACATTACCAGGTACGTATCCTCGTGCTCAATACAGGACAAGTACATATCAACCGGGCTGCCAATGGTACCCTGGATATCGTGGAGGCACACACGCTTCCCACTGCTACCAGCGCTCCGGTAGATACCAGCACTAAGGGCGGCCTATCTATGGACCTGCGCAAAATCATCCTGAAGAATATACGCGTTACTTACCATGACGCAGGCACCGGCTGGAATATCACCACCCAGTTGGAAAAAATCACCACTGGCTTCCATATGCATGGCGATGATGTGGCCCTAGACCTAGAAGGGAAACTACTGACAGACATTACCAGCAAAAAAGATAGTACCCTCTTCCGCAATAAGCATATCAGCCTGGCCATTTCGGGCGATTATAATTTGGAAAAGGAATTCCTCCAGTTGAAAAAAAACAGTATCAAACTGGAAAATGCCAGTCTGGATGTACAGGGGAATGTGAGTCTCAAAGGGAAGCCTCAATTGGATCTTAGCATAAAGGGCGACCGGCCAGATCTCAACCTGTTGTTTGCATTTATACCGGAAGACATCAGCTCCAAGATGCAAAATTACCGCCGCGATGGCCGGATCTATTTTGATGGCACCATCAAAGGAGAGATCGACAAAGATCATATGCCTGCCATCACCGTTAATTTTGGTTGTGAGAATGTATGGTTCGAAAATACGCATGCCAATAGGAAACTGGATTCCCTCGGCTTCCGCGGTTACTATACCAATGGAACAGGCAGATCTCTCAAAACCTCAGAACTACACCTGCTAGACATGAACGCCAGGCCAGGAAAAGGGGTTTTTAAAGGGAACTTTATCATGCGCGATTTCACCGATCCACACGTGGTCATGCAGCTCTATTCGGAACTGAATATCCGCTATATCGGTGAATTCCTCGGTATAAAAGACCTGGAACAAATTGAAGGAGATATTCGCCTCAATATGAATTTCCGAGAGCTGGTGGATATGCAAGTGCCAGAACAAAGTTTGGCGAAGCTGAAAGAAGGCGTGCAGAGCGAACTAACGGTGACAAACCTCGCTTTCCGCATCCCCCACTATCCCCTACCGGTGCGCAACATGAACATTCATGCCCAGGTTAAAAATGGGAGTCTGCAATTGGATACCCTCAATTTTCGTGTAGGCCAGAGCGATATTGCCGCCAGCGGCTCGCTGAGCGACTTACCAGCCATCTTTCACAAACAGTCCAAACCTGTAAAAATTACTTTCCAGGTAAATAGTAATAAAGTATTGCCGGGAGAACTAATGCTGGCAGACACCACGCATAAACGTTTACGGGAAGAAGTGATCAGTGGCTTCAGACTAGCGGTGGCACTGGAAACGAGCGTGCAGGAAATGTTACATCCCAATCCGCTACCAAAGGGCGTGTTCCGAATTGAGGAATTGTCGTCTTCCTTCAAACAATATCCGCATAGTCTGCACCACTTTAATGCAGACGTCAGCATTGGAGATACCAGTTTGCTCGTTAAAAATTTCTCTGGGCATATTGATAGCAGTGATTTTGTATTCAAAGGCCGTCTGAATAATTATAACCTCTGGTTCGACAAAGTGAAGAAAGGGCGTACAGAAGTTGCCTTTGACCTGAAATCCGACCGCCTGGCCGTAAATGACCTGATCAGCAACAAGGGTCGGCAATTTATTCCGGAGGGTTACTGGTACGAACAAACGAATAACCTCTGGCTACGGGCCAAACTGAACCTACGCTATGATACGGTATTCAAACGCGTAGATGCCCATATAGCCAATATTTCCGGCTCCTTGAAACAACACCCTATTCAACTGGAAAACATCAATGGTCGTATTCGGTACGGCACTAACAAATACCTGGTGGTAGATACCCTCAAAGGGAAAGTAGGCACTAGTGATTTTGATATCAACCTGCATCTATACGCAGGCCCGGATCGCAATGGTAATAAGCGTAATAATCTCTTCAGCATTAAAGCCAATTATCTCAATGTGGATGAAATGATGAACTATGATTTCAGCGATCATAAAGAAGAAGAGATGGCCACTGCCGTTCGCACCACCACCAAAAGAGAGAACGACAGCATTCACAGTGCTGGTTTTAATATCTTCAAAATTAAATTCACCAATTTCGACGTACTAGCCGATGTAGGTAAAATCCGCTATCATAAGCTATCTATAAAAAATCTGAAAGCGGATGTACATATGCAAGAAGACCAGCGTATTAAAATCGACACCATCGATTTACGCATGGCAGGTGGGCATATTGGCATGCGCGGACTACTGAATGCAGCCGATCCCAAGCGACTGTATTTCCGCAGCAGTATACAATTGGATACAGTGAACTTGAGTAAGATGTTGTTGAAGTTTGACAACTTTGGTCAGGATATGGTGTTGAATAAGAACCTACAAGGCACCCTCAGTGGGCGGATTAAAAGCAATATCAAATTACATCCGGACCTCACTCCCATGCTGGATTCCACCAAAGCAAAAATGGATATCGAGATCAGGAATGGCTCGCTGATTGATTTCGGGCCTATGCAGGCAATGTCTAGCTACTTCAAGGATAAGAACCTCCGTATGATTCGCTTTGATACCTTACGGAACAAGCTCAGTTTTGAGGCCTCTACATTGGAATTTCCCAATATGAGTATCAATTCTTCCATTGGGTATATTGAAGTGAGTGGAAAACAATCCCTGGATATGCAGATGTCTTACCAGCTACGCGTACCCATGAAGATGGTGACCCAGGTGGGCTTCCAGGCGCTGTTCGGGCGTAAGCAGGAGGAAGTAGATGCAGATCAGGTAGACGCGATCGAAAGTGCAGAAAAAGGCAAAAAGGGTCGGTTTATGCATCTCCATATTTCTGGAACACCGGAGAAATATCACATCTCACTAGGTAAGAAAAAGAAAGCTTAAAGGGCTTCATGATAAGCATAAGGCAGATAGTATTGCATCTATTGCGATGTTATCTGCCTTATCCTTACATTCGTGATAGTTTCATCACTGCCCTACACCATGAAAAAAATAACATTAGCCTTCATGGCATTATTCTGTGCGGCGTCCACTCACGCACAGTTTTCGTTCGGCGTCAAAGCCGGCATCGGTCATAGCTTTCAGAGTAAACCAGATAAAGAAAGTGGCCTTCAAAAAAACGATGTCCAATTCCATCCTGCCTATCAGATAGGCCTTACGGGGGAATGGCGTCTCTCTAAAGAATTCTCCCTTATGTCTGGTCTTGTCTTCAGTTCCAAAGGAGGTAAGACGAATGCACATTACCAACATGCTATACTGACGCCAGGCAACCTGCCGTTTGTAATGATGGCGGATTTCAAAGGAGAAAATCGCCTGAACTACCTGGAGCTCCCCATTAATATCCTCTACACGCTGCCAGTAGGGAAAGGTCATTTCTTCGCTGGCCCGGGTGGGTATATTTCCCAATTCCTCGGCGGCACCACCAAAGGGACCGTTGGTGTGACCAATATGAATGGGACCACTGGTACACCCAGTTTCACCACTGTATCAGGCGTCTATTACGGCAGCATCATTTTCCGCCCCGATGGGCCATTGCAACCAGCGCCAATAGATCAGGCCATTCAGCCTGATAATAAAGCGCATGCAGCGTCTACCGATGCAGGTGCCAACTTCACACTGGGATACAGTTTTAAAATGGGACTGCAACTCTCCCTTTGCTATAGTCATGGCTTTACGGATACCAACTACGGGAAAAACCGGGCAGCCACTTTTAATATTGGTTACCTGATCCGAAGATAATTGCCAATGGCCTGGTTATTTCAAAGTAAGTATTGAAATAACCAGGCTGTATTATTCATTATCAGGAATATATACAATCTCTCCATTCTCCAACTCGTAGGCCGTTCCCACCTTCTTACCATTGCCAGATGCGGCTTCTTTCTTTCCAGTAGGCGTATATTTATTGATCGTATTTCCTTTCCGGGTAATGATCTCCATGTTTTCCTTTCCTGGATTTTTCACTACTGTAAAATCCTCCTTACTAAACATTTCTGTCATCTTATACCGACTCACCAATGCCACCATCAGCGCCACCGCAAAGACGATACTTACGTCGAACAGGTTAGCAACGGCATGTAGCGGATTGACATCTTCCTGTTCCCTGGCGGCATACCGGCGGTGATTATGCTTTGTTTTCATAAGCTGTCTGGATAATATCATTTACAAATTCCACCCGGTTCTGATCTGCGGTATACCAACGTTGTTTCGTTTGTAACAATAGGAAACCAATTGTACCTATCACAAGCCCCAGCACAGTTGTGTTAAAAGCGATCTGCATTTGCTCGCTCATCGTGGCAATATCGCCAGCAGCAAGGCCTCCCAATGCCGGACCCATAGGAATCAGCGTTCCCATCAAGCCAAGAATAGGTCCAGTCTTGCTCAATGTCCTGCATCTGTCTAGCTCCCGCTCACAGTTATTATGGAAGTCGGCCAGTAGCCTATTTCGATGAGCTTCGCTGCCGCTTCTAACAATCAGTTCATTTATCGTAGCAGGTAATGGCCCTTCTAAGTGAGCTGTCAGTTCCGCAAATGAACGTATATGCGTATACGTTAATCCGTTCAATTTCGCATCTAGTATTTTAATTTCCTTCATGCGACGAACGTATTGGCGACTTCCATCCCATAATTGGCGGAAAGCTTGCACCAGGAAATAAATGACAGCTACCATCACTGGCACCATCAGTCCACTACTCAACCAGCATATAACTTTATCTATATATTGCATAGTAATTCGATTTAGTTAGCTATTTCAGGGATGGATGCTCCACTTATCACCGCTAAAATCCCTGACAGCATTAATAATAAATACCTCCATTCCATCCGCAGATGCATGTCTGTACACCAGGAAAAAAAAAGCGCCAATAACCAGATTGTTCCAGATACCAGGAATGCATAGCTAATGGCGATCACTTCAAATCCAAAGTTTAGCTCCCGGAAACAGTATACCTCCAGGTAGAAGAGTCCACATAACAATACCGGTGAGGGAATCAGCCACCATCGCCGAAATGTTCTTTGCTGTAGCCAGCATTTGTTTAGTTGGAGCTGGAATAAAATATCCAGTATCATCAATATGGAAAAATTCCTCCGGATACTATCCTGCTGTAGCCATTGCAAAATGGTCCTGCTATCCATTTCTATCACCAGGTAGTGTAGTAGATATAGGGAGACAGCCATTACGCCAACTGGCAACAGTCTCACTTTCCAGGAGCTGCAACAGGACAACTGTAAAGTATACAGCAGTCCCGTTACAAGTGTTAGTAATACAATCAACTGCTCCATATCATTTCTTTTTCCGGTACACCAACAACCATATGGTGGCTAATGCTGTCAGGACGAGGAATATCGGCCGCCACCATTTGAGCGACAGCCCTTCTTTTACAACAGCCGTCCCTACCGTTCTTTCTGCTGTCTTCTTCAGCACTACACCTTTAGCCTCCGATACAGCACTATTCGGCTGTAATGCAGCATTGACAGCCATTTTATAAGCCGTTTTTAACGCTTCCGGCGTGTAATGCTCCATTTCCTGGCGCAATGCAGCATTGCCACATACAAACTCCGTACAACCGGCACCGTAGTTCGCAATCGTAGTGGCGTGAAGACGGGCAATTTCTTGCCGCTGTACCTCCGTCGCTTTCCACAAGCCTTTTCTAGCAGCCTCCATCATGACGCCCGTCAATTCTTCCAGGGCCGCAGGGTTTTGCTTTTCAAAGAAGGTAGCGGTATGTAACGTATAACGGTCACGGATATACACTTCATGCAGTTGGTTCCAAAGTTCATTATCAATGACATCTGGTTTCATGACATTCCATCCAAAAACATTACGGAACGTCTCTGCCATCTTTTCCGCGCTACTTCCTTGCCCCTGCTGCATTTCCTTTATCCATACAGGATTCAGCAGGGTGCTGCGGGCTTCCACCCATACCGCCTCTTTCAGCGGCTGCACACGGGCAGTCATCGGGTTACGGAAATCATTCAATACAGCGGCGGGCTCTTTTCCGGTCGCGAGTCGTACGGCATTGTTGAGACCTCCCATGAATTCATACACGTGATCCAGGCTAAGCGGACCCCAGGTATTGCTTTCACGGGGCTGCACTACTACGTCCGTATGTTGGAGTGCCGCTTCAAATAATCCTTCCCTGAACATCGCCCATTGGCTGGTATCATTATAGGCCGCTCCCATGTTGTGCAGGTAAACACTGGCCACTTCATCACGGTTATTATAACGATTCCCACTTTCCACCATAGACATAATACCCGTGCCATAATTGCCATTGATACCACCAAACACCCTCAGCGCTGCCAGTTGCTGGGCTTCTTTCGGCGTAAAACCTTTCTGTTTCAACATTTTTTCACCAGCCTGCACTCCTTCGTTGACGTAATTAGGTTGTCCTTTATCTTCAGCAGTTGCTGCAAGGAGGACTGCCCGATTGATCAATTCCAGTCTGCTAGCCGCCAGATCACGAAACTGTCCTGCCGTTTGAACCACCACGTCTATACGAGGACGCTGTAAAGCAGCAGTAGGTATCAGTTTGAGATCTATAATACGTCCTTGTGGGTCCCTTACTGGCGCTACACCTAATAAATAAAATATTTCCGCCAGCATGGCACCTTCCGTACGGATAAACTCCCCTGGCCATAAGGTGAGCGCCACTTTCCTAGGCCAAGCACCATCATGCTCCTTCCTGTATTGACTCACCAGGTCTTTTGCCAGTTGCACACCCACTTCCCAAGCTTGTGGTCCTGGGGCTTTTTCCGCATCAATACTATACAAATTGCGCCCCGTAGGCAATGCGCTTGGATTGGCCAATGGGTCCCCACCAGCGCTGGGTAGTGTATATCCACCAGACAATGCATTATCCAAGGCAGCCAGCTCTTGGTTTGTACTGCCAAGTAGTAGGGAGACATATTTCGTACTGCCAGTATCTGCCCCACTCATCAACGAAGCAGTTCTTTCCGCTTCTATTTTCGTATAGGGCTTACCGATAGTATAAAGTCCGCTGTTAACTTTTTCATTCACCGCCTCCTCTACCAGGTCTTGCAGCTTTGTTAGTTGTGTAGCAGTAAGTATTTGGGCAGTATCTACACCCATTTCCTGGTAGTAGCCCAACTGACGGGCAGATTTGCTAATAGACGCGGCATAGGCCGACTTCAATACCCCCTCTTCGAGCGCATCCCAGCGGTGTAGTTCCATTTCGAGGCGACTTATCTCCGTACTACCTCCTGCTTGCATAAAGGGAGGTGTCAGATGAGAAATGATGGTAGCATAACTGCGTCTTTTGGCAATAATCGCTTCTCCTACATTACTCATCGTATAGACGTAGAAGTGAGGAATACTTCCTATCAACGCATCGGACCAATCTGCATTCCCTAGTGCTACCTGCTTTCCTGGGGTAAATTCCAGGCTGCCATGGGTACCAAAATGAATAATCGCATCCGGCTGAAACACATGCCTGGTCCAGAGATAGGAAGCGATATACGGATGAGGCGGTGCTATCTTAGCACCATGTATGATTTTAAAGGTCTGCTCCCCTACAGCGGGCAATGGCTGGGGAAGTAATACTACATTGCCAAAACGGAGCCGTGCTATCGCCAGAAAACCCGTGTCTCCCCTATGCTCTTGCATATAATTACCGGGAGGCCGACCATACTTTTCCTTCACTGCCTGCCAGGCGCCTGGCTCCAAATCCGCAGTGGCCCACTTTTCATAAGTAGGCGCATCGATCCATGCAGGGTCTCCTTCACGATAGAATTTACGCAAATTCCCCTCCGCATAAGGATTCAATACACTGCCGTTTTGCTGTAGGAGCGCATTCAGCGCAGCCGCATTTGCGGGGAGGTTGTCCACCGTATATCCTTGCTGTTGAAGATGCAATAAAGTATTATACAAACTAGGCACTACTTCTAAATTTCCAGCGACAAGACTACTCAGGCCAGGACCTTTGAAATAATAAATCGCAATCTTTTTATCGCGGTTGGGTTTATGCTTTAACACCAACCAGCGGGAAACCAAGTCCGTAAAGCATTTCAATCGTTCGGGGATAGCCCGGAAAACATCATAGCCATTTTCATCCTTATACTGCGCCACGATGGCATAGGGCGCCACGGCCCCATCCAGCTCAGGCGATACCACGCTCATGGTGAGCAGCCCGCCATTCATACCATGGGGATTTGTTTTCCATTGATCGTAATTCATGAAAACGCTGAGGGGACTGAGTACAGGGATTTGTTGTTCCTTCAGCCATGCCACCACCGCAGGGGCATTTCCCGGAGCCAAACGGCCATGCGGCATTTCCACCACTATATCCGGGTGAATCGCCTGTAGGAATTCCAGTCTCCGTTTATTTCCCGCCATCGGGTATACATTCCATCCACGACGTTGAAAAGTGGTAATGATAGTATCCAAGTGATCGCGATTCGCATTGAAAGGGCCTGGCACAGAAGTCACCAACGCTACTTTGGGTGCATCGTATTGATAGAGATGGTTGTTCATCAGCCATAATTCATAGGCTGAAACATCATTGAAATATATATTTTCATCCACATGAAAGAGTACATCCGAGGCAATGCTCACTGGAGCCGCTGGCGGGAGGGTATAATATTTTTTATTATCCAGGACAACCCGTGCAAAATGCAGTAGGTTCCGGAAGTTGGCAGTACCACCATTACGCATATACGTTGCTACAACCGTACGCTGGCTATCGCTCAAATTGGTGAGGTCTGTACGAGGATCTGCAGCCGCTTCCACAAATATCCGAAGTCCTTTACTACCGGCTTTTTGCAATAGCGCCGTTTGATCTGCCGTCAAATGCAAGCCCCTTCCAAAAATGAGCGCCACGTCATAATTGGAAACAGCCGCCAATCCGGATACTGGAATACTTTTCAATTGTACCCATTTGCTGTCGTTGGCGCGTTGCATGCGCGCTGCCGCAAAGGAAGGATAGTTGATCAGTGCAATACGTGTAGGCGCTATTTGCTGTCGGTAAAAAATGAAAGCCAAAATGAGTACTGCCAATACTGGCAATAACCATATTAATAGTTGCTTATAGCGGATAAAAAAATGTTTCATCAGTTCAGTTCTTTATATTCAAATGCAGGATATCCAGGGGTTCCTGTAACCAAGCTTTTAAAAGCCGTAAACCGAATTTTGAAAAGCTTCCCATCCGGATCAGATAACAAGAATGTTTTCCAGTCATACACCTTATAATTGCCTGCAGCATGCGGTTGCAGGATCTGCCACCAGCTCTTCCCAATAGCATCCGCTTTCTCCATTGGCGCTAATGTGAGGAAATCTGCACGCGTGAGCGACTGGTATCTCCCGATACTACTAGCTACATTATTCACCGGGGCAGCAGGATCATCACTGGATGCCATGCCAGCAGCAGGATTATCGATGGCTACTTTTACGCCTGCCAACCTATTGTGCAATACAGCCATTGTTACCACATAAGAACCCGGAGGTCCGCCACCAGCAACGGTTACGCCCGTACACATAAAGTCCCAGTTTTTAAGGGAAGGTTCCACCTGGACTGTTTTTCCACTCATCAGGCTGAAATAGGTAAAATTGGTGGCAGCATCCAGGGTAATCGTCTGTGATTTTGGATTGGTTCCATCCAGGTTGGCAGAGCGGATAGTGATACTATTGGTGGTTACATCTGTAATGGTAAATTTCATATACCCGTTACTGTTAGCCCCTGATGGTGGTGTCTTTCCCAGGTCTATGATATAGACCAATTGTTTGCTTTTGCCCTGGCTATCCGCCCAAGCGCCCACACTAGTAGCAGTAGTATCCAACGCAGTATTTTCATAGTTGATTTTTATGCCGGAACTCGTTGCAGGTAGGGCCACAATACTATCAAAATTGGTGCTGGGCATGCGATAAATACCCGCTTTCTTAGCGCCATTGCTGATGATAGCCTTTCCTCCTTTACTCTGGATGGCGATATCCCATGATCCGGCAGCAACAACGGTCATTTTTCCAGTGCTGAGATTAACGAATACAGTACTATCGTAGGTTGCACCCATACCGGCCACCATGGTACCTTCCGCCAGTTTAGGTGGCGTATATTCTGCATCTTTTTTCTTGCAGGCAGCCAAAAGTAGTAGGCCTGCACTGATGGTAATCAGTTGTTTGAATTGCATATAGCGATGTTTTAATTATCAAAAAGTGAAGGTGCCCCGTACAAACCCGGTACGTCCCCAGGCTACTGGCAAGGCTGGTTTAAAGCCCGAACGAAGCATCAATCCATCTTTGCCGTCGCCGGTTTGGATCACATCCGTGACGTTCAAGAGATTTTTCATACCGATGGTGAGCATGAGTCGTTGTACGAGGAAACTACGCGTAGCAGAGAGGTCCCAGAGATGATACCCTCCCAGCGTCCGATCCGTTAGTTTGCCATCATTGATGCCAAACTGGGCCAGTGGCCCGTTGTACTTCCATGCGCTCGTAAAGCGGATATCCAGCCATTTCCAGTTATACATACCTTGAAGACCAGCTTCCCAACTGCCAAATTGCTGCTGCATACTATTACTGCCACTACGGGAAAGATATCCCAGGGAGGGTTTTAGCTGCCAACGGTCCGCATGGCTGTACGTCCCATCCAGATTGACTCCCCGGGTACTGAATTCAGGAATATTATGATAGGTACGAGCTACATTTATCGTTTGATATGCTGGTGGTAAGGTGGATCTGTCCAGTTCTACCAGTTCAATTTTATCGCGGATATTATTCAGGAAGGCAGTGAGATTCAGCTTCCAGGCATGGGATTTATAATGTACGCCGGCGCTGTAATTATGCGCCAATTCCGGATTTAAGTCAGGATTGCCGATGATGTAATGATTGGCATTTTTAAAATCTTGGAACAGTTCCCGTTGACTCGGAGCGCGAAAGCCACGGGTATAACCAGCACGCATATACCAATGCTCGTTGATAGTCCAGCGTAGTTGGAGGCTGGAAATCAATGGCAACTCTAATCCGAGAAAGTTGATCTCTCTGGCATTATAGCGGTTATTATAAGTATAGCGTAATCCGCCCTGGGCCTCTAGTTTACCAAAGAACGTAGCGCCTAGGCGAGAAAACAAGCCTATATCGTTGATAATGCCCGCATCTGCCGAAACCCTGTCTCCCTCACTATTACTAAGATTCACATCATAGCCTAATTGATAATTCAAACGATGGCGATCCGGTTGTTGATAGTTATAGGCGGCACGGAAGGTCCAGTTGGCGAAGATATTACTGGCATTGCTAGTCTGTTTTTCTGATTTATTTTGAAGATTGACCAGGTATTGTTCGCTGGTACGATCGTAAAAACTATAACTGTTAACCACGTCCAAATAACTGCGAGCATTTAATTTACCATTCACAAAAGCCAATGCAGTAGCGCGGCTCGTACGAAAACGATTATCCGTTGCCGTGAGATAAGCCGTTCCTGGATCCGCGTTCCCTGGTGCATCGGCCAGTTCATTAAAATATTGTAGGGAAATACCTCCCTGCAGCTCCCCCCATTTACGATACAATTTCAGGTTGCCAGTGGCTTGCGTTTTAGGGTTCCAGTTTTTACCCCGCACTGTCCCATCTGGTGTAGTGACAGTAGATTTATAGCTGTCGGACGCGTAGCCCCCGAACCAGGTATATCCCCCGCCTGCCATGAGATTCCAGCCTTTCATATTCTTCCCTAGCCATCCGCTGCCATTATACTGGCCCACCGATTCCAAGTACTGGGAAATGCCCCCTTGAACGCCTTCTCCTGGCTTCATACGGCGGGTAATCAGGTTAATGGTACCCGCCAATGCATTGGTACCATATTCCACGCTCAGCGGGCCTTGTATAATTTCTACTCGTTCCACTTGGTTTAGGTGGAGTTGTTGCAAGTCAAACTCATTTCCTTCACCACTAATCATGGGCACACCATCCACTAGGATTTTTACGTTTTGACCGGTAATTCCTTGCATGATCAGATTACTTCCCAGTACATTGTCACTGATAATGCGCATATTCATTTCTGTGGTCAGCAGGTCCATCAGGTTGACGGCACCTTTCTCCTGGATACGCTTGGCATCTATTAAGGTAATTGGATAAAGACTCTGAGAAATTTTAACAGGTTGTCCCTGGCCTGTAACCACCACCGGCTCCAGGTCTTTGACTGCATTTTGCTGGGCATGCAGCGTCCCATATGCTGCCAGCAGTGGCAGCACCCAAATTTTTTTCATATTAAAAGCAACAGCGTTAGGCTCCGGTCAGCACAAGACCGAAGTGTAGGATACATAGTTGACACAGGAAGGCGTTTGCCTACCCGGAAGTCCATGAAAAATTAAGCAGTGGGAGGACCTTTGTTGGAGGCGGTCAATACCAGGCGTTCGTTATTATCTACTGGTGGATGAACGTACAGAATAGTTAGGAGTATCGGTTTAGGGAGACGAATGTCCGCGTGGTTGTTCAGGTAATTACTGATGTAGTCGTCGCAGATATGACAGGCTGCGGTCATATGCGCTTGATGATGTGTGGTATCCATTTCCCGGATGATTTCCGGATAAAGTTTCACCTGTTTAACAGTGGCAAATGCGGCTCTTCCGTCCGGGCCGTGATGATGCATAAAAGGAACAACCATACCGTACAGCAGATACAGTAGCAGCATGGCTGTAGCCGAAAAGCTATATTTCCTTTTATGGTTCCTCATGAAGGGTCAAATATAGCACAATATTCAGAAAATGAAACATTGTTGCAAAAAATATTTCAGGACGGAGTGGCTGTTGTCTCTCCAAAAAATAACGGTATAGTCAATACCTTTTTTATAAACCATAGATGTAATACAACAGGCAGGCTACGCCGCTCAGTAGCGTCAATGTATGGAGGATACAATGTTCCAGATTAGGAACAGGGTTTTTACCGCGGGCCGGCAGCAAGATAATGGTTTTACTGAAAATACGTTGGTGCAGTTCGGACCAGTTACTTTGTAATGCAAAACGGGCCCCAAAGAAATAGGCCGTCCACCAGGTATAGATTTCTCCGGCAAACATCAGTCCCAGCTCAATAGCCGCCACCAGCGCCATGATTTTGTGGCCGGTCAATAGCGCTACTACAGGGAATCCCATAGAGAAAAAATGTATACCCGCTTCCGTTAGACGCTCCTTACGGGTATATACACGAACATTATTGAAGGGAAACAAATCGATACGAGTTGTCACCTGATGATATATCAAATGCAGATTAGTTAGGACGATAGCGAAGAGATATAACATTTTACCACTGATTATTACCCTTCAAAAATGCGCAAATGCAGGCACGACTACAAGTTGCATTCGGTTATTTACCGGCAAGTACCGGTGAAAAGCATTAAAATATCGGTTAAATTTCCAGCGGCATACACCTGCTCCATGATGGTAGTAACGGCCGGTAACCCGCCATAGTGGTGTCTCCCGCTACTACCCCAACAGATATGGTTGGTAATACTTAACTTTAGGATGACTAACGCTGACGGATATGCAAAACTACGAACGTAAAACACCGCAAGACCTAAACTGTGGCATCACCGTGTATATGAAACTAATGGGCGGTAAATGGAAACCCTGCATTGTAGACTTGATCCATCGCGGATGCCACCGCCCCAGCGAAATGCACCGACAAATGCCGGAAGCCACGCCCAGGGTGATTGACATGCAACTGCGGGAATTAGAAGTATATGGGGTGGTCAGCAAGCAGCTACAGCCAGGATTCCCCCTGCGCTCAGATTATTATCTGACCCCACTCGGCGAATCCCTCGTGCCTATTATCTCCCTAATCGACACCTGGGGAACTACCCATGCGGACCATGTACAGCAGGTAACTGCCAACATCCACGCCTATACCGAATAGTTTTTCGGTTATTGACTCCGGTCATGTATAAACGGACTTTTGTAATTCAAAAATCTGTATTGTACATGAAAACGAAACTTAGCACCCATCAACCACTTCGTGAAATAGGGAATGTACTCCTCTGGTTGGGTATTGTATACATCACCTGGACCTTCATGCATCCTGCAGACCCTTATCTGCAGTTTACCAAAGAAGTACTAGGGCGATATTTCCCCGTACGCTGGTTTTTAATTCTTCATATCACCGCTGGTGGCGGCGCCATTATCCTCGGCCCGTTTCAATTCTGGAAGCGATTGTATGCCAAGGGATGGAAGATACACCGCATCATTGGCACCTTTTACCTACTGGCAGTGCTGGCCAGCAGTATCTGTGCAGTGATACTGGCCTCCACGGCTTCTTATGCAGTGGGCTGGCCTTATGCCTTCTCTTTACAAGTATGGGCTACCGTGTGGATCAGCGCCACTTTCATCGCCTACAGAATGGCGTTGATACGCAAATTCAAGCAACACCAGGAATGGATGGTCAGAAGCTATCTTGTGACGCTGGCATTTGTTATTTCCGGCCTTTTGCTACGCACGCCATGGGTGAAAACACTGGGAAGCTTGGGGGATATAGGTCCCACCTTTTTCTGGCTGGGATGGGCCGTTCCACTCTATCTATACGAGGTGGTATTGTCCGTCAAAAGGAAAGGCTGATTATTTAAACCGGTTCATCATTCTGCCTTCTTCTCCAGGATACAGCGATGGTGCGGGATCTGACTGAAACAATGTCTTGGAATGAATATCCATACCGGAAAGCCGGCCATAAAACCCGGCTCCGGTATCCATATTCCAGACATTGCAGGCATGCATGGGCTTATATACATCGTAATTGAGCGTAGGGGTATGACCGATATAGATCTCCGCAAATAATCGCAGCTTTTGCGGATATAATTCCGGATGGGTAGCCACTCGGCTGTTCATAGTACGGGCCAGCTCCCAAAGGGTCCGGTCTCTCATCAGTACGGATACATCTCCCTGTGCCAGTGGGCCACCTTCTGCCGTATAACCGCCATGGATAAAGAGTCGGCCTTCCGTATCCTTATAGTAATAATGCATGTTGCGGAAAAAATGAAGATGTTCCTGTATGGCTGCCGTGGAGTAGCCTTCATAACTTTTAATCGTAGAAACGCCATGGCTTTTCATCCAGTCCAATCTATATGCGTGTCCGCTTAACCAGGCTTCACACATATCATCATGGTTTCCTTTTATAAAAATGCAGGAAATGCGTGTCTGTAAATCGATGAGGAAATCTATCAGTTGAGCCGACTCAGACCATCCATCTACATAATCTCCCAGGAAAATCAGTTGATCGGCGCCTTGGGGTTGTATTCGCTCCAGCAACTGCTGTAAGGCGCGCAGTCCTCCGTGAATATCTCCAATTACTATCGTTCTATGGTTCTTCATTGCATCCTTATTTATCATATCTTCAAGATAGGATTCTTTTACGGGAATCCCTGTTTTATCAAACAAAAGTAAGATCATTCCTGTTGTATCTTCTATCATTGGTAGCAAGTCTGCTCACCCCAAATTTCAATTCATGGAACGGTTTCAATACTCCCCCTCCCACGCCAAGCTCTGTATGACACTTAGTGCCATGGCCTATGCCGGACCTATGTCTGCCATAGAGTGGCTGCTGGCGGACCCAGGACTCCCCACCAATGAAGAATGGGAGCTGCAATGGTATGGCGCTGCCGGGGAAAATGCCCTGTTTTGCGCTTGGAATAAGAACAGTGGCGCATATGCCATTTCTGTTCGAGGAAGTGTCTGGAAAGAATTCTCCAATATTTTTGAGGACGTGGATGTCGTTAATGTATCCCCCTGGCACAACGGTTATATTGCCAAAGGTATTTGGGATGGTCTGCAAAACCTGGTATCTATCCTGAATGCATCTGGGCATTCCATTATTCCTTACCTGCGGGAAACCTGCTTCCAGCATAAAGAAGTACCTACGATTTTTATCACTGGGCATAGTCTGGGTGGAGCGCTGGCCAATGCTTTGTCGTTGTACATACAGGAACAACTGGGGCGGCCGGTTAACCTGATCGTATATACGTTTGGCGCTCCTGGTATTGGAGATGCCACCTTCACTGCGTATTATGACCAGATTTTCAATACCATGCTCTGTCAGGCTTTTCGGGTATATAACGATAAGGATGTGATTCCTTATGCCTATGGTGACCTGCAAGAGATTATTCCCGAGAATTTACCAGTAGCTACTAAAGGTATGCTGAATTTTTTCTGGGATAATAGTATCCGGGTATTCATGAAGATATTGCTGGAAATGGACCGGAAGTACGTACAAATAGGGCCTTATACACATGTGCTTTCGAACGCTGCGATGCGCGTAAGACCTTATGATATCTTACCAACTCCACCTGTCAATCGCGGAGCTGAACTGAAGAGTTGGTTTACATATGAGCATGGGGTAAATACCTATTTGTATTTACTGGAAACACCTCTTTTGCCCGCACTGCCCTATCCTGTCCCCATTTCGGAGACCGAAGAGGCGTAATTCCATAAAATACAATATCTTGCTGCGCATTAGTGTTACCCAAATTTATAGTGAATGATTAAAGCGCAGGAAACCATTGCCACAGATATTGCCAAAGCCGTATCTAGCCTGATTGAAAAGCTGAATGCCAAAGTAGATGCCGCCACTGTAGTAAAACGGTCCAAATTACAAGCTGGCGTTTTTGACTTTATCCGATTTGTTTATAAGGATGGAGAGCTGTACCTCTACTCTACAGATGATGATTTCAGTGATGCAGACATGCATGTGGAAGGCATTGCCGTTCCAGGGGTACTGACTACTCCTGAAGCTGTTCTCCAATTGGCGACAGTATTGCATCCCATGCTAGCAACCATTATTGGAGCCTACGACCAGTTGCCCATCCTAGATTACAAATTTGAGGTGTATGGAGAAGTAGTTGTTGGGAAGACACGGGTCAAAGTGCCTGCATATGTACATATATCATCTTTCAAAAAACAGCAGTTACAGCGGAACATGGAGGAATACCTCCACGATAAAGTAACTAACGGTCAATACCCTACGAAAGATCTGGATACCTTCTTTCTCTCGCGGCACTTGCTGGACGAAGAATTACGCGGAGCCCTTGATACACCGGCTATCCAATCTATCATAGAAAAGATCCATCTGTTGAACAAGACTAGCAGAAAGGGTTTGAGACAACATCGATATTATCTGATCAATGCATTGCGTCAGTGGGCAGAAAAACATTTTCTGCCGCAATACTACGACGTTAGCAATAATCTATATAAAGGTACCGTATATACGTTGCGGGCGGAACATCCAGAGGCGCCTGCTTCTCTACTGGACTTGCTCCTGTATACTGCTGTCATGATCATTCGCTATGAGCCTAATTTTACGCGTCCTGTAGGAGTGAGATTTGCGGAAATGGCTGGCGAACTGGGAGCCCTGAGCGCCGCTCCCCTATTACGTTTCGGCACAGGTAAGTATGCAGACCTCCAAACAGCAGATGTAGAAATCCAGGCCAACGATATCTTGGCTACCGTTAAGATCAATATCCTCCAGGAAAATGAAGCGGCCTATGAACAGGCATTGCAATACCTCACCCAGTTGCTACAGCAGGAGTTTCCGCGGAGTTATGCCATCAAGCTGAAATCCAAGGTGAAGCTGTTGTTGGAAATAAAGAAAATAGGTAAGACAGACACGCATCGTTTTTTTGCGAATGCACTCCAATATCCGACTTTATATCCACTGCTGGAAGCCTATGCACGCGTGGCTTTCGCCGAAGAATTTGAATGGTATACAGATGCAGAAGAGGAGCTCTGTGCATTGCCAGGCACCTATGCCGTATTCGGACTCGGACTAACCGATGATACCTATTTCCCACTGGTAAGGGATTATATGAAGCAGGTAGACTCGGAGCATCAATCTGTCCAAAACCAATTCACGATTGCCTTTGCAGCTAAGTTTGGGGTGTGTCTCCCTACCATCCCAACACTTGTTTCCTGCTTACTGGCTTGTCAGGAAATGAAGCCGCTGAAAGAATTCGCGGCTTTCGAACAGCCTGAAAACCTAGGTCAACTGCTGGCGGACTTAAAGGATCAACCAGACTATAATGTGGAACATGTGATCGCATTGATCTGGGGCTCCAAACAAAAACTGGCTACACAGGCCAAAAAGAAAAACGCGCCGGAAGCATTACAACAGTTGCTAGCCCTCGCTGGCAAATAAGCATATTTATAGGCAGCGCTGTCGCTTGAAAAGTTCAGTTATAATAAGCTGCAACTACGAGTGACAGCGCTGCATTTTTATTTATATTTGGGTACTATCCACATATCTATGAAAGTTTGCGCTGTTTTGGTTTTAGCACTGATACTCTGTAGCTGTTATCATCCCACTACTTCCCCATTATTTCTGTATCAGGACAATGGTAAAACAGGTTACATCGATCAACAGGGTAAAATTGTTATTCCTGCCAGGTTTGCGGCAGCACAGGAATTTTCGGAAGGTCTGGCGGCTGTTCGCATAGGCGGTTACTATGGTTATATTGACAAGTCCGGCAAAACTATTATTAGTGCCCAATTTGATTACGCCACAGGATTTTCGCATGGGCTGGCGCTGGTATACAAAGGGCCAATTGCCCAATACATTGATAAATCCGGACATACAGTTAGCCCGGTATTCTCCGAAGGGGAAGTATTTACCCATGGTACGGCCATTGTTACGAACTTTAAAGGGCAAAATGGCCTCATGGATACAACAGGGAAACTGTTACTGGAGACGATCTATCCATATATTGAGCGGGTAAAAGGCGGTTTGTTCCGTACTGCTGATTCAAATAATAAATTGCAGTTGCTGGATCGCCATGGGAAACCATTGCCCTTCGAAAAAAATTATGCAGCGCTACTCCCCTGGCAAGATGATCATCTATTAGCTAGACTGAAAGCGCCTGACAGTCTTCGTAACGATATGGTGATACTGGATCTCTCAGGACACGAAATCTTCCGATATGGCAGCGATCAGATAAATCCCCAATACCTGGCTGAAGGTAATATTATCCTGGATAGTATGGCCCATGGCAAAGCATCTAGCTATATGGTATTATACAACCTGCTGCAAAAAACTATCTTACTAAATAGTATTGACGTATATACGCCGTTTAATCATCATCGGGCACTCATAAGGGTAGATGATTATTTGCTGCTGCTAGTGAATAGGGATGGCGACTTCATTCATGTCCAATCCCAAGGCATGCTGGAAGAAGGTTTTCAATTCGGATATGCTTTTGTCACTAAAGATCATGGGTTTGGCATGATTGATACGACAGGAGAATTTGTTTTCCCACAGCATTATGGAAGAATCGTTCCATATGGCGCAACTGATTCTACTTTTCTCTTCGGAGAAATGGATGATTATTATGGTAAAATCGGCATGGCCGACAGATCCGGTAAAACCTTATTACCCAGTGTGCTCCAGCGTGTTGACCCGCGAGGATTTGTAAATGGATTATTGCAGTGTGAAAAAGATAATGTACTAGCATATATAAATCCAAGCGGAAAAGTAGTATGGCAGGGAAAGAAAGACCGGAAATTACCACGCTTGAACATTGACTATATGCGGGATAATGAATACTATGCGGAAGATAATTTAGGTGGTTTTATTTCCACTCCTTTTGATCCAATACCCAATGACAAGTATTTTGCATACCCAAAGGATATTCGTTCCCTAAACAAACAGTTTGCTAAATCCCTGCTATTGCAGGTAGATACTATATTCCCCACCCATATTGACGATAAGTACAAAGGCTATAAGGTACAAATCATTAATAATACGGACAGTACTATCCAGTTTGATTTACAGGATTTCAAGCTATTCATGCAGATGCAAGCATTTGTCGATAATAAATGGGTGGGTATTGAGCGTCTTCCAATGTTGAGTTGCAAACACCCTCTTATTACGGTTCCGTTGAGGAATGGAGAGTACTGGGAATTAGTATGTCCTACATATGAAGGGGCGCAAAAAGTACGATTACGCATGTCTCTCCGTTACGCGATAAGTCCAGAAGTGGGAAGTGGTGAGATTTTCAGTAATGAATTCAGTGGTAGTATAAATCCCGGACAACTATGGAGAACACAGGAAAATAAGGAACTGTACAGGATAAGCATACATAATTAATCATGGAGAAAGATCCACCTGTAAACTAGCTATTATCTAATATCGTTTTCATATCATCTCAGATCCCTTACATATGAAAAAAACAGCTTTTCCAATATGGCCTCTTTTCGGAGCCATACTATTGCTGCTGCAAGCCTGTGATGCAGGTTTACAACACCATTCGCATTCAAATGGTCAACCTAGATTCGTCATCCAGGAAAATTACAAACAGGGCTATATCAACGAGCGGGGCGAAATGGTTATCGCTGCCCGGTTTGTAGTCGCACAGGACTTCTCAGAAGGACTGGCTGCGGTTCGTGAAAACGGTTATTACGGTTACATTGATGAATCGGGAAGACCTGTAATTGAAGCAAAATTCGATTATGCCACCCCCTTTTCAGAAGGACTGGCCTTTGTTTACAAAGGAGATACCGGCCAATATATTGACCGATCAGGGATAATGGTAATTGCTGGATTTTCCAATGGCGGTCCTTTTCATAATGGAAAAGCCATCGTTGAATCCAGATTTAATCATACCGGCATGATTGATTTATCAGGCAAATTGTTATTGGATACGGTATATCAACATATTGCGCTGTTGAATCATGGCCTGATCCTTACAAAAAAAGAGGACGAAGGTTGGGTGTTGAGCGATAGTACTGGTCTTACGCATACTGTTATGAATAGAGTTTCAGAAATAGAGTCCCCATCGAATGGATATATGGTCGCTTGGTTAAAAGTGCCTGATAGCATGGGGAATGACAATATATTACTGGATTCTTCCGCACAGGAAATATTCCGATATAATAGTAACATCTTAAGTACCCAAGAACTGTTGGATGGAAAAATCATCCTGCGTCACCGGGATTCAATAGGCCACAACAGTAGATACTTATTCGATTTACATAGTAAAAAAATCCTACTAAGAGGAATAGACTACAATCCTACAACCTTCTCCAATAACAGATCCATCATGACGGTCAATGATAACATCGTATTGATGAAGGGCAACGGGGAAGTAATACCAACTAAATTTAACGGATTCAAAGACAATGGTTTTCAATATGGCTATGCATTTGTACGGGAAGGTGGCAAATATGGCATGATTGATACAATGGGTAAATATCTTATCCAACCGCAGTATGAGAATATTCTCCAGTATGGTATGACCGCCAATTATTTCTTTTTCACCCAACAGGATACATTAGGAAATGAGAAATTTGGAATGGCCGACAGAAAAGGTAAAATCATCCTACCTGCTGTACTGGAAGCGGTAGATGTAGGAGGCTTTATTAACGGACTACTGCGGTGCACCAAAGACAGCCTGCTCACCTACATCAATGAGCAAGGGAAAATCATCTGGCAGGCAAAAAACAATCAACACTTATTCCCTTTAAATATTGATTACAAACTGGAAGCTTATTGTTATGTAGAAGAAGATACTACCAATCAAATCAAATTCAGATATGCCCCAAGGACATATCACCCACTCCCACGTCCTATTCAGCACCGCAGCACCTATGTAGCCAATGCACTTCAGATCCAAATAGACACCACTACTATCGTGCCTTTTGAAAACCTTTACAAGGGCTATAAAGTACGTATTATCAATAATACCGACAGCACTATTCAGTTTAATGCCCAGGATTACCGACTGTATATGAGCATGCAGGCATATATCAACAACAAATGGCAAAATCTGGAATATTTTCCGCAAAGCTGGTGTGGAAACAGCTATATGCAAATACCTCTCAACGCTGGTAATTACTGGGAATTAACATGCCCTGTTTATGAGGGTAGCCAACGGGTAAAGCTACGATTCTCCCTACTGTATGTTAATGGTAAAGATGTGGAGGGGGAAGTATTCAGTCAGGAATTTTCAGGTAGTATTAACCCCGCACAGCGATGGAGAAACATGCCTCATTTCCGAAGCAATATCATGGACCCTTACAATTAATATTCAAAGAGTCCACATCTGGAGATATGGACTCTTTGAATTATTGCTGTGTAATCTTATCAATATACACTGTAAACGTAGCATTTACATGAATATCCTGTGCACCACATACCGGCGCATTATACGCAGGCTGACGGCCCGAATTGGCCAACATATCCTGTATACATGGCATGGATAAATCTGCACTGGCGTAGGCGGCATTATAATTATAACTTCCTCTCAGCCGCAGATATTTCCCCATATCAGTGATATCCGTCAAATTCATATGTACCTTACTGTTAGTACGATTGATATCTGTATCAAAATAGAGGAAATACATTCCCCCGCTGTAGTCTTTCCGATCATTAGAAGTGCCGATGGTAGTTTGACCGCCGGTAGACAGCATTCCATCGAATACCTGTTCCCCTTTTATCAACTGCATAGGCAGTGCCCCACAGGATACATGATATGCTTTTCCAGCCGAATCTAGGTCGGCAGTAATGGTAAAGGTTTCAAAACCAGTTTTGGTAAATTTCGTATAGCCAACAGTGGATTTTTGGGCAATCTTAAATTGCTTGTTAACACTTCCGGAGATCTGAACGGCAATGCTATCAACGGGTTGATTACTATTATCAACTGTAGATTTATCACTTTTGCTACAGGCGGTCAACAAGGATACTGCAATCGCAGTATACAACAGCGGTTTAAACATGGTTAAATTTTGGGGGCAAATTTAAGGTAAATTATTATTCCTTCCAGGCAGCAGGCTCCATATCTCGTATAGCCGTACTCAAGGGATTGATATTTACTTTACGACGTTGGCCCGGATCATTTTCTTGATGATGGTAATCTGTCCGAGATGATAATGGGTATGTTCAATTAATCCTGTTAAATTACGATAATAATTTCCATATTTCGGGTCCGCAAAGTCCTTATCCAGCTTAGTTTCACCCAATGCGGCTATTGCTACAGCCAACTGCTCCGCTTCTGCCAGCGCTTTATTCACCAACTCCTTCCATTCTTCCGCTGTTGTAATCACGGGTACATCAAAACTCAATTTATCACTGGCTACCAACGGTCCTCCTTGCAATACCTTCAAGACAGGGCTGACATAATAATTCATATGAAACACGAGCACCGCAATGGTATTCAAATCATGTAACTGCGTGGTAGCTTCTTCCCAGGTAATGTCTGCCAGGGTATCCTTCAGATTCACACTGGTCCAGTTTCCACCGAAATGCACATCCCGAAAGTGTTTGGCTATTTGTGAAGTAAGGGTCATTGGGTTAAAGTTTTCTTGTAGGCATATTATTTTTCACCTTCTATAAACAATATAAGGAATTAATCATAAACATGCTGCCAATGCTGCAATACCTTCTCGCAGTTGGACTTCCGACAAAGCGCCGTAACTCAAACGAAATCCGTTCACTTGTGGATGTTTGCCATATATTTCCTGGGAGATGATTTTCACACCACGTTTCAGCAGTTTCACTGAAAGTAGCTCCCAGTCTATCTTTGCTATTGGTACCAACCAAAAAGCTAGTCCGCCTTCTGGGATGGTATATTGTAGTTTGCCTTCCAGATGTTGTTGTAATAACTGGGCTGTCAGGTCGCGCTTAGAGCGGTAGTAAGCGGTTGCTTTTTTAATATGGCGGCGAATAGTCCCGTCTTCGATCAGTTGTAATACTGCCTGTTCCATGATCGTGTCTCCCTGAACATCTATCATTTTACGCAACTGGCCTACCTTTTCAATCGTGGCCGCCGATCCAACGAGATAGCCTATACGTAGCGCAGGGGCTACCACTTTACTCATCGTACCAATATACATATAATGCTTCACCTCTTCGAGGCTAGACACCGGTAATATAGGCCGATAGCCGAAATGAAACTCGTTATCATAATCATCTTCCATGATGGTAAAATGATGTTTATTGGAAAGCCGGATCAGTTCCAATCGCCGTTGCAGACTAAGTGTAACGGTGGTCGGATACTGGTGATGCGGCGTAATATATACTGCTTTTATTTTCCGACCAGCGGCTATATACTGCGCAATTTTATCAACACGAATGCCGTCTTGGTCCACTGGCACATGCAGTAATTTTGCACCGGCATGTTCCAGGGCACGCCATGCTGGCATATATCCAGGATGCTCTACCACTACTTCATCTCCCTCCCGGATAAGACATTGTGCCGCCAGGTACATGGCCATCTGGCTGCCACGGGTAATACAGATCTGGTGTTCATCCAACTGCATTCCTCGTTGATGATTGAGCATATGGGCAATGGCTTTGCGGAATGCGGGATCTCCCAGCTCATTGGCATAGCCCATCATCTTCCATTTTGCTTTCTGGTTAAAGAGTTGTCGATATGCCCTCGCCAAGGCATTTACGGGCGCGATTTTACTATCAGGATGCCCATCATCAAATACAATATGCACTGATTTTTCAGGTGTTGGCGGGTCAGATTTCGGGAGACGCGGTTTTGCTGGCCGGCCAGCATTCGGCAGTTGCGCCGCCACAAAAATCCCCTTCCTTTCTACAGACACTACCCACTCTTCATGGAGTAATACCTGTAACGCTTCCACTACTGTATTCCGATTCAATTCCAAGGCTGCCGCCAGCACGCGACTCCCAGGCAAGGCCGCCCCAGCCTTTAACCGGCCTGATTTAATATCCTCAATGATCGCATCCGCAATCTGTAAATATATCGCCTTGCCGGAATGCGGCTCCAGCTTCATTTGCAATTTCCAAGGTCTTAACATCTGGACTACCTGATTTTATAAAAACTGTATCATTCAGCTAGTCCAAAGGTAAAATACTTTTGTGGGGCAATCACGCAAAATCACCACAAAAAATTTAAAGTTATGGCTACAAAACAATTCAGTTCGAAAGACTTCCACGAAACATTCGCAAGACCTAAATATGTAAAACCCAGTCACCTCTTACATAAAAATGTAGAACAGGCGGGCGAACACAATCAGTTTTCCGAAGAAAGAAAACATCCCGTTTTCTTTGTAGACCTTCCCAGCAAGAACGTCAGCATGACCATTGGTGGATTGCTGCCAGGACAGCTCACCAACCGCCATCGTCATACCTATGAAACCGTGCTGTATGTCCTCGAAGGCCACGGCTGGACAGAAGTAGAAGGCGAAAAGGTAGAATGGGAAGCCGGAGACGCTGTGTATATTCCTTCTTGGGCATGGCACAGGCATCAGAACCTCAGCAACGAAGCCCCTGCCAAATACATTGCCTGCGAAAACGCGCCACAGCTCCAGAACCTGGGCGTAGCGCTCCGCGAAGAAGAAGGAAGAGATCTCTAATTAAAAAATCCTCATCACATGAACCATGTTCCATTCAAGGGTATCATTGCATATCCTATCACACCATTCGATTCATTAGGACAAGTAGATATCCCCTTATTCCAGCGATTGGTAGAGCGCCTCGTTGCCAACGGTTCACATGCCATTGCGCCATTGGGCAGTACGGGCGTACTCCCTTATCTACAAGACGAAGAAAAAGAAGCCGTGACTACCGCAGCCATCCAACAGGTGGGCGGTCGGGTACCCACACTGGTGGGCGTATCCTGCCTGACTACAGAGCGCACCATCTATCATGCTCGTTATGCAGAAAAGGCCGGCGCCACCGCCGTGATGATTATTCCTATGAGCTACTGGAAACTCACAGATGACGAGATATTCCGGCATTATGAGGCTGTAGCCTCGCGGATCTCCATTCCCATAATGGCATATAATAATCCGGCTACTGGCGGCGTGGATATGTCGCCTGCCCTCTTAAAGCGACTCCTCCAGATTCCGAATGTCACCATGATCAAAGAGAGTACGGGAGATGTACAGCGGATGCAGTACCTCCGCCGGGAGCTAGGGGAAGAGGTGGCCTTTTACAATGGTTCCAATCCATTGGCACTGGCAGCTTTTGCCGCAGGGGCAAGTGGTTGGTGTACCGCAGCGCCAAACCTGATACCGCAGCTCAACCTGGCATTGTATAAGGCCATAGAGCGCAATGATTTGCAAGCTGCTAATACCCTCTTCTACGACCAAGTGGATCTCTTAAAATTCATTGTAGCCACTGGCCTGCCAAGAGCGATCAAGGCAGGACTGGAAATTCTCGGTGAAGAAGGCGGTCAATTACGCAATCCACTACAGCCACTCTCGTCAACGGAAACGGCTACACTGCGTCAAATACTACAACATATGAATTAATAGGTGTTAACGGTGTATAGCTACTAGTAAAAAGGCTGCGGGATCTCCTGCAGCCTTTCAAAATCTTTTATGCGATGGCAACTTGTGCTTTCCTTTGTGCTAGTACCTTCCGTAACCCCATCAACATGAAAGTAATGATGCCAAATCCAAAAGTAAGCCATGGCGTATAGCCAACACCGTAGTTCGCAATCACCCATCCGCCGGCGGTTGTACCTATCGTTACGCCGAGGTTACCAAATGAAGTAGATAAACTATTGGCAAATTCCAATGCACCTGGCGCCGCAGAAATCATATAGGTGGAGGCATTCAAGAAACTGGGCGAGTACAAGAATCCCCAAAGTCCGATCACTAGTATATTAGCGGCTAGATTAACGCCTGCAATATGCAACAGCAAGGGAATGATCAAGGTGCCTGATAGAAAAAACATCGTTGTTCCGGCGATATGTTTATTGAGCAGCTTTCCGGCCACCCACATCGCTCCTACCCCGATAATCCCAAATAGGAACATCATGTAACTCACCATGGTGTCGTCCATTTGTTTGGCTTTGTTCAGGTAGTCCACGAAATAACTGTAAGTAGAAAACCACCCCGATACCATGCATAAATTGACCAATGCACTGAGAATAAACACCGGATCGCGGAGGATGCGCAACTGACTACCAAAGGATTTCTCTTCTTGCACCGGCATAGAGGGCAACACAGTATAAATGGCCACCACGGCAATGATGCTCACAATCAACTGCACCAAGAAGGAATATTGCCAGTTATAAAGACTAGCCAACCAAGTGGCAAAAGGCACAGTGGTTACCATGGCTATCGCTACGCCGGCGAATACAATGCTCATCAACTCGTTTTCTTTTGCCTTATCTGCTCCATTGATGGCCACCGACAAAGCAGAGGCAATATATACCGGTTGCAGAAAAGCCGGTAAAATCCTCACCAGCATCAACAACCAGAAAGGAGGCGACATGAAAGATACTATCCCTGTCACTACAAACAGGGATAAGGCAAGGGTCATCATCGTTTTTCGGTTATAACTGGAGGTTATCAAAGTCATAAATGGCCCTGTGAGGGCTATTACCAGTGCAAAAGCGCTGAGGAGCCAACCGGCTTTATCAATGGTAATACCATAGTGGGTCGCTATTTGAGGAAGGATGCCAATGACGCCAAATTCTGTTGTAATGACGCCTATAAATCCAAGACTTCCGATGTAGGCATATTTTTTCATGCTTGCTTCTTTTAATTAATCTGTTGTAAAAATTCCTGATGTCATCCCGGTGATGCATTCGATTTTGCAAAACTATTGCTCAACCCTTATTTTTGTAAGTGGTGAATAAAATGTATGGTACGAACAAAAATGTAAGTAATGGGAAGGAGAAAGGAAAATTCGACAAATGCGATGAACGCAAAGAATTTGATGGAGTCTTGCGACTCCGTGTATTCTATTTGTAAAATCGGGGGCCGCTGGAAGATGCTGATCTTATGTGAGCTGAGAAATGGCAAATTGAGGTTCGGGGAATTACGCAAAAACATCCCAGGGATTACGGAAAGAATGCTGACGCTTCAGTTGAGAGAACTGGAAAAAGACCTGCTGGTAACGAGAATCGTATACCCAGAAATCCCACCCCGCGTGGAATACGAATTAACTGATATTGCCTATAAACTGATTCCCATCTGGAATGTATTGGGAGAATGGGCCAAGGAACATAAGCAAATTGTCACGCAGCAACTGAAGGAAGTAGAAGGATAAATTTTTGATAGGTGGAGACAAATAGTATTAAGAACTAGCTGTCTCCACAAATCTATTTTTTATCTGCTGGCAAATAAGTACGGAAAAGGCGATCCCAAATGCTGGTATAAAAGCCAAAGTTGCCATTTATATCCCGATGATGTGCATGGTGGAAACTGGAAGTTCCCATCCATTGGAACGCTTTCCACTGGCCAGAACCGTGTCTCCCCAACGGCTCAAAACCCAAGTGCCCCACTACTCCGAATACCACATTCAAACACAAATATAGTATCACGGCGAGGAGATTGAAATGGCCTGATAATAACACCATCAGCCACAATAGGCCAAAACCAATGGTTTCCACGGGATGCAGTACAAACAAATCCACTGGCGTGGGATCAATCGCCTCATGATGCAACTGGTGGATATAACGATATAACACGGAATGGTGGATGAGATAATGAAAAACGTACATCAGCAGATCCATTGCCAGAAAAAGTATAATCGTATCCGTTAGTACGGTGCTATTCCAGCCGCTTTGCAGGTGAATGAAACCGGATTGCCATAGGAGTCCACCCACCAAAGTGATGACGGAATTGATGATAACCGTTATCCCTGCCAATCTCCACTCCTTTCGGGTAATTTGTTGCGATGGTACCTGGAAAAGCAGGCGTATGATATATCCCAATCCCAGCGCAGCCGCAAATACCAGCAGGTTCTGTATCAGAAAAACTAGGAATAGCTGCCAGGCAGACATATGCATCAATGTATCCAGGTACTGCATGAGATTAGAAGAAGTCTTCTTTAGGGATTTGTTTAAATAATTCGAAAGTCTGCGTCAATGTTTGGAGGAAGTGTTGTTGTTGACTTTCGTTTAAAGTAATACTTCCTTCAAAAGCATCCAGCTCTTCGAAATTGCGGTTATTATAGATTTCCTGGTGCGCGTCCCATTGGCCACTGCTCTGGATGAATAGATGTTTGATATAGACATTCATGGAACTCCCATCTGGCAACGGTATCGTACGATTGCTAGAAATTTTGTACAGGAAAGATACCAGGATTTCGTCAGCAATGAGTTGATTGGTCCAGATATGATTCCGGAGATATTTAGCCGTAAAAGCCAGTATGGTGGTATGATTCGCTGGCAGGGATTCCTGATAGGCTTCTTCCGGCAGTAATAGGAAATGATGATCGAAAAGCCATTTTACCAGCAGCGAATAGGCTGGTTTTACGGTATTGCGGGTATATTTCTCCACGAAATTATACTGGGAGAATATTTCGCGGGATTCCTTCAAACGCAGCTCCATGGTGGAAATAGCATGATCCTTACTCTCCGTCCATATCACTACTTCTGCTATCTCATTCAATGATTTTCTAAAAATGGTTTTACCCTTGGTATCATCTGCGCCAATAAATGCCAGAAGTGATTCATAGGTCGCATCAGGTGCTATAAATCCCTCCCAGAAGCTGGCTGGCTTTGGATCTGGCACTTTTTTCTTTCCCCTACTGGCAGAAAAGAGTACGACGGAAGATAGATAGCTTTCGAAATTATAGTCATCATTTTTAGGACTTACCGGAGGATAAAACTGCTCATTGGTAATGTCGAATTTAAAACTGAAACTTAGTTGATTCGCTTTATCTGTAAAGCTTTTGCTACTTTGATTGGCATTGACTGTTTTAGGAGGCTTTCCTAATGAGCAAGATGCAAAGAGCTCCGCCATTGCAGGCGTTGTACTTTTCTGGCCCATCAGGGCGATGATATCATGAACGGTTACCATAAATGGATGAATATATTTTTACAAGATTACAAATATCTGTCAATTTTTATCTGTAAAAAGTTTCAGCACAGCCAGAATCTAAAGGATTCGACGCCTGCACTTTTACCTATTGGAAGTTCAGTGTCAGATGCTTATATTTGGGAAGTAGAATGCATTAGTACTGATATCCTAGGAGAATCTGATTATTCTTTTGGAGGTCGTATGCAATAGTTCAAAATAAACATACAGCACTATGAATAACCTACAATTAACGATCACCTCCTAAAAAATCATTTAGTTTTATCTTGAATAGCATGCCTACAACTTCTATACAGCATGTGCTTTCCATGATTAGCCTCCCCTCATTAAAACCCAAAAAATTTTAACACCCAATGACTACATTCTCAGACAAAGGAACCATTTCAATTCTAAAAAAAATATCATACATGGTTGCCATCCTTTCCCTTACGGGTGGTATGACCGTAGGGAAGGTATTACATTTTACACCTATATACTATCTGGAAGCATTTCTGGGAGTATTCTTTTTCATTTTACCCTCTCTGCCAAAGTATATTGGATTAAATCTTACCATTTGTACCTTCTTCGTTATACTGAATGGTGCCTTAGTCTTTTATGGCATTATATTAGGGCCGCTTGCGGAAATACATCTATTGGTATCGTTCTTATTCGGGGCCAGTGTTTGTTTGTTACGTGGAAAGATGTTACTGATCTTTCCTACAACATTGGTCCTGTCTATGTTGCTATTCCTGGAACTGAATTACTCCTTCGGATGGTTCCCTCCCATCAGTATTGCCAAAGAACATGCGAATATCATACGCTGGATTGTACTGGCAACAGGAACTGGGTTGACAGCAGCCACTATTTTCTATTACGTGCAATTTTCAGGTCAGGTGAATGCCAGGTTTCATCGGTTAAACGAAAAACTCAGAATATCTCATGAGCAATTGGAGGAGGCCATGCAAGCGAAAAGTAGGTATGTAGACATGGTTTCTCATGAGTTACGGACCCCATTGAATTCCATTTTAGGGATTGCACAACTCTTCTATTTAAAAAGAAATGAATTTGACCCGGAGTTACGAAAAGAAGTGGATAATATATTGGGGGCCGCTATGTTGTGTCAGCAGGTAGTCAATAATGTATTGGATCTATCACGCCTGAACGCTATAAAGCACTATGAGACTAAAAGAAATTCCATTGATTTGAAGGATTTGGTAGAGTCGTCCTATACCATGCAAAGATATGTTGCCAATGGTCGAGGTGTTAGTATTCATTTGTCGTACCACGAGCAACTACCAACTTTAATTTATGCAGACGAAATATTATGCATGAAGATTCTGAATAATCTATTCTCCAATATGGTCAAATATGCTCCTCAGCATACCAATGCGGAAATTCGGGTATCTTGTGATCAGAAATTCATATATTTCCAAACAATAAATGCGGGTACTATTGATGAAACGCTCATGACAAAGCTATTTGCTGAATTCTCGTCCTCTGCAACGGAGGAAAATAGTACTGGGCTTGGATTATTCCTTTCCCGTACCTATGCGCGGCATCTTAAGGGCGATATCATTGTAAATTCTGCTGATAACCATACCGTCTTTTCATGGAAGCTGCCATTGGAGATAAGCCATGAGAAAAAAATATCATCTTCTTTATTCTCTACCCCTGGTAGCTTAAAAGGCTATAAAATACTGGCAGTAGACGACAATCATATTGAGCGTAGTATTATTGCCAAAAGGATTGCTCATACAGGCGCAACGTGTATAACAGCGGAAAACATAACCGATGCATTGGAAAAACTAAAAGAAAAGCCTAATCTTGTCTTATGCGATTACTATTTAGGTCCCAGCACCACATCCGAGGCATTGATAGACTATATAAGAAGTCAGGAAGACCTTAAACATTTACCTATCATTATTGCATCTGGTGATGTAGAGCGCATAAAGCATAAACCATGCGCAGAGAAAATTGATGAAATTCTTTTGAAGCCATATTCAATAAGTGACCTGGAGAGCGCCTTACGTAGACATCTGGTGCCGATAAGGTTACTCCTGTCGCACGCAGCATCTTAACTTTCACCATTATAACCCATTATGAAACTCTTTTTTTATCCAGCAAAAAATTATGCTACACAGGAAGTGAAAAACCTTTGGGGATTTACTGTAGCATCTATTGTAGCAAGTCTTATCCTTCCATTTACATACACCACACTGATTTGGGAGGAGACAATTAATTTACTGCTAATTGCCATTATCTGTCTGGGGATAGCCACTTATTTCCTCATTCGTGGAAAATATCTGAAAGCTACGTATACCCTTGTCTGTTACATTAACCTGCTCCTCATTTACAATGTTTGGTTAACTGATTTTTCTAACCAGGTGATATTTTTCTCTGGATTTGCCGTTGCTGTATCGGTACTGGCTAATGAAAAAATGAAGCATAAAGGGATTTGCTTACTGATCAGTATAGCCAACTTATATGCATTATGTCTGAGCTATCAGTATATTCCTGTTAGATATCCATCTCCCATTGTATTTTCAGTAGTTGGATTAACTGTTATCCAGCTTTTAAATTTGGTTGGGTTGATTTTCTGGGCACAATCCAGGGCACTAAGATAATCTCTCTCCACCATTCAACAACTATCGCTCCTTCCGTATCAGCGGCTATCCCTAGCCGTTATCTATACATATAGGGATAGCCTTTCTAATATCAACCGCTTACTTCTTCCCAAATTTCGGCACCAAACTACTCCCCACCTTTATCTCATCTGTAGCTCTCGTCAACAGGGTATCCCCTACTGAAAGATTCCCAAAAATTTCTGTTTTATCTCCCAGATTGATACCATTGCGTACATCCACCCATTCTGCTTTTCCATCTTTCAGCCGGATCACAAAACGTTTTTCCAGGTTGGTGGCTACCGCAGATGCAGGGACCAAGAAGGTAGGCGTTTTTCTACCCAGATTCAATACTGCATTGGCAAACATGCCCGATTTGAGCTGATGGTTATTGTTCTGGAAAAGAAATTCCCATGTTTCAGTTCTGTTTGATAGGTTTAATGCTCCCGCCTTTCGGGATAAGGTGGCCTGATACGTTACATCCGGCTGGGCATCTACTGTAAAATGAATGGTAGATGTGCCGCTATTGGCAGCTATATATGCCTCTGGAACGGGAACGCGTAAACGAAGCGTACTGATATTCTCTACTACCAGCAGTGGTTTAGGATTACCTGCACTCACTAGCGTTCCAGGATCTACATTTCGCTGGGTAACAACGCCATTAAATGGAGCGCGAATAGTCAGGTAATCTTTCAATTGAGCAAATGCATTTGTCTTAGAACGCGCTGCGTTGAGGGCCGCGCTGTCGGCCATCATGAGGCTTTTCGCTTTTTCCAACTCTCCGGCCGCTATGGTCCCTTCTACTTTTGCGGCATTCAAAATTCTCCGGTATGCATCCAGACTCCCTAAATATCGCGAACGAGCTGTCTGTACCTCTGCATTCGCCTGCGCATAGTTCGCATTGGCTTCTGGCGCTTCCAATACTGCCAGCAACTGGCCTTTACTTACCTTATCACCAATGTCCACTTTCAAGGCACCTACATAGCCGCTTACCTTCGCATACATCTCCGCCCGCTCCAATGGAATCAGCTCGGAAGGAAATGTCATCTGTTTATTGACGGTATCCTTGCTGAGCAGAAAAGCAGTTGCGGAATCAGCACCCACTTTCTTTGCTACGTCTTTGCCATTCCGGTTTTGCTGACAGGCTGTCGACATACATACCAGCGATGCTAATCCTATGATGGAAAATGAAAATTTCATTGTATCGTTTTTATAGAAAATCTTGTTCATTGTTTGCTTCATAATACCTGCTATCCTTATCCTCTGGATGCAAAGACGGGCTATGGTAGCCTTTCTTGCCCATTATTCCTGTGTAAATAGCTGGCAGGAAAATTAAGGTGCTAATAGTAGAAAACAATAATCCTCCTATTACTGCAATGCCCAGCGGCGCCGTCTGATCGCCCCCTTCCGTGAATCCGATTGCCATGGGAATCATACCTGCAATCATCGCCATGCTGGTCATCAATATGGGACGTAACCTGTTTGTGGCGCCTGTTACAGCAAATCCTGGCTTCGATTGTTTCCTATATACTTCCCCGTTAGTAATCAAAAGAATAGCATTGGCTACCGCCACACCCACCGCCATGATGGTTCCCATGTAGGATTGTATGTTCAGCGACTGTCCCGTTAACAATAACATTAAAAGTGCCCCTGCAATCACTGCGGGTACTACAGATAATACCGCCAATGATAAGCGGAATGACTGGAAATTGACAGTCAACATCAGGAAGATCACCACAATCGCAATCAACAGGCCCGTTTCCAACTCATTCATGGTTTGAGTAAGCAAATCTGCTTGGCCACGGAGCATAATCTTTACCCCCTGCGGCAGCTCTCCTAGGGCAGCAATTTCCTTTTTAACTGCGTTTATAGCCGAGCCTACATCCTTTTTGTAAATATTTGCCGTGAGCGTGATATAACGCTGTTGGTTGATACGATCATACTCCCCTGGAGAGGTTGTTTTTTGGGAGGTAGTCACATCCCGCAAATATACACCTGCAGCCACTGGTACTAATCCCAATTCATCACTGTTATTGACCCTATACTGCGGATATTCTACCTGAACCTGGTAGGCAGTACCTGTGTTTTTGTCGAGCCAATAGTTTGGCTGCGTAAAGCGACTGGAAGAAGTAGCCGCTACGGTTGACTTAGTAATCTGATCCACCGTTAATCCCAACTGCCCCGCTTTAATTCTATCGATGTTCAGTTTAATGCCTGGATATTCTAATGGCGTGGCAATCTGTACATCCCGTAAGTAGGCAATTCCTTGCAATTTCTTATTTAGCGCCTCAGCAATCTTACGACTTTGAGAAAGATTCTTTCCCATGATGGCAATCTCAATAGGATTGGCAGTACCCATATTTACTACTTGTTCCACCATATCACCCGGTTCAAAAGATAGCATGGCTGTTGGCATATCCTTTTTGACAGCCTCCCGCAATACCTCTTTAAAGCCTTCTATGGCAATGCCGGTACCATGCTTCAGCTTTAATTTTGTCACGGATTCATGTGGTCCGCTGGTCCAGAGGTGGATAAGATTCACTGGGTAACTAGAAGGTTGTACCCCTATAAATGCAGAACTAATTTCAACTTGCCCTTTTGTAATGCTATCGGCCAGGTGCAATAATTGCTGAGTGGCGGCCTCTGTTCTTTCCACACGGGTTCCTGCAGGCAACCTTAAGCGCACCTGCGCTTGGCCTGCATCTGTTTTAGGGAATATCTCCGTACCTAGGAAATAAAAACCAATCCCTGTTAATCCTATTGTTAATACGAGATATACGGGCGTTGTCCAGGAAGATCGTTTTACAAAGCGTTGCAGCCATGCTTCATAGCGGGAGCGAAAACGATTAAAGCGATTCGCGGCATTGGCTTCTCCTCCCTGGATTCGATCTTTCAGCAACCAATGCGCAAAAACAGGTACCACGGTCTGCGAAAGAATAAAGGAGGCTATCATCGCAAAGCCTACTGCCAGTGATAAAGGCAGGAACATCGCGCCGGGAATACCCGACATAAATAGGGCAGGTACAAATACCGCCAATACACAAAGGAGGATCAGCAATTTAGGTAATGCTATCTCCCGACAGGCATCCCAGATCGCCTTTGCTTTTGATTTTCCTAATTCCTGGTGATGGTGTATGTTTTCAATCGTCACAGTGGATTCATCCACCAAAATACCAATGGCCAACGCCAAGCCTCCCAATGTCATTACATTCAGCGTTTGGCCAAATATTTTTAGACCGATGATGGCAGACAATAAGGCCAGTGGAATAGTAATTACCACGATCAAGGCGCCACGTAAGTCTTGTAAAAAGAGCAATACCATCAATCCCGTCAGTAGCGCTCCCAGGATTCCCTCTGTGGTCAGACTTCTCAATGAATTGATCACATAGCCTGACTGATCAAAAGAATAGGTGACTTTAATATCATCTGGAACAGCAGCCTGCATATCTGGCAAGGCCGCTTTTACTCGTTGCACTACATCCCAGGTGGCGGCATCGGCCCGTTTGGTAACAGGGATATACACGGAGCGTTTTCCATTGATCAGGGCATAACTGGTAGTTACATCAGCGCCTAGTTCTACATTGCCAATATCCCGGATGTACACTGCAGGACCCGCTCCCAGTTTCAAGGGCACATTCTCCAGCTCTTTCACATTTTCAACCACCGCATTCTGTGAAGTAATCAGCATCTGATCTTCTTGCCTGATATTACCTGCCGGTGTGATACTATTGGATTTGGCCAGGGCTTGCACGACCTCGTCCGGGGAAAGATTGTAATTCCTTATTTTCTCTGGATCTACTTTTATAATAACCGTTTTCTGGTTACCACCAAATGGTGGCGGAGCCGATACCCCAGGCAAAGTGGAAAACATTGGTCTGACTTTGAACAAGGCCAGGTCTTGTATTTCGCCAAGGGAGCGCGTTTCCGAAGTAAATACCAACTGTCCTACCGGAACGCTCCCTGCATCAAAGCGGGTAACAAATGGAGGCACGGTTCCTGGTGGCATAAAGGCACGGGCGCGGTTTACATAACCAACTACCTCTCCCATCGCCTGACTCATATCTGTACCTTCATTGAACTGTATTTTGATAATAGCAGCACCTTGAATCGATTTGGATTCTACGAATTTCACGCCGGTGACATACAGAAAATGGTATTCATAATAAGAAGTAATAAACCCTTCCATCTGTTCAGGAGAAAGGCCTCCATAGGGCTGGGCCACATAAATAGTAGGCGTTCCCATTTTCGGAAAGATGTCGATTTTCATGTTTTTAATACTGAGCCATGAAAAAAAGACAATCCCAATAAAGGCCACTACAACTGCCAATGGTCTACGCAATGCCATCGCTATTAATCGGATCATAACCTTGCTACTTAACCTGGTTTAAGAATAAATTCAGATCGCCACTCACAGCGGCCTTATACAATAGCGCCTTCCATACAGCCATATACGCTGTTTTATTATCAGTAGCCGCTTTCACCAATGCATACTGTGCCTGCATCAAATCAGCAAAATTCGCTAACCCCGACTGATAGCGGGATTGCATGGCTTTGTATGAAAAATTAGCAGATTCAAAATACAGCGGTGTTTCTTTAGACACCATTAAAGCGGTGCTGAGTGTGGTATCAGCCAGCTCATTCTGTTTCCTCACCTGCAATGATATCTCATTCAATTTTTCCTCGTTGGATCTGATCAGCAAATCCTGCTGCTGCACCTGAGATCTTATTTTTGCAAATTGTAAAATAGGTATGCTTAACTGCAAGCCAAGACCATAATTATATCGTTGGAAAGCAAGACCCTCAGTGGATTTCACATTACCGTTATAATCAACGCCAGAGCCTCTCGCATAGGCAGTCCCCCACATACCGAGTGTTGGCATCGTTGTTTTACCTAGTACTTTTTTACGGGCTTTGCTCAACTCAATATTGGTGGCATACAAGGAAAGCAATGGATTTTTTGCGGTATCAGCAGGTACATACGCTTCGGGGAGTCGCGTGAAGTAACTGGTATCAGTCAGTACAGGAGTGTTATCTGTTGCAAGCAACTGCGAAAGCGTAATGATAGCCTGTTCTTTATATTTACGGCTGTTCAGTAACTCCACCCTGGCTCTGGACATTTCTGCTTTCAGGAGGGCGGTATCTACACCTGGCTTGATACCACTTACAACCAATGTTCTGGCCACTGTTAAATTCGCATCCGTGCGAACAACGTTTTCCTCAAATACTTTCTCCATTTCCATCGCAGTGAGGATATCCAGGTAGGAATTGATCACCTTTATCTTATGCTGAAAGATCTCGTTGCCCGCATCGGCTTTCGCATATTGCGCACCAGCTATGGAAAAATCCACCTGAGAGGCACGCTGTCCGAAGGTAATCGGTTGCCAGTTTAACAGCAAACTAGTGGCACTGCCGAATACACCATCATAGTGATTTGCCGTGGCTGGAGGGCCGCTAATAGGTACCAGGTAGGTGGGATATGCCATGCCAGTGATGTTGTTATAAGTGGCATAATTTACTTGGTAGGCCGCATCCAGAGAAGGTATTAGGGAACTCTTACTGGCATTGATCGCCTTTTGTGACGCTTTTACTTCCCATGCTTTGGATTTTAATAATGGATAGTTATTTTCTGCTAGTTGCAACAACTCCTTCAGCGAAGTAGCCGCTGAGGATTGAGCGAATGTCGTCTCCCTAAAGCCTATCAGGCAAACGAAACATAAAAATAGCCTCAACGGCAGGCTGTACATATTCGTTGATTTAAAATTCATCGGATGGTAGTAACAGGGTAAAAATAGTAGAGAGATGGAATCTACATCCCCTCTCTCCCTGCCCAATGGTTACGAGCGCAAATATTGCAAATATAACTATCGTTTTATGGTATATTTGAAAATAGAATGGTATTAATATAGCATGCAAGCGCTGCGCCCTCCTTCCATCACCTCAGACGATTGAACATTCGTTTTCTCTTCATTCGCGCCAATCGATGGTCCATAGAAAACTTCCCGGCGCCATTGATCAAAAGAAAGATCAATATCATGGTCATCGCAAAATCAGTCCGGTATTCGTGCGCCATCGCCCAAAATCCTTTTTGCTCCAATATGGGTACTTTCGTAGCAATAAATGCCACGATCATCACTATCAGCAAGGGGATTGTTGCGAGTCGGACTAATAACCCAATAATTAACAGTAAGCCACATATTATCTCAAAACAAGCGGTAAAGTATGCCCAGAATTCTGGCTGCGGGAAGCCTATCTTTTCAAAACGTCCGGGCCCAAGATCTACTGGTAGTAGGAATTTCTGTATTCCTTCCGATAAGAATACAAGGCCTGGGATCAGGCGAATCAACAAATAGGAATAACCTAATGGTTGGCTTTCGCTTTTCATAGCAAACGGTTTGAATGGTGATGACGGCCTATAGTTTAGGAGTAAACTGTGCCAAATCATAAATGCCCAATTGCTGCTCTACTTTGGCAACCTTGTCTACAAAGGTTTCGAATCCTCCCTCTCCGAAGAGCTGGTGTTCCCGCTTTTCAAAATCTTCACCCAGACTGTCAAACTCATGTTTGCTGACGATTCCCCTCAATGCGGGGAACAATACAGTATCCTCCCGGGCTTCATGAGGCCGGTACATACGATTAAAGGATGTCAGCAGACTATTCAGTTTTCGTTTATTCTCTTCCGTTGTTATTTGCGGTTGCTTGCCCAGTTGGAGCAACTGGTCTGTAATAACACGCCCTTGTTGGTGCTGTGTTTTTAATACCTGCACCAGGTCTGTCAATTGATGGGCTTTTTCAAAACGAGGAAATAAAAAATCCTCCTCTTGTTTCTCATGGTACTCTTCTATAAAAGTTCGGATAATGCCAGCGGCATCCGTAATCAGTTGGGGATTAATTTGCTCATTGGAGGCCAGCATTTGTAGGAAATGATCGTATACCAATAAAACCCGGTTTAAGATACCGTGCTCACGCATAAGGTCCTCTGGCGGACTTATTTCCTCTTCTTCTTTTCCCTTATCCTTACAGCCGGGTAAAAGACCTATCCCCAGCATACCCGAAACAACCGTTACTTTCAGGCCGTTTTCAATAAAGTTTCTTCGACTGTGACGCGCATTGATATTAGGCTCACCATGGAGGGGTGTATGCATAGCATCGTTACTTTTATCTATGAAAAATAAAAGAGATGAAGAGTGCCAGGCTGATCCTTAATCCTGTCTACAGGGCCAAACGTATCTACATAACAAATTTCATACAATTCTTTGGTATCTAACGGTATAATTGAAAATTTCGTGGTACTAACCGTTTTTCCTGAAGGCAAGAGGAGTTTGCTCCGTTTTGCGCTTGAAATATTTCACAAAATGCGAGGGGTCATTGAAATCGAGGAGAAAGGAAATTTCAGCAATCGTATTATCTGTGTACAGCAATAAACGTTTTGCTTCGCTGATAATGAATTCAGACAACACCTCTTCTGAAGATTGATCCACTGCTTTGCGACAGGCAGCATTTAAATTCTGAGGAGAAGTACGCAGCAATTCCGCGTAATGGTGTACTTTATTTTTTACGGTTTGTTCCGCACTGAGCAGCGAGAGAAATGATTGGTACAAATTAGATGTTATCTCCACATGGCCGCTAAATTTCTTTACATCCTCCAACACGTGCGCCAGCAATGCTTTCAGCAGTCCTTCCGTCATGTGGAAAGTATATGTACCTTCCTTTTTGTTGGTTTCCGTAAGTAATTGAAAGAGCATTTGAGTGGTGGCATCATCTTTTAGGAAGACGCAACTCTCCTTGCTAAGTTGTGTAAATAAAGCTTTGAGTTCATTATCCAGGCTCTTTTCTATAAACGCCTTCTTGATGATTATGACATATCCATCTGGTTCGCTGTCCAGTTCCCAATAATGCACCTGGTCTTTTCGAATGAAATACATCACCGGCGGCGCCACCTGGAACTTTCTGGAATCAATATAATGGTAACCGTTGCCTTGTGAAAGGTACAATATCTCAAAGTAGTTATTATGCTTATGCGGCGTCGTTTTCCTGATTTCTTTTCGAAAAGGAGCTATCTTAATAGCCTTGCCAGAGTCGCTTTTATCTTTTACTTGTAAAGTGGTTACCATTATCAGTATTTTTTAACAACAGCAACAATTTCCTTCTTGCATCGGCGGACACTTCACGGTACCATAACTGCAGTATACACAACAGTCGCCCGCCAGCGGTTTAAGCCGTTCGTGGCAATTTTCACATACATAGAAATATTGGCAGGCATTGGTTGGCATGATTTCCTCCTTTTGATGCCCACATTTCGGACAGGTTATAATTGATTTCAATTCCATCATATTCATTTTAATCTAGGTGGGATACTTAAGGCAGTACTTTATAGCCGGTTTCATCTTCGATAGTAGTAGCCAATTGCTGGATGGATACCTGCGTACTGTCGTATGTCACCATCGAAATACCTTTGGCATAAAAGGTTTTAGCCTGTATAACTCCTTTCTTTTGCAGTAATGCATTGTTTACATGGCCTTCACAGGCGTCACAACTCATACCAGCTATATGTAATGTTGCTTGCTGGATATGGCTTTCATTTCCAGCTATCTTTGTTTGCGCTTGGGCCTGCGAATGGAAATACTTTTCATAATAAGGGAAGGCAGACAATAAGATGGAAACAACCGTCACTATCCAGAGAAAGGATTTTGATTGTAACCAGCTTTTCTTCTCTTCCACGCACCCACAGGCATCTTTAGGCTTTGGCTTATATGCCTGATAGAATGCAAATGCCAATACTACCGCTGTTGCAGCGAGTAAATAAGGCCGAAGCGGCGCTGCCCAACTAAATGCAGCCATTGTTCCGCCTGCGCCGCCCAAGATGGCCAATAGCGGCACAATACAGCAGAGGGAGGACGTAAACGCCAATAACAGTCCTGAACCTAGCAAAACTTTGCTATTCTTTCCGTTCTTCATACTGTTTCTACTTGATCGATGATTTTAAAAAACCCACGCAACAACTTCAAATAGGCAGGTTTGATGGAATAGAAAATAGTTTGTCCTGCTTTCCGGGAAGTAACCATGTTACCATCTTTCAATTTTCGCAGATGTTGAGAGATAGCGGGTATGCTCATGCCTAAAATATCGCTTAAATCACAGGGACAAAGCTCCTTTTCCTCTTCGAGTAAGTATAGGATTTTTAACCGTACATCGTTGCCTGCTAGCGATAAAGTACCAGATAATTGGGCAAAAGCGGCTTCATTGTCCGCTACCTTTTTCCGGCATTCATTTATCTGTATTGGGTTTGCCTGCTCCCGGATACATGTATTTCCCCTTTCCATAATCATAAAAGTAGGCATATTTGTGTATTTAAGCAAATACTTAAATACAGCACTAGTGGCTACTTTTTACCCAGTTTCAGGAACATACCCTTATCATCCGCCAGGTCTTGGATCGTTCTGTCTTCGAACAGCCTTAATAATTTCTTCTTGATCTCTTTATAATCGCTGTGCATAGGGCAAGGACTGGTATTCGAGCACTTCTTCAATCCCAGTACACATTTCTCTAGCACCTCCCCTTCTCCCATGGCGTCGAGGATGGCGCGCACAGGCTTTTTACGGCACTTGTCAGTGATATAGAATCCGCCGTTAGGGCCAGAAATGGAGTTGATCACCTTTTCATCCTTCCGCAAAGCCTGCAAAATCTTGGCGGTAAAGGAAACAGGCGCATCTATGCCACGGGCAATATCATCAATACGGCATTTACTATCCTCCGTAGTATGCTGCGCTATATATATAGTAGCCCGTAATGCGTATTCTGTCGCCTTTGAAAACATGAAATTTATTTTGAGCATCTAAATTACATGAATTGCCCATTCCAGGACGCTAAAACTTAAATTTTTCTTAATTAAAAATAATTCAGGACAATTTTGTCCTGAATAGATATATTTGCTCCATGAATCTGCTTTAAGGCAATTAGAGAATCAATGAATACAACGATCACCGGTTTCCTGGAACATCGCAAAATCCCAATGGCATGAGCCATCAACGGAAAGGCATACACGATCCGGCTCACTGCCTTAAAGATGACGGACAGTCAACTGGGATTTGGCAAAAAACATTTATGGAGAAGAGAAATTAAATAAGTTATATGCATACATTTCATATCCCGGTAATGGGATTAGCTTATACGATCGATAGTCCGATCAAAGTAGCACGATTTGGCATCTCGTCAGTTATATCAATTGTGGAAGACAGGCTGGTGGAAATGATGAGAAAGCATTACTATCCTATCATCAACCAGGAGTATACACCTATCACTGTCCATGAAGAGAACTACCGCGAGAAGCGGATCACCGATTACCTGAACCTGGTAAATACCATAGTACAAGGGCAAGTAGATAAATTGAGAAAAGCAGCCTTTGAAAAAGGTTCCGAAATTGTAAAGTACTTTGAAATGCTGCCAGAAGGCTCCATGGTAAAGCAACTGTACAAAAAGATGCAACAGGCCACCAATGCAGCGGAACAAATGGACCTACAAGCCCTATTACGCACACAAATTCAACCTGGCGCTATTGATGTAAATATCATGACGAAAACGGTAGACCCCATCACTGCATTAAAGGGGTATGCCAATAGCGACCTTACTGATTCGTCTGTGGTATTCTCTGCCGGTATGGACCCTAAGCTGTACAACTATTTGGAAAACTGTAGCCAGTTTGATGCAGATGAGACAGGTAATTTTAAGAAAAAGGTAATCGTGAAAGTGAGTGATTACCGTTCTGCCCTCATCCAAGGGAAATACTTGGCTAAAAAAGGCATTTGGGTGAGCGAATTCAGGATTGAATCTGGCTTGAATTGCGGCGGACACGCATTTGCGACGGAAGGATACCTGCTAGGCCCTATCCTGGAAGAATTTAAATCTAATAAGCAAGAATTAATCGCTTCCTTGTTTGACCTGTACAAGGCGGCAGTGATGCGGAAAAATGGTCGGGAGATAACTGCCCCTCCAGCATTAAAGTACTCTGTACAAGGTGGTATAGGCACCTACGAAGAGGATGAATTCCTCCGCAATCAATATGATATGGCCGCTACAGGATGGGGCACTCCTTTCCTACTGGTACCTGAAGCTACGACCGTTGATGAGGAGACGCTTCAAAAGCTATGCGCTGCTACGGAAAAAGAGGTGGTACTCAGTAACAGCTCTCCTTTAGGCGCCCGATTCCATTACCTGAAAGGCACTTCGGCCGAAGATGAAAGATTATCACGCATCGCTAAAGGTAAGCCAGGAAATCCTTGCACTGAGAAACACCTCTCTTTTAATACGGAATTTACTTCCGAGCCCATTTGTACGGCCTCTCATAAATACCAGCAATTAAAGATCGCTCAACTGCAATCGCTCAATTTACCAACGGACGAATACAAAAGGCAACTGGAGAGTGTTTTGGAAAAGGAATGCTTATGCGTTGGATTGAGTAATTCCGCTGCTATTCTTTATAATGAGCCTTTCGTCAGAACATTGAAGGCGGTAACCGTTTGCCCAGGCCCGAATATTGTCAATTTCTCTAAGATCGTTTCGCTGCAAACCATGACGGATCACATATACGGCCGCACCAATATCTTGCAGAACAGTGAAAGACCACATGTATTTATTGGGGAATTGCGGTTATATGTTGCTTACTTGAAAGAGCAATTGGAGCAGGACAGTCAGTCGGATCAGGTGTCAAAAAGAAAGAAATACTACACTACGTTTTTCCAAAACTTAAACGAAGGTATCGCATATTACCAACAATTAGCAGATACTATCACTGCTGCTACAGATAAGCTGAAAGCACACTTACAACAAGCCAGTACAACCTTGGAATCGCTGAGTCTACAGTATATGGCGGAACCAGTACCTTGTCATTAAAATATTGGCCACCATTAAAAAAGAAAAAGGTCGGAGTGAATCTCCGACCTTTTCATGTACCAACCATTGCTGGTCTTATTTTTCAGATGGTGTAATTCTCAATTCTTGTTTATGATTTCCCCTGATCACTTCTGTAAAATAGAAAGACCCAATTTTGTCTTCCGTCAACATTTTAAACAGTTCATCAGAAGTCTGCACCATTTTATCGCTGAACGACACTAAGATGTCGCCAGACAGGATGCCGGCTTTATCCGCCGGACTCCCTTTCTCGACTTGCGTTACAAAAAGAGCGCTTTTGTTTATCAAATGATGGTATGCTTTTAATTTTGGAACCAGTTCAATCTGTTGGAGCACTAAGCCCAGATAGGCTCTACGAACTTTCCCAAACTTCATTAACTGGTAAGCAATTTCTTTAGCGGTATTGATACTGATCGCAAAGCATATACTTTGAGCACCTTGTATCATGGCGGTATTCACGCCAATCACTTCGCCTTCGGCATTGATGAGTGGGCCGCCAGAGTTGCCTGGGTTCAGCGCCGCATCTGTTTGTATCATGCTATCCATCAGGTTACCTGCTTCGCTTCTCAGCGAGCGGCCAAGGGCACTCACGATGCCATGCGTAACGGTATGCTGAAATCCCATCGGGTTACCAATCGCGACGACCAGCTCTCCTATCCTTAATTTGGTGGAATCCCCCAACACTGCGGGCGTAAAATCGGAGGCTGATATTTTCAAAATAGCCAAGTCATTGGAAGGATCTTCTCCGATGAGTTCCGCTTCATGAAAATCACCGTCATGCAATACTACGCGAAGGCGTTTTGCTCCATGGACTACGTGACTATTGGTAAAGAGATACCCATCTGAGGAATATAAAAAACCAGAGCCGGTTCCTGTAATCCTATCCTTACCGTTAACCGCTTCTACTCGTTCAATTTTAACGACGGAGCTTTTAACTTTGTCAATAGCTCCTATTATTGTTTCAGAAAATAAATCTGTCATAATTCAGCTCCTTCTTATTGTATAAAATAATAGCAGCGAAATATGTCAATGCCGGATTTATCGCTTTAATTCCTCATTTATTATTTTAACCAGCCTATCCAAGGCTTGCCATAGATACGCGTGATTGTTCATCACCTTAGCAAGCATAATTCCTCCTTCTAGCACCATGATGATCATAAACGCATATTCATGCGCATTTACAGGTTTAAGGACCCGTGTCTCCTTACCTTCTTCAATAATGTCTGCAAGAAATCCCGCCCATCCTTTTATACTCTTTTGAACATGAGGTCTTAAAAACCGAAGGTCGGCGTTAGATTCCACTGCTGCATTCTGAATAGGGCACCCGCCTTCCTGGAGAAATTTCTTCCAGTCATGCCGGTAATATTCTGTAAATGCGATGAGTTTGTTATAGGCATTTTGATCGCTCTTAACATGCGCCATGTATCGCTGTTTCAAGCAACCGACGCTAAAGTGATATGCCTCCTTTGCGATGTCATTCTTATCCCGAAAATTCCCGTACAAGGCCCCTTTTGTAAGGCCGGTTGCTGCTTCTATGTCCGTTAGGGATGTTCCTGCGTATCCCCTTTTATTGAATACAGGAGCGCATTTCTCAATAATAAATGCCTTAGTTTTTTCGGCTTTTGACATGATTCCTACATTTTAAACAAGGTACGAAAAATATACCGATTGGTATATTTCTGGAGACACGTGTCAAAATATCAGTCGTTTCCCCTATTTATTTACAATTTTGTCAGGAAACTCAACTTACGATGTGCCAATAATAAAAAGCAACCGCCAGGATATCCAGCGGTTGCTTTCGTCGCCCGACACCGTTTCTGGTTAATCAATAATAAATATCTACAATGCCATTAGGTGTACCCTGGCTAACCACATTAGCGTGCTGGCCGCAGTCGGTAACCGCATTGGCCACTGACCATGATAATGGCGCTTGTACGCCGCCCACTCTCAGGTCAATACCACTGAGCCTTGTACTAGTGGTGTTTGGATAGTTAGAGCAGGTAGCCACGCCGTATGCTTCCAGGGATTCCGCAGCCCAGTATAAAGTGGGAATATTATAAACATTCAAATCAATGGAAGAATACCCAACGAAGGCCGATTTATAACTACCAGTACTGCTACCACCACTGAGTAGCGTCATTAATCCTTGTAAATTCGTACCTGGACTCACACGGATTAAATTACTGTAGATGGCACTATTACCTACATACCAGTTGGCAATAGCCCAATAAGCGCCGCCACCAGCAGCAGATGGCCCCCACTGCAATACTGGTTGGAGGATGTGATCTGAATTCTGTATACCATTGAAAAGGAAGATGGTCTGACCGGAATTCACAGCCGGAGCAGGTGGCACGGTCCAATTGGTATTAAAGTAGGAAATCGCAGAAGCGCTATTGTTGGTCCAGTAAGTGTAGGTGATCCAGCCGGAACCCAGTGGGAGTACACCTTTTCCTTTTGAATTGTCTGGATAGAACGGCGTCTGCCTGGCATTCTGCTCCATAGCACCATAATCTTCCAACACCTTTCCATTGCGATCATACCTGCGAAGACGATTACCTTCACCACTCAGGTATTCTCCTGTTTCAATATGATGTACTTGCGTTTTAGCCACCCAGCCTACAGGGGTAAGAACTTGGTCCTTATGATCGGCTGTTTGCATGTTAGTGGCAGGTGTCACTGCATTATTACCGGATGTGCTGTGCTGCTCTTTATTGCAGGCAGAAAATATCATAGCACTCAACAGCAAAAAAGGGATGATGTATTTGCTCATAAATAGGGGTTTGGGTTAAGAATTGTGAGTATAGGAGAAACGGATAGCTCGGGCTTATGCTAATGTAATGCACACCACTGCGATAGTTAGGAAGCGATACAAACCACGAAGAAATAAAAATCCCTGGCAACAAATGTCGCCAGGGAGCTTGAATTTTAAGAATAACCTTATTAATAGGCCACCACAATGCTCGGCATATTCGTACTAGCTTCTCTACTATTGAAACTTACATCTCCTTTTGAATCAGCCGGCCCTGCATTCATCAGCAGCAAGGAAACAATTTTATTGCTGGATGACAATATGTTATTAGCGTTTTGCGTAATATCCAGGGTATAAGTACCGGTGGAGGTAACGGTGAAAGTACCTATCAGCGTGGTATCCATTGGGGCATTATTCCAGGTGATACCCGATTCGCTCCAACTGCTGGTAGTAGTCGCATACACGGAAATGGTACGGGTAGGCGAAGTATTCACACTATTGGCATATACGCTCAGCAATGCGGAACTAACATGCGATACACCCAATGTAGAAAGGTCAAATTTCATATAGGCCTTCCTGTTATAGGAGGTAGCGTCCGACTTCACCACCAGCGAGGTAGCTGTACCATAGTTAGTGGTTGCATAAGTTCCATCGCGCACATAAGCATCTGCAATGGTAACGGTAGATGTACCAGACACGGCATGTTGGAATGCACCCATATCTGGAGACGTAATCGGTAAAGCATTACCAGCAAAATCCACGCCCCCATTGCCCGCCATCACTGCGCCCGCATTGTAACAAGGCGAGGTATTCTGCAAATTGAAAGCTGATGCAGTACTGCGACCAATGCTATAAGTAGTAGGACTAACAAACAAGGGATTACTAGTAATATTATTGCTCTGATATCCACCCCAGTTGGTAGTAAGCACATTGGCGGAAGGATAGAAACAGTTATTGACGAACCTCGCAGTGGCATCCATCGCATTTTGCGAAAAATTAGTAATTGTACCGCTGCTGTAAACGATGTTATTGGCAAACAATCCGATAAATTTCGTCTGGAAGAAATAAGTCGCATTGTTGGTCATGTAAAAGACGTTGTTATAAATTTGGTTGGTGGTTTTGGTAGAGGTATAATTAAATACTTTACTACCACCCTTGGTATCGTTTGCACTCACATTGTAACGCACAATGATACTGTCTGCATCCGGCATAAAGAGCATGAATCCACGGCTATTGTCGTGGGAATAGTTGTATTCGAAGATATCCCCTTTGGTATTGATATCGGCATCAAAAGGTTGACCGTCATTCATACCACCAGTAAGGCCATATACTTCATTATTGGCAACAAGGGTACCATGACTTCTGTATGTCCAGATACCGGCAAAGTTGGCTGCATTGGTGATACAAGCGTTTACCACTGTATTATTGGTCATTTTTGCGCCTCCAGCAACAGAAGACATTACCATACCATCGCCATAAATATTTTCCAACAGGTTGCCATCGAATACTACATTAGTGGACAAGTTATTAGTGTAAGTAGTACGTATCCCTTCTACCGCGCAGTTTTTTACATGGCAGTTCTGTACCAGTGCATCATTGAAAGTACCACTCACCAGGATACCACCAGATGCCTTATTGTAATTCGTAGTACCGTAACCGGTAGCATTCACATCATGCACATAGCAGTTTTTGATGTACACATGGGTACAAGCCAAGCTGGAATCCATGGCTGCCACTTTGATCCCAGTCAATGCCAAACCAGCGCCGGCAATCGCTGTGTTAGTCACTTCCAAGTTATTGATTTCCCAGTAAGATTGATTACTGAGTAGCACGGTCGCGAAATTGTTGGAAACGCCGCCACCGTCAATGCGTGGCTGATTACCGGTGCCATACTGGTCGATGATAATAGGGGCTGCTGCAGAACCAGATCCTTTTGGAGCGAGCTGACCTGCCCATACCCCACCAGCAAGGAAGAGAATCTTATCGCCCGGCTGGAAGATCATAGAATCCACTCTGGCAAGGGTTTGCCAAGCGGAAGTTGTACTAGTTCCATTAGCCGTATCACTACCATTGGGGTCCACATAATAGGTAGTACCACCAGGACTAACCCCTAAAACGGCGGTCGATCGGCCATTTAGCTTTTGTAGTTCAAGGACATCCCTCTTACAGGATGCAAAGAGGATGAGTGCGCACAACAGTGTTGCAAGTGTTTTCATACGAGTGTATTTATGATTGATAAAAATTGAACTTTCCTATCTCTCAAAATGGCCGCCGACTAGATAGCCAGCGGCTGTTGACTAATTCCATAATCATTATTACTCACGTCTTATCGTGATAAAGTGGTAGCATTATCGCTGCGCTGCCAGGTGCAGTTGTCGTTCAACACTTGCCCATTCCGGATAGCGCGGACTGAAATAAGGTTCTCTCCGGGCTGTAAAGGCACCTGCGGCCAAGTGGCTCTTTTGAATGCATCGGTGGTGGCTTTTCCCATCGACTTACCATTTACAAACAGCTCTACAGCGTTAGCGTTGGTGAATACTTTTATATTTGCTTTTTCTTGTTTACGAATATTATTTCTTCTCTCTGCGATATACAATACCGGTTCATTACTCCAGTTGGCCTTATAGAAGTAGAAGGCATCCTTCCGCATGCTGCGGTCATAGGTGACCAGTCCTTTGTCGTTCAGCGCTTTTACACTGCCTTCCTCTCGAATAGCGGAACCGAAGTCGCATAGGACCCATACAAATTTCCCCCAGATAAAAGGACGGCGACTCAGCTCTTCCCAGTTTTTCTCATGGTAAGCTGTTTGCCACTCTTCAGGATGAAAAGGACCGCCGGGATCTGGTGCTTGTAACACTTCTGTATGCTGGCCGATGTTGGCGCCTGCCCCGTATTCGCTTATCGCAATGGGTTTGCGCGGGAACAGATGATGGAGGCTATCCGCCCAAGTTCCCATCTCTTCAAATCGGCCACCATACCAACCAAAGTATTTGTTCCATGCGATGACATCACTGCTCTGGTTGAATTTTCCATTATCGAGGAAAGAGGCGCAGGTGGTGAGTCGGGTCGGATCTTCTGATTTGGCCAACTGATTGAGCGTATCTACAAAAGGAATCGGGTCGTCATAATCCAACTTCAGTTCATTAAACAATCCCCAAAAGCAAATAGACGGATGATTATACTGCTGACGAATCAGCTCCGTGAGTACCTGTCGGGCCTGTTGACGTAACCCGTTGCTATTTACATAGCCGGCACCGTTATAGCCCCCAGGGCCTACCAGTGGTATTTCTGTCCACAGTATGATGCCATTTGTATCTGCCAGCTCATAGAAATAATTGGAATGCGGGTAATGGGTAAGGCGCATAGCATTGGCTCCTACTTCCATTATCAGTTGCATATCTTTTTGTTGATCTTGATGGTCCATGGCAGAGCCTTTACCAGCAACGTCTTCATGCAATCCGAAGCCGTGTAGATCAGTGTTTACACCATTAAGAGAGAAACCTTTGTCGGGGTCCACTCCATAGTATCTTAACCCTAACGGCTGTACGATTTCATCTAGCACATTTCCATTTTGCATGAGCTGCACCGTTACTTTGTAGAGGTAAGGGTCTTTTCGACCGTTCCACAAGTGTGGATGCTGCATAGTGAGAGGCTGACGTATAATGCTATCCTGTCCAACAGTAGTTGTTAGGGTTGCCACCTGTTTTTGCTGGGCGTCGGTGATGATGGTGCGTAATTGCAGGTCTGTGGCCCGTTTCAGGGATAGTTTGGTAGTCACTTGCACCTGCGCTTCGTAGGCCGAAACATGTTGTTGTTGAATATATACGCCTGGCGATGCATAGTCCAACGGGGTGATGCAATCTGGCCCTGTTACAATCAGCGAGACTGGCCGGTGAATGCCGCCGTATACGTTGAAATCCCCTGATAAGGGCAACACATCGTTGCGATATGCATTACTCACCTGTATCGATAACTGGCTGTCTCCCCCCTCCTGCAAATATCCTGTAATCTCCGTGCAGAAAGCGGTATATCCGCCTTTGTGTTCTGTGACAAGTTTTTGGTTGACATATACTTCTGCTACCGCATTGGCCCCTTCCATGAAAAGGAATATGCGACGGCCTTTCCAGGCCGGCTCCAGGTGAATTTTCCGGGTGTAGATGCCGGTAGTACGATAATAGTCCATCTTACCGGCGGCTACATCACTGGCATTCCAAGTGTGTGGCAACTGTACATGTTGTACCGGTGCATTCTTTCTTACGTCATAAGCAAAACGAAAAGTCCATCCATCGTTGATGGGAATTCGCTGACGGGCTTGCTGCGCAAAGCCACAGCAGGCGCCCGTCAACAAAAAAATGGTCAGCAAAAAAGCTCTCATATCAATTATATCCTCTTCTTATTTAATGCCAGGGTTCAGTTGTGCATCTCCATACGGTATAGGCAGCCAATAACTGGCTTTTGAGATAGGACGCAGCGGCGGTAAGTCACTAGCATCCTTATTGGCATTAGCACTCTCCACTAGTTCTAGTCTTTGCAGATCAAACCAGCGGGTATATTCGCCGGCAAATTCCCAACTGCGCTCCTGTACTACTTCATTCGCGAAATCAGTAGCACTCAGGTTCGCCAGATCCGGAAGGCCTGCACGCGCACGTACCTTGTTGATAGCAGCATAAGCATCTGTGGAAGGAGCCCCAGCGCGGGCTTGCGCCTCCGCGAAAATCAGCAGCACATGTGCATAGCGGATAATCGGAGTAGACATATTGGTGCTGGAAGTAAGGTAGCCAGGCGTTGGCGTATTGATGCGAAACTTATTGTAGTAGGGATGTTTGGTGATACCATTCTGCCAGTTAATAACACCAGCAGATGTTTTGAAGGATGTATAGAAGGTCACATCTTTTCTTTTGCCAGCGGGGAAGTTGTTATAGAAATTAATTTCGGTGAAATAGTCGTCCCAGCCACCTTCGTCTGAAGGCATAGATGATTTGCCATATACACTGTTGCCATTACCGCAGCTCGCACAAAACTGGAAAGCAAATACTTCTTCTGGCGTGCCAATGCTGGCAGGCGTTCCAGACCACAGTTGTGCCAAATCAGGTACGAGATCAAAGCCATATGCGCCTTTATTGTCAATCACCTCTTTTGCTTTGGCCGCTGCCAGCGCATATTTGGAGGCATCTTTGATAGGCCAGCCGCCTTCCGTGAGATATACATCTGCCAACAACGCTTTGGCCGCGCCGGCATTCGCTCTTCCAGGTGCAGCTTTTGTATTGGACAACATTTTTTCTGCCTGTTGCAGATCGCTTTCAATCAATTTATATACATCCTGCGGGGTACTCTTTTTTACATTATACACGTCTGCGCTGTAATCGGCAGTGGTAATCAATGGGATATTGCCCCAAAGTCTTACCAGCCAATAGTAAGAGAACGCCCGGATAAAATAGGCCTCCCCTGCCAACGGATTGATGACAGCAGGATCACCGCTCACTTTTGTATAATTAGCAATCACATTGTTCGCATTCTGTATGGCCTTATAGCAGCCCAACCAAATCACGTTAATGCGACTGTTGGTAGCATTAACGGCAAACTGGTCCATCTCTCGTAACTCCTGTTTATTACTGGCTGGATGAGTAGTGAGGTCTTCACTACCCATTAGCACAGCAACGATGGCGGAGGATGCAAAACCAGATGTATAGCCGTTCTTTAAAGGCTGGTAAGCCCCTAGCACGGCTGCTTGCAATCCGGGGATACTGTTCACTGCTCCTGCACCGGTGAGCTGCCCATTTGGGTCTTCCTGCAAAGTTTTATTGCAGGAGGAAAATGTAAGCGCGCTCAACAGCGATATAATTGCGAAATATTTCATGGTCGATCTTTTTAGAATTTAAAGTTGAAGCCCAGGGTTACTGTTTTTGCATTTGGATAGGAACCATAGTCGATACCCTGGTTCACATCTGCGCCTGCCCCGGAGGTTACGCTGTTCGTTTCAGGATCAAAGCCTTTGTATTTAGTGATGGTAATCAGGTTGGTACCACTGAGCGATACAGTGATGCCAGGCCTGTGCAAGAGCGACTTCGGCAGTTCATAGCTCAGTCCAATATTCTTAAAACGTATAAAGCTGCCGTTTTCCAGGAAACGTGTACTGAGGGTATAATTCTTATTGGTTTTGCTGAAAGCAGGAATATCCGATGTTTCATTCACACCTGGGATATAACGGTTACGGATATCCGCAATGGTAGCTTGTCTTACATCCGAATTGGCGGTGATACCAGCGGCATAGGTGTAATCCAGTTTATCGAAGCCGGAAAGGGATTGCAGGAAGATGTTGAGGGTAAGACCTTTATAAGTAAAGCTATTGTTCCAGCCCCAAGAATATTTCGGCAGACCGTTACCGATCACATGGTAGTCGGCGCCATTGATAATGTTATTGCCATCCAGGTCTTGGTAGCGGGCATCTCCTGGCTGTGCGCCAAATTTGGCGGCATCTGCTGCATCTTTAGGCTTCCAAGTACCCAAGTAAGTGAGGCCCCAGTAAGATCCCATACGTTGTCCGGGGATCAGCACAAACTCCGACTGAGTGGATAATCCCGATCCTACATTGGAACCGGTAAACAAGGTATCTTGTCCTTGTACCAGTTGTTTCACGGTATTGTTGAGCACCGCGAAATTGAAAGAACTGGTCCATTTGAAGTCTTTGGTCATCACAGGTGTACCACTCACCGTTAATTCGATACCTTTATTTTGCACCTTACCTACATTGGACAACACAGATCCACCGCCGGCATATGCTGGCACCGCCACTGATAACAACAGGTTATTGGTATTCTTCACATAATAATCTGCTGATACGGACAATCTGTTTTGCAGGAAGTCCGCATCCACTCCGATATCTGCCTGACGAGTGGTTTCCCATTTCAGGTTCGGGTTACCGGGATTGCCTAATAAAATGCCCGGTGTAACCGTGCCCGTAGTAAATGCGGTTGTCACATTGCTATAAGTGGTCAGTGTTTGGTAAGGATTGATGGCTTGGTTACCTGTTACACCATAGCCTGCACGTATTTTCAGGTTATCGAATTTATGGAGCGCCTTAATAAATGGTTCTTCAGACAAACGCCAGGCCACGCCGGCAGAAGGAAATACGCTATACTGGTTGTTGCCCTGGAACTTGGAAGAACCATCGCGACGCAAAGAAGCGGTCAGTAAATATTTATCCTTGAAGCTGTAGTTCACCCTACCGAGATAAGAGTACAACGAATAATTAGAATAGGTGGTTCCCACGCCATAAGTGGCTGCTAAGGCCAGGTTGTAAGCTTCCATAGAAGGGTACGTGAGATTATTACCACTGGCATTAAATCCGTTGGAAGTAAACGACTGCACTTCAAAAACACCCATTAGCGTCAAACGGTGATCTGTGCCAAAGAGATGCGTATAGGTAAGATTATTGGTGCTCTGCAAGGCGATGCCTTCTAAAGAACTGCGACTGGCAGAAGGTAAATTCTGGCTCACTGCCGGACCGGTATAGTTACGGCCTTGGGCATTAGTATAGTTCACGCCACCAGACACATCGAGGGACAGTCCTGGAATGAACTCATAACGCAGTCCGAGCATTAGGTTGGCCGCGGTATTATCGTTGCGCATACTCTGGTCTTTCGCGATCGCTACCGGATTGTAGGTAATAGAGCTGATTGGATCATTGAGCGTGTAATTTCCTTTCGCATCATACACAGGCAAGGTGGGCGACCACGCGATCGCTTGTGTTACTGGTGAGAAGCGGCCCAGGTTACCGGTGGTATTACAAGATTGGAGTCTGGCTGCAGATACGTTGAGATGCAGGCTCAGTTTATCCGTGAGCTGCGATTGCAGGTTACTACGGAACGCATATCTTTTCAGGTAAGAGTTGATGATTACCCCTTGCTGATCGAGGTAGTTACCGCTGATATAGAAAGATGTTTTGTCCGTACCACCGCTAATGCCCAACTGGTATTCCTGGGTGGGTGCGGTGCGAAATATTTCGTCTTGCCAGTTGGTGCCCCCTGTTTTCCTGAATTGCGCAATCTGATCGGGGGTGAAGATAGGAGAAGTACCAGTGGCTGCTGCGTTGGCATTGGCAGTTTCGGCGAAATCAGCGGCATTGAGGAGATCCAGTTTTTTAATTACGCGGGAAGAAGAGAAACGGGGAGAAAAATCCACCTGCAACTGTCCGGGCTTACCGCGTTTGGTTGTAATGAGTACCACCCCATTGGCACCGCGACTACCATAAATAGCCGTGGCAGAGGCGTCTTTCAAGACTTCCATACTTTCGATATCTGCGGGATTGAGGGTGCTATAGTCGGCGCCCACAAAGCCATCGATCACATACAAGGGATTGTTGTCTCCCTTTATCGAATTATTACCCCTGATTCTTACAGATACATTCCCACCGGGCGCCCCTGCATTGGAGGTTACCTGTACGCCCGCAGAACGACCCTGTAATATTTGGGAGACCGATGTGATGGGTTGGTCTTTAAAATCTTTTGTGGAGATAGAGGTCAGTGCACCGGTAAGGTCTTTTTTACGTTGCACGCCATAACCGACTACCACTACGTCGCTGATGGTCCTTACTTTGGAATGGAGGGCCATTAAATAAGTGCTGCCATCTCCTATGGTTTGTTCATCTCCTTCATAATTAACGGAGGAAAATCGCAATACATCGCCTTTGGCCGCCAGTATGCCGAAGCTTCCGGCACTGTCTGTTACGGCTCCCTGATGTTTGCCTTTCACGGTCACGTTGATACCTGGCAGCGGATGGCCCATGTCATCCAGTACCGTGCCTTTAATCTTTTTTTCCTGGGCAAATAATAATACGGGGACACATAATACCCAGACAAATACAATTCTCGGAAACATAGATTTCAGTTTTTCGTCAGTGGAACAGCTAAGATTTGCTGTATTCAAAAATCCCTGTATTTACAGGGAAGGCAGGGGTAAAATTTTAAGTAAATAGGGGTAATTTTAGAAACAGCGCGCTTTTTTTAGGGGTAAAATCATAATATTATACCAACTGTTTCCACGAAGATGTCACGCATTCTATTTTTCATCTGGCTATGCCTTATATGTCATGTGTCGGTGGCACAACATATTCTCTTCGACAACCTGACCACTGAGAATGGCCTCTCGCAGAATGCGGTGCTATCCATTTGTCAGGATAGCCGGGGATTTATGTGGTATGGCACCCAAAATGGGCTTAATAAATATGATACCCGGGGATTTAAAATATATCGTCATCTGCCTACGGATAGCACTAGTCTGTCCTCCAATTATATTACCTGTATCCTCCAAGACCGCCACCAGCATCTCTGGATAGGTACCCGCGATGGCCTGAACCGCTATTGTCCCGAAATGGACAATTTTAAAAGGGCATCTGTCACCGGCGCTATCAGTTACTTGTATGAAGATCGGGCAGGGACGATTTGGGTATGGGCAGCCACTGGTCTTTTCCGGCTGCAGACTGCCGATACGTTTACGCCCGTCCCCCTGCCGGATTCCATTGCAGGCCTGGGCGGTATCAGCATGCGCACCATCTTCCAGGACCATACCGGCCTATATTGGTTGGGTACTTCTGCGGGCCTCACCTCCATGACAACTGATCATCGCTTCCATACCTACCATCATACCAATGCGCCCAACAGTTTGAGTGATGATTATGTCACCTGTATGACGGAAGATAATACCCAACGACTCTGGGTAGGCACTTTGCACGGCGGGGTTAATCTCTTCCACCGCGAGAATAGTACCTTCAGCCGTTTTACAGAATCAGCGGGCGTTTCCGGACCGGTGAACAACAATATCCGCATCATGCAATGTGATAGCACCGGCAATATCTGGATTGGTACCCTGGGTGGCCTTAGCCTCTTAGCCCCTGCACAGCAGCAATTCACGCATTATCGGCACGATCCAGAAGATAAAAACAGCCTTAGTCATAATTCTATCTATAGTATTTATATCGACCGCCAGTCCACGGTATGGATTGGCACCTATTGGGGTGGCATTAACAGCGTGGCCCCTTATGGCGCTGCGTTCCATGCTTTCCAGGCCGGCAAATACCATCCGGGCATCAATAATAATGTGGTCAGCGCCCTCTGGGAAGATGGTCATCACAACCTATGGGTAGGTACCGAAGGCAATGGCCTCAACTTCCTCGACCGAAACCAGGACCAAGTAACCCTCTACCGACAGCAGTTGGATGTGCCGTCTTCTCTCGGTTCTAATCTCATCAAGGTGATCTATGGGGATCGGGAAGGCAATATATGGGTGGGCACTCACGGCGGTGGTCTCAACTTATTTCTCCCCCGCCAACAGCAGTTTGAAAGAATACTCTACAAAGAAAATGATCCGCTTACGCTCAGCTCCGAAATAGTGTCACTATTGGAAGATGACGACAACAATTTCTGGATCGGTACCCAGAACGGCCTGCTGATCTACAAAAAGAACGGGACAAAATTGCAACAAGCACTCTCCTTCCCCTTTCAGCAGCAAATCGGTCAGAAGGCAGTGAAAGCCCTGTTACAAACACATGATCACAACATCTGGATTGGCACTACAGACGGATTATACCGCATCGACCCTCTTCATAAAAAATTACATACCTGGACCCATCAACAAGGATTACCGGGGAATGATATCAATTGCCTGTATGAAGATGAGCATGGCAATGTTTGGGCGGGGTTTTATTACGAAGGACTGGCCCAAGTGCACCCAGACAGCATTACCACCTATACAGAAAAGAACGGTCTCTGCAACAATAATGTGGTAGCTATTCTCGGAGAAGGCCATCACCTGTGGATTAGCACCAGCAACGGCCTTTCGCGCTTCAACACCGATAATAAAGAGTTCAAAAGCTACTATAAAAGCGATGGCCTCCGTGGCAATACCTTCAATGTCAATTCTTGCCTGCGTACTAGCAACGGGGAAATGCTTTTCGGCGGATTCAATGGCCTCACCAGTTTCTATCCTTCACAGATAGAAAGTAACAACTGGGCTCCACCCATTGTAATAACGAAACTCAGGGTATTTAACCAGCCTGTGAGCGCCGGTGGCCCTGATGGGCTATTACAGCGAGATATCAGTCTCACGGATCACATCACCTTCTCTTATAAGCAGAATGCGTTCACGTTGGAATTTGCCGCACTGAATTATATCCGACCCAACAAAAACCGTTATGCCTATAAGCTGAAAGGCTTCGATGACAACTGGAACTATACGTCTACCCCTACTGCTACCTATATGAATCTGCCGCCTGGCAGCTATACTTTCCTGGTAAAGGGCACCAACAATGATGGCGTATGGAGCAGTGAAGCGATGTTGCACCTGCAAGTACGCCCGCCTTTTTGGAAAACCGTGTGGGCATACCTGTTATACATACTGCTGGCAGCTACGCTTACCTTTTTTATTGTACGGTATTTTCTATTGCAGGCACTGCTAAAGAAAGACCAGGAACTCACTCGCTTCAAACTGTCTTTCTTTACCAATATCGGGCATGAGATCAGAACACATTTGTCGCTCATCAACGGTCCGGTAGATGAGCTGGTACACAATACTAACGGCAACGAACACACGCAGCGACAGTTGCATACCATTAAAACCAATGCCGATAGTCTGTTGCAACTCGTTACCGAGCTAATGGATTTCCGGAAGGCCGAAACTGGTCATCTCCAGTTACATATAGCTCCAGGCAATGTGGTGGCCTTTCTCCGACATATTTACGACACCTTCTACGAACTGTCTGTTTCCAAAAATATCAGCATGGATTTCATTGGCGCTGCGGATAATATTCAGTTATATTTCGATCCTGTGCAATTGGAAAAGGTCTGTTACAATCTCTTGTCGAACGCCTTCAAATTCACGCCAGTGGGCGGTCATATCAGTATCGCAGTGGAAGAGCAACATGATACAGTTGTCATCACTATAACTGATAATGGTAAAGGTATTGCTCCTGAAAATCTCCATAAGCTGTTTAGTAATTATTTCCAGGAAGGCGACCAGTCTAAGAATACCGGTTATGGCATAGGTCTGGCGCTGGCCAAGAGCATTATTGAAACACACCGAGGTACTATCAGTGCATCCAGTGGCGAAAAAACGGTTTTCAAAGTAACGCTATTAAAAGGCCATGCCCATTTCCCGGCGGCTTGGGTGAGTGAGGCCACACAAGAGTTCAGTCCTACCCTATTAACCCCCATGATGCCTGCGAGCCCCCTCAGCCCAGTATCCACCACGGAAAATAGTTCCTGCACCATTCTGCTGGTAGAAGATAATGCCGAGATACGTGCCTTCATCCGGCAGTCGCTCACCGGTTACCGGATCATTGAAAGCGTAAACGGACGGCAGGGCCTGGAAATGGCCAACAGCCTGCTTCCCGACATCATCATCAGCGATGTAATGATGCCTGAAATGGATGGTTATACCTTATGCGAACAGCTCAAATCCAACACGGCTACCAGTCATATCCCCATTATCTTGCTCACCGCAATGTCTACCCAAGCCAATCATATTAGTGGGCTGAGAATGGGCGCAGACATTTATCTCACGAAACCATTTAGCATACAGGTCTTACAACTACACCTCCACAACCTGTTACAATTGCGCAGCCGCATGCAAGAATGGGTAAAGCAACAACTGGTATTTCCTCCTGAAACAGTGCCAATTGTGGATATCCCGGTGCCATTGCCCTTGGAAGATGAGTTTCTGCAAAAGGTGGTGGGCATCATTGAAGAGAATATAGACGAGCCGGAGTTTGGCGTCGCCATGCTATCCCAGCAGGTGAACATGAGTCATCCAGTGCTCTATAAAAAACTCGATGCGCTCACGGGAATGTCTGTAAATGATTTCATCAAAGCAGTACGTTTCCGCAAAGCCACGGAGCTACTAAAAACAAAACGATATACTATCTCAGAAGTGGCTTACATGGTGGGTTTCAGCGACCGTAAATATTTCAGCAAGGAGTTCAAGAAACATTTTGGTAAGACACCTACTGAATTTGTGGACAGTATGGCATAAAATACAATTGCATGATAAAATAAAGGTTTCAAGGTGACAAATATCACCTTTTAAATTAGGAATGTATGGCAACTTCGCTGTATAATATTTCTTTCAATCATGCAAATAGAACAGATTTATACAGGCTGCTTATCTCAAGGCGCCTACTATATTGAAAGCCAAGGCGAGGCTGCCATCATAGACCCATTAAGAGAAACTGCACCATATATCCACCGAGCTGAAAAAGACGGCGCAAAGATTAAATATATTTTTGAAACCCATTTTCACGCTGACTTCGTAAGTGGTCACATAGACCTGGCCAGTAAAACAGGCGCCACTATTATATATGGACCTACCGCTCAACCTGATTTCAAAGCATATATTGCCAAAGATAACGAGGAATTTATTGTAGGAGATCTCCGTATCATCGTCCTACATACTCCTGGTCATACCATGGAAAGCATCTGTTTATTATTGAAAAATGCAGATGGAAAGGACATCGGATTATTCTCTGGGGATACGCTTTTTATTGGCGATGTAGGTCGTCCAGACCTGGCGCAGAAAATAAACAGTGATCTCACACAAGAAAAGCTGGCAGGGCATCTGTATGAGTCGCTACATCATAAAATCATGCCACTTGCCGATGATATCATTGTATATCCGGCACATGGCTCCGGATCTGCTTGTGGTAAAAATATGAGTGCAGAGAGAACGGATACGCTGGGTCATCAGAAAGCAGTGAACTATGCTTTACAACCCATATCCAAAGAGACTTTCATCAAAGAAGTAACAACCGGTTTGATGCCGCCACCTGCTTATTTCCCATTAAACGTTATGATGAATATTCACGGATATGAAAGCATCGATAACGTCCTGAAAAATGGCTTACAATCCCTTACGGCTGACGCTTTTGAAGAGGCGGCCAATGCCACTGGTGCTATCATACTCGATACCCGTGATCCAGAGGTATTCGCACAAGCGTTCATTCCCAATGCGATCAATATTGGTCTCAACGGTAGCTTTGCGCCTTGGGTAGGTACACTGGTGCCTGATATCACACAACCTATTTTGTTCATTTGCGATGCAGGCCGCGAAGCAGAAGTGGTTATCAGATTGGCGCGTGTAGGGTATGATCATACGATTGGCTTCTTGGAAGGTGGTTTCAACAGTTGGAAAATAGCGGGGAAAGAAACAGACAATATTCCTGTTATCAATGCCACAGCACTTGCCGAGGAAATAAAAACAAACAAAGAGGCGGTCATCATGGATGTACGCAGATCCAGCGAACATATGTCCGAGCACCTAATGGATGCCATTAATATACCACTGGATTATATAAATGATCATCTGAGTGAGATCAACAAGAACACCACCTATTTTGTACACTGTGTAGGTGGATACCGCTCCATGATTTTCAGTTCTATCCTGAGATCGCGTGGATATACCAATCTGGTGAATGTGACGGGTGGATTCAAAGGCATCAAAGAAAGTGGCTTGTTCACTATTAGTAATTACGTTTCGCCCAATACGATGCTTTAGCAATTAGATATAGAAACAGCCATGTAACCCATCAGCGCCTTATGACCGCTGATGGGTTCCTCCTATTTATTACCCAGCGCGGGATTCTCAAAATAACTATTAAGATATTGACTCGGCGATTTTCCCGTAACGCTTTTAAACACCCGGTTAAAATTGGTAATACTATTGAATCCGCAGGTATACGCAACAGTAGCAATATTATCATAATTACCATCTGTCAGTTTTTTACATGCCTCATTAATCCTTACTTCATTGAGAAAGGACACAAAGGTGTGTAAAGTATGTTTTTTGAAGAACCGACAGAAAGCATGAGGAGTCATGTGGACCTGACTGGCGGCATCTTCCAGGGTAATCGCCTTATCATAATGTTGCATGATGTAATTGTAGATATTGCCGATACGGATACCATCATGATCGCTCACTGTTACTTTGTTACTACCAGATGCCAGCGGGGTAATATCCGGGCAACTAGCTAATAACCGTAGGAGTTCCACAAAATGCATCAACTGTTCTACGCCAGTACTGTTGCTGATACGCAGCATCTGTCCGGATATTGCAGTAGTTTGTGAGGCAGGTACTTTAAAACCTCCCTGACGTTGCTGTATGAAATTCTTTAACTGCTTGATTTCCGGCAGATTAAAAAAAGCTGACAAAGCACCTTCGGGATTAAAGAAGATGACCAAGGCCATGATCTTTTTCCGACTTCTCGGCAAAAAATATCCAGGGTCACTTTTAAAGATATGAGGCTGGTTGGCCCCCAACCAGAAAATTTCATTCGAGCGAAAGGTATGCATATTATTATCCGCTACCAATGTGCCTTCCCCTTGTTGAATCCAGCTAAGCTGCACTTCCTGGTGCCGATGCAGATGAGGGTAAAAGTATGGTAGCACATCTTGCTGTACGATGATAGATTTATCTAACGCTACTGGTACGGTAAATTGTAAAACTTTCATGATGCTGATGGTTGATATTATAGGGAGACACGATCTCACTACCCATAAATATTACAAATATTGACCGGAAATGACCGCATAATACTAATTAATAGGTTAAAAAATTGCTACTCCGGGCAAATTTTCTCCCATAAAGGCAAAACTGGTTAATATCAGGTTACAATTGATTACAATCGGGTAGGTGGACTGATGTTGATTGGAATACTTTTGAAAAAAACTATTGCATATGTCGGCTATCGATTGGAAAGGGATATTTCCCGCCATCACTACTAAATTTACTGCTACAGACGAATTGGATCTGTCATTGTTTGAAAGAAATCTGCAAGCGCAACTGGCAGCAGGGATCGACGGTATTGTACTCGGCGGGTCACTGGGAGAAGCCAGCACACTCACCACTGCGGAAAAAGAAACACTCACCAAGTTCACCGTCGAAAAAGTAGCGGGTAAAATCCCGGTTGTCTTGAACATCGCGGAAGGCTCCACCCAGGAAGCCATCACACAAGCCAACCTGGCCCAACAATGGGGCGCCCAAGGTTTGATGCTCCTCCCGCCTATGCGTTACAAAACAGATGAAAGGGAAACGACCACCTGGTTTAAGACAATAGCCCAAGCCACCCCTCTGCCGATTATGGTCTATAATAATCCGGTCGATTATAAGATTGAAGTGACGCTCGATATATTTGAACAACTGCAAGAGCTGCCCAATATCCAGGCGGTAAAAGAATCGACCCGCGATGTTTCCAATGTAACCCGCTTGATCAATCGATTTGGCGACCGCTTCAAAATTCTATGTGGCGTAGACACCCTCGCCCTCGAGGAATTGATGCTAGGCGCTCACGGTTGGGTTGGTGGCTTGGTAGCGGCTTTCCCGGCAGAAACAGTAGCCGTATACCGACTGGCAAAAGCTGGCCGTATGAAAGAAGCATTGGATATCTACCGCTGGTTCCTACCATTACTGGAACTAGACCTCCATCCAAAGCTGGTACAGTACATTAAACTGGCAGAGGCGGAAGCTGGTCTGGGTAGCGAACATGTGAGAGCTCCAAGATTACTGCTGACAGGGACCGAAAGAGAAAAAGTATTACAGGTCATCCACACCGCGTTGGCAAAACGCCCTTCCCTGCCGGATTATCTTTCCCTGTAACCATCCAAAAATATGGACAGCATGCATGTAGATACTATAATGCAACAGGCTTCTCAAGCCTTTGAACAATACAAACGGATAAAACCGGCACAGCGGGCAGCTTTCCTCGAAACGATCGCGGCGGAAATTGTTGCACGAAAGGATATGCTGGTACAGATGGCAGGAGAAGAAACTAATCTTCCTGCCGCCAGGTTAAATGGAGAAATTGGTCGTACTACCCATCAACTACAAATGTTTGCTAACCTGATAAAGGAAGGCAGTTGGGTAGAAGCAGTCATTGATACCAAGCCCAATATTCGGAAGATGTTAATTCCAGTGGGCCCTGTAGTGGTGTTTGGCGCCAGCAATTTCCCATTTGCTTTTTCAACAGCCGGCGGCGATACCGCCAGCGCATTGGCTGCTGGTGCTTCGGTAGTCATCAAAGGACACCCTGCCCACCAGCGTACCTCGCTGTTGGTATTTGAAGCGATACAAGCGGCTATCACGCAAAGTGGCATGCCACTCTACACTGTGCAACACGTAACAGGCGATTATCACATCGGCAAAGAACTGGTGATGCATCCCGCTACTACCAGCGTGGGCTTTACGGGTTCTTTCCAAGGCGGTAAAGCATTAGTAGCATATGCTGCGCAAAGGGAAACGCCCATCCCCGTATTTGCGGAAATGGGAAGCGTTAACCCGGTGGTTTTGCTGCCAGAAGCGCTACAAACAAGGGCTACAGAACTAGCTACCACCTTCGCCACTTCTATCACCCTCGGAGCCGGACAGTTCTGCACCAATCCTGGCTTGCTGATTGGTTTGCAAAGCGAGGCTTTCACCCAATTTCAGCAACTGCTCGGTGCAGCCATGGAGCAAACATCGCCACAACGCATGTTGCACCCAGGTATCCACCAGGCCTTCCTAAAAGGGCGTAGTGAGATGCTAGCGCAACAAGAGGTTAGCTTGCTGGAACATCCTGCTCAGATAGTGGATGATACCATGGTAGGTCCATCATTGGCACTGACCTCCGGAGCTGCTCTCCTGGCTAATCCAGCGCTGAAAGAGGAAGTCTTTGGACCGCATGCTTTGCTGGTAGCTTGTAAAGACAAAGCAGAACTCTTACAGGTGCTTAAAAGTTTGAAAGGACAACTCACCACCAGCATTATGGCAACCACCAATGATTTGGCAAACTGGCAAGAAGTAGTGGAGCTACAAATATCCTTGGCGGGCCGCATCATTCTGAACAATCCACCTACCGGCGTAGAGGTATGTGCTGCCATGATGCACGGCGGCCCTTACCCAGCTACAACGGATGCTCGCTATACCTCCGTAGGTACCGCCGCTATCCGTCGCTGGGTGCGACCTATCTGCTTCCAGCAGTTTAGCGATGACCTATTGCCAGACGAATTAAAGCAAAACAATCCTTGTGGTATATGGAGATTAGTGGATAACACGTTTACCCGGTAATTATCCACCACATCCTGTATTATTCATTGCAAAAAAGTCAACCTGTGAAACATACTTTTTTTTGTATAGATGCACATACCTGCGGTAATCCGGTAAGACTCGTTGCTGGCGGCGCTCCAGTGCTGGAGGGGAACAATATGAGCGAAAAACGTAACTACTTCCTGGAGAAATATGACTGGATCAGAAAGGGGCTGATGTTTGAGCCTCGTGGTCATGATATGATGAGTGGTAGTATGTTATACCCTCCTCATGATCCTATCAACGATGTAGCAGTCCTATTCATCGAAACGAGTGGCTGTTTACCGATGTGTGGACATGGTACAATCGGTACCATTACCATCGCATTAGAAGAAGGACTGATAAAGCCTAAAACGCCAGGCATCGTAAGAATGGAAGCACCAGCCGGCCTAGTGGAGATCAGTTATAAACAAGAAGGCAATAAAGTAAAGAGTGTAAAACTAACCAACGTTGCTTCTTATTTGGCAGCAACGGATATTGAAGTGGAATGCCCAGACCTAGGGTTATTAAAGGTAGACGTGTCTTACGGCGGTAATTTTTACGCCATTGTAGATGTACAGGAAAATTTCCCTGGCATGGAACACTACACCGCGTCTCAATTGATCGGATGGGCAAGGGAATTACGGAAACGAATAAACGAAAAACACACATTCGTACATCCAGATAATCCGCATATCAATGGTTGCTCCCATGTATTGTGGACAGGAGCGGTACTGGATAAAACATCAACCGCCCGGAATGCAGTATTTTATGGCGACAAGGCAATAGACCGCTCTCCCTGTGGTACCGGCACTTCTGCCCGGATGGCACAATGGTATGCAAAAGGCAAGTTGAAAAAAGGAGATGAATTTGTCCATGAAAGTATCATTGGCTCTCGTTTTATTGGTAGAATAGAGGAGGAAACCAACGTAGGGGGCATCCCTGCCATCCGACCTAGTATTGAAGGATGGGCCAGGGTTTATGGGTATAACACGATTTCAATTGATCCGGAAGATGATCCATATGCTTATGGATTACAGGTAATATAAACTGACTATGAAAGTAATCATTATTGGAGGCGGCATCATCGGGCTTAGTAGTGCGCTTTACCTACAACAGGCAGGTTGCAGCGTAACGGTAGTAGACCGCTCAGACATGCTACAGGGATGCTCTTACGGCAATGCAGGCTATATATGTCCAAGTCACTTTGTGCCACTCGCTACACCGGGTATTGTAAGACAAGGACTAAAATGGATGTTGAATGCCAAAAGCCCTTTTTATATAAAACCTTCTCTGAACAAGGACTTGGTAAACTGGGGCTTGAAATTCATGAAAAGCGCCACCCGAACGCATGTAGAACGTTCTGCCGTACCATTACGGGATATATCCTTGCTGAGTAAACAACTCTATGAAGAATGGACCTCCACGCCGGGTATTGATTTCTCCTACGAACCCATTGGTATGATGGAGCTTTTTAAAACAGACGAACATGCACATCACGCCATCGAAACAGTAGAAAAAGCGACGGCACTGGGTATTGAAGCCAAGATACTTGGAAAAGAAGAGCTGAGCCAAATGGAACCAGGCGTTACCATCGAGGCGGCAGGAGCCGTTTATTTTCCTGGCGACTCGCAGCTTTATCCCAATCAACTGATGCATAACCTCCGTGGATACCTGGAGCGCTCAGGCGTTCAGTTTATACGTCACCGTGAGGTAACCGATTTTGTAACAGCAGGAAATTCGATTAAAGCAGTGAAGGCCTCCGGCGAGGTAATAGACGCTGATCATGTTGTTTTGGCTGCCGGCGTATGGAGCGCCTCCCTAGCGCAACGATTTGGCCTTAACATACCAATGGTAGGCGGACGTGGCTATTCTATTACCTTTGAAGATGCTCCCTATAAACTGCGGCATTCCATCATTCTCAGCGAAGCCCGAGTAGCCATCTCTCCCATGAATGGCAATAAGGTTCGCTTTGGTGGTACCATGGAGATCACACCGTTGAACACACCACCCCGTATGCAAAGGGTACAAGGAATAGTGGAGTCCGTAAAACAGTATTTCCCCTCCTACGACATCCCAGTGCCACCTGCCGAAAAAGTGTGGTACGGCTATCGTCCTTGCAGTGCGGACGGACTGCCTTACATCGGTAATTTGTCTCACTATACCAACGTTACTATCGCTACAGGTCATTCTATGCTGGGTATTAGCCTGGGTGCAGCCACCGGAAAACTAGTATCAGAACTGGTAACGGGATTACCTACATCCATGGATCTACGGCCTTTCAACCCAGAGCGGTTTTGTTAACCCAATAAATGCGCAATAGATAGCCCTTGCCCGACTTAGTTAATTAGCTTGCTATTGATCAGACCGATCACCTGCTCTTTATAAGTAGGCCCAATCGGCACTAGAATGCCATTCGACAGTAGAACCGCACCGCCTTTCAGTCCGGTAATATGTTTAATGGATACAATACTGGATTTCTGAATGCGACAAAAATCATTACACGATAAGCGGGACTCCAGATCTTTGAGGTTGAGGAGTGTCATTGTTTTCATAGTACCATGATAAATGGTGACATAATTTTTTGCGCCTTCAATCTGAATGATGTCAGAAATATTTATTCTTTCCAGATTCCCTTTTGTGCCGGTCTTTACGAAAAAATGATCTGCTTCCTGTATAGGGTTTTGCTCCTGGAATTTATGGATCGCCTGCAAGAATCTTTCATAACGGATTGGCTTTACCAAGTAATCCACCACATTTAGATTAAAAGCTTCCACCGCGTAATTGGTGTAAGCAGTGGTAAAAATGATGGCAGTCTGTCCTTTCTGATTTGCAGCTATTTCCATTCCATTCAATAATGGCATTTCTATATCACAAAGCATTAAATCAATCTCGTGCTGCCGACAATAGTGAATGGCTTCCCTACTGTCGGAAAATGTTGCCAGCAACTGCAGTGATGGCGTCATGTCAATATAATATTTCATGACGTCAATCGCTGCAGGTTCATCATCAATTACAATAACTTTAATGGCCATTATTTCAAAGGAATAGTAAGTTTAATAAGATAAGTTTCCAAAGTCTCTTCAATCTGCATATCATAACTGCTACCATAGGTCATTTGAAGTCTTCCTCGCATATTTGAAATACCTAATTTAGTGGAATGAATACCTGTACTGCGAGGCTTTTTCTGATTCTCACAGCTAAAGTGCAGTTGCGTCTCGCTGATCCATAATTTCATTCGGATTGGTTTGAGCGGATTGGTAGCATCGGCATGTTTCACCGCATTTTCAACAACGGTAATCAAAACAAACGGTATAATCCTCTCCCCACCTAAGTTTCCCGTCATTTCAAAATTGGTATAAAATCGATCGCCAAAACGGAGTGAATTCATTTGCAAGAACTTCTCTATATAAGTCACCTCATTTTTTAGGAAAACCATGCCATCCCCTTGTTCATGAGAGGTATCAAAGGCATACTTCATGATTTCTGAAAGCGTCAGAATGCCTTCTGACAGCTCATTTGAATGCGGCAGTGATTTTGAATATAAATAATTGAGTGAATTGAATAAAAAATGAGGATTTACTTGGGCTTTCAACAATTCGAATTCTGCATCTTTCTTTCCCAGCTCTAGCCTGGCATTTTCCAATTCTAGTTGCTTGTTCCGCGCCTTCACATCATTTGAAACGGCCACTTTGACGAGTAGAATTGTCAGCACAGATATAATCGCTACCCCCAACAGGCTATCGGATAAAAATGCAATGGGGTCTGTAAAAAATAAATTAAACGTTTCCCGATAAAAAAAATAATTGATCCCCTGATCGATGAGGAAAAACAATCCTAGCAATGGGAATATGGCGACAATAAAAGCGATGACCTTTGCTTTTTGAATGGATAACTGGTAGTATAGATTGAAGGTAACAAAGCATAAAAATGAAACTGATACAAGCGATATAAATTGCTGAAGGATGTAACTCCCGCTGAATTGCCAGTTGAGCACCCGAAGCCGTAGCTCCGGGTCCTCTAAGCGACTGTTTCTATAATATGTTTTGACATTAATGATCACCTGCAATACTGCTAAGCAACTGGCTATTTTCCAATAAGGAATTCTCTGATCTTTGAACAGCTTTTTTAAAAGATAATCAACTCCTTTCTCGGCCATATTACTAACAATACATTTTAGTTTTCCATTCATTTCCGGCTCCCAAACCACTTGATGGCGGCTTGAACGCTCTTATCATTATTCAAATGCTCAAAATCAGCACCATCGGTAATTACCTCATCAGGAACAACATCCACCATATACCTCTTTCCCACGCCATCTTCAGCCCATGCGCTCGACAAACTTAAGGTAAGATCTTTTCTTAAAAAAATAGTCTCATTGCCTGTTATCTGTCCCCGTGTCGGACTTCCGAAGAAACGAGTATTTTTAATAGCCTTCAATGCAATGGCCGTATGCTCTCCAGCGCTAGCGGTAAAACCGCTTATCAGAACCGCGACTTTTACCTTTCGCGGAGATACGCTATATTCATTTAGTCGAGTTATCTGCATGGTATCATAGAATAAATTACCATTTTTAAAGATCATCTCCTCCTTGATATTACCAAGTTTTGAGAAGGTAAAGCAAACGCCATCAGCGAATAACGAAGCTATTCCGCCTATCATAGCAGGGGTACTGCCGCCGCCGTTCAATCGCAGATCAATGATAATCCCTTTCAAGGGTTTACTTTGCAGCATCCATAATGAGTCGGAAAGATGCTGGGCAAATACGGTTATATCTCGAAAGGCCGCCTGCATGTCTTCTGATGGCGTGATGGACGTCTCCGGTATAGTAATATAGCCATATCTTCCATCTAGCACAGTTGTACGTAATTCGCCGTAACCTTTTTTGTAAGCATCCTTCATCTCCTTACTGATCTTACTCCTTACAAATGCGTAGGCATCTGGATTTCCATACCCTTGGCCTTTGTAGGACATGCCACTGTGCATATCTTTGAGCTCTTTCAGCAATAACCCGAAAGCAGGAAATATGGCTTCAACACTGTCAGATGCAGTTGCATGATAGCGCTGATAAACTTTAGGAGCGATACTATCCCAGTTGGCACTTTGTGAAAATATAGATCGTTCTTTTACCATTGTAAAGACAGAATCAAACAATGTTTTTTGTGCATGTAATGCAGTAGTACACATTAAAAGCAGGGCACAAGAGAGTAATTTTCGCATACTTCAATTTATTTGAAGGCTCAAACTACAGTGTGCGTGTGATGTATACAATTCATTTACACCAAATCAAGTATTAGCGGTACCAAAATGGGAATTCAATAGTCATGGCATCCTGCAAATACCAGATACAACCAATGATTAACAACCTTTAAACTGTAGAGTCTATTAAAAAGGAATGTATCCGATCATGACAACGATCATCATAAATGTTTCACAGCTTCAGTAACTTTCTATAGCATTTCTTTGTTTTAAAAATGTCATTTAATAGGTCCATAGTTTAATTAAAAAACTTAGCTTATGACAACTATTAAAGAATTTAAGGACAGTTTGAGAGGTGGGTTGATAGAGCCAAATGATGACGGATATGAAAACGCCCGCAAGGTATATAATGCGATGATAAGCAAACATCCCCGGATGATTGCCAAATGTATGGATGTGGCAGATGTGATACGGTCAGTAAATTTTGCAAGAGAAAATAATTTGCTACTTTCTATTCGCAGTGGCGGACACAACGCCGGCGGTTTAGGGATTTGTGAAGACGGATTGGTGATTGACCTTTCCTTGATGAAATATACCCACATTGATCTAAAGACAAAAACCATCGTAGCAGGTGCAGGATGTACCTGGGGAGATATTGACCATGCCACCCATGTGTTCGGAATGGCAACACCCAGCGGAATCATTTCTACTACAGGGGTTGGTGGCCTCACAACAGGAGGAGGCATTGGTTATTTGACCCGTAAATACGGGCTAAGTATTGATAATCTGTTAGCAGTAGATATGGTGTTGGCAGACGGAAGTTTTGTTGTAGCAGACGCCAATCAAAATCAAGACTTATTCTGGGCTGTAAGAGGTGGCGGCGGAAATTTTGGTGTAGTAACTGCTTTTACTTTCCAACTGCATCCTGTATCCATGGTATATGGTGGCCCTATGTTTTACGAATTAAGTGACGCTGAAGAAGTGATGAAATGGTATTATGACCTGATAAAAGATGCACCAGATGACCTGAATGGCTTCTTTGCCTTTCTTACTGTTCCTCCAGTAGCGCCATTTCCAGAGCAACTACATCTTAAAAAAATGTGTGGCATCGTATGGACTTATACAGGACCAATGGAAAAAGCGGAAGAATTCTTCAAGCCCATTCGGGCTTTCAAGACTCCAGTAGTTGATTTTGTAGGTCCCCTACCCCAACCCGCTTTGCAAAGTATGTTTGATGGCTTATATCCTCCCGGATTACAGTGGTACTGGCGCGCCGACTTTGTAAGAGAATTAAGTGATGATGCCATTGCTGCACATATAAAATTTGGTAATGAAATGCCTACCATGCATTCTACCATGCACCTCTACCCTATCAATGGCGCGGCTTCACGGGTTGGTAATACTGATACCCCTTGGAGCTACCGCGATGCGCTATGGGCAATGGTGATCGTTGGTGTGGATCCTGACCCAGCAAATAAAGAAAAGATTACCGCTTGGACTAAACAATATTGGGAAGCGCTACACCCTTATTCTGCTGGCGGCGCTTATGTGAATTTTATGATGGATGAAGGAGAAGATCGCGTGAAAGCAACGTATGGTGAAAATTACAGTAGGTTAGTATCGATCAAAAACCAATACGATCCCCATAATTTGTTTAGAGTCAATCAAAATATTAAACCACATATTGAACAAAGTGTGACTGCCGAATAATTTATCAATCAACAGCCTGATCTAATCCCAAACTACACATACTACCGTATTGGTCCCTATTGGGATCAGGAGGGAATAGTCAAATGCAATCATTTTTTTATCGCACCCCATCACTATTGACGGTTTATGGGGCATTGAAAGCAATGTACCATCCGCACCACAAAAAATATTTTTCACGGCTGGTCCATTTGAAGAATCGCATAGCTTATTCGGTTATTTGCAAAGGTAACTGTTAATACGTCTTTGGTCTATCCTTGTTAATCCCTTGCATTACTAACAACTGGAAGCCTGTTGTGGGGAATTATATTTCCCTGCAATGGGCTTCTGGCTATGAAAATGTTTAATAAAAAGTATATGCATTGGAGTTAGGATACCTACTCCTCATGAATTTACCTTCCTAACACTATCCAATTTGACATACATCTGCCCTAAATCTTGCCTACTGTGATATTTCAGCAGAACTTTTTTGCAATTTTAATAATCGAATACCATTTAAGCTGTTTTCAGCCCGACCATAAAGAATACATTGGGAATAATATTTTTAAAAGGTAATATACATACTAGCTAAATTTTTGACCACTACTAAGAAGCCCCTTTAACCCAAATTTTCTATGTAGCTATTAAGTGCCCTTGTTTAATTGTTTTAAAACCTGATTAACCTAACATTTTGATCAGTGATTGGAGGAAAGTCCAGTCGTTGATGAGCCAACATTCTATTAACTAAAAACCACTGTTTAAAAGGTCAACTTTTTATTGATAACCATTTTCATTAACCAAATCAAATTGTTATGCACCGTCTCTACTCGATTATGAGCGCACTTATGCTCATAAGTGCCCTCTCGTTCGCGCAAGCCAAGCGCATTAGCGGTAAAGTTACAGACTCAAAAAATGGCAATGAATTGCCAGGTGTTACTGTAAAAGTCAAAGGCACCAATACCGGTACCATTACCCAGGTAAACGGTAATTACGAACTCTCCATTCCAGGCAATGCAACTACCTTGATATTTTCCTTCTTGGGTTATGCCGACCAAGAGATTGAAATTGGTGGCAGACAATCCATCAACGTTGCATTGGGAAATGGAACCAAGGATATTTCTGAAGTAGTGGTAGTGGGATATGGTAGCCAAAACAAGAGAGAACTTACGGGTTCAGTCACCAAAATCGCTGCTAAAGAAATAGCCAACCAACCCGTCTCCAGTTTTGAATCTTCCATACAAGGTAAAGCGCCGGGAGTGGTCATCGAATCAGGCAGTGGTAAACTTGGCCAGGGCATGAAGATCCGTATTCGTGGTACTTCTTCCATATCTGCCAGTAGCCAGCCGTTATATGTGATCGATGGTATGCCTGTTATGTCGGCAAGTATGTCTACCACCGATAATGATCCTACTAACCCATTGGTAGATATCAATCCAAATGATATTGAGTCAGTGGAAATATTAAAAGATGCTTCTGCTGCTGCCATCTATGGTGCCAGGGCCGCCAACGGGGTGGTGCTGATCACTACCAAAAAAGGAAAAGTGGGCGAAGGAACCAGGATCGAACTGAATATTAATAGCAGTATCGCTAAACCAACCATGAGACGCAAATTCCTGGATGCGCAACAGTATGTAACGCTTATCGAAGAAACGGCCGTAAACGATGGTAAATATGACTTTGCACACCAAATCAGTGGTTTCGCTACAGAAGCAGCAGCTATCAATTATTACAAAAATCGTGTAGAAAAGAGAATGACTACCCTCGCTGGAGGCAATGGCTGGCGCACGAATGCCATAAACACTGACTGGCAGGATGAAGAGTTCCGACAAACGGCACACACCAACCAAATAGATCTTTCTGCAACTGGTGGTAATGAGAAAACAAAATACTTTGCCTCCGGATCCTATTCGGACCAGGAAGCCATCGTAATTGTAAACAGATTCAAGCGATATGGGGCCCGTTTAAACCTGGAGCATACCGCCAATTCAAAGTTGTCTTTCGGCGTAAATATGGGCATTACCCGTTCAGAACTGAACCGTATCTCCAATGACAATGCATTTTCTACACCCGGTCAATTGGTAGCACAGGTGCCGATTTCACGCCCTTATGACTCCTTGGGTAACCCCAATCCTAATACATTATATTATAATGGTTTGATAAGTAAGAAATATGAATATAACAGACAGGTGTCTTTCCGTACAATCGGCAACGCCTTCCTGAATTATTATTTCATTCCATCCTTATCTTTTAGATCTGAGTTGGGTACAGATATTTATGCCCTGAACGAGGATTTCTATCAAGGTAAGCAAACCCAAGATGGTGGCGGTATCGGCAGAGGAGGCAATAATATCACACAAAATGTGATCCTCAATACCAATAACTACTTCACGTTTACCCCACATATCAACGATAGCCATAACCTGTCTGCCGTATTAGGTATGAGCTACCTACAAAATGACCAGAGGGGTAATTCCGTGAGTGGTGAGAACTTCCCATCTGATGCAGTGAAAAACCTGGGTGGCGCAGGAACCATTACTGGCGGGTCCTCCAACGAACAACGGTATACATTCCTTTCCTACTTCCTCCGCGGAAATTATAACTATAAGAGCAAATACCTCGCTTCTTTCAGTATCCGTACAGATGGGTCCTCCCGCTTTGGTCCTAAGAACAGGTATGGTTGGTTCCCAGCAGGTTCATTAGGCTGGGTACTAACGGAAGAAAATTTCCTCAAAAAAAGCAAAGTATTGAACTTACTGAAGATCAGAGCTAGCTACGGTAAAACCGGTAATGCGGAGATCGGGGAAAATAACTATTATACCCTCCTAAGTGTAACCAACTACCCCATGCTGCCAGGCTTTGCTCCTACACAACTCGGCGATCCCTCCTTGCATTGGGAAAGTACAGCACAGACAGATGCGGGTGTGGAATTTGGATTTTTTGACAACCGCCTGAGTGGTGAAATTGATTACTATAATAAACAAACCTCCGACCTGTTATTGAAAACCAACGTACCCCTATCAAGCGGCTTTGGTTCTATATACAGAAACGTAGGTTCCATGGAAAACAAAGGAATAGAAATCTTACTGAATTCTAAGAATATCCAAACTAAACAATTTACCTGGACCACCTCCTTGAATCTCGCTTACAATAAAAACAACGTAAAATCCATCAATGGTCAAATCATTGAAAGCGGCGTACAGCGGGCGGTTGAAGGCCAGCCTATCGGTGTATTCTATATGCAACGTTATGCAGGGGTAGATCCAAGTAACGGAGATGCATTATACTATACCAAGGACGGTAAGAAAACAAATGATTACACCCAGGCCGACAGAGGGGTGGTGGGTAAATCTAACCCCGACTGGACAGGCGGTTTCACCAATACTTTCAGCTATAAAGGAATTGACCTAAGCATATTCTTCACTTTTGTTCAAGGCAATCAGATCTTCAACCAGGCCGGCCAATACCAATCTGTTGGCTTTGGTGGTGGATATGACAACCAAACCATTGATCAGATGAACAGATGGCAGAAACCAGGCGATGTAACCAATGTACCAAGACTCTCCCACTTCTTTGGAAATGGTAACCAATACCCTTCTTCTCAATGGATATACGATGGTTCATATATCCGCTTAAAACAGCTCACACTAGGATACAATCTCCCTAAGTCTGTTTTATCTACTGTAAAATTGAATAGCGCCCGCATTTTCCTTGCAGGATATAACCTTTGGACCCAAACCAAATATATCAGCGACCCAGAAGTAAATACCAACACACTGGGAAATATCAGCGGGGGCTTGGATTTCTATACTGTTCCGCAAGCGAAAACAGTTACTGTTGGGCTAAACGTAAAATTTTAAACAGTAATCCTGTAGAAAATAATATGAATCACAAAAAGTTTAAGCAATGAAACCAATAACTAAATATATCAGTTATATCCTGTTACCTGCCATGCTGGCTTTTACATGTGCATGCAATAAAAAGCTGGATGTGAAGCCAGGGCAACAGATTTCGCCAGAACAGATCCAGACGGAAGATGATGTCAAAGCCATACTATTGAGTGGCTATAACTCCCTCCAGGACCCAAGTGCATTTGGAGAACGGTATATATTCCTCTCTGACCTGCTGGCAGATGCCGGCTTTATTACCTACCAGGGTACTTTCCTCAATTATACGCAGGTAAATAATCGGCAGATGCAGAAGAGTGGAAGTATTCCGAGCGATGTATGGGGCAGAGGGTATGTCACCATCAATACGGCAAATATTGTATTGGCCAACCTGGATAAAGTAAGTGATGCCAATAAGGCAACCCTTGCTGCTGAAGCTAAATTCCTCCGGGCGATCACTTATTATGAATTGGCGGGTTTTTATGGCTTGCCCTATTCCGCTGGTAATGTAGACCAAAACTTGGCAGTGCCGCTGGTAACCACCGCCATAATAAGCCCTGCCAACCTGCCCGCCAGCAAGCAACCAAGGGCAACTGTTGCGGCCATCTATACCCAGATCATTGCTGATTTACAGGAAGCTGCTACTAATTTACCAGATAGCTATTCGGAGAAGAAAAATAAAAGCAGGGGTACAAAATATTCCGCATATGCTTTCCTATCAAGGGTTTACATGGCACAACATAATTATGTGGAAGCGGCAAAAGCGGCCGACAAGGTAATTCAATCAGGTAATTACGCCCTGGTGGCCTCCTTCGATGCAGAATTCAATAACACCGCTCTTTCCGCAGAAGATATATTTGCGATTGTTCAAACCAGCCAAAGCAACGCCGGTACTTCCAATAATGGGCTGGTTACCTTTTATGCCCTAGATCAACGAAATGATGTTACCATCAGCCCTAACCAGATTGCACAATATGACGCAGGAGATCAACGTGGAAAATTCTATAATTACTCCAGCGATAGCTCCAGTATCACCACTAGCAAATGGAGAGACTTATATGGTACCATCCCTGTAGTACGCTTGGCTGAAATGTACCTGACCCGTGCAGAAGCCAATTTGCGTGCAGGTACTGCTGTTGGTGATGATCCGCTCAACGACGTAAACTTGGTAAGAAACCGTTCTAAAGCTACGCCCCTCGCTGCGGTAACTCCGGATGATGTCGTACAGGAAAGAAGACTGGAACTCGCTTTTGAAGGCGACAACTTCTGGATCGTAAAACGGCTGCAACTAAATGTCGGCAATCTCAAATACAATGACAATATGTTGGTTTTCCCCATCCCACAGCGGGAAATAGATGTAAACTCCTCACTGGTCCAGAACCCTGGCTATTAGAATGTACTGACCAGTTAGATATTTGATACTCCCCGAATAGAAAAAGCCTGTAAGCTAAGCTTATAGGCTTTTTCTATTGTAAATTACCAACCACCAAGAAAATATCCTATCTTAACATTTTTGTCTAACAAAAAAGAATATTTAATGCATATTTGCCTCCGAAAGGAAGTATTCATAATTAAAATCAGATAATCCCGTGGGCCTAATTATAAAATCATTGAATTATGTTCACCCAGATAATGTGGAGCTATTCCATGACTTGAACTTTATTCTAATTGATGGAGAAAAAGCAGCATTGGTAGGCATAAATGGCGCCGGTAAGTCAACATTATTGCGCATCGTTTCAGGCAAACTAGCCTTATCATCAGGAGAAATCACCCATTCAGAGATCCCTTGGTATGTACCACAACACTTGGGCGAATTTGATACCTGGACGGTTGCCAAGGCGCTTGGAGCCGATAAGAAGCTAGATGCGCTGCATGCCATTTTAGGAGGGGATACGGATGCACAGCACTTTGCACAATTGAATGATGATTGGGATATCGAAAATAAAGTTAGAAAAGTGCTTGAAAAATGGGGACTTGGAAAAATAAATGAAAATCAGTTATTAGGTACCCTCAGCGGCGGTCAGAAGACAAAAGTTTTTCTTTCCGCTATGGATTTAAATAGCCCCAATCTTATTTTATTCGACGAGCCATCCAATCATCTGGACATCAAAACCAGGAAGAAACTGTATTCCTTGATCCTTCAAAGCAAATCCACCATGCTGATAGTGAGTCATGACCGAACATTATTGAATCTCATGAACAAAACACTCGAATTGAATGAAAAGGGAATTGAAGTATTCGGTGGAAATTTCGAGTTTTATCAGCAGAAAAAAATGGAGCAAGTAAATGCATTGCGTGCTCGGTTGAATGAGCAAACCAAAGCATTGAAAGCCTCCGAGAAAAAAGCCACAGATATGGCTGACCACAGAGCCCAACAGGAATCCAAAGGTAGATCGGCAGGGTTGAGCAATTCCATTCCACGTATTATTGCGGGTGGTTTAAAAAACAAAGCAGAACGCAGTACAGCGAGAATGATACATGCACATGAAGAGAAGATAGCTACGCTACTCCACAATATGGAAGAGACCAAAGCCCAAATACAAGCATATGAAATGCTTAAACTCGATATCAAGACCCCGGAACAAATCCATGGAAAGTTGCTGATCGATTTTGTAGATGTCAACTTTAAATATAGTGATCGATTCTTATGGAATAATCTTAGCTTTCAGGTTAAATCCGGTGAGCGAGTACAGATCGAAGGCGAGAATGGAAGCGGGAAGACCACATTACTAAAAATCATTACACGGGAGCTAAAACCAATTGAAGGCTGCTATAACAGTTCCCCATTCTCTTATTTCTATCTTGATCAGAACTACTCGTTGATAGATCCGAAACGAAGTGTTTATGAACAAATAGAAGCCTACAATAAACGTGGGTTAGAGGAACAGGAATTAAAAGAATTATTAGTTCATGCTCAGTTTGACCCAGCAAATTTTGATAATAAATGTGCTGGATTAAGTGGTGGAGAGAGAATGAAATTATCATTGAGCTGTTTGTTGGTAAGCAATCAGGCGCCGGATTTACTGATCCTGGATGAACCGACAAATAACCTTGATATTCAGAGTCTGAAAGTGCTGACATTGGCAGTAAAAAATTTCGGAGGTACCCTATTAGTAATTTCGCATGATGAATATTTTATCAACGAAATTGGAATTGACTATAGCATAAGATTAACTTAAAAAATATGCCACTAAAAAATACAGGCACAGAGCAACATATAAAAGATACTGCCAAACGACTGCTTTTCGCGGAAGGAAAGCTCCATGCTACGACCCAGGAAATAGCAGATGCCGCAGGCGTTAACAGAACTGCACTACACTATTATTTCCGATCAAGAGATCTGTTAATTGCTGCCATATTTCAAGATGCGATGCAGGATTTGAGCCAACGCCTCAACGAATGCATGATATCAGACGAATCCTTTAAAGCCAAGACAGAAAAAATTATTTCAGTTTTCCTAAAGCATATGATTGCTTTCCCCTATCAAGAAACCTTTTTGGTGACTGAGATGAACACTTTGGGCAAGAACCTAATCACTAACATTCAATCTGATCCCGTAAAGTCCTATCTAAAAGAAGCTGCCGTCGAAATGGAGAAAGGAACCATTGAAAAAATGAATCCTATTCATTTTCTCATGAACTTATTTTCCCTTTTGTCCTATCCATTGATCATGGCGCCACTTTACAAGAAGTTGTTCCGGGTATCTGGGAAAGATTTCAAGGAGTTGATAGAAGAGCGTGAAAGACTTATTATCAGTTTGTTATTTAAACAATAATTAAACTAAAGATTTCTACAATACAAAAAAGGTTGTAAATCTGTTGATCTACAACCTTTCACTATTGCCCCCTGGTGGAAAATTATCAAACCAGTTATTATTGATTTTGAAACAATTATTTAAATACGTATTCTTTTATTTCGCATACAATCTTTGCAGTTGGGAACGTCCGCCTTTACTGTATACTAATGGGTATTTCTCGTATATCACATTGCTTTCATCCAGGCCGTAGTTAACTGCTGCTTTTACGCCAATAATCTTCAGATTGTAATAGGATTTGATAATCAGGTTTTGCCAGAAGGAAAGCTCATTATCGTATGACAGGAAAGAATGCGCTACTATGAAACGGTAATCGCCCATATCATTTGGATCATACTTCTTTTCTTCCGACACCTCATAACTGAGTTCACCGGAACGAAGCAATTCAGTAGCAATATTTCGGAAAAACAGGTCTACACGTGGTTCTATACGGAACCCTATATACAGCGTAATATAATACACGTCATTCTTTGCCAATGTACGCACCTCGTAATTCATCGTATAGGGTTCATCCGTGACCTCTACATGCACGAACCAATATACATCTGCTTTCTTTGCCGGTGTACGGAATACGGAATCAAGTGAATGCTGCTCCACAAACCCTGGACGGTTTACTCCAGTAAGATAGATCAGGTTAGTAGCATAGGTACGGATAGCCTGGTTGTTGCCCAGATCAGAGAGCTGCTTTATTACAGGTGGCGTAAGCGCAGTTACAGCAATGAGCTTTCCCTGCAGTTGCTTGCCTTTATGCCATACTAGCATGATAGTGGTGAGTATAGCACCGACTATCAACATGATCCAACCACCCTGCTGTAATTTTTCCAGGTTAGCGATCAGGAAGGATATTTCTACTGTAAGGAACAAGGCAGCGATGAGGGATATCTCCCACCAGGGCCGGCGTCGGCTACGCATATACAATGTGATCAGCACAGTAGTGGTGAGCATTGTAAGCGTAACAGACAATCCAAAAGCAGCCTCCATGTTACGTGATTCTTTAAAATGCAACACGCTGAAGATACAGGCTACCATTAATGCCCAGTTAAAAAATGGGATATATAGCTGTCCCTTAATATGGCTGGGGAATATTACCCGGTTACGTGGCCATAGCCCCAAGCGTATTGCTTCATTCCCCAAGGTAAAGCAGCCACTAATCAAGGCCTGACTGGCAATAATAGTCGCCAGCGATGCCAACACCACCGAAGGAATATAAATACTTTCCGGTACAATATTATAGAAAGGGCTTATTTCATTCGCCACACCTGTTTGCAGCAACCAGGCTGTTTGTCCGGCATAGTTCAATATCAGCATTATTTTAATATAGACCCAACAAGCGCGGATATTATTTCTTCCTACATGCCCCATATCGCTGTACAGTGCTTCCGCACCTGTAGTACAAAGGAAAATACCACCCAGCAACCAGAACCCACGGGGATAGTTTACCAGCAAGTTAATAGCGTAATAAGGGTTGAGCGCTTTCAATACGGTAATATCCTTGCTTAACGCCATCATTCCTATCACACCGATAAACGTAAACCATATCACCATTACCGGCCCAAATAACTTACCGATCTGCTGTGTGCCAAATTGCTGGATAATGAATAAAACAATGAGAATCCCTATTACTATGGGTACGGTGTTCAGTCCTGGGTCGAATTTCTGGAGCCCTTCAATGGCTGATGCCACTGAAATGGGTGGTGTAATAATACCATCAGCAATGAGGAAGGAGCCACCGATCACCGCCAGTACAATGGCCCATTTACCAAAGTACCTTCTAATGAGGGCGTAGAGTGAAAAGATGCCGCCTTCACCTTTATTATCAGCCTGCAGGGTGATGAAAATATATTTAAAGGTGGTTTGCAGCGTAAGCGTCCAGATCACACAACTTAATACTCCCAATGCTTTTAGGGCAGTTACCTTTTCACCCGGATGGAACAGGGCATTATAGGTGTATAAAGGAGAAGTACCAATATCGCCAAATACAACACCAATGGCAATCAGCATTCCAGCGAGCTTTACCTGCTGATGAAATGCTTTTACGTCTGTCGTTAACTGATCTGTCATACGTTTCTTGGGGATTATTAGATATTAATATCTCCAAATATAATAAACTGAGGAGATTGCAGTATAACATAGGGTAAATATTTCTCTGAAATGCTTGCCTGTTTTGACATTTCGGCATACTAAATGAGTTATCCGCATTTGAACATCCATGACTATATTACAATTCATGACATTTTTTATAAACCCTCATTTTATATGACTGTATGGAAAGCTTAATCTTCGCCAACATTCTTTATGCCGGTGGAACATATAAACATATATTTTCACTTATAAAACAACCTTGACCTTTAAATCAAGAATAATCCTGCATTATCCAACTTTAAACCCTACCTTTAGCCAAATTACATCAGGCTTCTGCCTCTGCTTCTGCTGATTTAGTCTGGATAACCTCTTTTCTTCCTCAGTCTTCGCTTTTCCAGCTGCCCATATTTCATCATTCAAAAAGCTAAATCTTATGAACATTTATGTTGGCAATTTAAGTAGCCAAACAACTGAGCAACAATTATCAGACTTATTTATTCCGTTTGGTATTGTTCGTAGTGTTAAAGTGATTCTTGACAATTATACTGGTCGCTCCAAAGGTTTTGCTTTTGTAGAGATGCCGGATGATGCTCATGGTGAGCGTGCCATCAGAAATTTAAACGATACTGTCGTTGATAGGCAGACAATCGTAGTAAATGAAGCACGTCCAAGAACAGAACGCGATCGCTTCTCCAGGCCCAGGTATTAAACCATTAGTTATCTTTTTCTTTACCCTATGACTTTATATTGATAGTGTATACTATAAGGATTCTTATAGTGTGCCGAATATTTATTAATTCAATTCGTTATTTGGGTCAGCATGAAATATGAAAGCAATGGTGGATCTGCCATTATGAAATTGAATGATCAGAGAATAGAATTATTGCGCAATCTTGCGATTTAACGAAAACCAGATAATAATGAGCGAATCTTTTTCCAAGAAAGAAAATAGGAGCAAGAAAGCAAAAGCGAAAGAAGATAAGGCTCAGCGGACGAAAGAGCGGAAATTGAACAATAATAAAGGCAAGAGTCTGGAGGACATGCTGGCATACGTAGATGAAAATGGAAACCTGAGTGCTGTTCCTCCTAAAGATGGGAAGAAGGCTGAAATAGATTCCAAAGATATCCGGATTGGCGCTGCGCCACGGCCTCCTGAAGATACAACGAGAACAGGGATGGTTACATTCTTTAACCAGTCAAAAGGATTTGGATTTATATCTGATGATATGTCCAGGGAAAATGTATTCTTCCATATCAATGATTTGTCCGAACCAGTGAAGGAAAGAGACAAAGTTACCTTTATAAAGGAAAAAAATGCTAAGGGCTTCTTTGCTACTTTGGTAAAGAAGGTTAATCTTAGGACAAGAAATTCTTGATAATGGAACAGTGAGTAGTAGTTGTATTACAATAATTTAATAAAGAAGCCAGTCCTAACTACTATTTCTACTTATGAATGTAGAAATAGTAGTTAGGACTGGCTTCTCTACTTATGTTTTAGGCAATGACCGTTTGTTTCTTTGGGACATGTACCAATGTTATTACTTTAAGAACCGATAATAATCTGATAACATAAAATACAGGGTCAATCTCAAACCAGCGCTGTCCGAAATTAATGGAAGAATACTGTTATTTAAAGTATGTTGCATATTCCGCTGCAAAATCCTCTAGGGTCCGTGCCGGATAGCCAAGTATTGTATTTACACAATTTGTAACAATTTCAGTTTCTCCATTACGCTGAGCACTGTCATAAGCCAGAAAAGTTTCGATTAATGCCGCCGGCATGTTCTTTTCTTCCATATGCTGTTTTGCCTGTGCGATTGAAATAGGACAGTAAGTTACCTTTTCATTGATCGCATTGCTGATGGCTGTCGCAACATCAAAATAACTTACTGCCTTATCACTGGTAAGTAGATATATTTTGTCAAAGTGAGTTTCAGGTGCGGTCAGACATGCAAAAGCTACATCCGCAATATCTCTCCTATCCACATGTGCTCTCTTTCCATCACCGGTAGCTTCATAAAACTTCCGTTCCTTACGTACAGTATTGGCTATTTCACCTAACCAATTCTGCATAATTCCATTGGGACGCAGCATCGTATAATGAATACCTGATGTTATCAAATAATGCTCTACCTGCCCGTGAATACGTGGAATATAAAGTATGGAACTGGGGTCAGCTGCTCCTGAGGAAAGCTTCACGATATGTTTAATTGCCATTTCCTTTGCTACGTCAATCACATTTATTTGATCTTCCACAGCAGTAGGGCTGTTTCCAGATAATAAAAAAACAGCCTTACTGTTTTCCATTGTAGCATACAAACTTTCCTTCTGGGAGATATCTGCCTGTACCCAGTGTATAAAAGGAAGACCAGTAGCGGTTTTGCGGTCTCTGGTTACTGCGATTGTTTCAATTTGAGCTTTAGATAACAACTGAATCAGCAATGAACCAATATTGCCAGATGCACCGAAAACGGTAATTTTATTGTTTTCCATTTTGAAAAATTTTGAATTATGACACAAAATTATCTTAACGGAAAAAATAGAAATTGAACAAACCCGACATTTTTAAGACAGCCATTCAGGAAAATTTAATACCTGTTCGTTTGCCTGTTGCGAAAACAGTTTCGGTGTAGTGCCGGTAAACATTTTAAAATCACGAATAAAATGTGCCTGATCCGCATAAGAATGCTGATGGGCTATTTCAGTAAAAGAGGTGAATTTCTTACTACGAACAGAATCCAGTGCTGCCTGAAAACGGCAAATGCTAAAATATAACTTGGGAGGTACACCTATATTCGCCTTAAACATCCTTTGTAGAGAACGTTCTGTAATGTTCAGTTCCGACTGAATTCTATGCAAGCCATCGTCGTTGTTAATATTCAAATTTGTTACTGCATATGAAGCTTGTAGATTTTCACAATGCTTATTTTTTACAATCAACCGGGAGATGAAATCGGAGATAATAGTAATTCTTTTGTTTAAACGTTTCTCCACCAGTAATTGTGATGCTAAGTCATTTTTAACAATATCATTTAAATGAACATAACTATCTGTTAATTCATCAGCATCAATTCCGAAAATTGATTTTATAGCATTGGGCTGAAAACATACCACAAGGTTACAATATTCACCGGTGACTGTTTTTTGCGAGTTAGATCTTGTTAGGCCATGCAGATAAAGTTGTGGTAACTTTTCGTTATTAATATCTGTAAAACTGTTAGTGGTTTCCTGGAATATAAGTCCGGGGTTAGCATCTGCAATTATCTTAAAGGTTTTTGTTTGATTGCAGGAACCGTCACTTTCCAGCAAGCCAAAATACCGTATGTATGGCTGCAACTTCGTAACAGGTTGTACTTGTTTATACTTCATTCTTCAGGCATTTGGCGTAATAAACTGCTATACCAATAAAAGTTTTTGGGGTTATTCCATTGTTTTATCAAAAGTACAGCTATCCAAAATTAGATGGATGTTTTATCAGAAAAAATTTCTCTGTTTATGAATTGGGTACCAACTTTTTAGTACCTCGAAACTGGGAATATGCAATGTTTTAATATTTCTAAGGATTTGGAAGTACTTAAAAAGGAAAAGGTCGGAGAAATCTCCGACCTTTCCACTTTAGTGCCCTTTAGTGGAAGATTATCGAACCAATTCATGTTGATTATGAAGATTTTATCTAACGGAGCATGACCCAAAATCAGTTCTTAACTATTTTTTGATAAAAAATTGAGAATTAAATTATTAATCTGTATCGAAGGACGTTTTTACAATGTAATGGGATTGCTGGTGAGGAGAGTGGTGGTGGAGCTGGAGCGGTTTGCCTGAATGCCTTCCGCGATTTTTACGCAAATGCCGAGTCATAAATAACTGGTACAGGATTTAGTGATTTAAAAAAGAGATCGCATGAGGGAAAACCCTCTTGCGATCTCTTTTTTAAATCTTTGCCAGATGCATATCAGAGCTAGGGAAAAAGGCCCGCTTTACCTAAACAACCCAGTCATGTGCCCCAATTGCAATAGGCACTTAGGTACTACTCCTGTTAGTTTATCTGTTCTAATTCAAATTTAGGCAAGTATTATTCCGTAAGCACAACTATTACGAATTGCCATTTTCTCCGTTAAAAAGCCAGGCAAATTCAATTATGCTGCTCTTTGTTTCCAACCTTTGATCCATCCCCAATTAAGTATTATAAACAATATTAATAATATTATACAGTATCGCTGAATAACTATTTCTATAGAAAAATGTCCAATGGCTAACCCCAATCTTGTTCTTGAAATTATTGGCGTAAATGCCGCTTGGCTAAATGAGCCCAGAACCAAAACACTTAAAGTAGAAATTCTATTAATTAGGCGACTGAAGGGCATTGAAATCAAGGCAATTAATATAACGGTGAGTCCAATATAATGCTCGTAAGAGAAAATAATATTAGTTGTTAATACTACATAAATACTGTAGCTCATCAAACAAGTAATAAATAACAAAGGTAAATAAGAAAGTAAATTTTTCATTGAATGTTACAAATTTAAGGACATAGAGAATGATCCACCAACCTTTTTCTGATGTTGGCGGGTAACTTGGATTAAACCATAATTTGCAATTACGTTTTTCTTTGTAACAAATGTACCATCTACTGACAATTTTACTCCCACTGAATGTTGTACGACATTCGAGTTTGAAATATTCGCGTTATGGAACAACTGGGCACTTCCGTCTGCTTTTAAAGCACTCACACTTGTACTAAGTTTAGGTCCAAATGATTCTGTAGATTGGGAACCATTCGCAGTCATAGTTGTTTTTTGAGAAAGTTCCACTGGAACATTTCCCAAAACACCACTAACTGCATGTTTAACCTCTAACTTACTAACTGACGAATTAGTCACACGTATACTAAATGGAGATTCTCCAGTTACAAAGAGATTTTCAAATGAGCCAATCTTTAAAGATACTCTTGATTCAGCTATGGTGACTGTAGCACTACCTTCGTAAGGCCCGGCTTTGACAGAGACTTTCTCTTCATCTGTTGTATATGCAGTCGCGTCGACCTTAAATACATCTGTCACATAATCGAGTAATCTTCCTCCTGCCTGAAAATACTGTTTAAATCCATATGCAAGGTATGCCCAAGGATGTCCACCGTCCATTGGAGACATTCCATCTGGATCAATAAACCGAATTGGATTGTCTAACGCATAGTTATAAGGAGAGAATCTACGCATACTATCTGTGAGAGGATCTATGGAATGCCATCTCCCTACCTGTACGTCATACGCCCTCGCGCCATAATCATACCACTCTATCCCTGAGCCATCTCCAAACTCTTTACTCTCCAACTCTTTTCCATTATACTTCATCTTATTCTCCGGATAGCAGGTCCCCACCAAAGCATTAGAAGATATCCCTGCCATCGTCATCCCAAACGGGTAATAATGTGTTTCCTCCAGCAGAGGACCACTACTATGAGACACCACCAGATTGTCAAAGAACACGTCCTGTCCACTCTCATTACTGGTGTAAATATAAATAAAACCTGTTTTTCCTATCACCATTCGGTCAGTAGCCAACGTTTGTAGCTCATCGGGTATTCCCTGTACCTGCTTTACACCGCTGTTTTCGTTTACCATTTTGAACTGGTCGTCGAACAATACATAATTAAGATAGGCCCGTGGCTTATCAGACAGGTTCTGGCCAGGATCTTTTTGTTTCAACTGATCATACGCACTGTTATTAAATGTTACTGCCATTGGGGAACCTGGCCCCGTAGCACCATGCATACCATCTGAAACGCCATCTCCTCCGAAGACCTGGAGCAGGGCCGCCAGCATACCGGGAGTATTGGTGGCAGGGCTATTTGCCGCCGTACTCTTATAAAAAGCCTTGCTGCCTAATTGCAAAGTATCGCCTGCCATTACACGCAAAACCAGCGATGGGCCAATTTTCTGCCCGTTGATTGCATTTAATCTGGCTACATTATCATTAGGTGAGGTAGTCGGATCTGAAGGATAACCAACAGGTTTAGGTGTACGGGTATTATCGATATTACTGAATAAAGCTACTTCCTTTGCTGCATTAGTTGTTTCCATGGAAGCAGCATAGATATGCTGATCTGTTTGTTCGGTAAGTACCATCCTCACATTTCCCAGATGATCTTTTACAAAATAATCATAACTCCAGTTGGCTGGTTGTCCGGTTCGGAATGTAACACGGATACGTCCTTCTTCATGACCTGCAAATTGTAAAGTGTCATTCTGATATACCATCCCAGCTATGTAGTCTGTGGTGGTTATTTTAGCCGAGCTACCGGTGTTGTCCGTTACGACCTTTCTCAGTTTATTGCCACCAGCATCATACTGGTATTTTATGCCACCTTTTCCGGTAATCCCAATACTGTCGGGAAGATTCAGGTGATTGTAGGTAATAGCAGCAATATTTTTATTCAGGTCATATATGAGATTCCCATTAGCATCATAGTCATAGTCATCTCCCGTATTGACTCCATTAATAAAGTCTCCCAGTTTGGCACCTACAGTATTGCAGGTATCGGATACTGCACCAAGCTTGTTGGAATAAGCATTTCCACTTTTACCATAGGAGTAGATAAGCTTGTCAATAGGTCTGGCGGCAGTGCCCACCATTCCCATTTGGTTCATCGTTTGAATGTTACCGTTAGCATCGTAACTCAAATTGCTTACTGAAAAATCCTGCTGGGTCTGAGTCCAGTCGGAACTGCCGCTGTTTTGCTGGGTAAAATTGGCGGCAAGCAACCGGTTCACCTTATCATAGTTATAGCCGTATGCACGGGAAACGCCATCACTCTTACTCTTCCATGTACTGCCTGCAATGTTGCCGTTATACTGAAGGGCAGTAAATCCTGAGTCATAGGCCAGTGTTTGTCCAAACCAGTTGGTGGAGCTATTAGGCGTACTTGCGTATACTTGATTGATTCCGGTGAGCCACCCCCGGATATTGTAGTCATAGGTTAGCGTTTCCAACTGACTGGTTGGTGTAATGCCTAAACGCTTTGTTTTCAGTTGCCCCAACTCGTCGTAGGCATTAACAGCAATCGTCTTATCCTGGGATGCATCGGCATCATTGAGCCGCTTTTTAACACTGATGAGCCTTCCTGCGGCATCATAATGCAGCATTGTTAGCATCGTGGTTTGGGGAGAAAGGTTGGAGCGGAGATTTTTATGTCGCAGGTAAGTGCTGAGCACTTTCCCGTTAAAATCATACAAACTGGTAACAACATCCAGCCCCCCATTTACATTATCTGTCAGCGCCTGGATCAGGCGGCCCATATCGTTGTAGTAGTTCGTGGTCGTTAACCATTGGTTGGTACCCAACACCCTTACTTTGGTGCCGGTTACCAGTCCTTTTACCATATTGCTGCCAGTGGCTGGCAAAGCCTCTGCATTAGGACTACCATCTGCCTGTGGTTTTGTGATATCAGTACTAGCATACGACTGCACTCCATTGAAAGTATACCCATCGTAATAAGTATAAGTCAGTGGCGTGAGTGAATCGACAGGAATATTAGTTAGTGTATTAGTAGCTGCAATGGTACTGTTACCAGTGGTTGCCGATGAATTAATCTCTATCGTAGTTTCTGTACCTGTAGCGGAATCAAATCCATCCAACAGTGTAATACTGCCAGTTGCCTGATACAACGGTTTTCCGTCATAGTTATCCAGCAACAGGTCGGCCGGCGCGGGAAAATTGTAGGTAATATTTTGGCTGCTGGTCCCGGTGATACCATTCATCGAAGTCTGCAATGATTCCCTGGTAGCAGTAGCATTTTTATATAATGCCGTCATTACCGGCCGGTTAAGTTCATCGTAAAATGTGGCCAGCCACGTTCTTCCCTTCATATTCCCATCCCGGGTAAATGCCAGCCTGTCCCGTACGTCATACACCATTTCCGTGGAATCGGCGCCAGGCACCTTTTTTACAATCATCCGGTTACGGCCATCGTAGCGGTACATAAAACACAACTCTCCGGCTATGTCGGTATTAATAACCCAATTGTTGGAAAGAGCTGCCTCCACTGCTCGGGGAGGAATTACGAAACGAAGATTTCCTAATTCATCATAGGCATAGTAAGTACAGAGCCACCCCATATGCGCGGTGCCGGGCGTAGGAGACAACTGCACTTTTTTAAGTACTACCCGGTTTTCTTTGTCTTTATATTCTACTACCTGGTTTCCAATCTCGTCGATGGTAACATGCTTGTAAAGCTGGCCAGCATCATAGACACGCCCGGAAGCATTGGTGGGAATTACCTGCCCGGCAGTAAAATCCCAAAATCTCACAGAATCTGCGACATTGTTCAACAGATACTGCACTTCTATCGGCCGGTTACCTCCCCTTTCCATACCAGCAGGATCATTCTTTGCCCAACTGGCACCAGGAGCATAGGTTTTCAGCACCCGATTCAAAGGAGAAGCATCATAGTCTATCCGGCTATAATGCACTTTCTCTCCAGGTGTCTGTATCTGGTAAAAACTGTTTTGGTCATTAAACGGGTCTGCTTTAAACTTACCATCAGCTGTTCCTTGCGCCACGTAAGGCAGGTATTTAAACTGCTCCCTCCCGAAAGCATCATATATCAGCGGCGTAACCAGGTCCTTTCCTGCCGGACTTATTGATTTAGCGACTGTTTGCAGCTGTCTGCCCAAACCATCAAAATATTGGGTAGTTTGTCTGACCTGATCGACAGTACGTGCTGCGGCAGCCACAAATGCAGTATCCGAAGTGGCTGTGGAGGGCTCCCAGGTACGGACATAGTTAATAGAAGTGTTGCTATAAGCGCCCGGCATATAAATGGGAGTAGCCGTTTGCCGAACAGTAGATACCGGTGTTTGCGCTTGCACACTTGCCACAGGTACTATTAGGATTAACAACAAATGCTGCCAGATAGTAAAAAGGTTATTGCGCATATTGATTCAAATTAAATTGGATTACCGAACGGTATATCCGTAGCCATTTTGTAAGGTGAATGTATAGTTAGTGGCAGGGGCACCTGGCGCCTGTGACTGCCGGTCAGACAATAGGAAAGCAGCCTTCAGGACGGTACTTGATCCGGAACAGACATAATTTTCAGTAGTGATCACTGTTGTATTATCCGGAGTGGTCACTTTCGTGCTTTTTATTGTCACAACAATGCTGTTGGGAAGTGATAACGGAACCGTACACGCCCCATCGCTGTAAAATCGCACTACCACATCACCGATGGTAGAAGTTGGTGACTGTACAATATTTTCAAACTTTAGCTTGGCATACACAGGTTGAAGACACCTGGCAGTTTGATTGACGAATGTCTGCCCATTCAAATTTATGCCATTTAATGCCTGTTGATCGGCGTCTGCCTGGCTAATAGCCGAGGTATAGGTCCCCCCCGGCACCTCATATACTATCTTACTCCCAACGGAATCCGCTGTACAGGTACTTCTGGTAAACCATTGACTCTTTCTTTCATTTTTAAAGAAGATGCAGGAACCATATTTATTCGCATAGGCTTGGCCGTTAGCCTTGATATCATTCTGTGCCTTCTGATCTGCATCTGCCTGGCTGATATTAGAATAATAGGTTCTTTCCGGCACCACGTATTCCACTGCGGTACCACCACCTATAGTACAGTCATTACGGGTGAATGTCTGGCGAGTATTGGTATTGAACCACACTGGGGTGCTGGGAGCCTGATACTGATAATCGTACTGACGCACGATATTGCTGTTATTATCTCTCACCGCTTTCAGCCGGCCATAGTAATCGTAGTCATAGTAGGTCGTTTTCCCCATAGGATCAGTGGCACTTCCCATTCCTACCAATGGACGATAAGTGTAAGTCGATACCATAGCTGTACTTAAGCCGGTTCGTAGTTTTCCAAGTTCCGCCTGAACAGCTGCATCTGAGAAGTTGGCAGCATTGTCCAGTATTGATTGATCAACGTACTGCTTTGCGGTGTTATAGTCGCTACCCATGATTTTTGCGACCGGGTATTTATTGTTATACCCCCAGAAATATACTTCCTTCACATCATCGGTTTTTGACTGCTGCAGTATATTCCCTTTCACGTCATAGGTATCAAAACTGATACTCTCCTTGTAAATATTATCCTTTGTTACTACACCTCCTTGGACACCTGATTCAGTAAAGGAAAGTGCCGGTGATGTTAAATCTGTTCTGAATACTTTATCAAGTAAAGGAGCATCCGGTTTGTAAGAGAAAAACAGGGAAGATATCAATCGCTTATTTGTCATATCTGCATTCGCCCGATAAGTACTTTTTTCAATAACCGGAGTAACAGCTCCCACTCGCTGTAATTGCTTCACCCCAGCAGAAACAGCATCTGTAGCGGAAATACCAGTAAAATTGAGTGGATATTTGTAGCTGGTAAAAATGACTTCTCCTTTGCTGTTTGTCACTTTTTCCGTAGCAGGCAAATTAGCATACGTATAGCTATACTCAGAAACGATATCACTGCTTTCGCCAGTCAACATATCATAAACTGTAGTAGTTTTCTTTCTGAGCAGGATTTCTCCACTGGTAATGGTATATGGTAAATAGTTAAACACAGATTGGAGTCCCGACTCATACAGGTCATAGGTAGGAGTTGGTGAACTTTGAACATCTACTTTATAAGCCAACCCAAATGCCGCTACTTTCAGCCCCGTAAACTCATCCACCAAAGGAGCTGGACTAGGCATAGTATATTCGTAAGTTTCCTTTTGTTTGATAGTGTTTCCTGTAATCGGCTTGACTTCATAAACACTTTTTTCCTGTAAATACGGTTTATTCCAATAATTATATGTTTGCAAACAATAGTTACCCGTTGGAGAAAAAGTACCATTAAGCGGGTAGAGATTCAAGCCACTGGCTGTACTTGATACCGCATATTTATACTCCGTTGCCCCGACACCGTTTTCCACCCTTACATTGGTATACCAGCCATTATGTTCCTGCGTCAAGGCTTCTGCCACCTCTTCATTATAAGGGGCAGAAAAAGTGGTTCTGTTCAGGCCATATACACGTGGGTTAGAGCATGACAGAATTCCCAGTGCCACCTTCCGGGTTATGCTGTAACTGGGATCAGTTGGATCAAAGCTTCGTTGTCCGTGATTATAAATGTATCTCGTTGTCATTGTAGTACCACTCACTTTATCATCACTGATAATAGCTCCAATCCTGAACCCGCCGCCACTTCTGGAATAAAGAGTACCGTTTACCAACACTTCATAATTGTTATTTTCAAACACGAATTGCTGAGTGCCACCGGTAGGATATGTTATCCGCTTTAACATACCGGCATCAAGCGCCGGAAGTCGTTTGTCTGTTCCATCGATGTAGGATGTTTTAAGATAATCCGCAGTACACCGCATATACTGGAGTTCTGGATTGTTGCTTGTCTGTTCATAAGGATCAATACCGACCTGGTGATATTTAAACTGACCACGATAGTTACAATAACTTTCCCCCCCGCCCGGATTGGTTAATCCATATCCGAAGCAGTCATAATTGGGAAAGAGGACATCTTTTGAAGTATAGTCAAACCCATACTTTTCAACCACCACATTATCCGCTCCAGCTACCTGAAGAGAATCCAGGAAATAAGCAGCATTTGTTGAACTATAAAAGAAAGTAACCTTTTTTAACAGGACTCCCTTTCTGTTCGCGATAGTAATGGTATTTACAGAACCATTAATATTTCGGGAAAGTGTTACCACCTCATTCGGGCTTATAATACCCGTGAGCAACTGTGTATAATAATATTTAATAGTGGCTGGCTGCCCTTCTCCTTTATTGTTATTGTCTGAAGAAGTAATACAATCGCCGCAAGAACTTCTATCCCCTTCTATAAAAGTCCTGCTATAACCAGGCATTCCCTGACTGGCCTCCGTAAAAGGCTGATATTGGAAAGTAATGGAATCATTGAAAGGTGTATTAACTTTTCCCAGCAACCATGCAGTATTAAACTTCCGGTAAGTACCATTGATATAAACCTGATGGCTCTCTGTATTGCCACCGGACACTCCAAACTGATATTGGATACCGCTACCATCGGTGGTATTGAATTCGGCAATACCAATATCTCCTGTGGCGTAACTAATCTTCTGCAATGCGGCGTTATCAAGAACTGTTACAGTTTTATTTTGCCGGTTAGAAATGATGAAATTCCCACTGTTACCGGGCATCCCAATGGTAAACAAATCATACTGACCATCCAGGTAATCGTTCTGAGAAGCCGCAACAGCAGGTATGTCGCTACCTGGTACCATTACCATGTACCGGGCCAGATACCTGTCACGGTCATACTTAGACGTAAAACTGCTGAGATAACTGCCAATCGCTTTGTCACTTGCAATGTTATTCATATCGGGCATATCAAAGGCTTCATCCAGCCGGCCGTGTACCGTTCGCGATACACGAAATCCTGGCTCCAGGCCCCAGCCTAGCCCCACATCACCGCTTGTTTGTCCGAATTTTATACCGGATGCATGATAGGCAATGCCAATCGGTATCTTAACGCTACCCAGTTCAATCGTGTAAAAATTAATACCGATCTGTGGCAATCCGTTATACAATGAAACCGGGTAATTAATAAATTTCTCAAACTCTCTGGAACGCGGAGAGGGAGGAATGACAGTATTTAATTGATTGGATTGTCCGAAAGCAAGATCTCTCCCAAAACAAATTGCCATAATAATTGCCACTCTTTTTAGCCAGAGGGACATGCAAGTTTTCATGCTATTGTTATTTTTTTGAATACAACTAATTAAATTTTTATGGGCTCCTGTCCGGAATCACTTGTGCTATACACCGATAAAACACGCGACCGGCCGGGTTTTCGGGCAGGGGTAACGTTCCATGACGGCATTATATATTCTTAGGAAATTGAAGTGTATAAGGCTAACAACAAGCATTTACTAATACACCATGACTGGTTGTGGCAATTCGGGAAATATCAAACATCAATAGTCTGGTAACAAGCTGGCAACAGTAAGTCATCAGTGCGCAGCATAGTACAATACAGATATCATTCATAAGTATAGCGTTAATCAGGGACAACATATCCACTCAATAATTATTACCTACAAAATAGGTGGGTAACAACTGTCAGCAAAATAATCATTAATTTAATTATTCTTAAATCAAGAAGAAAAAATAACATTGAAGCAATCCCCGTTATTTCATTCAGAAATAAACATCATTTTTATTTTCCTCAACTTCAGATTCATCCAAAAAGCAAATTATATGATGTGTCAATATTGCGTTGTTCGCTATGTTTCAAAAGATCGAAAAATAAATTAGGTTTCCACGATCCCCAAATGTAATTATGCAAAGAAAGCTGCACTCAATAGTGCGTGTCATTCGAGTGTCGCAGATAGTGGGAAGAAGCGAGAAATAGCGGGACTTTTTGAGACTCACCGAAAATAAAATAGGTTGTCTCTACTAAGTAAAGACAACCTATTAACGTGCCCCTTAGTGGAGGGTTATCGAACCAATTTATGTTGATTGTCAGTAAATTAAGTAAAACATACAATGAATTGCGCTAATGTTCATTAGGGACTGTGTTCTCCCTTAATACCAAAAGTAAGGCCCATTCTTAGAACGGGCTTTACTTTTGACTGAGAACTGATTAGCTATTTGGTTACCTATCAATTAATCACTTGTAGTCCAAGCGTGATCAAGACCATCCCAACCAAAATGCTTTTCTTTATATTGTTCCATAGCAGCTTTGAACTGAGCTATAATTAATACTGCATCGCTATTAGTTGGTAAAGTATCTTCATCAAGCAGATCTAAGAACTCCAACGTTGGATCATCATTAAGAATGGCTTTAACTTTCGTCAAAATCCTATTAGTCATCTTGACTTTAATTTCATTCAAAGCACCGTCTTGCTTCTTCTTTGAGAGTTCTTTAATTTCATTGAAAACTGATTCAAGGATTGGAAAAAGCATATCAAATTGCTCAGCTTGTGCCTTTGTTGGCTTACTACTGGTAATGAGTTTTTTCTTTGCCATTTATTTCTCTTTTATTATTTTGGGTGTGACAGTTCTAATATCTGATAGCTCCCCATCAACAAGCCAATACCAATGGCCAGGATATTTACTTTCTTTTTTTATGTTATCAGCTCTTAGCTTCTCCAAACAATTTAAGTACTGAGTTAACATCATAGCCACATCGCTATTTGTAGGCAAATCATTCTCGTCAAACAATTCAAAACTATTGAATGGTTTGTATTTATCACCTAATAGTCCATTTGCTTCTGAAATAATTTGATTTACAAATTTGAGTTTGAATTTATTCAATGCGTCATTCTGAGATTTCTTTGATAATGCACTTATTTCTGTATGTAAACCTTCTAATTGTGCTTGTAGTTTTTCAAAAGTATCTACGTCTTTCTTTGTCATGTTTTCTATTTAAGATGGGCAACTCCTTGTGAATTCGATATATTTTCTCTTTATTACCTCCAACGGGTGTCTTTGTCTACTTTCATAAACTTCACACATCAGTTCAAGATCAGAATCATCTAGGACAATTATACACCTCCTTTGACCAGACCATAAGTCTATTGTATTTTGGAAAATATTTCTTGGCACTTTCTTACGAGTGAAGATTATTCCAAAGCGCCCAAAATGCTCTGATAAGTATCTATTTAATTGATTGATATGTTCTCTTTCAATTTCCTTTACATTTTTTAGTTCTATTACAAGTTGCCTTGAATCATAGGTGTCGTAGATATCCTTTAAAAAGTCAAAAGAGCGGTTGTTATAAAATATTAAATCTCTGATCTGTGTTCCTGAATCGGTTCTACTTTGTTCTTTTGCAAAGTCCAAATGAGGATATAACAAAGAGGCCATTATTTGAACCATATTATCTTCATATTCCTTATCAGCATTATTAGTTTTCCCTGTAGGCAGCTTTAGTATTGATGCAAATTTTCGTTTCGCTGACAATACTGGGATTTGAGAAAACAAGGGGTCATTTGCTAGGTTTTCACTACTACGTTCTTTTGAAGAAATATATGTTTGTACTAAATCGTAGTTATTTCGATTGAAATTCAGAATTTGAACTCTATTTAGTTTACCATCAAATGTCTTTTCAACGTCTTTAATATAATAATTTTCAAAGTAATCATCATAATTAATCCAAGGTACATACCTTAACCATCTTTTAGGTGTTAGAATTATTGGTTGCTGATTATCTGGATTTATAGGAAGAAACGTTTCTTCTATTTTAATTTTTTGAGTCTTATAATCATAAATTGGTATTGTACATTTTTCTATTGGTATTTGTAATTTCTGGCATTGATCTATTGTAAAGTCAATTAGGAAAGATTTTATTAATGAACATGTAATGTCACTTATTCTATCCTTAGAAATATTGTCAATAAACAACTGAATCTCTTCAAAATGTTGAAACCCTTGATTATTCACCTGGGGAACGAGTTTAAATAATGAGAGAATCTCATTTGCTGTTTTTTCTCCTACTTTTTTCCCCTGTCTTGTTTTTGAATTTCCTAAACCAACCTCATTACATTCCGTCAATTCGATTAAAATCTTTCTGGCTTCAACTTCTTTGCCTTTTACAAATAAATGTCCCAATTGGTTAAAAGAATTGACAAGAGAAGCGTGCAGCGCATTGTCTTGCTGGGAGCTAATCTTCCACAATAAAAAAGGATCTACATATAACGGAATATCTTCATCTAAAAACGGTATTGCAAACTCGACATCCCCTTGACGAAAGGGTAAATTATGATAGTCATTAAGTCGTGGGCGGATCAATGCCATGGTATATGATTCTGGGGTGCATGTATAGTTCTCAAATATACACAATTAGGTAATATTTAAAATTTAAGTAGAATAGATTTTTATATATTATATATGTGTAATATTAATTGATATAAGCATTATAAAGTAGAATATGAGACAGAACTATTAAGTAGTATCAATAAATAACAAGTGTATTTTTGATTTTACATTGTCCTAGTGTTTTATTTTATTACTCTCAAAATTGTTTTGAAAACAAGAGAAATTTCGGTTAAAAGGGTGAGGAATTTAGTTTGGCGTTAACATCATTACAGAGTTCGAAGGTTTTATCAATGACATCAGCGACGATAGTTGCATTAATGTCCAATAAATCCCCATCTTTTGTCTTGCCATTGCGATGTACAAGATGATGTCGTATAGCTATGCATTTCATAACTTCTCCGATAGGCGGAAAGTCGATTCCAAAAGTGTCGTGAAACATCCCGCGGACAACTGGCAAGTTGTGATAAATGACGTCTAACATTTCTTGTTTAGCAATTTCTTTTAATTTCCCCATCGCATCGAATACTTCCGCGAATGCAAATTTTCTCTCTTTAAAGGCCGGTGTTGTTTCAATGTATTTTTTTAGCAATGTGTCGGATTCCATTACTCTTGAAATAAAAGTGCTGCTAAGAAAAGCCTCAGTCACTCCAATCGCGGCAATATAAACCTGGCGCCTTAAAATGGAGTTTAATTGCTCGTTTCCTGTTTCGACTGCGTTCAATTTTCGTAAATTTTCAAATTCTGTTTCATAGAAATGAGAATCATGTCCCCCACCGTGAATAGCATCATATTGTTCATCGTAGTAACTCATTTCATCTTCATAGAAATAGGGATCGACAAACACGGAATTATTTTCTAACCCGATAATTTTATTCCTTACTTCTTCGGGCATCTCCTCGTTAAAATGGAAATAAAATCCGTAGACTAACCCATCTTCGCTTTCATCCACGCCTTGAGATTCGATATACTCCTCAAATTCTTCTAAGGTTAAGCCGAGTTTTTGTGCTATCCTTTCGTCTATTTTTTGCTGTTGCAGCTCAATCATGTAATCTTTAATTCTACTCATAGTATTAGGCTTTTATTCGCTGTTGTCATTAAGGTCATATTGATTCTTTTGCTTTCAATTTGAATTAAATCTTTTACTTTTACCCAAACGGCGAAAACTTCTTTAACGCAATAGATACGTTGAATCCAAAAGAAAAATTATCTTTCCAGAAATCCATATTACCGTCCTCAAAAAGATTACCAAACCAAACTACAGGTTCTATCCATATAGGTGCATCCTCTTTAATTTCTACGGGAATATAAACACCAAACCTCCCCCCTATATTATCTCCGTTAGGATCGTTGCCGCCATTACCCCGAAATTTCCAATTTTCAACGCTACAGTTTTGGGGAGGAGGTCAAAACAAAGATTTTAAACTCATCACAAATAGAACTAGCTAACAACTCTTATACAAGAATGAGTTGTTGGCTAGAAAAATAAAAACCTAAAGGAGCAAATTGCATCTTTAGGTTTTTTTATGTACGCTGAATAAGTTAACAATGAAACGAAGGAATACTGTTCTTTACTCAATTAATATTCCGATACTCCACAAGAGACATCCCACCTAACTCCATTAAATGTGGCGATTTAACGCCTACTGTTATTGTTCTGTACACTAGGGAATCCAATATGATTTCGTTTTTTACGCGCACATCTCCTTTTAAGCCAAGGAATTAACCATTTCCAAATTCCTATTAACCCGCCAAAAGGTCCAAGAATAAATGCCCAGTTGTTTTTACCAAACTCAACAGTTTTCTCTATTATGTTTAAATCTCTGACTGAGATATAGTTATTCTTCAAGCCGAGGTATAAAGTTGTTGTCCCAACTCCTCCTTGAAGAGTTAGTTTCATTCTTACATCGACCCCAAGTGAGTCACCTGGTTTAATTGATTTCATATAGTATTCCCAATCAGTTGTGGAGCCAGCAAGTAATTCGCGTTTTTCCTCACCTAAACTATTTCTGAAAAAGAAGCTACTATCATAGGTATTTGCCAAATGGATTTCCAATTCAGGTGTTAAGGAGATCTGATCAATAATGTTTGCTCCAACCTCCCCATTAATTATCAGATTACGTAATGATTTCCCGGCAATCACAAAACCTTTAAACTGCTCATTCAGTGATACTCTTTCAGGGAATTTGCATATTATCAAGGTATCAATAGCAGCAAGAATGCTATCCTCTATTGACTTCTTATAATAGTTTAATTGTGTTTGAGTAATTAAGCTAGTATAGTACTTCTCATTACTCAATTTTCTAGTAACCCACCAGGAAAGGCGGTTTTCCTTCGGAAAACCTGCTGGAGAAGAATCGGATTTTATGAAGTTTGAATTAAAATTATTCCCTTTTGATAAAATGATACGTTTATCTACAACAATAAAACAAGGTCGATGATTTAAATCCATGGTATCAAATACCGGAAAATCATTCTTCCTACTTAATACTTCTACCTGAAATTTACTTTCGACTGCATGGTTTTTCAGCAAAGCCAGGTTAATAATAATGACTGGCAAGCTTAAAACAAGGCTATAACCAACAAAATACCAAAGAGGTCTTGTAATAGATGTCCTTTTCAGTTGAATAGCCCGTACTAAAAAGCATATTACAAGGCTCTCAAGGAGGGAAAGAATGATAACTACTGTAAGGTTCATCGTGGGGATTTTTATAAAGTTATATGGACGTTGGGGCCATGAAATTGATTTCTCCCGCTTTCCTGGTCTTGGCGTGTTTGCCTTTCAACTTCATTTGTATCTTTAAGTTTAGCCACTTCCACAATCACCTCCCGTCCTTCAATGGTTACTTGCCAGTCAGGAGTTAATTCGCTAAAATTCGGCTCAAAAACAAGATGCTGGCAGAAAGTATCCAAAAAAAACCAAAATCAATTTCTGCCATAATACCGGTAAAGCTATCAAAATCAAATCGCCGTGTTTTCATTTTGGATAAGATTTTGGTACTATGCTTCGCTTCCAAGGCTGCAATCTGTTCAAAGAACTCTGGTCTTTTTTGAGATATCTATCAAATTGGTCAATCTTTTCCATTGGCTATAATTTGATTATGATATACGAACACCACTTTATGTTAATTGAGATCTCTTATAGAGGTCTAAAAAATTCACGACTTCCCGTAATTTAAAGTCTCCATAATCTTTATACTCGTTAAATGTTTGCTCACCTTTGGATGCGGCAATGTAATGCAAAAGATAAAATAGGGGAGATTGGTCTATTACAGCCGTGTTTGATCTACGATCACTTCTTTCTTTAAAGAGCAATTTTACAAATTGCTTTAATTGTTGTTCATTTTCATTCAAAATCTCCGTTAGATTTTGAATAGTATGAATTTCAAGGAACCTCAGTCTGGCAAGTATTTCTTTATAATCCTTTCCTTCAACAAAACCTATTACTCCGCATTCCTTAACCATCATCTCACGAATCTCCTCAAAAATCCTATCCTCTTTCAAAAATTCAAATAGAGAAATGGAATTTATCAGGATAGGCTGTACTGAGGAATTTTTCATATCACTTGTGATACTTCCTTGGTATTTGAATTTTGCCTCAACTAAGCGATCAAATTCTTTGTCTGCAGATTCTAATCCTGCCGCTAAACGATGGAAGCCTCTTTTTAATTCGTATGGTAATTCTTCATCTGCTTTATAACCAAGGTCGTGTTCAATTTCAGCCCAGGCGTGCTGTAGTATAGATCGAACTTGAATTTCGGCCTTCAATCCTGTGAATCTAGCATAGATCCCTGCAGAAGACCATGTATCTAGCAAACTTGTGACTATATGTAAGGATTTGTAGCCAAATGAATCAGCATCCTTATTTCGTTTATCAACTGAATTATCCTTGTCAACTGCAAAGGTCTGTTTAATTATTTCATATACTTTCTCAACATCACTTTCAAGATATGTTATTACACGTACTCCACACAGATCCGTGACCTCTTCCAACAAATTGTATTTACTCTTTTTGTCAATTTTTTTTAATAGACTATCAAGCCCCTTTGCTCTGTAGGAAATACCGTGAATTTTAATACTTTTCTTTTCAAGTTCATCTTGAATCGTATCGACAATAGTTTTGCCGAAGGCACTGTATAAAGGATGGATAACACCAGAGTACTGGTTTCTCAATTCTTTGAGATCTATCATATCAATTACATATTCTTAGAATATAGCATTCTCAAGAGAAATCATTGGAAAAATTTAGCATCTAGGAACGCTATTATGAATTGCTTAAAATAGGCTACCTAATGTAAATTATGAATAATCCCCCAAATGGCTATTTGCTACATTCAGTCTTCTGAAATATCAGGATTCTCCTTTAATTGACGCTTAACCTCATTAATGTCAGTCAAAAGATCCGATACATTAACATTGAGAGCAATAGCAATTTTAAATAAAAGTGTAAGAGAGGGTTGTGTGGCATTATTACAAATCCGCCAAATGGTATTGAAATTTTTCCCTACCATCTTTGCGAGTGCTACCTGGTCAATATCTTTCTCCGCCAGAACAACTTTAATCCGATTTAATTTTAATCCTTTAGCCATAATTGCATAATGCACTTAAAAATAGCTAGAAAAAATATAATAACCTCATAAGTACCTATGAATTAATTCATTATAGTATAAAAAATCTACTTTATTTGATTATTTACATGTTTATTATGTAGATTTATCTACATTTTGGGGAGATTTAATTTATTTTTCATTATCTTCACGAAACAATAAAAAAGAATATATGCGAATCTTTATCTGTATGGATACTTCCTAATAAGTATGTATTTTCGCAGGCACAAAAAATATCGTTAGCGTGTTTGCTTGCTCTGTTTCTCGAAAACTACCACTTTTCAAAAACAACGGAGATTACAAGTGAAGCGCCTATATCATACTGGTGTAGGCGTTCTTGTTCCGTTGTTTAGGGTGTGGTAGCCCGTCGAGAACGACAAGAACATAACCTACGCCATTTTTATATCCTGTCGGCCCCCTTTACATCTCATCTCCTTAAGTCAGAATAATACTTACTCATTACACAATCTGAAAAGAATGTGTTGACTGCTAGTGCCTATTCTATTTTACAGCTAATTATTGGGTTAGTGGCATAATTCATCCAATGAGTATACAAGTGTATCAAGTACTTCTGTATCCCTCACCCTGGCTCCCCAGATAGAGGTTATTATATTTCTTCTGAAAGTAAGACCTGTCGGATCTCCGACAGGTAATCATTTAACTGAATGGTTCTGCAGTCATATTACTTATTCTGCCACTTATGGAAAATTAATCAATCAAAACAATCGGTTTTCCGTATGAACTCAATGCGTTTATATCCCACCTGGTTAAAACTACCGGTACGACTGGCCCTGGAAGATTTTGATGCTCCATTTTCTGTAGTGGAGAACTTTATCAGCACAGTTCCTCTTTTTGAAGTGCGACAAAACCTCGAAGCATTATATACAAGAATAAAAGTGTCGGGCATTTCATCCCAATGGGAATCTAATGGATTTAGGGAATCTTTTGAAAAATTTTTAGAGGCGATCTATGTTCACTATAAACAACATAAAGAACCTGACCAAGATCCCCCTTATGGTATTCTGGAATTCCTTGCTACACTTGGACACGAAATCAAAGGACAACTTGCAGGAATAGCTATGGCAATTGATAGTATCCAGGAATGTTGGGATGCGGAAACCGGAGTTTACAAGTCAAATGCTGCTTCCTATTTTGATATCATTCGAATGTCCGCCCTCAATGCTTTGACGGTGTATCATAATTTGATAAACACCTCAAAAATCCAGCGAGACCAAGTTAATTACCAGATTACCCCTGCGCAGTTTACCATAGTACCATTTCTAAAAGATTGTATACTTCCTTTCACGCCTATTAGTAGTGTCAGCGGGAATACTATGGAGCTGATTACTAGGATTGCGGAGGGTACAGAATGGCATGCAGATAAAGCTAAACTACGTGAGATAATTACCAACCTGGTCTTAAATGCGATAAAATACTCCCATCCAAACACGCCAATCACGTTGTATGCACAAATTGTTGATTGCAATCTGGTATTAGAAATCGCGAGCAAAGGATCTGAAATCCCTGTAGACCAACGAACTAAGGTATTTGAAGCGTATTATTCACTGGAAAAGGGAAAAGCGGGAAGCGGTTTGGGCCTTTATATTTCCAAGTCACTAGCTGAAACAATGCATGGAGATATCTTTGTTGAAAGTCCCATGCCTGGCACGAACATATTTACTGTAACAATCCCAACTTTTTAAAATCAATCTTTTATGATGGAAAATAAAGATAATCTACTTCGTGAGCTACATGACTTGTATAATGAAAGTGCAGTGGGTTTTAGAGATAGACTATGTGATGATTTTAATTGGAGTATTCCAACCTATTATCGAAAAATGCGGTTAAAAAAGAAGGAAGATGTTATTCGAACAGGGCTTAGCAACGTAGAAAAAGAAAAGATCTCCCAAGTCGCCTTATCAATGCAAAAGGAGTTTCAGGAGAAAATATTTAACCTTATTAAACATTGCTAGTATGAGGGAATACAAATCGAATTTAAGTGACGACCACATTGAATTTTCTCTGTTTCTGGCTATGCCTGGTCGCGTTAGAAAGATAAGTAGGGGATTCCGATTTGCTACAATAGATTTTGTTAGGGAATCCCTGGAAATTCCTCTTTGGTTCCGGTCCGTACTGGATGAACTGCCTCACTTTTTCATCTTTTTAGATAATCTTGAGCATTTAAATTATTCTTATCCTCAAAAGGAATCGGTAATTTCTAGCAATTTGCTTCAGTTATCTCAACAAGCAGATATTATCAAGTTAAATGCCGGTTTGAAAAAAATATATATTGAACAGACCCAAGAAATAACTAGTGGGAAGCCATATTATGACAAGTGTTTCCCTACTGTGGCGTCTGAGCTATTTGAATTGTTTGATAGAGTACAAGATCAACTGATAGACAATTATTGCCCAGACTGGTGGGGGGATGAGGAGGGTTTTTCTGAAAATAATGATGAGAGTTAAGTTAATAGGTCAAACGTGGCCGCTATGAATGACATGGCGGCCATTTCAATAGGTTCTGATCGGATAGGATTAGATCTTTCAGCTATCAGTAATAGGTGGATTCTAAATAAGGAGTCCCACTTTAAAGGAATTCCTTTTGTTCCCTAATTGTCTTTAATTATCTCTTATTATTTTTTACTGTTTTGCAACTAGTTTTCAAATCAATTTCAAATATCTATTTATCTGTGTCAGTTTACCTAAACTGGAAAATTTGGTAATAATTTGACAATATTTGACATAAAGCGCGCATAATCGAGCATAAGAAGGAAAGCACCTTTTCCCACCGTTATATCTTCGCCATTGGTTTATTCTTTTTTCGTAATCATTTAAACTAAACACGCAATGGCTACCACAATTACAGCAAAAGACTTCCATGTACCAAGTGAAATTTTCCTCACAGTAGCTGGTATAATTTCAAAAAATGAAATCACTAATTCTATTACTGGAATCGATGAAGATGATGATATCATCATTATTGAGTTGCAGTATAACAAAGGAGAACGAGGTGTTATACGCGAAATTGAAAATGCTATCGCGGATTATGATGATGATTACGAAGATGAAGATGACGATGATAATGAGGATGAATAAGATTTGTTTTCTATCACTAAACTATTTCACATGCAAGAACAGCTAAGAGTAATTCAGGAACAAGTAAATACCCTGAGCAATAAAGTAGATCTATTACTTCAGCAAACAGCAAAAACAGAAATTCCTGCTGGCCTACTATCTGTACAGCAAGCCGCGGCATATTTGCATCTGTCAGTATCTCACGTTTATTATTTAATAGCCACAGGAAAAATAAAAAATCTGCAAAGGCAAAAACATAGCCGTATTCTGCTTAGTATGCAGGATCTACAGGCATATTTATTTGAAAAAAACACCTGTGGCAAGATAAAAGAGGATGAGACGGGAGAGGATTAAACAGGCTCGCTGATTGTTATACAATCGTGGGTATATTATTCACGATTGTACCCTCCTTCACTGCTTATGCTTTCCTACTGACTTACATGCGACATTATTTATTAGGAATTGCAGTTAGCCTGTAGATGGGAGCTTATCAATTAACCCGGAATAAGCATAAATGAAACAAGAGAATTCCCCGTTATATACCAACATAATATCTTTGGATACCTGTAGAAAAGTGTTAAAGGATAATTTGCTTACAGATGAGCAGATACTGATTATAAGGGATTTTTTATACCGGATGGTAGCCATTGAATTACAAACCCGACAACAACAGTTAACAAATTCTTACCCAATAAATAATTCCACCAATGACACAACGAAATGCGCTCCTTTATATCCGCGTCAGCACAGACGAGCAGCTTAATGGATACAGTCCTGAAGTGCAGGAAGAATGTCTGACCCGGTATTGTGCATTAAACAACATTTCTGTACTCGGAATTTACAAGGAAGATTATTCCGCAAAGACTTTCGAGCGGCCTGTTTTCAACCAGGTTCTGATGGCTATCAAAAAGCATAAAGGGACCGTCAACTTGTTGCTATTTACCCGGTGGGACAGATTTAGCCGCAATGCCGGGGATGCCTACGCCATGATAAATGTATTGAGAAAGATGAGGGTGGAACCGCAGGGAGTAGAGCAGCCTCTTGACCTGGACATACCGGAAAATAAAATGATGCTGGCTTTTTATTTAGCCGCGCCAGAAGTGGAGAATGATCGCAGGGCGCTCAATACCCTATTGGGTATGCGGCGCAGTAAAAAGGAAGGCCGGTATCTGGGAATTGCTCCAGTAGGTTATTTGAATGAAAAGGAGAAAACAACGGTGAAAGGGAAAAAGGACAAGCCGATTCTGGTTATAGATGAAAAGCTGGCACCATTGGTCGTGTGGGTATTTGAGGAAGTGGCGAGAGGGGTGCATGATTTGGAGAAAATCAGGCGAATGGCAAATATTAAAGGGCTGCCTATCAAAAAAAGCCAGATTGGTAACTTGGTGCGTAACACCGTTTATTGTGGGAAAATCTTTATATCAGCTTACAAACAGGAGGAAGCCCACTATGTCTATGGGATTCACCAGCCACTTATCTCCGAAAATTTGTTTAATGAAGTACAGGATGTGTTAAGCGGGCGCAAAAAGATAACCAAAGCACGCAGTGCAAAAGATGAGCATCTTCCACTTAGAGGCTTCCTGGTATGTAAAAGATGTGGTAAGCCAATTACAGGCAGTGGAAGTAAAGGTAATGGCGGCACCTACTATTATTATCATTGCCAAAGCAGTACTTCATGCAAAGAAAGGTTTAGGGCAGATGAAGCCCATGAAATATTTAAAAAGAAACTGGGAACGATAAAGGGGAAAGAAGATGTAATCAATTTGTATATGGACATTTTATCCAGAGAGTTAAAAGCAGGTAACGAACAAAACGATAAGCAGATTACCGAAATCCAGGGAACTATTGATAAACTCAAACAAAGAATCATCAATGCCCAAACCCTAATGTTGGATGCAGAGATTGGCCCGGCTGAATATACCAATATCAAAAATAACCTGAGAACGGAGATCGAAGCACAGGAACGCAGAAAGATGGAACTAGTCACTGATTATGGAGAACAGCAAAGATATATAGATAAGGGTAGGACAATCCTTGTAAACGCAGTATGGCACTATGAGAACGGAGATTTAGATGCCAAACAAAAGATCATTGGTTCGATGTTCCCTTCAAAACTCATTTTTGAAAAAAATGATTATCGAACCATAGAACCTAACCCTATATTGGAGCTAATAGCCTTTCCAGTAAAGGATTTAGAAGTACTTAAAAACGAAAAGGTCGGAGATTCCTCCGACCTTTCCACTTTAGTGCCCAGAACTGGATTCGAACCAGCACACCCTTGCGAGCGCTGCGACCTGAACACAGTGCGTCTACCAATTTCGCCATCTGGGCAGCAACTGATTTGTGTTTCAGGGCTGCAAAGATAAGCACCTATTCGATATATCAAAATATAATTTTAAAATGGGAAATGATAAAAGAGAATAAACAACCATAGGGAGACGCGTGTCTCTCTATCCTCCCCTACTTATCCTATTAGTCAAACGATTGCGTAAATTATTTTACCGCATTTTTAGATCCCATCGTATCTTGATTAGTATAAACAACAGGAACATGAAAATTATCACCAGTACTTTGTTACTGCTGCTATGTATCGGAGCCATTCAGAGTCAGGCTCAACCAACAAAAAAACAAAAACCAAACATCATCTTTATCTATGCCGACGACCTCGGCGTAGGTGAAACAGGCCCCTATGGCCAAAAAAAAATCAAAACACCACGATTAGACCAGCTCTCCCAGGAAGGTATCCATTTTACACAGTTCTATACTTCCACTCCGGTATGCGCTCCCGCTAGATGTATGTTCCTCACCGGCCGCCATGGCGGACATAGCTATATCCGTGGGAATTACGAAATGGGTGGTTTCGCCGATTCACTGGAAGGCGGACAAATGCCCCTCCCTGAAGGTACCATCACCATCGGCCATATGCTCCAGAAAGCCGGCTATAAGACCGCTGCTATCGGCAAATGGGGCCTCGGTATGCCCTTCACCACCGGAGATCCAAATAAACAAGGCTTCGATTATTTCTACGGCTATCTCGACCAAAAACAAGCACATAACTACTACCCTACCCACCTCTGGGAAAACGGGAAAAAAGAACCACTCAATAATCATTTCATCGATATACATAAATCACTACGTCCAGATGAAGCCACAGACAGCGCCTTTAACTACTTTAAAGGCAACGACTACGCCGTGGATGAACTGACGAAAAAAGCAGTGCGGTTCATTGAAGAAAACCGCCAACGACCATTTTTCCTCTATCTCCCCTATACCATTCCGCACGTTGCCCTCCAGGCTCCGGACTCGGCTATACGAAAATACATTGGCCTGTTCGATGAAAAACCCTACCTCGGCAACCAAGGATATACGCCTAGCAAATATCCCCTCTCTACCTACGCAGCCATGATTACCTACCTGGATACACAAGTAGGTATCGTAATGGACCTGGTGAAAAAACTGGGCCTGGATGATAATACGATCATTCTGTTTTCCAGCGATAACGGTACTACCTTCAATGGTGGCGTAGATCCGGTATTTTTCAATAGTGTCAACGGACTAAAAGGCCTTAAAATGGACCTCTATGAAGGAGGTATCCGCGAACCACTCATCGCTAGATGGCCTGGAAAAATCCCTGCCGGCAGTATTGCTGCAGCTCCCGCGGTGCAATATGACCTGCTGGCTACCTTCGCGGATATTGCAGGTATTACTGCCCCCACGAATGATGGTGTCTCCCTACTGCCAGCGCTAAAAGGCAATGAGCAATCACTGCAACAACGAGCATATATCTATTTCGAATATCCAGAGAAAGGCGGCGCCGTGGCCATCAGAAAAGGAAAATGGAAAGCGATTAAAACAGATATGAAAAAGGATAAACAAGCGCCTTGGCAACTGTATAACCTGGAAACGGATCCAAATGAACAACACGACGTGGCTAGCCAACATCAAGATATGCTTCCCGCTTTTGATGCGATTGTACGGAAAGAACACCGCAATGCGCACCTCAATGAATGGGAATTCCTGAATAGTAAAATGTCTAAATAAAACAGAGAAGTCCGCAGGAAGAATAAACTCCTGCGGACTCTGATTATGAAAAGAGCGATATTTTTATTTGTTATCCCATTTGAAATACTTGATTCCCAACGCCACAAACACCACAGTATATCCAATGGTAGCGAGTAATGCCATCGTATGATCACTCGTCCATGATAATGGTTGCAAACTTCCTGCCAGAGCTTTCTGTACTACTCCATATGGCGACCATTGCACGATATCTTTCATCGCTTTCCCGAAGGCGCCAAACTGACCCAACATACCGATCATAATGAAAGCAACATATACCAACCTGCTAGTGGAGTTCACCGTTTCAGGATTCTTAATCAGCGCAACTATTAACTGACCCAATCCCAGGTATAACCAGCCAGCCAACAATGTCACCAGCAATCCAGTCACATATCCCAGTGCGGAAAGGCTGATCTTATCTACCGCAAAACCAACTATAAATATCAGCAGCGTCATTAGGGCGATCAATCCAACCTGTATGGATATACGACTCAACATGATCGTCCAGGTAGGCACCGGCGCTACGCGAAGTCGCTGAAACACGCCTTTATCGCGGTCACGGGCAATGGTACCGGAGTATCCCAAGAGTCCAATACTGGCCAATCCTATGGTAATCGCGCTGGCCATCACCACCGCAGGCCCTATCTTATCTACCGCGCCTTTCCAGGATATCAGGATCAGGATCGGTACTAGCAGTACCATTCGTAAAGAACGACGGTTACGCCATACTGTGGTGAAATCTGCTTGCAGCAGGGTTCTTAATACATCTTTTATTGCGGGTATTCTTGTTTCCATAAGGGCCTTTTTTTATGAACGAACTGCGCGTCCGGTTAAACCAATAAATACATCTTCCAGGGTGATACGTCCTTTGCGGGATACGCTGATCACTTCGGGATCTTCCCGATGCAGCGATATGAGTCGCTCTGGCGTATCAATGGCAATGATGCGGCCATGGTCTATAATGGCGATCCTGTCGCATACTGCTTCTGCTTCTTCCATGGAATGTGTGGTGAGTAAGACGCCATGCCCTTTGGCCCGAATGGCTTCAATTCTTTCCCACAACTGGCGTCTGGACTGCGGATCCAATCCTGTGGTCGGCTCGTCCAGCAATACCAGTGCGGGATTATGTATAGTAGCTATTAGCAAGGAAACACGCTGCTGCTGTCCGCCGGATAATTGCCCGAATTTCTTTTCTGCGGCATCTTCCAGCTTGATTTCCTGTAACCTGTTAAATACTTCTTCTTTAGATAATTTCACACCATATACACCTGCATACAGTTTTAGTATATCCGTTATCGTTAGTTCAGGCTGAAAACTGGTTGCCTGTAACTGTACGCCCATATTCGCTTTGGCATATAACGGCTGCCCCACAATATCAAATCCTACTACTTTAATCTGCCCGGTTGCAGGCTTAATTAATCCTTCAATAGCGCTCAATGTACTGGTCTTGCCAGCGCCGTTTGGACCCAACAGACCGAAGATCTCTCCAGGCCTTACGTCCAGCGACACCTCTTTTACTGCCTGAAACTGACCGTAGTATACACTGATCCGGTCAACATTCAGTATAGGGAGTTGTTCTATAGTGTTAGTCATGCGTTGTAGATTGATTTTATGGTGAGACAAAAGTACGCTGGATTGCATTCCTGTACATATCAAAAAAGGTAAATACGTATGGTACGTCGGTTAAAATAGGATATCCACCGGTAAATCCGGAGGAAACTATTTTTACCGGTAAAATCCCAGGTCCCCTTTTTAGTCGTATATAATAGTGCAATCCCCGTAGCCAGCCTGTAAATAATCGAATACATTAGAAAATTCATTCACATGCTCTACAAAACTGTTACAAATCTTAAAAGACACTACAACAGGGCTTTGAATTTCCTGTTTGACAGACCACTCAACCCAATTGACCAACCCTGGTCTGAAATTAAAGCAGGCTTACCCACACCTCCATTGAAACCGGAGAATTACGAACGCTTATTGTATAAAGCACTGCACACCATCGGCTATTTTAAAAGCTCCTTACAGCAACCCAGGCTACATCAGCACAGCTTTGCAGTCAGGGTACGCATTACAGACCAACACCATACCATCGAGCCATGGCTCACCTACCCCCGTTTTGAAAATGGCACCATCAATGGTGTTATCAGTACTAGGAGTCGGTCTAGGAAATACAAAACAGGTACGGAAATAAGATTACCCGAAGCGGCCATCATCGACTGGATGATGGTGGAAGACGGTTTTCTACTAGGTGGCTATTCCATTCGCATCGGCATAAAAAACGTCGAACGCTATTATAGAAAAAATATCTATGATCAACTCCCCTACCAAGTGGATGATGGTCATGATCATTTTGAACATAACCTCAACACTCCAGAAGGCGCCATCCTTTTATTAGGGGATGCCATCGACGCCAGGGACCCCGATAGAATCCGCGCCTGTAAAGACTTCTATCGCGAAGCGCTTTATTTGCTTGGCACTTCCTCTAGCCCGAAAATACCCAGGCCCATTACCAATGATATGGTACAAGTCCTGGAACGCCGATTAGAAGAAGTTTTCATGGCCGTAAACACCATGCCCATTACAGCAGCCCTCCACGAGGCGAAAAGATATTTTCTCTATACAAGACCCCAGCGCATGAATGTTTGGGAAATAACAGAAATTAGAACATATTACAATCCGAAATTAAGAACCCTGCACATCATCAACGTGCAGGAAACGCCCGAAGGCTGGAAGGTACTGAGCAACATGAGCGATGTACAACTATACCCAAGGCCCAAAAATGATAAAGGGCCGATCATGGATTTAACAGGTGACCACATAAAGTTTTATGAAGACTACAACTTCCCGCTCTTCCTCAAAAACAGGAATAAAGAGTGATCCACGTATAGATGATTATATCGCCAAGGCCGCAGCCTTTGCACAGCCTATCTTGCAGCATTATAGGCAACTGGTTCATCAAGCATGCCCGGATGTAACCGAAACCATCAAATGGGGCTTCCCCCATTTCGATTACAACGGCAGTATATTGAGCAGTATCGCCGGTTTCAAACAACATTGCGCGGTGAATTTCTGGAAAGCTGCCGTCATGGAAGATCCAGATAAAATCCTCACCGCTACCGGAGAAACCGCCATGGGACACCTAGGCAGGATTACCAGTCTGCAAGATCTGCCTGCTGATAAAATACTCATCAAATACCTGAAACAAGCCGCCAAACTGATCGATGAAGGCGTGAAAGCACCGCCCAAACCGAAAGCAACAGAGAAGAAAGAATTGGAAGTACCCACAGATTTACTCGCGGCCTTGAAGAAAAATAAAGCAGCAGCCAAGACTTTCGAGGAATTCAGTTACTCGAATAAAAAAGAATATGTTTCCTGGGTGATAGAAGCAAAAACGGAAGCCACCCGGCAAACACGTATAGCCACTGCCGTAGAATGGATGGCCGAAGGAAAAATCAGGAATTGGAAATATCTGAAGAAATAATAGCAGAAGGTGTATCAAAAGATTATAATTAGGTAAATCGCCACTGTCTGTGGTCCCTGCCCGCTGGGCAGGGACCACAAAAGAAAAGTAAAAGGCGTGATGTCGCAGACGTCACGCCTTTTACTTTTCTTTTATAATCTGCTTTATTTTAGAGCTTCAATAAGCCCAGCTTGTGTAGGGTGTTTACCGGTTTATTATCCCAGAAGAGTTCGAAATCTTCCAGTCCAGCAGTCTCATAACTTTGTTTTACCTCCTGCAACGTATAGGTCTTCCCGTTATTGACATCCAACTCCCGGAGCATACCCGCCAACCAATTACCCTGTGGCGGATCTACGCGGATATTCACTGCTTCTTTCTTGCTCTGGAATGTCAACGATGCCATTTCCCAAGTATTCCCTTTTTTGGATTTCGTGACAATCTCCAAAGCTGGTTGCTTACCGAGGAAAATAACTTTGGAAGTAGGTTTGATAGTTCCAGGCTCCTCTTCCATCAAAGCATTGGTAATATAATCCGGCGCCACAGAGGTTTTAGGCACCTTGAATTCAAACCATTTATTCAACGGATAATCCAGGCAGGCGCCATGCATAAAATTCAGCAAGGACTTCTTAAGCCCATAGCTGAAGCTTTCATGGTCGGCCCCTGTAGGATCGATGTGCATGATATCATTGTTGGCGAAAGTGCCTATTGCTTCTGTTTCTTTTTCCACCTTATACTTGGCAGGGTCCATGCCTACAGGACTATGGGCAGTCATGGTAAACTGATGCCAGTACGCAGATTGCAATATCCCCGCTTGGAACATCTGACGCACCATTTCCAGGGAATCGATCGTTTCCTGCGCTGTTTGGGTAGGGAAACCATACATCAGGTAGGCATGCACCATAATGCCTGCTTCTGTAAAATGCCGGTTTACCCTGGCCACCTGGGCCACGGTAATACCCTTTTGAATAAGGCCCAGCAATCTATCTGACGCCACTTCCAGGCCCCCGCTTATGGCAATGCAGCCGGAAGCCTTCAGGAGCAGGCATAAGTCGCGGGTAAAGCTCTTTTCAAAGCGGACATTCGTCCACCAACTCACATTTAGCTTTCGCTTGATGATTTCCAATGCCAGCGCTCGCATCAATGCAGGCGGAGCAGCCTCATCCACAAAATGGAAGCCTGTTTGCCCTGTTTGGGCAATGATGGTTTCCATGCGGTCACAGAGTAATGAAGCAGCAATTGGCTCGTATATGCGGATATAATCCAGCGAAATATCGCAGAAAGTACATTTCCCCCAATAACAGCCATGTGCCATGGTCAACTTGTTCCAGCGGCCATCGCTCCAAAGACTATGCATAGGGTTGACCACCTCAATGGCGGAGATATAATCATTCAACAGTAAATCACCGTAATCAGGCGTTCCTACCTGGTGCTGCTTATAGTCCTGGCAGGTACTGTTGTTGTAGTATTTCACAGCGCCCTCCTCCAAGAGGAAAGTGCGCTTTAAGTCAGCGCGACTTTTATCTCCCGTTACAAAACCCAACAAATTCTCTACTGGCGCTTCTCCATCATCCAGTGTGATATAATCGATATATTCAAAAACTCTTGCATCTGAGAGAGAACGCAGTTCCGTATTGGGAAAACCGCCTCCCATAGCCACTTTCACAGTAGGATAATGGGCTTTAATCCATTGCCCACAGCGGAAAGCCGCATATAAATTACCAGGGAATGGGACCGATATCGCCACCATTTGCGGCTGTACCTCCTCCATGCGCCGCTGGAGGATTTGGATCAGCAGCTCATCGATATAGGTAAATGGCTGCTGTAGCGCTTCGTGGAGCTCATCGAAGCTATTCGCAGAGCGACTCAACTTCTCCGCATACCTGCTGAAACCGAAATGACTGTCCACACACTCCATGATCAAGTCAGACAGGTCTTCCAAGTACATCGTGGCCAAGTGTTTGGCCCTGTCCTGGTTGCCCATAGAGCCGAAAGCCCAATGTAAATCGTCCAACTGGGCAAAGCGGGACGCTTCCGGGAGATAATCCCTTTTTACAATAAGATGCGCGATGGTAGGGTTTTTCCCCTGCAAGAAGGCGATCACCGCATCGATAGTATGAATATAATCATCCTGCAAGGCAATAATACGGGCAATATTCTCCGATACTGCTGCCGTAGGATGATGGCGGATATAAGAAAACAGATCAGTTAATCCCTGTTTTGAGAATAAGGCCAGCGTCACTTCTATACCCAGGTCGGACTGAAAGGAACTGATCCCTTTGGTGTTCAGGAATCCCTTCAGGTACGCGGTGGCCGGATATGGCGTATTCAACTGTGTAAATGGTGGTGTAATTAAATAAACTGTCTTGCTCAAACCAGGTATTTTAAGCCGCAAAGGTACGACAACCCAACGGCGAATAAAAATTCAGTTCAAACCCTGTCTGATAGCACGTTTTACAATTAGTCTACAAATTTAATAGACTTTATTTTGGAAATCATGCGGGCTCCACCTATCTTTGGTATACCACCACGGATAAAGCCGCTGGAGTGCTGTTCTTACGGGATTTTTCCATATTCCGTATATCCTTTGCCGTTATCCGCAACAACTGTATTTTTGCTCCCCGCCAGCACGGAGGAGCCAGGAAACTAATGTCTAAAACGGTTACTATGATATTCCTATTGGTGGCAATACTGCTTAGAAAATGGCGTCAGAAAGCAATCAGACGCAACTTTATATATACAAACCAGAAATAACATGCAAAAATTAGCATCCCTCGTATTTTTCGGTGGCGCCATCCTACTGATGTCCCATGCTGCACCTACATTTGCCAAAGACGGACACAAAAAAGCCACTACGCATACCGTTGCCAAAGCCGCTACCTTCCAAGTAGATGCGAAACAAAGTAAACTGAACTGGGTAGGTAAAAAAGTAACTGGCCAGCATAGCGGTACGATCAATATTGCTGCCGGCACACTGCTGCTGGAAAATAATGTACTGAAGAGCGGCAACTTCTCCCTGGATACCCGTAGCATCGCTGTTACAGACATTAAAGATGCCGATGGTAATGCCAAACTGTTAGGCCACTTGAAAGCAGACGATTTCTTCTCTGTTGAAAAATATCCTTCTGCTGATTTCGTCATCACCAGCCTGAAATCCAATGGCAACGGCGCTTACGATATTACTGGCAATCTCACCATCAAAGGTATTACCAATCCTATCACCTTCCCTGCCAACGTAACGGTGAACGGTAATAAACTGGTGGCTAAAGCCAATATCACCGTGGATCGTACGAAGTACAATATTAAATACGGCTCTAAAAGCTTCTTCTCCGGCATCGGCGACAAAGCCATCTATGATGATTTTGAACTGGAAGTAGAACTGGTAGCGAACGCAAAATAATATACATTTCAATCAAGGCTGGGCTGGAAGCAGGCATATATCATCATCGTATGGTATGCCGACTTCCAGCCTCGTTTTTTTATGCAGTAACGCCTACGCACCTACGTAAAAACAAAAGGGGCGTCTGCAAGCAGACACCCACAATTGTTTGCAAAATCAAGTTAGTCAATCTTGACCTTGCCGCTTTGAAAAAAGAGACTTGACTGTATATATATTAATACAAATAAGCAGGGTAAAGCTTTTAGGTGATATTCAACAGCGGTTAGGTTAATAAACTTGGGCACTAAATCTGTTGGACATAACGATGTAACAAATATCAGGAATGTCAACAAAAGAATTGTCACACATTTGTGTGAAAACATAACAAGGACCGCCACTGCCCCCGTTACGGCGATCACATAAGTAGGTGGTTCGGTTGCCTGATTGAAGATGACCGCCCAGATCAAGAGATACGCTGCCATCCACCAACGACTCCTGGAATCCTTTGCCCTAGCGGTGTTGACCATAGCGGTGATCAATCCTAGCACCGCCACAAGCAACACAATTTTATCCACAAAGGTAGATGCTGTATAAGGCAGATGCCGGAAAGCATCTATGGTGGCGAATAGAGAGCCGTCTTCCTTTATCTCAGGACTACTAATTAATTGAAACCAATCATGATAGGATTGCAATAATTCTCCCGGCGGTATCATCTGCAATGGCAGCAAGGTACCTATCAAACCGTAGAGCAGACAGTATTTCAGGTATTCCTGCTTCTGATCATAAAAGAGAAACAAGATACCTACAATAGCGCCATAGCCTTTGATAAAGAAACATAGACAAGTGAAAAGTGCAGCGAGCTTCACATTTCTGCGTTCGAAATTTACTACAGTTAGCAGCATCAGCGCTACCATGGCGGGATTCACCTGGGACGATTGCACCGCATTTAAAACTTCCAACATCACCAGCGCAGAAATGATATTCTTTTGTTTAGGTGTAACGGGCAACTGATACACCGCATACAATACCAGCCCGCTGTTAAATAGCATCCATAGTAGCAATCCTATCGGAACCGGCAGTATTGCGAAAGGGAGAAATAGGACCGGAAAGCTAGGATGATAGAGATAATAATCATAATAGGCATTGGGATACAAATCATATAAAGGCATATGCTGAACCAGGTGTGACCAAGAGGTTCTGAAGATGATGAAATTATTGAACCTCTCGGTCAGCAACGCCTGAATGTACAGAATAAGGGTTCCTAGCAGGTAAACGCTGGCTATTAGGATGCTATAACGCTTTTCGCGTACAGTTGGTAAGGTTTTGAACACCCCGGCGGTTACCGGTACCGGCAACCGCCACTGGTTGGTCACTACTCCAGATCTCACAGTACAGAATATTTGGTATATCCTTATTACGCATGCGATCAACTGTTCCCCCTACCTGTTAACGGCTTGTTAAATGCCTGCCTTTAGTGCCCAAAAGGCTGTATCAAAAAATCGGGGGTGACGTTGCGTCACCCCCGATTTTTTGATCTTTTTCGTCGTCCCTGCCGGCTGGCAGGGACGACAGGTAGGAAGGTTGATTATTTAATCTTAAAAGATGCACCCAGCGTCATCCAACGCCCTGGCATCGGCACAGCACCGGCTTCAATGTAAGTGACATCCAGCAGGTTGGTGGCATCTAAATAAATTTTATAACGGGGTTGATGATACGCTACTCTCGCATCAATCAACGTATAGTCTTTATAGTTAATACGCTTGCAGTACCTCGTATTGGCAGATACGCTGAAATGCCCAGCAATATTGGTTCTCACGCCAGCGATAAACTGATGACGCAAGCTTTCAATAACGTATCTACTGATTTTATTATGGGTGTCGTCTCCCTTAAAATCAGGTGAAAGATAATTATATCCTACATTCAGGCCCAAGCTATTGAAGAATCCTTTTTCTTGCAGGATGGTATTATAACCTGCGCTAGCAGTGAGTCCTTTTGTATCCGCACGCTGGAAGTTCTGTGGCTGCCATGGCTGCGGAATACTGTCTTTCACATAGTCAATGAAATCTGAGATCTGGCGATAGAATCCACTGGCGGCAAAATTGAATTTACCGGCAAACTTGCGGATACCTAGTTCTGTATAAACGGCTTTTTCTGGTCCTAGCTTATCGTTCCCGATAATGCTGGCGCTTTTATAGTACAGGTCTGTATAGGTAGGGAGACGCTGTGCTGTCCCGGCCGTAGCATATACTTTCAGATCCGGTGTGATATTGAACCCTACATCGGCGCCAGGGAAAAACTGCCAGCCGTACATGGTGTTATAATTCAAATAGCCTCCAAGGGAGAAATTCAGACGCTTGTCGCCACGAGTTTTGTACTCCGCAAACGCGCCCAAGTTGGTACGTTCATGATTCCCCAAGTTGGAGCTGTTGATATGCTCATAACGGGCCTCTACGCCAGCGCCAAACAATCCGATCTTCGTATCGAAAGTATTGTTCAACTCTGCATCTACGATATTGGTATTATGCAGGTTTCTTGCCTTGGCGGTAGTCGTTTTGATATAACGGTAATCATCTTCTGCAAAACGATAACTGATTCTCGGGGTCATCAGCCAGTTACGGTTTACCTTATGGCTACTGCTTACCGCTGCCAGTGCGGTTTTCACATATTCTTTGGATTCAATGTCTCCAGGAGCCGCATAATAGGCGTTGGCGCCATATTGATTATCTACGTAACCTGCCAGCACATTGATGCTGTTGTCTTTATTCATACGAAAATCACCCTGGTAGAGCGCTTTCACATTCTGGTAAGCGGTATTATAACGAAATCCGTTGCCGGCGTTCATGCTAGCGGAGAGCGACTGGTTACTCTTATCTTTTACCACCGCGCCAGAAGCACCCAGACTGTAACTATTGTACAATTTATTGTTTTCATCCCGATGAAAACTACTACCCAAGTTACCATTCACCTCTGCCTCACTGGCAGCGGCTTTGCGGGTGATGATATTAATAGCGCCATTCAGGGCATTAATACCGTATACGCGTGCTGCCGCCCCGCGAAGCACCTCGATATGATCTACATCATTGAGCGAAACCGGCAGGTTCATAATATTATGGCCTGTTTGCGGGTCGGTGATTTTGATACCGTTTACCAGTACCAGCGTCTGGTCGAAGGTACCGCCATCCAAACCGATATCCGCCTGTACCCCTCCAGGGCCGCGCTGACGCACATCCAGGCCAGGTACAAATGCCAGTACTTCATTAATACTAACAGCCGCCATGGCATCAATCTGCCGGCGGCTGATAATAGTGATATTCCTATTGGATTGTTTTAAAGGTGCAGACAACCTGTTTTCTTGTACAATGACTTCATCCAGGCTGCGTATTTTGCCAGTTGTATCTGGCTGCTGCTGTGCTACGGCGCTAGACGCCATACAGGTCAGCAACATGAAAAAGCTACCACGCATTATGTTGACAATTGGTCTAAAAGACCGCAAAGCTAAGGGATTTTACCTTAAAATCGGATGGCAATCCCTGCTTTGAGCGCAAATGGCGTACCTGGCGTGAAACAAAGCTCCGTTACGGGGTTTCGTTCCTGTTGCAGCCTAGTCTCGGTTTCAAACTGCGCTTCATTCCAATTGACATTGAATAAGTTCTGCGCACCCAGGGTAAATTCCAGGTTCCTATGCGTATAGGCCAGGGCCAGGTCGTTCACAAAATAACCATGGGCCACCACGCTGTTATCCTCGTTGGCAGGTCTGGCTTTCATATAACGGTAACGCATATTCGCAGAGAAGCCTTTGCCAAATTTTACGGCCGCCCCACCCGTACTGGTGAGCACTGGCGCCAGTGGAATATAATTCTGTCCTTTAGGCTCATCTATAAATCGACTATAAGCATAGTTAATATCTGCATCCAGGTATAACCAGGTAAACGGCTGATAACGCACACTCAGGTCTACTCCCAGCCTCCGACTTTTACCGCTTGCCTCTACTACTGCTTCATCTCCTACATATACAAATTCTTGCTGGAGATAGGTGTACCAGATAACAGGCTGGATAAACAGGTTTGGCAAGGGTTTCCAGATGGCTCCTAAGTCCGCACCGGCAGACATGGGCATAATATCTTTGCCTTGTTGCTGTATGACTACACGCATATCATTGGAGTGGAAACCTAAGCCTGTCTTCAAGTACCACTGAATATGCGCATTCGGGGAATAACTGAAATTCAGTTTTGGACTCACCCTCGCTGCATGATCTCTCCCAGTGGAAGACAGCAGCTTATCATGGAAGTTGAACAGGATTTCATCGAAACGCAAGCCTGGGGAGATTGTCCAGCCATTCTTGTGCCATTCCAATCCCGTATAGGCGAAGAGGTTAGTTTCTGTTCCATTTCCCCAAGATGCCCTACCTAAGAGGGAATCCCGGCGATATACGTGATTTAACTCCAGGTCCATGATATCATCCAGGCGGAAACCCAGCCCAGATTCCCAACGAAAATTCCCGAACTGTTGCGTGTATTTCTGCTGAAAGCCAAATAGGTTGCGGTTATCACGTTGTTGGATTTCATCTCCGTTCACAGGATCTTTCAGGAAGAAAGTGAAACTGGAGAACAGGTTGAATTCATAATGGGTGTAATACAGAAATGATTCCGTTTCTGCGGTATTGTTGAAGATATGACGCCAAGTAAACGCGGCATTGGTGCGCTGTGTGTTGCCGCCTTCAGTAGGGTCTATAGAACCCCAGCGACTGATCAGCCCTTCTGCTACTGCCCTTTCAGGAATCTGTCCAGAAGCATTCCAGGTGCTATGAAAAGTGGAAGCCTGGAAGTTAATATAGTTGAGGCTGTTCAGCCACTTGTTATATTTTCCGAAGAGGTTGAGGCGATTGAAATACTGTTGGAAATCAAATGGGCCATCGGTATAACCATATTCCGCGGCGATATACGCGTTCTCCGGGCGATCGCCGGTTTTGTGGAGGAGATTGAATAACCCTGTTCCACGAATAGTATTGAAGGAACCCGCTTCCAGTTTTACCATGCTGGCAGGGAGACTATCAAACGTATGAAAACTTACATATCCGGAAGTATTCAAATCGCCTTTGTTCGGGTAATAAGCACCTTTCCCAAAGTCAATACTCTCAATGGTTTCCGGGATCAGGAAATGCAGGTCTGCATAACCTTGGCCGTGTGCATGAGATACCATGTTCACAGGAATACCATCGGCACTGATATTAATATCGGTTCCATGATCATTATCAAAACCTCGAAGGAATATCTGTTCGGCTTTACCGCCGCCAGCATGTTGTGCGATGAAGAGTCCGGGTACTTTGCGCAGTAAATCCTGCGCAGTATTTACCGGTGTCATTTTGAGGTCCACTTTCAGCATGGAGCGTTCTACTCTTGGTGCTGTCACTTCTATTTGTGAAAGGTGCGATTCCTTTAACGGAATGGAATCTTGTGGTTCACCTGCATAAACATGGTTTCCGGCCGCCACGAGAGCGGCCATCATCATTCGTCTAATCATGCTGTTTTACTAATCTTCTTAAATCCTGCTTTTAATACCAATGTTATCCAAGAGGCCAGCACAAATGGGAAGGTGAGCACTACCAAATCCAGTTCCAGCATTCCAAAATCTATGAACACTGCCAGGAGTACGGATATCAATACCCAAATACCATCTTCTCTTTTCTGCCCAGCAAATGCAATAGCGCATAACACAGCGTTGAAACTGAACAGCCCCATATGAATCTCCGAGGCCGGTTCTCTAAACAGCGTTGAAATATAGGCGCCAAGTACAGATGCGGCCCCACCATATAATGCTGCAATCGGCGATCCCACAAACACACCCAGGAAGAAAATCAATCCCGCTACTACGCTACCCTGGAAAATTACTTCTCCAAAACCATGTGTCGACACAGTGAAATCATCATATGCTTGTGCCACACTTGCCATCTCTGGTGAAGGGCCTACCACGTAAAGATGCTTGAAAACATACAAAAATATCCAGGTAATAAGGATGAACGGAAAAGTAAATCCAGGAAGCTTACGTCTAATCATGGCGTGCTGTATAATAGCCGCCAATGCCGACCCAACAATCACCGCCGCCCAGATAATGGGAACCGGTTGGAAATAGAAGGTCAGGGCTACCCCTACCAGTGTGGCGCTGAAGCCATAGAGTCCCTCGTTAATCTCCTCTTCAGGAAAATGCAACAGTTTGGCAGTGTAAGTACCTATACAAACTGCCAGCAAAGCGCCGATACCCATGATATAAGAATCATAGAAGATTCCCACCAGGAAAAGTACGCCAGTCCAGGCATTCCCTTGAAGCATTATCTGCCCTACACCCTTGAAAATACGGGTGACAGGTAACATTTTTTGTTCTTGCATGTATATGAATATTTACCAACCCAGGAACACCATACCTATGCCGCAAAGGGTCACTACTGCTCCCCCAATGGCATGTACATATCGTTCCAGTTTATCGGTTTTTATAATGGAATAGCCATAACAGCCCACCAATACCATGGCCAGCATGGTTAATACAGTGGTGATGGCGAATACAGTAATCAGGACAATCACTTCCAGCGCAGAGCGATGGGAACCGGAGTAGAAAAGCAAAGGCACTAAGGGTTCACTGGGGCCCATCACGAAGATGGCAAAGAGTATCCAAGGCGTCACTTTCACTCGGTTCTGCGGATATACGATTGCTCCATGCTTATGTTCATATACATAAATATCGCCGTCGCCATAAACATCGAAATGTTTGTGTGGCTTGTTCAGCCATGCCTGCCGCAATCCCCAGAGCAGATAGATCACCCCAAATCCCAATAGGCACCATCCTGAGAGATTGCCCCTGACATCCTGGAACCAAGTGAGCCTCGACAGTTGCCAGCCCAACAATACGCCCAAAAGCCCGATTAATACTGAACTGAAGATATGCCCGAAGCCACAGAGCACCGTCCACAACACCGTTTTAGACATCTTCCACTTACGGGAGCGAGATAAAACGATGAATGGCAGATAGTGGTCTGGTCCGGTGGCGGTATGCAAACAACTGATCGTTACTGCCGACACCACAAGTGTTGTTAATCCTACATTCATGAAACCAGTGCATGTTTTTCAATTGTCCAGAAATAAGCAGCGATTCTTTGCAAGCAGGAAAACAATTGCTCTCCCCCATTGCCAAGGATACGTACTGCCAGCACCTGTGCAGAAGGACTGCTGATACCAATAGCAATCTCCTTTTCTTCTCCCAATAATTCATACAGCCTATTCACACTGTCTTCTTCTATTCGGGTGCGGGTATTTGCATGCAGCAAAGTAGCCTGATGTGTATATCCCTCCATTTGTCCTATTGCTGCCATATCCACGAGGGCGGGCTGCAACAGGAGATTATCTTTAATCAAGAGACGGCCATTATGGAATATCTCCGTGATGTTATGAAAAGAGCTGTACCGAAATACCTCGCCGGAATGCTTTCTGCCGCAGGTAAGGATTTCACCGAATGTAAGCAGGCAATTGTCTGCCACATCAATCCTATTCTTACCTTTAAATATGGCATTTTCATGTGGTACCACGGGATGTTGCACATAGCTGAAAGCTGCACCAGGATGCAGTTGTATCCGCTGATGTTGGGTTGCTCCGTGCTTCATATTGAACAACCGCTGATACGACTGGGACTGGAGTTGGAGACGACTGCCTTCCTCCACTACAATGTCAATGTCATAGTCGTCTCCGTCCAGCATTCCCGGTGATGAGCTCATAATCATCAGGTACAGCGCAGGGTCCCCGCGATGTTCACTGATATCCGCCACCCGAAAGGGTGGCGTAAAGAAGGTATCTTTCAGGTATGATCGCTGGTTTTTAAATCCGCTCGTTATGGTTAGCCTGTTCTTCATGCTAATTATTTATCTCACCAACGCTGGTTCTTCTCTTTCTTCCAGCAATGCATATTTCTGAATCCAGCCTATCACCGTGTCCAGTCCTTGCAGGGACATTAGGTTAGTGAATACAAAAGGTTTACCGTTGCGCATTTTGCGGGCATCTCTTTCCATTACGCCCAAGTCCGCATGTACATAGGGCGCCAGGTCAATTTTGTTGATCACCAACAGATCGGAGCGGGTAATACCAGGGCCCCCTTTGCGCGGGATCTTGTCTCCCTCTGCCACATCAATCACAAAAATGGTAACATCCGCCAAATCCGGGCTGAAAGTAGCACTGAGATTATCCCCACCACTTTCAATCAAGATCAGTTCCACATCCGGGAAACGAGCCGCCATTTCATCCACTGCTTCTAAGTTCATACTAGCATCCTCACGAATAGCAGTATGTGGGCATCCGCCAGTTTCAACGCCAATGATGCGCTCTTTAGGGAGCAGACTGTTCTTTGTCAAGAACTCCGCATCTTCCTTTGTATAAATATCGTTGGTAATAACACCAATGCTGTAATGATTCATCAAGTGGCGCGACAGCCTTTCAATCAGGGCTGTTTTTCCGGAACCTACTGGTCCGGCTACACCTATTTTCACATATTTTCTATCACTCATGACCGGGAATAATTTTTTAAAAGTTTAAGACATATATAACCTGGAGTACAGGCGTTCATGCTGCATGCATCGAATATCAAAGCCGGTGTTACATACACCCACCAGGTCTCTGTCCAACTGAATAGTTTTATCTACCAAACCTGCAATCACTGGCTGCATACGAAACAGGATATCCTGCCCGTCGAGCTGACTGAGAGGGACCAATTTCACCGCGTTGGTCACCATTCCTGCGGCCGCATTATAGAAGAAGGCATACAATGCTTCCGGCAAAGGAATCTCTAACAGGGACGCATATACGCCAAATGCAATGGCATAATGTCCGTCTGTTTGTTTGGTAGTAATGGCATTTTCATATGCCGCAGCAAAAGCGAATTCTTTCTGTCGACGGAAGATCTTGATGAGGCGCAGACCCAGTTTCTGGCTGGCGTTTCGGATTTCTGTTGGCAGTTTAAGTGCGCTTAATTCAGCATCTAGCAGCAAAAGTGCTGGCAGGTTGTTCTCCGCTGTCGCTTGGTAAGCCAGGCAAACGAAGGCTGCATCGTTAAAATGCAAGTTGGCCGTCAGCATTTGCTGTACAAATTGTTCAGCAGTAGCCGTATTATGTACGATCCCTTGTTGCACATAAGTTTCCAGTCCATTGGAGTGCGTATAGCCGCCAATGGGAAGTGTAGGATCACTTAAATGCAGGAGACTGCCGAGGAAAAAGCGGTTCGTCATCATTTATCTCGATGTTAGGCCCATAATTTTGGAGAACAGTGAACTGCCGCCACTACCGTGATTATGCGGCTGTACGTTGGCATTCAGCAGATTGGTCAGACGGGTATGCTGCTTTTCGATCGCATATCCGCTGGCCAGGAGCCAGCGGAATATTGGTTCCTCGAAAGGCAGTAATACCTGGTCGTTTTGTATGAATACGGGGAGATGCTTGTTCCCGATTTCGTAGCAGACACTCCCCATTTCCAATAGGTTACGGGGAGTGACTACAATCGCATCGCTTGGAATAATATCCACCACCACTGCATGCACATCGTCCATCATCAGGATATCACCCTGGCGGAGGCGCTGGCCTTCCCGGAGAAACCGGATAGCGATCTCGCGGCCTGCTGCTGTTTGCTTGCGTTGGATACGTTTGGTTGTTTCAAACCATTCCAGCGGCAACAGGTCTACTTCCAAATGCGCTACCGATATATCCGCCGTATTGCCCAGCACTGATTCTATAATCATACAAAGTTTTTTATCTTAGAACAGGAAATAACGTTGCGCCAAAGGCAGCACCGATGCGGGTTCGCAAGTAATCACTTGACCATCTACACGTACTTCGTACGTTTCAGGATTTACAGTAATTTCCGGCGTTTTATCGTTGTGGATCAAATCTTTCTTACCGATATTACGACAACCTTTTACTGGCAATACCACTTTCTCCAGGCCATATTCTTTCACAATGCCTTTATCAATAGAAGCCTGTGATACGAAAGTGATGCAAGAGCGGGACAATGCTTTACCGTAGGCGCCAAACATCTTACGCAGGATCACCGGTTGTGGCGTAGGAATGCTCGCATTCGGATCACCCATTTTGCTCGCGATGATCATACCGCCTTTGATAATCATTTCTGGTTTTGCACCAAACAACGCTGGTTTCCACAGCACCACATCTGCAAATTTGCCCGCCTCAATAGAACCCACATGCTCAGAGATACCATGCGCAATCGCAGGGTTGATGGTATATTTAGACACGTAGCGTTTTGCGCGGAAGTTGTCATTTGTTCCAGATTTATCTTCCGGTAAAGTGCCGCGTTGTTGTTTCATTTTATCAGCAGTCTGCCAAGTACGGGTAACTACCTCGCCTACACGACCCATCGCCTGGGAGTCGGAGCTCATGATACTGAATACGCCCAGATCGTGCAGGATATCCTCTGCAGCAATAGTTTCCGGACGGATACGCGAATCAGCGAATGCCACATCTTCCGGAATGCTTTTGCTCAGGTGATGACACACCATCAGCATATCCAGGTGTTCATCAATGGTATTTTTAGTGAACGGACGAGTAGGATTGGTAGACGCCGGCAGTACATTCGGATACATCGCCGCTTTGATGATATCAGGAGCGTGACCGCCACCCGCGCCTTCCGTGTGGAAAGTATGGATTACGCGACCATTAATCGCATTCATCGTATCTTCCAGGAAGCCCGCCTCATTGAGGGTATCCGTATGGATCGCTACCTGTACATCGTATTTATCTGCTACTTTCAGAGAAGCATCGATGGTGGCAGGAGTCGCGCCCCAGTCTTCGTGAATTTTCACACCCAGTGCACCTGCTTCAATTTGTTCCGCGATAGGTCCTTCTGTAGCGCAGTTACCTTTACCGAAGAAGCCCAAGTTCATCGGGAATGCTTCCGCAGATTGCAACATCCGGCCGATAAACCATTTACCAGGGGTAACAGTTGTAGCGTTCGTACCATCTGCTGGGCCTGTACCACCGCCGATCATAGTAGTTACGCCGCTGAACAGTGCCGTTTCAATTTGTTGCGGAGAGATATAGTGAATGTGTGTATCGATACCACCAGCAGTAGCGATGAGTCCTTCGCCACCGTGTACTTCCGTAGAAGCGCCGATGATCATATTGGGAGACACGTTGTCCATCGTATCGGGATTGCCTGCTTTACCAAAACCTACGATGCGACCGTCTTTGATACCGAGGTCGCCCTTCACGATGCCCCAGTGGTCCAATACAATCACGTTGGTAATCACAAAATCCAGCACCCCTTCATCACGTTTTGCGGTACTGGATTGAGACATCCCATCGCGCACCGTTTTACCACCGCCGAATTTGTTTTCTTCGCCGTAGGTATTGAAATCCTTTTCGATTTCTATGATAAGATTTGTATCGCCCAGGCGTACTTTATCGCCAACGGTCGGGCCATACAAATTTGCATATTTGGTTTTATTTATCTTCAGGCTCATGACTATTTGTTTTTGAAGTTCATTGGTTCGAGTTTAGCCATGGATGCAGCTTTAGCGGCATCGGTGGTGGTATCTCCGTCAACGAGGTTATTATGACCGAAAGCTTTCCTGGTACCACCGATGGTCACCAGCTCCACTTCTTTTTCTTCTCCTGGTTCAAAGCGAACGGCGGTACCAGCAGCGATGTTGAGGCGCATACCGAATGCTTTTTCGCGGTCAAAGTCCATTTTGCGGTTCACTTCAAAGAAATGGAAATGGGAGCCGATTTGCACCGGACGGTCTGCAGTATTTACCACTTTCACTTTAACAGTGGCGCGACCTTCATTACAGGTGATATCTCCTGCCTGGATAAAGTATTCTCCGGGAATCATGTGAGATGAGTTTAGATTTTATCTGATAGGATTATGAACGGTCACCAGTTTAGTACCGTCGGGGAATGTTGCTTCAATCTGTACGTCGTGAATCATTTCTGGGATGCCTTCCATGACGTCTTCACGTGTGAGGACCGTGGCCCCGTACTGCATGAGTTCAGCCACCGAGCGCCCGTCGCGGGCCGCTTCCAGCAGATGACTGCTGATGTAGGCAATAGATTCAGGATAATTGAGTTTAAGGCCCCTTGCTTTACGCTTGGCAGCCAGTTCTCCGGCCAGATGGAGCAACAGTTTCTCTGTTTCTCTGGGAGTCAGATGCATATGAGTAAAATTTTAGAAGATAGCAATGAGATGCCCGTTTCGGAAGACCAAGGCTTACGAATATACAATCCCGCACGAAGAAAGTTCAGGCATATATGCCAGCATGCGGAGGGCTATCACAGCAGTTTAACAGGCGCTTTAACTATGTTCAAAGCTGGTTAGAACCGCTATGATGCAGTAAATTAGGATTGAAAAGGAATCAGTAATTGATGATGTTGAATGAATTTCGGGACGGCCGGAGTGGGTCTGTCGGCGTGCACAAATCCGGTATAATACTCCGGTATTGTCTCCTGCTTTTCCAGGAGGGAGAGATAATATACAGAGAGGTTATTGAGGAGGAGATGCGAATGCTCGTTAAATAAACGGCTCACATCTTCATCGTTTTCATTGTCGCTGATGTAAATGAGTTGTTCCAGATGGAGGCATTCCTTCCCTGCTTGCAACTGTGTCATATCAGCTATGCTAGCCGATAATGCTGTATTGCTCCCACCGCTGTGTAGTAGTGGGTCCTGACTTTTTCCTGTAAATGAAAAGCCGGCCAAGAAGAGAATTAATAATATGTATCTGAAATACAATTTCATGTTCTGGATATGCAAATTACGGCGAAATGAAAAAGAAGACTAGCACAAATCATGACTATTATATCCAAAATCCGGTAATTTTGTGCTTATGAGATCTTCTGTAAAAATTTTTTCCAATTTCGAATATAAAAAGCAGTTCCTGCCGGGTATCTCCAACCAGGTACTTTTGAATAATGCGCAGTTGCAGGTATATCGAATAGAAGATTACCTTCGGGATATTGTCATTCCGGTACTACCCTATCGCACTTCTTTTAACTTCTTAATCTTCGTAACGAAAGGGCATATTGTGCAGCAGTTGGAAACCGGGTCTCACCGGTTAAATACTAATTCTATCTTACTCATCCGTCAGGGGAACATTACGGCTACCTTGGAAATCTCCCGGGATGCGGAAGGATTCTTCGTGGTATTTGAAAACGAAATCACTGAGTCTCTGGCACTTAACAGACAACTATTTAATTTCTTCTTTACGTCTCCCTTTGTAAAATTACCCACCCCAGCCGTTCGTTGGCTATCCCAACTGGTGCAATTGATGGAGGAAGAGCTGACTATGAAAAACGCCTCCCTGGAGGTGGCCATCGGGGTATTCCGGCCTTTCCTGCAAAAGATCATTGCCTCCGCCGCCGAAGGGCATGGCAACATGACGAGGGCCACGGAGATATCGCTCCATTTCAGAGAACTGGTACAGCAGCACCACCTGAAACAAAGACAGGTATCTTATTATGCCCAAAAACTAAATATTACGGAAAACTACTTGAACAAAGTAGTGAAGCAAGCCACTGGTAAGCCTCCCAAACAATGGATCAACGAGGTGAACATCCTGCACAGCCAGATCCTCCTTCAGGATGGCGGCAGGGATATATCCAGTGTAGCGTTTGAATTGAATTTTCAGTCGCCCAATTATTTCGCAAGGTTATTTAGACAGGTGACAGGAGAATCGCCAACGAATTATAAAAAGCGGGTAGCCATTAATGTGAGTAAGTAACTTACTTAGGATATTGAGTGGTACTCATATCAACATACTTCATAAACTCCTGGGAGGATGCCCCATAGTGCTGGAAAAGCATATCCGCATTTAATTATCTCACTTTCGTCACATTTTCAAGTCTATTCGTCACAAATGCTGTATCTACAGGAGGTTGGCAGCTACATTTAAGAAGCAATTAACAACATATTTAAATCCTTTCAAAACCTCCACATGAAGGTATTGTTAAAATCCCTATTGCTGCTGGTGTGGTGCGCCCAAATCGGGTACGCCCAAACCCAAGCACCAGAAGGAAAAATTACAGGCATCATCCAAGATGCGCAGCACAATCCCCTCCCTGGCGTTTCCGTTACGCTATTGAATACAACGGATGCTTCATTGGTTCAAACCCAGGTAACAAGCGATAATGGTAGGTTCGTGTTCACGCGTCTCCCGAAAAACAACTATATACTCCGCTGTGCATACATGGGTTATCAGCCATACCAAAGTGCTGCTATTATTGTAAGTGTAGATCACCCCGAAATAATACTTCCTACCATCGTTTTGAAACCCTCCACCAGTAAGCACCTACGGGAAGTAACTGTCACTTCACAAAAACCATTGATCGAAGAACAGATTGACCGCACAGTCGTTCATCCTAGCAGTATGATTACCGTTGCGGGCAGTAACCTGATGGACATCCTAGCCAAATCACCAGGGGTAACGGTGACGGCTGAGGGAGATATTAGTCTGAATGGGAAAGGTGTAACGGTACTCATAGATGGTAAACCCACCTACCTTTCTGCACAAGATCTTGCCGGATACTTGCGGTCTATTGCTGCTGGAACAGTGGATAAACTAGAATTGATGTCGAATCCTCCATCCAAATATGACGCATCCGGTGCAGCGGTGATCAATATCCGGTTGAAAAAAAATCAAACTGCTGGATTCAATGGGAACATATCTTTGGGTTATAGCCAAGGTAAATATGGCCGCAGCAATACAGGGATTAATCTCAACTACCGTATCCCGAAAATGAATATCTTCAGTAACCTGAGTTATAGTCGTGATCAGTATTACGCAACAGATAGTTATGATAGACGATTTAACACGGTTCAAGGTGAACCGCTGTCTGCCACACTGCTGAACAGTCAATCTCATACACGTGCCAATGGCTTCAATGGAAGATTGGGAGCCGACTTCTTTGTAACCCCTAAAACGACACTGGGCGCCGTTATCAGTGGTGGTGTCAGGCCGAGAAAAGAGTATTTATCTTATAACAGCATAGAAAGCAATGCGAAATCTGACATCGATTCTACCGGTGAGGGATACACGAATGGTGATTTTAAATGGAGAAATACCGGCGTAAATTTAAATTTCAATCACCAATATAATAAAACCGGAAAAGAGTTATCTGCCGATTTAGATTACATCCGCAATTATTCCTATGCAGCACAACAGATGGGGAATACCTCCTACTGGCCAGATAACACGCCCATAGATAGTTTTAACCAACTATTCCAACAGCCTGTTAAAATTGATATCTACACGTTTAAAAGCGACTATACCCAACCTATGTGGAAACATGGAAGATTGGATGCAGGTATAAAATCCAGCATTGTTGAAACCGATAATGATAACCAGTTCTATTACCAGGATGCCCATAATGTATTGCCCGACTATAATAAAACCAATCACTTTATATACCGGGAAATGATCAACGCCGCATATATAAGTATGAATAACTCCTGGAAGCGTTTCTCCCTGCAAGCAGGGTTAAGAATCGAACAGGCTTCCACTACCGGCCACCTGGGAGCCTCCTATAACAGTAAAGATTCCTCTTTTACGAATCATTACCTAGATCTCTTTCCCACCACTTATTTGCAGTATAAGCTGGACAGTTTGGGCAAAAATACCCTTACACTATCCTATGGAAGAAGAATACGCAGAGCCAATTATCAGCAGTTGAATCCATTCTTGTTAATGCGAGATCAATATTCCTATACCGCTGGAAATCCAGGTTTGAAGCCGGTTTATAATAACCGGATAGAATTGAAATACTCCCACCAAGGCTGGTACAATTTTACCCTGGCCTATGATCGGGTGGAAGGGAATCTTTTCCAGGCCACCACTAAAGAAGGGAATGTCTTTATTACGAGGCCGGAAAATATGTTAACCGGATACGGGATAGGGCTCATCTCCAATATATCTGTAAGTCCTGTGTCCTGGTGGAGCCTGAATGCAAATGTACTGTTGCTGCACTTAGCTTTTTCTGGTACCGCCACCGGACAGGCAATTGCACAACAAATCAACATAGCAGGGTTTACCCTTGTCAATCAGATTAAATTTAGCAAAACCTGGAGTATGGAGTTATTCTCTCTATACCGAAGTAAAACTACGGCGGGTCAGACAAATACTAAGCCTTACTGGTACCAAGATGCAGGAGTACAAAAAACAATTTTAAAGGGGAAAGCCAATGTTAAGCTCAGTGTCAATGATATCTTTCAATCTTTAATCATGAGAGACGAAACCATTTCCATATTGCAGACTACTGCCTATCATACGGGTGAATCAGACAGTCACAGAATAGGGCTATCGTTCAATTATAGATTTGGAAAAGATGCGTTTAGCCGTAAACGTAATCATAATACTGGTGGTGCAGATGCGGAGCAGGATAGGGTGAATTAAGCGCTGTAATACATTTCCGTCTAAAAAAATAAGTAATACACAACCAGTAAGGTTATTATGAAGAAAGCCAGCATGATGGCTTTCTTCCTTCGTTTGCTATTATTCTTAAAAATAAGTCTAAATAGTAGCCAGCTTATAACGAATATGATTAGTGCAATCAGGAAAATCATTCCCAGAAAATAAAGCAGCGTATATAATTCAGTATTATCAGGTTGAGAATTCATAGGCTTTTATATGGTTGATATTTAGTGTCAAGCATTGTTCATTACTTTATTGGTTATAATTTATAAACATGCAACATTTCTAATTCTTTACACAGTTGATGAGCAACTGCAACAGTGTCCATTATTTTCTTGACAAAACCAAACTTACGTTACACCAACGTCACTTTCACCCCTGCATCTTCCAATTGCTTCACCACATGCTCGGGGATTCCTTTATCCGTAATAATCTCATCCACTTCCTCCATTCCACATATCCTTCCAAATCCTCGCTTGCCAAACTTACTAGAATCCGCCAGTACAATGGTTTTCTGTGCAGTGGCCATCATCTTTTGATTGAGATGTGCTTCCATGATATTGGTAGTGGTAAAGCCGAATTCCAGGTCAATACCATCTACGCCCAAGAATAACTTACTACAGGAGAAATCCGCCAATACCCGCTCTGCATAAGGGCCGGTAACAGAAGAAGAACTATTACGCAAATGCCCGCCCAATTGTATCACCTCTATCTCCGGATGACGCAACAACTCTAAGGATACATTCAAAGCGCCGGTAATCACCGTCAGTTGGCCTCGTGGATGGATGTATCTCGCTAATGCCTGTACCGTGGTGCCAGAGGCGATAATAATGGCATCATTGGCGTCTATCAATGCTGCTGCCGCCTGCCCAATCGCCTGCTTCTCCTCCCTGCGGATATGCTCCTTCTCATTCACCGGCTTATCATTCGTATAAGGGTTGGCCGTGGTAGCGCCGCCATGCGAACGAAATAATAAGGACTTGTCCTCCAGCAGTTTCAAATCCTTTCGAATCGTAACCGCGGAAACATCCAACTCCTTACAAAGGTCCAGTACGCTTACCGAACCCTTTTCCTGGAGTTTATCCAAAATATATTTATGGCGTTCTGCAATGTTTATCATAGACATAACGTAAAATTAAAGCTTTGGGGACGGAATTTTCCCAAATATCCAATTATTTTCTTTCTTTTCATTTATTTGTTTACTTTAGTTTCGAAATGTTTCGTTTCTTTATTTCACGAAAGAAATCAGAAGCAACTGAAACAAAACAAAAGCGTATAAGACCATGAAGCGGTTAGATGCTATTCAACAAATACGACAGATGGCCGGCAGCACCTGGGACCTGCTGATCATCGGCGGTGGCGCCACAGGCCTGGGAATTGCCATGGACGCCGCCAGCAGAGGCTATAAAACCCTCCTCCTAGAACAAGCCGATTTCGCTAAAGGAACCTCCAGCAGAAGCACCAAACTGGTGCACGGAGGCGTGCGATACCTCGCACAGGGAGACGTGGCCCTGGTGAAAGAAGCCCTCTATGAAAGAGGTCTCCTCCTCGCCAATGCCCCTCATCTGGCCCATAACCAGCAATTCGTCATCCCGAACTACAACTGGTGGCAAGGCCCCTTCTACACGATCGGACTGAAAGTATATGACCTGCTCTCTGGGAAATTAAGCCTGGGAAAATCTCATCATATTAGCAAATCCGCCGTGGCAGCGCGACTCCCAAATATCCGCCTGTCCGGCCTCAAAGGAGGTGTGGTATACCACGATGGACAATTTGACGATGCCCGTTTAGCCGTAAACGTTGCCCAAACAGCCACTGCGCATGGGGCCACCCTGCTGAACTATTGCAAGGTGATCTCACTAGATAAATTAAACAATAAAATATCCGGCGCAAAAGCGACAGACCTGGAAACCGGCGAGGAATTCCAACTTCGCGCAAAAGTGGTGATCAATGCTACCGGCGTTTTTGTGGATGAGGTCATGCAAATGGACAACCCACAAGCACCGAATATGGTACGCCCCAGCCAAGGGGTACACCTGGTGCTGGACCGCTCCTTCCTGGAAAGCGATAGCGCCATCATGATCCCTAAAACCTCCGACGGACGCGTGCTCTTCGCAGTACCTTGGCATAACAAAGTATTGCTGGGCACCACAGATACCCCGCTGAATGAACATAGTCTGGAACCAGTGGCGCTGGAACAGGAAATAAACTTTATCTTGAATACGGCTGCACAATATCTAACGCGTATACCTACTCGTAAAGATGTGAAAAGCGTATTCGCAGGACTCCGGCCACTAGCCGCCCCTCAAAAGGATACGGGCAGTACAAAGGAAATTAGTCGCAGTCATAAACTAATCGTTTCCGATGCGGGATTAATCACCATCACGGGCGGAAAATGGACTACCTTCCGCAGAATGGCAGAAGATACGATAGAACTGGCGATTAAACAGGGCAGCCTGACACCGGTAGCCTGCAAGACCAAAAGCTTGCGCATACACGGCTATCAGCAACGCAGTACAGACGTGGCCCCTCTGGATGTTTATGGCAGCGAAGCGGCCAATATCCGCTCCTATGTGGCCAGAAATCCGGAAATGGGTAAGCAACTGCATCCTGCTTTCCCTTATATTGGTGCACAGGTCATTTGGGCGGTGGAGCAAGAAATGGCACATACACTGGAAGATGTATTGGCCAGAAGACTCAGAGCACTGTTCCTGGACGCGGCAGCGGCGGTACAAATGGCACCACAAGTAGCCACCATTATGGCCAACGCCACGGGGAAAGATGAGCAATGGATAGCGACACAAGTGCAGCTTTTTACTAGTCTGGCTGCCAACTACCTCCTCCAGGAACCAAAGCCGGTGGGAGCGTTGGCTGTCTCCCTATAATCAAATATCCAAAATAGCAAAACCTATCATCCACGATAAATAGAAAAACATGAACATGTACGTAATGGCACTAGACCAGGGCACTACCAGCTCCAGGGCCATCATTTTCGACAAAGCGGGCAGCATCCACGCTGTGGCGCAGAAAGAATTTACCCAGATCTTCCCGCAACCGGGATGGGTGGAACATGATCCAATGGAAATCTGGAGTAGCCAGATAGGAGTAGCCACAGAAGCCATGGCTAAAGCAGGATTGGCAGGCACTAACATCGCGGCAATTGGTATTACCAACCAACGCGAAACAACGGTGGTATGGGACCGCACTACCGGCACCCCAATATATAACGCTATTGTGTGGCAAGACAGACGTACCGCAGCCTATTGCGATAGTCTGAAAGCCGCCGGCAAAGCGGAATTGATTCGTGAAAAAACCGGATTGGTCATCGATGCTTACTTCTCCGGCACTAAAATAAAATGGATCTTAGACAACGTGGCCGGCGCGCGTGAACTGGCTGCCAAAGGCCAATTGGCATTCGGTACCATCGATAGCTGGCTCGTATGGAACCTTACCAAAGGCGCTGTGCATGCTACGGATATTACGAATGCTAGTAGAACGATGCTGTTCAACATCCACACCCAACAATGGGATACGGAATTACTAGCACTGCTGGACATTCCAGCTTCTGTACTACCGGAGGTGAAAGAGTCCAGTGAAATTTGCGGTCATACTGCTACTGGTGTTTTCGCCGCAGAAATACCTATCGCAGGGATTGCAGGGGATCAGCAGTCGGCCCTCTTCGGACAAATGTGTACCGAACCAGGCATGGTGAAAAACACCTACGGCACTGGATGCTTTATGCTGATGAATATCGGCGAGAAACCGATTCTCAGTAAAAATAACTTGCTCACTACTGTTGCCTGGAAGGTAAACGGAAAAGTGAACTATGCGCTGGAAGGTAGTATCTTTATTGCAGGCGCTATTGTGCAATGGTTGCGTGATGGACTGGGTATTATCAGGTCTTCGGGAGAAGTGGAAGCCCTTGCTGCTAGGGTATCTCAGAACGATGGAGTATACTTGGTGCCAGCTTTTGCAGGCTTGGGCGCTCCACACTGGGACCAGCACGCACGCGGTACGCTCGTTGGCATGACGCGCGGTACTAACGCCGGTCATATTGCCCGCGCCGCCCTGGAAGGTATTGCTTACCAAACAATGGACGTGCTGAAAGCCATGGAAGCGGATTCACAGCTCTCCATTCAAGAATTGCGCGTGGATGGTGGCGCTACTGCTAATAATCTGCTGATGCAGTTCCAGGCGGATATCTTGCAAACACAAGTGGTAAGACCTGGCATCACAGAAACCACTGCGCTCGGAGCTGCTTACCTCGCAGGACTGGCAACCGGCTACTGGCGCGACCTAGAGGAGATCCGCAGTCAGTGGAATATGGAGAAATGCTTCTCCCCTGCTGGTAACGCAGACGACCGTACGAAATGGATCGCTGGCTGGAACAAAGCGGTAGCCACCGCCAAAACATGGGCTCAACTGTAATTTTATCAATCAATACTACGTTATGACTCCCTTTCTTGCAGAATTTATTGGTACCGCTGCCTTGCTCCTATTGGGCAACGGCGTGGTAGCCAATGTGGTACTCAACAAAACAAAAGGTAACAGCAGCGGCTGGATCGTTATCACCACCGGCTGGGCGCTGGCTGTATATGTGGGCGTGGTAATCGCCGGTCCTATTAGCGGTGCACACCTGAACCCTGCGGTAACCATCGGTATGGCGGTTGCAGGCAAGTTCCCCTGGTCGCAAGTGCCTTCTTTTATCTTAGCGCAAATGCTGGGCGCTATGGTGGGCACCACGCTGGTATGGCTGAACTACAAAGATCACTACGACAATACCGCCGATGCTGGCTTACAACGGGCTACCTTTTGTACCACACCGGCTATACAAAACATTCCCCGCAATGTACTCTGTGAAATTACCGGCACATTTGTGTTGGTCTTCACAGTGTTTTATTTCGCAGGTGGTGAAATGGTAGACACGAAGGCGCCTATCGGCATGGGCTCTCTTGGCGCTATCCCAGTAGCTTTCCTCGTATGGGCTATTGGTTTATCGCTCGGTGGCACTACTGGCTACGCGATCAATCCTGCGAGGGACCTAGGCCCTCGTATCATGCACCAACTGCTGCCTATCAAAGGGAAATCCGATAGCGATTGGACTTATTCCTGGGTGCCAGTGCTCGGCCCTATTGCTGGCGCTGCGCTGGCTGCTATTTGTTATACAGCCCTTAAATAAAGGAGTTTTTTTATTTATTTCTTTCCGCGCTCCGCGCGGAAAGAAACAATTTCAATCGTTGGATATCCGCGGATACCTGACGCAATCGAATGATCATTTACCGTGATTCACAACGGAAACCTATATTTACAATGAAAAGAAATACCAGATTATCCATGGCAGCACTCACACTTGCAGCCGCATCTCTGGCAGCGTTCAATGTCGCAAAACCAGCTCCTGGAAAGGAACAGGACCCGAAAGTATTTAAAGTAGGCCACCGTGGTACCCGCGGACTCATGCCGGAAAATACCATTCCTGCTATGTACAAAGGACTGGAATGCGGCGCTAATACCATTGAATTCGATATTCATATCACCAAAGATGGAAAGGTAGTCGTATATCACGATGCTTCCTTTACGCCTTCTTATACTACCATGCCCGATGGCAGCGATATTCCGGCGGCAGATAGAGCAAAATATACTTTATACCAGATGAACTACAGCGACATCCGCCCTTTCATCATCGGTGAAAAGCCTTATCCCGCCTTCCCAGAGCAGCAACGCATGCGCAGCTATGCTCCGCTCCTTTCAGAAATGATCGACTCCGTAGAGGCCTATACGAAAAAACATCATCTCCCTGCACCCTACTACCTGCTGGAAATAAAATCTTCCGCTAAAACAGACGGTACGGAACAACCCGCACCAGAGGAATTCATCACCAAGATGATGGCGGTTAAACAATTGAAGAAACTGGGCAACAGGCTGTATGTCCAATCCTTCGATATGCGCCCACTGCAAGTAATGCACCGCCGCTACCCTGCCATAAAATTAGGATTCCTAACCGGAGATAAGAAAGCCAATTTCGAAGATAATATGAAAGGACTGGGATTTACACCTTACTTCTATAATCCGTCCTACGACCTCGTTACACCAGAACTAGTTGACAAAGTTCACGCACAAAATATGGTGATAGTCCCCTGGACAGTCCAAGAAGTTTCCAAAATGCAAGAACTCCGCAAATTGGGCGTAGACGGGATTATCAGCGATTATCCTAATCGATTTGGGGAAGCTGGCCTATAAAGCCAGTTTACCATTCGCATAAAAAAATGCCGGTTTCAGCCTATAATTCAATAAGTTTGGCGCTTCTTTTTAACACGTAATTAAATTTATCAATATAATTAACGTTATGACTGTAACAAAAAGAATGGTGAGCACACTGATGTTGGCTGCATTTGGAGTAATGCAAGGTTTATCCGCAGCCGCACAGGTAAATGCTAAGCCCAAACTGATTGTAGGAATTGTGGTGGACCAGATGAGATGGGATTACCTGTACCGTTATTACGACCGCTATGAAGCCGGTGGATTCAAACGTATGCTGGGAGAAGGTTTCTCCTGCGAGAATACCTATATTAGTCACCTGCCTTCTTTCACTGCGGTAGGCCATAGTACCGTTTATACCGGTTCTGTTCCTGCGATTCATGGTATCACTGGCAACGACTGGACCGACCAAGTAACTGGCAGAAGATGGTATTGTACGGAAGATACAACCGTTCAAGCGGTAGGTAGCAATAGCAGCGCCGGAAAGATGTCGCCCCGCAACCTGCTGGCATCTACTATCACCGACGAACTGAAAATCGCTACCAACTTCCGTTCCCGCGTAGTGGGCGTGTCCCTGAAAGATCGCGCTTCTATCCTCCCTGCCGGACATACGCCCAATGGCGCTTTCTGGCTGGATGATGCCAACGCCAGCTTCATCACTAGTACTTACTATATGAAGGAGCTGCCAGAATGGGTGAAGAAATTCAATGATCGCAAAGAGCCACAGCAATTGATGTCGCAGCCTTGGAATACCATGTATCCAATTACCTCCTACACCAATAGCGATGAGGACAATAGCGCATGGGAAGGCACTTTCAAAGGTGAAAATTCCCCTGTATTCCCGCATAACCTGCCTGCGATTTACAAACAAGACCCAGGAAGTTTGCGTACTACCCCTTTCGGAAATACCCTGACCCTCGATTTTGCGAAAGCAGCAGTAGAAGGTTATGACCTCGGCAACAACCAAGTAACGGATTTCCTGACCATCAACTGCGCTTCTACCGACTATGTAGGGCACCAGTTTGGCCCGAATTCTATCGAAGTGGAAGATACTTACCTCCGCTTAGACAAAGATCTCTCTGCTTTCTTTAGCTTCCTGGATAAACGCGTAGGAAAAGGCAACTACCTTGTATTCCTGACAGCGGATCACGGCGCAGCACATGCGATCGACTACATGAAAGCACATAATATTCCGGCTGGCCTCAACCAGGACAAGAAATTGATCCAGGATCTGAACGCCGTACTGCAAGCGAAATTCGGACTGAGTGGCTTAGTAAATTCTCTCATGAACTATCATGTAAACTATGATCTGAAGAAAATAGAAGCCGCTACCAACGTATCTTTCGATGCTATCAAGAAAGTAACTGTAGAATGGTTAGTAAAACAACCAGGTATCCAATTCGCTGCGGATATCGATAATATCGGTTCCAGCGCTATTCCTGAGCCTATCAAAGCGATGGTGGTGAATGGTTACAATCCAAAACGCTGCGGACAAGTAATGATCATTCCAGAACCAGGATGGTTCTCCGGTCCTTCCAAAGGTACTACCCACGGCAACTGGAATCCTTACGATATCCATATTCCACTGGTATTCATGGGCTGGAACATCAAACATGGTTCTACCAACGATATCACGCATATGACAGATATCGCCGCTACACTGGCCGCTATGCTGCATATACAAATGCCGAACGGTTGTGTGGGCAAACCGGTAACTGCGATTACCACTACTGCCAACGCTCAGTAATATTTTTCATATAGCCGTAAGGGTTAGAAAAAGCGAGGCTGTGTCAAAAACCCAAAATGGACGTCTGCGACGTCCATTTTGGGTTTTTTTTCATTGTCCCTGCCCGACGGGCAGGGACAACAGACAGCAAATTTTCACCGTCATTTCATGGATTTTCCGTAGCTGCTTTTTAGTAGTCTCATGATCTGTCTGACCCCATTGACGGTACTTTCAGAAAAAGAGTTGGTGAGAATAATATATGCCCTATTTCGACGGCGATCTATCTGTACAAGGGAATAATAGGTCCCTGCTGTACCCGAATGGGTTGAAAAGCTATCGTCCTTCTCATAAATGTTAAACCAGCCCAGGGAATACCCAGGAATTCCTTCATGAATAAAATGATAGGTAGCAGCTTTCAGGTAGTTATTATTCCCTTTTAGTCCATCTAAGTGGAGCTGAATAAATTTAATATAATCTGTCAGTTTAGCATTTAGGTCGCCGGCCGGCTCCGTATAGTCCAGGTGATAATCCGTAGTGGAAGGTACAGGTACCAGTTTCCCATTTTCGTCCATATGCCCCCAGGTATCTTTACTGGTCTGATTATCCGGCCAGGAGAACTTTATGTCCAGATGAAGATCATGATTTAATACCTTGTCAACCAACTGTTCCCAGCTCAACCCGGTCACTTTTTCGATCATTAATGTAGCCAATGTATAGCCCGCATTAGAATAGACAAAGGGATGTATTGAATCCAGTTTCACAGGTTCCAATTGTAGTACAAACTGGGCAAACTGCATTCTCTTTTGTTGGCTGGAGCCTTTAAACGGCGGGATAATCGGATCATTCTCTCCCTGGAAGGGTTGGATCCCAGCCCGATGTGACAATAAATTTTCAAGGGTAATGGCCTCATATTCTTTTTTTGAATCCTTTCTCCAATCGGGGAATATATCAAAAAACCGGGTGGACCATTTTAACTTGCCTTCTTCCACATACTTCGCAATTATAAATGCGGTCATAGCCTTGGTATTGGAGCCCAGGTGGAAACGGTCATTTACGGTGGCCGTATCCAGCAGATTAACGGTGTGATGTCCCAGACAGGCAATTTCCAGGACATTTTTATCATCGATAACCGCGTAGCTTAGTTCAGGAATATGACTAAGCTCCCTGATGGAGTCAGCGGATCGATAATGCTGTTGTGTAAAACCTGTAATAGAAATGGTTAACAATACGATGCAGATCGTGGTAAACAAAATTCGGTTCATCGGATGAATCATTTAGTATCATAGATACGACATTTTCCGGAAGAATTTATGGAGAACTGCTCTCTTCATTTTTCCCATTTCCATAAATCTATTTCCCGATAGCGTAAGCATCCCAAAAATATCAGCCATTACATTTGCTGGGCAATTCAGACCCAAGTAAAATGAATAAATATTTACTGACATTAACCTGCATCATGCGGGCAGGACTCCTATTTGCCCAAACCGACACCTGTACTAAGCAGCAATCGTTGCAGGAAATAGTGGTAACCGCCACCAGGAATGAACAACTCATCAATAAAGTTCCTATACCCGTTACCGTTATTACCAAACAACAGTTGCAATCTTCCGGGGCCTTGCTGCTACAGCAAATCCTCGCGGAACAAACCGGTTTGTTTATCACTTCCAATCATGGTACTGGCGTGCAAATGCAAGGGCTAGAAGCGGAATATACCCTCATTCTCCTGGACGGAGAACCACTGATAGGCCGAACCGCCGGCACACTGGATCTTTCCCGTATTACAGTGAGCAATATCGAACGCATTGAAATTATTAAAGGGCCGGTATCCTCACTATATGGCAGCGATGCACTGGCAGGGGTGATTAATATTATCACCTCCAATCGCACTGATAAAGGTAGTACCAATATTACCGGTAGATATGGTTCCAACCGAACCTATAACCTAGATGCACAAACGAAAATACCCTTACAAAAAGGACTTTTTTCTTTCGGGTCCAACTACCTGAACAGCCAAGGGTATACGCTGGGGGAAAGTCAGGGAAGTCCTACCGTAGCGCCTTACAACGCACTCACCTTGCAATCCCGCTGGCAGCAACAATGGAGCAACAAATGGCAAAGTACCCTCTCCGGCCGCTTTTACCAGCAACGCTACAGCAGCTATTTCCAGGATGCAAAAGGTCCGCTGGATGATAACGGCCGAGAACAGGACGCCAATCTTTCTATGAATGTGAAACATAGTCCTACAGCTCATTTCACACAGGTATTCCGACTCTACTATTCCAGGTATGCTACCAAAGAAGATATGTTATATAAAGACGACAAGTCCGCTTACGATGCCTCGTTCTTCACCCAGCAATACCTGAAGCCAGAGTACCAGGCCGACTGGCAGCTCACGTCCAAACACCAACTGACGGCCGGAACAGGATATATCCATGAAACGATATCGGCTACACGCTATGACGATAAAATGGCCTTTAACACGGGTTATATTTTTCTACAAGAAAACTGGAAACCTGGCGACAAGTGGAATATCCTCGTGGGAGGCCGATTTGATATGCATAACCAATACCCTTCCCAATTGAGCCCCAAGCTTTCTGTGTCTTATCAATTCCTGCCGCAATGGCGCGTAATGGGCTCTGTAGGCCGAGGTTATAGAGCGCCCGACTTCCGCCAGTTGTACCTGCACTTCAACAATGCCGCGGTGGGATACACCGTCCTGGGGACCAAGCTTTTGAGCACTGTACTCCCAGAAATGGAGAAACAGGGGCAAATCAAGCAACTGGACGTCTCCCTACAACAACTACGTGAGCTGGATGCAGAAAGCTCCTGGTCGTATAATACCGGCATACAAGGTACTCCCTGGACCGGCACCAATGCACGGGTCAATTTCTTTTACAACCGCGTCCATAACCTGATTGATACCCGCGCCATCGCGGAAAAGACCAATGGGCAAAGGGTATACAGCTATATCAATGTAAAGAGCATCACCACTTGTGGCGCAGAAGCAGAACTCTCGCAGCAACTGGGCAAATATTGGCAACTGGCGGGCGGTTATCAATATCTCCGTACCCGCGACAATGAGCTGTTTAACCAGGTAAAAAACGGGCAAGTATACACTACTGATCCCGTGACCCGCGAAACGAGAGCGCTCAAACGCAGTGAATATTTCGGACTGTTTAACCGCTCTCATCATACCGCCAATTTCAAAGTTGCATATATACAACCCCGTTATGGTATCGACGCCTATGTGAGGGTGTTGTACCGCAGCAAATACGGGTTCACAGATGAAAACGGCAATAACACACCGGATCTGAAAAGTGAATTTGTACCAGGGTATGCCACGGTGAATTTGTCGGTCGCCAAATATTTATTAGAAAAACGTTTACGCGTGCAGGTTACCGCCGACAACCTGTTTAATTATTCAGATTATCAGCATATTCCCACCATGCCTGGCCGATTATACGCCATTACGCTTGGTTGGTACTTTCAACATGGAGATAAATAAAATCAGCAATAATTATGAGAAAACTTCATTTACCTATGGGCATCGCAGCCCTGACAGTGGCTGCCCTGCTTTCTTCCTGTAGTAAAAAGGATGACCAGGCAGCGCCACAAAAACCTACTATTGTTTCCACCACTGCCGTAAACGTTGATGCAGATGTTGCCAATAAAGGGTCTTTTACGTTATATAATTTGGCCGATAACAAAGTAGTACCCAACAGCGACTCCGCCACTTCCAAATGGGATATTGGTTTTCGGGCTACCAGCATTATTGTGAATGGTGGTGTAAGCGGCCCCGGTAGCGCCGCTGCGCAAGTAGTCAGCGGTGTATACAATGACCTCAGCCTGGCGCCGGAAAGCGGCTATGTTACAGATGCAGCAGCCACCAAAGCCATTGCTGCCTGGTATACTTACAATATGGATACGCATATTATCAGTCCTACCGCTGGTAAATTCATCGTACTAAAAACAGCTAGCGGAAAATATGCCAAACTGGAAGTCACCAGTTACTATAAAGATGCGCCAGTACCGCCTACGGCCACTTCCGTTAGCAGGTATTATCATTTTAGATATGTACTCCAAGCCGATGGCACCCGCAATTTTAAATAACCTTCAAATTATTTTTACATGCATAAATTAACCTTCGCCCTATTGGCAGGAAGCCTGATTTCCTTACAAGCAAGCGCACAGCAGAAAGCCACCAACAAATTAGCCCAGGACAAAGCCGCCATCAAAGAAATGTGCGGCTGCCAGGAAGTAACCTTTGAGTACACAGAAACATTTCCATATGATACCAGTTACCAACCTAAAGGGTATCACAAGATTACCGACGCGGTGGAATATGTGACAGTAGCCGAAGAAAGTGATAAACGCATTGTACTACAACACCTGCTGGTAGCTGGCGGCGAGGTCATCAAGCATTGGACGGAAGATTGGCAGTACGAAAACCGTACCCTCCTGGCATACAACAAGGATAACCAATGGAAAAAAATCCAATTGCCCGCAGCACAAGTACAAGGCCAATGGACACAAAAAGTATACGGCGTAGATGATGAACCTCGCTATGAGGGCACTGCTACCTGGATACATGCAGACGGCCGTCATTACTGGGAATCCGCCAGTGATGCGCCGCTTCCACGCAGAGAATATACCACGCGCAAGGATTACAATGTACTCCATCGTATCAATCATCATGAATTGACAGCCACTGGTTCTATACATGCCCAAGAAAACCTGAAAATCCAACGGACGAATGGTCAGGATAGAAAGTTAGTTGCTGAAAAAGGGCTGAACACTTACAATCGTACAGACGCCAGCAAATGTGATAAAGCCAAAGCATGGTGGGAACAACACCAACAATTCTGGGCGCTGGTACGCAAAGAGTGGGATAAATTATACAATACCCAAAGCCTCATTCAGCTACAATCCATCGTCAATAATGAACCGCTGTATAAGGCCATGAACACGCTGGAACAAAAAGCATTCAAACAGGAATTGCAGGGAACGGCATTATCCGGTGAGATTGCCAGCACGCTGAAACAGTTTAGTACCGCAAAAGAAGTAACTCTCAAATAAACGTTATCCTACATTTCCCGATTATTGAATAAACAGCAGCAGGTCTCAGTTGGGGCCTGTTGCTGCTTTTTGTGCCGTGTACCTACTCCGCCAAAGGCCTGGATATCTCCCGAAAAAAAACTAACTTAATGGCACAAATCATCTTATGAAAAATTTGTTCGGCTTACTCCTTTCTTTCCTCCTCGTCTCTCCCGCGATGCATGCCCAAGTCAAACAAGGCGATGCAAAATTATGGGGCACCAGGATGGGCGTTAAGATCATCGGCCTGGTGGAAGGCCCAGCCACCGCCAAGGTAGACCTACAAGTGGCCTGTGTTTTTGAATATACAGAAGGGGATATTTACAATTCTCCTCCTGCCCTGCCACCGGCAGCCAATGGCATGCAACACCTAGATAAAGCTCTCCATGGCGTCATCACGGATATACGAAAAACAGGGCAGTTTGAAGGACATACTTACGAGACCATCCTCTTGGACCCTGCTCCTGGCACTATCAAGGCCAAAAGGCTCCTGCTCATTGGCCTAGGCAATAGAGATCGATTTGACGCCGGTATCATGAAAGGTGTGGGGACTATTGCACTGAGAGAAGCCCTCCGCCTGAATGCCACTTCTGTGGGCATTGCCAGCGATTTGAAAGACGCAGGTATTGACAGTCCTACCGCTTTGGTGGCTGAAAACATTACCACAGGCGCATTACAAGCCTGGAAAACACAGGCCTATCTACGACAGAAAGGATATTCCAATAAACCTATACTGAACAAAATTATGCTGCTCGCGGGCCAGGCCTTCTTTGAAACGGCCGGCACTGGGATTGTCAAAGCATTAGAGAAATTTCCACAATAACGTGGATGGATATACTACCAACAAAAAACCTGTTGTCCTATCGACAACAGGTTTTTTTGTTATAAAAGCAGCCACTATAATTTTATCAGTTTCACACTGCTCACTTTGCCGGTATTGCGACTAACAATACGCACAAACCAAGTACCAGCAGGCACTTTGCTGAGGTCCAGCCGCACTTGTTGTTCTCCTTTAGCGCCCGGCGTATGTACCTGTCGTAGGATGGGGGATGCACTATTCAATGCCGTCACTTCTATCAGTATTTGATCCCCGCTATTGGCTTGGAAACGCAGTTGCGCTTCCCCAGCAGCTACCGGGTTCGGATATACGACAATCGCATCTGAAGGGCCTATTTCCGGCGCTGGCGCTTTCGCCATACTCGCAGTTCCTGTGATGGCCGCCAGGCTACCTGTACAGGCTCGTACTAGCAACCAAGGTTGTCCATCGCCGGTGCTGATATCTGGACGGTTGTTTTGTGTCCACCATTTGGCTTTGTAGAGATTGCTGTTATAGACAGCGGAATCCCCACCCCAGTAAGCTTTTGTAGGGTCCCATAGTGGGATACCATTGCAGGTATTACTACTGCTGCCATTCACCGTGATATTCACTGCAGCGCTGGTCGTAGTGGCGTTACTGTTATCCGTGGCTTTGGCGGTGAGTACATAACTTCCGGCGCTTACATTACTCCAGGTATAAGTATAAGGCGCTGTGGTAGCGGTATACAGCAAAGTGGTGCCATTGTAAAATGCCACCTGCGTAATAGTGCCATCCGTATCAGCAGCAGTAGCGGAAATAGTAACCGTGGCGGGCGCAGTGTATACGGCATTATTCGCTGGTGCCGTAATACTCACGGTAGGCGGTTGATTGGCCGCGGTAACGGTTACATGAATGGTATCGCTGGTGGTCACTGCTCCGAGGTTATCTGTGGCCTTGGCGCGGAGCGTATAGCCTCCAGCGGCAACGCCTGTCCAGTTGTAGGAATAAGGCGCAGTCGTATCCGTAGCCAGTAAGGTATTGCCATTATAGAAGGCTACCTGCTTCACTACCCCATCACTGTCGGACGCCGCTGCGGTAATTGTAATACTGGCGGGCGCGGTATAGGTAGCATTATTCGCTGGGGCGGTAATGCTTACCTGTGGCGGTTTATTGGCAGTACCCGTCACCGTAATATTCACCGCAGCAGAGGTGGTGCTGGCATTTTTATTATCTGTGGCAATGGCTTTCAGGCTGTAACTTCCTGCAGACACACCGTTCCAGGTATAGCTGTAAGGCGCTGTGGTAACTGTTCCCAACAGGGTATTTCCATTATAGAAAGCCACGTTGGATATCACGCCGTCGGAGTCCGTCGCATTGGCGGTGATCGTAATATTGAGGGGGCCTGCAAATGTGCTGTTATTTGCGGGAGACGTGATCTGCACCACCGGCGGCTTGTTCGGCGCAGCACCGGAGGCGAATACCTCATTGATTTTGTTCACCAACGGACTGGTGGTATTAGGGCAGTAAATCAGTTTACCAAAGGCAGTTGTACTGCTGGTCATATTCAACATATCCCCGAATACCTGCCATACGATCACCCCAGCTAGGTTATTATCCTTGATATACTGGGCTTTTGCGGCTATTGAACGAGGGTTGTCATAACTCAGGAAAAAGTTGCCTTTGGTCATATAGGGCACCTGTGCAATGCTATCCCAGTATTCTGTCCAGCCACTGGTGGTTTGTTGCAGGATATAGCTATAAGTAGGCGTACCATCGTACAGGTCTTTCGCCCAGTTGGTATAGTCGGCGCAGGTTTGAATGGGCCCATCCGGTTGCACAGTTTCAGCGCGTTTCACCGTAGGGGCATTCAACGTCGCATTGCCATTGGTGATCACACCACGACCATAGAATGGAGCGCCGAGGGTTACTTTGCTCATGTTTACGCCTAATGTACGCAACGCAGTGGTAGTGGCATTGAGTGAGAAGTTCGTATACTCTGCTCCCGGATAATCATACAGTGGCGCATTATGGCCTGCTTTGTTGGACCATCCGCCATTGTAATCGTACGTCATCATGTCGAAATAATCCATGGAATTGTTTAGGCGCGCCCAGTTGAAGCCTTGCAGTTTGGAGGGCGATGCAGAGAAACAGGCGGTAATCAGTTTGTTGGGACCTATCGCAGCTCTTACTTTTTCAACGAGTACAGCAAAATTCGTATAGTCGGCACTGCTATAGTTGATGATATTCATGCCAGGATCGTTGGGATATTCCCAATCGAAATCCACGCCGTCAAATCCCATGCTGATCAGCGTTTGCACGCTGGCGATAAAACGATTGCGTTTAACAGAATCGGCTGCCATTTCAGGGTAGTGTTTGCACATGCTCCAACCGCCGATGGAAGCGAGTACTTTTACTCCTTTCTGGTGAGCCAGGTCTATGATGCCGGGAGCGCCACCAGCTTTGTGAATAGAGAGCGGGAAGCTACCGCTCTTGCCGGTGTTGACATTGGTCCATCCGCTACCACTGTTGCGGTAACCAAGATTGTAGGCATTACTGCCATCGCTGATATAGTACAGAATTTCTAGTTCTCCATACAGCAAGTACATATCCCAACTGCTGTAGATGTCTTCATCCACCAGGGGTGCAGGCGCCTGTACTGCGCTGGCCTGGTAAATGTTTTTGTTGCGATAATCGCCGCTGTGCAACGAACCATCTTGTGCTACGCCGAAAAAGGAGAAATTAAGGATCGTGTACTGGGAATAATCCACATTGAGCTGGTTATAGCCCCCCGCGGGAACGATGCCGGATACATTTTTCCAGGCATCCCATTGTGTGATGTAGCCAATCACTTGTTTGTTGTGTTGTGCAGTGGTAGCAGGAACAGGAGGACTTACCTGTGCTTGCACAGACCAGGATAACAAAAGGCAGCAGCACAGGGAAACCAAGCCCCCCCATACGCCGTAACGGATAGAATTGGTGGTCATACAGATAGTTTAGAGATAAGGGTGGATAATAAATACTGCAGATCTACAGGTGAATGCCTCGCGTTAGATAATGCCCGACCGGTTAATGGTTTATGTCAGATTATTGGTTGATACGGGTTTCAGGTATATGCACAAGTACCGGGTTGCTCTGTAGGTGGGAAGTCGGGCCAATGGCCAATTAGTACTATCCTTCTTAAAAATATTTTTCACCGCAACCTTACTGCAGGAAAGATTTTGGTGATATGAATAGATTTGTATTAATTGCAGCACTATTTCAATTAGTTATCACTCCTGACCTTCTGCTAACCTTACAAAATAATCAACATAACCCTTATCATAAACCAGAATTTACTATGAAAAACACCCGTCTAAGTGACCTATTATTGCAACTGCTTTGCGTCTTCATGCTGATGGCTACTATATCTTGTAGCAAAAAAGACGCCTCCTCTCCTGCGCCCATCGCTACCGATAGCGCTCGGTATGCCAGCGCTATCCATGATGCGATGACGACCGACAGTTCAAAAATCATTGATACACTGTGGCCAATAACGTCAACGAACACACGATTACAGTGGAAAACCATCAATGGTAAACAATATGTACTGATGGCCACTTTCATGCGTTTCCCTTCCAGCTATCCGCAGGGCGACAGTATCACCACTACTTGGGGCGAAGCCTGGCTCTTTGCGCCATCACAGATGAAAGCCAAACTAGCAGGGCTGGCTGCCGGTACTGATACGGTGCTACGTATATGCCAGTTACTAGGACTACCTCCACGCAATGCTAAAACCAATACGCATATCGCGCAGATGTGGGTGCCTACCTCCCAGCTTTATCGCCCGGCAGGTAATCCGGATATTACCACCACTACCACCGGTCCGGTGCCACTGTCTACTGTTGGCAATGATTACCTGACTTGGTTCAATAACTATATCATCTATGCGTATTATCATCCGCTGACCTCCAATACTGATTTCCACTATCCATGGACCAGACTGGGATATACGTATGACTGGGCACCAGGTGCTACCAAGGTGGGTATGAGTGAATTTGTGATGAAAGCGAGTACAGGTGTCTGGGTAGAGAAAACCACTACAGCAGCAGATTTCCTCAAACAATAAAAAAATATGGTTCCGCTATCTTCCGAATAGCGGAACCAACTGCACATTTTGAGGTTTCCAGTAACAAGGACGATGTACTTTGATGAAAAAGTGGGTTTTCATGGAATAGTAGTTTACATCACATTCTACCGTTTGACAATGCAATATTAATCCATTGATAGTGAAGCAAATAGATCGCATCGGGAAAAATATTTTCCAATTCGGGAATTGCTCCTATTATCTTTACTACCCTGACTAATCCTGTTACTATAAATGAAAAAAATATTATTGTCTGTGATATTGCTGGTAGCAGGTCTAGCCCTACGGGCACAAACAGTTTTTGAAAGCAGCAGGCAGCCCCTAGGCTGCTCTTTTTACGTATAGGCATGAGGGTTATTTTTTTTCACGGTAAAAAAATAAGGTAATATGACAGATATTGCACGCCGTTTTCCGCAGAACCCATTGTTACGCCCTGCGGATATTGCTCCCAGTCAGCCTGGCTTGGAAGTAGTTTGTTTGCTGAACCCTGGCGTATTCCGCTATCAGGGGAAAACATGGCTGGCCATCAGGGTGGCGGAACGCCCGCCGCAATTGCCCGATATCATTTCTTTTCCCATCCTGCAACCGGGGCATAGGATGCTCATCAAGGATATCCATACCAATGATCCGGACCTGGTAATGACCGATGCCAGGGTGATTACTTACAAAGGAGCAGATTATCTCACCACCCTCTCCCATCTACGGCTCCTCTCCAGCACAGACAATATCCATTTCCAGGAAGATCCCGCTTATCCGCCAATTTTCGGACAGCCTGGCCTGGAATCCTTTGGGATAGAAGATGTACGAGTGACCGAAATGAACGGCACTTATTATCTCACCTATACAGCAGTGTCGGAGAATGGCGTAGGCGTGGGGATGAAAACCACCCGCAACTGGCAAGAGTTTGAGTCGCACGGCATGATTATACCACCGCACAACAAGGACTGTGCAATTTTCGAAGAGCAGATCCACGGTCAATATTACGCCTTTCATCGTCCGAGTAGTGTAGCGTTGGGTGGCAATTACATTTGGCTCGCGTCTTCCCCTGATACTATTCACTGGGGGCATCATACCTGCATAGTGCGCACCCGTCCTGGTTATTGGGACAGTGAGCGAGTGGGCGCAGGTGCTGCGCCTATACGCACCAAGGAAGGTTGGCTAGCCATTTATCATGGCGCCGATGCAGCGCATCGTTATTGTCTGGGGGCCGTGCTGCTGGATTTACAAGATCCTTCCAAAGTACTGGCCCGCACAGAAGATCCCATCATGGAGCCGCTGGAAAGCTATGAACTGAATGGATTTTTCGGGAAAGTTGTTTTCACCAACGGGCATATTGTAAATGGCGATGAACTACTGATTTATTACGGGGCTGCTGATGAATATGTATGTGCCGCCAACTTTTCTATCTCCGAAATCCTTCAGCAATTACAGTAAGGATACATTACCTTTGGCAGCATGAAATTGACAGCGGCGGATATAGTAATCGAAACCTTAGACACATCAGGACCCTTGCCTATGGCCTTATTGCTACTGGCAGACCCTTCGGAGAAAATGATACAATCCTACATCTACCGGTCTCGCATATACGTAGCAGTGAAGGCAGAACAGACGATCGGTATTTGTGTAGTATCAACGGATGATGCCGACCATTGGGAGATACGGAACCTCGCGGTGGAAGAAGCTTTTCAGGGCCAGGGATTGGGGCAGTTGCTCCTACAACATGTCATAATAGAAGCCAGTAAACACCAAGTTCCCCACCTGTTAATCGGCACAGCAAATTCCTCTGTGGGGCAATTATACCTTTACCAGAAAATGGGTTTTGACATTTCAAGTATCAGGAAGAATTTCTTCTTGGAACATTATGATACGCCATTAGTGGAAAATGGCATTCCCTGTAAACACATGATTATGCTCGAAATGACTTTGCGGTAGTGATCTGACGGCATTCCGGACTGCCGCAGATAAAATACGCCTACAACTTAATCTCGAAGAGACTGAAAGTCGCGTTTTGATAATGTGCTGGTAATTCAGGGGAATTACATTTCACAATACCTAGGAACTGGAAACCACAGCTCATGTAATAGGCATTGAGCCTGTCGTTGCCACTGCCTGTATCCAGGCGCAGGTACTCCCGCCCATGTTCGATGGCATATGCCTTTGCCCATGCTACGATGTGACTCACATAGCCCTTGCCCCTATAATCAGGATGTGTGGCTATTCTGTGGACATACAGGGATGGCTCATTGTCCTTTTCCTGCCAGATATCCGGGTCATTGAAAGTGGTGGCAAACACGCATACCACCACCCCATCTTCCAATATTTTCCATTGGCGTTGTGCAGTTATTTCACGGGCAACCATCTCCCGATCAAATCCTTGCCAGTGGCGAGTTGCATGGAGTTTTTGAAAAGCAGTTCCAGCATCATACAGGTCAAATATCGTATTGATATCTTCCATAGTGCTATTGATAATTTGCATAGTGGATCTTTTTACCCTGCAAAAATGAATGATTCAAAGGAACTAAAACAGATTCAGTTTTATTATTTTAGACCAGATCAGATGTCATCTATCGCTGTACAGAATTCATATAGCAATATATTTTAAGCATGCGCAACCAACGCCTATATTTAACTGTTATCAGGATACTATGAATAACAAAAAGATTTTGTTGGCGGATGACGACCGGGACGACCGCGATTTGATCCGTGAAATGTTAGAACATTTCGACCCCAAAGCAGAAATAGTTTGTTTACAAACAGGTCAAGAAATTTTCGGGTACCTCAGAAAATGCGCAGCGGCAACGTTGCCAGATATCATTATGCTGGACTACAGCATGCCCCTCATGAATGCAGCAGAGGTGCTGGAGCTGCTACACCAGGAGCAGTTATATCCCAATATCCCCAAGGTGGTATGGAGTACATCTGCGGCGCCGGAGCATGTAAGTCGGTGTATGGCATCAGGCGCTGTCGCCTATTTTTCTAAACCTGTGACCGCTGCAGAGCTATCGGCTATCGCGATGAAAATATTGGAACTGTGCCCACAGCGAGTCAATATTAGTCAAGATGTGCAGGAAAATACCAGTGATTATGCGGGCAGATAAATGTCGAATGATGCGCCCTGTCCTATTTTGCCAGAGGCATAGATGCTGCCACGGTGATTCTCCGTAATTTTTCTACAGATGGCGAGTCCTATACCCGTTCCTGGAAATTGTTCCCGGGTGTGCAGTCTTTCGAACATTTCAAAAATCTTCTCAGCATAATGTTGTTCAAATCCTATCCCATTATCACAGAATTTGATGTGATATACCCGCTCATTTTTGCCTGCCATCCAATGGGGATGGGACTCCAGGGCACTTTCTATCACAATTTCTGGGGAAACCGCCTTCTGTCGGTATTTCAGGGAGTTACTAATCAGGTTTTCAAACAACTGTCTTAATTGAAATGGAATGCCATTCACTATAGGCAGGCCTTTTATTTGGATATGCCCATGTACTTGATCTAATGTATCCCGGAAGAAAAACTCCAGTTCTTGGAGGGTTTCCTGCAAGTTTACCTTTTCAAAGGGCATGTCTTGCTCGGTGATCCGGGTGAAGGCTAGCATATCATCAATCAATTGCTGCATGCGACTGGCCGCGTCCGCGGAGCGTAAGAGGTATCCTTGCTGCCGGCTATTCAGATGGAGTCCTTCTGCTTGTAGTACAATGGAATTGTAGAGCTGAATTTTACGCAGGGGTTCTTTCATATCATGAGCGGCTGCAAAGGCAAATTTCTGGAGTTCCCTATTCTGCGCTTCCAATTGCTGGGTATAATTCAATATTTTTTGCTCTGCATTCCGTCTTTCGGTAAGATCGCGGGTCACTTTGGAGAAACCAATGATGTTATTCTCTTCATCATGTATGGTAGTGATCACAATACTCCCCCAGAAGGCGGTGCCATCTTTGCGTACCCTCCAGCCTTCGTGTAAGGCCTTACCCTTAGCTACCGCTTCAGCGATCAGTTGCTCCGGCAAGTGATGGCGCTGATCTTCCAGCGGATAAAAGATCCGAAAATGTTGCCCTACTATTTCCTGCTCCGTATAACCTTTTATCTTTTGTGCCCCTTTATTCCAGTTCAACACTATACCGTGGATGTCCAACATTAATATGGCATAATCTTCCACCTGCTCAATCATCTTATGAAAGCGGGATGATTCCTCATCGGCTGAAAGTGCCTGGATATGGTTCATTCCTGTTGGTTCCAATGTATGCTCAGCAGTTACAGCAATATTAGGTTGGGTTACTGGAGAATCGGAGTTTACAGGTAATGACTTCTTCGTGGATTGGTCATCTTGTACCATCTATAAACATTTTTAATCAACAAACTGGGTTTATTCCATCTTACCGCGACTTACTCGTTGTTGCATTAAAAACGCTCATCAACAATTATACCTATATGCATGTGGCCATTTTCCTTAAAAATATTTGTATGATTTTCAATTATTTATACGCTAATTTTCGCTAAAACATTAAAGCGTTACGACAGCAGTTGAGGAAGCGTGTGTAAATAAATTTACACAACCTGCGCATTTCATTATTCAATAGATTTATTCAACAACAATCCCCATTTCATTATTCTTCGCAAAGGGCCTCCTACAGGGTAATTCCGGTGTATATAACTGGATTGCATACTCGTAATACGGAACAACTGATGATTCCGCATATAGCTATCTACCCGCTTTTCAAATAGCTCTCCGCCATATGCAGGGTACCGTTCAGACAAGACATGGTGCTCTCCGTATATGGGTTTACGAAAGTCGGCAGTCCGAACCAGGTAACACTGATCCGAGAATCCATAGCCCAGATAAAAACCATCCAGGGAGGTAAAGGCCTCTGATGCAGCATGTTCAAACCTATAATCCCAGGTGGCATTGGCCACCAGTATATCTTTTCGGGTATCCATGAGCTGCATGGCGGCAGGAATCCAATTATGATCGGAGCCATCGGGGATACTGTCGCTGGAGAAATGCAGGAGAAAGGGCGTATTACAGAAATAGATGCCGGCCAGCTCCGCGATGGAATAGTAATAGCCTCCTTTAAAATCTTGCTTCTCCAACTGGAAGAAATCCAAGATAGCTGCGGCATGTTCTTCTACGTGTATCCATCGGTCTAGCAGACCTGCCCGGATCAATTTATCCGCTTCCCGTTTTACTTTCTCGGGGTTGTTGACATTATTGATCAGGACTGTTTTTTCCTGGAAGGGGTAGCCACAACGATCCAGGATCTGCCGCATTCTGTTGGGATGTAATACAAATTCCCAGTCGTTTTCATAACATTTGGTTTCAAAGGTGATCATATGCAATTCAGTACATTTGGTTTCAAAGGTGAGTATAGGTAACTCAGTACATTTGGTTTCAAAGGTGAGTATAGGCAACTCATTTTGTCACAAAAAATACCAAATGCCAATGGAATAAAAAAATATAGGCAATAAAAAAGCAGGTACATGGCGTACCTGCTGTTAATGTATTTAGTGAATAAAGTTATCTTCTAACGCCCATGATATCGGAGGTTTCTTCCAGGAACCTGTCAATTTGCTTGGTGCCATTGAAGTTACGCAGGGAGATAAACCGACTTTTATTGGTGTTAGGTATTGCGAATTCCATCCTGATCTCTGTTCCAGAATACGTGAAGTTTGTAGTTTTTCTCACGATGTGGAAGCGTACAAAATCGGTGAACATGTATTCTTTTTTGACGAACCCGAAAAAATAAGTACGGACCATTTTGCCATTTTGCTTGTCGAACATGCAGGAGCCGTAAGCATACGCAAAGATGACCAGCAGTACAAAAGGGAACCATACCGCGATGTTGTGGGCGGTACTATTGCCCTTATTGGCAAATTCCGGATGGGTAAGTCCGTATATCCACCAGGCCAGGAGTGCCAGCACAAAGATGATCAAGCCGATTTTCCTTTGCTTCAGTTCATAGCCTCCATCTTTCGGGGAGTAGAAGCTGAAGTCAGTAATAGGTACATAAGTGGCCACTGGTCTGGATTCGGCAGCACCGAATACCATATGATCCAGCGCCGGCAGTACCTCTTCCTGGAAAACGATGGCATCTTTGTCGTTCCATCCGCCATAGTAAGAGGAAATCGTATGTCCCTTACCGTGGCGATTTTGTTTGGTGAACGCTCTGAAAACAACGCTGGTATTGTGCGTCACACCCTGGATAGCCGCGAGATCATCGAAGCTAATACCGGAAGTGGAAATCAATCCGCCCAGTTTTCTGAAAAAGCGTCTTTGTCCGGCATCAAAGATGACAATGGTATTACCATAGGCAAACCATAATGCGCAAAAGAATACAACTATGGCGTAGCCATTGATTGCGGAAGCTCCCTGTTGCAGCCTTGGGGAGTCTCGAACACAGAACGTCCATAATGCGATGAGGATAATGCCGACAACTACGGCGATGGGTCTGTAAACTCTGAATGGGTAAAGCTGAATCTTATCTGCTGCGATCAGCCATTTGGTTTTTCTCATACAGCGAAAATAAAAAATTTTCTATTTTCTACTGTTCTGACCGGTATTAATTTGTATAAATTTAAAATTGGACAATAAATTTAACTTCAAAATTGTATTTTAGTTTCCAAATCGTGATTCAGTGAGCAATGAAGAGGCTATTCTGTTAGAGGAGTTGCGAAAGGGCAATAAGACGGCTTTTATAGCCTTATACAACCAACATTACCCATCGCTATACTCCTATATCCTACACTTTATCGCTATCCCCCAACTTGCCGAAGATGCCTTACAGGAAGTATTCATCAAGATTTGGGAGATCAGGGAGCGGGTAGATCCTGAGCGCTCTTTCAGGGGTTATCTTTATCGGATTACCCGCAATCACGTCTTTAAATTATTGAAAAAAATTGCCGCAGATGAAGAACTACGAAGCAGAGCCATGATGGAATTGCACCGTCAGACGGAAGATGCGGACACCCGACTATTATGGAAACAGTATGAGGCATTGCTGCGAGATGCCATTACACAGTTGCCCCCACAAAGGCAACGTGTATTCCGGCTCTGCAGAGAAGAAAGTAAATCTTATGAGGAGGTCGCAACTGAACTGGGCATTTCCAGGAATACAGTGAAAGAACACATGGTACTGGCGCTGAAAAGTATTCAATCCTTTTTTTACGAGCATGCAGACGGTACTTTACTGCTCCTCCTCTTTACGGATGTATTGATCAACCAGCATTAACCAAAATTTTTTTTCGGCCCGACCCACCCTACCTTCATTTTTTGGGATAGTATATATATGCCGACAGAAAAGAACAGTGAATATTACCAACTGCTGCTGCAACGATGGCAGGAACGGAAATGCAGTCCTACAGAGGCAATGGAGCTAATGGATTATATCCAGCGCCCAGAAGCCGACCGTACACTGCTTACCGCTATCCATGTCGCTTTCCGCCAAATGACAGACAATAGCAATGCGGATGCAGGAGAACCGGGCAACCGGGTCAGAAAGGCATTACTCCAACATATTCATTCCACAGAAAAACCAGCAAAGCCCTGGTTCATTACCAGATGGAAATACTTGGCAGCAGCGGCTGTCGTCTCCCTAATCACTATCCCGGTTATACGAAATTCCTGGAAACACCAGTCATCCCCGCAACAACCGGCCATCGCTGCCACCCACGATATTGCTCCGGGGAAAAACAGGGCGGTACTTACCCTCGCCAACGGAGAAAAAATCGTGCTGGACAGCGCCGGCAACCAGATAGTAGGGCAACAAGGCAATAGTTCTATTTCCAATAACAATGGCCAACTGGTGTATACCGCGTCTACCAATACTACGGCCCCGGTATACAATACACTGTCTACCGCTCCCGGTGAAACCTATACGCTTTCACTCGCCGACGGTAGCCGCGTATGGCTCAATGCCGCCTCTTCTATCCATTTCCCGGCTTCCTTCTCTGGTAAGGAAAGGCATATCAGCCTGGAAGGAGAAGCTTACTTTGAAGTGGCCGCCAATCCCCAGCAACCATTCCGTATTACGGTACAAAATACCACCATTGATGTACTGGGCACCAGTCTGAATATTAACGCCTATACAGACGAACAACATATCAGCACTACCCTACTACAAGGCTCTGTGAAAGTTAGCAGCAATACGGAAAGCATGCTGCTCACGCCCGGCCAACAATCGCAAGTGGACAATGCTGGGAAAATGCGGAAGCTGGACCATATCAATACGGCGGAAATTATTGCCTGGAAAGAAGGACTGTTCCAGTTTGAAAACACAGACCTAAACACGGTATTACGACAGTTTGCCCACTGGTACAACGTGGAAATTGTCTATGAAGGCCATATCAAGCCAAGGAAGTTTTTCGGCATCATCAACCGCAACAGCTCCTTGATGAACGTACTGAAGATGCTCAACGCCAACGATATTTCATTCCGACTAGAAGGGAAGAAACTCATAGTACAAGGGGATTAACAGTGAACAATCATATCAACCAAAGCAACTGACAGGAACAAGAGAATTGCAACCTAACCACATATCTAAATCAAAACTTGCAGAAGTATGCAGTTAAGCACTATTGCCAGTACCCGGCATGCAAATGACCGGCGTTTCATGAATCGTTCAAGGGTCAGCAAGCTACTGGCCCTGCTATGCCTCACCACAGGCATGCAGGCACATGCCGGCGCCCAAGAGCAGTTGGTGAGTCTATCCCTACACGATGCCTCCACAAAAGATGCATTCAGGGAAATTAGCAAACAAACAGGACTCAATATCCTGGCAGATGAAAGTCTGCTCGAAAAAGGCAACCGCTCCAACCTCGTTGTGAACAAGATGCCCGTATCAGAAGCCCTCAATCTCCTGATGCGCAATCAACCACTGACTTACTCCATCGAGAACGGCGCTATTATTGTTAAAACTAAAACGTCGGCACAACCGGCTACTACTCCGCCTCCACCAGTCGATATCCGCGGGGTAGTGACCAATGATAAAGGAGAACCCCTTCCCGGTGTAACCGTTACTGTTAAAGGTACCAAGCAGGGAACCATCTCCAAACCGGACGGTACTTTCCTTATCCACGCAGATGCCGGTGAAACCATCGAGTTTTCTATGGTAGGGTTCAGAACTTCTTCCGTAAAATTCGAGGGTAAAAATACTTCCTTGAAAGTGGTGCTGGAAGCCGATGTATCCCATCTCTCCGATGTGGTGGTAGTAGGTTATGGTACTGCTAAAAAGAAAGACCTGACTGGTTCTATCAGCTCCATCTCCAGCGATCAGATGAACAATGGTGGTGTGGTAAGCAATGCTGCCCAGGCTATCCAGGGACGCGCTGCCGGTGTACAAGTTAGCCAAAGCAACTCCGCTCCTGGCGGCCAAACCATCGTGCGCATCCGCGGCGGTAACTCTATCAAATCTACCAACGAACCACTGTATATCGTAGATGGGTTCCCGTCAGAAACAGGGAAAGACATCAACCCGAATGATATTGATGATATCCAGGTATTGAAAGATGCGTCCTCCACGGCGATCTACGGTTCCAGAGGCGCAAACGGGGTGGTGATGATCACTACCAAACGCGGTAAATCCGGTAAAGCCAATATCCAATACGATGGCTACATGGGTACCCAGCGCATCGCCAAAGAATATAATAAAATGAACGGCCTGGAGAATATGAAAGTGACGAATGCGAAGGCCAATGAAAAAGGGTTACCCGACTACTACACCGCTGCCGATCTGGCCAGCGGCAGAGATAACGACTGGTTCAAACTCGCTACCCGCCCAGGTCTGGTACAGAGCCACAACCTCAGCATCAGCGGTGGTAGCGGTCCTGATAGAGTGTCCCTTTCTGGTAACTATTTCAACCAGGAAGGCGCCCTCAAAAATACCAGCTATACCCGCTATTCTGTGCGATTGAACTACGACCGTCAATTTAGCGATCGCTTCAAAACCGGCGCTAACGTATACCTCTCTCACGCCTATACGAACTTTAAAACCTATGATGGGAATATCGTTCCGTCGAACGTGATGTATGGTGTGCTTACCGCATCACCTGCTATCCCGGTATACAATGATAATGGTACATTCGCGCGTTTCCACGGTAGAGATAACCCGCTGGCATGGCTGTTGGCCCCTACCAATGATCGTTTCGAGAATAAAGTAAACTTCAATGCGTACCTGGATTACAAGATCATCGAAGGGCTGAACTTCCGCGTCAACGGCGGTGTGGAAAATACCACCACCAAAGAGGGCACTTACCTGCCACGCGACCTGGTAGACGGTGAAAAAGTAGGAGGCAAAGCCAGTGTCAACGATCTCGCTACTTCCAGAAGCTTGATTGAAGGTTATTTTACCTATAGAAAGATCTTCAATAAAATCCACTCCATCAATTTCGTACTGGGTGCATCTTATCAGTATGATCAATACGATAAGCACTACTCCCTGGTGCAGAAATTCAGTACAGACGCTTATCTGTATCATAACCTGGACGCAGGTACGGAAAGATTGACCAGCAGCAGCCAAACCCTTCCTGGTAAAATGGCTTCCACTTATGGTCGTCTGAACTATACACTGTTTGATAAATATCTACTGACAGCCACTTTCCGCCGCGATGGCTCCAGTGCATTCGGCATGAACAAACGTTATGGCCTGTTCCCTTCTTTCTCACTGGCATGGAGAGCTTCCGATGAACAATTTATCAAAGATCTCAATATCTTCTCCAACCTGAAGATCAGAGGCGGTTACGGACGAACAGGTAACGACCGTATCGGTTATTATACCTACCTACCGCTGTTTGGCCCTACCAATGTATCGCTCGGTGAGGGCAGCGACAGCTATGGCGGTACCGTAGCTACACGTTTGCCGAATCCAAACCTGCATTGGGAAAGCACCGCACAAGTAGATCTGGGTATCGATATGGGCTTCTTCAATAATAAGGTCAATGCCACCATCGATTTCTATCGCAAGAAAACCAATGACCTGATCTTCGATATTCCAATCGGCGACTGGAACGGTTTCCAGACACAAACCGTGAATGCCGGTGCTATTGAAAACAAAGGGGTGGAACTGGGTATCAACACAGAAAACTTCCGCAGCAAACATTTCACTTGGAATACCACGTTGAATATTGCGTATAACAAACAGACCTGTTTAGATTTAGGTGGACTGCCATACATCATTACACAAACTGCCAATTTCTATGGCGGTCGTGGCCTGGACTTCACCAGACTGGCCCCAGGTCAGGAACTGAGCACCTTCTATGGTTATGTATATGACGGCGTTATCAAATCTGGTGAAGCACATCCTGCACAACCTAATGCTAAACCAGGCGATCCAAAGTACAAAGATCTGAGTGGCCCGAATGGCAAACCAGATGGTAAAATTGATGCCAACGACCGTACTTATCTCGGTCATGCCAACCCACATTACATCTACGGTATCAGCAATGATTTCACCTTTGGTAATTTCGATCTCTCCATCTTCCTGCAAGGCGCACTGGATTACAGCCTGTATAACGCCACCAGACTGGTACTCGAATCTGGCCCTGGTAAAGATGCGTTGAACCGCTGGACTACCAACAACGAGAATACAGACATTCCAAGAGATGGTTATTCCACTGCCTATGGCGGTATGGTGAATTCCCGTTTTGTAGAAAATGCTTCTTATCTGCGTTGTAAAATGGTCACGCTGGGATATAATGTTCCTACCGCCAGATCATTCCTGAAAGCGGTTAAAGGAATTCGTATATACGGCTCCGTACAGAACCTGTTTACCATTACAAAATACACAGGATCTGATCCGGAAGTGAACACCAATCTGAATAGCAGCGGGTCTAATGCCAACATGAACTCAGGTCTGGATTATACGGCCTTCCCTGCTTATCGCACTTATACGCTGGGCCTTAAAGTGAACTTTTAACCTGTAACGATGAGAAAAATGAAATTGAAATATATCGCACTGGCCGCCCTCCTGGCAGGAGCCACCGCCTGTGAGAAAACAGTAGAACCCAAGGTATATAGTTACCTGACCGGCGACAATGCCTTTATTACGCTGAGTGATGCCAAAGCGGCTGTCAATGGGGTTTACTCCCGATTGAAGCAACCTAGTGGCCGTTCTGATGCCTGGATGTATTATGCAGGTTTCCAGGTAACTATCTCTGATCTTACCACCGATATCGGTCATGCGAGTTCCGGTGGTGATGTAGGCTTGATGTCCGAATGTCAATGGGCGCCTGCCAATACCTACCTGGCTTTCGCCTGGCAGCACCAGTATAAACTGGTAACAGACGCCAATATCGCGCTGTATCATATTCCTAAAATGACTTCCCTGACGGATGATCAGAAAACCCAGTTCACCGCTGAGTTGAAATTTCTCCGCGCCCTCGGTTATGTAGATTTAACAGATGCTTTCGGGCCGGCAATCCTGGTAACGGAAGAAACAGTGGCGAAGAACGAAAGTAGCCCCGATTACACAGCGGCGCTCGCTCCTAGTCCGGTAGCAGACATCAATAAACTCATCATCAGCGACCTGGAATATGCCGCAGCGCATCTTCCAGTCAATTATGTCAGCAATCCTATTTACAGCACCAACGATATCGGACGCGCTTCCAAAGGGGCGGCTCTGTCTTTGCTCTGCAAGCTGTACATGCGCGAGCATGAGTGGCAGAAGGCACTGGACCTGACCACACAGGTAATGGCATTAGGGTATGATCTGTATCCTTCTTACTCCGGACTGTTTGCAGAAAAGAACAAATGGTGCCAAGAGAGCATCTTCTATGCCCTGGCAGATCCATTGACAGATGCCGTGGAAATCATGAACCACTTCGGTCCGCTGAACAATCCACAGGTAACAGACAGATGGCAGTATTTCGCCGTAACCTGGTATTTCTGGAACACGTTCGACAATAATGATGACCGTAAACAGATGTTCTATTACGATTATGTGGGTACGGATGGATTGCATTATATGCAGTCGCCAGATGGCTCTACGAAGCCGCCAGCCGGTTATTACTACATGCCGGATGTAGCCACCAAGAAGTTTGCAGATCCGAATGGATCTACTACTTATTATGATGGTCACGTATTCCCGATCCTGCGTTATGCGGATATCCTGTTGAGTAGAGCGGAAGCAATCAATGAGCTGAGTGGCCCTACACCAGAAGCCATCAGCCTGATTAACCGCGTGAAAGGTCGTTCACATGCGCCTTTGCTGGCGGATGCGAGCACTTTCACAAAAGATGCATTGCGTGATGCTATTTTGCAAGAACGCGGCTGGGAATTCTTCTTTGAATGCAAACGCCGTCAGGACTTGATCCGCATGGGTAAATATGATGCGGTAGTCAACAAATATCTGAAAGCAGTGAACCTGACACCAACGATCGTTATGCCAAGAGATAAATATTTCTCTTATCCGCAGGCACAAACAGATATGAACCATAGTCTGAGCAATGGCGACAGACGAAATTAAGGGAGACACGATGCTCATGAATCAATTTCATAAAACTCAGCGTAGGCTGCCACTATTTTCAGTGGCAGCCTCATTGCTGCTGGCCTTGACCGCTTGTTTCAACCAGCGCAGTAACGATGTAACAGCCATTACCCTCCGGCCGGCAGGAGAAAATGCACTGAAAGTCATTGCGGCCGTGCAGTGTACAGATACTACAGATGCAGCCGTCGTGTATTGGCCTAAAGGAAAAGAACAGCAAAAAATACAAACGCCATTATCCAAGCATCAGCTCCAACACCAGCTCATTCTGACAGGATTGGCGCCCGCCACTGCCTATGAATACAAGATATTGACCGGCCATGGCAGTCGTCTCAAGGAAAGTAAAATGTATGATTTTACCACCAACAGCCTGCCCTTGTGGCTGAAGGACATCTTCCAGGTAGTATGCCCGGATAGTTCCGTACTTCCGGCCTCCTTTAAAACCGGGTATGTGCTGCTGACGAAAAGAGATGATCCTGGTATGGTTTGTATGGTCAATGCCAAGGGAGCGCTTGTCTGGTATCACCAAGTTCAAGGAACGGGTTATAAAGTGGCTCGCTTCACCAAAAACCATACGGTACTGGGTTTATTGGGTGGTCCGGCATACGAAACCAGCTATGGCGATCAGATCCTGGAGGTTTCCCTCACTGGCGATACACTGCTAAACCTGAAGAAAGGACAAAATGATTTCAAACAGACTATCCACCACGAAATCCTGGAAAACGAAGCGGGACAATTGATTACGCTTTGTGTAGAAGAGAAAGTAATGGACCTGCGTCGTATAGGCGGCAGCGTTAATGATACGATTAAGGGAGACGGCATTCTCTTGTTAGATCGACAGGGACACCAAGTATGGAAATGGACGGTATTTGATGCCATAGATCCTTTACTGGATAAGAATATTCTAAAAGACAAGCACGATTGGATGCATGCCAACTGTATCGCTATCGACAAGGATGGCAACTATCTCATTTCTTTTTACAACAATGGCCAGATCTGGAAAATCGATGCCCATAGCGGCAAACATATCTGGACATTCGGTAAAAACGGAGACTTCCAACTGCCAGACAGTGCTTACTTTGATCAGGCACATGCCGTACATATCAATCGCCAGGGCAATCTAATGTTCTTCGATAATGGTGTAAGTAAAAAAACATCTCGTACATTGGAATTCCGGCTGGACCAACAACAACATACAGCCGTTCCCGTTACCGATACCAAATTGCCACCAGAGTACTATAATGAACGCATGGGCAGCAGCTACTACGTGGGCGATTCCTCGATACTGGTATGTGCCACCAAACGCAATACAGTGGTACTCACCAATCTGCAAGGGCGTTTCCAATGGTTGATTAAAACAGGGATGTCTTCTTATAGAGCCAGCTTTATCCCAGCGGAATTAGTAGCGCCATATATCAATCGGCCCGGCTTTGAACATTAATTATTTAATTTAAAATACTCCCGATGAAACGCATCGTCATTGTACTAGCCATCTTGGGAATAACAGGCGTAATCGCTGTTTCTTCCTGTGGTCCTGAAGCCGAAGGCAAATCGGACAATAAACCTGTTGCTGCAAAAGAAGAGGAAGCGCATATTACCATTGATCTCAAAGATATTCCGGCTGACCAGTTTGGGGAATCTGTTCGTTATGGTCGGGAATTGATGCTGCATACGGCGCAATTTATCGGCCCGAAAGGAAGTGCAGGTAAATTTACCGGAAACCTGATGAGTTGTACCAATTGTCACCAGGATGCTGGTACCAAACCGTTTTCCTTCAACCTCCTAGCCTCTCACGGTCATTATCCGCAATATCGCGCCAGAGAAGGGAAAGTACTGACCCTCGCAGAGCGGATCAACAACTGTGTAACGCGACCGCATAATGGAAAACCATTACCGCTAGACAGTAAGGAAATGGTGGCCTTCCTCTCCTATCTGAAATGGATCAATACCTATGCACCAAAAAACAAGTCCTATTTCGGTGAAAAGAACCGTAAGCTGGACCTGCCCACCACTGCGGCCAATCCAGAAAACGGACGCGTATTGTTTGAGCAGAACTGTGCCCGTTGTCACGGTAAGGATGGGGCCGGACAGTTAAACCCTGAACAAACCGCCTATACTTACCCTCCACTCTGGGGAAAAGAGTCGTATCAGCCGGGGTCTAGTATGCATAGGGTCGTAAAACAGGCAGAATGGTTGAAAAACAATATGCCTTATGATAAGGTACAGAATGGCGTAGTACTCTCAGATGCAGAAGCATTGGACATCGCTGCTTATGTCAACAACGACGAAATTCATTCCCGTCCAAATCCAAAAAGTTTTGATTATCCGAATATCAAGGAAAAGGCTATAGACTACGATCATGGCCCTTTTCCGGATACTTTTACGGCAGCACAGCATAAGTATGGGCCTTATCAGCCTATTATTGATTACTGGAAGACGAAGGGATGGAAGGTGTCTCTCTAAAATTGGATTTTATTTTTTCGTCGTCCCTGCCCGTTGGGCAGGGACGACAGCCAGGAGCGTTTTGTTTCCCTTCCTTTGGACAAATTTGACGACAGCCAGGAGTGTTTTGCCTCCCTTCCTTTGGGCAAATTTGACGACAGGCAGGAGCGTTTTGTTTCCCCTCCCTTTGGGCAAATTTGACGACAGCCAGGAGCGTTTTGCCTCCCTCCCTTTGGACAAATTTGACGACAGCCAGGAGCGTTTTGCCTCCCTCCCTTTGGGCAAATTTGACGACAGCCAGGAGCGTTTTGTTTCCCCTCCCTTTGGACAAATTTGACGACAGGCAGGAGCGTTTTGCCTCCCTTCCCTTTGGGCAAATTTGATGAACAACTGCCTTTTGATACCGCCTGGTATTTTATACGGGAAGCCCTTCAGCATTGGTAATTATTAAACCAAATATCCTTTTGGCGTGTTTGTGTTATGGGAAAAGCTATTCCATCCACCAATTAAACATGTAATTATGAAACCTGCAGGTTATTTCCTGGTGCTGGCTGCTACGCTGGCAGTAGCATGCCAAAATCCACAGAAACACGACGAGAAAGAGGCCGTTAAAAAAGCCAACGAGGCGGCTGAAAATGCTCGGAATGCCGCAGCGTCTCAGGCAGCTAGCGATGTCAGCGCTGTAAATGCTGCAACCGCTGCTATTCAAGCTAATATCGATGCAGCCATGGCTAAAATTGCTGTGCCAGACTTTAAGAAACAAAATGCGAAATCATTGGCATTGGAATTTCATAAATATCTTTCTGACCTAATCAATACGAACAGCGGTAGAAAAGCAAAAGAGTATATGGACAAAATCGAGGATTTGAAAAAGGATTTTGAAAAGAAAGAAGCGGCAGCGAAGCTGGATCCTGAAGATCAAACTAAATTAAGAAAATATGTAAACGATATGGTGGTGGCGGTAGAGCAAGCCAATCCATGATATCTGATAAATAAAAAGGGACTGACTTTTCTAGGTCAGTCCCTTTTTAATGCGCTTCATTTTGTGTATAGCGGGGAGCGTTTCACCACATATTCCAATGCATCTTTATAGGAGTCTGCCATATTCCAAAACGCCTTCCTGTTTTGATTATAGATCGTTTCTCCCTGGTCGTTGTAGATTTTGAAATCTACTGTAGTCTGGTAGTTTTGTGTATGCGTGGCATAACTGGAAGATTGTTTGTTATCATCTCCCTTGTTGTTATAGTTGGAATTGCCGTAGCTGGTGGAAGATGTTTTCACCAATGACACTGCGCCATCTACAATGTACTGTACGCCCAACACTTTACAGAGTTCATCCATCGTATAGTTGATGAGGGTAGCCTTAGTGATACCAGCCTTATGTAACAACACATCTGTTCTACGTGTAGGCAGGAAAGAATATATGCCTGGACGTTTGGTGAACAATGCAAAACATTCGTTCTGTATCTCCATACTGGCTTCTTCGCTGGCTGGTTCTCCATCTTTCAGAAAAGTGAAAGGCAGGATGGCCACTTTATTTCGCCTATCTTCCACAGTAGTGGCAACGGGGCCGGCAGTGTCTTGTACATTATTCTGAGCAGGAACAGTTACCGTCGATAGCATAGAAATGACAAAAGCGAAAAAGCGATTCATATTTGAGCATTAAAAGTTCCTTAGGAAATCTGTTTAATTTTCTCCTGCTTTTTCATTCTAGCCAGTTGTGATTGATAATATCTGTCTAAGAAATGATAGATGACCAGTTCATGTTTCCGCTGGCCAGCCAGCAGGAAGCGATTCAAGAACATATGGATATAGCTGGATAACAACTCATATTTTTCCATATTTGCCTGCTCCGCAATAGCCGCCTGCATGCGTAACTTACGCTGTTCCATCAACGCCAGTACTTCTTCGGGAAGTTCTCCTGTGAGCATAGTACTTAATTCGGCTGACTCCTTCCTGTATTTATCATTTAACAACTGTTGGAGCGATTTGTTGCCATTGAACTCCTTAAAAAATCCTTGTTGCAATTGCTGCATGTATTGCGATTTCTCTTCCAGACTAAAGGAGAAGATATCCAATAGCTGGTCTGTGCCTACCACACCCAGTTTCCAGCGATAATCCTCTCCGGCCTCTTCATCCAATAGTTGGGTGATGGCCAGTACAAAATCGCTGTCTATATGAAAAATGGATTCGCTGAAATCCATGGTATGCGCGCCATAGCGCTCAATTTCCCGAACATAGGTATCAGTTTGCACTTTATGGATCAGGGCTGCATTTTCGGCCTCCTGCAATGCGCCGTATAGCCGTTGCAGTACGACCTGCCAAAAGTCGCTCCGAGTGCTGTTATAAAATCTTATGCGCAGATGATGATCCGGATCTGTATAGCGGATAAAGAACCATTTTTCGATCACTTGCTCTTCCTGTAACCCTGTTACCAATGGTTGTAAAATCTCTCTCAGCATATCTTCTGCCGTTCTGGAGCCACAGTACATTTTAACGTATAGCCATTCACTACCGGTAAGGAATGAACGTTGTACCACAGGATTATTTAGGGAGACAGCCGGTAATCCGATAGCCCCTTCTTCATTAAACAACGGTAGGATGATCTCATTGGTATAATGCCCTCCAGGGCCCGTTACCCAGCATTGATCGGCTGTTTGCAAGAATTCCTGGAGCGTTACCTGGCTGGATTTATCCATTATTTTACCCAACAAGTGACGGGAAGCAATACAATCCAGATCGATGACCAGTTCATTATCCCCTTCTGTTACCAATACAAACCGGGGCAGCTCCCACTCTTTGCAAAATTGTGTTATCTCTTGCATATAACTCCCAGGCTTATACGTAGCCTCCTTTTTGCGCCACTTCCACATCCTTTTGCTAAGGATACACTTGCCGAAGGTTACCCTTGGGAGTGCGGACCAGTCGTCCGGGATCAGCCATTGCCAACCAAAGCCGGGATGATAGTCCTGGTGTTGAAGATCGCAGAGAAATCTATAGATAGGAAGACCGTTTCGGTAGTTATGGGCCGTGCTGAGTCGGGGGATCACCCATTTATTCAGTCGCTTGGAGCGCAGGCGCACTTTTCCTCCGTGTACGCTCACCAGCAGATCATCCACATGGATTTGATGATCTAAAGGCGTTTCGCTGGCCGCGAGGTAGACAATCTCATATTTGCGCAGATGTGGGCGCATGAGAATATTGCCTGTTCTGGATTCTGGGAGGTGTGCAATTTCTGCAAAGATAGCATCCGGTTGTTGGGCCTCCTCTTGTTGGAGGGTGGCGGTAACATGTTGGAGCAGCGCAGGATCACCGTGACAGAAGCGTCCGAGGAGGTTGGCCGCGGAAGGGCCACTACAACCGCTCATATCAAACTGGTACTCCCCTGCGTCTATGGCGGCGGCATCTTTTGCTAAGAGTTTCCCCATGATGTACATGCTGCCTGGGTATTTCTTAGTGCCGGTTTCTGTAAGGGTACTAATATCTTCTTCCTTCAGTATGATATGGGTTTCGCCTTTAGCACTGCATTCCTGCAGTCGTTGGAGCTGGAAGTACAGCATCTTTGACCGTTGTATAGGATCATTGTTTTCAGATCCGGGCAGTACCAGGTCGTCCAGGAGCGGGGTATGATCAGATCCGGGGCCGCTGTTGCTGCCGTAGCCGATGCCCGCTTCTGTATCGAGGGCGAGTTGCAAGGGGATCTCCTGACCATCGTAGCGGAGCGAGAACGCGTTGATAAACTGATCAATATCCGGCGTCATACCGGGTCTGGCGAGTTGTAATAAGGTGGAAGTCTGCGCTGCCAGTTCCGCCGTCACCTGTGTGGAGAGCTGATTGCGGTGGGTGTGCAGGATGAGATCCGTTTGTAACAGATCTTTATTACTGGTGTTGGGCAGTAGTTCCTTTACAATCTGGCTAATCTGCGTATATGCATGTATGTTAGGCTGCCGGAGTAGATCCCGGATAACGATCAGTTTGTGGTAGATCTCTGTTGCCTCCGGGATGGTGGAAAGTCGGGTGCAGAGCCGGGTAAAAAATTCCTGTCCAGTCACGGTGGCTTCCAATTCACTTACCAGTAACTGATTAGCAATGAGTTCTTCCGTAAATTCAGCCGCATCATACCAGGTAATATCATTTTCCTCGCTGACGATGGACTGCCGTATGGCTTCCAGTGTAGCGCCACTGGAGGCTTTACTGAGAATGGTTTGGAGGTATTCGCTTTTATTAACGGCTGTCAGGAAGTAATTTCTGTATTTGTTCCGGATGGTGTAGGCCGCAAAACGGAACCTGTTGCCAGAAGCATAGATGGAATTATTGGGATAGAACAGCAACTGCTCCTTTATTTCCGGGATGGCCGTAATGGAGGCAGCCAGTTCCGCTACATAGTTCATATCCAGGCGGCAATGGCGGAGGTGTTCTTCCGGGGCGCCCAATTCCAGCGACGTATAGTCTTTCACGTTACCAGTGGCACATCCCGCGAAAAGCCCGTATGGCGTACAACGTGCCACCATACGCAATAGGTATCGGTACAAGGACATCGTTAGTTTGGCGGTATCTTTTTCGCTGAGGGTATTGCCTTCCATCCAGCGTTTCATTTCCTGGAAAAGTTCCGGGGAGGCGATATAAATAGCATCCTGTAGGACGGGATCAGAAAACAGCTCCTTCATAGCAGCAGCAAGGTTTTCCGGTGTAAGGTGGACCAGGCGGTCCAGGTATTCAACAGGCAGTAATGGTGTTCTTACTGCGTAAAAATTTTCTGAGCGGGTCATGGTTATTTTTTCAACGTAAGGCAATGAAGGTAAATGTTAATGCCTTGGCGGAACATCCCGTAAAACCGTGATATTTCAAGTTTAAACACCTAATTAAAAATCACGCTTTTCCGTGATTATCTGCAATGTAGTTTGTTCCTACTTTTATGAAACAGCCTGTAAAAAACCTGTAAACAAAAATTATTGTCCTCGAAATAAACCGCTTTCACATTTATCACTTAATCTATAAAAATTGGTTATGAGAAAAACAACAGCAAAAAAGTTAAAGCTGAACAAGATCACAGTTGCTAACCTGGACAACAGTCGCGATGTAAATGCAAAAGCGCCTACTAACATTGGCTGTACCGCATTTGGTAAATGTCCACCACCAATTTCAAATAATACTTGTTTCTAATTCCACATTAACCGTTAAAACACACCTCGTCATGAAAAAAGCTGTAGTTAAAAAATTGAACTTAGGTAAAATTAAAGTTGCTGACCTGGGCAAAAAAGCCAGTGCTAATATGGCGGAAGGATTTTCTTCCATCAAATGGGCCTGCCCTAGCCAAGGTGCACCTATCTGTAGCGTAGATTCCTGCAGACACTAAAACGTTGATTTTTCATTCGCATAAAAATTCCGTTTTATGAAACAGTCAACTCAGAAAAAATTACAACTGGGAAGAATCAAATTAGCTAGCCTTTCTGCTCAGCCACAGGCAATTGCTAAAGCGATTACTGTTGCAACCTGCACACTCAGATGTGTAGATGGTGGTAACTTTGCTGCCAACACCAGCATGGGCGCACCTATTTGCAGCATTGATTCCTGCAGATTCTAATCCCTACCCGGTCGCCTGTATGGCTGCCGGCGGATATGCAGTCCCGGCATCTACCAAAATGGCATATGCCCCCTGTATTCACAATTAATCTATTGGCAAAACATGTACGCATACAGTACATGTTTTGCCTTTTTTAGTCATAAATCAATAAACATATGGATGATAAAAAAGTGGCAGCCGCCATACTGGAAGATATCAGCAGAGAACTGACCCAATTCGCCGCCGAGGCAGAATTTCCAAGCTTGCTGGGAGGATATTCCGGTACTGCCCTCTTCTTTGCCAATTATTACCAGTTAACCGGAAACGAAGCGTATCTTGATATTACCTATAATACGATACAAAGGAGTCTGGATGCGATATCCTCCGTTGCGCTCCCTGGCTCTCACTGCGGTGGACTTTCAGGCGTTGCCTGGCACCTGTTGCACCTCGCCAACACAGGCTACATAGATCCTGCAGACCTGGATGAAACCTTTGGGGATATGGATGCCACATTGGCCAAATACATGCAGGATGAGATAGAAAATAATAAAATGGATTTCCTCCATCAGGGATTGGGGGTAGCCCTTTATTTCTTAGAACGACTCCCCTCCCCAGCCGCCCACCAACAGTTGGAGCACTTAGTGGCAGCTTTGGGTCAACATGCGATTAAACTGCCAACTGGTATTGCCTGGAGAGATCAGTTTTCTACGCTCAGCCTGGAGCAAGAGGACCGAACCCTCTTTAACCTGGGACTGGCACATGGTAATCCGGCTATCATTTCCATACTGTCACGCATATACGAAAAAGGCATTGCACAGGACATCATTCCTGGCATCATCACCCCTGCTGTAGAATGGCTCTTAGGTACTCGAAAAGCAGCGCCAGAACCAGGAAGATCCCTGTTTCCTGTAATGGTAGATGATGCGGGTGAGCCAGCCGGAGATATCAATAGTAGACTGGGATGGTGTTATGGAGATATGGGAATTGCGCAAGCCTTACTGGATGCAGGGGAACGCATGCAAAAGCCAGCATGGACGGCCCAAGCTGCTGACATCTTCACCTATATCGCCAATAACCGAGATATAAAAAACGGCGCCATACATGATGCGTGCATGTGTCATGGAAGTGCCGGGGTGGCGTTAATGATGCAGCAGGCAGGCATCCGGTTACAGGATAACAAGTTAAAGGAAAGCGCTGCGAACTGGTATCAGACGGTAACGCAACAGAATACCTGGACAGATGGCGCAGCCGGTTATAAATTCTATCATTATCCGGATTTTGTAGCAAGCCATAATATGCTGGAAGGTATCAGTGGGATTGGGCTTTCCCTCATGCACTTCCTCGAACCGGAAATGAATCCTACCTGGGCATCTGCCATGTTGATCGGATAAATTTATCTTGCAACGATTTTTTTTCTATCTTAGAGAATACAGCAAATGAAACCTATTTAAGATAACCCGACTCGGCTATGCCACGAAAAAAACCGCAAGCCCTCAACGCAAACAAGAAAAACCATGGCCCAACTCTTTTTTGTAGATGATCATCCATTGATCCTTGAAGGATTAAGAGCGCTGTTGCACCAGGAACCTGGGATGGAAATAAAAGGAGAAGCTAGGACCGGCCGCACCTGCCTGCAGTTTCTGGCCAGCAATCCTGTGGACCTCGTTATGCTTGATACTGCCTTACCTGATATGCAGTCCGCAGAATTATGTGCCACTATCAAAAGACAGTATCCATCCACCAGTATCCTCGCACTCAGCTACAGTAAACATGACAGCAACATTGAACGAATGATGGAGAATCATGCCAGCGGATGCCTGATCAAGAATGCGGATAAACAGGAATTACTGACTGCTATTCACACCATTATGGAAGGACGTACCTTTCTCTCCCCCGAACTGGCCGCAGATGCCAGATTTGGGAAATCCAACCTGCATATTACCAAAAGGGAAAAAGAAGTGCTTTCCCTCATCGCAGATGGACATACCAATCATGAAATTGCCGTGAAATTATTCATCAGCTCCGATACGGTCGACAGTCACAGGCGCAACCTGATGGGAAAACTGAATGCCCGCAATACCGCGATGCTGATCAAGTGCGCATTTGCACACCGATTGCTAACAGATCTCAGTTTCTAAATGAAACTAAAAAGGCGTCTCCATAAAAATGAGACGCCTTTTTAGTTTTGTTACTTGCTGGAATTAGCTGGTGGCTTATCCCATTACTGCTGGTGAGCAGTTGAAAGAACAAATTGTCATACATACGCGGCTGCAGCTAGAATTGCTGAGCATTTGAACGTTGTCGCTTTGTACTTTTGACAATTGCGCAATTTTAATGACACCAAGTTGGATCTTTTTTGAATTTGCAGGTTTCATCTTTGGGTGATTTTAGGGTAATAAAAGTTGCTAATAAACAAACGCCGCTGGTTGCGGCGTTCGTAATTTTTTTCAACTCGGAATTACAGTGTGCAAACGAATACTCCTGTTGGGCAATTCTGAGAGCAAATTGTTGGACAAATATGGCCGCAGCTAGAGTTGCTTACCATAGCGTTGTTACCGCCTTGTACATTAGACAATTGTGCAATTTTGATTACACCCAGTTGGATTTTTTTTGAATTTACAGGTTTCATTTTCGTGTGATTTTAGGGTAATAAAAGTTTTAACATGAAGCGCCGCTGAACGCGGCGTTTGTTGTTTTTCCTTTCTGGAATTATAGGGTACAAACAATAAATCCAGTTGGGCAATTCTCGGAGCAAATTGTTGGGCATACATGGGCGCAACTGGAATTACTTACCATTGCGTTGTTACCGCTTTGTACGTTAGACAATTGTGCAATTTTGATTACACCCAGTTGGATTTTTTTTGAATTTACAGGTTTCATTTTTGTGTGATTTTAGGGTAATAAAAAAATGTCTGTACTCCAAATTACCAAGTATCTTTCATAGTATTATTACCGTTTACAAAAATCACGGAAAAACGGGAGATGCATATTCACAGCTACTTACAGCGCATCCTCCTATGCTAACGTTTTCTTCATCATGATATCTGTCTGTTCCTCCTCGCCAAACATAAAAATATGTTTATCGAAGGGCACAAAGCCATTCTTAGTATAAAAATTTACCGCCCGATGATTATCTTCCCATACTCCTAACCAGATATAAGCACGTTGTTGTAATCGCGCTATTTCCAACGCCTTTTCATATAGCAATTGACCTACTTTCTTACCATGGTATTCGCTCTTCACATAGATACGTTCTATTTCCAGTGCGGTTTCATCCTGTTTTTCCGTTTGCGCTTTACCGGTATTTAATTTCAGATACCCAACCGGCGTATTTTCTTCCCAGGCAATGAAAAAGAACGAATCAGGATTACGCAGCTCTGCGCTTATTTTCTCCTCACTGAAACTCTTCTCCAGGTACTTTTGCATATTCTCTTCCGTATTGTGAGGTGCAAACGTTTCGAAAAATGTTTGTTTTCCTATCTGCTGTAAAGTAGCCAGATCATTTATGGTGGCGCTATTAATGGTTATCTGTTGCATGCTCATTAGTATTTTTGACTCACCCAAATTTACCCATATATTAGATACGATTCGTCAACTGACGCTGGTAGTAATATAGCCCTCCAGGCGACTTATCGTCTTCCTATAAAAATTCCCTATCTTCCACTTCCACATCAAACCAATCATATGGCTAATGAAACAATCTGGCATACATCCACTACTGCCACCGCATTGAATGAGAAAGGGAAATCCACGATGAATGAGCACTTGGGAATGGAATTTACCGAAGTAGGCCCTAATTATCTTCGTATACGCATGCCCGTAGATCATAGAACGGTACAAACTTATGGCATCCTGCATGGAGGCGCTTCCTTAGCGCTGGCGGAAACAGTGGGTAGTATTGCGTCTACGCTGGTGATAGATCCCACCACCACCATTTGTGTTGGTATGGAGATAAATGCCAATCACATACGCAGCGCCCGTTCGGGATATGTGCACGGAACCGCTACCCCTATCCACCTCGGCGGTAAAACACATATCTGGGAAATCAGGATCGTGGATGATGAACAACGACTGGTATGTATTTGTAGGCATACGGTGGCTATTCTGGAAAGAGCTGGTCACTTTGCTGCGAGTAACGCGGGATAGTAAAGCGATGCGTGTCTCCCTAAAAATATCAAAAGCGGCCACCTCACTAGGAGATGACCGCTTTCTTAATAATTGCCTGCTATTGATTACTGCTTAATGCGATAAGCATAGCCCAACATGGCAGTACCTGCGCCAATGTTGTTTTTACCATTCGCTTCTCCTTTCTGGATGTTCAGGAAACCGTAGTTACCACCACCTTCAATGAAGACCTGGTTTCTGCCAAAATGATACGCCAGACCGATGTTACCGCTGATACCAACGTTGAAAGTATGCAACTGATCTTTGATGTTCTGCGTATTGTCGAATGACCGTACGCCTACCGCCTGCAAAGGCTGTGTACCCGCAGGGTCCAGGAACCATTGGCTACTACCGCTGGTCACCTGTTTAGCAGATACCAGTAAACCCACGAAAGGTCCTGCATCTACGTACAGGCGGAGTGGTGATTTGCCCAGATTCCAGCCAAATTTCGCCAGGATAGGCAACATCAAATAATTGATCTTCGCCTCGCTTTTGAAATCTCCATAGAGATACGTTGGAGCAGGGTTAGGTGCAAAAAATGGCTTCGCCTGATCAGGTGTCGGGAATGCCTGCATGCCTTTCTTCTGGCCACCCTGTGAAGAGTATTCCAGCATCGGCTGAATAGAGAATAGTTTACTGATATGGAATTCAGCAAATACTCCGAAATCAGGCCCCAAGCGGGATGAATAACCTTCATTCAAGGGATTGGTGGAACTTCCACCTGCAGATAATTTGGGGATACTGATACCAGCCCTCGCCCCTAAGTCGATCTGCTGTGCATGGACACCCACGCACAACAACAATGCTGTTGCCAGCAAAAGAGAAAACTGTTGGATTTTCATGGTTTCTTGATTGTAACTAATTTCTAAAGTTAACCATTTGATCAATACCGTTCATAATCGAACCTTCCGCACATCATATATTCTTGTACTATTCATAAAAATGACCCATTTTTGAGCATCGCAGATGCTGCATGAACAATGATTTGAACAATGAAAAAAAGACTATTCCCGGCCATCGGCGCCGATCGCAGCCCATTACACTTTATTAGGCAAACAGGTTTGTTCCTGTTATTCATTTTGCTGACCACCCAAGTTGTCTTGGCACAATCTTCAGCAAACCCATCCTTGTTACAATTAAAAGGCACCCGTAGTTGGATTAAAGTGACCTGGATACAACCAGCCAATGCTACCAGTTATCGTGTATACTGGTCTGTTACGAACAAACAACCGAATACTCCAGGTGCTACCCTGCCTGCCAATAGTAATCGGTACTATATCCAACAAGTAAAACCGGCTACCAAGTATTATATTTGGGTGGAAACAACTACTCCTGAAAAGAAAGGCAAAACCCTTACAGGCAACGTGATCACCCAAACGAAATGGTCGATCGACAGTCAAGAGGTTCGTCAATTGGACATCCCCAGTTCTGCTGCCGTTCCAGCCGGCATGAAACTTTTCTGGCATGATGAGTTCAATGATGAAATGCTGGATAGAAACAAATGGCATACGGTATATTATTCCAATATCGATTTTCTCAATAAAGTGAATATGGACGCCATGTTGGGCGACAGTCTACCTGAAGCTGCCTATCATTTCTCCGGCCACTCCATTGATATTTTCACGAACGATTCGCTCCCCCTTAAAGCATATTATCCTGCCAACGGCAGAAAGATCTCGTCTCTCCAAACCTACGACTGGCGCACCAATGAAAACCTCCTGGACAATAGCAGGGGCGGTTACTTTGAAGTACGCGTGAAACGCAGTTTTACGGGCAAGCCGCAGGGACTCAATACCGCCTACTGGTTCGACTCTCCAGGACCTGATCTGAAATATTACCTGCAAGAAGGCACTACCCGCAATGGCACTACTGGCGTACGTCCAAAAGGACAGGTGTTTGAAATCGATGTATTCGAAAACCTCGATGCACAGTTTGTATTGCATGGGCATGTTGATAGCCTGGGTAATTTCGTACACAACCTGAATACGCATATTGCCACTGGCATTGAACATAAAGACCAATGGGTCACACACGGTATTCTTTGGACACCTACCAGTATCAGTCATTATATCAATGGTAAATTGATAAAAGCTTACACCAATAAACACGAGATCTACTCTCCTAACCACTTCATGAACGTATTCCTGGGAAGCTATGGCGGTGGCGGATCTGTACATATGGAAGTAGATTATATCCGTGGCTACCAATGGGCCCTCGAAGGCGGCAATGAACTCCCTAACCCTGGCTTCGAAGCTAACGACAACCTGCTACCGTGGGAAGGTAACGGCACACTCACCCAAACGGGTATACGTAGTGGCAAACAGGCACTGGTACTGAAACCTGGACAGGAAATCGAACAATACGTTTACTTGAATAATAATACCGATTATAAATTATCCTATTGGCAGCAAGGTAACGGTGAAGTATATACGACTGTAGAAGACATGAAGCTTGTGACGGGGGATCTGACACCAACCGCGTCCCTCCGCACCGCTGCTGGCAATACTTTCAAAAACCATACGCTTAACTTTCATTCCGGTAAGGAATACGGCCATGATATGAAAACGGTCCATATTCACTTCAAAAACACTGGTAAGAATGATATTATCTTAGATGATGTGACGATCATAAAATCCAACAAATAATATCGACGCATAAAGAGCACCCTTTTTACTACATCCCTGACATATGCATGTGTCAGGGATTTTTATTTACACAAATAAATGAAATTCAATAAATTACATATTATTATATTAATTCAGTTAATAAATAATATATATGTTTGAATAATGCTTTATGAATAATTACATATATATCTTTGTGCCGTCCTAATACCTTAGATGATTTACTAAAATCCCTTACCTAATGAGCGCCCTACTACGTAGTATCGCACTGGCATTGCTATGCTTGCCAGCGGTGGATCTATTTGCACAAAACTGCACTATTAATGCAGGCGTTACCACCTCCATCTGCCCAAACAACAAGTTTATTCTCTCCGGTTCCAGTAGTGGACTCGTGGCAGTAAATCCTGTATGGACACAGGTTGCCGGACCAGCGGTTACTATTAAAGATCCTCAAAATCTGACCACAGAAGTGACCGGTTATGTGCCAGGGAATACTTATAAGTTTAGGTTATCCTCTAAGTGTACGGACGGTTCGTTGATATTTGATGAGGTGGTGTATAACACCTACCCTGCTACGCTAGCCAATGTAGGACCCGATATCAGCGTATGTGCTCCCGGAACAATCCTACATGCCAACACACCAGGATCTGGGGAAACAGGTACCTGGTCTATCGATGGGAATGGGCAAGGTATCAGTTTTAACATGGCGGATCAGAACAATCCAAATCTGGCGATCACCGTGGACCCTCAAAAATCAGGTAGTACCACCTTACACTGGATGATCAGCAGTAATAATTCCTGTCGTTCTACAGACGATATTGTGATAACAAATCCTGGTGGGGTAATGCCCGTATCTGCCGGAGCAGACCAGGTACTCAACAATTGTTATACGGTTACACAAACGGCGGCCATGCAGGCTTCCTTTGGTGGTACAAATATCAATGGCCAACAAGGCACTTGGTCTGTGTTGAGTGGCCCTACTGTTCCCTCGTTTAGTAATATCCATGACAACAAAGCAATCGTTGGTAACCTGGCTGCTGGCACTTATAAATTACGCTGGACAGTACAAGGGCCATGTGCCAATGGTACTGCCGATGTAATGCTTACCGTACCAGTGGGTACACAATCTGTAACAGTGGCGAAAGATGCCAGTGCCACTTATTGCGATGGTCGGACTTCCACTATCATTACCGGACTCGCCCCTGCATATGCAGGCGAATCCATCGCATGGACGCGGGTTTCAGGCACAGGAGATATACAATCGCCCAATAGTGTCTCCACTGGGATTACAAATCTGACAGGCGTAAAAAGTGTTTTCAATTATACAATCAGTAATCCTACTACCGGCTGTAATACAACTGGTAGTTATACGATTAATTTTACCACTCCTCCTACTATTACTGCTCCCTCACCGGTGATTCCTCCTTGTGGTTCCACGTTAGTAACCATCAACTATAGTTATACAGGGGGAGACAAAACACAATGGGCATTAATCAGCGCTCCTAGTGGCGTTCCGGTCAGCGATTTCCAGGATGCAGGTCAGCCCCTGATCTTGCCGGAATATACCATTCCAGGCGCTTACCTTGTTCGCCTCAGACGCACTACCAATAATGGTTTGGGAGGTTGTCAGGATGCATATACCGATGTTTACGTGCAGTTATCGCAAGCCCCAACAGCCGCCAATGCCGGAACCAGACAGGTACTAGCCTGTAATATTACAGAAACACATCTGGCAGGGAATATGCCTGCTGTTGGCATAGGACGTTGGTCGCAAGTGAGCGGACCTAGTGTGGCTAATATCCAAGATAAATCCGACCCTACTACCCTCATCAATCAATTGGCGAATGGTACTTATACTTTCCGTTGGATTATCACTGGTAATGTAGGATGCCCTAATCAACAGGCAGACGTGCAAGTGGTAGTATCTGACCGCAATCCAACAGCCGCTGCTGCGGGCCAGAATGAGACCATATGTAATAGTACGCCTTATAAATTACAGGGCAACAAACCCAATCCTAATGAAAGTGGACGCTGGACCTTCACACCAACTACAGGTGTAAGTCTTTCTGATCCTACCGATCCTAATGCCATCGCAAACGGCTTACAACCTAATACGGTGTATACTTTCACCTGGACCATCAGTAACAGTTGTGGCCAAGCTGCTGCCAACGTAACGATTACTACTTCCGCTCAAGCAGGCCCTCAACAAGCCCATGCAGGGCCAGACCAATGTCTGCCTCCCGGCACTACTTCGTTTACGCTTGCAGGTAATACGCCCGCTAATAATGAAACGGGTAAATGGACACTGGTAAGTGGCAACACTTTGAACATTGCTGATAACACTAAAAATAATTCAAACGTAACAGGGGCCACCAATGGCAGCTATTCGCTGGAATGGAGTCTTGCTAGTAATGGATGTCCTCCGACACGTGATACCGTAATATATACTATCTCCGCACCTGCTACTCCTGCGAATGCTGGAACAGGCGGCAATCTCTGTGGCGCTACTTCCATTCAGTTGGCTGCCAATGCACCACAGATAGGTATAGGTACTTGGAGCCAGCAGCAAGGACCCGGTGGCATTGCCTTCGATAATATTGCCCTGAACAATGCAAAGGTCAGCAACCTCAGTGATGGCCGCTATATTTTCCGCTGGACGATCAGCAATGGCGCTTGTGCTTCCAATTACAGTGAGGTGACCTATAATATCACTGCCCCTCCTGGTATTGCCAATGCAGGACCAGATCAAAATGTTTGTGGTACCAACACGGCCACACTGGCGGCGAATGCCATTACCAATGGCATTGGTACTTGGAGCATTATCAGTGGCCCTAGTAATCCAAAGTTCACGAACCCTACAGATCCAAATACCACAGTTTCCAACTTAAAAACAGGTAGCTATACCTTGTTATGGACGGCTGTTAGCGGCCCTGATTGTCCGGTAAGTAAAGCACAGATGATATTAACCGTCAGGGAAAGTGCAAAAGTGCAGCAAGCAATGCAACAGTTGTGTAATGCCACCACAGCGGTTGTTAGTGGTAATGAAGGTAGTAAAGGTACCTGGACGCAAACAGGAGGTCCTGCTGGTGCTGTGATTACGCCAAATGCTGATAACTCGGCTGTTGTCACTAATTTAATACCTGGCAATACTTATAAATTCACTTATACCATCGCCGCCATTCCTGGTTGTAACAGTTCCAGCGACGATGCTACGGTGATCACCAGTGCATTGCCTTCTACGGCTAATGCGGGCCCAGATCAACAGTTCTGTTTACCAACAGGGACACCCTCTGTCAATACAACGATGCAGGCCACCCCTGCTACTGCTGGCACTGGCACCTGGACCGTGGAGACCAAACCCGCTGGTGCAGCAGATCCGGTGATAGTTACACCTTCCGCATTCAATACCGCTATACAAAATCTCGTTCCTGGTATATACGTATTCTCATGGACCGTTTCCAATGGCTATTGCACCAGCAATTCCGATATTATGCGGATAGTAGTTTCTGCTACCCCTTCCGATCCACAACCAGGCCCTGATCAAGTAAATGCCTGTACGGATAAAATCTTGCTGAATGCACAGGCGCCATTGACAGGAATTGGTACATGGAGTTTTGAATCGGTGCCAACAGGGAGTACAGCGGTGATTGAAGGTATTAATGCGCCATCTACTAGAGTACTCAATACCATCGTAGGTGCATATATTTTCCGTTGGACGGTCAGCAATGGTATTTGTCCTAGTAAATCAGCCTTGGTTCATGTAAATGTTTCATCTACTCCTCCTAACCCAGCCGTAGCCAATGTTGGCAATATTGTGCCAGGAGAACTCTGCGACCTTACCGGAACCGGCTCCAATATTACTTTACATGGTAATGCACCACAAAATATTGAAACCGGCAATTGGACAATTACAGATGCCGGTGGAACACCGGTTGCCCTGACATTCACGCCTACAGACCCGAATACAACGGTATCCAATGTACCTGCAGGATCTTATATTTTCCGTTGGACGATCAACTCCGGCAGTTGCAGTAGTTTCAGCGATCTACCTGTTACGGTATATGCCAAACCAACTCCTGCAAACGCTGGTACCACACAAGGCATCTGCCTATACACACCACTTCAACTGAATGCTACCAATCCTACAATTGGTAAAGGTGCATGGTCTGTTGTTACGAACGCTGGCGGTACTCCTGTTTTCAGCGATATCAATAACTCTGCTGCTACGGTGAACGGACTGGCTCCAGGAGCTTACACCTTCCGATGGACTACCAGCAATGGCGTTTGTCCTGTAAGTACTGCGGATGTGCAAGCCAATGTAGACGACTGCCGGATTAAAGTGACCAAAGCCGCTACCACGCCCACACAGCAGCCAGATGGTTCCTATACCATGAATTTCACTTTCACCGTTGCCAACCCTGCTACCGCTGTAACAATTGATAATGTACAGTTGACAGACTATATCCCTGCATCATTGCCTAACGGTGTCACCTATACGATTAGTGGTCATAGCCTAACAGGCATTACAGGATATAATCCAGCATTCGACGGTAAGACAGACACGAATCTGCTCCTGCCTAATACCGCCTCACTGGCTCCAGGAGCGACTGCCACGATCACCCTCACTATTAACGTTAAATTTTTCTAGCAGTTAACTATAAACTTATGACGAAGAAAACTTTCCTTGCTATAAAATACTGGTTGACTGCTGTCCTGCTGCTTTGTGGTATGGCAAGCACACAGGCGCAAACCGGCACTTTCAAAAACACGGCGGGAGCAAGTGGTACTGCATCAGCAGGCGCTACTCCCGTGAGTGATATCACCTTTACTACATTTCAATTTCCTGCTATAGGACTGGCGATCGCTGCATCGCAGCCAGATATCCAGCCTGATGGCAGTTATAATATCGCTTATACCTATACGATACAGAACCTTGGAGGAATACCGCTTACAGGTGTGCAGGTGGTTTCAGACCTGGGCACTACTTTCGGCGCTCCTATGACCTATACCATTGTGTCCAGGACATTCAATAGTATCACAGGTAATAATGGATTTACAGGTGCTGGCAATACCAATTTACTTGGAACCAATGCTAGTCTAGCCGCTGGTACCACCGCCACCGCTGTCATTGTAATCAATCTGAAAAATGCTGGGCAGTATGGGACCTTCAATACAGCAGGTCAGGCTACCGGCACTGCTGGTACTTCGGTGGTAACAGATATATCTGTGAATGGTACCGTTCCAGATGCAAATGGCAATGGTACTGCCCTGGATGATCAATCTCCTACCCCAGTTACCATTAGCAGACCTGACATCGCCATTCAGAAAACGGTAGATCAGACCACTCCTTATGTGGGTAACACGATTACCTTTACTGTCACTGCAGCTAATATTGGTAGTGGAGACGCGGTTGGGGTAAATGTGCAGGATCTGCTAATGAACGGTTTTAAATTCCTATCTGCCACTCCCGCCACCGGTACTTACAACAATTCCAGTGGTACCTGGACAATAGGAAAATTAAAAGCTGGAGAAACTAAAACCTTGACCATACAGGTACAAGTCAATCCTGCAGGGACATACAGTAATACCGCTAGCTGTAATATTCCAGAGGATATTGTTACTAGCAACAACAACATGACGGTAACGGTAACGCCTATACCATCTGCGGATGTGCGCATTACCAAAACCGCAGACAAGATGACCCCGAATGTGTTAGATGTGGTCACCTTCACGCTCACAGCTTCCAATGCAGGACTAAGTGATGCAACAGGAGTAACAGTAATAGATAAACTTCCTGCTGGCCTGACACCAATTGCCCCTTACCCTGCCGGTTTCGTGTATGACGCTGGTTTGCGCCAGTTTACCTGGACCATCGGCAATATGGCTGCCAATACACAACAAAGCCAAACTATTTCCACCACTGTATCTGCGGATATAGACAGAAGCAATTTTACCAATACCGCTACTATTCAAGCAAATGAATACGATCCACAGACCAGCAATAATACTGCTAGTGTCACGATTGTACCAAAGGAAAAAGTGGACCTGGAAGTAACTAAAACACTCACCACCACCACTAACCCAATATATCCTAACGATCCGGCCACCTTCACTATCAAAGTGAAAAACAATGGTCCTAATAACTGTTATGATGCTAATATTTCGGATGTACTACCATCCGGTTATAGCAGTTGGGTAGCCACTCCTGACAAAGGTTCTATGAACCTCAGCACAGGACTTTGGACCATCGGCACATTATTAAATGGCGAAGTGGCTACGCTCACCTTGACCGCCACCATAAATCCATCAGGGAATTATGCAAACACGGCCACTGTCGTCACTACAGACAACGACACGAATCCTGCCAATAACACAGCCAGCACACCTGCGCCGCCAGTGAAGCCAAGAACAGATCTCTCCGTAAAAATACAGGGGAATAATACAGCGGATGCTGGAGATCCTTATACTTTCGATATCGTGGTGCAGAATGCCGGTCCTAGTGATGCTACAGGCGTTAATGTAAATCTGCTGAATATCGCTAATGGCTATACGCTGCAACCATCCAGTAATCCTGCATTTGATCCAGCCACCAATATCTGGACAATCGGGAACCTGGCCGCTGGGGCCACTGTGAAGCTAACCCTCACAGGTATTGTATTACCAGATGGCACCTATAACTTCAGCGTTCATGTTGCCGGCAATGAAGATGAAATTACCCTTGTCAATAACGATGATAATGCCGTCATCACTGTTAGCCAGGTAGCAGACTTGTCAGTAGTTAAGTTGGTGAACAATGCAACGCCTGAAGTAGGCCAAACGGTACAGTTCACGATTCGTGTTACCAATAACGGGCCTAGTCTTGCTCATAATGTGAAAGTAAATGAATCGCTGCCGGTCGGTTATACCCTAACTGGTACGCCTATGGTATCCGTTGGAAGCTATAATGGCAGCGTATGGAGCGTTGGCAACTTACGCAGTGGACTGACAGAAAGCATGTTGATTAGCGCAATAGTAAAGCCTACTGGCCCTTATTTAAATTCTGCCAATGCCTATGCCCCTGAAAAGGACAAAGTACCTACCAATAATAGCAGTTCTGTCACACCAACAGTGACGCAACTAGCAGATGTAGCGGTTACTAAAACAATTGACAACAGTAACCCGGATGCAGGTGCTACCGTCAAATTCACCATTACCGCCACTAACAACGGTCCTAGTACCGCTACTAACGTGGTGGTCACCGATATACCAACAACTGGTTATACCTTCCTGGGTGGTAGCACAAGCACGGGCATGTATATCCCTGCTAGCAATAAATGGACGATTGGGACCTTGCTTTCCGGTAAATCAGCATCCCTGGTGATAAATGCGGTAGTGAATGGCAGCGGAAACTATACCAATACCGCTACCATACAAGCCACTGAAAAAGATACGGATCCTAGCAATAACAGTGCAAGCGTTACGCCTACTGTAAGACCAGTAACAGATCTTCAAATTGCTAAAACCGCAGATAAAACTACAGCAGACATCAATTCCAATATCACCTTTACCTTAACCGCCACCAACAATGGTGTAAGTAATGCTACAGGCGTAGTAGTGACAGATTTACTGCCTCCGGGTTTAACATTTGTGAGTGCGAGTCCTGCCGGCGCCTATAACAACGCTACGGGGGTTTGGAACATTGGTAATATGAACGCCAATACCACTCAAACACTGACAATTGTAACCAAAGCTACTACAGTCACTACTGTTACCAATGTGGCGAATATCAGCGGTACAGAATACGATCCAAACACAGGTAATAATAGCAGTAGTGCCGCTGTCACAGTTATTCCTATCACAGATCTTCAAGTAGTAAAAACAGTAGACAAAAGCACACCGGATGTTGGCAGCAATGTCACTTTCACTATCAAAGCCACAAACAACGGTCCTAGCGATGCAACAGGCGTGAAAGTGAATGATGCACTCCCAGCAGGATATACCCTGGTTACTGCCACTCCACAAGTAGGTACCTATACTGGCAATACCTGGACCATTGGCAACCTCGCTTCCGGCCAGTCCACTCAAATGACCGTATTAGCCACTGTAAAGGCGGTAGGCCCTTATGCCAATACCGCCACTATCAGCGGCAATGAAACAGACAGAAATACAGGTAACAACACCAGCACTGTCACTCCTATCCCAGTGGCTATTGCAGATGTTGCCGTAACTAAATCTGTCAACAATACTACTCCGGATGCAGGAACGAATATCACCTTCACTATTACCGCCACTAATAATGGTCCAAGTTCCGCTACCAATGTAATCGTCACAGATCTGCTAAGCAATGGATACACCTTCGTTTCTGCCGCTCCTTCCAAGGGTACATATGTCAATGGAACAGGTAAATGGACCATTGGCAGCATGATATCCGGCAAAACGGAAACACTGACGATCATGGCTACGGTGAAACCCACCGGCACTTATGGCAACACGGCCACTATTCTGGCAACCGAAAAAGATCCTACGCCAGGTAATAACAGCGCAAGTGTTACGCCTACAGTAAGACAGGTTGCAGATCTTCAAATCGTGAAAACTGCCGATAAAACCACGGCAGACATCAACACCAATATAACCTTCACTATCATTGCTACCAACAAAGGAGTAAGTGATGCGACCAATGTAACGGTAACGGATATACTACCACCAGGATTAACCTTTGTAAATGCACTTCCTGCTGGCTACAACAATGTTACTGGCGTATGGAACATCGGCAATATGACTGCCAATACTTCACAAACGCTCACCATAATAACAAAAGCAACCGTTGCAGCCACAGTTACCAATGTGGCCAATATCAGTGGAACAGAATACGATCCAAATACTGCCAATAACAGCAGTAGTGCCGCCGTTACGATCATACCAATAACAGATCTTCAGGTGGCTAAAACTGTTGACAACAGCACGCCAGATGTGGGTAGCAATGTCACTTTCACCATCACGGCCACCAACAATGGTCCTAGCGATGCAACTGGCGTAAAAGTGAATGATGCTCTCCCGGCAGGATATACTTTTGTAAGCGCCACTTCACCCGTAGGCACTTATGATGGTACTAACTGGACCATTGGCAACCTGGGTTCAGGCCAGTCCGTACAAATGACGGTAAAAGCCACGGTGAAGGCTGCAGGCCCTTACACCAATACCGCCACTATCAGCGGAAATGAAACCGATAGAAATACGGCCAATAATAGCAGCTCCGTCACTCCGGTGCCAGTGGCAGTAGCAGATGTAGCAGTCACCAAAACAGTTAGCAATAACGCTCCTGACGCAGGAACCAATGTGACATTTACCATCACCGCTACCAACAACGGTCCTAGTCCTGCTACCAACACGGTAGTGACCGATCTACTGACCAACGGCTATAGGCTCATCGCTACTAATCCTTCTACTGGCACATATTCCAGCGGAACCGGTAAATGGGTGATTGGTACGATGGCTTCCGGTCAAACGGAAACATTGACCATCCAGGCGACGGTGAATATTAGCGGAGATTACAGCAATACCGCCAGCATCACTGCCACTGAGAAGGATAATAATCTTGCCAATAACAGTGCTTCGGTTACGCCTACGGTACGCCAGGTGACCGACCTGGAAATCATTAAAACAGTAGATGCTACTACTGTTGATATCAATTCCAATGTTACCTTCACCTTAACAGCTACCAATAAAGGGGTAAGCAACGCTACTGGTGTAACGGTAACGGATATACTTCCTTCAGGACTCACCTTCGTGAGTGCCAATCCTGCTGTTTACGACAACAATACAGGCGTATGGAATATTGGCGCGATGAATGCTAATGCTGGGCAAACCCTGACCATTGTTGCAAAAGCGACTACCGCCACCACTGTTACCAATACGGCCACTATCAGTGGAGGAGAATACGATCCTAATACCGGCAATAACAGCAGCAGTGCAACGGTTACTATTATTCCAATTACAGATCTCCAGGTGGTAAAAACAGTTGACAACAGTACCCCAGATGTAGGTAGCAAGGTGACCTTCACCATCACTGCCACCAACAATGGGCCAAGCAATGCTACCGGCGTGCAAGTGGATGATGTCCTGCCAACCGGATACACGTTTGTCAGTGCTACTCCGCAAGTAGGTGGCTATAATGGCACCCGCTGGAACATTGGCAACCTGGCTTCGGGTCAGGCAGTACAGCTAACAGTACAGGCTATTGTAAATACCACAGGTTCCTATACCAATACCGCCACTATCAGCGGCAATGAAACAGACAGAAATACGACCAACAATAGCAGTACAGTAACACCTGTACCTGTGTTGGTAGCGGATCTGGCCGTAACCAAATCTATCAGCAACAATACCCCTGATGCAGGCAGCACGGTGACATTCACCATTACTGCTACCAACAACGGACCAAATGCGGCTCCGAATGTAACGGTAACGGATAAACTGTTAAGTGGCTACCAATTCCTTTCCAATACAGCCAGTGCCGGCACTTATGATAATACCACCGGCACCTGGAATATTGGTAATATGACCAATGGCCAAACAGCCACCCTTACTATAACTGCGCTTGTTCGTGCAGCAGGAGATTATAATAACACGGCTGTTATCAGTTCTCCTTTCAAAGACAATAATACCAACAATAACACGGCTGCTATTACACTGCCACAGGTAAGAGCCGTAACAGATCTAGCCATTACCAAATCAGTGGATAAATCCACGGCCGATGTCAGCAGCACAGTAGTATTCAGCCTACAGGCTACCAATAATGGTCCAAGTACCGCTACCAATGTAGTGGTACAAGATCTCCTGCCAAGTGGCTTCACCTTCGTGAGTGCTTCCGCTAACACGTACGATGCTACCAGTGGCCACTGGAATATTGGTACGTTGACCAGTGGTAGTAGTGAGACACTGACTATCACTGCCACCGTAAACCCTGCAGGCAACTATACGAATTCTGCTGTTATCAGCGGTACGGAGTATGATCCGCAAACCACTAACAATAGCAGTAATATAACGGTAACTGCCATCCCTGTTACTGATCTGGAAGTGATAAAGTCTATTGACAACAACACCCCAGACGTAGGCACAACCGTCACCTTTACGATCAAGGCAATCAATCATGGTCCTAGTCCTGCTATGAATGTTAAAGTAACAGATGCTATTCCAACTGGCTATCGTCTCCTTAATGTGCTGGCTACAACAGGCGTATACATCGGGAACACCTGGGATATAGGCACGATGCAGGCCAATACAACCACCTCACTTACAATTACCGCAACCGTACTGGCCACTGGTAACTACAGCAACAATGCTACAATTACCGGCGCCGAAAAAGATCCGAATGCAACCAATAACAGCAGCACGGTTACACCTACACCAGTAGCGGTTACCAATCTGCGTATTGCTAAAACTATCAGCAATCCAACACCGGATGTCAGCAGCCAAGTGACATTCACCATCACCGCCACCAACGACGGTCCTTCCGACGCTACCGGTGTAACGGTGACGGATATACTACAATCAGGATATCATTTTGATCAGGCTATTGCCACTACCGGTACTTATAACGCCACAAACGGTAACTGGAATATTGGCAACCTGGCCAATGGCCAAACGGCCACGCTACAAGTGGTTGCTACGGTATTGCCAACTGGTGATTATAGTAACACAGCTACTATCAGCGGCAATGAGAAAGACAACAATCCTGCTGACAATTCAGCGGCCATTACCCCTCCTATCCCCGTTCCAGTAGCAGATCTGGCCATCAATAAAACGATCAGCCAACAAGTGCCAGGAACAGGAGATGTGGTAACATTCACCATCTTGGTGAAAAATAATGGCGCCAGCAAGGCGACCAATGTAGTGGTGAGCGACAAACTGCAAAGTGGGTTTACATTCCAACAAGCCAGCGCAGTTAAAGGCAGCTATGACAATAACAGTGGCAACTGGAATATTGGCGCCATGAATGCAGGAGAAACTGCCACCCTAACGGTTACTGTTAAGGTCAATACCACAGGCACCTATAGTAATACAGCTACAGTTACTGCCAACGAGAAAGATCCGGTGCTCACCAACAATAGCAGCACGGTCACTATTGTTCCAGACCCCATCACTGATCTGTATGTGACCAAGGCGGTTTCCAATATGACGCCACCACATACATCTGATGTGACATTTACCATCGTTGCAGGCAATAACGGCCCAAGCGACGCGACTGGTGTAACGGTAACGGATATATTACCAACTGGGTATACTTTCAAATCAGCTACGCCAACATCCGGAAGCTACAATGCAACCACCGGTATATGGACCATCGGCCAATTGGCCAACGGCGCCAAAGTACAAATGACCATCGTTGCTACCGTCAATAAGACCGGTAACTACACCAATACGGCTACTATCACTGGTAATGAAACAGACAGGATCACGGCCAACAATAATAGCGCTGTAACGCCTGTTCCAGTTCCATTGCGCACCAATGATGATGCAGCCAGCACAGAAGAACCAGATCCGGTAAAAATTGATGTTCTGAAAAATGATATCTATGGCAATACCGGTCATGATGTATACATACAGAATAAACCACAACATGGTAGCGTGACCGTCAATCCGGATGGAACGGTTACATATACACCAGATGCTGGTTATGGAGGTAAAGACTACTTCACCTACTATATCAAGGATCAATCTGGCTTCGCATCGAATGTATCCACGGTTACGATTGATGTTACCAAACGTATGGTAGACCTGGCAATTAAGAAGGTCATCGTTACGCCGCCAGCAGAAATCGCGGTAGGTAAAAATGTAACCTTCGAACTGACTGTTACCAACAATAGCAGTAAAGGGGCTAGTCGTGTAGTCGTTACCGATATCCTGGCAAACAATGTAGGCGATATGGAAGTAAAAACCAGTCGCGATCATGGCGAGGATAGCTACGATCCTGCTACTAAAGCGATCGTCTGGAAACTAGATACACTCGCGCCAGGACAAACCGTACGCCTCCTCGTTACGGCCAAAGTAACCAGCGGTGGAGATATCCATAATACGGCCACGGTGGCAGGCGACAATGGCGATCCTGACCCAAGCAATAACACGGCTACGGCTAGCACTTCCCCTAAAGGAGCGGATGTCTTCATACCTACCGCCTTCACACCAAATGGCGACGGTATCAACGACAAATTTGTCATTCTGGGAATAGATAAATATCCAGGCTCCTCCCTGGTTATCTTCAACCGATGGGGCAATGTGGTATATCGTTCCAATGATTACAAAAATGAATGGGATGGCTCTCAATTGAACCCTGGTACCTATTACTATGAACTGGTATGCCCAGGTACTAATGGCAAAATCTCCATGAAAGGATGGGTACAGTTAGTTCGATAATACATTAATACTATGCTGAAAAACAAGCTGAAAATATTACCTATGCATAAAGTCCTATCTGTTCTAATCTTCACCCTGTGCGGAGTTTCCGTCTCCGCACAGCAAGATGCACAGTTTAGCCAGTACATGTTTAACGGGATATATGTAAATCCTGCTTATGCTGGATACCGGGAGCAATGGAATATCCATGCATTCTACCGTAATCAATGGACCAACTATCCTGGCGCACCACAAACCTTCTCTGTTGCCGCCGATGGCACTGCGAACAATGATCGTGTGGGCCTTGGTATACAGGCGATGAGTGATAAATTGGGTGCTTCTAATACGACCTCCTTTTACGCCACTTACGCCTATCGTATTCCTGTAAATGAGGATGGTTCCTCCAGGTTCTCCGTGGGGATCAGTGGAGGCTTTCTGCAACAAAGGCTGGATGTCTCCCTACTTACTACTTCTTCTTCTCAACTGGACCCGGCCATTTTTAATGGCGAGAACCGGCGATCCATGCCAGACGCACGTTTGGGGATATTCTTCAACCGAGAGAAATTCTATGCGGGGGTTTCTGCGAGTAATTTGCTCACCCAATCCTTTCAGAAATCGGAAGCATTGAAAGAGTACCTGCCATTAAAGCCGCATCTGTACTTTACCATGGGAGGCCTTGTTCCACTGTCGGAACAATTGCTGCTAAAACCCAGTATCCTCGTGAAGGAAGATTTGGCGGGTCCTACCAGCATTGACCTCAATACGTTTGTATTAATCAGTCAGAAACTATGGTTGGGCGCCTCCTATCGTTCCACCTACATGCGCAAATCCAATTTACAGGATAACCTGAAAAAGCCGGCTGCACTGGTGTTTATGGCAGAGGTATTTGTAAATGATAAACTCCGACTGGGATATGCATACGATATGACCATGAATGGTACGGTAGCTACCAACTATCCTACGCATGAATTATCCATTGGCTATTTTTTCAAAAGAAGGAATGCCAGAATGATGTCTCCCCGTTATTTCTAATGCAGTTTAAAGTATTTTCATATGCCTAAGCATCCAAAGAGAAAATATATTCCAGGCCTGTTGCTCACCTTTCTGGCAGCAGGTATGGGCCATCATGCAAATGCGCAATATGCATACACGGAGGCCATGGCTGCCTTCCGGTTGTACAATTTTGAAAAGGCTACACCTTTATTCATCAAGGCTTTTCACAAGAAACCTAGCGCCAAGGCAGCCCGTGGAGCAGCCGATTGTTACAGGCTGATTAAAGATTATCAAAATGCCGCTATCTGGTATGCGCAACTTTGGCAAACCAAGGGTGGAACATCGGAGGATGAGTTGAGATACGCCGCCGTCCTGATGAATAATGAAAAATATGATACAGCCGCAATCCTACTCGATCACTATCTACAAGAAAATCCCAATAGCATCCTGGGACGCAATATGCGGGAAGGCTGTAACACAGCGCCAATCCGTATAAAGGAACCGGTAAAAGGTAGATTGGAGAATATGGCGGCGCTGAATTCTCCCTATTCTGATTGGAGTATTACCAAACAAAACAGCAAATACATATTTGCATCAGACCGTCCGTATAACTACTCTCGGAAGTCGCCCTTCTTTGAAAATGAGAACATTAAAAAGAAGATGTATACCTGGACAGGCAATAGCTATCTTCATCTGTACGAAAGTAATGGAGATAGTACCAATATCCACGCACTGGAACGAGGCAATATCAATGGCGACTACCACAGCTCCAATGCCTCTTATAACGCCAACGGCACTACGATGTACTTGGCAGTTACTAGCTATCGCAAGAAGACAGGTTCCTTGCTGGGTAAGGATTCCATCCTCACTATGAATATTGCGGTAAAGGAAGTCACGCGCAATAACCAGGATAAATGGATCGTTTCGCCGGAACTACCTTTCAATGCCATGCTACAATACTCCGTGGGAGATCCATGGATTAGTCCCGCAGGCGATACCCTTTATTTTGTAGCCACCCAAGGACCAGATCACCAAGGCGGAACAGATATCTACTATGTAATCAAGGCCGCTGGCCAATGGGGAACACCCGTAAACATGGGTACTGCTATCAATACGCCAGGCAATGAGCGTACACCATCTTTTGATCCCGAAGGTCATTTTTACTTTGCCAGTGATGGCCATCCAGGATTAGGCGGATTGGATATTTTCCAGGCGGAAAAGCAAGGTAGCAAATGGACCATCCATCATATGGGAACGCCTGTAAACAGCAGCCATGATGATTTTGCGCCGGCCGTTCTGGATAGCATGCTATACTTCGCTTCCAATCGTGATGGTGGCTTAGGCAGCGATGATATATACCGGTTTATACCAGAGGCACCAACACCACAACCTGTTATTAAGCCTGTTGTTACGGAGAAAACGCCTACCCAGCCTGCTCCTGAGGCAACCGTACAACCGCCTAAAAAGCAAATAGATTTTACACAACTGAAAGTGCCGTATAGGCTTGATAACATCTATTTCGATTTGGGCAAATCGGATATACGTCCGGAGGCCGCAGCAGAACTGGATAAACTGGTAACGCTCCTCCAAGAACATGCCACCATGGAAGTGGAACTGGCCGCACATACGGATTCAAGAGCGAACGACGCCTTCAATCTTGCACTCTCCCAACGTCGTGCAGCGGCAACGGTAGCCTATCTTGTGAAAAAAGGTATCGCCGCGTCCCGCCTTACTGCCAAAGGATATGGCGAAACAAGATTAGTGAATAAGTGTGCTAATGGCGTGAAATGTACAGAGGCAGAACATCTCCAGAATAGGCGAACAGAGCTGATTATTATCAAATTATAATTACCCCAAAGAAGCTGTTTTTAGTCGTCCCTGCCCGCTGGGCAGGGCGACAAGCAGCGGATTTTGCTTTATGTGAGATAACAACCAATCCAATACTTTCAACTTGTTTTCCGCCAGTGCGAGAATGAAGGGGCAATTTAAATAAAAAAGGAGAAGGTCGCCCTTCTCCCTTAAAACAGTCGCTTTGTACAGCCATTACATAGGTACGCCCGTATAACTGATGGCGTCGTGGTCCCAGATGTAGATCGCGTTTTTACCGTTGTTGTGCTGCGCTACATACCAATCTTTGTTCTGGATGGCATTTTTCAGCACAATCGGATAGTTCTTATCCCCGGTAGCGACCCATTTGCCACTACGCTGTTCCCCATAAGCTTCCCAGTAATAAGTACCGTTACTGTTGATGTGCAATGGCTTGGTGCGTGCATTTGCCTGGACCACCAATGTGCGGACGCCACCTACGTTGTTTACATAGAATGCATCTGATACGCCTGTAGTCCATTTCCTTACAAAAAACTGTAAGTTCTGCGGAGAGGCGGTTGTTGCTGGCTTTGCCACTGGTGCTGGTGTTGGTGCTGGTGCCGGTTTCGGTTGCTCAGTACTGAGATCTCTTCCATGATAAACGGGGATCTCTTTTGATTGATGTGGGGTAGTTTGCCCATAGCTCGCTCCCGCGATTAGGCTCGCGAACATGACAAGTTGCAGGTGTTTCATCAACTGATGATTTAGGGGTGAGAAAATGCCTTGAAGATAACTAATTATGAGCAGGTATAAAATCACCCCAAAGTATTACAGGAAACGTTGCTGTATGAGCTCCATAAACGCAGGACGAAACGTTTCACTGAGCGGGAAAGCTTTCCCTTGGATAAATACCTGGTTATCTTGGATCTTTTCAATAAAGCCCGTATTCACAATATAGGAGTTATGAATGCGGATAAAAGGGGCTTTTAGTTGTTCTGCTATATCCTTCAATCTTTTATACACGAGGACCTCCCCTTTCACAGTAACGATCTTTACATACTCCCTGGTGCCTTCAAAATAACAGAGTTCAGATAAGCGGATCTGCTGAATGGTTTTCCCTGATTTTACAAAGAAGTAATCCGGACTGTCGTTACGGGCGAGTGTCTGCGTAGCTAATTTTCCAAAACTCTCTTCTATCTTTTGTTTCGCCTGTAGGAAACGCTTCATGGTAATAGGTTTCAGCAGATAATCCACCGTTTCATAATTATAGCTTACCGCTGCGTATTCCGTATAGGCGGTGGTGAAAATAATTTTCAATCCTGGTGGCAGCAGGCCAGCCAGCTCCATTCCATCCAGTTTGGGCATATTGATGTCTAGGAAGATGATATCTGCCTGCTGTTCTTTCAACACTGCCAATGCTTCCAGGGCGTTATAACATTTGGCCAGCAAGACCCAATCTGTTGCTTGCTGGATATGCAGTTCCAGCAAATTAACTGCATTCGGTTCATCGTCTACTATGATACATTTGAGGCTCATACGGGAATGGATAAAAAGGAAGTGAATGTTTGGGCGGACCTGGTTGTTTCCAATACAAAGTTATCGCCATAAAGTAAAGTGAGCCGTTTTCTCAGGTTCTCAATACCGGAGCCACGCTGACTATTGGCCGATTGCTCACAACACTGGTTATTGCTGGTCCTAAACAGCAGGCGGTTATGTGCCTGTTGTAAATGGATAGATATTTTATTATCTGTACTGGTTTTATCTACGCCATGTTTAAAAATATTTTCAACAAAAGTCATGAGCAACATGGGTGGCAGATGGCAATCAGTGGTGGTTTTATGGTTAAAATCCAGATCAATGGCATGCCGTATCCGAATTTTTTCCAAGGCAATATAATTTTCCAGGAAACTGATTTCGGTAGACAACAATACCTGATCTTTCGGACTCTCATCTACAAAATAGCGCATGATCTCAGATAGCCGCTCTATCAATATTGCCGTTCGTGGTGCTTCCAGATAGGCTTCATAATAAATATTGTTGAGGGTATTGAAGAGGAAATGCGGCTGCACCTGCGATTTAAGGAGATTTAGTTCCGCCTGCGTATTCTGCAACAACAAAGAAGCAGTAGTTCTTTTCAGTGTGAAATAATCCAGCACAATACGAAAGAAAAAGCTCAACATGAAGAGCAGCGGCAATCCTGCCATATACCGAAAAATGGTATTGCCGGTAAGGGGAGATGGCGTTTTGGCATACCACGTATTGTACACCCAGTTAAGTACAAAGGCTCTTGTCAGCCCTGCCGCTGTCAGAAAAACCAGCGCCGCCAGCGCATACCATACATAACGTTTCTTTCGGTACAACAGCGGGTAAAGCACACTCGTATTGCCGTATATCACCAGCGCATAATACAACGTATTACTACCTGCATAAACGGTAGCCTGACTAAAACCATCTTCCGGCAACTGTAAAAACAGCATCAGCATAAAAATTGCCAGCCAGGAAAGCCATTGTAGTCGTGCGCTTGTTGTGAAATCGCTGAGTAATTGCATGTCCGAAAATACGAAGGAATTTCATCCTATTTCGGGAAACCTGATTTTTTCAATCACTACGCTCATTACTTCAATAAAACCGGTCATTCTTTCAATCATTCTGCTGAACCCCGACTGCTGAAAATATACCGTCAACCATTGAATTCATTTCTCTATACCATGCGCAAAGTGAACTTTTGCAAATAACAAACAAGACCCACATATGCAATTCACCCGTATACTATACGTTCTCTGCTTCCTGCTGTCATGCACACAGGTCCAGGCACAAACAGATACGATCAGTCCTGCACACATTCCCCTAGACACCAGGTATCTTAAACCCGGTATGCGTCAATACCTGGTGTACTTCCAGAAGAAAGGCCAAGAAAAACAGCTCTTCTGGATGAATATCTGGCAACGGGAGGTGAAGACCATCATGATCGATAATACCCCTGTTTTTGAAACGGTACAACATTGGTACAGCGAAGACAGTACTAGGTATCATGAAATACTGAGCATAAACAGTATTGCCGATTTCCAACCCCTGTACCATCTGCAAACAGTAGGCAACAATACCAAAGTCTATCTGTGGTCAGATACCGATATCAAAGGAGATACCGTGAGCGTTAATAAAGCGAAAGACTTCCAACTCACTTTTGATATGCCGAATTATAACTGGAACTTGGATCTGGAAACGTTTGAAATGCTGCCATTGGCCGCAGACAAAACTTTCCTCATTCGTTTCTATGATGCCGGATTGGAAGCGCCTAAATATGTTACCTATAAAGTAATTGGCACGGAAACGATTCAAACACTCGATCATCAAAGCGTAGCATGCTGGAAGCTGTTTACAGCAGGTGAAAGCCCAAGAGGTAAATATACCCAGACCTTCTGGATCAGTTGCAAAAACCATGAGTGCCTGAAAGAAGAAGATATTATCGGAGATAATATGCGCCGCTATAAAGTGAAGCTACCAGCCTTTTCCACTCCATCTTCAGAAAAAATAATCCAGAATCCTGGTGAAAAAATTTTGTTTTACGAAAATCTTCGTACATTGTACGAAGATTTTCGTACTTAATTAAAAATCACAGTCATGAAACGGCTTATCATTGTATGTGTTGCCTTGTTTTGGTTTGGGGAGACAAGTGCCCAATCGCCCACCCCTATTACACCAACAGCCAAGCAGGAAGTAGTAAAACGATTGCAGGAATTACTCGTTGCGAATTATATATCCTTGGATACGGCTAAACAGATGAGTAAATATATTGGAGAGCGACTCCAATCGGGTGCATATAGTAAGGTCAACAGTTCTTCCGATTTCGCACAAACCCTCAGCGCCGATCTGCGTCATATCTATCGTGATGGCCACATGTCTATTGTCTATAATCCTCGGGAAGCCACTGGTCCAACGGATACCGCAGCAGTTGCAGCCCCCCGCCCAGCGCCGGATTATAGTTTTACGAATAATGGCGTTAGAAAAGTAGAAGTATTATATGGTAATGTAGGTTACCTAAAACTGAACATGTTTGTTGATGTATCAGATGCTGCCAAAGCCACTGTTAAAGCAGCTTTCGGACTATTGCAACACACCGGCGCCCTCATCATCGACCTGCGGGACAACGGCGGTGGAGATCCGGAAATGGTGCAGTATATCTGTAGTTACCTGCTCCCTCCAAACACACATCTGAATGATTTGTATGAACGCAGAACGAATCGAACGGATTCTTTTTATACTTATGCTGTAGACGGCAGCGAGCATTTCCAACACATTCCGGTATATGTACTCACCAGTCAGCGTACCTATTCCGGTGCAGAAGAATGCAGTTACGATCTGCAAACCAGGCAGCGGGCATTGATTGTTGGTGAAAATACCGGTGGCGGTGCACACCCCGTAGAGCCGTTCCCGTTAGGCCACGGATTTGTCGGAAGAATTCCTTTCGCTTGCGGCATCAATCCTGTTACTGGTAAAGACTGGGAAGGCACCGGCATTCATCCTGATATCGCCACCTCCCCTGACGATGCCTTGCAAACCGCACTGCTCCACTACTTCGATGCGCAACTGAAAAGCAATCCTGCCCCTGAGTTAAAACTGAAGCTGCAATGGGCCAGGGAACTGACTGCCGGCTCCGCACAAGCACCGGTCTTGAGTGCAGCCACCCTACAACGATATGTGGGAGCTTTCGGAGACCGTGAGGTAAAAATGGAAAACGGCGCATTATACTTTTCCAACGCGGCAGGTAAATTTCTCCGCATGGCGCCACTGACGGACCATGTATTCCGGTTAGTAGGTTATGATTACATTCGTATGGAGTTCTCCACTGATGGTAAATCCCTCACCATGCGATATGATGACGGATTTAGCAATCTGCTGAAAAGAAAATCATAAATTATTTACGACAGTCGAACTCATTTCCTATCCGGTCCATTTGCTGCCAAAGGGCGTGCCTATAAGGTTTGGGAGATAGTTCAATATAGACTGCAGTATGCTGCTGCGACTGGCAGTTTCTTACCCGGATGCGGACATTCAAAGTCATAGGTGCCGGCTGCATATAGTTCAGCATATGGATGTTGCCTTCATAAGTGGCTTCATCCCCGGGTAAGGCTTTCACAGCCTGGATACTGGTGGTTACAGGAATCACTTTTTCAGCAGGAATATTTCTTCTACCTATATTCCTACCTACCAAACCTGTATAATATTGGTAAAGATAATTTTGGAGCAGGGCCGCATTCAGTTGCGGCCTGCCTTCCAGCCACCAAAGGAAAGCATAGGTCCAATGCTCTTCACTTTCCGGCGCACCCCATCCTGGCGCAAAACGAATATCTTCCACCCCTTTCAGCGGTATCTGCGCAGCAAAATCAGTAGGTAAACCAAATCGCTCGTTTGTCCAATTTTCCGGAGTCGTCAATTTATAAGGAGGTTGATAGGTTACCGGATCAAAAATACCTGTGGATGCCTTTACCCACTGGATGCACTCCACTTCATCTACAATGGAAAAGCTCACCGGATGCCTGTAACCATTGCTGTTACGGCCTTGTTGCTTCCCTTGTATGAATTCCGCTTGCTGATTACCCGCCATCAACAAGTTATTGATCATAGCCGTGGCATCCGGAATAGGCGTGTCGTACAAACTGCTTCGTTTGTTTTGCAAGTACCAGTTGATATCGGTATCATAGTATAAACGAAACGGTATATGCTGCAAGAATTTTTCATTCCCCAGTCCTTTCAAATCCTTGTTGAACGGGGTATACTGTGCATAGCCATCTGCATGACCATCTAAGGCTCCTATTTGCCTGGTCAATACTTCCTGGGTAAACTTAGCTACCATCACATCCTCTTCGTTATTATTCTTTTCCATCATGCGGGCGCCCCAGTTCCATAAGCCTTCCAAACTGACTACCGTTCCTATACCCATGACTGCTTTAGGATGTATCACAGTAGCAGCAGGTTTTTCTGTCGCCAGTTCTGTATATCGCAGCACTACATTGCCGGGAATATCATATCCAACTAGTACATAACGTGCGGTATCTGTTTTATAAGTAGTAGTCACATGTTTCAGGATGGTATTCATTCTATCCACACATGCAGGATCTGCCACGAGGTTTTCTCCCTGTGATGCATAGATGGTTAGGATATCATTGCCAGCGGCTACATTATGTAACCTAGACTCGGCCAACAAACGTTTCAGCGGATAAAACCCAGTGAAGACCACCACTGTAGCCTGGATATTTCCTGATAGCGGCGGTATCGCATAATAAAAACTGTGCGCACTGTCGCGAGTATCGAAATACACTTTATCTATCTGCGCGTTTACAACTACAGGCAATACGAGTAGCCAAAGCAGCAGGAGCTTTCGGATTTTCATCATGAAATAATTTGCGGTTGAGAAAAGAATTGGCGGAATGGGCCACGCAAACGAAAGTATTAATAAAAAGTAACGACAAGTACAGAAATACTGTTATTCTTTTCTAGTTTGCAAACAGATTTTCACCGCTCCAATTATGAACACCCAATTGTCCGATACCGAACAACAAATCTTATTATTATGCATCTAAATTATTGATATTGAATATCATACCGTTTTGGCATATTTTTACGATCACGGATATACGTTTTCCGTAAGTAATAGTAACCCATGATTAAAAACTACCTAAAAACCGCGTGGCGTAATCTTATCCGAGATAAGGCGTTCTCTGTTATTAATATCACCGGACTTGCCATTGGTATGGCGGGTGCATTGCTGATAGCTGTCTGGTTACAGCATATGCTGACGATGGATCGCTTTCACGAGAAGGGAGATCGCCTATACGTCATGTGTAACCGCGATGCGTTCAATGATGGGAAACAGCATGCCTGGGCCTATACGCCTAAAATAATGGCATCTACGTTAAAGGCCGAATACCCAGATGTGGAAGGCGTAACCAGGTATGATGATGATAACCATTTTCTGATGCAATTCAGGGAGAAACAGGTAATGGGGAAAACAGTATTCGCGGATCCTGATTTTTTCCAGATGTTCAGTTATAAGTTTGTCAGAGGGAATGAAGCTCCGACATTTAAAAATATATCATCGATCATCATCACGGAAAAATTTGCCCATGACGTTTTTGGGAATGAAGATCCCATGGGCAAAGTATTTACCCTGGATCAGAAACATCCTGTTACCGTAACAGCCGTGCTTAAGGATTTACCAGGAAATACAGATATGAAATTTGACTGCATGCTCTCCTGGGATTTCGCGGCCAGCCTGCACTACGTGGATTCTAACTGGACCAACAACAGCACTCAGACTTTCGTATTATTACATAAAAATGTAAATCTTGCCAGCTTTAACAACAAGGTAAATCAAATTACCATCAGCCATGGGAATCCTAACAACAGGCCCACCACACAGGTATTCGCACATTCCTACGGAGATCACTACCTCTACAATGCCAGCAGAAATGGGGAGTTTACCACTGGCCGTATTGAACAGGTTAGATTATTCGGCATTATCGGGATTTTCATCCTGCTGATTGCCTGCATTAACTTTATGAATCTCAGTACAGCGAGAAGTGAGAAACGTGCCAGGGAAATCGGCGTCCGTAAAGTGATGGGCGCTAGTAAATTCAGCCTGGTTGGTCAATTTATAACAGAGAGTATGATCATCAGTTTTTTTGCTTTCCTGATTGCAGGATTACTCGTGATGTGCTGTTTGCCTGTCTTAAATAACCTGGTAGACCTTCAACTTTCCCTAAAGCTATTAAATACCGGTACCTGGTTATTTGCCTTGCTGTTCGTAGTGATCACTGGTTTGCTGGCAGGCAGTTATCCGGCATTTTTCCTTTCTTCATTTAGACCCATCGCGTCTTTAAAAGGAACTTACAAAATTAACCAGTTAAGAATACAACCCCGATCCATATTGGTAATACTACAGTTTAGTTTTGCCATTATTCTAATTATTAGCAGCATCATTGTATCCCGACAGATCAACTATACCCAGGATAGAAACAGCGGATATGACAAAACAGGACTGGCATATACCACCATTGTAGGAGATCTGGATAAAAATTATTTATCACTTCGAGAAGAGTTGTTGCAGAGTGGCGCAGTGACGGCTGTTTCCAAAAATATGTCGCCCATCACAGAACGCTTTAGCGATGGCTGGGGCCTTAGCTGGACTGGTAGTACAGAGGCAGATGCTAAAACAGACTTTATACGATTCTCTGCAGATGCAGATGTGGTAAAGACCATGAAAATGACCCTCGTAGCAGGGCGGGATCTTGATGTTTATAAATATCATACAGACAGTTTAGCGATGCTGCTGAATGAAACCGCTGTAAAGGCGATGCACCTGAGCAATCCCCTGGAAGCTACTGTCAAGGATCAAGGGAAGAACTGGCATGTAGTAGGAGTCGTAAAAGATTTCATCATAGAATCGCCGTACGACAAAATACAGCCCTTAATTATCCTGGGGCCCTCCTGCTGGTCTGGCACCATTCATTACCGGTTTAACCCTGCGCATAATCAGTCTGCCAACCTTGCTACTATTACTACTATTTTCAGAAAATATAATCCAGCTTATCCATTCGAATATCATTTTGCAGATGATATGTATACCTTAAAGTTTAAGGATATGCAAATGCTGAAATCGCTTTCTACATTTTTCGCTTTACTCTCCATCGTTATTTCCTGTATTGGTTTATTGGGGATGGTATCTTATATGGCTAAAGCAAGGAAAAAAGAAATTGCCATTCGGAAAGTGCTGGGTGCAACGTTGATGAGTATCAGTTATATTCTTTCCAGGAGTTTCCTGAAGCTGGTAGTAATTGCTATTGCGATAGCCAGCCCTATTGCCTGGTATTTTACCAGCAATTGGCTGGCGGATTATCACTATCGCATCACATTTCCTTGGTGGGCGTTTGGAGTTGCCGGTATGCTGGCGATCGTCATTACATTGGTCACCATTAGTGTACAAACGATTAGTGCGGCATTAGCGAACCCAGTAAAATCATTACACGCGGAGTAACCTATGATTTATTCATACAGCCGGTAACTGTATTCAATGCTACAGTTACCGGCTGTTTCATTTTCACCGTTCTGTTAAGCTCGCTAACGACCAGGTGTTTTCACCCTTTTTTTAAAATATTTCACGCATTTACATCTTGCAACAAATTAGGCTTCCCCACCTAACTATCTTAACTATCAATCAAATTAATTTTAAAATACATCTAAAAATACCCTATGTGGAAAAAGCCACCGACATGGATGTGTTGGTGAAATGATTTTGTTTATATAAATTCGAGCACATCAAAGTTTTCGTGCATCATTTTTCAATCACTCTAAACCTCCAATTACTGTGATAAACATGTTGTGAAACTACCCTCAAAAGGCCGGCTGGTGTTAACTTTCCTTCGCCATTCATTTCAGTAAACACTTTTAATCTTTTGCCGGTAACTATCCTGATGACGTGGTATCTCTAATCTACTCATTTCATTTCTCTGAATAACAGGCGTACTGTTATTCCATTTATTAATCCTTTGATTGCCCAGCCTGAAGCTATTTCGGGTAGGATCTTTATTGCCGCAACGTTTCTTTTTTTCTTTATTCCATAAACGAAATACGCATATGAACACGCTCACGCAAGCACAGAAAGACAATCACGCTTTAGTCAATCAGCGTCTGGGATTGGCGCCTGATGCGCATCTCACCCTTAGTGCGCAAATCAAAAACATCCAGCAACAAAAAAAAGACCTGGTATTCTCTTCTGACCCACTCGAATCTGATGTTCCCCCGGTTCATGTCAATGTGGGTTCTATCGCTGAATTCAAAAAGATGGTGGGTGTCCCTGATGGCGAAGATGACAGCCATGTAGTTTATCCGGAGCCTATGGCGGATCACCACCGTCAACTCATGGGCAGTGTGGGTTCTAAAGGAGAACTCCTGGGAAGAATGGATGATCAGTTGCATGAAAAAATGAGACAAGCGGCATATGCCTATGTGATGGGAGATTCCCGCAAAGTGGAGGAGTATGTACCGCTTATCAATTCGCTGATGTTCCCTGGTAGAATTGCTGTATTCACAGGGCAAGACGCAAACATCCCTGATGGTGCAACGTGGACCATTAAAGGCGAAGACCCTGTTGTACTTAATTTCGAAGAAATTACAGAAGGCCAGGGCGCAGAAATTAAGATTACTACCAATTGTTCTTTGCACACACAATACTTCACACAGAAATAAGGGAGTATTATTCCCCATAACCTTCGCATTGGAGGCAACTGTTATGGAAGCACCCTTTCCTCTCACGGACGAAATATTATTCAACATATACGTTTAGTCGTCCCCGATAGTAGTCTTGCAGCAATAAAATATTTGATTACAAAAACTATTCGAATGACAACCCTCGTATTCACTGGCGAACCTTACACAAACGCAGCCACACCGGGAACTTCCGGATCTACTGGCACTACTGGCGGAAACGGAGTTGATGGTCACTTTATGATAGCAGACAGTCAACTCATTTGTATCAGGAAACCTGGAAATGGCGACGTCGGCAATAGTGGGTCTACCGGTTCTTCCGGTGCAGGTGGAGCCAAAGGCCGTCCTGCTCCTCCTAGTACTGTTCACCTGGGCGTTGTAACCGGCACTGTTACGATTCAAGCAGGTGGCGGAACAGGCCAGGATGGCGGAACAGGTGGCGGTGGCGGAACAGGCGGACAAGGTGGACAACCGGGCAGCAATCCTGCTTACAATTTCCCTCCACCATTCAACATTCCTCCTGTATACCCTTGCCCTGCAGGTGTTGCGGGAGCGCAAGGTCCTGGTGGTAAAGGAGGCAATGGTGGCACTGCTGGCAATGGTGGAGACGGCGCTACTATTATGGCATTCTATACTTCCATCAATGGCGGTGATATTAAATCTGTCACCTTCTTTGGTGCCCCGGGAAACCCCGGTGCTGGCGGACCAGGTGGCAGTAGCAGCAACAGTAATCTCGGTCCTGGAAGTCCAGGTAATCCAGGAAGTCCCGGCTCTGCTTCTAATGTTATCATTCGTCCGGAATCCTAATTATAATACACCACTATGTCTTCTTTCAATCTTTAAACCCAAAAACATTATTCCATCATGCCTACAATTTTAATTACTGGAGAACCCTATTCCAATGCTGCTCCCAATGGCGGTCCCGGAAGCACCGGTACCAAAGGCGCTCCCGGCTCTCCCGGCCAAAGCGGTTACAATAGCAGCAACTGTACCTACTACTGTCTCGTCGCTCCTACCAATGGTAGCCAGGGCGGTCAGGGAACTACTGGCATCACTGGTTCTCAGGGTGCTAAAGGACGCCCCGCTCCGCCTACTACCTTAAACCTTGGGGAGGTGACAGGAGCCATAATCATTCGTGTAGGTGGTGGAAGAGGCCAGGATGCCGGTAAAGGAGGCAATGGCGGTACTGGTGGACCAGGTGGAGATCCTGGCACGATAGATCCTCAAAGAAAATGTAATAGTGCTGGTACCGGACCACAAGGAAGAGGGGGAACCGCTGGTAATGGTGGTAAAGGAGGAGATGGTGGTGATGGTACCACTGTTATAGCTAATTACACAAAGCTGTCCTCCGGCGGATCTATCAATTCTGATATATTTCTGGCAGATCCAGGCACGCCAGGCGGTTTCGGCACCCCTGGATCTGGTAATCCCAATGGCAGCACTGGCACCAATGGTACTGCAGGTGCTAAAGGCAGCACATCCCAGGTTTATGTTCGTCAAGTACCTTAAAAAAAGTAAACTATTATGGCATCTATCTTAGTTATAGGCCCCGCTTATACGAGTCCTGCCCAATATGGCCCACAAGGGTCTACTGGTACCAGGGGCAGTCAAGGCAATGCTGGCACATACGGCTACAATAGCACCAACTGCACTTACTTCTGTCAAACCCCTCCTACTAATGGCACGACTGGCTCATCAGGCAGTACCGGCGGACCTGGTACCGGAGGTCTTAAAGGCAACCCTATGCCATTATCGCCTCTTCATCTTGGCGTTGTTACAGGTGAGATAACGGTGGAAGCAGGTGGAGGCCCTGGCCAAATAGGCGGTGATGGTGGTAAAGGTGGAGATGGTGGTCCCGGTGGACCTCCAGGAACACGCGATAGCCAAAATACCTGTAATCCGGCGCAATCCGGCCCACAAGGCCCTGGCGGTAAAGGTGGCACTGGTGGCAAAGGTGGTGATGGTGGCAACGGAGATACGTTGATGGTATTCTTCAAAGACCTTGGCCCCAATGGTAAAATCATTGGCAAAGAATTCAACGGCACGCCTGGCACTCCTGGAGGAGCAGGCCAACCAGGCGACAGTAGCAACGGCAATCTAGGTCCTGGCTCACCAGGTGGCCCTGGAAGCCCCGGCGCTGCATCAAACATTATTATTCGCAGAGAATAAACCCCGCAGTTTTTTCCGTTCAATAGCATATCAACATGGTCCGGTCCCGTTAACAACAGCACATTACAACCCGGGACCGGTTTTTATGAATTCTTCAATTACCTGTCTGAGGAACAACAGGAGATTTGTTCTCCAGACTTAAATGTCTTGATACAATGGAACAATCAAATACCGCTTTCGCAGCAACTGCCCTGGCAACCAATATTTCAGTTCCTCTTGCCAGCCTGGAAATGATCGCAGCCCAGGCAAATATTTATGATCTGCTAGACGACGGTCCTACTTTACCTCCCGGATGGGATATCGTAAAGCAGCCGTTTAAAAATGATCCTGCCTCAGATAAAATCGTTCCTGTTCCTACCCAGGGATACATCGTTAAAATAACCGTAAAAGACAACGACAACAACGATATACAAGTAGATATCCTAGCACTCGGTATTACCTGGTTGAAATATTTCCTGTACCAATATGATGGCGCTTTTACGCAGGAAACCTTACCAACAGATATCGCTGGTAAATCAATTCCTGCAACTGCCAAAGTACTCTCTGTATATTCCATTGCCTATCAGTTCTTGCGTAGACCTATATGGGATGCTGTTACCAAACGGGAAGATCCATCACGTCCTTTGTTTATTTGCGGCCATGGCCTCGGTGCACCGTTGGCACAAATAGCTGCCCTCGATCTTCGTATAGGCAACCAAGGTCCTGCTGATCCTCATACCGGCATGAAACCCAATGCTCCTACTACCCCTACTCCTTGCTATACTTTCTCTAATGCCAACTTCGCTAACAGCGATATGGCCACTTATTTCAACAACACCATCACGGCGCCTGTAACGGCTACCCGAGCAGGTAATTCCGGTAATGATGTGGACCAATGGCCCAACTCTCCTTCCGGCTATTCCCTCTTAGGCACCTACAATCCTGTTAGCGCTAGTCTCATTCCTAATGAAGATGATCCATCATGGGAAAGAGCCAATATCTTCTACACCAAAACATTAAATGGTACTCCTATTGCAGACAACCCCGAACCGGTAAATCTAAACCCTCCTCCCGGCTTCGTCAGAGATATGGCTTTCACGCTGTCCAAACTGACCATGCTCTCCTATCATTGGGCACAACATCCAGACAGCTCCAGCGGCGATGCACCCGCCAATTATCAATTCGTTACGAAAATCAACAGCAACGGCGGTACTTGGGCATACCTCTTCTCAGGAGATACCAACAACTCTATTGTGGTCGTATTCCGTGGTGATATCAACTGGACAGAGTTTAACACGTTTGCTGCGAACTCTGTATTCTCTGCTACTCCATGGTATACTAACCCTTCCGCACATGTGCATATGGGCGCATATACCCTTTACGCGGATATGGCAGCAGCTATTAAAACTGCCATACAACCTTTCGGTGGCAGAGATCTCTATTTCACTGGTCATGGCCTCGGTGGCACTATTGCCAACATAGCAGCCTCAGATTATGCGATCTCCAATACCCGCGCGGTGAAAGCGGTATATACCTTTGGTAGTTTCATGTCGGCCGACTTCATGTACGCCCAAAAATTCAATGAAGTGCTAGGCACTAAAAGCTATCAGATCAGAAGGACATATGATGTTATCACCACCGGACTCATATCTATCGGGTATGAACCCCTTAATACCGGTGTGCTGCTAGAAGGACAACTGAAATATGAAGAGCCGGATTATCACTGCCTGCTCAACTATATGAAACTATTGGATACAGCAACCTTATAAACACCAGGCCTCCGATTTTCTGAACCCTCAAATTTTTGAGAATGATTAACGAAATAACCGCCGCGAAAACTGCCAATCATAACAAGGTAGTTCCCGGCATCGGCGATAATGGCATCTCTTTCTCCGGCCTGGACCCCGTGCTGGCCAGCATGGGATTACTAATAGGTTTACTGACCAAACCAAATCCGGACCAGGATGTCTATCAGTTAAACCCTGGTTGGTTTGCCAATCCCATCAATAATACTCAACAAGGTATTACTGCCAATCCGGAACAATTCGAGCAATTACTTACTTCCATATTAGGTAAAATCGGGGGCAATGCATTGGGTATTCCCGTGCAAGACTCCTCCTTATTAGGTACCTGGTATCCCATTAAAAACGGGAACGAACCTACGGGATTCTACCTGGTAAGCTATCAGAAAGAAACCAACGGCGTAAAGGAAACTGTGCTGGGACTCGGTGTATTGCATACCTGGAAAGTCCCACCCAGTACACCGTTGCTGACGGTGAATGTATGGGGCTTAATGCCTTTCGTGGCCATTGGTAACGGCAGCTTTAAAATTACGTTTGCAAATGAAGGATACCCTATCAGTTTGGGTGTGGCTGCCCAAGGAGGCGACCCTAAACTCCCGCTGGTAGATATCAATGGCATCTCCTTCGATGGCGTTAAGTTCAGCGCCATGATAGATGTAGCCGCCAGCGATCCTTTCAGCGTATCCCTGGAAGTATTAGCGTTAAAACTAGGTAGCGCTTCTCCTGCCAACAAATCCCTCGCTGATTTGCTGGCCATCAGCGGACAAGAAATGCTGGAAATAGCCACTAACCTGTTTATGGGGGCCCTCAGTTATGTCTTCCCCAATCAACAACAATATCTCAACTATATCACGCCTTTACTCGGCCTCTCTTCGCAGGTACCGAACCTACCGAATATTACCCTGCCGGTAATGGAATGGTATAAACTGTTTGAGGTAGCTTCCAATCCTTCCAAATATCCCGATGGTGTTAAAACATTATTCTTCGATTGGTTCAATGCACTTTGTACAAATACAGAAGCGCTGAAAGGCTGGATTACGGCACTCAGTGGCTTCCTCGGCAATACTAATCTCCAGGTAACGGGAACGGGTACACGTATAGATCCATTCCTGCTGGGGATCCTGAATTTGAGCAGTATTGGGCAATTGGATTTTTCAGTAGCCACTACAGTAGATGAGGGAGGCATTCGATACTTCTATCCAGGTCTTGCCTTCACCGGTGCCAATGTAGCGCTGGGTAGCTCTCCTGCTGTTTTCACCGCCCAAGCCAACCTGGAACTCGGACAATTTGGATTAAGTGCTCAAGCAGTTACCGCCTCTCCGGAAATTAATTTTCAATTTCAGTTTGCACTGAAGAATAAAACCACTGGTCAGCCACTAGTATCTTATGATGGCAATAGCGTAGGCTCGCTGACAGCAGGACTGATCTTAGGTTCGGATGGAAAAATCGTTCCTGATTTCTCTTTGAACCAAGTGGTGACTAGCGCTACTTCCTTTGATAAGGTCAACCTGCTATCTCCGGGGGAACTGGCAGAAGCCGGAGCCGCGGCGTTGAGTGCAGCAATAGGTACACTCATCGGTATTGGCAGTAATGACTTTGCGAATAATATTGGTGCTTTGATTGGTTTGATTACGCCTGTTAGCGCACAGGGTAAATGGCCAACTACACTCCCTGCGCCGTTCTCAGGTACACAGATGGCCCATTCTATATTGAATCCGGTGAAGGCATGGGGAGACTACTATCTCTCTATATTGCAATACGCCAACGATATAGACGGCAAATCGGCCTTTGCATTCATATTACAAGAAATGGCGCTGTTGCTACAACAAACAGTTGCCGGCCTGAAAGTAGAAGTCACCGGAAGCGGCACTAAAGACAATCCCTGGAAGGCAGGTATTGCCCTGAGCAGCAGTAGTCTCCCGGCATTCCTAACTGCCTACAAACAGGTAAATAAAGACAACAGTATCGACCTGGTGATGGGCATGATGCTGCAACCAACCATTACCGTTGGTAGTGTAGAAATCGCGCCATCACTTAATTTGGAAGGTCTTGCACTGCAATTCCCTGCCAATGACGGCAGCATAGCAGCATCCTGGCTCCCAGCAGTCAGTGCCAAACTACAGTTGCCAAAAGGTTTCATGACACCTGATCTCGGCGGTGTAGTCGTTAGCGTTAGTAACGCGCAACTATCTGCCGAATGGAACCGCCTCAGCGGATGGGGTTGGTCTATGCTCATTCAAGCACCTAAGTTAATCATCAACGGACAAGATATTACGCTCGGACAGGATCTGAATTTCGATCAACAAACAGACCTGAAAAACCTGGTATTGAATGCCGTACCGGCCTTCAGTCCTTTCCTAGTGGGCGCATTGGGAGCATTACTCATGCGCGTAGAAAATAGGGCGGCCCTCTTCGCCATTGGCGCACTGGGATTGATTCCAGATATTTCCAAATCGCCAGTATTCCCTGCAGGATTAAGCTGGACAGGCTTTCAGCAACTAAAGCTCAATAGCCTCAGTAATCCATGGCCAGATCTGCGCAATTATCTGTCTACAACCTTTGGTACGGCGGCTAATGCGAAAAGTCTGCTTTCCCTCTTATCCTATGTTATCAATACCGAAATCGCGGCAGCACCTGCCACTGGCGGTAGCGGTACTTTCGATGATCCATGGACAATCCCACTGCCATTGGGTTTTGAAGGAATCACCTGGTATGATAATGCAGGACAGACATTAGGTCTTGGCGCTGGTAGATCCCAAACATGGCAATATCAGCTTACTAGCGGTAACGATACTACGAAGTTTGCATTCGATCTACATGCTCGTGCCAATGCATTGAAATACAACTTGGCTACTGGTACTCTCCTATTCGATGGTCAGGTACCTTCCTTTAGTCTGACCGGCGTACTGTACAACCCAGACGGCATGCTGGTGAGTTTGCCTAGCTCCCTCGGCAGTGTGGAGAAAGTGATCGTAGGATGTAATCTTTCCTATGATACTACCAATAAATCATTTCATTTCGAACCCATAGTGACACTGGTCAATGTTACCTTGCCGGGCCAACAGCAGCAAGCACAGTTGACCTTACAGGATTTCCTCGATCCAGCCTTCCCAGCAGCGTTGCAAAATGGTTTCATGGTATTGCTGAATGCCGGCCTACAGCAAGCATTTGCGCAAGTAAAAGCGAAACCGCTCTTCCAGCAGGCTTACAGTTTGTTGTCTATGCTGGGCCTGACGATGGCGCCTGATGGAGAAACAGATCTTCGCAATATCCAACTGTACAAGATTACAGATGGATTACTTGGTATCAATACAGCAGGTTGGAATGGACTGCTTGCCAATTTCGATTCCTACATACAAACGCAGTTCAACAACCTGCTTGCGATACAAGACCAACGTAGTCTACTCTTTAATTTCCTTTCAGAGATCTTCGGTATTCAATTCCCGAAATTCCCAGAACCTGTACTGCAACTGTTACAAGGACTGGGTATCTGCAAGCCTGCAGAAGAAGGATACACCGTAGATCCGTATACGTTATTGGATTTAATCAGCAATCCTTACAAAACATTCCAACAACTTTACCAGCAACTGTTTGCCGTAGCCAATGTAGACAACCTGAAGCAACTAGCAGCCAATCTGGCCAAGAACTTAGGCCCATACAAAACTGGTAGTTGGACCTTCAGTACGGATGCTACAGGCGTCATTTCCTTTGGCATCTTACCGGCAGATGCATTCCAGTTAGGTTCTTTCTTGCTTGTTAGTGGCGGCATTCAACTAGATCTCAACAACGAAAAACTACAAGGAGAACTGGATATCTACTGTGAGAAAGTAGGTATTACCATGAGAAGTGGATTTACGTTGAAGCTGGATAATGGCACGCTGCAAACTGATTTCAAAGCAGCAGCAGTATGGGGAGACGGCAGCAAACCTACTGCACAAGCTCTTAACCTCATTCCGTTTAAAACAAACGATTTCCTTAACAATGTAGCGGACCTCGCTCCTGCTTTCACCCTGAATATCCTCCTCAATGCAGTCTTTGAAGAACAATTGCTGAAAAAGTATCCGTTGATCCAGCAGATCTTCATCGGTCTGGGACTGGGAGATAAAATACCGACAGAAAGCTTGGCGGTACAAAAAGTAGTGAATGGGTATCTTATTACTGAAGCCATAGCAGACCAGCAATGGCAGATGCCATCACTCATGGGTATCCTACAAGACCCGCTAGGGTGGATACTCTCCGATGACGTACTAGGAACGAACGGCAAGTTCAGTATTTCCAAGCTGGTGCAAATGCTCAGTCATTTGCCAGAAGTAGAGGCCTCCAATGGCATTAAAGTAACACCAGATCCAAAGGGCATGAAGATCAGCGGTATGCCATATGGATTTGAGATTGCCATGAGTGGTGAGAATGATATCGCCACTTTCGGCTTTGATACCAAAGAACTTATTATCAGTGATAATTGGGGCACCTTAAACCTCCTCTCCTTCCAAGTGAGCGTGGATGGCAACTATCAGCCATCGTTCGGTGGAGAGCTCACCATCTCTTCTGGTACTAAAATACCGGTCGCATTTTTTGTAAACACCGGGTACGACAAAGAATTCTTCCTGAAAATAGCGCAGGGAAAACCAGAAACCCCTAGTGGTATTTCATTGCAGTTGCTGCCTTTCTTAGGATGGGGTACGCTGGCGGAACAAACAGCGAGACTAGCAGCAGCGGCGGTTTTGAAGAACCTCGTTCCTATTGTATTAGAAAAATTATCAGATAGCGGGGCTAAAGCATTTGTAGATAAACTCAATGCATTTGGTACCGCCGTGAATACCACCGAACTGGTAGACAATATCATCAAAGTACTGACGCCATCTGCTTTTGCGGCAAAGGCACAGGAAGATCTACTCAAAGATATTGAAGCAGTGGCCCTAGCTTGGTTGCAGGAAAAATTCACGCAAACAGGCGCGCCTACTACCGTACAAGGATTGATAACATTACTCCAGGATGTAATGCCCGGACTGACTGCACAGGGAGGCCGACTCGCATTCAAGCCAGATAGCAAGCTACCTATCACCATCCTCGCAGGGCTCAATAACGATGGGTTCCTTGGGCTGTGGGCCGACTTCTCCCTGCCTGATACGCAAGTATTAAAAGTACAAATTGTGGAAGCTGGTGTAGGCGTTAAATTGGACGGCACCGTTGATTTCTCCTTTGGCTTGGACGTACTCATTCCTGTAGATGATAATAGTGGGCCAGGTTTAACGTTTGCATACGATTTAGGCAAAGGATTCCACCTCGTATTTGATCCGGTTAGCGATGGTACTGATTTCTCTAAGCATTCAGATCTAACGATAGAACTGTTACCGAACTTCTTTAGTAAACCTACAACGGAAGTCGCTGCCATGCAAGAAAGCGTGACAGATTGGTTATTGCAGGTAGTGAAAGTAGTGCTACCGCGATACGTGTCACTCTTAGTGCTCAATATCGAAAAAGTGAAAGGCTGGCTAGAAGCCCCTATAGTGGCTTCTATTGCTGGAGCGCCTACACCTGCTGCCCTGTTAGAAGCCACTTCACTCATACTGAAGAATAACGGCAAATATGAGCTGAATTCCATCGACAACCTTACGCAGCTAACCCCCTCCGGTTTCTTTGGTAATTTCTTCTACACGCTGATGCAAACAGAATTAACGCTGTTGCAGTTTGGCGATAAGAACAGTGGTAAGATTACGGTTGGCCCTCGTAAGGGCAAACAGGATTATTATGGCGTAAGAGTGGCGGCTCCAGACCTTAAACTCGCAGCCCTACCGAATCTCGTAGTACAAATAGGTGCCGAGGATACCGAATGGATTGATAAATCCAGTAACAATGGTATCAATGGAGAACCGGGTATAGGGTTCTACCTGCCTATTACTAAGTCGGGCAATAATGAACTGCATGTAGATTTCTCCTTATTCAATTTATTGCTCTACAATCTTGGTTTTGATATCATTGGCGCCAACGGCAAACCGATTGTGGACCAGTCCCGCTTCAAGATTGGCGCTGTACAGCCAAGAACCGTGTTTGAATTGGATTTCAAGGGAAGTTCCAAGCCGGGTTTACAATTCGGCGCAGGTATCACTTTGGCAAAAATTGGGTTATCGCTGGCGCCAGATAAGCTGGCAGGTTCAGCGGGTACCAATCCCATTGCCAACAATATCCTGGGTTCCGGCAGTTCCTCCGGTAATCCCCCTGTTAACCCCGAATTTTCTGTCACCGCCGCTTACGCAGATAAACTATGGGTAAACCTGAAAAGCAATACCGGTAATGGTTCACAAGTGATTGTGCCGATAGAGCGCTCTTTCGGGCCATTGTACATTGATAGTTTAGGTTTAGGTTGGGAAGACACGAATAAGCTGTTAGACTTCCTCTTCTCCGGCAATGTGGCCCTAGCAGGTCTTAAAGCATCGGTAGTGGGTTTAACAGTAGGCGTTCCCGTTACTGATCCGACGAATTTCAGCAGTTATAAAGCAGACCTACAAGGATTAGATATTAGTTTCCAAGGAGGGGCAGTGGCCATTAACGGCGGCTTCCTGAAAACTGAAACCACCGTCGACGGTGCAACCGTCATCATGTACAACGGTGTGGCGGTGATCAAGGCAGGTACCTTCTCGCTGGTGGCATTGGGGTCTTATGCAGAAGTACCTGTGTCTTCCGTACCTGGAGCTTCCAAAATGCCTTCCCTGTTCATTTTCGCGGTATTGAACGCTCCATTGGGAGGGCCTCCATTCCTGTTCATTACAGGAATCGCTGCGGGCTTCAGTTTCAACCGTTCGCTTTTAATACCGGATATCACCCAGGTACAGGATTTTCCACTCCTGAAAGGTCTTGTAGATGGTACTTTCGCAGAGGGCGAAGATCCAGGCAAAGCACTGGAACAACTGAGTACAGTGGTACGTCCAGAAGTGGGGCAATATTGGTTGGCCGCAGGTCTGAAGTTTACCTCCTTCGAACTATTGACCACTTCCGCCCTATTATTCCTCAGCTTTGGCAAGGAATGGGAAGTCAATTTGCTGGGACTCAGTTTCACTTCACTCCCACCAAAGATTCCAAGAAATATGGCATTGGCCTATTTCGAACTAGCCATCAAAATATCCTTCCGTCCAGAAGAGGGAGTACTCTCCGCCGAAGCACAACTGACGCCGAACTCGTTCGTATTATCGAGAGACGTGAAAGTGACCGGAGGGTTTGCCTTCTTCCTATGGTTTAAAAATATCAAAACATCCACCTACACCATACCTGCCGGTGACTTCGTGATCTCATTGGGTGGCTACCATCCTGATTTCAACAAGCCGGCTTGGTATCCTATCGTACCGCGACTGGGCATGCAGTGGAAAATGGATATTTCCGTAGGCAGCATCAGTATCTCCGGTGGCGCTTACTTCGCACTGTGTCCTACTGCCGTCATGGCGGGCGGTTATCTCAACGTGGCCTATCAACTGGGGCCATTGAAAGCATGGCTGAATGCCTCCGCCGATTTCCTCATTGAATGGAATCCGTTCTACTTCAATGTAGGTATTAGCATCACGGTTGGTGCATCTTTCGGAACCACCATTCTTGGTGTTTCTATTACCCTCCGTGCCGAACTGGGTGCTAGCCTCCACCTGGAGGGACCTCCAACACATGGTTACGTGAAAGTAGATTGGTTCGTGATCTCCTTCACCATTCCTGTTGGCTCCGGACAAACCCAGACAGACGACCAGAATATCACTTGGGCAGCATTTGCCGATGCCTTCCTGCCTCCTCCAGCAGTACCAGGAAGTACGATGGGCAATGCCAAACGGAAACTCAGCGCCGCTGCTGCAACACCTGTACAACAAGTGGTAAAACTCAATCCGGATAAAGGTTTACTCAGCGACAACGGCGATCGCTGGACCATTCAGCCATATCCATTTACGCTTAGCGCAAAATCAGCTATTCCAGCATCCAACATCACTGTAACCGCCAGCAATTTTAGCCAGAATGGCGTTACCGTAGGTGTTAGACCAATGGGTTATATCGATAACCTGAATGCACCACTGACCATCACGCTTTTCAACAGCAAACAGCAGCCTGTTGACCTGGAAGCACGCAAAATCAAAATGGTAGTAGATGCCAATGGCGCGCCTTCAGCGATGTGGTCCAAAGATCCGTTGGATCGCAATAAGCCGCCACAAGGCAATGACATGGTGATTCCTGGCGCTTCCTTCGGCATCATGCTGGATGGCGATGAGTATAATTTCCTGGGGAATGTACCAGCATTCGACATAGAAAATCTCAAATATGAAATTGGCGCTTATCGGATGTTGCCTTACAAACAGGTGATCAAATTCCCGCCAGCAGCGAGATATCCAGTGAGTGATCAGAATAATGCCTACCATGTGATTATGCATTCCATTATGAGTGATCCTATTATCGCCAAACGGAATACCATTCTCACAGGCATAGCCGCCAGCAATATACTGGCGCCGCTTAATCCGGACCTCAGTGTCATGGCGGCATCCGCAGACATGATTCTACAAGCGCTCCCTGTTATCGCCCGACTGGCTATCTACCAAAATAATGGCGAATTGGAAGCCGCAAAAATGATCCACCCACCAGCAACACCTGCTGCTAAATTCAGCACCGCAAGTAATCTCAAAGCGCCGCAGTTGGTAGGTATGGTGAAACGATATAAAATTCATCGGAACAAAACAACCAAGTCAGGTAAACAGGAAAGCACTGTCAGGAGCCAGTACAAGTCGGTTAACAACATTTCACAAAAGACGAAAGCGCTGGCCGTTGGCACTTCTGCAGCAGATGCTCATGCCACTACCAAACAGCTCTATGATGGTACTTCCATTCTCTGGGCAGTAGATCATCAAGCAGATACGGAACTGCACCTGAAGGGCGATCTGCCACTGCGCGTAGTTAGCTTCGACCGTCATGGCCGGTTCACAGGCATCCATCACGTAATAGGTGATCAACAGATTACTGTAGCACCAGGCACTGCACAAGTAGCCGTACAAGGTTATGAAGGTGAAGGCGAAGGATTTAGCGGTTGGGAAATAAACTCACAACTGTTTAAAACCAATACCGTATGGGCACTCGGCGATGCGGCGATGGTAAGGGTACAGAACAGTCAACGTATACGCGTTCGCGGTACACATACCAATACTGGCTTAATAGATGCAGCGGATCTGCTGTCACACAACCGGATAACCGATATCGGTAAAACTACCCGCAGTGGCTGGATACAATCTGTTTTCCCTGCTGGCATTCATTATATCGGTGTATTGCTGGAAGAACAGACAGGAGCAGAAAGACTCGATGTAGGTGTTGCCGCCGGCACTATACCGATGAAAGGCAGCAATCTCCCACCTGCACAGATATACGAAACCGAAAAAGGTACCCTGATGCTGTATGCATGTCCGCCAGCAGATACCTACAACGCGATACTGGCAGTACCAAAAGATAATAAAGTGAAAATACTCGGTATGTATGGCCTGCCAGCATTACCGACAGACAAAGAAGCTGTCCATAATTTCATGCAGCTACGCAATGCAGGTCTGGATCTTACCGCTCCAGCAGTAAAATCCGCCACCGTAAGTATTCACTCCAAAAAACAGGCATTATGACATCCAGTTTTGATACCACTCCCGGCACCATAGGCCCAGGTATGATACGCTTCTACGACGCTATTCTCAATCCACTGGAAGCAGGAGAATATACTTTGAAAGCAGAACATCAAGTAAAAGATCTGCCTGGAGAAGATCCTGCACCCTATGTGGCCACGCAACAGTTAATCGTGGATGGGCCTAGGTTTTCCATCAGTCCCGCAGACATTCACATGGTATATCCTCCTGCTAACCAGGAAGGCCTCTTTGATACGGTGCTGCCCAATATGGTGTTTACCAATTTTGCATTGCCATGGGCAAGAGACATCGATCCAGCGGTTAAAAATGATAGTTATGCGAAGGCCGTAGATGCCGACAACAATCCCATTCCATGGATTGGATTACTCACCATCTACCCCGATGAACTAGCAAACAATAATGGAACGATACTAGCAGGTGCGCCGCAAACGGTAACGGTAGCGGAGCTGGTAAAACCTACAGACAGTAAAATTCTTCCACCTGCATTGGGTGATCTCTTCGGGGCAGAAAATACGCAAGTATCCGTTGTAGATCTAGACCTGACCTATTTCCAGCAGATTTGCCCTACCATAGATGAGCTTGCATTTCTGGCCCATGGGCGGGAAGTAAATACAGGCGGAAAAATCCTGTTGGGCATGGAAGACGATGGTTGCTTTTCTCTTGTATTTGGCAATCGGCTACCAATGGCGCCAGCAAAGAATACGATGTACCTCGTGTCTTATGAAGGACATCAGGAACATCTCCATGGAAGTACTATCAGTGGCGGCTATACGAAAATACGACTTGTACTATTGGGTACCTGGCAATTCACCGCGCAACCTGCCCAAGGCAGTTTCATACAGTTGATGGCCAATCTTTGCTTGCAAGGCAGAGGCGGCGTAAAACTACTCCAGATGCCCCTTTCTGAGGAAACAGGAAAAATATCCGAGGACGCGCAAAAAGCCATTCAAATGGGATATGTACCCATGCAAAATAACATGCGGCAGGGAGAAGAAAGCACCTCCTGGTATCGCGGCCCATTTGTGCCCTCTCCTACTAAACGGGATTTCAGCTACGGTCCTTATCACTATAGCGACCACGCCATTCACTATGATCCAGAAAGCGGGCTATTTAACCACGCCTATAGCACCGCATGGCAAACAGGGCGTTTGCTGGCATTATCCGATTCCAATTTCTCCTCCTCCATGTTCAACTGGCGAAATAATTATCTCAACAGCATCGTCAGCAGTACCAAACAACTGGACGGTGAAAAAATCAACGCCATTGCCGGAGAGGCACGCAGCATGATGCCAACCGCACATGCCAGTGCAGCAGTAGGCATGTTACTAGCGGGTGGCTTCAGCAAAGTAAAATGGCCGCAGATCACTACCCGTACGGAAACAGTGTTGCAGGAAGGGCTACCAGGCGTACTTAGCGAGGAAGAAAAAATTGCCATCGTAGAAAATGATGCAGATCCACTTTTAATGCTTGTTAAAAAAATAAAAGGAGAACAGCTATGAAATCATGGGGAAACAGAGTAGCGCTCTGCTCAAATGTAACCAAGCAGTTATTATCTGCCAAAGAGGGTAATTACCCGCCTCCGGATTTACCAGACAACCTCACTACCTGGCTGGCCCAGCTCACCTTGCTGTATGGCGTTCCGGTAAAATATATGGTTGCGGATAATCGTATGCTACCGCAGGAATCCATGCGATTCTTTTACATAGACCGGAACTGGCTGGATCGACTGGTGGATGGCGCCCTCAGTGTAGGCGTGCTTTCTTCCAAAGAGCAAGTATTCAACGAAACTTTCTACGAAGATATTTACGCCCAGATAGATGCCAAGCAAATGGAACTGCGCGCCAATCTGCGCAAAGAAACACCGGAGGCTATAACGGCCGCTGGTGGCGGCATGACAGGCGTTATTTTCCGTTCCGTAGTGGTATCCGGGTGGCCAGGTTTGGAAATAGAAGCCTTTAAAGCTAATAACCCCGTAAAGATACTCCGTATGGATCGGCTGTCTGATAACACGATGCTATGCATCTGGGACGACCTGCCAGATACGGTGAATTTTATTGAGCCTTCCGAAGGATTACACTTTGGCATTATCCAGGACCCAGGCGCCAACACTTTTAAAGTGTACTTACGCGGCTTGGGATATCCTACTACCAAACCTTATCCTGCCGGCGAACAAATCTTTAATGGACCTGATCCAGTGGCAGCATCGGGTGGATTCCGGAATGGTGTAAAAGGGGTAATTGATATCGCTGGACTGAAAGATAGTATTACCAAGGCGATGCCTGCGGGCGCGCTGCCAGACGGTAAATTATCACCGGGCGCCATGGCCATCCAAATGGTACGCGGGGCCGGCAAACAGCCGTATGATATGAATTCACCGGCATGTGACCCTTCCATTCCTCAATCTTAAATCCTACATTATGGCAGACACCCAATATATTCCCGTTTGGCCAGGCCCTGTAGTAATGGTGCCTGTACCGGTTGACATACTTCGTATAGGCAATCCCGATGTTACCTCTACTACTGTTTGGGCTACCAACAAAAATAATTACTATAACCTGTGGATGAAGCAAATCCCCGACCCTACACCGTTTGGGCAAGGTAGTTGTCCGGATGCAGGTATACACCTCATGTGGACGCTTCCCTATAGTATGCGCCAGGGACAACAATCCGACGAAAACAATCCAGATGGAAATGTGAACTTCCCATTTGTTCCCAACCGCTGGCTGATTACTCGTTTTACCTATCCCGTACAGGATAAAAACAATCCTAATCCCACCCCACCGCAGTTGCAAGCGACCATCGTTTGCAGTGATATGCTATTTGATATTCGGGATGCCACCAATAACGGTTCTTCCAATGGTGCTAGCCAATACCCATATCCAGATGATCCTACCTTCCCCATTAAAGGCATTGGCGTACCGATGCCGCTGGCCAATTGGAAAGGGGAAGCCCGTACAGGTAAAGCCCTGATTAAGGCAGTAGGCCCTGGTGACGTATCTTGGTCGGTGGCTTATGATAACGTGAAGAATGTATTCACCCTGCATGATGATGTAGGTAGTGCTGCCGCGCAATTTACCTATTCCCTCCTGGGTTGGTATGACGACCCTACGGATGATCTGCTCTCAAAGGTTACTACCAGTACCAATGAAGAGTGGATGAATATGTTGCAAGGCCAATTCGGCTGGTCTGTAGGCGGAGCAGGAGAAGTACAGGAAGCAGTGGACGACTGGCAGGCTTGGCAGAAATCCCACGGACTGGATGGTCCTTTTGACCCCAATAAACTCCAGTTGCCACCACAGATTAAAAATGCGATGATCGCCTGGAACAACTGGCGTCAGCAATATGGCGTGAAGGAAGACAAGCCTCCTTTGCCCACCCAGTGTATTTGTCATTCCATGGCTACTGTGGGTTGGCAGGGAGACACGGTGGCCTATGGCACAGGCGTTCCCACGCCGGAAGGTGGGGTGAGCATTGCAGTTGGCAACAACGCTATGGAAGCTATCTCCTCATTTATGGCCAATAAGGTAGTGGAAAGTCAACATCAAAATCCAGCAAATATACCCATCATAGAAAGGGCGCTGGAAGCCTTCCAGAAAGATCTCTTATCGAAACTAAACGACGATCCTACCGCGGTAGAAATGGCCATCCATGCAGATCGGTTTGAACAGCATTACAGCGGCCAAGAATGGATCGTAGTACGACCAGAAAGTACAGACGAGAAGATTCTTGGTACTGGCGGTCAACAGTCCATCCCACTGAGCGCTGCTGATACCGAAACCCTCACACAGCTCAATGCAAAACAACGAGACCTGAACACCTTGAACTTGGATTTACTTACGCTGCGACAAGAAATGTTTCAGCTCCATGTAAAACAGAGCCTCTTTGTAAAATCCACACCTGCTGCCATTAAAACACAGGTGAATAACAGCATGGCCGCCATTACCCAAGCATTGAATACGCAAACCAATGCACGGGACCAAAAGAAAGCAGAAATAGACACAGATGCCACTGCATTCGCGACTAAGCTGGGAAATAATTTCGTGCTGAAAGCAGTGGACTTGTTGCCCGCTGCCGCACCTGTAGATCCGGTCATCATGGTTGGTGGCGCCTATATCGATACCAAACTTACATCGCCAGAACAATACACAGATACAACAGAACTCTTTGTACGCTTTACTGGACAAACAGTAACCGGTATCAGTGTAACCTTCACCGTTAATAACACGCCTACCACACAATTGATTGCGGCGGCAGAACTCCTGGAGAAAGTAACCATCCCCACCTGGAACATCTTCCCGAAAGAAGCCATGGACCTGTGGATTGAGACCATGATCCTTGATACTTCTTGCGCTGCCTTGATTGCCTCCATTTGGTTCAGCAAGACTGGTGTCTCCCCAAATAACGACCAGATGAAGCAACTCACCCAGCAGATCCAGGCACAGCAGACGGCTGTCTGGAATGATGCGGCTTCTCTGGGATTTCATCCGCAGGCACTGAAAGCGGTTTCTGGTATCGAAGGCGTGATACCTTCTCCATTTGGTGTAGCCTTTATCACCAAGCAACCATGGACCCCTATTTACATGGATTGGAAGATACAGTACATCCCTTCTTCCATGGATGCGACCAGCTCCTTAACCAATTGGAAACTGGGAGATATTGATTTCGACTGGACCGGCAGTAGCCTCACACCACCAACCAATAACATTGTACTATATGGCCGTGCCGTGATGAATGCAAAATCATCGCAAGTGATAAAATCCAAAATGGCATCCTTCCAGAGAGATCCCATATTCGACGGACTTCCGCAATATGTACTGGATGATCTACAAAGAGTGGCGGGTATGGTAGGACACCTGGATTTACTCACACAGTCGATGAGCGGTTTTACCAAACAACTTATCACTTCCCTGATCTCTATCAATACTGCACCAACAGATGCAAATGTCAAAAAGCTGCTGGGTGATAGCGAACTTAATTTCAGGCCGAAGTTGGTGAATTACCAGGACTCACAGCCTTTCTTCCCTATTCGTGCAGGCCATTTCCAACTGGTAGACCTTTGGGTGGTAGATGCTTTCGGGCAGGTATTAAAAACAAAGAGCAGCTTCGCTTCGCCACTGGACCCACTGCCGAATGTGTACTGGTGCGAAAACTTAACTACCAGCAGTCCTAACTTTAAGGACCCGGACAGCAAATATTACGGACAACTTTCGCCGAGAGTGTCCCAGCCGTCGAATGTTCATTTGAACCTGCTGCAACAGAATAATGATACTATTAGGACTAATTCCTCTGATTTAACTAGTCCTATTTGCGGCTGGGTAATGCCCAACCACATTGATAATTCCCTGATGGTATTTGATGCCAATGGCATCAACCAGGGGGCTATCATTAAAGTACAAAGGCAGATTGAAGATGGCAACGAAGAAGCCGATTTTCAATACACCATCCGATGGGATGCCGTACCGGGCAGCAATACCACCTTAGGAGCGCCGCCAGCCCTGGAAAATGAGCACTTGCAGGCATTCGTTACTAACCTATTAAAAACCGGGTTTTCCGGTTCATCGGCGTACGATGATCTGATCAGTGTGATAGACGTGAGCTTATGGCCGATGAGTAATTTCAAAAGTCAGTCGGGCAACCAGTCTGTATTACTCGGCAGGCCCCTCGCCGTAGTACGTGGCGAAGTACATATGGAGCTGGCAGGTACCCCCGCCTACAATCAAAGCTGGATAGATACCGGGAAATATTATAACAACAATCAAAATTATCAGCCTACAGATCCACCGTTTATGGGCACACCATTTACCGTGAGAATTGGCGACTCCTATCTTTCCGGAAATGGTGCTATCGGTTATTTTGAGGCAGATAACTACGATACCTTCTACGCCGTGTATGGCGCCAATGGCCAGACCAGCGAACTGCTGAAAATGTTCTCCCGCAATGCAAGGGGCAAAATCAACTTAGCAGGTTTTGCCGCGCAGGAATTCACGGGAACAGGGTTTGTATCCAAGTACGTGCAGCAAGGTCACACAGTAACGCTAACGCCTGAACGAAATGCGATTAAGCTCACCATGCTGGTAGATCCTTCTGGCGGCATTCCGGTGATTCCTGGTAGTCAGCCGCTGTTCAATGTGAGCTTGCCTAATGGTCCTGTATCCAATGCGTTGAGTAATCTCAAATCCACTTTCCGCACGGGACCACTGCTGCTGGATCCAGACAAAATCAAGATGCCTACGCCAGCAGAAGTACATGGCAAATGGGGATGGGTAGCCCGCAAGGATGTAACCACCTGGAAAGCTGAAGAGCCTATTGAACCATATACGCCGATAGCAACTGCTGACCAGGATAATCTGCGACTGACAGAAGGCTGGATTACCTTATCTGGCACGAATCAACAACAACCAGAAAATAACTAAATCAGGGTTATGGCAAATTTGACATTTGATTATGCTTTTCAGCCATCCGACATATTCACTAACTCAGTAGTGGATTTGCATCTCTACGTCACTAACAATACGGCAGATACCATCCAATATGAAGGTGGACCTGATAGTGATGAAATACATATCAATTTCCCCGCTGGGTCTGGCCCTACAGACCTGGTGGTGGATACCAGCTTTACCAGCAAGTCAGAGACACAATATTTTAGCTGTGGTAAAAGTGGGAGCAATAATGATTTTGTCATTACAGCAACGATGACGGTGCCCATTCCAAAGGGCGGCCAGATTCATATCGTGTTCCAGCAAGTACCTATCAATGCTGCTGGCGGAACAGCTTCCATCGGCATCACAGAATATCTTGGATCGGCCGATCCAGCGAGTGGTAGCAAAGAAATCATCAAAACCGTACCTGCGTCGTTGAGTATCATGGCGTATTTACAGCAGCAGGTAGTGGGATTAAACCAAACCACTACCCTTACCTGGTACTCTACCGGTGCTACCAGGGTGGTGGTCACAGGATTTGCCACTGGCAGCAGGCAGCGGGCATTCCCTGTTAAAGGCGACAAACCGCCTTATAAAGGAGATTGCATCGTAGACATCGCCGCCGATAAAGATAGTACGCCGTATACCTTGATTGCCTATAACGGGAACGGCAATACGGACCCTAGTGCACAGATACAGGTGACCTTATATCATGGTTATGCTATTATCAATTCCTTTGAAGCGTATAAATCTGATAAACTAAATCAGGATAACCGGATAGGCACTGATCCACTGTCAGTAGACCAGAGCGTTACCCTTTACTGGTATCTGACTTATGCTTCTGGATCACAACTGAAACCGCCTGGTAGACCGCTCAACAACCCTATTACACCAAGACAGGTAACGCCAGGGATGGATCTGGTAAAAGCTTTCCAAGGTAATTATGGTAATATGGATAGCTCTGCCAAGTACCAACTGACCGCATTTGGATTTGAAGATCAGAACCCAACACAAACACTCACCTTTAACTTAAAACCGGTGGGTATTGCCTATTTCAAATTTAAAGATCCAGGGCTTACCCAGGTGATTTGGGATACCGATCCAACGGGATGGCCGGCCATGGAAGTAAACATGAGCAATCAGCCGTATACGTTCACGATTTATCAGCCTGGTGGCACGCAATCCGTATACTACCTGGGAGGCAACGATACTACACATCCGCAGATCAAGTATTTCGATTACACCAAAGCCACCGGCGATCAATACAAACTAACCTGGATTACTGCGAATCTCACGAGTCTTACACTCAATCCTGGCAATATCACTATTACAGGCGACCAGATTACAAACGGATCTCAAACATTGAAGCTGGAAGCGGCACAGTATCGATTAACGGGTAAGGCAGCAGATGGTAGCACGATAGACAGTATACTAAATGTGCCCTACACGGTGGTAAATACTGAAATAGTAGACCCCTCCCTTCTGGGAGTTAATGAATAACACTACTGATAATCATTCATCTTTCACCTTTAAAAAACACATGTCATGACAGAGAAAACCCAACATTTCGAAGCGCCGGAATTAATGACCGACCCCAACTGTACCATTACAGTTTCTATCGGACAAAACATTCCGAACTACCCCGCTAATGTTTCCAACAAGAACATCACAGATGCGCAGAATGCGATCGGGCAACTGACATTTGCTGATATATGGAGACTGCCACCATTCCGTATTGAATACGGCTCTGTAAGATTGGATGTACAGGGCGCCATTGCTGGCGGTGGCCGCAACTGGCAGGTGCAAATCAATGGCATAAATGGTAATTCTACTATTTCTGCCACCTTAGTGCAAGGCAATCTCGCGACTGCTTCTACTGCTGAAAGACAGCAATATGTGCAACGCATGGTACGCAATGCCCTAGAGCAAAGTTTGTCTACCAAAAAAGTAACAGACGTAAATGGACCTTGCAAATAAATATCCTTCCGGGTTGGTGGTATCACTGGCCCGGATTTTCGTTTAATCAACTCCGTTAGTAAACCTCAAAAACTATTTCATATGGCACCAACAATCACTTTAGCAGACGTATCTATCAAAGAAGGTGAAGTAAACCAGGTAACAGGTACTAACACCTTGATATATCCTAATATTAATAGCTGCCTATCGTTGACTGCTGTTTTTGCGGATAACAAAAGAGTAGGCGGACACGCAGTTATGTTTCCAGTAGCCCCACAATTGAACCTGAAACAAATTTGCGATTACCTCATGGCGAACAAGGGCACTAGCAATACTTTGATTGTTGTTGGAGACATCGGCACATGGAACCAAAACTGGTCCATGCTGGATGAAACCAAGAACCTGGTGATCAATGGCAAAAAGGTAAATAATGTATTGGAAATGGGAACTGCCATGGGCTTCACCAATGTGGTGCAAAAGGATACCATCATCTGTGATGCCGATGGCAGCACCTATGATGTATACTTTGGATTTGAAGGTAGTAATAGAGTTTACTGGGTGTATGATCACAAAACCAGTAAAGTATGTACCGCATTTGGAAAACAAACCTGGTAAACCAACTATAAGCCGGCAATCCCATGATGGATTGCCGGCACATTTCCCTAGCAAATTTCCCAAATATTTTTTCATGGAGCATTCCACTATCGTAGATCTCATCTCCAGGTTCCCTATCGGCAAAGCGAATGAAAAGGCGCTTGTTTTCCTGGATCACAACGGTAATGAATCACAGACCTTCACCTACCGCACCCTGAAACAGCAATGTATTGCAATCGCTGAAAACCTGCACACACACCTACCTTCCGGAGAAATGGTATTGTTATGTACACCAGAACAATCAGATTTCACGACCATCTTCTTTGGCTGCATGATGGCAGGTATTATCCCCGTCCCCATGCCGCCCGTTCGTAACAACAAGGATAAAAATGGACTGGAACGCATCATTCGTATACTCCAAGAAAAACATATCAGCACTATTATCCTACCTGACGAGCAAGTGGATTTATTCCGGGAAGCACTGCAAATGGCCCATCTCTCACAGGTACGATTGATCCCGCTGGAACGCCTGCAACGTCCTGGCATCACCGCAGTAGCGCTTCCTGTCATATCTGAAACAGACATCGCTTACATTCAATATACATCCGGTTCTACCGGCACTCCGAATGGCGTGATCATACGCCATCAACAAGCCATCAGTAACCTGGCCTTCATGTACCGGGTTTTCCAACGGAAAGAAATGGTTCGTGTAGCAGGCTGGCTCCCCTTCCATCATGATATGGGGCTGATCGGACATTTGCTCACCGTGCTCTACGAGCATGGTTTTGGTGTTTTTATCAGTCCGCAAACTTTTATGGCTTCCCCCGCCCTCTGGCTGAAGATGATCGGGCAATACCAAGCTAATGCTGCCGCGGCCCCTCCATTTGCATTCGACCATTGCTGCAATAAAATTAATAGTCCAGATGGATTACAGCTCTCCTCTTGGAAATACGCCTATGTAGGTGCTGAAACCATTGCGCCTGAAGTGCTCCAACGTTTTGCTACCAGATTTGCACCAGCAGGATTTGATCTACATACTTTCAAACCGGTATACGGATTGGCAGAGGCCACTCTCCTGGTAGCCGGTGGTGGTAAAGGCTTAGATGAGTTACTACCGTTGACGCATAAACGAACAACAGGAAAATCAGTACGTCAACTGCTGCCTTATCCTACTGATCCCGAAGTACAAATTATCATTCAAGATGCAGAAACAGGCCAACCGCTTGCAGCAGGAGCAGAAGGAGAAATTTATATCCTGGGGGCAGGCAATGCCAGCGGCTACTTGGAAGATAAAGGCATGGAGGCCATACAGGAAGGCGCCCCTATCAAAACTGGCGATACCGGATTCCTGGAAGATGGTCGCCTTTATATTACCGGTAGATCAAAAGATATCATCATTGTGCGAGGCGTAAACTACTCCGCCGATGACCTGGAAAATACTATCCGTTATCATCAACCGGATATCCAAACGAACGACAGAACCGTTTGTATTTCACATTTTGCTAATGGAGAACAATTATTTGTGTTCCAGGAAATACATCGGCATACAGATAATACCACACAGGAACGCATTATCAGTAGTATAAAAGGTAGTCTGGCAGAAGGTTACGGCATTACGCCAGACAATATTGTACTGGTTCCTTCTGGTTGCATTCCCAGAACTACCAGCTATAAGGTATCCCGGAAGGCATGCCTGACGCAATATTTACAAGGAAAACTCCCGGTCATCCATACAAACACAGCAGCAGCTATGACGCCAGACGATGCGGTGGTCATTGTGTCTATGGCTTGTCGTTTTCCGGGAGGAGCGAATTCTCCGGAGGCTTTTTGGGAGTTGCTGCAACAAGGCACAGATGCGATTTCGGAAGTACCCCCCTCTCGCTGGGACAATGACGTTTTCTATGATGAAAAACCGGCTATGCCCGGAAAAGTTAATACCCGCTGGGGAGGGTTCGTGGCCGATATTGATATGTTTGATCCCGCATTATTTGGGATCTCACCACATGAGGCCCCAGAAATAGATCCGCAACAACGTATGTTACTGGAAACATCTTGGCGTTTGTTGGAAAATGCCGGTTGGAAAAAGGAACAGCTAGCAGGCACGGATACAGGCGTTTTCCTCGGGGTGTCTACTAACGATTACCTCTATATGAAAATAAAACTCATCCCAGGAATGGAGAGCTTTAATGCTTATTCTGGGTTGGGGAATGCGAATAGTCTTACTGCGAACAGGATTTCCTACACCTACGATTTAAAAGGCCCCAGCATGGCGATAGACACCGCCTGTTCTTCTTCTCTTACGGCCTTTCATCTGGCAGTAAAAGCCATTCGCAATGGCGAGTGTACACAAGCAATTGCCGGTGGTGTAAATGCTTTGTTATCTCCCGGACCAACCATTACCTTATCACAGTTTGGCATGATGTCGCCGGTAGGGAGATGTAAAACCTTCGATGCCAGTGCAGATGGATATGTACGTGCAGAAGGTTGCGGGATGGTGATGTTAAAGCGTAGATCCGCTGCGCTGCGGGATGGAGATCCTATCCTCGCCACAGTGCTGGCCAGCGCGGCCGGACAGGATGGCAAAAGTAATGGGATCACCTCCCCTGATGGCCCGGCACAATACCGCTTGATCTCGCGGACGCTCACAGAAGCTGGTGTCTCCCCAGAAACAATTTCTTTTATTGAAGCCCATGGCACGGGCACTGCACTAGGAGATCCTATAGAGCTAGAACAACTGGTAAAGATATATGGACAAGGAACGGGCACAGATTGCTATGTAGGCGCCGTAAAAGCGAATATTGGCCACTTGGAAGCCGGCGCTGGTATTGCAGGTTTGCTCAAAGCTGTGTTAATGCTGCAACACGGCAAAATCCCACCACAACCACATTTGCGGGAATTAAATCCACGTATACACTTGGAGGGCAGTAGGCTGAAAATCCCTACTGTACTGAGTAATTGGGCATCTGCTGGTCCGAGGAGAACTGCTATCAGTTCCTTTGGCTTTGGCGGAGCGTTAGCACATGCCATCCTGGAGGAGGCAACGCCGGTACCTGCGCCAGCTCCTCTTGAGCATGCGTTGTTTACGCAAACGCCATTTATATTCTCTGCACATACACCGGAAGGGCTGTTACAACAGGCTGATAACTGGATTGATTTTCTTTCTAAGGAACCCGCCATCGGTGTTCATGACCTATGCTATAGTCAGGCGCTAACGCGAACGGACCTACGCTTTCGTCAGGCTTTCCTGACCGACAGTAAAGCGGCGCTGTTGCAGAAGCTGAAAGCCTTCCGGGAAGGGGTTATACAGTCGGCCGATACAACTACGGACGGACAACGATGCTTTATTTTCTCCGGTCAAGGCGATCAATACAAGAGTATGGGGCGGGAACTGTATTTCCATTTCCCTGCATTCCGTCGTGCTTTTGATCGCTGCGCTGCTGCGGCAGATGATCCGGAGACCGGGTATTCCTTGGTGGGAATGATCAATGGAAAAGAAGAAGGTACTTTCTTACTGGGTCATGATTATCAGCCGGTACTTTTTGCCGTACAATATGCATTAGGGATATTATTGGAAGAAAGTGGCTGTATTCCGGCGCTCATGCTGGGACACAGTATTGGCGAATATGCAGCGGCCTGTTTGGCCGGATGTTTTGAGCCAGAAACAGGAATTGCCATGCTCAAAAAGAGGGCAGCACTTCTAACTGCACTTCCTCGAGAAGGCGGTATGTTAACTATTTTCACCGATAAAGACACCGTAGCAGCCGCCATTGCTGGGATACCGGAAATTGGTATTGCCGCATTGAATAGTCCTGTGAAAACAGTGGTATCTGGTAGTCCTGATGCTATCAACGCCGTTACTACTTTCTTCAGTGCCCAGAAAATTGGGCTTTATACGTTGAAAGTGGCACAGGCATTTCACAGTCATTATATGGACCCTATTTTGGAGCCATATCGGGAGTTCCTCCAACAGTTCACTTTCCGGGCGCCGTCTAGGAGATGGATATCATCCTTTCATGGCGCAGAAATGACCATAGCACCGGATGCGGATTACTGGGTACAACAAACCAGGCAAGCGGTGAACTTTAAGCAGGCATTAACGCTGTTGGCTTCAGAAAAAATACGGGAATTCGTGGAAATAGGCCCTGGTGGCAATACGCTGCTGGCAGTCAGTGAAACGATCGATTGTAGTAATACCCAACTATTGCGTACACTCAATTTCCGCAAGGGCGATAGAACAGAGGGTTATTTCCTAATGGAGGCGCTCTGCCGCATGTATTGCGCTGGCGCCAATATACACTGGGAGCAAGTGTTACAAGGCAAGGCCTTCCCTGCTATCATTCCTGGTCAGGCATTTCAACACAAACGTTATTGGCTGCCGGGATTGAGTCCGGAACAACTGACTGCCTTTGCAGATCAGGGGCATCACTCCCGCAGTGTTCAAAAGACGTTGACGGATTGTTTCTACCAGATCCGCTGGAATCCAGCAGGCACCATTACTACGGATATTCCAGAAGATGTATTGCGTAAGAAAATAAACTGGATTATTGCCGCTCCGGCGGGCGCTGTTACCGACCAGCTATTACAGCGATTAAAGGCGGTTCAAAAAAGCGTGTATTGGTTCTGTACGGGTGGTGATATTGCTGGAAAAAATCGCGCTGATTACCAGTTTGAAGTTCGTTCAACGAAAGCGGATTATCGCCGGGCCTTGGATAAAGTAGTGAATTTGCAGCGTAAAGAAAATGAGCGGGAATGGAAAATAATTTATGCAGACGCCAGTCTGTCGGATTACCAAGGTTCCACTCCGCATCAGCGTATATCCGATAGCGTTAGTAGCCTTATACCCTTCCTGCAGGCCGTCAAGGAGAGTGCATTGGTTATGCCGCTATGGCTACTCACCAGGCATGCACAGCCTGTTCCTGCTGTCACGAAAGCACTCCAATTGGCGGCCTCCCCTCTTTGGGGATTTGGGAAAACATTATTCCTAGAACACCCTGAATGGAGAGGTGGTATGATCGATATCTCTGGGCCGGAAGATGTACCCGCATTACTACACAAAGTACTATTGCCCGGAAAAGAACATTGCATCATATTGCGAAAAGAGCAGCAATACATTACACAGTTAGCCCCTGTTAGGGAAATGCCGACTACCACCGCCACTTTACGCCAGGATGGCGCCTATATCATTACCGGTGGCTTTGGCGGACTTGGACTTGCCTGTGCATCCTGGCTGGCAGGGAAAGGCGTGAAGCACTTGGTATTACTGGGCCGGAGGACGTTACCTGCTATGGAAAGCTGGAGTAATCTCGAAGCGTCTCATCCGGAATACACCATCATACAGCAATTGATCCACTTACAACGGGAAGGAGTACACGTAGAAACACATCGTATAGACGTAAGAGATAGCGCAGCACTTACGCAAGTATTTGAGCAATTAGACAAGCGGAAAATCCCTGTGCGGGGCGTATTACATGCAGCGGGAGTCAACTGGTTTTCCAAAGTGATGGACCTGGACAACAGCCAATTGGCAGATACCCTACAAATCAAGACAGACGCCTCCTGGCAGCTCCATCAACTCACAAAAGACCGGGACCTAGATTGCTTCCTGCTCTTCTCTTCTGTATCAGCATTGTGGGGTTCTGTTGACCTAAGTCATTATACTGCGGCCAACTATTACATGGATATGCTCAGTATGTACCGGGTGGGCATGGGACTTCCGGCCACCAGCATCGATTGGGGTCCGTGGGCGGAAGCGGGCATGAGTGCCGGCGAGCATGAAACCCATGTGTTGCAACAGCTCGGATTCCGACTACTGCCATCTTCCAAGGCTTTGGCCTGCATGGAGACCGCCATCGCGAAGAAAGAGCCGCTATTGTTGATAGCAGATATTGATTGGGAGAAATTCCGGCTGTTTACAGATTTCTCCTTGCAGCCATCGCTGTTTAGCCAAGTAGTGAAAAACAATACAGCTAATACTCCTGCCGCCAGCAACCTGGATCATATTCTTAGCAGTGCTCCCGCAGCGGCTAGGGCACAGATTGAAGAGGTGGTCAGAACAGAACTGCGGATGGTGATGCTGATAGAATCGATGGATACCATAGATGCCCGCCAGCGCTTTAATTTCCTGGGGATGGATTCTCTCATGGCCATATCCTTTGTAGCTCGACTGGAACAGTACTTTCATTGCAAGCTGCCTGCCACCATGGCCTACAACTACCCTACCATAGAAGCGGTGAGCGATTTCATTTATTCGCTGGTGTATACAGATCACGGAATAGTTGAACAAGGTGCTGAACCTGAGATTGCGCCCATACCTGAAACACCTCCTGCAAAAGCGTTTGTGGTATTGCAAGAGAAACATACGCCTATCAAACAGCGATTATACTGCTTCCCATACGCAGGTTCAGGGGCATCCGCCTTTGGCCGATGGGGAGATGCTTTCGGCTCGAACCTAGAGGTGATCGCTGTACAGCCACGAGGACGGGAAGAGCGCAGTCATGAACCTGCATTCACAGATCTGCCAGCACTTATCCATGATTTGTTGCAGGAATATACAGATCCCGAAGAAGAATTTTACTTCTTCGGGCATAGCATGGGCGCATTGATGGCGTATGAGTTTTATGCCGCCTTACAACGCGCAGGCAGGAAACTACCAGCAGGCATGATTCTATCCGGCTGCGGCGCCCCATTGGAGGCCAGCAATGGCACTTTACATCAACTGAACGAAGAGTCCTTTATTGAAGAAGTATTGAGGAGTTATGGCGACCCTGGTATCGCCGCCGAAAGGAGAAAAGCCTTGCAGCATAGCAGTGAATTGTTACGTGCCGATCTACAAGTATTAGAATGTTATCAGCCGCATGGAGCAGCGATTACTGTTCCGCTGACCGTCGTTACTGGCTTGCAGGATCAATTGGCGCCACCTGCGGAAGTACGTCGTTGGATGGAGCTGGCCACGAATAATTTCTCTATTTGTTTCCTGAAAGCAGGCCATGACCTGGTACAGCAGAAAAGTCAAGATCTTATCAAAATCATTTCCTCAGCCATCAAGCAACCACTATGAGCCATCCAATAAAACCTTGGTATAATGTATTTGGGGGACGCTATACCGGCGAACAGCCCCCCTTCTATAACAGAGAGGAACTACCCTGGGTACAGGTCCTAGAAGATAACTGGGAAATCATCCGAGATGAAGTAACAGGACTAATGCAGGAAAAACCGGCCCGGTTACGTCCTTATTTCATTAATAAGTCGATGTCCTTTCCTCCTAAAAAGTGGAAGACGATGGGGTTGTATTTCTGGAAATTCACGATGCATGACAATTGCAGGAAATGTCCGGAAACAGTGAAGTTAATGAAACAGATCCCAAATCTGACCTCTTGTTCGCTGAGTGTGTTGGAGCCGGGGTCTAATATCAATCCGCATCAAGGAGATACGGATGCTATTATCCGTTGTCACTTAGGGCTCTCCGTGCCCGCAGCGCTGCCGGATTGCGGATTCCAGGTATCTAAGGAGATACGGCCATGGGAAAATGGGAAAGCCCTCCCCTTTTGCGATGCACATACGCATACCGCCTGGAACCATTCCGATAACAGGAGATTGATCCTAATCATTGATGTGATACGGCCGGAGTATGCTAAACAGGAGAATATGATTTGTGCCCATGTGCTGGCATCTTCTGTCTTGCAAATGTTGTATCAGCGCTTTGCCTTTTTAGGGCGGCAATCGGGCTACCTTAAGAAGTACCTCTACAATCTGCTACGGTATTCTATTTGGGTGGTGTTGCCGATTCAACGGTTGAAATTTTTTTAAAAAATGAAGGTGTATCAAAACCGGTAATTGACGTCTGCGACGTCAATTACCGGTTTTGATTTTTCGTCGTCCCTGCCCTGCGGGCAGGGACGACAGGCAGGGGCGTTTTGCCTTCATTGCCATTTAGGAAAATTTGATTTATTTCACTTTGAGGTGTCTGTCTATGTTCTTATAACTGGTATCTTGTACCTCTTGCGTACTTTTAATGGACATACCATCCATCAGTCCAGGCAGGCTATCACTCACGTACATGCCGTTTCCTGAGCCATTATCGATATGCCTAAAGCCAGGGATTGAATCGCCTGAATAATAAACTTTTACGTCCTCGGACTTCCAGGTAGGAGTATTATTCATCCTGGAAACATGAACCAATACGATGATACCAATTACTATCAGTCGTATATATTTCCCCGCAGAGGAACTACTTTCTTTCGTGGTATCGTTGCCGTTAGTATAACGGTAGCTGAATTGGGAAGAGGAATCATGCGTCTCCCATTTCTCCCATTCCTCATATGTATAGGATGAAGTGGAGTCGGGAGCTTGTTGTCGCGCAGCATTTCTCAAATACGCATCATGTATTATTCTGCGACTCGGGTTTGACAGTACTTCGTACGCCTGTTGCAGTTCTTTGAATTTCTCTTCCAAGTATTTATCGCCCCCGTTTAGATCCGGGTGGTATTTTTTCGATAGTCTTCTATAGGCGGCTTTAATCTCATCTTGTGTGGCCTGCTGGCTTACGTCAAGAATCTGATAATAGTTATTCATAAGTACAAAGGGAACGGCTAAACGTATTTATGGTTCCAATATATTAAATAAATACAATAACAATGGTGGAAATACCAAAGACGGAGTGGAAGACTTTCTGGGAATAACGTTAACACCTATATGAAAATAAAAAGGGGTCGCTAAGACTAGCGACCCTTCTCTGTACTATCCTATGAAAACCTTAGATAACCATATGAATAATAATCCATATTATCCCTGCAAAGATAGCCCCAGGATATCACATCATTTGTAGTACAACTACGATATATTTACTTGATAATTAATTATTTGTGAAAATATTAGGCGCCAGGCGGAAGTCCGGCACCGTCATTTATATGTACCTATTGTAGTCAAAGTGGTCAAGTGTTATTGAGACCATATCTTGCCAATATGGATCTTAAGTTGACCTTCTGTTAAATTTAAATGGCGGATCTATCCGCAGATCCGGGAATAATTTGTGGTTGTGTGCTAATTGGAATAGGATGGTAACAGGGACCGCAAAGGTAGTACCCAGCAAAATAAACCGCTGTAGTTGGTCGAATTAATGTCATGTAGTTTTTATACTACAAAAACTAAGGATATAAAAACTAACTTTGCCGCATATACGATAAGAACATACCTATGAAGTCAATTTTAATTTTAGAAGATCATGTGATTGTGAGGATGGGCATATCGGCGATTGTCAAAAACCTGTTCGGACGGGTAACTATTGTGGAGTCGGATAACTTTAATGAAACCATCCAAATATTAGGAAACCGATCATTTGATTTATTAATATTAGACATCAATATTCCCGGGGGAAACAACCTGAAGATGATTGACGCCGTGAGATTGCGGCAACCGGAAATCCGCATACTAGTTTTCTCCGGGTATGATGAACAACTGTTTGGTGTTAACTACATACAAGCTGGCGCCAATGGCTATTTACACAAGGATGCCTCAGAAGAAGAAATCCGGAAGGCCCTTTTGATGGTCATGAATCGTGAAACTTATTTGAGCGCCACCCTGAAAGATCAACTGGTACAGCGAATCAGCAATCGTTCGCGGGCTACCCCAGCCAATCCTTTGCATGCCCTATCTGGTCGGGAGAAGGAAGTACTCACGCTCTTGGTGAAAGGAAACAATAACATGAGTATCGCTAAAACATTGAATTTACAGGTGACGACTGTGAGTACTTACAAAAATAGGATATTCGAAAAACTGGAAATTTCCAATATCATTGAACTAACAGAAAAAGTAAGATTATATAGCAATTGATATGGTCAGGCTTGCTCCTTTACCAGGAATGCTTTGTACATATAATTGTCCTTTCAAGAGACGTATCAGTTCCAGTACCATTGCCAATCCGATGCCATAAGGAATCAGTTTTGTAGCAGATAAGGACGCGTCTTCCAAACCAGCTTCTCGTTGTAACCATGCCAATACTTCCGGTTGAAATCCATCGCCGGTATCACTAATCGTGATATGCACCCTTTGCCCACGAGTGGTGGCAGCCAAGCGAATATCCCCATCTACCGTGTGTTTCACCGCATTATCCAATAGGTTATGAATGATAATGCCTAATATCATGAGGTTACTGCGGACCAGCATCCCTATTGGAATTTCATTATGGATGGTTGTTTGTTTAGTAGTGGCTATTGGTGCAAAAATGGCGATTTTCTCTTCTACTAAGTATAACAGGTCTATCTGCTCCATATCCACCGTACTACCCTTCAAATTTGTTTTAATATAGCTGATCAGGTTATCTAGGAGGAAGTACATCCGATACGAGGTATCATAAATAATTCCCGCCTCTTCTTTCATTTGGTCTGCAGCGAGTTCCTTATCAATCATACGTTCTGCGCCATACAGGAGGTAACGCATGGGGGTTTTGATATCGTGAGAGATAGCAGCCACCAGTTTTTCTTGCATCAGCATTTGTTCCCTTAACTTACTTTCTGAAGCCGCCAGCTCTCTAGTACGGGTTTGCGCATATTGATCCAGCTCGATATTTCTTTTTTTCAGGAAGTACATGCGTAGACTGAAATACAGGAAAATCAATAACAGTCCAAGATTCACCAGTAATATTTTGAACCACGCCGTTTCATAATAGGCTGGCGCCACCATTATCACCAGGTTGCGATAGGCGTAATTACCATAACCAAAACCATTCAACTTCCTGATCAAGAGCGCATGTGGGCCGGAAGGAAGCGCAGAAAAAGCCAAGATGTGATTATCCGGAACACTGAGCCAGGCAGTATCCTTATAATCCGTCACCAGCGCATATTCCATCTGGAGATTGTAATCATTGCCGTAGTAAGGCGTACTGAATTCAACCGTCAATTGTTTGAATTGATGCTGGAGCCATACGGTATCATAGTCGCTGTACGTTTTGCCATCTACTGTAATCGCATCCAGGTGCAAAGGCTTTCCTGGCAGATCATATAGCTTTTGTTGGGGCGATAATAAAACAAAGCCATTCATGGACGGCAGGGAAATTCGACCATCTTCCAGCGTGAGGGAGCAAGGGCCACAACCGCCATTAAATTCATTTGTATTGAAGCCCGATTCCCTGGCATAGTACAAATAAAACAAGTGGTATTTCTCCGGCCAGCGTGCGTAATCCAGCAAATCCTGTTTGGAGGCCTGGAACAGTCCTTTATTGGTGGTTAACCATATATAGCCATATTCATCTGGAACAACGCAGTGTACTACCGATAGGAAATTCTGTTTATCCAAGGGAAAGGTAGTCAGTCGATGGCCATCAAAAAGATAAAAGCCAAAGCCATAGGTACTGATCCATATTTCATTTGTATTAACTGCTTTTATGCTCTTGATAGGCTTATTTTCCAGTCCGGGTACGCGTATTGCATGCCTGCTACCAGCCGGACAGTACCAAAGTCCTTTCACGGTTCCGATCCATAAAGTGCCATCTTTCCCCATGACCAGGGGGGCAATACGATCTGGTAATTGCAGATATGGATGTAGTATTCCATCCTTCAAATACAGCAGTTCTCCGTTACCTTTACCTATCCATAACCGTTCATGCTGGTCCGCATAAATGTAGGTTATAAATGACGGAAAGGTATAGGCGTTTAATATGCTGCTACATGCGGAGTCCAGTTCATATAATCGCGTATCTTTTTTATACCAGATATGATGCCGATGATCTATTTCTAAGTTATATTTATCCGAAACGAAGATATTTTTTAAAGCAGGCATGGGTATACTTTTCCTCGTCGTATCCGCGAAATGTATATTTCCGGCGGGCGTGAGTACTGTATTGGGGCCATAATGCACCTGGGCATATTGAACGGGGTCAGCTCCACCGTGTGCGAACGTGCTGAATATCTTTTTCGTGTAGGTATACAAGCCATATCGTCGGCTGCCCATGAAAAGGCGTGCGGCAGTAGGATTATAATAAATGGAGCCAATATCCATTAGCTTTAAATCAATGCCGGCCAACAAAAGCGTAGTATGGAAACTTCCATTGGGGAGTTGGGTTACCTGGTAGAGTGCATTATCCAGGTAGAAAAACAGTTGTCCAGCCGCCGCATTCCAATACAACTGCAGTTTATTTCGATAGGTATTCCAGTATTTATTAGTGGTAATATCTCCTGTAACCTGGCGGGGTACTGGTTTTAAATGATCAAAGCCAAAAAGGGTTCCACTGCAGGTATCCAGGTAAAATAACTCCTTCTCGAAAAAAAAGAAGGAAAGTCGGTCTGTATACTTGAATTCCACCTGTTCCAGTATATGCTGCCCTTTTTGGAGGGTGATCGTATTCCTTGCTATGGCATAAATAGTATCTGCATTTCCAGGAACAAGATATTCCGTCAGTGGCACCAGTCCCTTAAAGTAGTTTGGAAGACCGGATGCCGCAAAAGCATTATTACGATCATTGAGGAGAAAATGCTCCAGCAGGGAAGCTGGCGTCAGCCAAGGCCAATAACGGGTGGTAGCCGTTCCATCGCCGATATCAATGACTGCTTCATCTTCCGTAATCGCATGCAACTGAAGGCTTTGATCGGAGAACAGGTAATTAATTCTGGCAGACTGTAATTTGAGGTTTACGGTATTGAATATACGAAAATACTTTCCGTCGAATCGCACCACGCCATTTTCTGTTCCCATCCAAATGTATCCATTCTTTCCAGGGGCGATGAATTTTACGCTGTTTTGAGGCAGGCCATTTTCATCTGTGTAATGTTTCTCCGGCAGCATGGCTGGAGACTGGGCACAGAGCGGATTTACCTGGCATAACAGTAACAGGTAAGTAAGGATAACCAGATAGCTTTGAGGGGACTTTTTCACATTAATAGGTCACATGGTACAATCTCGAAGGCGCAAGGTAACGTAAAAAACAAATATCAGGAGAATATTATGGATAGAAGGTAGTACGTTTCTTTTTTATAATATGATAATATTACTGCCTAATAACAACAGTCTCCCGTGGTATTTTATGATCTTCTTAAGGAATTTTGCCTGATATTTGATACAGACTAAGTAAATGGACAATCAAGTGGTACTGTGCTTTCCGTACTGATGGTATGTCATCTCCCCATTCAAGCCCAGCCAGTTAACGATAAATTTCCCGAAATATATCAACTGATCCTTAACAGGAACTTTTTTAAAGCCAAAGACTTGTATGCTATTTACAAGGCAAACCTGGACCAGGACCATCAGCAACTGACGGAAGCTATACTGGACAATGCGTTCAACAAACCCGCTATTTCTGATCAAAAAGTAGCCGTATTGTTGCAGACAGACACGCGTCTCCCAGACTCCCTGGTTTTAAAATTGCATCGCCTGAAAGAAGATAATGCGGTGAAACAATATAAATATAAGGAGGCAAAGAATGAAGTGCTCACGATGCTGAAAAAATTTGATCGCATGCTGGATGATAATGAACGAGAGGACCTTTCCAATAACCTAAAAATCTGGACCGCCCTCGAAAATGTACCACCACAGCAAGTAAGCAGAGGTACCGTTAAATTAAAGATGTTTAAGGACTATGCCGGATTAAATAATCTGAAAATAGCCGTAGGCACAGACACCGCAGATTTCATTTTTGATACTGGCGCCAATATTTCCACTGTATCTGTATCGACTGCCAAGCGTTTAAAGTTCAGGTTTATTCCGTCTGAAATCGCGGTCAATGCCATTACGGGCAAGACTGTTACCGCCCAATTGGCCATTTGTGATAAAATGATGTTGGGAGATATCATGGTTGAAAATGTAGTATTTCTGGTGTTGGAAGACGAAGGTCTCTCCTTCCCGAGCATCAACTATTATATCCATGGCATCCTTGGTTATGCTGTCATTGCAGCGCTGCGCGAAATACAAATAACGCAGGATAATTATTTCATTGTGCCAGCAACAGAAACAGACATTAGTGGTCCTTCCAATATGGCCATCGATGGCCTTACGCCGTTAATATGTATTGATAGCATGCATTTTACGTTTGATACTGGCGCGGGAAATAGTATACTCTATGCCCCTTTTTACCTGCGGAACCGCAGCAGTATTGACGGTAACTACCGACCACAACACATCGCTTTTGGCGGTGCAGGCGGGAAAGTGGAAGCAATAGGCTTCAAGGTGAATGTCACCTTCAATATCATGGACAAAAAAGTGCGCGTAAAAAATGTGAACCTGCTAAAAAACAACATCAACCAGGAAAAAGTATATGGGAATATCGGGCAGGATGTGATTCGGCAGTTTTCGAAAATGACGATGAATTTTGATAAGATGTTTATCCGCTTCGACTAGATATTATCTGACAAGCCCTACATTTACTCCAAACTAACAATGCGTATGCGTATATTATGGGAACATCCAAATCCTTGGCTCAAATCCGGAATAAAGCCACCAGCATACCTGTACAGAGCGAATTCAATGAACAGTTTAAATCGCATATCTATCTTGCTGCTATTAAAAAGATAGCTCCTGAAAAAGCGTCGGCTATCACGCGGACGGATGTACGAACTCAATTTATAGATGGGTTAATCTATGATGGTATTATTTGGATAAACTGGTTGGGGAATAAGATATCTTTTGATTTGGAACGGCAGCAGTTGTTGGTGCAGCAATAAATAAAAAACGACAAAAGACCTGCTGGTTAGGCAGGTCTTTTGAAATATTCGATTAAAGCAGTAACTAAGAGAAATAAGAATAGAAATAATAATCAAAATTTCCTTCCTGTACCCGACTAATCAGATTATCAAATTGTTCTTTGTAAAAATCCCAAAACTCGATATACTCATCATATTTGTCACCAGCGGTAGCTTTATAGTAATCATCAATAATATATCGCGCCTCCTTTCGGTATGGCATATTATCCTGTTCCTCATTACGGGAAGTTAAGGCCAATGCCAAATACCAATCTGCTAAGCCCAATGCCTGATTTCTATTCAGCAAGTAATTGTATTCATATTTTTCAAGTTGGATGTCATTTTTCCAGTCGAAATTCCTGAAATAATAACCCATCATTTGGGCCAATAGAAAGCTCGTTCTATTCGTCCAATTTTCGAAAAGTAGAGAAAAACCACTCTCTGGTTGATCAGGGGATTCAAAAAACAGCGCATCGTATATGCTTGTTAATTCCTCAACGGTGATATTTTCCGGAGATCCCAGGTACTTTTCTTTGACTGCTATGAAATCTTCTGGAAGACTTTCGAGCAGTTTCCCCTGATTTATTCCAACTATTTCAATACTGGCACTCATTTTCTTAATTTTCTTCTAACTAATTCGACAACACCTTGCAGCAACTCATCCTGGGTCACGCCTAAATCTTCCGGTGACAATCCATCTATTTTAAACTTTGAAAAATCTGTGTCCTTTCCGATGTATTCCTGGAATTCTTGCATAGACATGAATTTTTCCGTATTACTCCTTGCATCCAGGTATTTTATCTCAGCTTTTTCGATTCTGTCACACAGTTTTTGCGGCCAACCTAGATTCTTTACCATATAATCTCTTAATTCATCTACTTTCTCTGGCAATTTCGCCATATGTGTCAATGCCTTTTTATCCTTCGTTCTACCTTTTGAAAAATACCCTTTATCAAATTTAATAGTTACACTCCTATCAATTCGTTTTGCTTCGCTATTTAATATAACTGCATCTACCTCAAGTATTCTACCTCCAACTTTCTGGCCATTAGCGTCACGGAAGATGACATCTGCACCCATCATTGCGTTTTCTTGCGGTAGCAAATTTCTAACAAAGTGATCTCTTGCCGGCAACTCTACTATATCTCCTTGGTTATAAAAAGTAGCGTCTCGAAGCTTCGCCATAGCCTCGTCAATGTGCGCTGGATCAAGGAAGATTTGTTCTATTTTTTCAGCCTTAATATTTTTAACAAGGTCATTTATCACCGGCTCCATATCCGCCAATTGTGCCTGGGTAAATTTCTTAAAGATGCCAGTAGGGCCATTAGGTACCCCGCCACCTTCTTCATGTCCATTACCACCATCGTTACCTCCAGGACCATCTCCGTTACCACCGTCATGACCACCGTTACCACCATGATCCGTTACTGGCGCATGATCTCCGCTCTGTTCCGCCTTACCAAATACTTCTAGATTCTCCTTTGTTCCATCGGCATTTGAAATGATCCCCATTTTGTCGCCGTTGGCAGCTTCTACGTCAGCAAACTCGATCTTCCAGGGACGCGTTTCATCCATGTATCTGCGATAAGCCGACTCTCGCATCCGATACCAGTTACCATCAGACAATTGCACTGCATAGCTAGGCTCTACTACCCAGTTGATAGCCTGCCAGACCTCCTCATTAGATCTCCTTACAACGATTTCCAGATGGTGTTCCGCATTCAGTATTACTCTAGCCAGGCCATTCTCTGCCAGGTGATAAATGCCTAGGGAAGCCCTGCTAACACCACGTGTAACAGTGTACGCATATTTGACAAATTTACCACCAAATTTTATTATATGAGACAATGGGTCAATTGCTTCTAGGGCTTCGGCCAAACTGGCCAATTTCCCTACCTTCACGAATGCTATTGCCAAGGTGAAAATATTTAGGGCATCTTCTCCTAATTTTTCGGCAATAAAGCAAGGGTTACCAGAATGACTTTCGTATAGTCCTTTGAAAAAACCTTCTATTGATATCACTATCCCTTTAGGCATACCGTTAATCCCGTCATACGAATACCATTTCTTTATCAGATTGACACCTGCATCTTTCAATGCGATCAACTTATCTGGATCTGTCATGAGAGATAGTAGTTTTGCTCCACTAGCTACTAGTTCCACTGAACCATTCCAAGCGCCACACCAGAAAGCAAATCCCATTCTCCCCTGCCCAAATTGTTGTTCTGAATAACTTCCAAAAGGAATCCAACTGGTAGCTGGCTTAACTACATCATCGAGTAGCCCCAATGTAACATAATTAAATACCCTTCCAGGTAATGGGTTATAATCCTGGTCTGCTGGATCATAAAATCTCGGCGGCACCTTCAATTCCTCTATCAATCCTGTAAGGCCGTCAAACATTGCTACCAAAGGATTGAATTTCAATTCAGGCAGATCCGGCAGAATACTGGCCAGTAGGCTGAGATACTTTTTACTTTCTTCCTGTAATGGTACATCCTTACTATATCCAGACTTATAAGAAACCGATCCGTCTTCCCCGAAATGTACCCATAAGGCAATTTCCATCGGACCAGTTGGGGACGCTAAATACGATGACGCGTAGTTCAGTAGATGTGGGGCGGTTTTCCAACTGGTGATGAAAATACGGCTCTTGCATTTATTTCGTTGTTGCGCCGTTTGCAACTGAGAAAGTATATCTTGCTTTTCCGCTAAACTTAATCCACCGCTGTAATCAAATAATGCCCTGTTCACATCCTGTGAAGGTGGCATCTCATCTCCAGGATTCCCTGCTGTGGCCTTGGACGCTAATTGCCCGAAATAGGATTTAACGGTAGGCTTGAATTGATTTTCCAGCTTGATAGGTGGTGCCGTTTTGCTTTTGAATGCTTCATACAAAAGTGCTGGATATCGCTTTAGGTAATCAAAAGGATCACCCATGGAGATCTTCTTGGAGGCAATACTCGCATTCACTTTAGCCAAATCTATTTCGTTCAGGCCTTTGGAATAGGCCTCTCCTGTCATGTAGGCTTTAAACTCCTTCTTTTCCAGCAGCAGGATTTCACGTCCAAGCACTACACCAACTCTGTTTTTAAAATCAGCTTCGCCGAAACCTGCCCGCTCAAAAATTTGGTTTCCCAAGTCTTTGATTTCGTCCCATACCCTTTGCTTCAGGTTTTCATTGGTATAGGGTTTCAGATCGTATAAATCATCAATTTTCGCATCTTCAGGAATTTCTTTCGTCAGATTAATAAACCAACTATTAAATACCAGCACATATACTCCAAACTGGTTACCATTACCATCTGCCTTATTGATATTCACCAGGGATTCATTGACCTTTATTTGTTGGTCATTCGTAAGAATGGGCAACCCATAAATAAGACTATTGGAAGCAGCATTTAGTTGCTCTATATAGTTGCCTCCGCCATCAAATGTTAGCAGATACTGGTTCTTTTCCGGTGTCCCGTTAGCGTTATTTCTCTCATTGGACGCCATCAGAGAGCGGAGCTGGCTAGCTCCCTCTCTGATCATCATTTCCCGACGAAGGCTGTCTTTTAATGAGGTACTGTATACCGAATTTGTCAAAAAACAACCTACTATTAATGCTATTAGCCTGACCCAAAACTTCATATGGCTTAGTGTTTTTCAATTAATTTTAATAACCAATCCATTACAGACTGCTTAATAGCAGTGACAGTAGTGTTTTCATCTTTCTTTTCTCCTGACAGGTAAGTTGTTGCAGGCTTTCCATCCACTTTCAATCCAGCCACCACTTTCTTATCCTTGGCTTCATCTTTATTGTTTACCAGAATAGAAAGGATGGTACGGATGTTCTTTTCCTGTAACAGTTCCAGGTATTTGTCGATATCCGCATTACCGGTACCGGTTGCCTCTTTCGAAGCATCTACTACCTCCTCAATCTGCTGTGCGAGCAGGACAATACCGTCATTGTTGGCGTTATTGTTTTTTTGGATACTCTTGTTATTCGTCTGGATTAACTTATCTAACGCGGCTTTCTTGTCATTGAATAACTGTGTTTCATTAGCACCATCGGCTTTACTTTGTTTCTCTTTGGCCAATGCAGTTACCGCCTTACGATATATTCCCAGCAACTCTTTTATCAATTGTTTTATTGCTTCAATACCTTCCTTAACGGCCTTCAAACCTTGTCCCAAATCTTTCCTTATCTTATCTCCCATGGTGGCACGGTCTTCAGGGGTCATGCCAGGATACATGCGCTGGTATTCCCTCAGTTCTTCAAATTTGCTTTGCAGCTCTGAGAGCCTGTCGATGGAAGTCTCGTCCAGATCATCAAATCCTTTTATCCTTTCAATGTCTGAAATGAATGCATCAGGGTTGAGAGAGAAGAGTTTTTCCACGGAAGTATCCTTGACGATGTCATCTATCTGTTTCAACAATTTGTCGATAGCACCATTAAAATCAGCTTCCACTTGTTGCCTGCTTTCATGGCTTAAATCCATCACACCATCATACATCCGCTTATCGGTGTTAACCCGGATGTTATTGAAGGTGACTCTCAGCTTTTTAATTTTCAAGAATGGGATGATATCAATATAACCAGTACCCGTATACGCATCACCAGTACTGCTGATACTCATGATGATTACCCTGAAATCTGCTGCCCAAATGGTGTCTTGCACCGCAAGTGACTTGACATTGGTGGTGTTGGTTATCTTCGACTGATTTGGATTCATACCGCATACAAAATCGCCACTGGTCATGGTTTCATTAGGCATCGTGAAAGATGCTATTGGAGAATAATCGCCGTAGCCCCAAATACATTGTGCCTTCACTTGGTATTCATATTTTTTACCTGGCTTCAAACCGCTGATGGTAATTTGTGGTTGGAAGGAGTTATCCTCATACCATTGAGAAGGGTTATCGCCAGCCTCTCGGTAACGTACCGTATATCCTTGTTGTGAGGTGGTACTCGCCCAGGTGAGTTTCAATTCGTTTTTACCTGCAAATGCAGCAACGATCTGCTGTGGCACACTACATTTTTCGCCATAAGTGAATTTCACTGCTTCACTGAAACCATCATTCACAAACATATCCTTACCATCTGCTTCTATGGCCTGTACTTGTACGGCATAATTATTTCCTGGGGTTAGTGCCGGTTCCCCAGCGCCATATACTAGCATTGTTTGGGGGGTGATCACCTCATATATGGGACGTAGTGTACGCAAAGCGTCGTTAGGGTCCCTGTCTGCCGGAATCATTTCTACCAATCTAAATTTATACACCACATTGAATGCAGCATTCATGGACGCAGTATGGCGTGGCATCCATTGAAACATCACATTCTGCGGATCCATGGCATCTACCTTGGTATTGGCCATCGGTAAATTAATAATTGGTGGATAGCTCAAGAAGGTGGCCACGATAGCGTTTCCTGGGTTAGAAATAACAGTATTCCTTGTATAGTCGAGCACCTCTATGGTAAACTTGTATATTCCTTCTGGTAGCTTCGCCCCATTTTTAGTAAAGGCATTGTTATCTAGGCCCTGGATAAAGAGGTTTTGCGGATTAAAATAATCTGCTAGTTCCGGCCCACTAATCGTGGTCATTTCACCACCGTTTAAGATAATAGGTGGCACATAAAATCCTGCTTTACTCTGGAGTGTAATACCAGGTCCTTCTATTTTCAGCCTTAGCCGACATTTGTAATTAAATTCGGTGAGATCTTTCAGCAATAAATGCACTTGCATACGCTGTACATCCGCGGCGGAATAATCGCTCAAATAAAGGCTGTATGGCGGATTCAGTTGCATATTCACCAGCACTGGGTGATTGGTCTGTGCTATACCCTTCATCATTAGCAGGAGCAAGCAAATAATACAGCGCATCCGTTTATACACGATCATCAACATGATTTAAGAATTAAAAGTAAAGTCCGGTGTGGCATCAGTTCTGAAATAAGATGGCTGATAATGTACCCTCCGGTAATCTGAAGGCAAGATCCTGGTGGCCGCTGGCATCCGGATTTATAAAACAGGCAGCGGCATAGGGCATGAATAACAGGTTACTTCCCGCTACACAAGGAAAAAGGGCATAGGATATTCTAGGTCGATGCAAACAATTAAGTATTTAATAGTGACTGGACTTCCAGTAACAGAAAATGGCCAAAATTTTCATAAATATATATATAAAAATATAAATTATAATATTTTATATGCTTTTAAACAGCTAGATAAGAATTAGATGGGATAAAGGTGAGAGGCCGACGGTACTTATATAATGGGGTATGCAAATAAACAAATAATAGTTGTTAGAGAGACACGTGACACTTGCATATTTTATCATGCTAGCCAGCCGTATCCGTGTCTCCCTATATTTGCAAATTAATAGCAAACATCCTACATTCGCCGCCGACCATAATACCCACCCTATACGATGAAATTATTTTTTAGTACTGTCGCAGCATTGTGCCTCACTACCACTGTTTTTGCCCAGAAAATTTACCAGATCCGTGCCGATAGTGTACGCATCTACAACGTTTGTGATACCGCCGAGTTAATCATTGAAAACAGAACCAAAGATTCTATTGGTTATCTTTTTAACAAAGGAGCTGGCCGTACAGAGTTTCGGCGGATTCGCCTACAAAAAGTGGGGAATACCAAAATTGCTATCATAGGCCAAGATACCCTGGATCTAGCCACCATTCCAGGTATTGTCGGTAACGGTAACGACTATATTAAAAATCAAGAAGCGGTAGACCAATATGCGGCCTTCCGTATTAATGGAAAGGGAATATTAGGTGTACTAGAAGTAAACGACGGATTGCCAGATCCTGATACGAGGAACTACGCCCCCTTTGGCGTCACGCGGCCATCTACGGTACAAGGCAACTTAGCCTATATCGCCATGACCAGATATTCCCAGAAAGTATGGCAGTTGGGTATCAGTGATGCCAATAATTTTATCATTGGGAGCCCCACCGGGTATGGTACCCGAATGATGTATCCGGCATTGAGCATTACACCATTGGGAAATGTTATGATAGGCGAAAACTACAGCCTGACAGAAAAACTAAATGTGGGTGGTAATGCCTCCTTTGGAAGACCTGGTATTACAGGATTCACAAAGCTGGAAGAAGGGGTAGCGCCTGCCACTGGCTCTCTTGGGTTCTATACCACAGATGGTATAAGAAGAGGGTATATTAATTTCGGTAATAATAATATCAACTACGTACTGGAAGATACCAGTGCAGGAAAAACTAATAGTCATGCTTTCTACGGTCGACTTACCATGGCAAACCATAAAAACTACAAGGCATTAGCCACCAATCAATATGGAGAAGTAGTAGAAGGTGCGAATAACTTTATCTTGAATAAATTTTCAGATACCCCTATGGAGGGGAATTTCAACATTTCCGGTATTGCCAGATCTGCTGCTGCAGAAGTAGGTGATGCGGAAATATTATATGATACCTTTTGGTACTCCCCTTTTGGGGTTACACGTGCCAAAGGTGGGGATCGAGCCTACATATCCATGACCCAGGCTGGTATTCTGAACTGGGCACTTGGGATCAATAATGATGGAGAGTTAATCATGGGGCCTTCCAAATCATCAGACGCTACCCTTAGAAGGGAAATGTATCCCCGCGTACATATCAACATGGTCGGAGACATAATGGCGCAAGGAAATGTACAGGCCACCAGTTTTTTCCAGACCTCCATGAGAAGTTTGAAAAAAGATATTCAGCCTATCCCCTATTCCGCGTTGACAGTGTTGAATAAAACACAGGTAAGAACATTTCGTTTCAAAGCCGATACTACCAATAAAATAAATGTTGGGTTTATCGCGGATGAAGTACCGGAGGAAATCGCAACGCCGGGTAGAAAAGGAGTTGACCAGGCAAGTACAGTAGGCTTGCTGGTCCGCGCTGTACAAGAGCTGTCAACAAAAAATGAACAGCTCGAGAATGAAAATAAAAAATTAAATAGTACCTTGGCCGAAGTACTGAAAAGACTCGAGTCACTCGAAAATAAAAAGTAACCGAATTTATTCTGACTGTTCGAAGCGCTATTCCTATACCTTTTGTGGCCGAGCAGTTTGTTAATCGTAGTATTAGAAAGTAGAAAACTTCTATGAAAAAATGTTTGCTGTTACTATTACTGGGAGCCAGTAGTAGTGCCTATGCCCAGAAAGTATACCAGATTCGAGCCGACAGTGTTCGTATCTACAATGTTTGTGATACCGCCGAACTTATTCTTGAAAATAGAACTTCAGGTGTAAATGGCTACCTGTATAATAAAGGTAACGGCCGTACGGAGTTCAAAAAAATCAAACTACAACAGATAGGCAATTCTAAAATCGCTATTGTCGGACAAGATACGTTGGACCTGAGCACCATGCCAGGAATTGGTGGCGTACAATCTATTTACCGAGAAGGAGATCAGATTAAATATGTAAAAAATGGTGCGGTATACGCCATAGATGCCCCCGCAAGTGAAACCCTCGCAAGCGTTACGGCGAGAGGCGCCACTTCAAATGCAGATATATTGGTAAATAATTCCATCAGGTCTTATCGGGCAACTGTACTAGAAGATACACTATATGCCAGAGGAAACTTTGAAGCTAGAAGTGACGGCTTTCCATCATATGGTTTTCACCGACCTGGAAGCTCAGCGGCTGCCATCTATCTGGCAGACAAAGACCAGTTGCGCATCAAGAGCCATTTAGGTCCGGATGGACTGATTTGGCATTCTGCAAACGATGGTGCAGGTTCTGGCCTCGATGCAGATGTGGTACGTGGCATGGCGCCTGTAACCAGTGCAGACCCCAATTCTATTGTGGCCAGGGATCAAAATGGATTTATCTTTTCCCACTATTTCAATACCCATGCGCCGCTGGAGTACGAAGCAAACATTACACGCATTTTTGCAGGTTATGACGGTTATATCAGACCTGTAGATGTTAAATCTGTACGTAGGTTTCTAGAAATGCCACTCACAGGTGAAACCCTTGCTAGTATTACTGCGAGAGGTACTACTTCAGATTCCAGCATTCTTATAAACAATACCATCAGATCTTCCCGACAAACCATTTTCGGAGACTTCCTCTACTCCGCTGCCAACTATGAGGCAAGAAGTAATACCAATCCTGCTTATGGTTTCCATAAACCTGGCGTATATGGACTAGCACTATATCTCTCAGACAATAACCAACTGAGAATAAGAAACCATTGGGGACAGGATGCATTACTCTGGCACTCCGAAAACGATGGCGAAGGTTCTGGACTGGACGCGGATCTACTAAGAGGAAGATATCCAGATGTATGGGGTTATGCCAATACGATCGCACTCAGGGATCAAGAGGGAAACTTGCAGTTTGTAAATGGACAACAGCATAGTGGAGGTTTATACTGGGGATTTAACTCTGATGAATGGCGAATATTTGTGGAGTCTTATCAGGATACGCCTTCCGGCAATCTAATATTTGAAACTAGGGACAATGGTGATGAAGGCTGGCTGTTTAGAAGCAATGCCACTGCCGGTCCTGGACTGAAGGATGTATTGAAATTCAACAGAGACAACCTCAATTTCGGTTCCGTTTTTAACCTGGATGCTGCTGGTAATATCAACACCTCCGGAAATATGTATGCTACTTCTTATTATCAGACTTCTTTGAGAAGTCTTAAAAAGAATATTGCACCGCTTTCTTATTCTGCATTAGCAGTTTTAAATAAAGCGCAGGTTCGTTCTTTCCAATTCAAGGCAGATACAACTGGAAAAACCAATATCGGATTTATTGCGGATGAAGTGCCGGATGAAATGTCTACTCCTGGTCGTAAAGGTGTAGACCAGGCCAGCACCGTAGGTTTGCTGGTAAAATCCGTACAGGAATTAAGTAAGAAAAATGAAGCGCTCGAAGAAAAAGTAAAGCGATTGGAAACATTGATTGAAAAGCTAGTCGCCGAAAAAAAATAATTTACCCATTGGACTAAGCTTGGTCTGTCGCTAAGCTTAATCCGATGGCATCATGTCTAAATATATTTTTTATGATACCCAATTATTCATCTGATTAAGCAATGGTGCAACCATTTAGACATGGTTGTTCCCACCTTGATAAATTAAATTCAATTATTTTTTTCAGCAAGACCCTCTGTAGCCTTGGGGTTGCAATAAATAATTGATTTTCATTTTGAATTTAACAGGTATTACCTAATTTTGTCGCGGGTAAAACCTATATTTTAAAAAAGACGACCATCATCAGTTAGCCCGATTGTTAATGTTGTGAGAGCCGTAGCCATAATAATATTATCCCTATTATCTATCCTAGGAGCCAACGCGCAGGTAAAAAAGTTTCCGGAGGCAAAAAATGCGATAGATACTGTGTGCTACTTAGCACATACAGATCGTTGTAAAACAATGATTCCAATCCCTGTGACCATATATGCTGGACCATTAGGGGATACCCGCTTGCCCAGTATAAGGGAACGTAAGCCCATGGCCCCTTCTCCAGTGGTAAAACGAGATCCATTCCTGCAAATTCATGGTAACGTAACTTACGATGGATATTATCAATCCAACAGTGATACGCCATACCTCGAAAAAGATATTTATCAGCATACCCTAACAACAAACCTGGATATCACAGTTAAAAATCAGTATCCATTACACTTGGCATTCAGCACCAGTAAAGGGAATTCTGTTTTGTTTCGCAATCTTACCGGTATCAATCTCCATTATACCAACAGAGATTTTAAACAGATGCTAATGGATAAAGCCAAAGGTTGGGAAGCTGGAAAATTGAAACAGTTGAAAGAACTGGATACCATTAAATCCAAGCTAGACATTGGCTGGACGCAATTACAATTACTGAAATCCTGGTTTAACTCGCCCGCCCAACTACAACGAATGGTGGAGGCGAAAGAACACGATTATAATTTGCGGTATAGAGACTCGCTCCCTGTGGATATAAAAAGTTTACCACGTTACGCATTCGGAAAGGTTTTACAACCCTTGGCGGACTTAAAGAAAAGCCGGTTCGGAGGCAGTGATAGCGCGGTGGCAAAGCTTCGGAAAGAATATGAGGATAAACAGCACCAGTTGGACTCAGTACAATTAGCCTACGATAACTTATTGAAATTATATAACAAGAAAAAAATTGCAGTCGGTAATAAGAAAGCGTACTTATTGGGTGCGTTGCAAAACAGTAAGAATGATGGTGAACTAGTATCTGAGTTATCAAGTATGAATTTGCCTGATTCTGTTTTACCGCCAGGATACAAGCTGCTCCTATCGATGAAATCCATAGGAATCGGCAGAACGATGGTGGATTACAGTGAACTTACCGCCAAAAATATCAGTATCACAGGCGTACAGGCCGAATTCAATCCCTCTTGGTATCTTGCCTTCGCGACGGGTGCTGTAGATTATCGGTTCCGCGACTATATCGTCAATGCGAACCGTCCTAAACAATACCTGAATATCATCAGAGCCGGTGTAGGACAGAAAGAAGGCAACAACCTTATTCTATCTTTCTATACAGGTAAAAAGCAGGTATATAACGTTAACACGGGTACGCCAACAACGGGTACTGTAGAAATGCCAGACTACAAAATCATGGGATTATCCTTGGAAGGTAGGTGGCAGATCAACCGCTATAACTATGTGATTGGAGAAGTAGCCAAATCTTCTACCCCCTATTACCAGCGAGCTGCCAGCCACGAAAGCGTAGGTGGAAGTATGATGCAGTTCAACAGCCACCACAACGAAGCGTTTTCAGTAAGTACGTTTAGTTATATACCCAAAACTGCTACCCGTATATCTACTATGTATAAACTCTTAGGATCGGATTTTCAGTCGTTCAGTTTGTACGCTAGTGGAAGTCAACAAATAGTTTGGTCATTGAAAGCCGAGCAACCGTTTTTCCATAAACAGTTAACCCTTATTGGTAGCGTAAAACGGAATGCATACAACAATATTTTTGATAGCACCAATTATAGTAGCAAAACGATTTTCAAAAGCATCCAGGCAACTTTCCGTCGTAAAAACTGGCCGGTAGTTTCTCTCGGATATTTCCCATCATCTCAGCTCACCAAAACAGAGAATGATAGGTTTATAGAGAACTTATTCTATACACTGGTAGGTACCGCGAGTTATTATTATACCCACAAAGGTATTGGCATGAACTCCATGTTATCTGCAACCAGGTTCTATAATAAGCAAACGGATTCCAGTTTCGTTTATTTCAACAGTACGAATGTCCAGTTCATGCAAACATTCTTTGTGAATGCCCTGACCCTATCCACTGGCGTTTCTGCAGCCGTTAACCAAGAGTATGCTTTATATGGAGCCGATGGCAATGCACAATACCGAATAAATAGATGGCTGGAAATTGGTGGTGGTGTGAAATATAACTATCAAACCGTTTTTGAGAATAAACAAATGGGCTATTCTGGAAATGCAAAAATAAGTATCCCTAAAATCGGCGAATTCGGACTGATGGCAGATAAGGGATTTGTTCCTGGTGTAAATAAACAACTCGTTCCAAATAAAACAGGCCGTTTAACCTATACTAAAATATTTTAAAAGTACGATATGAAGAGGACCTTATACCTCCTGTTAATGTTACTATCCTTTCGTTCATTCGGACAAGTCACGATGACACCTCAGCTTCCGCCTGCGGGGATATTGATGAAAGCCCAGTTGTGGAATATGATCCTGGTATCTGGCTCACAATCGCCTGTTAGTGTACAGGTAGCTGTCCGCCTGATGGATGCGACCACCAATCAACCCCTCTTGACGGGTATCACCAAGGAAATTGTACTGACGCGAGGCGCCAAGCAATTACAGGCTGGAGATTTCATGCCAATACAGTATGAGTATCTGAGTAACAGTATTGATCGCAGTGCCAATGCCACGCTTCCTGCAGGAAGCTACCTGGTATGTTATAGTCTGATCCTGTCAGATAATAAACACCAGCAGATTGGAGATGATTGTGTTCCATTTGTAGTGGAGCCTGTGAGTCCACCTGTATTGAACATGCCTGCAGACGGTAGCTTACTGGATACTCGTGCACCGCAGTTTACTTGGATCCCTCCTGCCCCATTGAATATGTTTACCGATCTAAATTATGATATGGTGATTACTAATGTAAGAGATGGGCAGTCGCCGCAGGAAGCTATTCAGCAGAACATTCCTGTTTATCGTGGTAGATATCTGAAGAATATTTTTGTTAACTACCCTACTTCCGGTACCCCACTGGATACTGGCGTAAACTATGCCTGGACGATCACTGCCCGTAACGGTGCTTTATTTGCGGCGCAAGCAGAGGTATGGACCTTTAAAATAAAAGGTATCGACAAAAAAGTAATTGATAATAACAGTGCGTTTGTACAGTTGCGTAGAGAGCTGGATGCAGCCGTTGTAACGGTGAAAGGCTCCGTGAATGTGGTGTATGTCAATGAAGCAGGCGATAACAGTACCCGTTATGAGATTATCTCTTCTGAAAATAATACGCAAGTATATAACAATACCATATCCCTGGAGAGAGGGGAAAACAGGATAAACTTACCACTGCAAAGAGTAGGATTGAGATCAGGAGCATCTTATTTGCTGCGACTGAGAAACAGCCGAAATGAAACTTGGCAGTTAAGATTTATCTATTCAGAATAACCTGTATTCTAAGTAAAAAACGAAGTCCTTATACCTATTAAACATAGAAAAGAAATGTTGCTGACTTTTGGAGAGAAAAAGAAGAAAGTAATAGCTATTGTGTTGTTGACTACCATGTATTTCCAGGCCATTATTCCTGCTTATGCATTAGGCGGAAGCAGACATCCATTGGCTGCGCGAATAATAGCTCCCCCATCTGGAACGGTGAATGCGAATCCTTTAACAGTAAATATGCCTGCTGCTGCAACACGCGAAGAGGTAAATACTGCGGCTATGGCTCCCAAGGCCATGGAGAAATTGGATGGTGGTCCAACGCAGCCGGAATTTGCCACGTATCAACCTGTAGGCGCTACTAATATGGTGGACCTGTTTACGGGAGATTTTAACTACAATATTCCCTTGATAGATGTGGATGGTTATCCGCTGTCTATCGGATACAGTGGTAATGTCAATATGTCCCAGGAAGCTAGCTGGGTAGGCCTTGGGTGGAATATCAATCCTGGTACCATTCAACGTAACATGAGAGGTTTACCGGATGATTTTGACGGGACAGATGAGGTTAAAAAGACGATTAGTATAAAACCTAACACCACAGTTGGTGCAGGCTTAAGGGCCTCCTTTAAAGTATTTAATCAGGAATTATTTAAACCAACTTTAAGTTATTCTCTTTTTAAAAATAACTACAGAGGTTGGGGTATGGAGATGGGAGCGAACGTGAGTATTAATGCCGGAGAGAAAGCCGTAGGGCCACTTTCAGGAGGATTAGGTATTTCCAATAACAGCCAAGATGGTCTTTCCTTTAATCCCTCTATAGCTTTGACTTACGGTTCAATTTCATCTAAGGATAATGTGTTTAGTGGTAATGTGTCAATGGGAGCAAGTTTCAGCACGCGTAGTGGTTTAAAATCAACGCAATTCTCAGGTGGAATGACCATGTCAAAGAGGACCCAGGAGATTGCAGCACGCAAGCGTGCTGAAATCACAAATAAAGAAGATAAACGAATACCTGGTTTGGAAAAGATCATGGAACATGGCATTAAGGGGCAGGGTATTTCAAGCACATTAGCCAGCAATATTTCATATGCCTATCCATCCTCCATACCATCTTCCGGTTTACCTTATACCTCCTATTCATATAGTGGTAGTTTTGATTTAGGTCTGGAACTTTTTGGAACTTTTAGCTCTGTAGGTATAAATGGTTATGTAAGCAAGCAATATATTGCTCCTGGAGATACTTCAAAATCTTATCCTGCCTATGGGTATTTCAACATGGAAGGTGCTTCGAAGAACCCGCTTGCATTACAGGACTATAACCGCGAACGTGAAATTCCGATGAAGGCCTCCATCCGAAATATTGGTTTGCCATATTATACCCCGGATTTGTTCTCCATTAGTGGTGAAGGCACAGGAGGTATGTTCAGGGCTTACCGAAACGATATAGGATATGTGAATGATGTACGCATGACAACTAAAAGTAACTCCGCAAGCTTCGGGCTAAACGTTGGTACTGCGTCACTTATTCATCTCGGCGCTGATGTTAATGTTATCAATAGCTATTCTGATGACAGAGCCTGGACAGACCTCAACAGAATGGCTGAAAATACCAAATTTACCAAAAGTGCTGGCTTATATGAGTCCTTCTATCTGCGCAATGTGGGTGAAATGGGAAAAAGTGATCAGACGTATTTCGATAAATTTGGAGGTACAGACATCGTTGTTCCTGAACTGAAGGGTAACAATACAAAAAATATCGGAACCACTGGCAATCTCTTAAGGTATGTAGGTGGGTCAGTAAGGGAAAAAATCCCTGTTACACAGGCCGCTACCTCGCGTACAGATCGTGCAAAGCGCTCGCAGGTGATTACTTATTTAAGTGCTGACGATGCCAGTAAGGCTGGTTTCTCTAAATATATTGAGAACTATGCTATTAATACGTATCCTATTAATTCATGCATCAATGTACAGGAGGATATTGGAACACAACAGGGCTTGGATGCTGACTTTTATTCTTATGAAAACATAGATCCTAAGAGATTCCTGAAACGTTATCACCTAGGCAATTTTGTATTTAGAACGGTACCTGAGTTAAAAAAGCTTAATTATATTAATGAACAGTTAAACACCAAAGATGATGATCTTCCTCATAATGAGAACTCCTGGTTTTCGTTCAGAGCAAAAGGAAGATTCCTGGCACCATTTACAGGCATATACAAGATACATGGTGAAGTGGATGATGAGATGAAGGTCTCTTTTAATGGTGTACCATGGATGCATGTGCATTTTGGTGAAAGGAAAGATACCACCATCAACCTGGAATCCGGAAAATATTATGACTTTGATCTTTTCTACAATAACGGACCTGATGCTGGTAGTCTTTTATTCACGATGATATGCGATGGAAAAGCCGTTGACATGTCAGCCTTTTCTGTTATCGATACATTGGTACAATATAAAATCAGTGACTCCCTTGTACTGGAGAAAAGGATTAACAACTTCCGTAAGAAGAACCACCTGTCAGAAATCAATGTGATGAATCCTGATGGGAAGAAATATATATACGGTCTTCCTGTATATAATACTTATCAAAAAGAAGCAACTTTCTCTGTAGAGCAATCTAATGGTAATACAAACACCGGTTTGGTAAAATATACTCCCGGTGAAAACGATGCCACAATAAATAAATCTGGTAATGAGCGTTACTATTCTGCGGAAGAAATTCCTGCATATGCTCACTCCTTCTTGTTGACAGCCATTCTGTCGCCTGACTATGTCGATGTGACTGGTAATGGTGTTAGTGACGACGATTTTGGAACAGCTGTTAAATTTAACTATACCAAGGTAGCAGGCATCAATAATCCTTATAAATGGAGAATCCCTTATTCAGATAGTGCTAACTATAATGTTGGTTTGAGATCTGACTTCACGGATGATAAAGGCAGTTATGTTTATGGTGAAAAGGAACTGTGGTACTTGAACTCGATTGTATCGAAGAATATGGTGGCGACCTTTAAGCTGGAAGACAGACCCGATTTACAACCAATCACTGTGACAGGGCAGAAAATTCCTAACAGTGGCTTGCCTAAACTCCTTAGGGAAATCAACCTGTATACCAAAGCCGAGTTTTTGAAAAACAAGAAAAATCCAATACCTGTTAAAACCGTTCATTTTGAATATAGCAATGATTTATGTCCGAGCGATAATCAAGGTAAGGGAGGTAAACTAACACTGACGAGGATATGGTTCTCTTATAATGGAAATACCAATAAGAGCTTGGAAAAAGCAAGAAGAAATGGTTATGCGTTCTATTATAATAAGAACAACCCTAAGTTCGATAATCAGTCAACAGATCGTTGGGGAACCTATAAAAATGCGAAGGACAATCCAAATTTCACCGCATCCAACCCGATTACGAATTCAGAATACCCTTACGCATTACAAGATAGTAGCGTAATGGCGTATAATGCCGGTGCATGGTTACTGGATTCTATAAAGCTACCTTCCGGTGGAAGAATAAAAGTAGATTATGAGAGTGATGATTATGCCTATGTACAACATAAGCGTGCCTGTCAAATGATGCCAATTGTTGGTTTGGCTAATAAAAAACCGACTAGCGAAGGAGACTTAAAGAACCATCTGTATGATCGTGTAGGTTTACAAGTTCAAGATAACCATTATGTAGCCTTCAAGGTGCCAAAAGCTGTAAAGACGCCAGCAGAAGTTTACAACACCTATCTGGCTGGATTAAATGATACCATATTCTTCCGTCTGAATGTGAATATGCGCGCAAATCGCTTAGGTAGTGGCAGTGAATACATTCATTGTTATGGTTACTTAGACCGTAGTGATTATGGTGCTATTGGAGACGGATCAATGATTTACATAAAACTTAAATCTGTAAAAGTAGATGGTGATGAAGGTGGATCCTATTCCCCACTGGCAAACGCTACCCTTCAATTCTTGAAAACATCATTGCCATCAAAAGCATACTACAAAACAGATGTAGGTGATGACCTCGACGGCCCTAATGCCCTTAGATTACTTACTGCCATGGCAGGAACTATTGTGGATGAAATTAAGGGATTTTCTACTGTAGCGAGATCGGAGAATACCGCCAGAGACCTTGACCTCTCCCGTTCTACCGCCCGACTGAATAATCCTTTTTATAAAAAATATGGTGGTGGTAATAGGGTTAAACGCATTATGATTTATGATAACTGGAATGCTATGACCGGACAAAAGGAATCTAAATTCGGGACAGAATACAGTTATACAACAGATAAAGTAATTGATGGTAAACTCACTACTATTTCCAGCGGTGTAGCAAGTTATGAACCAATTGTAGGAGGTGAAGATAATCCATGGCATTATCCACTTACCTATAAAGATCATATCGGTAAGTTGACACCAAATGTTGCTAGTTATGTGGAAGCTCCGCTTGGAGAATCTTTCTTCCCTGTACCAAGTGTTGGTTATAGCAGGGTACGTGTAAAAAGTATCGTTCCTGCCAATGCAAGATCTAAAGCAGGATATACTGAAAATACCTTCTATACTGCTTATGATTTCCCAACAATCGCCACCTTCTCCGAAATCGTTGGTGAGCAAATGGATGCTTCTTATACTACCAAGTTGGGGAATTTGCTGAAGATTAATGCCAAACGCTATATGGCTAAATCTCAGGGATTCAAGATCGAATTGAATGACATGCATGGCAAACAAAGAGGTGTTTATAACTATAAGGAAGGAGATTCTATACCTTTCTCTTATAGTGAATACCGCTACAAAGTAGATAATGATAATGCGGAACAAAAGCACCTGAACAACAGAGTCTTAGCAATTGATGAATCTGGAACCATTGACTCTATGACGCTGGGAATGGATATGGAAATGATGATGGATAACCGTCAACAGAGATCAGTAATGAGCGGGATGCTAGCAAATGCTGGAATAGATGCCTTCTATATAGGACCATACTTCTATATGAACTATGGTGGTATGTTCCTTCCTCAAGGTGAAGAATTAATGTTCAGATCATCCGCCCTCACCAAAGTAATCAACAGACGAGGCATATTGGATAAAATTATTGTTACGGAAAATGGAAGCAAGGTAACAACCAATAATATGCTCTACAATGCCGAAAATGGCAATGTGCTACTGAGTTCTACCCAGAATGAATTCAATGATTCCATATTTAATTTCTCCTACCCTGCCGAATGGGCATACGACGGTATGGGAGGCGCATACAAGAATATCAATGCAAAACTGGAACATATCTATATTACTTCTGGAAAACTGACCACAGATCTGGCTCCTGCAACACCAGCATCCTATTTCTCTTCTGGAGATGAACTCCTTGTTTATTCTAAAATGTCTGTTGTACCTAACGGATGTGGGACCAATCTGGCGAGTTTCCCAAGTTACAACCGGGTTTGGGTAGTAGACCTGAATACCATTAACGGCGGCACACCTGATTTTTCCTTCCTGGATGATAATGGCAAACCGGTTTCTGGAAATGATATGACGATCACCGTTATTAAATCAGGTCGTAAAAATCTCAATGCACAGATAGGCGCTGTTTCTATGATGAGTAATCCGATTGAATGGAAATTAGGCAAACCTTACCTGATCATTAATGATACTAAAAAGATCTTGAATGCCTCCATGCAGGAATACAAGCAAAACTGGCAGGTACAGGATCGTAATCAGGTAAAAATTAAATGTGCATTAAACTAAAAATCACTGATATGTATAAAAATATTCTTTATATCATTTCATTCATTCTGATTCTTTCAACTGCCAGTGCTTCGGCACAGCAGCTGGAAGGTACCTGGAAAATCAGCAGAGTAGAACTGGAGAAACGAGATTTCTGGAATAATAATGTACTTGCGCAATGGTCTGTTACAGGCGATAGTATTAATCACCTGAGCGTTCCCATTCTGTCATCCTTATCTTTTGCGGATTCCACCTGTATTACCACATATGGCCCTACTTTCAATACCTGGACTTATTCGCATACACCGAATCAGATCACATTGGTAGCAAGGTTTAAGAGTTCAGATAAGGATGCATCACCAATGCAGTTATCATACGATTATAATTTCGATGAGAAAAACTATCTACTGCTAGGGCCATTAGTAGTGAGTTACACCGATAAATCAAATGGGCAGCCAGTGAAGATTGCCTATCGGTGCAGGTATGTATTAAGTAAATAGTGTAACTGGTTTTAATTATTCAATTGAGAATGATGTCATTAATCCCTAATACCAAAGGAATATTCAAAATATTCATTTCAGTTTTTATACTGAGTTTTTTATCATTAAGTGCATTTAGTCAATCTTGTACAGACTGGGCAATTACGGCAAAGATAGACAGCGCCTCCTGTTTGGCAGATGGTAAAGTCGCCGTTAAACTCACTGGTTTTGATGCAAATAGTCTAACAAGTGTACTTTATTACCTTGATCCTATTGGTTCAACCGGCGGAACAACCAAACCGGGGCAAACCAGCGATACCTTGAAGGATATATTACCTGGGATCTACAAACTTAAGGTTACGGCCATCTGTTCCAACCAACCTACTAGCAAAGAAATGACGATAGAGGTTCCTGGTAGCTATGCTGCAAGCCTAGTGTACAGCGCTAGAATTAGTAAAGACGTAACAGGTAAATGTGCTAATGGTGCGATTCAATTCACTATCACGGGTGGTCGTATGCCATATAGGCTTCGCATATTAAAAGCGCCTGCAGAATATACAGGTAGTAAAGAAATCAATGTTAAAACGAATGTATTCCTGTTGAGCTCTTTGCCTAAGGGGGATTACGAGTGCGATGTATTGGATACTTGTAATGTCAGAAATGGTACCATGAAAACCACATTGTACCCATACTTTTCTGGTGAAGCTTCGAGAGCATTTACCGGGACAGGTGATTGCGACGCTATCATTGGTGAAGGCTACAGCGCAACTTGGAACTTTGATGACCCTAACTATTTTGTTAGATTGACAACTAAACTAGGCAACAATATAACTACACCGGAAAAGATAATTGCAAAGTACATGTATGTTTATGATACAATCATGTTACCAGCCGGGAAAAAATTGAAGGATTATTATGATTCAATTTATACAAGAATTATGACCAATTCCTGTGGAGATAGTTATACCGCTACCTCAAAACTGATCCCTCCCAGTGTGAGTGCTGTTGCTATTGTTCATAATTGTAACAATACCTTTAATTATCAGGCCTTCTATAAAATAGGACAAGATGGCATCGCTGTCTGCTGGCCAATCACCCTAACGCTGACAGACAAAAATGATAATTCGAAAATATATAGCTTCATTGCTCAACAAAACAACTCTGGTGGATGGGTGACAATAAAGAATATTCCGTATGGTAATTATTTTGTGACCATGACCACTGCTGATGGTACACCACTTATAACTCCCAATAGAGACCAAGGTCCACTGAATAGCAATTTAGTGGTGACGCCCCCTCCAATCCGTCAGTTTTCAATCAGTGCAGAACCTTCAGAATACAATAAGATGGGGTACGACAGGTTAGCTCAATTTAGGATTCTATCTACTACTGGATTCCCTGCGGGTACTAAAATCACCCTTGATTATCCCTTTTCACCTACTGTAATAACGAATTTCCCTGATGGTTCTAGTAACACGTCTATAGCCGTTAGTCCGCAAACATCTGGAGTGTCACCAGGTTATTATGTGGTAAAAGTATCGACTCCTTGTGATACGACCCTCCTTCCTGTCTGGGTAACTGAATCAGATGTATATCGTTATTATGGCTACATTAGTACTGAACAATCCTGTGCAGGATTAAAAGTAACAGGTACCGTATGGGCGATTAAAGGTGATCAATATCTTAAGGGCTATTATTCACTTTTTGGACCTAATATTAACACCTCTCCCATCCTAACTGGAAGTTATTTCACCCTTACCACTCCAGGTGATTATAAGTTTATAATGGGGGCTAACCAATTTAACGGTTTAAGTGGAAATGAACAGCGATTCACCTACAAAATAGATAACATTAAAATCGATACAATTGCCGGTTGGGTTTGCCCTAATGCGGCAGATAATACAGGTCGCATTTTAATAGTGGCATCTGGTGGTCCGTCTCCAGGCAAATACACCTATTCCCTTGCAGAAGACGGTAATTGGGAAAAAGGTCCCTATCTGGAAGAAAAGGATAACGGTTTCTTTGTAGGTAACGCTACCTACAAATTAATGAAAGGAAAAACATACCAAATTAAAGTCAGTAATTGTGAGGTCTCCTATCCACAATCGATTACTATTTCGGAATTCCAAACCAATCAGTTGATTACAGGAGAAAATACACTATTCTGCCTCGGAGATAAAATCAAACTGAAAGCCAATAATCTTCCACTTAAAGCCAAAACCTATCACTGGGATGGCTTGGGCATTGAAGGGAATAATACACGCGAAATGCAACAGTTGACAATAAGCAATGCCAGTTCAACAATTGGTGGTACCTATACGGTAACTATCAATACTGATATGTGTAATAACCCTATTGTAGCGAGCACGGAAATTAAAATGGCGGAATCATATCGTTTATGCTACAGTACTGTTACAGATACATTTGTGAATCCTGTAAGAATAGGCATGTATGGTAACTGGCACCCATCCAAATCTTATGTCTACTACGGACAACGTGATGGAGCCCCTATTGACTCCCTCACCAATATCCGTAAAGACGGAACCTACTCCACCTTTGCTCCTTTCTGGCAATCTGATGCTGGTAAATGGAAGGCTCAATATGATACTGCCAAGTGGGTATGGAATGCAGAAAGTACCATTTTCAACCTGAAAGGGTTTGAACTGGAGAATAAAGATCCTTTAGGCAGATATAATGCCGGACTATTCGGGTATGCAGATGCGCTGCCTGTAGCAGTGATACAGAACAGTCGTTATTCGGATGCTGCCTTTGATGGATTCGAAGATTACTTCATGAGCGCTGGTAATCCTTGTGAGGATATGGTTTGTGCGGTTGGCCGTCATTTCGACTTCTCCGATTACAAGGCGAATATCGATACAACACAGCATCATACCGGTAGATATAGTATGCGCGTAAATAAAGGAAGCAGTGTGGGACTTAAAGCCCCTGCCCTCTTAACGCCTCCTGTCTTCTTAGCGCCTACCATCTCCTATACGAATACTGCTTGTGGAACAAACGTTTTGAAAGATATCCGCGTGAATAAGGATATTCTTATTCCAGGCTTTACCCCTGTGACAGGCAAACAAATGCTATTTAGTGTCTGGATAAAAGAGGAACAACCTTGTAATTGTACTTCTTATAGCAATACGGAAGTCATGGTCTACGTAGGTGGAGATGATTCGGTAAGAGTGGCGGCTTTAGCCAAGCCGACAGGTGTTATTATAGACGGTTGGCAACGTTACGAACAGGTAGTTCGTCTGGCAAAAGGCGCTACAGGTATCAGCTTCTCCGTTAAAGCCATTGGCAATACTAACGTTTATTTCGACGATATGAGGTTCCATCCTTATAACGCCAACATGAAATCGTATGTATATGATGCGCAATCATTACGATTGATGGCAGAATTGGATGAAAACAATTACGCCACCTTCTATGAATATGATGATGACGGCACCCTAGTACGCGTGAAGAAAGAAACAGAAAGAGGTGTTAAAACTATTTCAGAGACCAGATCAGCATTGCTTAAAGAAAATGAACAATAACATTAAATATATTTTGCTAAGCACCGTATTATTTCTTGCTAGTTTGTCCCTAAAAGGACAAACTAGCACAGATACAGCGGCATTGTTTAAGCGCATTCGAGAAATATATACCGTCAATAAGGCTGTTCCTATTTCTTATGATTTTACAATTTTCTACCTACAGGATGGAGATAAACAGGAGGATAATGTGAAAGATACCATGTTTAGCCACATAGAACTCGACGGTATTCGAATGCATACCAAGTCAAAAGAGGTGGAAGTTATGCAGAACGAAAAATATATCATCTCTGTTATTCCTGATCAACAACAGATGATGGTCGGCAAAACACCTGTAAAACCACAGATGCCTGCCTATGAAGCGCTTAATAATGAACTTCTATCAAAGGTGGTAACAAACTGGGAAGAACGCACGGCGGATAAAAAGAAAACACTGATGGTTCGCTGTAATCCTGAAATGGGTATTACCAGTTTTGAATTTTCAACCGATGTCAAAACGGGAAGATTGGAGGAGATCAAAGTAAAGTTCCCTAAGGCACTCCTGCCCAACCAGGAAACTGAAAATACAGGGCCTTCCAGAACACATACCGTCATTAAATATATTTTCTCAAACTATCAACCCATATCACCTAGTTTTCCAGGTTTCAATGAACGGAATTACTTTGATATAGTAGAGAAAGAATATGTTCCTGCCGCTGCATTTAAAGGTTATCAGATTTTCTTAGCATCACCGAATCTATAGTAAAATGAATTACTATTTTAAAAGGTCCCTATCCTTCCTGTTACTGACAGGCATCTTGTTGTTTTTAACTCAATACTCCCAGGCACAATCCAAGAGTATCATTATTACCCGCACCTTAGACGGCGCCAAAGGCCAATTACAGAATGACTCTGTGATCAGCATCCAGGATAGCCTGTACTTTGATGCCAGTCTTAAATCCAAAATCGATACCCCCTATAAGGTAAGAAACATCATTACCTTTAAGCTCAACGAGTATTCCTCCCGTGCACTACCTGTAAAGTTCAATGCTGCCCTAAAAGTACGCATCATCTACACCACCCCTAAACTGCAGGTAGATTCGGTGGACAAAGAACTGACACTGAACTATGACACCGCACATCCCTATGTGCTGCGTCGTAGCTTCATCTTTGAAAATGCACCTGCTGTTAGTGTAAAGGTCCTCTCCTATACCACGGATGCACCTAAAAATATCCTTCCTGCGCTCATGCTGGAAAACGCCATGGAAGTAAATCCATTGTTTAAAATGGATCCCATGACAGTAGCATTAAGCCAGATGCGTATAGGAAAATTCGATGCTGCTAACGCAGACGAACTGCCCGTGAACTGGCCAGTAGTATTCGGTGCTAATGCCTATGACCTCGAGTGGACCTATATTGATTCCTCCGCCATAGAAACCGGCAGGTATGGTACTCCCATTAACCCAGATAAATTATTTGAAAACAATGCTACCAGGGTAACCGTGGCAGGTACCAACTATGCCATCCCCTTGATGTACGATCATGAAGGTGCCATCTACTTCCGCTTCCGCCCCGTGCAAGAAAAACCTGCATATGGCCGTATTACCGGTAACTGGAGCTCCCAATACACCGGTGGCCTCGGCTCCTATGCCTTCACCGGCCATGAACGACTACTCAACTGGCAAGCGCAAACCTCCTTCGCAGAAGAAGGTAAACGAAAAACGATCCTCAATTATTTCGATGGTTCCCTCCGTGGCAGACAAACTGTTACCAAGGATAATACCACCAACACCATCATTGTAGGTGAAAGTATTTATGATTACCAGGGACGCCCTGCCTTACAGGTACTCCCCGCCCCTACTCTGAACACCATCATCAAATATACCAGACGGCTCAATACAGATATTAACGGTGCCGAATATACGCCGGATCAATTCGATTATCTAAATAAACCCGCTGATATCCTCACCCAACACGCCCCTGTGATGGGAACAGCATCTGGTACCGCCCAATATTATTCTCCCGCCAATCCTCAAAGAGACAGCGGATTTAATAAATTCATTCCGGATGCAGAAGGTTACGTCTTCTCTGAAACTGCCTACACATTGGATAATACCAATCGGGTACGTCAACAGGGAGCTGTCGGTAAACAATATACCCTCAACGGTGGTCATGATATTGTCTATACCTATGGTACTCCTTCCCAAGAAGATCTCTATGCATTATTCGGTACAGAGGTAGGCGACGCCAGTCACTATTTCAAAAATACCGTCACCGATGCCAACGGACAAGTTTCTG